>ERZ791917.3-NODE-3-length-429950-cov-55.130690_pt1 | contig 429950 bp, 333 predicted proteins | sample MGYA00510138_ERZ791917 | MGnify/ENA primary metagenome ERZ791917 (study PRJEB30046, sample SAMN00792102) | human gut metagenome | study: EMG produced TPA metagenomics assembly of the A metagenome-wide association study of gut microbiota in type 2...
GTCTTAATCCTTATTCTAATGGAACTACCTCTCTGACATTCCATATGAAAAAGATTGAAAATACTTTCGCAGTGTCTTAATCCTTATTCTAATGGAACTACCTCTCTGACTGAAAAGGTTTTAAATCTAAGTAAACTTGGTGATAAATGTCTTAATCCTTATTCTAATGGAACTACCTCTCTGACAAATAAAAAAACAGAACAATGACAGCAATAGAACGTCTTAATCCTTATTCTAATGGAACTACCTCTCTGACGGCAAAATTCTTAAACCTATATATTCCAAATCTATATCTTAGAAATTCATATACTTCCACTCTTTAATTCACAAATATTAACCTCTTTTTAAGAGACTGCGAAGGTAGTGATTTTTTCAATAAGTTAAAGAGCGATTTGAGCTAAATTAGGGCAACCGCACCAAAATTCCCTTGTTGGCAAAGTAACTTAACTTCATCGACCAAGTATCTTAGTTGTGTTGGCAAAGTATCTTAAGATACTTGGTCGATGAAGTTAAGTTACTTGCCGACCGTCAAAAAGAACCGGAATCCCTTGCCGGAGGGCGAGTCACGTGCATTCAAGAAAACAATTCACAAATCCTCCATTTTTTATCTAACCGCATAATAAACAACGATATAAAGAACCATCAAAGCGATCAAAATGATAGTTTGAAGCCATCTGTAAATAGCTTTCCAAGCCATAAGTTAGTGGCTAGAGGAACTCGCAAGTTGTTCACTTGACAAACCGTAAGTTATTCCTTTGGCAAGCCGTAAGTTGTTCACTTGAAGAGGCGATAAGCAACGGATAAATCGCTACTCCATATATGCTGTAAACATAATTTTGTTGCAGTTGCCCTAGAACTAAAGATTCAAAAGAACAACGTATTCTTATTGCGCATGATGATATCCAACGCTATCTTTTGGCCGATTATCTTCATCGAGCGAAGATAATCCGGAGAGATGGGGACGATCAAGATGCTATCCTTGTTCTCGTAAGCCGCTTGGACTTCCGCCAAATCACTACGGATATGATCATATTCCTCCACTCCCAAATCCGCCAAGAAGATAGAACGCTGTATCCGTATACAACTTTTGCGCAGCAAGTATTTGGCCACTTGATAGCGGACCTTATTACTCTCTATGTCATACATCACAAAAAACAACATATTCGAAGAGGGCCTGTCAGCCCGGTTTACGATTCCTAATACCATTGCTATCCGCTCATCCAACGTGGATATCTCCTCCAGCTCATTTGGCTGTCGATTGGGTACTGATGAGCCGGAAATTCCCGCATGAACCAATTTGCGCATTACCTCCGCAAATGAAAGCGGAGGCTTTCCTTCTTTCTTTCTAGCCATAGATCTCAATAGTTGCTAATAAAGTTGCGAACCAAATCCGTCATCAATTCATTCAGCTCCGCATTTGTTCCAGAACGGGGAGAACGAACGACCGAAAAACCTTTTTTCCCGAAAAACAGATTTACCTCGGCCTGTTTCAGTCCCATCACGAAACGAATCTTCTTTCCATACTGAATGTTGATCACTTCTGAGATAACCACCCCGGTCTCTTCCACGTATGGTTTCAGCTTCAACATGATCTCATCCAGTTCTTTCGGCACGAAGATTGGTGCTTTCTCCTTATTAGGAGCTTTCGGATTGAGCAATTGCTTGATCCGATCCATCGTCTCCTTGTCCGGATCCGAAGAACCGATCCCTTCATCCCGCTTAGGAGAAGAAGCGGCACTCTCCTTGAGCATTTGTTCCTGCTTTCTCTTCAACTCAAACAATGCGCTAGGGCTATCTACGTCCAAGAACGCTCTCATATTTACCAAATCTGCATCCGGATTATAGTAGGCATCCGGATCCATGCTGATGAAGCAAGCCCTCGTCACGTCGCTCGTCCGCTTATCGGTCACTTGTTGCAAGGCGTACTGCTCGCTAAAGCTCATCAAGAATGATTTATAGAACAGGGAATACACCCCACTATCATAGCAACGTTCGCTCAGCTTGAACAAGACCTTCAACCCGTCCTCACCCGGAGAAACAAAGGCCAAGACCACTCTAGAGTCTTCCTCTATCCGCCTGCGAGTCTCTTGTACAGACAGCCCCTTGTCGGACAAATGATCGATGTCGATCATGAAATACTCCGTATAGGCGAAGTTCTCCGTCTTGCGATAAGGGGGATTGAACATCCCACATACCAAGTAAGGGAGTTGACGTTTCAACGCACCGTATTGTTTCTCGTCGATCTCCCTGACAATCCGCAATTGCCGGATTGCCGAGACGATGTTCGGACGAGGATTACGCAACGAATCATACACGGATTTAACGGGCACCTTGTGCAGCTGATCCGCGTTCGCAATAATGTTTATACCAGCGGAAATCATAATCAATTATATTTTTTCCATTGTTGCGCAAGCTCTTGCGCATAAAGCGTTATTTGATTCAATCGGCTTCTCGAAACACCCTTGACTACTACTACCTCGTCCAAGTAGTCATTCAAGGACTGGATCAGCACACGGCGTCCCAATGCTTCTAGCCAATAGGAGCCGTCTTCCCTTACCGAGTAATACTCATCGGTTACCACTCGCTGCATCAACAAGAGGCAAACAACATAATCCACCCATATCCGATACAGCTCTATTACATCGTAGACCAAGACTGGACGATTGTAGTCATCTCTGTGCATCACCCCGATATAAGGATCAATGCCTGCCTTGATCAAAGCTCCCTCGATCTTTCCGTATAGCAACCCGTAACCATAGTTCAGCAAAGCATTGGCTATATCTGTCGCAGGATGTTGGCTTCTACCCACGAAATGGTACTCCTCTGGCAGGAACAAATTCAAGGTCTCAAAATAGATCCTCGAGGAAAGTCCTTCCCAGCCCCGCAAAGAAGGGGCCACATCGGTCACGATCTCTCCCTCGACACTCCTTATCTTTGCCCGATAATCCTCCAAGCGATCAATGGATTTACGCACTTTCTTCTCCATCTCGGCCGATCGGAGAGTCATAAGCAACAATAAGGCTTGCTGGTTCTCTATCTTCCTTGAGATAATCTCCTTGATCCATGAGACGGCATCTTTGGTAAAGGTAAAGCTCAATTGCCCTTTCCGGATCGTTGATACGGATCCATACTTCGGACTCCAAATCCGTCCTATCGGATGTCCGCTCCGGTCCATGAACAAGACTTCGATCTCCCTCTCTATGGCAAGCAGTACGGCATCGCTCGTTATCTGTGCGCCGCAACTGATCTGGATCGAAGTGATACCGATTGCCGGAATCCGCTGTTTCCCATCTTTCGAAAGGATAACAAAGCCTTCGTTATCACGACTGAGTGATGTCCCGAATGTGTTCAACACTAATTCCATACTCATTTGATTTTATCTTTTATCATGCGGACAAAACAACTCGCACGATAAAACATGGTTTATCGCAAATATACATATTATTTTGTTTTTATTTCTAAAATTCATACCTTTAAGGTCAAATATGTATACATACTATTTAAAATCAAGGAGAATTGAAAATAATAACGTACAATACAAATGGATTAAGGGCTGCCGTAGGTAAAGGCTTGCCCGAATGGTTGGCTCAAGAACAGCCAGACGTGTTATGTATCCAAGAGACAAAGTTACAACCAGACCAGTTTCCGTCGGAAACATTCGAGACTTTAGGATATAAGTCTTATTTGTTTAGTGCCCAAAAGAAGGGATATAGTGGCGTGGCCATTCTTACGAAACAGGAACCGGATCATATCGAGTATGGAATGGGGATCGAGAAGTATGATAATGAGGGACGTTTCCTCCGTGCTGATTTCGGGGATGTATCGATCGTAAGTGTCTATCATCCTTCCGGGACTAGTGGGGATGAACGGCAGGATTTTAAGATGATATGGTTGGAAGATTTCCAGAAATATGTCGTTGAGTTACAGAAATCCCGTCCGAACTTAATTCTCTGTGGCGATTACAACATTTGCCACGAGCCGATAGATATTCATGATCCGATCAGGAACGCAAAAAACAGTGGTTTCCTTCCGGAAGAACGGGAATGGATGACTCGCTTCTTATCCGCAGGTTTTACGGATACATTTCGCTTCTTGAACCCGGATAAGCAAGAATATACATGGTGGAGTTATCGCTTCAATTCCAGATCTAAAAATAAAGGATGGCGTATTGATTATTGTATGGTTAGCGACAATATGAAGCCGAAAGTTAAAGCCGCTTATATATTAAACGATGCCGTACATTCTGATCATTGTCCGGCCGTATTGGAGATCGAATAATTTTTCATAATAAAAAGAAAGGATGTGTTCTTTTTGCGTAAGCGAACACATCCTTTTTTATTATTGAAAAAATGGAAATAAAGTCTATAAATGAACTTAGATTATCTCTGAATATCCAATGCTCCGATCAACTCTTTTACTGATTTAAAACCATGTCGGTCACAATAGTCATTCAATCCATCAATAACCTTGATAGAAACAGTTGGATCTACAAAGTTATAAGTTCCGATCTGGATAGCACTAGCCCCAGCTAACATGAACTCCACGGCATCTTTCCAATTTGAAATACCTCCCAAACCTATAATTGGAATCTTTACCGCATGATACGTTTGCCATACCATACGTAGAGCTACAGGTTTTACGCAAGGCCCGGAAAGACCTCCAGTTATTGTAGATAATATAGGTTTACGTTTCTCTGCGTCGATGGCCATTCCAAGCATCGTATTAATTAACGAAACAGAATCCGCACCCTCCGCTTCAACAGCTTTAGCGATCTCCGTAATATCAGTTACATTAGGAGAAAGTTTTACAATAAGTGTCTTTGGATAAACCCTACGAACAGCCTTAACAACCTCTCCTGCACCACACGTAGTAACGCCGAAAGCCATACCACCTTGCTTTACGTTCGGACAAGAAATGTTCAGTTCGATAGCGGGAATCCTATCTAACTCTGCGATCTTTTCCGCACACTCGACATACGTTTCAACCGAAGATCCACTCACGTTTACGATCATATTCGTATCGATGTCCTTGATCTCCGGATAAATATGCTCAGCGAAATAATCGGCGCCCTTATTCTGAAGCCCCACGGCATTCAACATTCCGGAAGGAGTCTCCGCCATTCTTGGATAATCATTACCTTCACGAGGTTGGATAGTGGTACCTTTCACGAAAATACCCCCCAAACGTGAAATATCCATGAAATCAGCATATTCTATACCATATCCGAACGTGCCGGATGCTGTCATTACCGGATTTTTCAACGGTAAATTCCCAATGTTTACATTTAATTCAGCCATGACAATTTCTCAATATTAAATACGGGACCTTCTGTACATACACACACATTATGACCTTCCTTGTTTTTCTCTACGCAGCACAAACAAGCACCTATGCCACAAGCCATCGTGTTCTCAAGAGAAACCTCGCAAGAAATAGCTTCCGCACCTGCGTATTTCGCTACCGCCACCATCATTGGTTTAGGACCACAAGTATAAATCTGGTCAAATCGAACCTCTTTAAGGATCGTATGGTTAGTCACATACCCTTTCTCGCCTAGCGAACCATCTTCGGTTGTGATATAAACCTTACCAAATCTCTGGAATTCATCTAATTGCAATACATCATCCTTAGAACGAGCCCCAAGTAGAAAAGTAGGCTCAAAACCGGCATCTTTTAAACAAGCTCCTAGATATAACATCGGAGCGGTTCCAACACCACCACCAATCAGCAAAAGTCTTTTGTTCTCCTGTTCCTTGGAAGGAATTGTAAAACTATTACCCAGTGGTAGCATTATGTTTACAATATCACCGGGACGGAATTCTGCCATTTTTCTCGTGCCATCACCAACAAGTTGAATCAATAACCACAACTCATTTTTAGACTTATCTACATAGTTGACGGAAATCGGACGACGTAAGAATGTTGTAGGAGAGTTTTCTACATGAACCTCTACAAATTGTCCGGGAAGCATCTCTGGAAGATTCCCATCCGAGGTTAACTTTAGCAGGCAATAATTTTTATGAAGGTGACAGTTTTCAGTCACCTTCATGTCTAAGATGTACTTCTTCATATACACGATTACTCAATTTATCCGCAAAGATACATGAATATAACGTATATACCGAACAGTTTACCTTAGTCTTTCTTGTTTTTTTCAGGGACGAAAGTATCAAACGTATTGTCGGAGTAAAATATCATTATTTTACTAACATTTTTAGAAGACTTTTCTTGGCATATAACTTGCTCTACGACAGGTTGTTTCTGGATGTTAACAGGTGTCTCAACCCCAATTTCCTTGCGATTTTCGGCAACAACTTGTACATTGGGACGATTTTCAAGCATATTTGTAAACAAATTAGGTTCAGTTAACACATGTTCTCGGATCATTTCGCCTTTGCCAAACAATAGCCAGTCAGAATCAACATAAGTGAACCGTTCCAGTATCTTTAGTAGAACATCCAAACTCGGATTATTTCTCCCAGATATAATATGTGACATTGCCGAACGCTGTATACCGATCGATTCAGCAAATTTAGAAGGGGTAAGTCCTTCACGTTCCATTATTTTTAAAATACGATCTCTCATATTCATATATATCTTAAATTCTTACTAGAATACTGCCATTATGACCGTTTACTAAGATAAATGTCCATAAAGTAAACTAGATACAAAGATAAATCAATATTTCCATTTACGCAATTTATTTTTATAAAACTAAATTGTTACATATGTATCACATTGATACATATGTGATGGGCATAACTGTAAACCGTGTTCAAGAGGAAGGTATAGAGTATTTAGAAAAACTTCAGAAAAATAGCATATATATCTGATCTATATGTAAATATAATAACACATATGATGTATAGTTAGGGGATTTTTATACTTTTGTAGACGGAAAAACATGTTTTGTTAATGTAAACAATCAATATTTCTATATAAAAAACTGGTTATTTATAATTTATAGCAAATCTTACGTGGATAAAGAAATATATAATAATCCATGATTTATATTAGTAATGTAAACATGATACATTTGTAATGTCTATATAATGATTACAAAAATCACTAACATTTGTAATCTACTCAAATACTTTCATTGTGTATATGATTGTGAACACCCGCTTCTCGGTTATATTTGTATACAATATAATTTTACTCTATTTATTTTACTGCCAACTTGTCTATTTTTCCTTTAACGGATAATGAAGGCAATCTATAGCTATACCGATTATAGCTTTAAGTATGGATTTCTTGGAATTTTTGAGGAAGAAGGTACGTGATTGAATAAATTTTAAAATCTCAGAGAGATAAAATATGCGTAATTAATTGATAAATAAATAAAAAGGCCTCTTTTTCCAGTTTGACTTTTTCATCATTCTAGGAAAAAAGGCCCTTTTGCTTGCACTAAGTCTATGATTTCTGTTTAATGTAAAATTTTGTAAAGTAATTCTTTTAGTAAATCTGCATCTGTCGCTGAAGAGTTTTCCACTCCCTTAGATCTTGCGTCAGTCGTTCGGATATCACTAATCAAATTAAAAACTTTCATCGCTGGATAATTTTTCATCCCCAAAAGATAGTCCTTTACTTGATAAGTTCCCCGCAAACCAAGTGCGGTCATCAATCCTGATTCCGATCGATCCTTTGAATAATAACAAATCAGCAAGTTTGAGAAATAGTTAAATAATACAGGAAGTGTCATCTGTATCGGGTTACTTTTAGGGTTTTTCTCAAAATACTGAGCGATCCGGTTAGCCTTTAATATATCCTTCATGGCAAGTGCCTTTATCAGCTCAAAGTTATTGTATTCTTTACTAATCCCTATATTTTGCTCGATCAATTCCGGTGTGATGCGTTTTGAGGCCTTTTCAGCCAAGATAATTGCCAGCTTATCTAATTCCTTATTGAGACGGTTTAAATCGTTTCCAAGGAAATCTGAGAGCATTTGAGCGGCTTTTGGATCGATACCGATAGAACGCTGTTGCATCAAAGAGGTGATAAAACTCGGCATTTTATAATCCGGGATCTTTTTTGACTCATATAAAATACCGTTTTTATCGGTTGCGGCCGCTAACGCACGACGGCGATCTAAAGTCTTATATTTGTAATTTATGACCAAAATAGTTGATGACAAAGGATTCTTCACATAACTGCTCAGCAACTCTATATCTCTCACTAATTGAGCCTCTCGAACAACAATCAATTGATATTCGGACATCATCGGAAAACGACGTGCCGCATTGATAATAGAAATAGCATCTGTATCCGCGCCGTATAGAATAATCTGATTGAAATCTCTCTCAGATTCCTCTAATACGCTTTTTAATAACAAATCTGTTATTTGATCGATGAAGAAAGGCTCTTCGCCCATCAACACATAAACAGGCTGAAACTTCCTTGCTGTTATATCCCTACAAATCTCCTCGAAAGTAATTTCTTTTTTTGCCATAAATTATGAGGTTTCGCTATTACCAACTAAAACGGATATGACGGATGGTTTTCTTACCATCCAAAATCTGTTGAAGAGCTTCAATTCCCAACATTACCTGTTCTCCTACAAATTGTTGAGTTACTTTCCGGTCACTCGCTTCTGTTTTTACACCATCTTCTTCCATCGGTTTGTCCGATATCATCAACAATGCACCCGTAGGTATTTGGTTAGCGAAACCGGCAGTAAGCAAGGTTGCGGTTTCCATATCGATACCAGTGGCATGCGTACTACGAAGATATTCCTTGAAATCATTATCGTATTCCCAAACCCTGCGATTTGTCGTGTAAATCGTACCTGTCCAATAATCTTTTCCATGATCACGTATGGCGGAAGAAATGGCACGAAGCATTGAAAAAGCAGGCAATGAAGGTACCTCAGGTGGTAAATATTCATTCGACGTTCCCTCACCTCGGATCGCCGCTATTGGCAATACATAATCCCCTAATACATTCGCTCTTTTTAATCCTCCACATTTGCCGAGGAAAAGCACCGCTTTGGGCATGACTGCTGATAATAAATCCATGATTGTAGCAGCGTTCGCACTTCCCATCCCAAAATTGATAATGGTAATCCCTTCTGCCGAGGCATTGGGCATCGAACTTTTCAATCCCAAAATCGGGACATTAAAATGATCCGCAAATATCTCGACATATTTAGTAAAGTTAGTGAGTAATATGTGCTTAGTGAAGTCTTCTAGCTTTCGCTCGGTATAACGAGGCAGCCAATTTTCTACGATTTCTTGTTTTGTTCTCATAAATAACTACCTTTGAGGTGCATTTTAGTTAGAATATAAATAACAAATATAGCAAATGCTCCCATTAAATCTACCAAAATTCTCAGTCAAAGTTACGGAGAAAGCAGGAAAGCCTTCTATTTGGGATCCTGTACGCCGAAAATTTGTCGCATTAACGCCAGAGGAATGGGTACGACAACATTTCGTGAACTATTTGGTCACGGAAAAAAACTATCCTCAAGAACTTTTAGCGAATGAAGTAGCGGTAAAACTAAACGGAACATCCAAGCGATGCGATACCGTTGCATACAACCGGTTTCTAGCACCTCTAATGATTATTGAATATAAAGCTCCACATATCGAGATAACAAGCGCAGTATTCGATCAAATCGTGCGTTATAACATGGTCTTACACGTAAAATACTTAACCGTAAGCAACGGCATCCGTCATTTTTGTTGCAAAATTGACTATGAGAAACAGACGTATGCTTTCCTCGAAGATATACCGGAATACAATCTATTGGAGAAAATCGTTTAATTATCTAAAATAAGTCCCCCTTATCCTTCTATGCACTCGCACGGATCAGATAAGGGCTTACTCAGCCCAACCAGTGAGTAGTTCTATCGATCAAGAATTTACAGTTCGCAGATAAGTCATCTTGTTCTATATATTCGACATCACCGGAGGTCTTAGAAGGTAGCACCATATCTGATACTTCTACCTCCTCATTTTCAAGGCTGGCAAACTTAAACAGATTATATATGCTTGATAGAAAGAGAAGAAAAAGAAACAGGAATGCCTTTGCGACACTTCCTGTTTTTTCTATATATTGAGTAGATTTCAAATCCATATCCCACGCATTAAAAGTTACATGGGCACAAACATAGCAATATTCGTCAAATAAACAAATATTTTAACACGAAAATTTTATTTCGTAAAGAGATAATCCTCCGGTTTTGCAATTCGTAAAATATATTCCGGAGTATTAGGGAGCCTTTTCGCATACAAAGTGACAGAATCACCCTTCTCAGTCATCGTAGAATTAGATTCTGACGATATCTGGTCAACATTACGCAATTTTATTTCATCATCCTTATCGAAAAAGAATGAATATCCTAATAAAACCGCAAAAAAAGATAAAATCAATGGCTTCATGTCTAACTTGTTTTTATGACTATATAAGCTTAGATGCTTATAAAACGATAAACGCTGCATATTATTTCAAAATAATTACATTTTTAATGTGCCGACATAGAAGTACGACTTATTTCGTTAATGAAGTATATATCCTATGACACATGCAGTATATATCCTATAGCATTTGGAGTATATCTTCGTAAAGAGGAGTTTCAAGGCCAAAATAAAAAAGGCGAGGATCTTAACCCCCGCCTTCTATCTGTAGATATAGAAATCCTATTTTATCCGCCGAAATCGTCGAAGTGCAACATCTCACGAGGTACACCCAAGTTATCCAGCATATTTTCTACGGCCTTTGACATCGGGCCCGGACCACACATGTAGTATTCGATATCTTCCGGAGCCTCGTGATCCTTCAAGTAAGTATCATGGATTACTTGATGAACGAATCCAGCCGTATATTTAACACCCGCAGCATCAGCGGCAGGATCAGGACGGTCAAGCGCCAAGTGGAACGTAAAGTTTGGGAATTCTTTCTCAATTTCCAAGAAATCTTCCAAATAGAACACTTCGTTCAAGGCACGCGCGCCATAGAAGTAAGACATCTTACGATCCGTAGTCTTCAACGTCTTCGTCATGTGCATGATTTGGGCACGCAACGGAGCCATACCAGCACCACCACCAATCCACATCATCTCTCTCTTAGAATCGAAAATTGGGTGGAAATCACCATAAGGACCACTCATAGTCACCTTATCACCCGGTTTCAACGTAAAGATATAAGAAGAAGCGATACCCGGCATCACATCCATGAAACCAACTTGTGGTTTCGGTTTGAACGGCGGCGTAGCGATACGCACGGTCAACATGATACGGTCACCCTCAGCAGGATAGTTAGCCATAGAGTAGGCACGGATAGACGGTGAGTCGTTCTTACACTTCAAACCGAATAAACCGAACTTCTCCCAAGCCGGCAGATACTCGGGACCGATCAAGCTCTTATCGATATCCTTGTTATAATCCATTGAGTATGTAGGAATCTTGATCTGAGCGTAAGAACCCGGAATAAAGTCCATGTGCTCACCTTTAGGCAACGCAACGATAAACTCCTTGATAAATGTAGCGACGTTCTTGTTACTGATAACCTCGCATTCCCATTCCTTAACGCCAAATACCTCGTCTGGTACCTGAACGACCATATCCTCTTTCACCTTGCATTGACAAGCCAAACGCCAATGATCTTTCACTTGTTTACGAGAGAAGAAACCTTTCTCAGTAGGTAGGATCTCGCCACCGCCATCAATAACTTGAGCACGGCACTGACCGCATTTACCACCACCACCACAAGCGGAAGACAAGAAGATGCCACCGCTCTGTAGCGCACCTAGCAAAGTTCCACCAATCGGGGTCTCTATATCTTTCTCTCCGTTAACCTTCAAGCTTACATTCCCTGAAGGCACCAATTTTGCTTTGGCGAACAAAAGCAAACCGACCAAGATCAGCGTGATCAATAAGAATACTATTGCGCTGACACCAATCGTAAGTCCGCCCGACATTAATAAAGTCATCTTTATATTTTGTTTAATGCGTTAATACTTAAATCTTCAGACCAGAGAAACACATGAATGCCATACCCATCAAACCCGTGATGATGAAAGTAATACCCAAACCTTTCAAAGCATTGGGGACATTTGAATATGACAATTTCTCACGGATAGCCGCCATACCTACGATAGCCAGCAACCAACCGATACCAGATCCTAAACCATAAACAGTGGCGACACCTACATTAGGGAACGCTTTTTGTTGCATAAACAGAGAACCACCCAAGATAGCGCAGTTTACAGCGATCAGCGGCAAAAAGATACCAAGGGAAGCATACAAAGACGGAGAGAATTTCTCGACTACCATCTCGACCAACTGCACGAAAGAAGCGATAACGGCGATAAAGATAATAAACGCCAAGAAGCTAAGGTTCACCTCCGCATATTCCGGGCCTAACCAACTTAACGCACCTTCTTTCAATACATAATTCTCAAGCATATAGTTAATCGGCAACGTACAGAAAAGTACGAATGTCACTGCTATACCTAATCCTAAAGCGGTCTTCACGTTCTTTGAGACAGCCACGAAAGAGCACATACCCAAATAGTATGCGAAGATCATGTTGTCAACGAAGATCGAGCGGACGAATGTGCTTAATAATTGTTCCATTCTATTATTCGTTTAATCGTTAACATTAATTTTCTTGAAGTTCCTTGTTCTTAGCACGATGAACCCAAATAATAACAGCGATCACGATCAACGCCATCGGAGGCAAGATCATCAAACCATTGTTCACGTAACCCAGATCATAGAATGCCTGCGGAATCACTTGGAAACCCAATAAGGTACCAGATCCCAGCAATTCACGGAAGAAACCTACGATAATAAGAATAATCGCATATCCCAGACCGTTACCAATGCCATCCAAGAACGATTCCCATGGGCCGTTACCCAAGGCGAACGCTTCCAGACGTCCCATCAAGATACAGTTCGTAATGATCAAACCGACAAATACGGAAAGCTGTTTGTTTACGTCATAAGCAAAAGCTTTCAACACCTCACTAACGATTGTCACCAAAGCGGCAACTACCACCAATTGCACGATAATACGGATACGGTTCGGAATCGTATTACGCATCAATGAAATGATCACGTTAGCGAAAGCTACGACAGCCGTCACCGAGATACCCATCACGATGGCCGGCTCAAGTTTTGATGTTACAGCCAACGCAGAGCAAATACCCAACATCTGAACGACAACCGGGTTGTTAGCGCTCAACGGGCCTAACAGAACTTCTTTATTCTTTTCAGATAATAATCCCATCTTCTACTTAATTTTGTGAGGTCAAAAATTTAACATAACCGCTCAAGCTGTTGAATAACATTTCATCCACACCTTTACTGGTAATTGTACCACCTGAGATACCGTCTACATAATCCTGTCCCGCTACGCTCTTACCCGGCTTAACAACAGCGACAGACTTGAATTCTCCACTCATGAAGATCTTCTTACCTTTGAACTCATTGCTGAACGCCGGTTTAGAGATCTCAGCTCCCAGACCCGGAGTTTCACCTTGGTGGCTGAAGTCAGCACCATAAATAGTATTCTTATCACTATCTACAGAGATATAACCCCATAACGGACCCCAAAGACCTGCTCCATGCAAAGCCATGATATATTTCGGTTGACCATCTACATTCGCGACGAAAACCGGATATTGATGCTCAGCGGCAGCCTTAACTACATCCGTAGCGAAAGCGTCGCCTTCAACCTTCTCACCATTCTCGTTTACCAAGAAAGCTTCCTTGATCAACTCGTTGTACTTGGTCTCAGCCTCAGAAGAAGAAACATTTACGTTAATAGAACGCAGAATTTGTTGTCTCTTATCGTTATCCTCGTTCTGTTTCTGAAAACTTCTCAATGATTGTGAAGTAAACGCCAATACGACAGCCACTAGCACAACCATCACAGCCGCATAAACAACCGTATAAACATTGCTATCCCGGTTTATGCCTTTCTTAGCGGCGCCCTCCTCCTTGATTTCCTCAAATTCGGAAGCAGGAGCGGAACATACCGGGCAAGTGTCAGGAGCCTTATTTCCCTCGTGGACATAGCCACATACCTTACATTTATATTTAGCCATATTCCTTCTTACTTTATTTTATTACACGTTTCAATCTGCGAGAGATATTAGCTTCCACAACATAATAGTCGATCAGCGGAGCGAACACGTTCATCAACAGGATAGCGAGCATCATACCCTCTGGATAACCCGGGTTCAACGCACGAATAATAATGGCCATAGCACCTACAAGGAAACCATAGATATATTTACCTGTCTCCGTACGAGCGGAAGTCACAGGGTCTGTAGCCATGAACACGGCACCAAAAGCGAAACCACCTAAGAACAAGTGATCCAGCGGAGATACGCACATAGCGACCGTTGTACCGATCATATTAAAGATCAATGACATGAAAGCACCACCCACGAACACGGAAACCATTGTCTTCCAACTTGCGATACCCGTAACCAACAAGATAACCGCACCGATCAAAATAGCCAATACGGAAGTCTCACCGATAGAGCCCGGGATCAAACCAATAAATGCGTCCCAAGTAGAGATCGGGTTGCCTAATACGTCAACAGCTTGGAAAGAACCGATCATCTCCTTACCAGCGATAGCGACTTGTCCCAGCGGAGTAGCTCCGGAAAAGCCGTCAACCACTTGGCCAGCCCCAATACCAAACGTATCAGCCGTACGAACGAACACTTGATCACCAGACATTGCTGCCGGGTAAGCGAAGAATAAGAACGCACGTGTAACCAATGCTACATTAAATATATTATATCCCGTACCACCAAATACCTCTTTCGCGAAAATAACAGCGAAAGCAGTAGCTACGGCGATCATCCATAACGGAGTATCGACCGGAACGATCATCGGAATCAAGATACCTGAAACCAAGAATCCTTCCTGAATCTCTTCCTTCTTCACTTGGGCGACAGCGAACTCTATACCCAAACCTACCACATACGAAACAATGATCTTAGGCAATACCGCCAAAAATCCAAAAATAAAAGTCATCAAAAATCCCGGCTCAGCCCCCACAGCTAAATTGTGCTGATAACCGACATTATACATACCAAAAAGCAAAGCAGGCAACAAAGCGATGATAACCACGGTCATGGCACGCTTTGAATCAATACAGTCATGAATATGTACGCCCGTTTTAGAGGTCTCGTTCGGAACAAATAAGAATGTTTCGAAACCGTCAAAAACAGAACGGAACATCGCCAGCTTTCCGCCTTCCTCAAAGTTAGGCTTAATCTTGTCGAGATAATTCCTTAACGCTTTCAATGTATTATAAGTTTTTTATGTTATTAATTCATTTCCTTATACAACAGGTTCAATCCGTCGCGAACGATCTTTTGCAACTCGATCTTGGAAGTGTCCACGAACTCGCAAAGAGCGAAGTCCTCGGGAGCCACCTCATAGATACCTAAGTTCTCCATCTTGTCGATATCGAACGCAATGATCGCTTTCAACAAATACTCCGGATAGATGTCCATCGGAAACACCTTATCGTATTCATTAGACATGATCATGGCACGTTTACCACCTTTGATACGGGCGTCGATCACATATTCCTTGCTAGTACCTAACCAGCTAAAGTAACTATGGCTAGCGCTGAACTGGTTGAAACGAGGCATAGCGAAACCTAAGAACTCATGCGTCTCATCACCTTCCGGAATCACGGTGATCTGGTTATCATAAGCGCCTAGGTAACCATCCATATTCACCTTGGTACCTGTCAAAACATTACCGCTGATAATACGGATATGTTCCTGTCCTAACACTTTACCGTTAACCAAGCTCTTAATCGTACAACCTGAAATCGTTTTAACGTAGCCTCTCTCGGTAGTCTCGGAACCGGTAATAGCAACCATACGGCTGAAATCGGCGACACCCTTGTTAAACAAGCGTCCGATAACGATCACGTCTGCCGGATTAACCGTCCAAACTACCTCACCCTTGTTAACGGGCTTGATATGATTGATCTGCACGCCAACGTTCGCTGCGGGATGCGGACCTTCTACTTCCACGATCTCCACACCTTTCATTCCGCTCACGACAGAACCACTTCTTACACCCACATACACTTTTCCATTCGTTAATTTAGCTAGGGCGTTTAATCCAGTCTGGAAATCAGCCTCCTGACCTTTTACGATAAAATCGAAGTTTGGAGCCAACGGAGCGGAGTAAAAAGCCGAAACGAAGATATCACGCGGAGTATCCAATGGAGCGGCAACGATATCGTATGGGCGTTGCTTGATAAACGGCCACATACCAGCGTTCAGAAGTACCTCTTTCACCTCTGCTCCCTGTAGGGATGCTACGTTCTTCTTACCGAACTCCTCATACTCGATCTGCGCATCCGGCTTCACAACGATGCTTAGCACCTTACGCTTCTCTCCTCGGTTTACGGCAGTTACCTCGCCACTGACCGGCGAAACAAACTTGATCTCGGGGCGGTTCTTGTCAATCATCAGTACAGAACCGGCTTTGACTTTTTCTCCTACTTTCGCAACAACTTTGGGGAGAATACCGTTATAATAATCGGGGACGATCGCGTAAGACTCGCTCTTGCCGCCGTTTAACAGTACATCCGAAGCTTTGCCCTTCAGATTAATGTCTAAACCCTTTTTAATCTTAATCACATTTGCCATGATACAACTAAAATTGTTTATATGTAATTTTCCTGCAAAAGTAAACATTTTTTCATGCTTTAGAGCAGGGAAAGGCAAATAAATAGAGAAATAATTCCATAATTTTGCGTCGTTAAAGAAAGTAATAAGAAAATGAAAGTTTTTAAAATCCTATTTCTGCTGCTTATCACGGTTTTAGTACCGTTGAACGCTCAAGTGACTTACTTCACCAACGTTAGCGATAAGCAAATAAAGACCCTCCAAGTGAAGGTTGCCGGCGAGATGTTCTCCGATCCATTCATTGAACTGGGCGGTGAAAACCGTATCGAAGTTAATTTCGATGCTTTTAATCCGGGCTTCGGGCGATACGCCTATAATCTGGTTCATTGCAACGCCGATTGGACGCAATCGAATCTTTCCCCGATTGAGTATATGAATGGTTTCCAAGGGAGCACGATCGAGGATTTCGCCAATGCGATGGGTACTACGGTGCAATACACCAACTACCGATTACTTTTCCCAAACGATGACGTTCAACCGAAGGTCTCGGGGAATTATGCCTTGCAAGTATATAACGAGGATGATCCCTCCCAGATCGTATTTACCGCTTGCTTTTCTATTTTCGAGCCGATGGTTAGTGTCGCCGCTACGGTGAGCGGAAATACGGATATCGATACCAATCAGTCACACCAACAAGTCAGCTTTGCGATCAATAACAAGAATTTCCCCATCACCTATCCTCAGACCGACTTGAAAATCTGGGTTTATCAGAATAACCGCAGGGATAATGCCGTAACAGGTCTTCAGCCTATGACTATTTTAGAAAACCAGATCTCTTATACGAACAATCAGAACTTGATCTTTCCCGCAGGAAACGAATATCGCCGTATGGAATTTTTGAGCAACAAATACAATGGCATGCACGTAGAAAGTATCTCGTTCCATAATCCATATTACCATGTAGAGTTGATGACGGACTATCGGCGTGACCAATTATCGTATCAATACGATCAAGACCAAGACGGCCGTTTTTTCATCCGTTGCAGTAATTGTAACGACCCGGATACGGAAGCGGACTATTACATCGTTCACTTTACCCTCGCCATGGACTTAATTCCCGATGGAAACGTGTATTTGAACGGTGAATTATATAATAATGTATTGGACGAGAAAAGTAAGATGGGCTATAATCCGGAGACGCATCAATACGAGAAATCCGTCTTACTGAAACAAGGCAGTTACAACTATCAGTACCTCTTTGTCCCTAACGGACAGACCGTAGGACAGACCGGCCCTATCGAGGGTAATTTCTTCCAGACGGAGAACGAATATAGCATTTACGTCTACTATTGTCCAATGGGAGCACGGTATGATCGTTTAATCGGTGTAACTAGTATCAGAAATACAATGCCCGTGCTATAATTATTCGCGTAAAAGGCATACTTTTACGCATAAAATAATTGAGCATGAAAACGAGACGTATTGTTATCAGTACCGTATTATTAGTCGGGGGACTTCTCTCGATCGTTCAAGTCATGCCTAAAAATCCACTGTTGATAGGCGAAAGGTTATTTCCGTATGGAGGATGGATACAAGTGATACTTGCCATGCTATACGGTGGTTGGCTCTGCTATAAGATGCAAGATCGGCAAGAACGTCCCAAATGGAGAAAACGAGCGTGGTTGTTATTCTCGATCGTTTTTTTCGGGCAACTTGCTCTAGGGATTTTTGCCGATCCCATTTTCCTTATGACCGGGAAACTGCATTTACCGATCCCTGCGGTAATCTTGGCCGGACCGCTTTATCGCTTTGATGGATTATTCATGCCCATACTTTTTATCAGCACCTTATTACTATCCGGTCCCGCTTGGTGTAGCCAGCTTTGTTACTTCGGGGCATTCGACGCATGGAGTGCCCGGGGAAAATTGGAACGAAAAAGGTTCCCCTACCACAAGCAAATGCGATACAGCGTATTATTTCTGGTCATGCTGGGAGCCATCTTGCTACGGATATTCGGAGCGAGCGGCAAGATAGCCACCGCTTTTGGAATAGCGGTCGGAGTTATCGGGCTACTTGTCATGCTATTGTTTTCCAGAAAGAGACGGAAGATGGTACATTGCAGTAGCTATTGCCCAATCGGAGCTTTGGTGTCTTTCCTCAAGTACCTCTCTCCTTTCCGGGTACGACTGACCACGGATTGTTGCCATTGCATGGCTTGCACAAACATTTGCCGGTATGATGCCCTGCATAAAGAAGAGATCAAGAAGGGGAAGATCGGTTACACCTGTACCTATTGCGGAGATTGTCTTTCCGCTTGCAAGCACGGGGCTATAGAATATCATTTCCCGGGATTACGCCCGGCTACTGCCGAACGTCTATGGATCGTCGTAACGGTCGTATTACATACTTGCTTCTTGATGATCGCACGGATCTGAGCCGTATACTTGCTTGCCCATTATATAAGTACATACCATATTCCGGTCATCGCCGAGGGTTTGTAGGCCAAACAGCTTATTCTCGATCGTCCATTTATCTCTCGAACGAAGATACTCCATACGCAATTTCTGGACAGAGGTAGCGGCATAATCCACGACTATGAAATCCGCTTCACGGCCAGGGAGGAAACTTCCGATTCGGTCATCCAACGATAAGGCCCGTGCAGAGCCTAGCGTACATTTATAGATAGCCTCCAAAGCTGTCATCGGATAACCGTTCAACTGTTGTACCTTATAAGCCTCTCCCATCGTACGCCACATAGAGAAAGATGTACCCGCACCGACATCTGTCGCCAAGGTAGTACGTACGCCGTAACGGTTCGCTTCCCTCATATCGAATAATCCGCTTCCAAGGAAAAGGTTCGAGGTCGGGCAATGGGCGATAATGCCTCCCGTTTCTCCCAACCGCTTATATTCCCGATCGGTTAGATGGACACAATGCCCGAATATCGAACGATCGGTCAACAATCCGGCACGCTCATAGACCTCCAGATAATCCGCATGACCGGGACAGAGCGATAAGACAGATTCAATCTCTCCCAGATTCTCCGAAAGATGTGTCTGTATATAGGTACTGGGATATTCGGCATGTAAACGACCGGCAGACTTTAATTGATCCGGCGTACTGGTTATGGCGAAACGGGGCGTGATCACATAGTGATTCCGTCCTTTCCCGTCCCAATCCTCGATTAAGCTACGGCAGTCCAACTCACCCTGATGCGTGGTATCCATCAGATAATCCGGAGCGTTCCGGTTCATCATCACCTTTCCAGCCAAGATACACATATTATACTCCGTAGCCACGGAAAATAATGCGGTTACGGAAGCAGGATGAACCGTGGCATAAGCGGCACAAGTCGTAGTTCCGTTCTTCACCAGTTCCTTCACAAAAAAGCGAGCGATATCTTGTGCATATTCCATGGAAGAGAAAGCTTCCTCGGCGGGAAACGTATATTCGTCCAGCCAATCCAGAAGTTGCTTGCCATACATTCCCTGTATCTCCGACTGGGAGAAATGGATATGGGAATCAATAAAGCCGGGTGTAATCAATTTACCGGAATAGTCTGTCACCGGGAAATCCGGGTAACGGGAACGCATCGCCTCGAACGGCCCCGCCTCTACAATCTTTCCATCAACAACAGCCAGTCCCCCATCCTCAAAATAGCGGTAAGCCTCCACATGATCCAGCGGGGAAGCGATCAAATAGAGCACTTCTCCCCTATATAAGTTCTTCATCATGGTCAAATAACAATTCGTTTATTTAATTGGTTCCACGTGCAAAGCGATGTGCGTAGCCTGACCGAACTTATCACGCAGATTCTGTTCGATCTCTTTCGTCAAGTCATGGGCACGAGTCACGGTTATCTGTCCGTCCACCCGTATATGCGCCTCGATAGCAAAATTATTACCGATGCGGCGGGTACGTAGATTATGCGGGCTCTTTACCTCAGGAATCTCACTAATGATCGCCAAGATCTCATCCTCCACCTCCTTCGGCAAAGATTTCTCCAATAAGTCATTAATCGCCGGGATCACTAGTTGTAAGGCTACTTTTACGATAAATAAACTGACAATCACAGCCGCCAACGGGTCCAGCACACGCCAATTATCCCCCAACAAAATCGCCCCTCCGATACCTAAAGCCGTACCGATCGAGGAAAAGGCATCCGAGCGATGATGCCAAGCGTTAGCGATAACGACTTGACTATTCTGCTTCCTTCCTACCCAAACCGTAATATGATACAGTAATTCCTTGATCACAATGGAGATAAGAGCGGCAACTAAAGCGATCATTCCCGGACTTTCCAACGGAATCCCCTTGAAATAAAAGTCATAAATCTTGTTCGCTCCCTCCCAGAAAAGGCCAAAACCTACACAAAGCAAGACGATACCGACAATTGAAGTCGCCAAAGTCTCGTATTTACCATGCCCGTAATCATGGCTCTCGTCCTTTGGCTTGGAAGATATATTGACAAAAAGAAGTACGATTATATCCGTTACGAAATCAGATAACGAATGTACCGCATCGGCGATCATAGCGCTACTATGCCCCCAGATACCCGCCACGAACTTGAATACCAATAAAACAAAATTAGCGAATGACCCTAAAAGTGTCACTCGCATAATCTCTTTTTTCCTCGCCTTTGGTGCCTCCTCCATAGAATCCCATTAACAAGATTTACCGGTCATGATGTCCAGCACCAGACGATCCGTCGCCTCCATTCCTTTAGAACCGATAGCGGTCAAGTTCGCGATCGATTTATCCACATCCTCATCGATGATACCTTCCACGGAAGTCACCACCTTATCCTCCATGGCCATCAAAGCGGAAAGCATCGCCGTAGATACGCCACTAGATACTTTCATCGCGCAACTCGGCTTGGCACCGTCACAGATCATTCCGGTAATATTACCGATCATATTCTTGATCGCATAAGAAATCCGCACCTTATTTCCTCCCATCAAATAGGTGATAGCGCAACTCGCTCCCGTAGCGGCAACCACACAACCGCAAAGGGCGGACAAGCGTCCCAGACTTTGCTTGATATAGATCACCATCAAATGGCTTAACATCAACGCACGGATCAGTTGCTCTTCCGAGCATTGGATATCCTCGGCGAAAGAAAGAACCGGAAGCGTAGCGGCGATTCCTTGATTACCGCTTCCCGAATTACTCATCACCGGGATCATAGCGCCGTCCATGCGAGCGTCGCAAGCGGCGGAAGTCATGATCAACATATGCGTATAAGCGGAATCTCCCATGAACTTACGGCCGAAAGCACCCGAGACCGTCTTGCTTACAGTATGTCCGTAATTGCCTTTCATGGAAGCTTGGGCGGCTTTCTTATTCAACTCAGCTGTTTCTAAAATAAAACGAATCTCATCCAATGGCATTTCCATGGCAAACTCATAGACCATAGAGAAGGAAAGACGTAAATCCTTATTCTCACATACTTCCTCGCCAGAAGCGTTTGCCATACGTAAATCAGTCAATACCTCCCCGTTTTTCTCTACATATATTATATGGGTATGCTCATGGCAAATGATCACCCTTGAACGATCGTTCCCTGCAGAACTTATAATTTCGATATAAAGTTTATCTACATTCTCTTTCAGGTCTATACCGATACATTTCTTGCAGACCATTTCCTTACCTTCTTTCAATCCCTCCGGAGTCAAGTCTTTCAGCACCTCTAGCCCATAAGCGGACTTACCGATGATCGATCCCAAGGCGATAGCGATAGGCAACCCCACCATGCCAGTCCCCGGGATTCCTACTCCCATGGCATTCTTCAGGATATTGGCGCTCAGATAAACCTCTATCTTCTCTGGCTTACGCCCCAGCACTTCCGCCGCTTTTGCGGCCGCCAAAGCCACGGCAATAGGTTCCGTACATCCGATAGCAGGGATTACCTCCCTGTGAATCAAATCTATAATTTGAGTTTTTATGATAGTATCCATACTGATAGTCTTTATTTAGAATTAGATAGTTAATATACAATAGATTAAGAACAAAACTCAACAACGATATCTCGCAAGGCATCGTATTGTTTTCCCAATGCATCTTCATAACGCAACGCTTCTTCCAGATTCCCTTCTCTCAACAGCGATAGTATATTATTCGATACATCGAATAGATTTACCAGACCTAAATTAGCGGCTATCCCTTTCAAGGTATGCGAATATAGCTTGGCATTCTCCAAATCCCGCTCTACTAAAGAGCTCCGTAATTTCACATACGAACCATCTGTAGTAATAAATTTATATAGAAACTTTTTGAAGAGGCTATCACTATTCATAAAACGATCTAAGGTATTCTCTTTATCCCAAGCAGCTACATCTATTAATGCGTTATAAAAAGCATCGTTCTCATTCATTTTTTTATGATATTAGTTTTCGTACAAAATTAGGAATTTTATAGACACTACCAACGTTAGCGGTATTCTTTTTCTTTACTTACCGCAACTTGGGTACGGAACGATAATTTTAGTACTTTTGTCGCCTACTTCGGGACCTAGAACGCCCGGGCTGTATTTATCCGATTAATAGAATTGAAAAAGGAATGGGAATTTCATCGCCGCTTGTAGATTTGCAACATCAATATGATCTCCTGCAGAAAGAATATGAATATGAGAAGGAAACATACCGACAGCAATCCGAGCGTACGGGTTTGCGAAAACGAGTGGCGCAGGGCCTCTGTTGGTATCCGGTCACTCCGGGGCGCAGTTATTATAACTCCTTAAACCAATTGGTGATCGAGATCGAAAGGACAGAAGACCGGGAGATCGAGCATAATTTTGAGTACGGGCGCCCGGTTTGCTTCTTTACGGCAGATATCAGTGGTAAATTTAAGTATCTGGATTTCTCCGCCACGATCAGCTACGTGCAAGAGGACCGGATGGTGGTAGTTCTCCCCACTCCTTCCGCCTTGATGGATATACAAGGAAAAAGCAATGATCTCGGCGTGCAACTCTACTTCGACGAGACCAGCTATAAAACGATGTTTTCCGCTCTCTCGGACGTGATGCGGGCAAAAAACAACCAACTCTCCCATCTTAGGGACGTATTGCTGGGGCAGGAAAAACCGGGACAGCGGGAATTATTCCCGATCCGCTTCCCTTGGTTGAACCGCTCGCAGGAAGAAGCCGTAAACAAGGTATTGGGAGCGAAACAAGTATCTATCGTACACGGCCCTCCCGGAACCGGGAAAACAACCACCTTGGTGGAAGCCATTTACGAGACCCTTCACCGGGAGAATCAAGTGATCGTTTGCGCCCAAAGTAATACCGCCGTAGACTGCATCTCGGAGAAACTGGTAGATAGAGGCATTAACGTCCTGCGCATCGGGAACCCCACTCGTATCAATGACAAGATGCTCTCTTTCACATATGAACGCCGTTTCGAATCGCATCCGGATTATCCCGAGTTATGGAGCATCCGAAAAGCGGTACGGGATATACAATCCAATATGCGAAAGAAAAGCCGGGAGGAACGGGATACGATCCGAAACCGCCTCTCCCGTTTGAAATTCCGGGCGACCGAACTGGAAGTCAAGATCGATACAGAGCTGTTCGACGAGGCTCGTGTTGTCGCTTGCACCTTGGTTGGCTCCGCAAACCGGGTCATGATGAACCGGCACTTCACGACCTTATTTATCGACGAGGCCGCCCAAGCCTTGGAAGCCGCTTGCTGGATAGCGATCGGCAAGGCGGACCGGGTCATACTAGCGGGCGATCATCACCAATTGCCCCCTACTATTAAATGTATAGAAGCGGAACGAGAAGGCTTAGGACGTACCTTGATGCAAAAGATAGCCCATGCGAAACCGGAAACGGTCTCTCTCTTGAAGGTCCAATATCGTATGCACGAGGATATCATGCGCTTCTCCTCCCAATGGTTCTATCATAACGAACTCGAATCCGCTCCCGAGGTAAGTGGGCGAGGAATCTTGCGACTGGACACTCCCATCGTATGGTTCGATACGTCCGAGTGCGATTTCACGGAAAATACGAGAGAGGAGACCATGAGCCGTGTCAACAGGCAAGAGGCGGAATTGCTCGTGGAACAATTACGCTCCTATATACAGAAAATATCCAAGGAGAGAGTGCTGGAAGAGAATATCGACTTCGGATTGATCTCCCCTTATAAGGCGCAGGTACAATACATCCGTAAATTGATCAAACAAGACGCTTTCTTCAAGCCTTTACGCAGACTGATCACCGTACACACCGTTGACGGTTTCCAAGGGCAAGAACGCGATGTCATCTTGATCAGTTTGGTAAGGGCCAACGAGGATGGAAAGATAGGCTTCTTGAACGACTTGCGGCGCATGAACGTAGCGATCACCCGTGCCCGTATGAAACTGATGATCTTGGGAGACGCTTCCACCCTTACCCGGCACGCATTTTATAAAGAACTCTATAATTATATCTCCCAAAGAGGTAAAATAATCACGATCAACACGAAACAAGAGCATGAACTATAAATTATTGGTACTGGATTTAGACGGTACACTGACAAACAGTAAAAAAGAGATCACCCCGTTTACGAGGGAAACCCTTCTGCAAGCGCAGGAAAAAGGATTGCATCTGGTCTTAGCCTCCGGCCGGCCCACCTACGGTATCGTGCCTTTAGCCGAGGAACTGAACATAAAGCAATATGGTGGTTTTATCCTTTCCTTCAACGGCGGTAAGGTGATCGACTTGATGACAGACAAAGTACTTTTCGAACAGGCTTTGCCACCCGATATCGTACCTGTTTTATACAACCGCTCCAAAGAAGCGGGACTGGCTATCCTTTCCTACAACGGTAAATATATCTTAAGCGAGCATCCGGAAAATAAATACGTACAATACGAATCTTTCTTAACCAAAATGAAGATCAAGGCTACCGACGATTTTCTGCGGGATTTGCATCAGCCAGCTGATAAATGCTTGGTGGTAGGCGAACCGGAGATGTTGGTACCGTTGGAAGAGAAGCTCCGCCAAGAATTAGGGAAACGTATCAACGTATATCGTTCCGAGGCATTCTATCTGGAGCTTGTCCCCAAAGGCATCGACAAAGCCGCCTCGTTATCCCGCTTACTAGAGCGAACCCGGATAAAACAGGAGGAAGTGATCGCTATCGGCGACGGTTTCAATGACGTATCCATGATCCGTTTCGCCGGATTGGGAGTCGCTATGGCCAACGCCCAGCCCCCTGTCAAGGCCAATGCCGACCGCATCACCCAATACACGAACGATGAGGATGGAGTGGCTCGTTTCATCCAAGAATTGCTTTGAAAAAAAACACGTACGTATTTTCCGAAAAACATGTACATGTTTTCGCGAGAACACGTACGTGTTTTTTCAGAGACATTTACACCAGTATCGACACAGGCCAATGCCTATACCGGCATACGCCTATACCAGTAGTGCCGTAGGGCTACGCCAGTATAGGCGTGAGCTTGCGCCGATATACGTAAATTCCTTTCATGGAAATGTCTTCTAACTATCAACTATTTTATGTATATTTGTATTCTAAACCATAAAAATAAGACGCCATGAAGTACAAATTATTAGTCTTAGACGTAGATGGGACGTTGCTTAACGACAAGAAAGAGATAACTCCCCGGACCCATGCCGCCTTGTTAAAGGCTCAGCAGATGGGAGTTCATGTTGTATTGGCATCCGGCCGACCCACCAACGGGGTTCAACCCTTGGCGGAGGCCCTTGAATTGAATCATTACGGTGGTTTCATATTATCTTATAACGGAGGTCAGATCATCAATGCCCAGACCGGAGAATTGATGTTCGAGAAACGAATCGATCCGGCCATGATTCCTTATTTGAACCGGAAGGCGAAGGAAAACGGTTTCGCGATCTTCACATATCACAAGGACTATATCCTAACCGATAGCCCGGAAAACAAGCATGTCCAAGAGGAGGCCGAACTCAATAAGATGCGCATCATCGGTGTGGAGAATTTCCCGGAAGCGGTGGATTTCGCACCCTGTAAGTGTATTCTTACCAGCGATGACGAGAACAATCTAGTGGGTCTCGAAAATCATTGGAAGAAACGTCTGGACGGGGTATTGGAAGCTTTCCGCTCCGAGGACTATTTCTTGGAGGTAGCTCCTCATTTCATCAATAAGGGAAATACGTTGGCGGTATTGATGGAGATGCTGAATATCACGACCGAAGAGGTTGTCGCTATCGGTGATGGCGTGGCCGACGTATCCATGCTTCAATTAGCCGGTACCGGCGTGGCGATGGGTAACGCACGCGATTCCGTAAAGGCTTGTGCCGATTTCACGACCTTACCCAATAATATGGAAGGTGTGGCGGTAGCGATCGAGAAAGCGATCCTTGCCACGATCAAACCCACAGAGGTTCCGTTAGATCAACTAAACGCACGGGCCAAACATGCTTTAATGGGTAATCTAGGCATTCAATATACCTATGCGTCGGAGGATCGTGTGGAAGCGACCATGCCTGTAGACGAACGGACCCGCCAGCCTTTCGGTATCTTGCACGGAGGCGCTACACTGGCTCTGGCAGAGACCGTGGCCGGACTAGGTTCCATGATTCTGGCGAAACCGGACGAGATGGTAGTCGGCATGCAAGTTAGCGGCAGCCATATGTCGTCCGCCCACGAGGGAGACACGGTACGTGCCGTCGGGACGATTATCCACAAAGGCCGTTCATCCCATGTGTGGAACGTAGACATATTCACCTCTACCGACAAACTGGTTTCCTCTGTACGGGTAATCAATAGTATACTAAAGAAGAAATGATTCCAAGAGATTCTTACGAAATAATAGACACGTTGATCAAGCAAGGCCGGAGTTTCGCTATTTGGCGTATTCCCGGTGAGGATAGGCTCCATTTCAGGATGCAAAGTGCCGGCTCTCCTTGCCTATTATACGACATAAAAGACTTAAATGAACGGAGCGGTTTTGTAATCGCTCCGTTTCAGGTGACAGCGGAACGACCTATCGTTTTAATCCAACCGGATTGCTTTGAAATCCCCTCCGAATCCGATTGGGATTTCTCTCGAGAGAAAAACGAATTCCCTTCGAATGAAATCGAAATCCCGTCCGAATCCGAGGAGAAGGAACGATACGCTTACCATTTCTCCCTGTTTACCAACCCTTTGCTAAAAGGAAGCCAAGATAAACTAGTCCTATCCCGTAGCAAAACGATCTGGAAAGATCCCTCTTTCTCACCCGGCAAGGCATTCTTCGCCGCGGAAGAACGATATATCCGCTCCTATGTCTACCTTTGCCATACCCCGGAAACCGGAACTTGGATGGGTGGGACACCGGAAATCTTGTTATCCGGCGAGAAAGGTGACTGGCAAACGGTAGCTTTGGCCGGAACCCAATCCTTACGAGACGGGAAATTACCGAAAAGCTGGGACCATAAGAATTGGAGAGAACAGCAATTAGTCGCCTCCTATATACGCCGCCAGCTGTCCACCTTGGGTATTACTCCCGAGGAGAAGGGGCCTTATTCAGCCCGGGCCGGAGAGGTTTCTCATTTGAAAAGTGATTTCTTCTTCTCCTTGCCGAATCCCGAGAAGCTGGGTGATGTCCTTCAACTATTACACCCTACTCCAGCCGTCTGCGGTCTTCCCAAGGAGGAGGCTTATCATTTCATCATCGAAAATGAGGGGTACGATCGTAGCTATTACTCCGGTTTCATCGGTTGGCTGGATCCCAAAGGCAAAACAGATCTGTACGTAAACCTCCGTTGCATGAATATCCTCCCCCAAACCTTTACGCTGTATGCCGGAGGCGGTCTGTTGGCGGCCTCGCAGCTAGAGGATGAGTGGCAGGAGACAGAGGATAAATTAGATACAATGCGGAGAATAGTGGGTAATTTATAATTTTATATCATATAATGTATAGCGATAAAAAGAACATCCTTCAATTGGTAGCCTTGCTGATAGAGCACGGCGTAAGTAATATCGTGCTATGTCCGGGAAGCCGGAACTCTCCGATTGTGCACACATTGGCAAACCATTCGTTCTTCAATTGCCATTCCGTGACGGATGAACGAAGCGCGGGATTCTTTGCCGTAGGGCTAGCGTTGCACGGAGGTAAGCCGGCGGCTGTTTGCTGTACCTCGGGCACGGCCTTGCTGAATATACATCCGGCGGTAGCGGAGGCTTTCTATCAGAAAGTTCCGCTTGTCGTGATATCCGCCGACCGCCCCGCCGCATGGATCGGGCAAATGGACGGACAGACCTTGCCGCAACCCGGGGTGTTCGGCTCGCTGGTAAAGAAGTCGGTGCAGCTACCGGAAATACATACGGATCAAGATGAATGGTATTGCAATCGATTGATCAACGAGGCGTTGTTGGAACTGAACCATCACGGCAAAGGACCGGTGCATATCAACGTTCCGATCTCCGAGCCTTTATTTCAGTTCACGACACCCGAATTGCCGAAGGTACGGGTAATCACCCGTTATCAAGGCTTGAACGTGTACGACCGGAAATATGATGACCTGATCGAGCGCTTGAACAAATATAGCAAGCGGATGATGATAGCGGGACAAATGAGCTTGATCTATCTCTTCGAGAAGAAAATATGCAAGTTACTATACAAGCATTTCACTTGGCTCTCCGAGCACATCGGCAACCGTATCGTACCGGGATTACCGATCAAGAATTTCGACGCTATCCTGTATGCTACCCCGGAGGAGGAAAAAGAGAAGCTAGTTCCCGAGCTCGTAATCACCTACGGTGGCCATATTGTCTCCAAGCGGCTGAAAGAGTTTTTGCGGAAACACCCGCCTAAGGAGCATTGGCATGTCTCATTGGATGGAGAGGTAGCGGATTTATTCGGTAGCCTGACCACGGTGATCGAGATGGACCCTTTCGAGTTTCTGGAGAAAATCGCTTATATGCTGGAGAATAGGCAGATTGAATATCCGAAGGCTTGGGAATACAAATCCCGGAACCTGCCGGAGCCGGAGTTCGCTTACTCCGAAATGGCGGCGATCGGTGGTTTGATACGCTCGCTTCCGGCTGAATCGGCCTTGCATCTGGGGAATAGCTCCACCGTACGTTACGCGCAATTGTACACCGTACCCGAGACGGTTGAGGTTTGTTGTAACCGAGGTACGAGCGGGATCGAAGGCTCCTTGTCTACGGCCATCGGATACGCCTCGGCCTCGCAAAAACTAAACTTTATCGTTATAGGCGATCTTAGTTTCTTCTATGATATGAATGCGTTGTGGAACGGTAACTTGCACAATAACCTTCGCATCCTGCTCTTGAACAACGGAGGTGGCGAGATCTTCCAAGCCTTGCCGGGATTCAAGATGAACGAGCGTACGCACCGTTACGTTACCGCCTCCCACCAGACCTCAGCGGAGGGATGGGCCACGGAAAGGGGATTCTCCTACTCCGCTGTCCATAATGCCGAGGAGTTGGCAGCGGCGATGAGCGCCTTTACCCAAACGGAGCAACCGAGCGAACATCCCCTATTCATGGAGGTTTTCACGGACAAAGCGGAAGACGTACGATTGCTCAAGGAATATTATCATCAACTAAAAAATTCATCCCAAGCACAAAACATATAATATATGGAAACGAAAAGAGAATGGACAACCATCAAGGAATATGAGGAGATCTTATTTGATTTCTACAACGGCATCGCCCGCATTACGATCAACCGGGAACGGTATCGCAACGCTTTTACCCCGACTACGACCACGGAGATGAGCGACGCCTTTTACATCTGCCGGGAACGCCCGGACATTAACGTAGTCGTTCTGACAGGAGCCGGAGATACGGCCTTTTGCGCGGGAGGCGATATGAACGTGAAAGGACGTGGCGGCTACGTGGGTAAAGACGGCGTACCTCGCTTGAACGTATTGGACGTACAAAAGCAGATCCGCTCTCTCCCGAAACCCGTCATCGCGGCCGTGAATGGTTTCGCTATCGGCGGCGGACACGTATTGCACGTGGTTTGCGACCTTACGATCGCTTCCGAGAACGCTATCTTCGGACAGACTGGTCCTCGTGTGGGTAGCTTCGACGCCGGGTTCGGCTCTTCTTACCTCGCCCGTGTGGTCGGACAGAAAAAGGCCCGTGAGATCTGGTTCCTATGCCGCAAGTACAATGCGCAGGAGGCTTTGGATATGGGTTTGGTAAATAAGGTAGTCCCCTTGGATAAATTAGAGGACGAGTACGTTCAATGGGCCGAGGAGATGATGTTGCTTAGCCCGTTGGCTTTGCGCATGATCAAGGCGGGCTTAAACGCCGAGTTGGACGGACAGGCCGGTATACAGGAGTTGGCCGGAGACGCTACCATGCTTTACTATATGACGGACGAGGCGCAGGAAGGCGGCAAGGCATTCTTGGAGAAACGCCGTCCACGCTTCGAGGATTATCCGAAGTTCCCGTAAAAGGAATTGAAAATTGAGAATGAATGGTGAAGGAGAGGTTTTATAAGACAGAGGTGGTTCCCCGGTGCTTGACTTTCAAGCGACCGGCAGGAACCTCACGGGGTGTTTACACGACCCGGAAATTGTGGGAGGTCCGAATCCGCAAGGAAGACGAACCCTCGGCTTTTGGCATCGGTGAATGTGCCCCCCTGCCGGATCTCAGTTGCGATTATGGAGAGGATTACGAGATCACGTTATCCAAGGCTTGCCTCGATCTGGAACAGAAGGGGCATGTTGACACCGAATCTTTGCGCCATTACCCATCCATCCTTTTCGGATTGGAAATGGCCATGCGTCATTATGAACAGGGTAGTTGGCGGCATTACGACACGCCCTTCTCGCGAGGGCAGGCGGGTATCCCCATTAACGGACTGATCTGGATGGGCGATTATAAGTACATGCTGGAACAGGTAGAGGAAAAGATGAAGGAGGGCTTTCGCTGCGTCAAGCTGAAGATCGGCGCTATCGATTTCGACCGGGAACTCTCTTTATTGAAACACATCCGTGCGCATTTCTCTGCCAAGGAAATAGAGCTTCGGGTAGATGCCAACGGCGCTTTCCTCCCCTCGGAGGCGATGGACAAACTGAAGCGGCTCGCCGAGATGGACTTGCATTCCATCGAGCAGCCTATCCGTGCCGGGCAGTTGGAAGAGATGGCACGCCTTGCGGCAGAGTCACCCCTTCCCATCGCTCTCGACGAGGAACTGATCGGCTGTAACGCCCCGGACGAGAAACGGCGGTTGTTGGAAACGATCCATCCCCAATACATTATATTAAAGCCTTCCCTCCACGGAGGTATCGCCGGATGCACGGAATGGGTTCACTTAGCGGAAACTATCTTAGGGAGTACCCCTGAACAACCTAAATGGTGGGTCACCTCCGCTCTGGAATCGCAAATCGGACTGAACGCTATCGCCCAATGGTGCGCCACGCTAGGTAACCCGCTACCGCAAGGTCTGGGAACCGGCGAGATTTTCAAGGACGATAAACATAAGTTGATCCAACGAAAAGGAGACACCATCTGGTTCACCAACGACCTTTGACCTATGCCGATACAAGATGATTTACAGGCATTCTTAGCTGAATGGCACGATCCCTCCCCTTTTCTGGAAGTCCAGACCTCTGGCTCCACCGGTACGCCCAAGCGGATGCGAGTACGCAAGGACCGGATGCTGAACAGCGCCCGGCTTACCTGCGATTATCTGGGGCTTAAGAAGGGCGACAAGGCCTTGTTATGTATGCCCCTGCGCTATATAGCCGGAAAGATGATGGTGGTCCGCTCCCTATACGCCGGACTAGATCTGGAGGTGCGTGAGCCCTCCGGACACCCGTTGGCGGATTGGGGGGATACGCCCCTGCGCTTTGCCGCCATGATTCCTTTGCAGGTTTACAATACGTTGCGAGTACCCGAGGAACGTAAACGGCTGGAGCAAACGGATATCCTGATTATCGGCGGCGGGGCGATTGACGCGGCCTTGGAACAGGAGATACGGCAGATGCCAAACACGGTTTATTCCACCTACGGAATGACGGAGACGCTGTCCCACATCGCCCTGCGCCGGCTGAACGGGCCGGAAGCCTCGCCCTATTACCATCCCTTCCCCTCGGTGACGTTATCCTTGTCACCGGAGAATACCTTGGTGATAGACGCCCCATTGGTTTGCGACGAGCGGCTGGTGACGAACGATGTCGCCCGCCTGCTGCCGGACGGGAGTTTCGCCATTATCGGAAGGAAAGATAATATTATCAATAGCGGAGGTATCAAGATCCAGATCGAGGAGGTGGAAGAGCGGCTACGGCCCTACCTCGACCGCCCCTATGCCATCACCGCCGCCCCCGACCCTCGGTTGGGAGAGGCGGTAGTCTTACTAATCTCCCCAAGGTCATGTGAAACGGTATCACCCCCTCGGGTGACACCACACATGAAAGCTATCATGAGCGACTCCGCGCAGCTATCATGTGAGGTATCGACAGTGGCTCTCGCCAGCCTGCCCAAGTACCTCCGTCCGAGGCACATCATAAAGGTAAGCGAGATCCCCCAAACCGGAAGCGGCAAGATCGACCGTGCCGCCTGCCGGGAGCTGGCGAGAAATATCATTACAAAAACACTATAAACATGAAAAGAATTCTAACAATCACCGCGGTCTCCCTATTGGCCTTATCGCCTATGTACGGGCAGGATTCTTGCCGATACCCGCAAGATCCTACCTTGGAGAAATCGCAAGCCTATGCAGGATACGACTGCGTCACCTTGCTGGATAGCACCGCCGTTACGGTACAACCTACCGGCTCGGGGGCTTTCGCCGTATGCAAGGCTTTTAAGGTACAGACTTCCAAAGGAGCCGTCGCCAACCGTATCATCAAATACGATTACGACCCGCTGACGGCGCACGCCGAGTTTCGTTACGCCACGATCTACCGTGCGAACGGCGACGTGATCAATCTCGACGTAACCCAAGCTTGCGACTACGCCGCCCCCGCACGTGCCATCTACTGGGGCGCCCGGCAGATCATGCTGGAAGTGGGCCGCTTGCAACCGGGAGATATCGTGGAGTACGAGATCGCCAAGAAAGGTTTCACCTACGCCTTGCTGACGGCGGGCGACGACGAGCGTTTCATCCCTCCTATGCGGGGACAGTTTTACGATATCGTCCCCTTCTGGGCTACCGAGCCTACCGTGCGTAAGGTATACCGGGTATCCATGCCGATGGAGAAAGAGTTGCAATTCCAGTTCTACCAAGGCGAATGTACCTCTTCCATGCGATATGAGGATGGACGGAAAGTATATACCTTCGCCTCCGACGATATCCTTCCTTTCGCCAAGGAACCGAATATGGTAGACCTATTCGACGCTGCCCCGAAGCTCATGATGTCCAGTACTCCCCGCTGGGAGGATAAATCCCTTTGGTTCAATAAGGTTAACGAGGATTACGGAAGCTTTACCGCAATCCCGGAAGCCCAGAAAAAGGTAGACGAGCTGATCAAAGGCAAGAAAACGGAAATGGAGAAGATAGCCGTATTGACCCACTGGGTGGCCGATAACATCCGTTACTCCGGAATCTCGATGGGTAAAGGCGAGGGTTTCACGCTTCACAACCTAAAGATGAATTATACCGATCGTTGCGGTGTCTGCAAGGATATCGCCGGCACGTTGATCGCCTTCCTCCGCATGGCCGGTTTCGAGGCTTACCCGGCGATGACCATGGCGGGAAGCCGTGTAGAAAGCATCCCCGCCGACCATTTCAACCATTGCGTGGCGGTGGTAAAACTGGCTAGCGGCACGTATATGCCTCTCGACCCGACTTGGGTTCCTTTCTGCCGGGAATTATGGAGTAGCGCCGAGCAACAGCAGAACTACCTCCCGGGTGTGCCCGAAGGCTCCGACCTCTGCCTGACCCCTGTCTCCGCCCCAGAGAACCACTACGTCCGCATCCACGCTGACAACCGCCTAGACGAGAAAGGCACGCTCCGCGGACAATTCACGATCACCGCCGAGGGACAATCCGACAGCAATATCCGCCGCATCTTCACCACCGGATGGCAATCCGACTGGCAGAACACGATGGAGAAGCAATTGCTGACCGTATCCCCCAACGCCAAACTGCTTCGTGTAGATTACGGTAAGGACCCGAAGAACTATCAAGCGGCCCCTATCAAGATCACGTTCTCTTATGAGATCCCCGATTACGCGATCATCGCCGGAGACCAAATGCTTATCAAGCCGCTAGTCATGAATAACCTCTACAATCAAGTGAAGAGTTTCTTGCGTATCGATACGAAACCGGAAAACCGTACGTATGGATTCAAGGACGCTTGCTCCCGTTTGGTAGAACAAGATGAGACCATCCGCCTCCCCAAGGGCTATACCCTCTTGAACGCCCCGAAGAATGACGCCCTGCAAAGCAATGCGGCCGATTTCGAAGGTTCCCTTTCGCAGGAAGGCGACCAGAACATCGTCTTGCGCCAGAAGCTAGCGTTGAAGAAGCGTGTCTACGACCCAGCCGACTGGAAAGGCTTCCGTTCCGCAGTGAACGCCTATAAGAGTTATGGTGACTATTTGATTATCAAGAAATAAAAACAGAAAAACAATGATTAAGATAACCTATAAACTGATTCTTCTCCTAAGCTTGTTAGCGATGACGGTTACTTCATTTGCCGCATCGGAGGCTGAGTACGGGAAGATATCGAAAGCTTGGACCTTGCATGCCGACGGTAGCCAAGAATATCGATCCTCCATGGAATTGACGCTCTTCACGCACACTGCGATGAATAGCACGTATGGCGAGAGTTTTATCGTCTACAATCCCGATTTCCAAACACTGAAGATCCACTCATCCTATACAAGGCAGAAAGACGGTACGATCGTAAAGACACCCGATAACGCCTTTGTAGAGGTCCTACCCCGTTTCGCCGCCGACGCTCCGGCCTATAACCAACTCAAGGAAATGGTCGTGGTACACACTGGCCTAGAACTTGGGGCCACGATTTACTTGGATTACTCTATTATCACAAAACCGGGCTACTATCCAGCTCTGGATATCAACGAGCGGCTACAAGAGACTTCTCCCGTGAAAGAATGTAAGGTCTCTATCTCCGTACCGGAAGGGACCCCCTTGGCTTGCGGTCTGTACGGCTCCCCCGTAAAAGCCGTGGAGGAGAGCCATGACAGTATAAAGGAGGTACACTGGACACTACGGAACATTCCCGCTTCCTCCCGTGAGGCTTTCCAACCAAAGAACCGTGAGGCTTCACCCCACTTGGTAGCCTCTACCTATCCTTCAGGTAAAGCGGCCTTAGCCACTTTGGATAAGCGCTTAAAGGAATCGCAGGGATACGAGAGCAAAACCTTCGCCCAATTCCTCACCGATAAAAGCGGTAACGAACAAGAGAAGGTGAACATCATCCGAGACCATATACTCAACAATCTCAGTACCTGTCCTATCCCCATGGCAATGACCGGCTATACCGTCCGTGACATCGATACCGTTCTCCGCAGTGCCTACGGTACGCCGCTAGAGATCGCGCAGCTCTTGAACGTGATGTTGAATGCCGCCGGAATCCCGTCGGAAGTCCTCGCCGTCTATCCCGGCCATCTCGATACGGACGCTTGCGGGCTGGCTGCCATCCAGACACTAGCCGTAAAAGCCACTGTCGATGGGAAAGACCAATACCTATCCGCCTCCCCACTGACAAATCGTGGCGGACTAGATAAGGTAGTCTCCCTCTCCGGAGCTTCCATTGAGATTGAGACCACACCTATTCAGATTAAGGAAAGTAGATCCGTGGCCATCTCCACCGATCAAGCAAAAGGCGGTTTCGCCATCTGCGTATTGCCAGCCATCTCCGCCGGAATCGATAGCTGGGGCATGAGCACCTTGAACAGCAAGCGTTCCAACTTATTCGAACTCCCCTCCCTAATTAGGGAAGAGGTAACCTACACGGTTACTCCCGCCGAGGGCATGAAGTTGCAGACCTCCACAAAAGAGCAAGTGATAAGCAAGCCTTTTGGTAAAGTAACCCGCACGATCACACCAAGAGGAAATACGATCGAGGTAGTACGTACGATCGAGTTGGACAAGCAACAGTTCACTCCCGCCGAATATAGCGACGTGCGTAGCTTGATCCATGAATGGACAAATCCGGATAACCGGGTATTGCTATTCTCCCTATAAGATCTAAAACACGGAGCACACGGAACAAATCCGTGCCCTCCGTGTGCTTCGTGTCTAATTATTCCCTACATTTACGAACGTTAACATTAAATCATATCGCATATGAAAACACTAAAGTATTTACTCGTCACCATGCTCCTTCTAGGCGTTTGCAGCCTAACGTATAGCCAAAAGCTATCCCTAGGAATCTTCCCCGAGCCCCAAGAAGTGACTATTTCCAGCCAAACATACGCACCGCCCCATGGATATGCCCTACGGGGTATAAATAATCCGGACGCAGATGCGGTCAAACTACTTAAAGAAACGCTACCTTTCGCTAAATCCGGCAAATCTCTCCCTTTAGAGATCAAGAAGCTAAAAGACAAAACTCCGGAAATGCAACGCTCGGGTGCCTATACGCTGACGATCACTAAAAAAGGTATCACGATCGGGATCGTAGACGATAATTCCTTGTTTTACGCCGCCCAAACCCTCAAGCAATTAGCTAAATATGACGAGGGTAAGAAGATCCTGCCTCTCTGCTCGATCAAGGACTATCCGGACGTATTATTCCGGGGTACCGTGGAAGGATTCTACGGACAGCCTTGGAGCCACGCCGACCGTATCGAGCAAATCCGCTTTTACGGAAGGATCAAGCTGAACACCTATATCTATGGTCCGAAAGATGATCCTTACCACAGCTCCCCCAACTGGCGCAAACCTTATCCCGCCGAGGAAGCCGAGCATATCAAGGAACTAGCGAAAGAGGCCGCCCATAACAAAGTAAACTTCGTTTGGGCCATCCACCCGGGACAAGACATTCAATGGAACCTAACAGATAGCATGAATATCCTTTCCAAATTCGAGAAAATGTACGATTTGGGCGTACGCTCTTTCGCCGTTTTCTTCGATGATATATCCGGAGAGGGAGCCCGCCCGGAAAAGCAAGCCGGCTTATTGAATTACATCCATAAGGAATTTATCAGCAAGAAAAATGACGTGCAACCCCTGATCATGTGCCCTACCGAATACAACCGTTCATGGGCTAAGACCGACTATCTGGATATCCTCGGTACCCAACTCGATCCCGCCATCCAAATCATGTGGACCGGAGACCGTGTCGTAGCCGATATCACGAAAGAAGGCGTCGAATGGGTAAACAACCGTATCCGTCGTCCCGCCTATATCTGGTGGAACTTCCCCGTAAGCGATTATTGCCAAGATCATTTGTTGATGGGAGCCGCCTACGGCCTAGATACGCAAGCCGCCGGCACCATGACCGGATTCGTATCCAATCCTATGGAATACGCCGAGGCTTCCAAGGTCGCTATATTCGGCGTTGGAATGTACACTTGGAATATCAAGAATTACGATCCTACACAGGCATGGAAAGACGCTTGCGACTTTATTATGCCGGAGGCCTCCATGGCTTTCCGCATTTTCTGCGAGCATAACTGCGATCCGGGTCCGAACGGACATCAATACCGCCGGGAAGAGTCCGCTAACTATGTGGCTCCTATCCAGACATTCCTCGCCGGATATAAGAAAAACACGTTCCCGGAGCAAAGCGCGAATCTTCTGGGAACCTTATTCGCTCAAATCACGGCTTCCCCGAGCATGATCTACAGCCAAAGTCCCAATAAACGCCTGATCGAACAAATCAATCCATGGCTTATCCAATTCGAGTTCTTAGGAAAAGCCGGTACAAGTGCTCTGCATATGGCGCACGCTTGGTATGAGAAAGACCGGTCTTATACATGGCAACGCTATCTGGAAACATCTGCCTTGCTAGATAGCATGAAACTGATAAACCGCACGCTGAACCAGAAGGCACAGCCTAAAGGCGTGAAAGTCGGATCGAAAGTCTTACACCCTTTCATCGTAGACTTATACCGCCAGACAGGTCGTAACCTGCTATCTACGGACGGTATCGCCCCAGACGAGGTGAAGGTTAGCATCCCTTCCATATTCACGAATATCGACCAATTGAAGAGCCAGCCTTGTGCCGAGGGTGATAATACGGTCGGTTACGTCCCCCTATTCGAGGTAGTCAAGGTACAGCCTAATCAATATCTGGGTATCGGCTGGGAAATCCAGAAAGAAGCGGAATCCTTCTGTTTCAATCTTCCGAAAAGCAACCAACCCGGACGGGTATTCGAGTGGTCTGCTGACGGAAAGAGCTGGAGCCTAATCCCCCATGTCTCCACGGAAAACGCTAAGGATACGATCCGCACCATCGATCCGAAAGCCCGTTATATCCGTATGCGAAATAACTCGGATCAGCAAATGGAGCTATATGTACTAGGATTCACGGCGACAACCCAACAAGACCCGCAAATCAATGAGGCTCTTATGATGTACGATATGAACCTAGATACGTATAAGAACTTGAATCCGGGAGAAATAATTCACATAAAATGCGATGATATCAACGCCGTATCTTTCTTCCTCTCCGGAAGTAACGAGAATTTGGTATCTATCACCGGCCTCTCTCAAGATGGTGAGAAAAACATCGTCTATCAAGGGAACGTAGGCTACATCAAATTAAATAAAACCATGTTCGAGGATTTCTCTTCTTTAGAAATCACCACAATAGGAAAAGAACCTATACATATCCACCAGATCGTTAGGGAATAATAAATAAAAAAGTACCGATTTCTTTCTCTCTTAGATGGAAGAAGGAGATCGGTACTTTTTTATTTATTCGTACAATTCGGGAGTATCTTATTTTTGGCACATCTCCGCTTGTATATTCCTTTTAAAAGTTATACCTTTAGGATGCGAAAAATAGAAACCGAAAAAACAATGCGAAAAGAAGAAAGATATAAAGGCGTATTAAACTGGTTTAAGGAAAACGTACCGGTAGCCGAGACTGAACTACATTATGACAATCCATATCAATTATTGATAGCGGTAATCCTATCCGCACAATGCACGGATAAGCGAGTGAATATGATCACTCCTGCCCTGTTCGAGGCTTTCCCTACTCCCGAGGTAATGGCAGCTAGCACACCAGAAGTCGTCTTTGAATACATACGAAGCGTATCTTACCCGAACAATAAGGCTAAACATCTGGTAGGTATGGCGAAGATGCTGATAGAGGACTTCAAAGGCGTGGTTCCCTCCGATATTGACGAGCTACAGAAACTTCCGGGTGTAGGAAGAAAAACTGCGAACGTAATCGCATCCGTTGTATATGACAAGCCAGCCATGGCGGTAGATACGCACGTATTCCGTGTCTCCAACCGGATCGGCTTGACCAATAATAGCAAGACACCCTTGGAAACGGAAAAGGAGCTAGTGAAGAACATTCCGGAAGAACTGATCCCCATCGCCCATCACTGGTTGATATTACATGGAAGATATGTTTGCCTCGCCCGGAAACCGAAATGTGAGGAATGCGGATTAAAGCCTTGGTGTAAATACTTCCTAAAGCAAACATGAGGATCGGCAAGAAAGACATAATGGCATTCATTGTCTTGTTTTTGGCTACGATCGTTTGCGTGAGGTACTTTTACAAGAATATGAGCGACGAGCAATTTGTCGCCACAGTAGATCCCTATAGCTTGGTCATCCCGACCCCCACAGCAATTTTTGCTATCAATCGTCCTCCTGTATTCGAGAAGATGATATTACCCATGGAGAATATACGCAAGGCGTTCTCGGATCATACGCCCGCTATTTTCCTCTCTTTAATACAGCAAAATCCGGATTTATCGTCTTTCTTGATCGCTTATTATCCACAAGGGGATATCTTGTACGCCCCTATGGATAGTCATACGGCAGAGCGTATTTTCAAGCAACTGGACGCTTCTTTCACTTTTCCTGCCCAGCAACGAGAGGAAGCTTCCGTTCCTGTTAGATACTATCCGGATGTTGATAAGCATTTTCTAGGTTGTTACTACCACGAGGGTATATTCGTGGTGTCCTACAATCGAAAATTATTGGTAGAGACAGCGAAAAAGCAACAGATGTACCCCGCACAGATCATTCCGGAATTAGCTGATCTAATTAGTAAAAAAGGCAAGAGTGGCGCGATGAATCTCTTCATCCAAAGCGCCTCTTTAGATTTACAGGTTCAAATGAATGACTCGACGGAGTGGAAAATGAAAAATCAATGGTTGGCAATGGATTTATTCTATAATGAAGGAAGCCTTTGCTGCTTCAATGAGCAGCCCTATGAAGAAACCTTGGAGAACTTTTACCCCAACTTATGCGATACGATAACTACTCGGATCAATCGGCTATTCCCACAAATAAAAACCACGGCACAAGTCAGTCATGACGAGGCCGTGGTCTATTTTACGGTTTGCGGGAATTAAGCTTCAGTCCCTTCTTTCTTGAATGCTGACACAAACATATCTTTTACGAATAAATATCCGATACATCCGAATAAAGCGAGGAAGACAAAACCGACCAAGATAAGTGCCTTCTTAGGAGAAGATGCTTTCAAAGGTACGGTAGCCGGCTCGATTACGGTATACACCGGAGTTTCTTCCTGTACACGCAATTTATCTTGCTCCAACTTCTGCGCCAACGTATTGTAAACATTAAACGTAAGGGTCATCTCATTCTTCAAACGTTCCTGCTCCGTACGGTAGCTGGAAGAGATAATATTACGGTTGGCATCCTCGAAAGCAGCGTACGCACGTTGCGCTTTATAATAAGCGTCACGTGACTCGCCAAATACCTTCTGGGTAAATTCCAAATCTTGCTTTACTTTCTGCGTACGATAATTCGTAATATAATTCTGGAGGTTTTCCAAAACGACCTTTGTCATCTGAGCGGAAATAACCGGGTCCTGCATCTGTACGGAAGCCGTGATAACCAAGGTCTTCTTGTCCACGGAAACAGAAACCCGCTCCTGCAAGGCCTTCACCACCTCTTCTTGATCCTTTGTCAAATGGTAAGGATTCAAGCCCTCAGACTCTTCCTCGTCACCGGAGATTAAACTCATTACCGCACCCAACGCCTTGAATGGAGCGGAGACAATATATCCCCACCAAGCCTTACGTTGATGTTCACTCATATAATCATACAATGTAGTGCTTAACTCCTTTTCCTTATCGGTAACCTCTACCGGAAACAATTCCAACAGAAACGGGGTACTCTGCACCACATCCGGATACAAATCCGGAGAGATCGCGTCCGCACCGGCAGCGGCATTCAGATTAATCCCAGCCATAGCAGCCAAACCGCCAAGACTAGATTTTTTTGCCGCATCCTGTGTCTCTGGTGCCAATTTCACCGTAGTTGTATATTCCTTGGGAATACTGAAAGCTACAATCAAACCTACTACCACCGCAATACCACAGCCTTTCAATAAGAACTTACGCTCTTTCCACAGTTTTTGCGCCAGTTCGATTAAATCGATCTCCTGCTCCTCAGGTAACTCTTGTCTTTTTATCTCGTTTATCGTATCCATGCCTGATTAGTTTTTAATCATGTTAACAATAGAGGTAATCATCGCGGCCATAGAGGTAGCGGAGCTACTGATACTCATGATCTCAGCCAAGCTTCGGCGCTCACGTTGCGTCTTCGTCGGAACTACGATCTCACAGCCCGGCTCCACTTTCGGATAACGCTTGAAAAAGATAGCGGTACGCTTCGTCGTAGCGACCTTACCATTCATATATATTACGATCGGATACTTACGTGCGATATCATTATAACCACCGGCTTGAGACAAGCAATCCGTAACTGACATACCTTTCGTGTAAGTCACGCTGTTCGGATAAGTCACGGCTCCACTCATCTTCACCGTACTTTGCAACTGCGGAATATAAAGTTCATCACCATCACGAAGCACGACATCATCGATACTGCCCGGATTTGCCAACGCTTTCTCTAAATCAATACCTACGGAATAGTCCTTCACATTCATCAACGCTACACCGATGGAATCCCGGCTTTGCTTATTCGCCTCACTTAAAGCCAGAAGGGTCTCCATGCGTTTCAATTCATCTTCTGTCAACTGACGTTTCAAGCTGGCACCTTTTACATAAGCCTCTGGGGTAACGCCTCCCGCTTTCGCGACAATGTCACTCAAACGTGCGTTCTTCGTAGCCAATACATAGCTACCGGCAAAAGTGATCTCGCCGTTCACCTTCACGACCTGTTGCTCATGATACCCCGGGGAGAAACGAACATAAACTTCATCGAACGGCTCCAGCGTAAAGATCGTATCTCCCGCATTCAACTTGAAGTCCTCACTCAACGAGAAGTTATATACATCAGCGATCCGGTTGACATTCTGATTGGAACTAGGATCCTTCACACGACGGGCTACCTCTACATTAATAGAAGAAGCGGACTCTCTTAAGCCACCGGCCATCATGATAGCGTCCTCTATTGTCAAATTATGACGATACGGAAGCACCGTATCCGGATAATTCACGGCTCCGCCAACCTTGATCGTATAAGGTTCGCGCAAATCGAATAGGGAAGGAATGCTTAATTGGTCTTCCGCTTGCAACTCCACATCTGGAGCGGTACCGTTCAAGATACCACGAATATCCACGGCGATCATCGTAGTCGTGAAATCCGGATTCAAACGGGTAATCAAGGCACGGCCGGCGAACTCGTCTCCTTTAAGACCTGCGGCCTGTTTTACCAATTGCTTTACCGTACGAACCGACGGACTTAACTCATATTCTCCCGGACGCCATACTGCTCCCGTCACGATCAAACGATTCTCATAAAAAGGAATAACGGAATCTACCAGCAAAGAATCGCCATCCTGCATCACGAAAGAAGCGAACTTATCTTCCGAAACCGTAGAGATCTGGTAACGACTATCTGATTTACGCTTCACTTGTACGTCCTTCGTATAAGCGTCGCCGGTAAATCCGCCGGCCATATCCAGCAATTGCTTCAAGGTCTCACCCTTGCGCAACTCGAAAATACGATTACGTTTCACCTTACCTCGAACCACCGCTAACTGGTCGTACGGGCCTACCATAATCATATCGTTCTCTTCCAAACGAACATTCGTTGTGTACTTTCCGTTCAATAAATAATCATATACGTCGAGATTAGCGATTTCCTTGCTATTGCGATATACCTTGATGCTACGCAAAGAACCGATCTTATTCACACCACCGGCGGCATACAACGCATTAAATAATGTGGCGAATGAAGGTAATGTATACGTACCGGGAGCGACTACCTCGCCGACAATATTCACCTTCATGCTACGAATCTGGCTCAAACTGACGGAAACAAAGGTATTCCCCTCTCCCGAACCAGACAGCGTAGACATAATCTGGCTCAACTCCTGACGCAGACGAGTCTCAGCGCCAGCGATCGTCAATCCACTGACCGACACCGGACCTAAATTTGGTACAAGGATCGTACCATCCGGAGAGATCTTTAATTTCAAGTTTAGCTCGGAATCTCCCCATACATTAATCAATAACTCATCACCAGCGGAAAGCACATAATCCTTAGGTGTAGGGATGTTTAAATCTGGGGCAAAAGATAAGTTCTTGTTTGAGAAGATTTCATGCCCGAATACGGTATTCTCCATGGCTGAAGCAGGAAGATTATTTCTACGTTGGGCTTCTAAGGATTGTCCTTCATCGATTACCGGCATTACCCGGTCGCTAACCTTCGCATCGGTAGCGGTAGCTTGAGATCCGACTGATCCCCCTTCTTGTTTCATACGCTTGGCTAATTCCTGCTGGATCTGCGTATCCGACATTCCAGCGGCTTTCGCCTTGTCAATCAAGTCTTGCGGAACCTGTGCATACACAGATCCCGACAGCAATAAGCAACATACGCATAGTACGTTCTTAAACGATAAATTCATACAGTCTATTATTGTTTTTTATTATATACCACTCCTGCTATAAGCGACTAACTTAAAAAAGCAGCTATTCTCTAGATTTTCAGCTGGCAAAGATAAAGAATCTTTTCAATATATGACTTAAAAAGTCACCGTTAATCCATCATATGAGTAATGTACATGCGGAGGCAACTCTTTTTCAATGACCGCATGCAACCCTATGCGATGACTCATATGGATTAAATAGGCCTCCTTGGGCTGGATACGGGATATATTCGCTAAGGCTTCCTCCAGACTCTCATGCGATTGATGCTCTCCTTTCCGAAGGGCATCAATAACCAATACATCAAGGTTTTCCAACTTAGCGTACTCTTCTTCCGGAAGATATTTAAGGTCGGTCAAGTAAGCCATATTGCCGATACGGAAACCTAAGATCGGCAGCTTAGCGTGCATTACACGGATCGGAGTGATCATGACACCGGCGGCCTCAAACGGTTTCGTCCCGATCGTATGCAAAACCAAATTAGGCACTCCCGGATATTTATGCTCCCGGAAGACATAAGGGATGCGAGTCTTTATCGCCTCCACGACATTGTCTTCCGCATAAATATCCACATCTTTATACCGGCCAAAAGGACGTAGATCATCTAAGCCACCTACATGATCGTAGTGCTCATGAGTTACTAAAACGGCGTCAAAATAGTAAATCTTATTGGTTATCATTTGCCAACGGAAGTCCGGACCACAATCGATCAATATCCGTTTCCCTTCCGTCTCTACCAAGATCGAAGCCCGTAGACGCCAATCACGGGGGTCTTTACTAGTACATACCTCACATTGGCAACCTATCTCAGGATTGCCCGTAGACGTTCCTGTTCCTAAAAAAACGATTTTCATTATCCGACATATTTAACCTCAGGCATAAGCTCTATACCGAAACGATCTTTTACGGCGGTACGAATGCTCTCCGCGACCAACGCGATCTCATGCCCCCGGGCATCTCCTAAATTCACTAATACCAACGCTTGTTTCTCGTAAACACCTACCGGCCCATGGTTTTTACCCTTAAACCCACATTGCTCGATCAACCAACCGGCCGGAACCTTGATCTTTCCTTCCGAAGCGGGATAAGACGGGATTTCCGGGAATTGCTTTTTCAATTTCTCAAAATGCTCTGCCGTAATTATCGGGTTCATAAAGAAACTGCCTGCGTTGCCTAATACTTCCGGATCGGGAAGCTTCTGCCTGCGAATTGTTATGACAGCCTCACGGATCGTTTCCAAAGTAACTTCCGGATATTTCGTCAACTCCTCCTTTAAGTTCCCATAATTAACCGAAAAGCTAGGGTTCTTGGATAGTCGAAGCGTAATATAAGTTATGATGTGGGGGTCATGATGCTCATTCTTGAAATAACTATTACGATATCCATATTCACAATCCGTATTCGTAAAAGTCCGTTTCTCGAATGTCAACTGGTTATAAGCCTCCACGCTCTCGATCACATCCTTGATCTCCATACCATAAGCCCCGATGTTCTGGATAGCGGCAGCGCCCGCCTCACCGGGTATTAAAGAAAGATTCTCTATACCTCCCCAACCTTTCAATACGGCGTATGCCACGACATCATCCCAGATCTCCGCAGCCCCGACACGAAGCGATACATACTCGTCCGTTTCCGCCGAGATAGAAATCCCCTTGATTCGGGAATGGATGATAATGCCATTATAATCGTTGATGAACAATAGATTGCTCCCGCCTCCTATATGCAAGGATAAACATTCCTGAAAGTATTCATCATGTAAGATTCGTTGCAACTCCTCCTCCGTCTCATACTCCATGAACCAACGTGTCTTTACTGGGAGATGGAACGTATTGTGTTTCTCCAACGAATAATTCTGCTCTATTCTCATCGTCTATTTTATTTTTAGGGCAAAAGTAGTCATAAATAACTCATCCGCAAATTATGTAGTTCCGGATTTTTTCAGTAGATTTGTATATAGAGTTGATCGTATGGATGAGAACACGTCCGGCCTATCCGGTGAAATACAGAAGATGATCCTCGACAAGTTAAACACGTTCAATCGAGGAAAAACGTCAGACAAAGGGCGGTACTACATTCTTTTGCCTACCTCAAAGACCTTATATTATACGCTTTGGTTCTTTACGCCTTCGGCCACTTATCATCCGACGGTCTATTTGGCGAATCTCGACTTGAATGCCATCAGCTCGGTGAATAAGGCGATTAAGATGGTAAGCAACTCCTTTCTACCTTTATTTATAACGACAGATATCAAAGACTCTCCCGATAATGGAGACGATATTATTTCTTTCGGTAAATACAGAGGATACCATTTGCATGACATCTATACGATCGATCCCCGTTACGTCGTTTGGATAGCCGATAAATATGAGCCTCACGTAAAAAGCGAGATGCGTTTTAAAGAGTTAGCGGTGACCTACAGTAAAATCTATCTCGACCTACAGACCCGTAAGAAATATAAAATGCCTGTAAGCCGCTTTGTAGGAACACCGGGAGAAAAATTGAGCGATTTAAAGTTAACAATCACAAAAGTCCGCATTGAAGACGATTCTTACAAGACACAGATTATCCGTGGTACCGAATATTTCTATGTAGATCAATTGCTCACGGCCGTGGACATCGCCGGGAATTACTTTTTATTGAGGATAAAAGCGAAAGATCGTAGTCTTACCACGCAAACGTTGCCACCGGGCGCTCATGCTTTCCAAGTAGGGGAAAAATTGACTTTGACTTCCGCTAAGGTCTTAAAACATATAGAATCCCGTACTATCAAGTACACACGAATCGGGTATATCAAGATTCAATAAATGTTTCGAAATTCGCAAACTGACACATTATTAACATTTTTTGTTCTTAAAAATGTAACAAACATCTGTAGGCCTTGTTTAATAAGAAACTCAAATGCAAATGTATCTTTGCAAAACGTAACTATAAAACCAGCTTCAAAGTGTACATTTGTAGTGTTTAACAATTTAAAAAATTTGCATTTATGAACAAAGCAGAACTTATAGAGGCTTTAGCAGACAAGACCGGGTTACAAAAGCAAGAAGCAAAGAAAGTATTGGATGCTTACATCGAGATCGTAACTGAGCGTATGTCCGAAAATGAGGAAATCGTACTTGTCGGATTTGGAACACTGATCCCAAGACCGCAAACACAGCGTCTTGCCAGAAATCCTAAAACAGGTACTCCGGTAATGATCCCCGCTCGTACGACCGTAAAATTCAAACCGGGTAAATTCCTCCTTGAGGCGATGAATGCCCACCTGAAATAATAAAGTCACCGAAAACGTAGTAAAAATATCCCCGGTAAGGGGATAAAAAACCATAAGTATGAAATCTTTCATTTATAACTATGAATGAAAAATTTCATACTTATGATTTTTAGTGTCCGGAAATGATTACTTTTGGGCTCAAAAAAAAGACTCATGAGAATCGTCAATCTTGGAGACACAAATTCCATATTAAACAAGTTCGTAGCCGAACTTAGAGATGTAGATATACAAAAAGACAGCCTTCGTTTCCGTCGTAATGTTGAGCGTATCGGAGAAATCATGGCTTACGAGATCAGTAAGGAATTTCATTACAGTACGAAAGACATCCAGTCCCCGCTAGGTATAGCCCCGATGAATACGCCGGACGATCGAATCGTGATTAGTACGATCTTGCGTGCCGGACTTCCATTCCACCAAGGTTTCCTTCGGTATCTGGATAATGCGGAGAACGCTTTCGTATCCGCTTACCGCAAATATAAAGACCGTTTGAATTTTGATATTCATATCGAATATATCGCCTCTCCTCGCTTAACAGGTAAAACCTTGATCATATCCGACCCGATGTTGGCCACCGGAAGCTCTATGGAATTGGCGTATGAGGCCCTGCTGACCAAAGGAGTACCCGGCCATGTACACGTAGCCTCCATCATCTCAAGCAAACAAGCCTTGGAATACTTGCAGAAGAAAATGCCGGATGACAAGACTACAATCTGGATCGCCGCATTAGATAATGACCTCGACGATCATTCTTATATCGTTCCCGGATTAGGCGATGCAGGAGATTTAGCGTTCGGCGAGAAGGAATAGGGATGCGTAAACCAAAACGTACTGCCTTTGCCCAACTCGGAATTTACACCGATCCGACCACCTAGCCTATTTACGATGGTCTCGCAAATAGATAGCCCCAAGCCCGTACCTTGTTTAAACGTATTTCCTTTATAGAAACGATCAAAGATATGGGCTTGTATCTCTTGGCTCATGCCATCCCCCGTATCAGTCACGGAGAATTTTATCTCATCACCTATGATCTCGTAAGCTAAGGTGATACAACCTTCGCTCGTATACTTGATCGCGTTGTTAAGGAAATTGGATATTACCTGCGTCAGCCGCATACGATCGCTATAGATTTGGCATTCCGGTGAATCTTGGGGAGCGATCAGAGCTACGTTATCGGGCATCTTGATACGGAATGAGGTCACGATCTCATTGATCACCTCTTTTACGTTCATATCGGCGAACTTGAAATCCATCGTACCGGATTCAATTTTTGCCAAGTCTAGAATATCACTGATCAATTGAAGCAACATCCGATTATTGCTATCGATGATTTCCACAAACTCATGCCTCTCCTCGGGATCATCCGTTTCCGCCAATAATTGAGAAAAACCGACAATGGCATTTAATGGCGTACGAATCTCATGACTCATATTCGCTAGGAAGGCAGACTTCAAACGATCCAGTTCTTCCGCCCTTTCCCTTTTCAATTGAGAGTCCTTTAACTCCGTGATATCGTAATTAATACAGATCATCTCCGGTTTATTCGGGTCTACGCTTTGAGGGTTACGGGTGATATTGGCGCAAATCCATTTCCATCCGTCACCAGACTTCACACGCACTTCCCTACGGAAATGATGCGCTTTACCCTGTTTCACCTCCTCAAAGAATGAGTTTATATATCCAGCGTCGTTCGGATGAATATAAGAATAAATCCCAATAATTTGGGACAAGGGGGTTCCATCCTTCTCTCCCATATTCTCATACCATTGCTTAATGGCATAGCCCTCAAAGGTATATAAGTCATAAAGGGCATAACCGACTTTAGCGTATACGCTGACCAAGGTAAATACATTCTCAAACTCAGAAATACGGTTATAGGCGATCATCTTTTCCGTATTATCCAAATTAATAAGTAAATAGCTGGAAGGTTCACCTCTTTGGTCATATAAAATACTGGCCTTGGTAACGATATCCATCTCGCCTACTTTCGAGGTGTTATAATAATCATCGACCTTCTTAAACGAATAATTCAGCCGGAAATTCACGGATTTATTCTCCTTGAGTTTCTTGATCACATCTTTAGGCATAATCGGGTTGCTAAAAATATTGACTCCTAAAACGTCCTTCTTTGACCGGATACCGAATATCTCCATATCCTTTGCGTTCAGGTCAATCAAGTAACCGTCCCTGTCATAAAGCTCGACCCCCACAGGTAAATTTACATACAGCTTTCGGAAAATCATCTCATTATGATCGATCATCTTACTAATCTTTTCCTCTTTCAGTTTGAAATTAGGTAAAATCTGTAATATGCCCAACGCTTTTACGCACACTCCATTATTCAACTTACGCTCACATAATCTGGAGCGTACCCATTTTTCCCCAGTCGGTGTTATTATCGGAAATATCTGCTCATACGTATCGACAGATTGGATCGATAAAAAATCCGTAGTAATCAGATCCCTAAAGTCTTCCCGGATTATATAGTAAAATTCAAAAAAAGAGAGATTATTCCCCTTCTTCCCAAATATACTCATTAAATAATCGGAACAGATATAACTTCTTTGAACAAAATCGGCTTCCCACAAGCCAACTTCCGCTCTATCTAATAACAATTTACATTGATCCAATTGAGTCTGTATATCCTCCATAAAAATATCCCTTCCGATAAAATTACACTATGATTTCACAAAGATATAATTTAAATAGTATAAATCCCCTATAATAAAAAAGAGATTGTCTCGAATCACTCAAGACAATCTCTTTATATATTCAAAGCCTGATATAAATTATTTCAATTCCTTGATACGAATATTGCGGAATTTGACAGGGGAACCATGTCCTAAGAAACCTATATGACCTTTTTTGTTAAACAAACCCGGATGCTCCTTTCCATCCGGCGTACCATTCTTCACGGCATCCCGAATATTTCCATCCAAGATTACGACTCCATTCACCGTCACACGGATATGATCGCCATCCGCCATGATCTCTTCCGTATTCCATTCTCCAACCGGCTTGAACGCTTTCGGATGATCCTCACGGGCGGGAATGATACCGTATACGGAACCATGATGTTGCAGCGGAGTGATGTTTCCTTGGTAAATAGGATGTTCACAATCCAAGACCTGCACTTCCATACCTACATATGCTGCGTCTCCTTCCATCGGCGTACGGATACCGACACCGTTATTAGCTCCCGGGGTTAACTGGAAATCAAAACGATAGATAAAGTTTCCGTATTCCTTCTTGGTGTACAGATTACCTCCGAAGCTACTGCTTGGAACCATAGAGATACAGCCGTCTTCCAAGATATAATCAACCGTATTTCCAGTCCATTCATGCATATTCGTTCCGTCAAACAAAACCTTGAAACCCTCTTTTTCCTCTTCAGGAGACAATTGGAACGGTTCTTGTTTCTCTAATTCCTTCACGTAGATATTACGGTAATAAACCTTGCTACCATGCGCTTGCATCTCGATTTGCTCTACCGGGAAAATCGGAAGCTTGCGATCCCAATAGTTTTCCAGAATCACGTTATCTACCACTTTTTCTCCGTTCAAGACAACCGTCACACGGTCGCCAACCATCTTAATATAGAAGGAATTCCATTCACCTAGTTTATTATCGGCCACTTTCGAAGGCTTGCTCTCATTTACCTGATTGTTATACAAGCCTCCGGAACCTACTTGCGCACCAACATTTACCCGAGAAGTATCCCAGATCTGGACTTGAGGAGTACCACGCAGATAAATACCGGCATCAGCCTCAGGTCCTTTAGGATCCAACATCCAATCAACATACATCTCGAAATCACCATATTGCTTTTCAGTACATAGGTTATCGTACCCAGTACCGTCAAATACTAACAGGCCATTCTCCACTTTCCAGTCACGACGCATATTCTCATCCGCCTTCTCCTGCGCTTTCGCCAATTGAGCCGGTTTCATTTTCGCACGGGCGATCGGATTCTCAACCAAACCTTTCCAACCCGTTAAATCCTTACCATTAAAGATAGAGACAAATCCAACCTCGTCCGGCATCGCATCTAAATGTTGCTTCAAGGCATCGATATCATAACGAGCGTCTTCCCCGTCAAACATGGTCAAAACACGTTTCAAGATTGCCTTCACATTGTCACCCTTATATTCCGGATGGTTACGAGCGATATTCCAAACCGCATAAACAGCCGCAGAACGAACAGCCGCATCGCTTGAATCCAAGAATTCCGACGCATACATCAATGCCAAGAAGGTATCCGCCCGTTGGATCTGACGTAAAATAAGAGCCTTTTGCTCACTCGTCCGGGCGATCTCCATGACTTTCCGCAAGCTCAACAAACGATTCTCTCTCGTAAATGCCGGATTAGATACCAACTGCACATAACGCTTTAACGCCCTGTCGAATACTTGATCGGAAGAGGCTGATTGGCAAACCTTAAATAGTTCATCGGCAGCCTCAATACCCTTCCATGCCAACAAAGCGTCAAGAGCCGCATCCTTGGCCGCTCCATTCCCTTTATTCAATCCTTCCACGATTGTAGCCAAAGCCTCTTTCTCGCCAGTCGCTGATAAGACCTTATAATAAAGATATCTCTTGCTGTCTCCCGCTTGTATCATACGGCGATTCACGTTAGATACTTGAGTTGCCGCCGGTTGTTTAGAGATAGCGGCAATGATCGCATCTTGAAGCGGAGCGACAGCTGAAGCCTCCGCAGTCTCCAACATTCCGCACAATAAAGTGAAATCTTTCTCGGATACTACATCTTTCAATGCGGTATAAGCGGCTTTCTTCACCTCTGATGAGCCGGATTTAATCTGATCCAGTACCGTATTTAGATTCGCGTCGGCCATACGTATCGCCAACAGCTCCAAACCAGCGATTTTCCCGGCATCGGAAGCGGACGGGATCACTTTAGCGACCGCTTGATCAATATCGCCGTTAAATGCCATCAAAGCATCTTGACCCAATAATATCACTTGCTTGTCATTGCTCTTCAACAAATCCGCCAGCACAGGAATGACACTCTTATCACCGATTTTAACCAAAGCCCAAACAGCGGCCTGTTGCACATAGAAATCCTTATCTTTCAATTGGTCCAAAAGAACTTGTCTCGCTGGTAGATCAAAACGAAGTTCCAGATTCTTGATCACGTCATGTTTAGACGGGCATTTGCTTTCACGGCCTATCCAGTTCAAGATATCCACCTTGACTTCCGGCTTCGCCTTTAACATGTGTTTCATGACCTCGATATAAACATTTTGATCAGCGAAACCCGAAGCGAAGTTCAAAGCCGCATTACGGTATCCCTTATCCGTATCTTTCAAAGCCGATAATAAATTCTTCGTAGCAGCTTCCGGCTTAGCGGCCAATAGAATCTGAAGAGCGGCCTCACGGGTCTGTGTCATACCTGCTTTCGTAGACTTCTTCAATAAATCATTCGCTGCTTTCTCCGCATCTTTGGTATCGCCTTGCTCAAGGACACGTTTTATCAAAGCGATATACGCCTCATTCGCCCCGGTCTTTTCCATTTTATAACCGGCTTTCTCGGCAGCGGCGGCTAAATCGCCTAGAGAAGCTTTAGAACCTACACGACTCAACGCATAAAGAACCTCTTTCTGCATATTCTCATCGCTGGAACTAAGCATCACTTTCAATACATTTTCCGCATCAGCGATTTGCACGTCAGCGATCGCACGGATAATATCCTTTTGCGTCTTCGGAGTACCGGAACGACGCATCAAGGAAGCCACCAAAACCTTCTTAGCGTTATCGGTACGGATTGCGGATAACGCACGGGCAGCAGGACCGCTTAGGCTCTCATCGTTCAAATAGCTAGCCAGCGTATCCACACACTCATCTTTTCCCAGTAATTGAAGCTGCCGGATAATAAAAGCCTTTGTCTCCCGGTCGCTCACCTTATCCAAGGCTTTCAAATATGCGTTGGCTGTTGCTAGACGGGCATTTTCCTCACCTTTCGCCATCACGTAGTGAGTCAATCCGCTCAACGCATAATCCACGTTCGAGTTACTGCCTTTTCCCGGAGCGTTAATCTTGTTAATCAACATCAAGACCCCTTCCTCGCCAGTGGAGCTTAGGTCATTAATTAATTTGTTATATTCAGCTTGTTGCTCCGCCGGCATCTGTGCCAGTACATCGGCAACGATCGTCTTCGATGTACGATTAGCCGGGCTTTGAGCCATTAACATGCTACCGCACAACAATAAGCTGGCAATTGATATATATACTTTTTTCATATGTGTATGTGTTTAAATATTCCAAGGCGCTCTCATCGGCTGATCCAACAAACGATTAGCGGCCTCATCATTAATAAATTCCAGTTTTACGGGATCAAAGTGAAGCGTACGATTCAAACGAAGGGCTACGGCACCCATGTTCACGATCGTAGCGGAACGGAAGCCATTACGCTCATTCAAGGCAAAAGGCTGACGAGTCTTTACGCACTCGATAAAGTCGGTAACCTGTGGCTCAGGTTCGGGATAATCGGATAACTTTTTCTCCCAATCCGGGATATCACATACGAAATTCTTATAAACATTCCCGTTCGGTCCGGAAATATAAGGTGTGTTCGGATCCCCGTAATCACCTCCCCAAAGTACGATCTGGCAACCATCCTCATAGGTATACGTAATCGAGCGCCAAGTACCCACGGCGTCCGGATGTTGTTGCGGAGCATCCACCTCTACCTTAACCGGGCTGGTATTATCTTTTCCTAAAAAATATTGTACAGGGTCAATATAATGCTGTCCCATATCCCCTAAACCACCGCCGTCATAATCCCAGTATCCACGGAATGTCTGATGCACACGATGCGGGTTATAAGGTTTGTAAGGAGCCGGCCCCAACCAGAAATCATAATCCAGCTCACTAGGCACCGATTGCGGTTCCAGATATTCTTTACCAACCCAATAGAACTTCCAGTCGAAACCGGTATGCTTGCTGATCGTTACCTTTAGCGGCCAGCCCAACATACCACTTTGAACCAGTTTCTTCAAAGGTTTCACGGGAGTGCCCAGTCCATAGAACGGATCAGCGAAACGGAACCAAGTGTTCAAGCGGAACATACGCCCGTATTGCTTCACGGCTTCCATTACCCGTTTACCCTCCCCGATCGTACGGGTCATAGGCTTCTCGCACCAAATATCTTTTCCTGCTTTAGCGGCCTCGACAGACATGATACCATGCCAGTGAGGAGGCGTAGCTATATGAACGATATCTACATTGGGATCTAGAATCAAATCACGAAAATCATGGTATGCGGCAATCTTATCCTTTACCAACTGTTTACCTAGCTCCAGATGATTCTTATCGACGTCACACACGGCGACAAGACGAGTCCCGGCATAGTCCACATGTCCACGGCCCATACCACCTGTACCGATAATTCCTTTTGTCAATTGATCACTTGGAGCGATGAATCCATTACCCAACACGTGGCGCGGTACAATCGTAAATGCCGCGATTCCTCCAAGAGTCTTCAGGAAGTCTCTTCTGTTTGTCTTCATAGTACGAATTTAAAATTTAGATAGAATAGATTAACTTGAGTGACAAAAATAATCATAATACTCGAAGAGACAAGAAAAATGTATATAAAAAAGAAAAGGATGCCTTTAACAAAGACATCCTTCCCTAGTATTTTATGAAAATTTATTACAAAGCGAATTGCGGCTTACGGTGAATCCATTGTCCGCGGGTGAAATCCGGGAAGTCTACCAAAGCACCACCACGAGCGATTGACATCTCTGACAAGCCGGAGATAGCGCTCCAAGCGGCAGCGTCATAGCAATCCATTGGAGCCGGTTTCTTATTACGGATAGCGTCGATCAAGTCGTACATCATGATAAAGTCCATACCACCGTGTCCGGCCTCAGCAGCTTGAGACTCTAAAGAAGCCCACAATTTATGATCATATTTCTTGAACCATTCATCGGAATCATCCCAACGATGAGGCTTAGACTTTCCTTGTACATATACATGATCGCCATCATTCATCCATAAACCCTCAGTTCCTTGAACACGGAAACCTAATGAATAAGGACGAGGAGAATTCGTATCATGGGTTACGATGATCGTTTGTCCATTAGAACACTTAATCATAGAAGTCACGATATCTCCCAAATTGAAGTTGACCTTCGCCAACGGATGATTCTCACCCCCATTATCCACGATAAACTTATGCAATCCACGAGATTGAGTAGCCATAGCGGATAAAGAAAGGAAGCGGTTACCACGGTTGATATCCATGCAATTTGCTATCGGTCCGATACCGTGAGTCGGATAGATATCGCCATTACGATGTACGGAATGGTTCGTACGCCATTGAGCCTCGGCGAAAGCCGTCGGGCCCATACGAAGATCACCACTGCCCGGTACATAGTTGTAATGAGTTCCATCGTTGAATTTCACCTCACGCAAGTCATGCTCATAACCACAAGTACCATGCAATATCTCGCCGAACAAACCTTGGCGAACCATATTCAACGCAGCCATACAGTCACGACGATAACATACGTTCTCCATGATATTCAAATGGCTTCCGGTTGCTTCCGAAACATTTACCAAATCCCAGCACTCCTCGATCGTATTAGCGGCGGAAACCTCCACGCCTACATAAGGAACACCAGCCTTCATAGCGGCGACAGACATCGGAACGTGCCATTCCCAAGGACTAGCGATAATCACGCAATCAAATTCCTCGTTGTTCAACATATTCTCAAATTCACGTTCACCCCCTTTGTAAACTTTCGGAGCAGGAACATTAAATTTAGCGATATGTTTCAAGGTACTATCGATCGGGCCCTGTTGGATATCGCAAATCGCTACGATCTTATTACCGGGGATCGCCAATACATTATTAATATGCTCATGGCATCTAGAACCCGTTCCGATGAAACCGAAACGTAATTTACCATCATCTTTACCGGCTGTTTTTTTCTTTTGGGGTTCAGCGGCGGTTGTTGTAGCTCCGGCGTTTCCGGCCATTGCCAAGCCTGCGGCACCAATACCGGCGGCAGATACTTTCTTAAGGAATGAACGACGAGTGTTTTCCATATATTTTATAAATTAGTTTGTGTTTTGAGGATACAAAATTAAAAAAATATTTTTTCAATCAAAACGTTATTGAGTATTTTGAAAAATAAAGAGTCCAAGACTAAAAGTTCGTTATCTTTCCGGTTTCCCTTTTTAGCCTCTCGAAGGTCATCATCATCTGTCGAAGTCTTATAGGTTCTTTTTCCGCCAAATTAACTTGCTGACCGATGTCTTCCTTTACATTATATAATTGATAACAGTTACTATTTCCGGCAAAGGCAGCCTCCTCCGCATCGCCATAGGTATCCGGATACGGTGGGATCATGACCCAATCACCATCACGTAGCGCATAATTGAAATAACCTTCCAAGACAAGTTCCTTTCGCCCATTACCATCTTTTCCTAGAAAGACAGGCAAGGTGTTTTGGCTATCTACCTTATCAGAATAGGTCTGTCCGATCAACGCCGACAGCGAGGCTAACAAATCCATCTGGCAAACCAAGGCATCCGACACAGCGCCCGGCTTAACTTCCGCAGGCCAACGAAGCATGAACGGGATACAGGTTCCACCATCATACAAGCTCGTCTTTCCTCCACGAAGCGGTCCGGCCATCTTATGATCCCCAACCAATTCCACGGCTTGATCTTGATAACCGTCATCCAGAACCGGTCCGTTATCGCTAGTGAAAATAACTAATGTATTTTCCGTTAGCCCCAACTTATCCATTTCCTTCAAGAATTCGGTCACGCACCAATCCGCTTCCAAGATAACATCTCCACGAGGTCCCATCCCCGACTTACCCGCGAATCTCTCGTTCGGTACACGAGGTACATGTGGTTGATGCAAGCCATAGTACAGGAAGAAAGGTTTATCCTTATTCTTTTTCATAAAACCTTTCGCCTTCTCAAGGAACAACTCTGCCATATCCTCATCTTTCCATTGGGCGGTCTTGCCTCCTTTCTGGAAACCAATTCGAGGTACACCGTTTACGATAGCGCCGGCATGCCCGACACTCGGGAGCATTCTCAGTAATTCAGGATTATCCTTCCCAGTCGGTTCCCCGGGGAAATTCTCCTTATAACTGACATAGAGAGGATCGTTCGGATCGAGGTTTACACCTCTCCCATTCTCGATAAAGATACAGGGAACCCGGTCATTGGTAGCAGCTTGGATAAAAGAATAGTCGTAACCGATCTCTTTCGCTCCGGGATAAACCAGCTTGTTCCAGTCTACCGCCCCGTCACCTAATCCCAGATGCCATTTGCCGACCGAGCCGGTGACATAGCCCGCTTGCTTCATCACCTTTGGCAAGGTAACCTGTTGAGTATTGATAATCAGAGCCGCATTGCCGGGAAGTATTTTGGCTTCCCTATTTGTCCAAGGATATAATCCGGTAAGCAAGGAATACCGGCTGGGGGTAGAAGTAGCCGCCGTACAATAACCTTGCGTAAAGCGTATGCCTTCATTTGCGATACGATCCATTCCCGGAGTCTGTATGCGATGAGCCCCGTAACAGCTTAGATCACCATACCCGAGATCATCAGCTACGATGATCACCACGTTAGGTTGCCGGGGAGCTGATTGAGCTATTAAAGTTGTTGGCAAGGAAAACCCTGCCAACACACTCATTATACAATACTTATTCATCGCTTATTACGGATTCTGAGTTAATGTACCCGGATAAGCGTTAATCTCAGACTGCGGAATATACTGGATAGCCAACGGGCTGGTAGCAGGATATTCAGGCACGCCGTCATGGAATCCCGGGTAATGACGTTTCATCGTATCGCCTACACGATATACATCAAAACCACGGTCAGCCTCGTAAGCTAATTCCAACTGACGTTCTTTCATGATAAGCTCATGAGCGTTTGTCGCATCCAAAGATTTATATCCGGCGTTAGGTAAGGAACGGGTACGAACGGTATTCAAATCGGCTAATGCTTTTGTATAGTTTCCTAATTTAGCGCTAGCCTCGGCGCGAATCAGGTATAGCTCACCTAAGCGAGAGATAACCGGAGAATAAAGGTGAGGATAGCCATCTTGCTTAGAGCACTTATAGCTATAGAATTTCGGGTTACCTTGACTTTCCAACATAAAGTAGTCATAATCTCCCTCATACGTTTCTCCCTTATAGCTAATAGAATAACGCTTATTGTCCACATCTACCGGAGTTAATGTATATTCTTCACCATCTACCGTAGCGATTAACTTACCTCCTACTTCCTTGGTCTCACCTTGACGATATACGTAACCGGAAATCTTGCCGTCCGTATATAAGTTAGCTACAAAACGGAAAGCGGGGATCTGATTTCCATTGGCGTCTTCCTTATATTGCGGATGGATAAACGCCTCACGTGCATCGGTTCCTTTTCCTGTCTCATGCAACAAATCCATATACTTAGCGCTGGCGTAAACCTCACCCCAGCCTTGACCATCGATCTCAGCGTACATACTTCCTAGCGGATCACCCCAATCTTCCCAGTCTGAGGCTATAAACTTCACGGCGAAAATAGTCTCTGTCTGTGAAGCGGCATCCGGAGCGAACTCATTATAACGCATAAAGTTAGCACGGTCCAACATAGAGAACTGGCCACTCTCGATTACCGTATTCGCATAATCATAAGATAATTGGGCATATTCCTTATTCGGATTCTCAAACGTGCCACTCATATACATATAGACCTTCGCCAATAAAGCTTGAGCCGCATATTTTGAGGCATAAGCGGTAGATTTAAACGTTGTCATCAGCTCTTCCGCCTTTTTCAAGTCAGACAGAGCTTGATCATACGTATCCTTCACGGACGAACGATCCGGAAGATCCAGATTATCCATATCCTCAGGCATACCGTTTACGATCGGCAAGCCCAGATTCTTCTCCGGTTCCTGATAATAAGGACGGCCAAACACACGGCAAAGATAGAAGTACATCATACCGCGCATATAATAAGCCTCGCCCAACTTCTGATCCAACTCAGCAGACTCGCCCTCATTAATCATCTTCATCAAAGAACTAGTCTGTGAGATGATATTATAGGCACTGTTCCAAACCGTAGTAAGACCACCATTATTTACCGTATGCTGATAGGTAAAATAAGTACCGAACGGATTGGTTGTCGGTTTATCCTTACAAACGTTATCCCCCGGGAACTCACCACAATAATGCAAGTGTTCGGATGCCTTTTTCAGTTTTGCGTAACAACCGTTTAGCAAAACATCCACCGCGGCATCTTTGTCCTCCATGATCTTGTCTTCCGTGTACTTATCGTAAGGTAGACGTTCGATATCACAGCTTGTTATGAACGTGGCCGCTGCCGCAAGAGCCACTATAGCGATTTTTTTCATTATGATTCCTTTAATTAAAATGTAACATTTAGACCAAACATGAATTTACGAGCTTGTGGGTACGGAGAGATCGCCACACCAACCGAGCCTGCCTTGTATTTATTGCCAACCTCAGCCGGAAGTTCCGGGTCAACTCCGGAGAAACCGGAAAGGACAAACAAGTTCTCACCCGAGAAAGAAAGACGGATATTGTCTACATACTGAATCTTCCAAGGTAATGTATAGCCTAACGTCAAGCTACGCAAGCGTAAGTAGCTAGCGTCCTCCAGATAACGGGAAGATCCCTTGCTGGATTGGCTCTTATTGCCATATTCCGCCTTGGGGTGGGTAGCGATATCGCCCGGTTTTTCCCAACGATTCCAACCTTCCTTCAAATTCATCTGGTTATAATTTACATAAGCGCCGTCACTATCATACATCGAACGGTCGTAATTATAAATATCACCTCCTACGGAATAACCGAAGACAGCGGAGAGATCAATGTTTTTCCAAGATAAGTCAGTAGAGAAACCTCCGTAGAAATCGGGGCTCAACTTACCTATTATAGTCTGGTGCTTAGATGCGTCACTATAATTCGAGGTCGTTACACGTTCCCCATTCTCATTCGTGGTATACCATAACGGAGAACCTGTCTCCGGATCTACGCCTGCCCATTCGGTACCATACCAAGTATCCACGTCTTGTCCCGGAGTCAATATCTTATCCATCGAAATGGCATAACTTGAACCGGCGTTAGAAGTGATGATCTCGCTCTTGCCACCATATAACTCAGTGATCTTATTACGGTTCAGGCCTAAGTTAGCAGCGACACTCCAACTCCAATCGCCCCCTTTCAAGATGTCCACGTTCATCGAGACCTCGAAACCATTATTCTTGACGGCACCCACATTACGATAGATACCAACAATACCCGTTACACCAGGCAGAGGCACTTTGTAAAGCAAATCGGTTGTTTTCTTATTATAATAATCCAAGTTGATAGTCAAACGATCAAACAAGATAGCGTCGATACCTACACCTGCCGTATAAGTCTTCTCCCAAGTCAGGTTCTTGTTTTCCTTCTGTTCGATTACCGCACCCGGATCACCATTATATCCAGTAGACATGGCGTACACCGTATATTGGGAATATAATTCGGTCGGACGGTTACCTACGGAACCATAACTCGCACGCAACTTCAACTGTTGCACCCAATCCTTAGCCTTGAAGAATTCCTCCTGATGGATATTCCAACCACCGCTGACGGAGAAGAAATTACCATATTTAGCGTCCGTACCAAAGTTAGAGGCACCATCCCGACGGAATGAGAAAGATAACAAATAACGATTATCATACGCATAGTTGGCATTGAACAAATAAGATTGTACAGCCCATTCCTTTTGCTCTCCCTTTATCGTCTTAGGAGTAGTAGCGACATCGGCCACAGAGAAGCCCGGAGCGAAACTAGCCGCTGTCTGGTCTTTAATCTCCTGCGTGAAAGTATTCCACTCGTAAGCTAGGATCGCATTGATAGAGTGCTTGTCGAATACCTTGTTAAAACGAAGCAACTGGTTGCTATATACCCTATAAGAAGCGGTGGTCTTATCTTGCAATAATCCATTATCAGCCTCTCCCTTTTTAGAACGGGGATCCTGATAGCTCTTAAAAAGGATACTATTATATTTATAGTTATTTACAGATGCGAAAGTCAACCAATCGGTAAACTTGATATCAAAGTCAAAGTTACCCATAAACTCGTAGGAAGTCTTCTTCTCATAATTCCATTGTAGATCATACAAGTAGTTGGTAGCGTCGCTATTGATCCAAGTAGTAGGTCTGTATTGCTGGATCAGATCACCATTCTCGTCATAAGGAGAGTCCCAAGGAAAGTTAACGTACATGATAGCGCCTAGATCTTGCTGCTGGTCCATCACGTCGCTACGGGTAGCCCATACTTTAGGTTTGATAGTCAACCAATCCGTCGCTTGGTAATCCACATTGAAACGTAAGTTATAACGCTTGTAGTCATATCCTTTCACGGCACCATCCTCATTATAGTAACCAACGGATGTATACGTCTTGATCTTCTCTGAGCCACCGGAAACTGATACGTTATAGTCTTGAGCGAAGCCCAGATGCGTACCCTCTTTCCACCAGTCGAAGTTACGATTGCGCAAATCCTCCGTAAAATAACTCGGAAGGGCGTCTTGATTAGCGAAAGATTTATAATAATCATATAATTCCTCGCCGTTCATCATATTCATGTTTCCACGGTGCAACTGGTTCACACCCATCTTTACGGAAGCGTTGATCGTAGCTTTTCCGATCTTACCTTTCTTCGTAGTCACCACGATAACACCGTTCGCTCCTTGAGAACCATAGATAGCGGTTGAAGCGGCATCCTTCAAGATAGACATAGACTCGATATCAGCCGGGTTCAAGCTACCCGCATCCGTACCTACGATTACGCCATCCACGATCCAAAGAGGGTCCGTGCTACCGTTTACCGTAGACTTACCACGGATCACCACCTTACCGGCAGCGCCCGGCTGACCACCACCCGAAGTAACCTGTACGCCCGGAGCCTTACCAGACAATAAGTTCTCGACCGTAGGGCTAGTGGCATCCAACAATTTCTCGTTGCTCACCACCTGCATGGCACCCGTCAAGCTTTCCTTTTTTTGCACACCGTAACCAACAACAACCACCTCCTCAAGGTTCTGAGTGTCTTCCTTGATACGGATAGTCATCGGAGCGCTAGTCGCCTTAACCTCGTGGTTCACATAACCGATGTAAGAAACGACTAAAGTAGCTCCGGCCGGAGCTTCCAAACTAAACTTTCCATCGAAATCGGTACTGGTACCGTTCGTAGTGCCTTTCACAAGCACGTTCGCGCCGATTACCGGCTCACCCGTCACCGCGTCAACAATGGTACCTGAAATCGTAATCGTCTGCTGCGCCACCATTCTCTCCGTGTTTCTCAATTCATTTGGATTAGAAGATGACTTGTAAACAACAATCCTATTGTTGTTTACAACAAAATCAGCATGCTGATTTTTCAGCGCCGTCGTCAAAATCTCCTCGACCGAACGGTTCGACATGTCGATTGAGATACGCTCATTCAGATTGATGTCATTGTTACGGATAAGGAACGTGTAATTGAATTTTTCCTCGATCAAATCGAAAAGTTCTTTTAATGTCGTACTTTCCATTTGAACAGACATCATTTGTGTCTGAAGTTCGGACGCTGAAACCGTACCGGGAATAAACGGCAGTCCCGCAAGCATACATGCGGCTACCATCATCTTACCGGTCTTCTTGAAATAGTTCATTTCCATTAAAGTTAGATTTAATAAATAATTTTCTCGTTTATACTATTTTCCACACTTACACCTTAGGATTAAGGTTTGTATTTTTATTTATCTTTTATAATAATCTCATCTCCCGAACGAGTCCACACATATTTATGATCCACGTCCACCTCACGAAGGATCTTATCCAACGAATAATCTTTCGTAAAGCTGCCGGAGAAGATTTCCTTTCTCAAAGGATCGCTCTCGACGCGGATACGCACGTTGAACTTACGTTCCAAATCCTTGGCGATACTCATGAAAGGTTGTTCGGAGAATTTCAGGCTACCGTCCATCCAAGAGAGAGCATCCTTGGCATCCACCTCACTGACTCTTACCTTATTGGTCTGCTTATTAAAGCTTAGTTTCCGGTTTGGAGTCAAGGTCACATCGCCCGCATGGGCAACCTCATCCCGCAAGCTCACGTTTACTTTTCCCGACACCAGAGTGACATCGGTCGTTTCATCCATTCCGTAAGCCTTTACGTTAAAGCTAGTTCCTAGAACCTTGATATCCAATCTCTTTGATTTTACGATAAAAGGCTTAAGGGAATCCCGGGTAATCTCGAAGTAAGCCTCACCATCCAATTGTACGCTACGTCCGTTCGTATTGAAATCACTGCCATATCTCAACGTGGAACCTGCGTTGACCCAAACCACGGATTGATCCGGCAAAACGACTTTCGTTTGGGCTCCCATAGGAGTTGTCGTCTCAAAATAAGCCAAGGCGGCAGATTTCGGCTGATTATGTCTCGTACCTATATAATAAGAGGCAGTCCCCACCGATACCACGATCAAGACCGAGGCGGCAACTTTTCCTAAAAACCGAAAATTTAGCCAATGATTCTTTTCAGAAGGAATAGCGGGATCGATAAGTGCCCCGAAATGTTTTTGGAAATCGGCTTTCATATCAGAGGCAAACAAAGGTACATGCGCCGTCGCCCAACAATCCGCCATCTCGGAAAGGCGTTGTTTATGAGCGTCATCCGTTTCCAACCATTGTAGTAATTCATTTCGCCCCTCCTCGGATATATCTCCCATGAGGTAGCTATAAATTAAATCTTCTATGTGTTTATTCTCTATTTCCATGATATTAACAAAGGAGCCGGTTTTCAACCCGGTTTCTATTATATACACATGTTTTAGAGATTCCGTTTAAGGAGATTCCAATTATTTTTCGAAAAAATTAAATATAAGTAAGAAAAGAGGGTAAAGATCGCCTAAAAGTTCACGCAACTTCGCCAAACCGATCTTGATCTGTACTCGTACCGTACTGGAACTGATATGATTTGTTATCGCTATTTCCTCATAGGTCTTGTTATGGTAAAGATATTGCACGAAGATATCCCGGCATTTAGCGGGCAAGGAATCCACGGCACGATAGATTTTCTCCTCGAATTCCTTATTCTCCAGATAAGCCAACGGATGGGGATCGGCGTCTATCTGCAACTCTTGTATCGACAATAAGTTTTCTTGTACATCTGATAAAGGGACTTCTTGCTGGCGTTTATCTCTTAAATAATTCAGGCAATAATTACGTACCGAGCGAATTAAATAAGCGTTTACCGGATGTATTAACGCCGAATGGTGATTCCATACATTCATGAAGACATCATTAACGATCTCACGTGCCGCCTCCGGGTTATAGACATATTTAGTCGCTACGGCGCACAAGTACACGTAGAAGGTCGTATATAATTGTTCAAATGCTTTGGCATCGCCATTATTGATCCGAGATATTATGTCCTCCTTTACAATCAGCACAAACGTCAACCCTTAAGTTTCACTCACAATTGAATCACAAAAATAATGAAATATTCCAGAGATTACCTCATTTTAAAAGAAAGTATAGGGTAATAGCGCCAAACAGCTCGCTAAAGCGGACTGTTTGGATACTTAGGTGACGAACCGGGTGGCATATGGGTGGCATAGCTGTGCCATCCTTATGGCACGCCCTTGCCATCGTTGTGGCACGGCTATGCCACCAGCGTGGCACGACTGTGCCAATGCTATGGAAAGGACTGGCACTATACGTCATTGCAATACAATAACTTAGATTACTTAGAGGAATTGGCGGCACGCTTCTTGTTACGCCAGTAACTGCCGTCACGTTTGCTTCCGAACATATTACGGCGTTTCGACTCTTGCTTGATCGCTTCTTTCTTCTCGGCTACGGCGGCTTTCACCTCCTTGGTCTCATACATATGGCCACCAGCTACGGGGACTTCCTTGCCGATCAGTTTCTGGATATCTTTCAACAAAGGTACCTCCTCGGCGTCGCAGAAAGAGAAAGCCACACCTTCACGGCCCGCACGACCCGTACGCCCGATCCGATGTACATAAGTCTCGGGTACGTTAGGAAGCTCATAGTTAATGACGTGCGTCAGATGATCCACGTCGATTCCACGGGCGGCGATATCCGTAGCGATCAGCACACGGGTCGTATGATCCTTGAAATTCGTCAAGGCACGCTGGCGGGCGGTCTGGCTCTTGTTGCCATGGATCGCCTCCGCCCCTATCTCCGCTTTCGACAAGACACGGGCCACCTTGTCCGCCCCGTGTTTCGTACGGGTAAAGATCAATACGGATTCCAGTTCCGGGTTCTCCAACAAGCTTTTCAGCAAGTTGATCTTCTCGGCCTTCTCGACGAAATAAACGGATTGGTCGATCGCATCCACGGTCGATGAGGCCGGGGTTACTTCCACCTTTTGCGGCTCGCTCAAGATCGTACCTGCCAAGCGCTCGATCTCAGGGGGCATGGTAGCGGAGAAGAACAAGGACTGGCGTTTCTTGGGCAATAGCGGTAAAATACGCTTGATGTCATGGATAAAGCCCATGTCCAACATACGGTCCGCCTCGTCTAAGACGAAATACTCCAAGGTATCCAAGTGGATGAATCCTTGTCCGATCAAGTCCAGCAGACGTCCCGGCGTAGCGATTAATATATCGATGCCTCTTTCCAAGGCTTCCGTCTGGGGCTTCTGTCCCACCCCGCCGAATATCACCGTATGGCGTAATCCGGCGAAACGGCCGTAAGCGGCAAAGCTCTCTCCGATCTGGATGGCAAGCTCACGGGTAGGCGTAAGGATCAATGCCTTGATACCCCGTTTGTAACCTTTCTTCTTCTGGAGATATAACCGCTGGATAATCGGGATGGAGAACGCCGCCGTCTTACCGGTTCCTGTCTGGGCGCAACCCAATAAATCATAACCTTGCGAAACGATGGGAATCGCTTCTGATTGTATAGGTGTTGGAGTCGTATAACCTTCTTGCACGAGAGCCTTACGTATCGGCTCTATCAAATCTAAATCTTCAAATGTCATTCTAAAATAGGGTGAGCCATCACGGCTCGTTATGTAAATAATGCGGGCAAAGGTAGTAAAACTTTATGATATAAACTATCTTTGCGCTTTTTATGCCCGTAAAGCGATATGAAAGAATTATTACTACTACTGAAGAAGTTCTTCGGATATACCTCCTTCCGTCCCTTGCAGGCGGACATCATACAGCGTATCTTACAGAAAGAGGACTCGTTGGTGCTGATGCCCACGGGTGGAGGCAAGTCGATCTGTTTCCAGCTACCGGCTATCTATCTGCCGGGTACGGCTTTGGTGGTGTCCCCCTTGATCGCCTTGATGAAGGATCAAGTAGAGGGGTTGATCGCCAACGGCATCCCGGCGGCGGCGTTGAACAGTATGATGCCGGAAGAGGAGCAACAACAGGTGAAGCAACTTTGCGTGCAGGGCAAGATCAAATTATTGTATATCTCCCCGGAACGGATCAAGATGGAAGCGGACTGGTTCCTGCCCCGGCTGGACATCTCGCTCATCGCTATCGACGAGGCGCATTGCGTATCGCATTGGGGACATGACTTCCGTCCGGAATACACGCAACTGGCGATCTTGAAGGAACGTTTCCCGAAAGTCCCGGTCGTGGCCCTGACCGCTACCGCCGATAAAATCACCCGGAAGGATATCCTAGAGCAGTTACGGCTTCGCACGCCCCAAACGTTCATATCGTCATTCGACCGCCCGAATATCTCCCTCACGGTACGCCGGGGACTTAACAAGAAAGAGAAGATCGCCGCCATCGTCCATTTCATCCGGGGGCACCGGGAGCAGAGCGGTATCATCTATTGCATGCGCCGCAACGATACGACCGAGCTGGCCGATGAGTTGGCGATGTATAATATCAAGGCGATCGCCTACCACGCCGGCCTCCTGCCCGCCCAACGGGAACAGGCCCAGAGCGATTTCATCAACGACCGGGTGGACGTGGTGTGCGCCACGGTAGCTTTCGGGATGGGTATCGACAAGAGTAATGTCCGTTGGGTCGTGCATTACAGCATGCCGGGGAGTATCGAGAATTACTACCAAGAGATCGGCCGTGCCGGAAGGGACGGGATGAAAAGCGATACCCTCCTGTTCTATTCCTTGAGCGACTTGATCGTACTTCGCCGTTTCGCCGAGGAGAGTGGCCAAAGCGAGGTGAACTTGGAGAAGCTAAACCGGATGAGACGGTATTGCGAGTCCGATATGTGCCGCCGCCGTGTCCTGCTCAGTTACTTCGGCGAGGAAGCGGACCATGATTGCGGCAACTGCGACGTGTGCAAGAACCCTCCGCAACGCTTCGATGGCAGTGTCTTGATACAAAAAGCGCTGAGCGCCGTCATCCGGACCGGCGAGCATGTAGGCATGCAAATGCTGATCGACATATTACGTGCCTCCGGTCGGGCGGAACTCTTGGAGAGAGGATACGATAAGCTAAAGACGTACGGCGCCGGACGGGACCTCTCTTATAAGGAATGGAAGGAGTACATTTACCAGATGATCCAACTCGGGTACATGGAGATCGACTACGCCGCCGAGCGTGTCTTGCGGATGACCCCGTTAGGCAGGCGTGTCCTGTACGGGGAGCAAAAGGCCCAGCTCGTCATCTATCGGGAACCGGATGAGCTGACACGCCCCGTCCGGAGAGGCGAGCGGAAATCTTCCTTCAAAGCCCAGCCGATCCGGCCGATCCGGTCCGCCTCCACGGACGAGACCTTGCTGGACTCCCTCCGACAGCTTCGCAAGCAAATTGCCGAGCGAGAGCATACGCCGGCTTATATCATCTTCTCCGACGATTCCTTGGAAGACATGGTGGAGAAGAAACCGGTCACCTTGGACCAGTTCAGCGACATCCGGGGCGTGGGGCAAATCAAGCTGGACCGGTACGGGAAGGTGTTCGTGGCCTTGATCCGGTTCGTGCTGAAGCTACCGAAATAAGAAGAACACATGTTAATGTTTTTAGCTCCTAAATGGAAATATAAAAAAATCACATATATTTGTCTACAGTTATTAAGCACAATGCCCCATATTCATGATAGACAAACATCTTTCTCTCCTCACCCACCTGCTCTGTCTGTGTTTTCTGGCAGGATGCGAGAATGAGTATTTCAAAACGGGGAGTATCCATATCCAATTGAAGAAACCTTCCGGATACGCAGATATCTCCTTGGCGAATATCCCGGTCACACTAATCAATCAAAGTATAGGCTGTGTCTACACCACGACCACCGACACAAATGGACTAGCTCTATTTGAACTAACCGCTGGCATATGCGCAATCTCCGCAAATCAGGAAACCACGACTGGCAACAGGGATTATATATTGAGTGGTAGCCTCTCCAATATCCAGTTCGAGGCCAATGGAGAAGAACGATCCGTGGAAATACCTTTGGAAGTGTCCGAACGAGGCCGTCTGCTGATTAGCGAGATTTATTTCAGCGGTTGTCTCTGGCCTGACGGGAAAAATGTCTATAACAAAGATCAATACCTCACGTTGGTCAATAACTCCGATGACTTGATTTTCCTAGATGGCCTATGTATCGCACAAGCAGGACCCGTAAGCGTGACAAAGCCTTCCGGATGGATGCTCCATACCGATATGAAAGAAATACCTTTATTCATGATGTGCTGGGAGTTTCCGGGAACGGGAGCCGAATATCCCATTCAACCGGGGGAGCGACAAACGATAGCGATTAACGCCATAAACCATACCAATAGCGAAGTGGGAGTTCCGGCCTCGCTCGATTTATCCAGCGTGGAATGGGCTTTTTGGGATCCTATCTTGACCGGAAGCCAAATCTCCGCCGGTGTAAAACCTCTAAACTTGGTATGGCGTGGCACCGGTTTCTCCTATCTGTTTTCCATGAACGGCCCGACGATCCTCTTGTTCCGTCCCAAAACGGACTTAAGAGAATGGATCGCCAATCCGGATCACATCCAAAAAGAACCTGAGAGTTTCAATACGCTAAAATACCTCCATATACCCGCTGATTGGGTGCTGGATATCGCAAATTTCGTCTCTTCAACCTCTACGGTAGCTTACACACGTATCCCATCTTCTATGGATGTGAGTCCGGGTATAGCCACGTCCGGCGGCTCCGGCCTGGCAATGCGTCGGAAATATGAGCAAGAGGGGAAACGCTTCCGCTGGAAAGATTCCAATAACACCGCCGAGGATTTCGAGAAAAGTCCACCTTCCTTAAAACGGTAAGCCTCTATGAAGATCACTATCATTCTATATATGATATCACTATCTGTCTATGCCTCACGGTCATGGGCTCAACAAGAGAGCGCATGGGCTTTATCCGCCAATCCTGTCAGCATCAGCTATGTGCCTAAGGACAGCGCTATGGAAGCTGGTTTAAGTTATTTGATCCATCAAGCCGCCTTACCTGCCAGCGACCAGCCGGATCAAACACAGACCTATAGGGCTTATGTATCCGGTAACCGAAAGCTGGGTCTGCTTTGGCTGGCGGGTGGTATCGATTGGTCGCAAAGCCTACTGGAAGGGAGAAAATGGAATTTATTATCGCAACCGGACTATCTGATTACGGCCGGCGATTCCTTGGGAGAGCCACAACGCATCGAGAAATACAGGATCTACGGACAAGCGGCTTACGTCTTATCCCCGAAAATCAAGGTCGGGATAGATGGAGACTATACAGCTACAAGCAACGAAGATCGCTCCTCTTACCATATCTACCATGGGATGGCACACTTAATCCGGATATCAGGAGGTGTCGTTTACGAACAAGTACGCAGACGTTTTGGAGCCTCGATCCATTATACCCATCGAACAGAGGAATTAACGTATGATACGGATAGTAAAGATAAACTTTATACATTTCCTCTGGGGTATTGGCTTCCGATGCAAGAATTATCGGGAAGTTTCCTGTTTCGCAGCCAAGGAAAACGCCTAGGTGTTTCCTTGCAAACGGAAACCCTAAAAGAGCATTGGAGTCTTTTCCATGATCTCTTCTACGAGACCCAGCAATTAGCGGACAATCCAAATAACTCCGGCAACTTGAGAGGCTGGGAAGAACGGCTGCATCAAATCAGTTACCAAGGTCGTTTTACCCGAACGAATAAATCGTGGACGCATATCTGGTCGCCCACAGCCCGATTCAACCAAACTACGGCCAACCGCATATTACAACGGAATCCCACCACAAGCTCGTCTGCCATATGGACTACATTCGCCACCTATCGCCTAGCAAGGCAACGGATGTTATCTACCCAACTAAGTTACGAGGCGACAAAGAATGATACTTCGGGCGAAAAGGTATCCACATGGCAAATGACTGTCGGATGGAATCGTTTGGAAAATGATTTCTACATATATCCTTTTACGGTCAAACAATATACAGGACTCTTCCACGGAGAGATCGCGTTTCTTCGACAAATCCGCCTACCTAAAGAAAACAAGCTAAGTATCCGCCCGTCCGTGTATATCGTGTCGGGCTATGGCACCGAGATCAAATGGGAGAAGGAAACGCAGAAGGATGAGAATGGCTCTGCAGAAATCAAGCTAGAGCAGAACATGCAAAAAGTGAACGAGGATTTTATTGCTCGCACGGCAACCCGTCTGGGTATCGGTGCGGAAATGGAATATCGGCATCCCATTCATTCCGCCTTATCAGCGGGATTTCGTTTAATAGGTAGTCTCGAACAAACGACAAGTCCTCAATCGCCCCTCGGAGGGGGCGGAAATCTCAGTATTGTCATCTGGCTATAATAGGTCTTAATACTATGCGTTACTCAACTTTGTACAAAACACCAATAAAGATCGTGACGATATTTCTCTTATTGTCATCACTTCATCCGGGCAATTACCTTCACGGGCAAAAGCAACCGGATACTCTGTCCTTTTATTTACCCAACATTTTGGTAACAGCCATCGAGTCTAAGACTCCGGGTACGGTTTCCTTGCTTCCTGCATCAACATTAGAACACACGCAACCGATCACGATCGCTGATCTGACACAATTATTACCGGGAGGTCTCACCAATAATTCTGGGGTGACAGACGCACAATATTTCTCAGTGCGGGAGGTTTCTTTAAAGAACGGGGTAAACCAGTTTCATAAGGACGCGGCTATGGGTGCCCAAATATGGATAGACGGTTCTCCTCTTCATTTCAACGCCGGCATCAACGAGCCTTACGAAGGATACGATGCCCGTTTTCTATCTCTCAACCAAGTGAAAGAGGCGGAAATCATCCGGGGAATACCTTCTGCCCGGTACGGAAACTTAACAAATAGCGTATTATTACTCAAGACTCATCAAGGTAGAATGCCTCTCTCCACCAGCATACGTTACAATCCGAAACTGAAACAATATATGCTTGGAAAAGGCTTCTGTATCTCCCCACAAGGCCATACGCTCAACCTGTTAGCGGACTATACCAGCCAAGGCGATTTCCATACCGGCGGCATACGCTTGGCAAACCTTTACCATTGGTTGCCCGCAGGGAAAAAACTAGAATTAAGCCTTACTTACACCTCTCGCATAGGAAAGGAAAAGCAATTCGTCAACGAGCAGAATCATACACAAAGACAACGATTGGATCAGCGATTTTCCATACAAGGGGAATGGCAACCCGACCGACGTTGGCTCAAGAAGCTGTCTCTGAGAATAGACGGTTCCCTTCAAAAAAGCAAACAAACAAAGAGTCAGGTCAACAATGCCTCTAGCCAGCTTTATACAGACCAGAAAGAGAGCGGCGAATGGGAAGCCCGTGTTTTATCCTCAAACTACATGTACACATTAGTCAATGAAAGCCAACCTTTTTATGTAGAAACCGAGATGCTGGCGTCTACCTCATTTCCGCTACGGCAGAGACGTGAAATCAGCTTAGCCGCCGGATTCTCATACCGTAGTGAGGGTAACGAAGGGCGAGGCAGGGATTTCGATCGGCAAAGGCCTCCTTCTACATCTATCCGTCCCCGCTCATTCCGGGAAATCCCGTCCTTGCATACGTTCGGTGGCTTCATTGAGGCCACATACCGGACTCCCAACCTCCATGTAGAAGCCGGATTAAGAAATCAAGGATTGAAAAGCCGGGATTATGCCTTAATCTATCAGACAGAACCTCGCCTGAATCTCTTATGGTCTCTCTGCTCCTCTCCCTCCGGCTATACATTGAGTTTAAAAGCCGGGGTCGGATGGATCAGTTTCATGCCGACATTGGATAAACTCTACCCGGAAGCTATTTATAATGATAAGGTCTCTTTCTATTATAATGATAGCAATGAAAGTGGAAACACCCTTGGTATTCTCACGACACATGCCCCCGGAATGGAACGAAATATGAAATTAAAACCTACCGTAAATCGAAAGATAGAGGTTGGCCTTATAGGGAAGACTCCGGCCATCCGACTAGACATGACCGCTTTTTTCGAGAAACAAACGGATGGCTTTTCCTCCTCGGCGCAATATATTCCGTTCAGCTATCGGGAATATGATTATCTATCAACCGCCCAACTTCGTCCTGAATACAAAAATGGACAGGTATGGGTGAACGGTAAGGCTGTCCCTTATCAAGAGAAATATAGTTACACGCCGGTATCTGTACCAGTCAATACACTCCATAGGAAGAAACATGGGATCGAGATGGTAGCGGACCTCGGGACTTTCTCACCCTTGCGTACCTCCCTAATCGTAGACGGGATCTGGTTATGTGTACGAGAAAAGAATACGGCCCTTAACGGGATCTGGCCGATCCAGTACACAGATAAAACAGAATACCCCTACGTAGGTTTTTACGACAAGCAAGGCGGACCGGGAAATGAAAGTCGTTCGGAGATCATCTCCACGAATTTCCGTTTCATCACCCGTATCCCCCAAATCGGACTGGTCACTACCCTTACGTGGCAAATGATATGGCTCTATAAATATCGTACGCTCTACAACGGTAGCACTGGCGAGAATGTATGGCCCCTATATTGGTGTGGAACAGACGGAATCATACATCCGTTCACCGAGGCACAGAAAGAGGATCCAGCCTTCGCGCCTTTACTCTCCACCACCGCGCCGGAACGATTCCTGCCAAACTCTTATAAACCATATGGTATGCTGAATATCCGGGTAAACAAAGCTTTCGGAGAGCACATCACGCTGGCATTCTTTGCCAACAACCTCGCCGATATACGCCCCACTCGCTATTCGGCCAGTACGAGATCTTACCTTCAACAAAATACCCAGCCTTTTTTCGGTCTGGAATTACAAATAAAACTATGACATCATGAAAACAAGCATACTTTACATATTCCTACTGTCAGTCCTTTACGCCTGCGACTCCCACTCTCTTCTTCCACCCAAGCAGCAATTGGATCAGCAAATAGCGCAACTGAATGATTATTCTTTGTTGAGCGGTCCCTTGAACGACCAGCTATGCGAAGAGATAGAAACCCATGCCCAAGAAATAGGGAATGACTCGCTTTTGCTGGCAACCCGCCAAATCATATACACCCGCTATTGCAGATTACAGGACACGGCCCATGCGAGAATGCTACTCGACCGCATGAAACCTTATGCCATCCGCATAAAAGACAAGCACCTTCTCATGAATCACCTGCGTATGGCATTTCTTCACGCACAGATACGCCAACCCGCAGAATGCGAGCGATGGATAAACGAGGCACGAAAATATGCATATATAAATCCTCAAAACTGGTATATCACGGCGGCTAGCGCTTGTCTTGAATGTGGATTATATCCCCAAGCACTCATCTATGCGGATTCAGCATTGGTGAACTTGAAATATAAAGTGATAAGCTCTCCTCACTTAGTAAAAGCTATAGCATTAAGCCGTACGGGAAAGACCGCCGAAGCGGAGGAATGGACCCAACGATGCATTACCGATATCCGCCACTTTCAGGCGAAACACCAAATACACACGATCAGCTATCTGCAATATCAACTCTTCATGGAATACGCCGTCTCTCTCCGGAAACATGGAAAAAACAAAGAGGCACTATCCGTATTGGAGGAATTAGACAGAGTCTCATTCAATAATGTCGCCACGCCTCTCTTGAGGAACAAAGACAATATCGAGGAATATAAGGTGCGTGTGGCACGTATGTTGTCCGAATGCCATTATGCGACCGGAAATCAATCGGAAGCCATCCAACAGGCAAACCGGGCAGACTCCCTACAATCCCATTATGCCCAAGAGCAAATGAACATACGCAGAAAGATGATCAGCGAAAGCCTGCAAAACGAACTATTATCCACCCGCTTAAAAAGTCAGAAGGTGGAAGCGGAACAGGCACGGCTCATCCAGTATATCCTTACCGGAGTCATTATTTTGCTCATGGCTATCCTAACCGGAGGATATCTTTGGTGGAGAAATCATCGCCGTCGCCTACGCCAGTTATTCGATTTATTGATAAGCCATCATGCGGCTTGGTTGCTAATACACGATCCGCTTCCGCTAATCTCCCGGCCACAAATAAAGTTACCAGATCATTCAGAGGCAAACACCGAGGTCACAACAAAAGCTGATAATCTCCTATATCAACGAATCCTATCAGTTATGAAAGAGCAAAAGCCTTTCTTAAATCCTAATCTCGACCTTGTGACCCTCTCCCGTCTAGTGGGTACTAACCGAACACAACTATCCACCACCCTCAATAGGCAGACGGGAATGAACTTTAGTCGTTGGCTGGCTGAATACAGGGTACACCACCTCCTTTCGCTCGTCGCCCTACGTCCCGACAGCGACATCACCGCACTAGCCTCCGAATCAGGCTTCACCTCCCGAACCTCCTTCTTCCGGCAGTTCCGGCAAGTCACCGGACTTACACCCAACCAATACAGAAACGTACGAAAAGAGACCGGCAAATAATCTGTTAAAGTACGTGTCTAGCCTTTGATGCAGGGGCTTTACGGCCTTTGGTGTACCAGATCGTTCGGATCAAGTTTCAATACGTTCGCATCTTTTCTCATCCCTTGATTTACCAAATGGGACTGTCTATATTTGACCTCGCAAGTCCCTCTTATGCGGGTTACTTAAGACAGTACCAATATGGAAGAAAAGCAAAAGCCATCCCTAATCGAACGCAGGCTATATGCCCGCATCTTACAAATCATGGAGGATAAGAAGCCTTATCTCGATCCACAGTTCAATTTGTGCCAGTTGGCCAACCTCGCTTGCACGAACCGTACCCGGCTATCCTCTACCTTGAACAATCAGACGGGTATGAACTTCAGTCGCTGGCTGGCTATCTATCGGGTAGAGTACCTCATACGGGAATTTTCCAAGTGCCTCACACAAGAGCCGCAGGAGTTATACAAGACGGCTGGGTTTACCTCCCGTACCTCTTTCTACCGCCAATTCAAGGAGGTGACGGGCAACACTCCCATCGAGTACTTCGCCAACCTATATTATAACAACGTAAATGATTCAACTAAATAAATAGCGATATGAGACATTTTACACTCCTACTCTTATCCGTTTTTACTGTCTATCAAGCCAAGGCGGATATATTGATCCCCTTAGACAAATATCCTACGGGGGAAAAACGTTTCAACTTACAGATCAACGGAAGTCACGATACCAGTACCCCTTGGCTCTCCACCACGTCATTTGGCGTGGATGAAGATGGGCAGATGGGAAACCCGGAGAATTGGACTTCCGAACAAATCGACGAGGACAATCACTCGGTAAGTCACCGACTCATCATGAACAGTATTTCCCTGCGCCTCTCCTATCGTGTATGGGACAATCTCAGCCTGTGGGCAGGCATCGGTACCACCAACTTCACCCACGAGGAGACTTTCCGAGATGATGACGACCTAAGCAGTACCATCTTCAGCAAGAACATGATACCCATCTACAGCGGAGGGCTAGGTTACGGCCATGCCTTCACCGACCGCTTTTTCATGTCTACCCAACCCGGCGTGCGCTATGCCAACAGCGATAACATGACCACCGAGGTGTATTACCAAGGCAAGACCATCCCCTTGCGAGACCTCAGCCTCAACCGCCGTTACCTAGAGTGGGCCGTGCCCGTAGTAGCCGGATACGCACTGGGCAATTTCGTGCCCTACGCCGGCATCCTCTACAAGGACTACACGATGAAAGACCGGTACGAGTTCACCAAGACATATGCCGGCGAGGACTATACCGTTCGTATCGACGAGACCTTCCACGCCCGTCACAAGCTGTACGCTTTGGCCGGGGTGAACTATTTCCTCGCTGACAACATCTCGCTCGGAGTAAACGGAAGCTTCGGCAAGAGGCAGTCCGTACAGTTACAATTCAATATCAGTTTCTAAACCTCTTAAACAGATATATACATGAGAACGACACTCAAAGCACAAGCGATACGGCTGATCGCCATATTTTTGCTTATCTGTGCCTCTACCACCACCGTCAAGGCACAGATCAGCCAACATCCCGAACTGTATAAGGTGAAAGAATTCCACAATATCGATAAAGACGGAGGGGCCTATTACTGCTTCACCGACGCACAATACTACCAAGGGAAGCTCTACGGGGTCTACATAGATAATAACGGCCCCTCATCCATACGCCTCATCGCTTTCGAGGTGAACGGCGAGACCCGGACAATGGAACAATCCACCGTTGGCGACACCGGTAAGAAAATGATCTTTCTCAATGATTTCGGCGTATACCAAGATGCCGAGATCATCGTATACCGCAATCGCTTCTACGTGCTCTGGAAGAATAATACCAATGGCCAGATATGGATCGGCGAGGTGGATATGAAAAAGGGAGAATACAAGAAAACTCGTATGCTCGATGACGGGAAAACTTACGCCAACTTCGCCGCCACCATCTACCGTGACAAGATCTGCGTCATCCTACACCGCCGCACCAACAAGAAACTGCAAGTCTACCAATACGGCGACCCCGAGCTGAACAGCGGCTGGGACTGGTGCGGCACCGTGCGCAACGCCGGACACGATAATATCGAGCTAAAAGGCTCAACAGGCATATCAATGGAATACGATCCCGACGACCACTGGGACGCCACCTCGTGGTACGGCTACGACGACACCGAGAAAAAGAACGTGGAGAAACTCATCATAGGCCGACTCAAGAGCGGAACCTTCGAGGCATTCAGCTACAGCGGCGAGTATGGCAAGGATAACATATGGCCCTCCAACTGGGAAGAATACGCGCATCACGACATAGGACGCTCGAAGACCTTCTCGCTCAAGCTCATCCAAGCCGATATAGAAGGCTACGCAGCCGACAATACCAGCGGCTACAAAGCTTCCTCAAATCCCCTGATCTTCAGCTACTGTACCTATGATGGCAAGGGAACGGGCGAACACTTCCTAAAGAAATTCTACCCCGGCAGCAACAGCTTCGCCACCGACGCACCCATCTACACCGACCTGCCCTACGGCTACACGGTCGTAGCCACCGCGGCAGATCCTACCACCGAGACAGCTCCCGGCGGAGGGCTCTACTACAAGCAATATATCTACCTGCTGCGAGGTAACCAGACTCCATACCATTGGTACAAGCACGCCTACATCGCCTCCATCCGCTCCAACGAGATCGTGGAGAGACGCAGTTCCTTCAACGACGAGAAGGCCCTGTTCGGCAACAGCGAGCTACGCAATCTCGTGCGCCTCGTCGGCATCATCGAAGGACCACCTCCAACGGTAGTGGATAATAACGAGTGGTTCGGCGACCTCGGCGTAGCCTCAAGCCTTGCCTTCACCATGGGATCGGGCACCAGCAACTCCGTGAGCCGACTCTATAAAAGTGACCTAAAATGCTCCTTCGGACCGCATACGGATAAACTCACGGCAGCATTCGGCGGCGGATACTCCTTCCAGAAACAACACGAGGAAGTAACAAGCCAGTCCGAGTCCATCACCGTTACCTTCGAAGCAAACGACACAGCAGACTACCGGGCCATCGCCCTCTACTCTGTACCCATTCTGACCCGTTGCGACCTAGAATACCTCTCCCCCACCCGGAGACAGAGTGTACGAATGCCCATATTCAGCTATACTTACATGACACGGCAGAGTATCAAACAAGTAGAAGTGCCTCTCGACCTAGAGCCTTTCCGCATAGACAATCCAAGCAAACTTGGAGACTGGGAGGCCCGTGAGATCCTCACCATGACCGCCAGCGAGCCAAATGTCAGCAAGTCCGTCAACTTCAGCCTCAACTCCGAACGGATCAACATGACGCTGGAAACCAGCGGTACAATCTCCGACAGTCAGACCAAAGGTGCCATCAGCCTTATGGATTTGAAATTCCCCTTCTTCCAACTGGAGAACCAAAGTTCTTGGGAATGGACAGACCAGACCACGGCGACAACCTCGCAGGGTATCAGCGCATCCTATTCGAAGATACGACGCACGGACAAGCACGTCAGGCCGGAAGAGACAGCCGAGTCCTTCTCATCCACCCTCTATCTGCTCACTGCCGAGAAGTCGAACACGCTCCGTGACCAGTACTACCCCAAGCTACTCGAACGGAAGATTAGCTTCGGCACCGACACCTTTCCCTTCATGGTAAACAGCGACAAACCCTTCGTATTGGCGTGGGACATCAACAACATCACCTATGTACGAGGTGACGTGAGCACCACCGGAAATGAGGTGGTAACGGCCGACGAACCCCTGTCTATCCGCTTCCTCAACGGCATGCTTACGGTAGACTGCCTGCCGGGAGCCACCGTCAACGTCTACAGCATGAACGGCACGTTGGCCGGTCACCAGCAAGCGGTATCTGGAAAAGCTATCTTCAGCCTACCCGGTCACCTATATACCGTAGAGGTAGTGACCGAGCGTTACCGGAAAATACAGAAAGTAGCAAGATAAACAGTTAGAAGCCATGAAGACAAACCTCCTCCAGAGAAAACGCCTCCTAACAGAAGAATCGAATCGCTGTTATATGTGCGATGACCCTGTCTGCACAAAGGCATGCAAGCCCGGACTAGATCCGGGCCGCTTGCTGCGGGCCTGTAAAATGGACAACCTAGCGGGAGCTATCCTCCGGGCCTACCAGATGGAAGCCTGCCGGGATTGTGACGGGCATCCTTGCGAGAAGGCCTGCCTCCGCGGACGAACCGAACGAGCGATATCCATCACCCAGATCGTACGGCAATTACAAGATATGCCAAACCCGGCGAATAATCCTCCCCCTATTTCGCTTCCAGACTTGGCGATCGACTTTTGTGGTGTCCGCTGCGCCAACCCCTTTATACTGGCTTCCTCACCCGTAGCCCATAATTACGAGATGTGCGCCCGTGCCCTCGAAGCCGGTTGGGCCGGTATCTGCTTCAAGACGATATCATTCTATCCGAGCCATGAGGTATCCCCCCGCTTCGACCAAATGGAGGTGGATGGCTTACCTTTCATCGGATTCAAGAACATGGAACAATTGTCGGAAGCCTCTGTCGAAGAGAATTTCGACACCCTATATCGCCTCAAGCAACGCTATCCGGACAAATTAATCATCTCCTCCATCATGGGACGGACAGACGATGAGTGGACACGGCTCGCCCAATACTCCACGCAGGCCGGGGCCGATATCATTGAGTGCAACTTCTCTTGCCCACAAATGACGCAAGAAGGGATGGGCAGCGACGTAGGACAAAGCCCAGAACTGGTACGCCGGTTCACCGCCGCCACACGTCGGGGTACCCATCTGCCGATACTAGCGAAGATGACACCGAATATCGGGCAGATGACACCCGTGGCGCTCGCCGCCCACGAAGGAGGAGCCACCGGGATAGCCGCCATCAACACCATCAAATGTATCACCCGTATCGATGAGAAAGCGCTTACGGCCCGGCCCGTTGTCTGCGGACTGAGCAGCGTGTCCGGCTATTCGGGGAAAGCCGTGCGCCCTATCGCTCTCCGGTTCATACATGAGCTGGCGAGCGATCCTTCTGCCGGCAAGATGCCTATCAGCGGGATAGGCGGTATAGAGACTTGGCGGGATGCCCTCGATTTCCTGCTACTAGGCTGCACGAACCTACAGATATGTACCGCCGTGATGCAATACGGCTTCCGGATCATCGACGATCTATGCGAAGGGTTACGACTGTTCATGCAAGAGAACGGATATAAAACCCTATCCGACCTCATAGGTATCGCTTTACCGAATATCGTACCCCCCGAGAAACTGGAACGTACGCAGATACACCGCCCGACAGTAGATAACAGCCTATGCCTCGGCTGCGGACGCTGTTTCGTTTCCTGTAACGACGGTGGACATCAAGCTATCCGTTTCACCTCTATGCGCAAACCGGTGATAGACGAGCAAAAATGTGTCGGCTGCCATCTTTGCGCATTAGTATGCCCAACCTTCGCCATACATTGACAGGATGAGGATCGAGACAGAACACCTTATTCTTCTATTCATACTTCTTCTGTGCCCGCTAGTCTATTCAGACCTGCGGGCACAAGAGAAGACACCCGTCACACGAGCCGACTCCATCATGCGGCAGGTAATCCATCAAGCCCCCATCTACGAGCACGTCCTCGAGAGCTATGAAGCGGAGACCTACGTGAAAGGCCGTACGCACGTTCCCCGGAAGAACAAGCTGTTGCGATACGCCTATCTGGTCTTCCCAGTAGAGCGTCATCCCTGCGATGCTCTCTTCGAGATGAGCGGCCTCACCCGCTACGACGCTCCCAACCATTATCGCAACAAGATCGTAGCCATCAACAGCAGCCATCTCGCCGCCGGAAGACATTACAAGGAGATAGCCTCATTCGTCAACTTGAACGTCTACTCCCCCACGATCTACAATAAGGGAATCATCATGCCACTCTCGCCCGATGCTTTCAAATATTACACGTTTCGGCAGGAAGGCACAGACACGATCTCCGGCATCCCTGTGTATAACATCCGTTTCACCCCTCGCCAATGGAGCCAGAAACTACTATCCGGAAACCTGTACGTAACCGACGAACTCTGGACCATCGACCGTATCGAGATACAAGGGCACTCCTCTTTCTCCGAGTTCAACCTAAGCATACGTTTCAACCGTGACGAGAAGCATTTCATCCTCCCGGAAGAGGCTGACCTGCAAGTCTGCTACCATGCCCTAGGCAACCGGATAGAGAGCGACATCCACGCCGCTTTCCGCTATAAATCGATCTCTTGGGTAGAGGAAGACCATGAGAGCAGGAAATTATACTCGCTTGATCAAACCCAATACTATACGATCACCTCCGACACACTCTCCTTTACCCAAGACAGCGCTTATTGGAACAGCCGGAGGGACAAGCCGCTCACTACCGACGAGAAAGCCTTGTACACCACCGGAACGAACGTGGTGAGGACGGAAGCGGACAGCAGCGCTCTCACTCGCTACCTCCAACTCGGCGAGCGGCTCACCAGCACGGTCAACAGGGATTACAAGAGTACTCGTGTGAAGTATTCCGGCCTTCTCAACCCGTTCCAGCTATCTTTCGGAAGCAACGGGATCACCTATAAGCAAGAAGCACGTATCAGTAAGACATTCGAGCATGACCGTCAGCTACGCTTCCACCCCGAGATCGGTTTCCTATTCAAGGAGAAAGAGCTACGCCTACGGCTAACAACCGACTGGGAGTATCACCCCGAGCGTCAAGGCATCCTCAACCTCACGATAGCCAATGACAACCAAAGCTATTCCTCCGAAGTGATCCACCAGATCAACGAGATCCTAAAAGATACCCCAATCCGTTTCGAAGATCTCAACTTGAAGTATTTCCAGCACTACTATGCCAAGCTGATGAACCAGATAGAACTGATGAACGGCTTCCGGCTCTCGGCCGGACTCGCATACCACCATCGTACGCCCATGAAAAAGAACAAGGATACCGGATTGGATCTTAAGGATCATAATGAGTTCACCCCGGTTATCGGCCTTACCTACACGCCCCGGCAATATTACTGGATGGACGGTTACCGGAAAGAGTACCTGCATTCCCATTACCCGACCTTCCGGATCGAGCTGGCACGAAGCATACCGGACCTGCTCGGCTGTACGGGAAATTATTGGCGGATGGAGGCCGGCATGAACCAGACCGTACGGCTGGGCTTATCCGAACGACTGAGTTACAATCTAAGCGGTGGACTCTTTTTTAACCAGCATAACATGTACTTCGCCGATTTCAGCTATTTCGCCAAACGTTATTTCCCCGAGCCTTGGGGCGACCGGTTTGGCGGGATCTTTCATAATCTAGGTGGGGATTGGTGCAATGCCTCCGACAAATATATTCAAGGGCACCTCATGTACGAGAGCCCATTCATTCTATTGCGATTCCTCAAGCCCAATCCCAAGGCGCATAAATACCTCGTGTCCGAACGTTTCTACCTCAGCCAACTATGGACTCCCGTATTGCCGAATTACAGCGAGCTCGGGTATGGTATCGGTAGCGACCTTTTTCATATAGCGCTTTTCCTAGGCTTCGAGAAGTTCAAGTATCAAAGCGTCGGATTGAAGTTCGCGCTTGAGTTATTCAGATAATTATAAACAAGTATAGATATGAACAAGAGAAACACTATTAAACAACTTCTTCACCGCGGATGCCTACTTATGGGTATCAGCGCAATAACAAGTTCGGCCTTCGCATGGGATTTCGCCGAGCATCGTAAGATCGGCGACCGTGCCATGAGCCTTCTCCCGCGTTATCTGGTGGAAAACGGGATCTTCCCCAACGAGGCCGTCGCCGATAGCGCCTTGCTGCAGATCCTCAACATGTCGCATATGCCCGGCTCGAACGCCTACGCCATGAATGAGCTGACGCAGTTGCCGAATATCGTAACCTACGGTACGCTTTGCGGATTGGCCGGCGACCATGTGGAAAATCCCATGCTCTTGGAGACAGGCCTGCAGACCCATTTCTCCAAGACGAACCGTACGCTGGCTTTGGAGACACAAGCCATGAACGAGTTCCTCACCGGAGCCAACAGCAAGGAGCTGCTCGACATCAATCTGGCTTACGGTATCCTGGCGATCAAGGACCTCTCCCACTTCTACGCCTATGGCAAGGGATTGAACGAGCATCTGAAGATGATCGACCCCGAGCTGATCCGCCGCCTTCAACGCCCCTCGGAAGTAAACAAGGTCTTCGATAAATTAAATCAGTTGCCCTCCATGAGCAAGTATTTCTGCATCCACATCTTCGCCATCTATCTAGCACAAGAGGCAGGCAAAGAAATGTGTAAAGGAGATACGCAAATGGCGAGCAACCTTATGTTCTACGCCACGATGTACGAGGCTTTCGCCGAGCATTTCCTACAAGACTCCTTCGCCTCCGGACACCAAATGGTACGTAGGGGCTTCTCCGCCTCCGCCGTATCCAACAATAAGAGCCTGCACGATTTCTACAATACCATCCCCGTACAGACTGCCAACCTAAAGGGTGAGACTTGGAGCGCTTACGGCGATAAACGTTTGAACCAAAACATGATGGAGTACAACGAGGCCGATGATTACCGGCATATCCGGGTCACGGAGAAGCACCCTTATTCCTTGGAGAAAGGCGATAGCTACGAGCGGGAGACGAAAGTATTCTACCAAGTCGTGACCGCCACCTGCGAGTCTATCGTAGAAGTCTGGAAAGCTTACCAAAATGCTTTGGAAGGATCAGGCGAGAATATATTGAACGAGATCCCTTCCGAACGAGACGACCTGCCCCAATTCGTCTACGATCGTTTCCCGGTAATCAAGGATTTCCCGATCCCCTTCGGGACGAATTTGGATGACGTCCCCTTGGAAGCTTCCGTCGCCGGCCGCAAGGATGAGCTACAGCTGATCGTACAAGAGCCTTTTACCCGCAACTTTATCCGGTCGAGGGTAGCCAACTCTTTCATGTTCCTGATCGGTACGCCGATCCATAGCAACCGGGACGGTGTCATGACGTATGGCGGTCGCTTGAACGTCAGCATGATCAATTGGCATAAGTTCGGGAAAGGGAAAGGCATGATCATGGAGCCGGGCGACATCGCTCATTGGGTATCCCCTACAATCTCCGGTTATTATATGCACGCCCCTTCCTCCTCCTACACGATCAAGAACTGGAACGTGAAGGCGGGCGCCAATTATAACATGGATATATTCGTTTCCCCGAAACGTTTCCTCGGCCTGTATAGTTATTTCGAGATGGGTATAGACCGCCGTAATGACGAGACCCGTTTCTTGGTAGCTCCCTCGGTCGGTATCCAGCTAGGTTCCCTGATCGGTGTCCATAATTTCAATATGCCGGGATGGTTACGCATCCCGTTGGGAATTATCCTCCCCTTGAAATTCGCCGTCACTTGCAATAAGGTGGCCGGCCGTCCCGTAGAATGGATCAGCAATATGGAGGTGGATATATTGTTCTAGGAAACACCTTGATTCATGCCTATACAGGTAAGAGACCACACGGATATCGGCGTAACCCCTTACCTGTATAGGCACAGGGCCACGCCGATACTCGCGTAGTGTCATACGTATATACGCGTGATCTCATCGATTTCGCCGAACCCGATCAAGGCGTTAAACAGACGGATCCGGGTATACTTAGGCAGATCCTCTACCGGGATATCCCCGGCCTGTACCAAGCCTTTATCCAATAAGTAAGCACGCATCGTACCACATAACAAAGGGCGTGCGGGAGTGATCCAAGAGGCACCATTCCAAAGGGCGACATTGCAAATGGAAGTATCGGTCAGCAAACCGTCACGGATTATCAAGATATCGTCATGTCCCGCTCGTTGGGCGAATAAATCATTTAGGCATTGACGATCCGTACTCTTATAGGAATAATCGATCTCATCGCATGTAACCAATCGCAAGGAATGAACCGGACGCATACGGTAAGGAACGTATTCTACCTTTAAGACCTCGCGGGTATATTCCACCCGGCATTTGGTACGTTCTTGATGAGGCCCCGGATGAATATAACCCGCGAGATCAATTTCTTCCCTCGCTCCGAATAGCTCCCTGCGGGTACGGTTCATCCGGGCATTATGGTAAGGAAGGTTATGTATCCGTCCCTTCTCGATACGGATCGTCTCCACAAACGGACTCCCAGATAAGGTCTCAATAGATGGGCACATATACTTTTTGTTTCATCTCGTTATACTCCGATCTCACCTCACTTTTAGAGGTGATTCCCCCACCGCTCTTGAAAATAAACGAACGGGGAGAGACTTGTTCCATAAAACGGATCATCACGGCGCTGTCTAAATCTTGGCCGTCAAAATACCCCATCACCCCCGTATAGAAGCCCCGCTCATAGGTCTCCGCCTCGGCGATGATCTCCAAGGTCTTTTTCTTGGGAGCGCCCGTGATGGAGCCGGCAGGCAAGAGGCTAAACAAAATCTCCCCGACATGGCCGTTCCATCCCTCCGGCAACCGGCCTCTTATCTCAGAACTGACCTGCAACAAACTTCCGTTATGCGTACGCAATTCATCGATATAACGATACCGGGGAACACAAACCTCGGAGGCTACGATACTCAAGTCATTCCGGATCAAATCCACGATCGTGGCATGCTCCGCCGCTTCCTTGGGATCATCAAGGATACGTCTCCGGGCATCGGGCAGCGTAGCGTCGATCGTACCTTTCATGGGATACGAATAGATGAGACCATCCCGCGTCCGCACGAATATCTCCGGCGAGAATACCACGAAACGATCCCGCATCCAAAGCTTATACATCGCCTTGGAATGGTAAAAGATATCTTTCAAGGAGAGGTTCGTATATACCGGAGTAGCGCATGTCAAGTTTACCAAATAAGAATTACCCGCATGGATATGCCGGGAAACGGTCTCGAATGAATGGGCATACTCCTCGAAAGAAACATACGAGGGTTGCCATTCAACAGGTTCTCCGGATATAAGATGAGAGGAATCCCGCAAGTTACATTCATGATTTGTATTCGTAAAGCCGTTCAAATCGTACAATAACTCGGAGGGAGCGATCTCTTCCGGCCTCTCCACGTAGATCCGCTCTCGTTTATAATCAATGATAAAAAGGAAAGGCCGTCCCGCTTTCCCCATTTCGTTCATGCGGAAGACGGCCTCTTCTTGCGTGTATTCGGTCATTATACTAAAAATCGTTCTGTCAAACCACCAAACGCATCGATACGGCGATCCCGGAAGAAAGGCCACCAACGACGCACGTTCTCACCGCGAGTCTTGTCGATCTCTATCACACGTACCTCCTCCTCGTCATTCGGGAATACGGTTAATAGCTCACCTTGGGGACCGGCCACAAAACTGTTTCCCCAAAACCGGATACCGCCCGTTTGTCCCGAAGGGTCCGGCTCATGCCCGGTACGATTTACGGAAATGACCGGGAGTCCGTTCGCCACGGCATGTCCCCGCTGTATGGTCACCCACGCACCCAGCTGACGGTCCTTCTCTTCCTGCGTATCGCTACTTTCCCAGCCGATAGCAGTCGGATAGATCAACATCTCGGCACCACGCATAGCCATCAAACGGGCTGCTTCCGGATACCATTGATCCCAGCAAACCAACACACCAAGACGCCCCACAGAGGTATCGATAGGCTCAAAGCCTAAATCACCGGGGGTAAAATAGAATTTCTCGTAATAAGCGGGGTCATCCGGGATATGCATCTTGCGGTATTTTCCGGCGATCGTACCGTCTTTCTCCAAGACGACGGCCGTGTTATGGTACAGGCCCGGGGCACGCTTCTCGAAAAGGGAAAGCACCAAGACAATACCCAATTCTTTCGCCAAGGCACCGAAGATTTCCGTCGATGGGCCGGGGATCGTCTCTGCCAAGTCGAACATACTCGTATCTTCCGTCTGGCAGAAATACAGGCCGTTATGCAGTTCTTGCAAGACGACCAATTCCGCTCCCTCCCGGGCAGCTTTACGGATATTTACCTTTAGCTTCTCTATATTCGCCGCTCTATCAGCGGTATTCTTTTGTTGTATTAATCCTACTTTCATATTTAATTGGTTGTAGTTGTTATTCGATAAAGCCTTCCGGATATTGCATCGTCACGCAATGCAGGGAACCGTGTTGTTTGATAAGCGGAAGGCAGTTGATGCCTATGATCTCACGGTCCGGGAACGCCTCCCGCAAAGCCGCTTTAGCGATCTCATCCTTCGGTGAGTCATAGAACGGAACCAATACGGCCCCATTCATGATCAAGAAATTAGCGTAGGTAGCGGGCAAGCGCTCCCCTTCCCATTCCACCTTATCGGCCATCGGAAGTGGAATCAGACGATAAGGCTCACCATTCGCCCTAATAAACTCCTTGATCTCCTCCTCCATCGCCTTCAATTCCTCATAATGCTCGTCTTCCTCATCCTCGCAACGGACATAAGCGATCGTATCCTCGCTACAGAAACGGGCGAGCGTATCCACGTGGCTATCCGTATCGTCTCCGGCTAAATAACCGCTGGTAATCCAAAGGATACGATCCAAGCCAAATACGTCTTTCAAATAACGTTCCAATTCCTCCTGTTGCAAATACTCATTACGGTTTACGGATGCCAGACACTCAACGGTAGTCATCAACGTACCTTTCCCATCCGATTCGATACTACCGCCTTCCAGCACGAAAGGTTGCATATTAGCGGGCACCACCTCACCGGAGAAGGTCTTCATATGACAAAGATTACGGGTAATCAAATTATCATGATTGGCGGCAAACTTCATTCCCCAGCCATTGAACACGAAATCATAAAGCATGGGCGTTCCCTCATCGAAGACGGAAATTCCCCCGTGATCCCGTGCCCACGTATCGTTCGTATCCATCTCACGGAAAATGACACGGTCGTAATCAACCTCACCCAATTGTTCACGTACGGCGGTCTCGTCCGGACAAACAATCAATAACTTCTCTCGCTTGATCACTTCCTTGGCGATAGCCACGAAGCAAGGAATCACCTCGTCCAATATCGGGGCCCAATCCGTATTCTCATGCGGCCACGTAAGCTGCACGGCACTTTGCGGATACCATTCCGCAGGTAATATCACGTTATGTTCCATATTTGAATTGTTTAAATTGTTTCACAAGCACGATCGCTGTCACGATCGCCGCCACCGTATCGGCGATAGGCATACTGATCCAGACACCGAGAGTTCCGAATAACGGGGGGAGGAGGATTAAACAGGGTATCAAGAAGAGCATCTGCCGGGTCAAGGAGAGAAAGATCGCTTTCTTAGACATGCCGATGGAAAGGAAGAAGTTAGTCGCCACCATCTGGAAGCCCACGATCGGGAATACGGCGAAGACGATATGCAGGCCATAAGAGGCGGCACTGATCAACTCCCCGTCACTCGTAAACATACGGACGATCCACGACGGCACCAACTGGCAAAGCAAGAACCCCAGCGTAGCCACTCCTACCGCCCAGCGCATCGTCAGCCGGGTCACGTCCGTCACCCGGGAATAGAGCCGGGCACCATAATTATAACCGGCTATCGGTTGCATACCCTGATTAAATCCCATGATAATCATCACGAAAAGAAAAGCGATACGGTTCACGATACCATAAGCGCCAATCGCCATATCTCCCCCATGCTCTTTCAATCCCCGGTTGATAAGGATCACGATCAAGCAGGAACAAAGGTTCATCAAGAACGGAGATAAACCGATCGACAAGATACCTTTCACGATCTCCGAGCGCAGCCTATAAATACCTTTCTTGAAATGAAGGAGTTGTTTCGGTCCCGAGAAATGAATCAACTGCCCGGTAAGCGAGATCACCTGCGAGATCACCGTCGCCCAAGCCGACCCCTTTATACCCCATCCAAACCCAAAGATAAACAACGGATTCAAGGCGCAATTGATAACGACCGACGCCAACGTAGCATACATCGCCATCTTCGGGAAGCCCGAGGAGCGCAAGACCGCATTTAATCCCAGATACATATGCGTAACCACATTGCCATACAGAATAATCCGCATATAATCACGGGCATATGAGATCGTGTTCTCACTAGCACCGAAAAAGTACAGCACGGGATCAAGCAAGAACAAGAAAGCGATCGTGAAAGCGACACCCAAAACCACATTCAAGATCAACACATTCCCCAACACCTTATTCGCCCCCTCATAATCTTTCTGCCCCAGCTTCACGGCCACCAACGTAGAGGCGCCGACTCCCACCAACGAACCGAAGGCGGCCGCCAAGTTCATCAACGGAAAGGTCAAGGCTAGGCCGGAAATCGCTAACGCCCCCACTCCATGGCCAATAAAAATGCTATCGGCCATATTATATAAAGAAGAAGCTGTCATTGCGATAATCGCAGGAATCGCATATTGCGTAAGTAATTTACCGATAGGCTCGGTCCCTAATACCAATGGAGAATTTTGTTTTGTCATGCCGCAAAGATACGGATATTTCGATTTATTCTTTATATTCGCGACCTTATAATAGTTTAAATATGGCAGAGGAACTACGGATTAAAAACGGTGATAAACAGGAAATGTATGAGACGTTGCTCCCGCAAATCGCCTCATTGGTAGGTAACGAGACCGACCTAATCGCTAACATGGCGAACATCGCCGCAGCACTCAAGCAGACTTTCGGTTTCTTTTGGGTAGGTTTCTACCGGGTCATAGACAATCAGTTGGTATTAGCGCCTTTTCAAGGCCCTATCGCCTGTACACGTATAAAATACGGAAAAGGGGTATGCGGCACGGCCTGGAAAGAGACCCGTACGATCATCGTACCGGACGTAGACGCTTTCCCGGGACATATCGCTTGTAGCTCCGCTTCACGCTCGGAGATCGTGGTTCCGGTGATATGGGAGGATAAGGTAATCGCCGTTCTGGATATAGACAGCGACAAATTAGACAGTTTTAATGAGACAGATCAGATCTTTTTGGAAAAGATAGTGGAATTGCTTCCTCATCAGTAAGCCTCGCCTCAGTACTTCGCAAGAGGTACCGCAGTACTGCCTAAGAGGTACCGCAGTACTTTGTAAGGAGTACTCCAGTACTATCCGGAGAAATACCACAGTACTTTACAAGGAGTACTCCGGTACTCTCCCAGAAGTACCGGGACAAATGCTACTTACCGCAAATACCCTTGAACGGACAATAAGAACAAGCCTTCCCCGTAGGGGTTTGCGTAAAGGGAATTTCTGGATTGAAGATCTCGTCCAAGCAGCCTCGCAACCCCTCCTCGAACGCTTGGGCATAACCGGAGAAATCCTCTACCTTCTCCGACTTCCCCCGTTCGATACGGTGGTAGACAGATGGGTCGAACGGATCGGCGAAAAGGGAACGGACGTAATAAATGCCCGGTTGTATCGTCTTTCCTTTGTTCTCGGTGAGATGGGCGTACATCCAGCAATACATGAATACCTGCATCACGGCTTTCGCACGATCTTTCTCCTCCTTGTTGAATAGGCTCTCGATACTACTGAAAGTCGTAGTTCCGCTACCGCTCTTGTAATCGATGATACGGATAGCGTCGCGAACCTCGTCCACACGGTCGATAAAGCCTTTCAACCGGATCTCGGAATGGTCGGAAAGGCTGATCAGACCGTTTATCTTACGCTCGGACTCGATGTAAACGAAAGGGGTCAGCTTGCCGTCACGCTCCAAGATTTTCTCCACGTATTTGCGGATCATCTCGCCGATCAGGTAGTTTTGTCCGGTAAGGGAGCGAACCACCTCTGTCTTGAAAAACTCGCTGGCGAAAGCCCGGGCGATAGCTCCGGTAAGCAAGGCCGTATCCTTACGGATCGCTTTCAGCAAATCCACGGTAACCATCTTCCCTTGGAACGGCTTGTAAAGTTCCTCCATCACCTTATGCAAGATACTTCCAAATACATCGCTCTCGATCGTCTCGCTCACCTCCTCTTCCTCTCGAATGCCTTCCACGACGGAAAAATAGAATTTCAACGGGCAATCCAGATACGTATTGATAGCGCTCGCCGAGATCGCCTTGCTCCCCCCTTTCCGGTAAGCGTCTAAACGGCGCATGACATCCTCCCTTTTCGGCACGGCCAATGGCGGGGTTTTGGAGGAAGATACGTTATAGACCACCAATTTATCTCGCATCGGCACCTCATAATGATAATGCAGCTGGTGGACAAAGCGACTTACCTCTCCCGTCTGCAATCCGTTGCTGCGGGTATCGTATAAAAGGCTCACGTGGCTGGCACGCTCTATCAAACGATAGAAATGGTAGGCCCATACGCTATCTTGATGCTCGTAGGTAGGCAACCCGAAACCCCTGCGTAGGTTATAAGGGATAAAGGAGTTCGCCGCTTTCCGCTGCGGGAAAATACCCTCGTTCATGGATAAGATAATCAGACGGTCGAAATCCAAGGCACGGGTCTCGAGCACACCCATAATCTGGAGACCGGAAAGCGGCTCGCCGTGGAAAGGGATCGTGATCGTATCGGTTACCCGCTTCAATAGGCGGAAGAAGGTATCTATTTTCATCTCTACACAAGCGTCTCTCATTACCTCTCTCATGCGGTTTACCGTGGTGAAATAATGGAAGATGAACTCTTGCTCCAAATCGTTCGTCCGTAGGGTAGCGTCCTCCTCTTCTTCATCGGAAAGGGCGGACATAACCTTGTTCAGCTCTTCCAACACCTTGATCAGATAGTCCGAGAAGGCCTCCACCCCGGTCACCGGCGTGAACAGGATTTCTAGCAAAGGCGTTTTCCCTAACTCCGTATGCGAGATATAGATCTTGTTGTTCTCCGTGATTTCTTTCACTAAGGAGGAAATAATCTCCGGTGAGGTGGAGAGGATGTAGCGATGGTTCAATACTGGTAGCACGTCACGGAAATAGAACAACGGATTCCGGTCTATGTAGCGTACGTTCTTCTGCAACACCAAGATATACTCGATCAACGAGGCGACCGGGGTTCCCGCCAAGGGATAACCCATCGTGACGTTGATACGCCGGATTTGCTCCGGAATGGCGTTCAGCACCGGGATCAGCAGATGTTCATCGGGCAAGATCACCGCCGTACGCAGGGCTTCTTCCGAACTCATCTCCGCTTCCTTGCACCAATCGCTCAACAGGGTGTAGACGTGCTTGGCCTGCCCGATACCGGAAGGGATGCCGATCACCTCGATCTCGGTCTTTACCTTCTCCTCGGGGGGTAATTTCATCGAGGAAGGGAAGCTCTTCAGGTTACGGGAGACGAAATAAGAGGCCTTATTATCCGGATCGGTTACCTTATCGGATACATAATCCCAATAGAAATCCGCTATCTCCCGCTTCAGCAACTGGGCTAAGAAACGTTCTTCCGATACGGACAAAGCGTTCAAACCGACGAAGACTATTTGCTCATAAGGTAAATCCGGAGACTCGCCCCGTTCCATACTTTCCACGACCTCCCGGAAGATCATGCCCTCGTAACCTTTTCCCTCGGCGGCCAAGGTCGCACGGAATTCCTCATAGAGATCGTATAGCACTTGCCAGACCGCCAAGAACTGTTGCTGGTTCGGCGTATCGCCCCGGGGATAAAAACTGGACCAGAAACTACGGATAGCGGCGATCTGCTCATCACTTAAGAAATCGAAATCATTCTCTATCTCCCGTAGGTCCGTCACGTTACTGAATAGCATGCGGGCATTTGCCATGTACTTATCGATATCGTCGAAGTCGTTGAGCAACATCTCGCCCCAATACAGGAATTCATCGAAAGTCTCGGTGGAACCGCTTTGGCGGATGTAGATGTCGTACAGGGTAAAAAGCATACTGATCCGGTCGGCGGATTGTTTTCCGCTCAACTGGATAAAGAGATCGTTGATCGTAAGGATTGTCGGAGAGAAAAGGGGAATATCGGCTACCTCCGAGAGATATTTCTGGAAGAAAAGCCCCGTACGCCGGTTTGGGAAAACAAAGGCCAGACGACTGACCTCCGCCCCCCATTTCTCGTAAAAAAGAGACGCTACTTGATATAAGAACGGTTTCATTTATTCAAAAATTTGTACAGGCTGTAGAGACGGGGCACGCCCCGTCTCTACAATCGGATACGATTCACGTTATATTAAGATGTTCTCTATCTCCTGCAATTCTTCCCCGGAGAAAGAGATATTATCTAACGCTTTCAGGTTATCCATCAATTGGGCGACAGAGCTAGCGCCAATTAATACGCTAGTTACCCGTTCGTCCTTTAATAACCAAGCGAGCGCCATCTCCGCCAAGGTCTGTCCACGGCGGGCGGCTACCTCGTTTAGCTTACGGGCCTTTTCCACGGCCTCCGGGGTAACTTGAGAGGTCTGCAAATGACCGGTCGATTTCGCCGCACGGGAATTCTCCGGAATTCCACGCAAATACTTATCCGTAAGCAAGCCTTGCGCCAACGGCGAGAACGCTATCATACCCACACCCTCTTCCTTCAATACAGGCAATAAATCCGGTTCCGTCCAACGATCGAACATCGAATAGCGGGCTTGGTGAATCAAGCAAGGCACCTTATGTTCTTTCAGTACGGCCAAGGCCTTACGGGTCTGGTCCGCATCATAGTTGGAGATACCTACATACAAAGCCTTTCCTTGCCGGACGATATCAGCCAAGGCCCCCATCGTCTCCTCGATCGGAGTCTCCGGGTCCGGACGATGGGAGTAAAAGATATCCACGTATTCCAGTCCCATCCGTTTCAAGCTCTGATCCAAGCTAGCCATTAAATATTTACGGCTTCCCCAGTTCCCATACGGTCCCGGCCACATATCGTAGCCCGCCTTCGTAGAGATAATCATCTCATCCCGATAAGCGCCCAAGCCCTTCTTCAATATCCGGCCAAAATTCTCCTCCGCCGATCCGTAGGCCGGACCATAGTTATTCGCCAAGTCGAAATGAGTCACGCCATGATCGAATGCGGCGTGAGCGATCTGGATAAAATTACTGAACACATCCACACTACCAAAGTTGTGCCACAATCCCAAGGAAACGGCCGGCAATAAGATACCGCTCCGTCCGCACCGCCGATATATCATATCCGCATAGCGATTCTCTTCCGCTTTGTAAAACTCCATATGCTCTTTCTTTTTTTAATTAATATATCTCATCCGGCCAAGGAACCGGTTTGCCTGTCGCCTTAAACGACGGACGTTGCCCGTCCACTTTCCGTAAATACGTACCCAATTCCCCGGACAGACGCTTTACGATATCGGGATGCTGCCTTGCCACGTCATTATGTTCCCCTATATCCTCCGTGATATTAAACAATTCCTTCTTCCCCGTCTCGTAATAATAGATCAGTTTCCAGTCTCCATTACGAACCGAGCAAGTCGGACCGATTCCCGGCCCGTCATTACCCCATATATTCGGGCAGTTCCAGAATAAGCTACGTCCCACGGAAGGATCTCCCGTACCTTTTAATAAAGGCATGAAACTGACGCCATCTATCGGCTGTACGGTCTTATACCCCTTTATGCCTGCCATCTCCAAGATAGTTGGATAGAAATCCTCGATAATCAAGTATTTATCACATTTGCTTCCCGGCTTCACCACCCCCGGCCAACGCACGATCATAGGCTCACGGACTCCTCCCTCATAGGCGGAGCCTTTACCACTGTTCAAGGGATAGTTTTGTGTATGGATCTCGCCGTCACGCCATCCGGGCTCGCTGGAAAGACCGCCGTTATCGCTCATGAAGATCACGATCGTGTTATCCACCTCGCCATTCTTCTCCAACCAGTCCATCAAATCGCCCAGACTCTTATCCATACCCTCTATCAAGGCAGCGTAAGCCGCCTCTTTAGCCGTTAACCCCTTATCGATATATTTCTGGTAGAAACGCTTGTCCTTATCAATCGGGATATGGATCGCATAATGTGACATATATAGGTAAAACGGCTGGTTATATTTCTTAGCCTTGTCCAACGCCTTGATCGCCTCCTGCGTCAAGGCCTCCGTAGCGAAGGTGTCGCTTCCCCAATACTTTTCCAATCCGGGGATAGCGTTCGGAGCGTAAGGTTTACCATCCTTGGTATGCCCGTAATTATTCTCGCCGAGGTAACTGGCGAGACCTCCGGCGGCATGCCCGGCTATATTGACCTCGAATCCCCAATGATGCGGGTCCTCCCCCGGGGTATCGATTGCCCCGAAATGCGCCTTGCCGCAATGGATCGTGTGATATCCGTTATTCTTCAATATCTGCACGAATGAAGTACCCACAAACGTATTATTCGTCCCGCCCACTTGGGCCACGCCGTTATAATTCCAATCCGGCAAGGTAAGCACATCGCTCTCCCGATCGGTCGTCTTATCCTTAAAAAGCGTCCAGTTCGTAACCCGGTGACGGGCGGCGTTCGTCCCCGTGATCAAGCTGCAACGGGTAGGCGAGCTGATACTGCTAGCGTAGGCTTGGGTAAACATCATGCCCTCTTTCGCCAATCGTTCCATGTTCGGGGTCTCATATACCTCATTATAATGCGTCTTTTGAGTCCAGAAAGGCAAGGACGTATCCTCCCATCCCATATCATCCACCAAGAACAGGATAATATTCGGGGGACAACTGGTATTCTGGGCGTTCGCTACCGCCGATACCGACAATAAAGCGATGGGGATAAGCTGAGTCTTCTTCATGATTGGTAACGGATATTTGTATTCTACGAAAGTAGATATATTTCACCGAAAAACAATATTGTTTCATATACAAAATAATATTGTCTTATGTATTATACTTTTCCGGACATAAAATAAGGGGCCCTTGACAAAAAGAGTCCCTTACCTAATATCTTATACCCAATGATTTATCTGGAAAGCCTTAACGCAAACGATCCAAAGAACGTACCAGCGCCTCATCGGCCCCGATATTACGGATCGCCAGATAATCCAAGATCAGATTGACCAACGGGAAGGAAAGAGCGATCTTAACACTTACGCTGGCACCTTCCATATCCCCCTTCAAGGAATAGATCAAGAAGGCGAAGAAACCATAAAAGCCCAATATCAGCAATGCGTTGAACACGCAAAGACGGATTTGCAGGATTCTTTTCTTATATAAGAAGATCGTCACCAAGGCAATGATAGCGATGATAGCAGTCAAGGCAAATAAGCCCCACGCCGGGTATAGTAATTCCGGCTCACCGATCATCGTGCTCAACCCGCTAGCATCGAACGAGAAGAGGGCGTCTCCTTGTTGCAACACGGCCAACGGCAAGAATAAGGTAGCGACCGTAAGCGCCACGATAATTAGCAGGTAAACAGTTTGTATTCTTTGTAACATGGTAATTAGTTCGTTTTAAATGGAAAGGCCGACTCATTTGAGGGTCAGCCTTTCCGATGTTCAAAAATATTTCTTCTTAGAAGTTATTCTTCTCTTTAGCAGGATTCTTGTAATAAACCTTGCCATCCTCGTACTCTTGAGCGGCGATCAACGTTGATTTCGGAAGTTTCTCATAGTAGCGTGAAATCTCGATCTGCTCACGGTTTTCAAAGACTTCCTCCAAGTTGTCATTGTAAGAAGCGAACTCTTGAAGTTTCTTTTCCAGATCTTGTTTCATCTCAACACTAATCTGATTCGCCCGTTTTGAAATGATAGCGACTGTCTCATATACGTTACCCGTTTCTTCACTTAACTTCATCATGTCACGGGTTACCGTATTGGTAGGAGCGTTTGATTTTCTGTAATCCATTTTCGTTTTATTGATTAAATTCGCTTAATATGCATCTGTAATTCGCTTGCTGGCATAGTCGTAGAACTTCGTTACCTGCTTTACGTAGTTACCTTCCGGATACTCGTTCATGTAGTTGTAATATTCGTCAACCACATCCCGGTAACGGCCCTGCAACTTCTCCTCTACGGATACTAGCGCCAACTCGTACTTCGCACGGATGATAAGGAACATGAATTCCTCACGATACTTGGAATACGGGTAATTCTTCAAGGCGTTCTGCGCCGTGATCACGCAAGACTGGAAGTTATTCCCCATATAGGTACCTAGATTGAAATACAAGCGGGTGGCCATCAATTCCTTGTAAGCCAACTTCTCCTGAAGCTCGAACATGATGTTCTGCGCTTCCTCGGCCCGTTCACTTTGCGGATAATACTCCAAATAAAGTTGCAACTGCTCGATCGCCTTATACGTCTGCGACTGGTCTAACCGGGGATCCGGAGAGTCCAGATACAAACCATAACCGGAATAGAAACGGGATAATTCCGTAAACTCCCCTTTCGGATAGGTCGTATAATAGGTCTCGAAGTATTGCGAAGCCGTCTGATAATCTTTCTGACCGTAATAGCTTTGCGCCAACAAGTACAAGGACTCCTCGGCATAAGCTGTTCCTTTAAAGATTGTAACCAGTTCATCCAGCAGAGTAGCGGATTTCGAGTATTGCTTCGCGTTGAAGTATTTCTTCGCGTACGAATATTTCAATTCGTAATCCGTGCTCTTCAGTATCTTATTATACTCTCCACAAGAGGATAATAGTACTGTCATCATCATCAGTAAAAATACAACCTTTTTCATTCACATACTTTTAGCGTGCAAAATTAGTGCTTTTAGGCGAATAAATGAAACCCAAAACGTTAATATTTACAACTTATATAAATCGCTAGCAGCGATCAATTCCAATTTATTCGCTTTCAAAACCTCCGCGCACTTATTGACATCGTCCGGACGGATGATCACGTTAGCAGCGTCGCCTTGAGAAAAAGCGTACATATATTCAATGAAGATCCCGGCCGAGGTAATGATATCCATCGCCTTTGCCAAGGCTCCCGGCTGGTTGGGACAATGCAAGCATACCACGTCGGCCACGCTTACAGCGTATAACTTTTCACGAAGCACGGATATCGCTTTCTCCGTATCGGATACGATTAGGCGAAGGATACCGAAATCGGAATTCTCGGCTACCGTGAAAGCGGACATATTGACCCCTGCCTCCCCTAATATCTTGGCGACTTCCGTAAAACGGCCTTTCTTGTTTTCCAGAAAGATTGATAATTGTTTTATTAACATAGTACTTAATCTTTTAGAGGTTATACTAACTTACGTTTATCGATCACGTGTTTTGCCTTACCCATACTACGTTCGATACTACGCGGCTCCACGATCTTGATGTCCGGTTGCAAACCGATCACGCTCTGCATGCGGGCGGCGATCTTCTTTTTCAAGGCGATCATCTTGTTCATCTCGTCCGAGTAGTATTCTTGGCGAACCTCCACCTGTATCTGGAAAGTATCGGTATTGTTCATACGATCCACCACGATCAGGTAATGCGCCTCGAACTCCGGCAGCTCCAAAATTACGGATTCTACCTGAGACGGGAAAACATTTACGCCACGAATAATCAACATATCGTCACTTCTACCTAAAATACGTCCCATACGAACCGCCGTACGTCCACAGGCGCACTTCTCGTAAGTCAGCGAGGTCAAATCACGTGTACGGTAACGAAGCATCGGCATACCCTCCTTCGTAAGCGTGGTGAAGACCAACTCTCCTACTTGTCCCGGTTCCACCGGTTGTAAGGTATTCGGGTCCACGATCTCCGGGAAGAAATGGTCTTCCCACAGGTGGGTACCGTTCTGGCACTCACACTCGCCTCCAACGCCCGGACCGCAGATTTCCGTCAAGCCATAGATATCGTAAGCCTTGATATTTAGTTTCGTCTCTAATTCCTTACGCATATTCTCCGTCCAAGGCTCGGCACCGAACGCTCCGACACGTAGCTGGAATTCCTCCAAGGGAATACCGGACTGGTGGATGGTCTCCGCCAGATACAAGGCGTAAGAAGGCGTACAAGCCAAACCCTTCGCCCCGAAGTCGTGCATCAACTGGATTTGTTTCTGGGTGTTACCGCTACTCATCGGGATCACTGTACCACCGATATTCTCCACGCCGCAATGGGCGCCCAGACCTCCGGTGAACATTCCGTAGCCGTAGGATACTTGCACGGAGTCGTTCCTTGTCAAACCGTAGGCGGTCAGGCAGCGAGCCACTACCTCGGCCCAGATACCCAAGTCCTTACGGGTATATCCCACGACGATAGGCTTACCTGTCGTACCGGAAGAGGCATGCAGACGGACAATCTCGGACATCGGCACGGCCATCAAGCCGAAAGGATAATTATCACGCAAGTCTTGTTTTACCGTGAACGGTAATTTCGTTATATCATCTATTGTCTGTACATCGTCGGGAGTAATGCCCATCTCCTGCATTTTCTTACGATAAAACGGGGAGTTATGGTAAGCATGTTCAACAACTCTTTTCAACCGTAGGCTCTGTAGTTTCCGCATTTCCTCACGGTCCATACATTCAATAGTTTCGTTCCAAATCATGGTATTTGTCTGTTATCTTTTAAAGTTAGTAGTCTAAATCCGCCGCAAAGTAACAACTTTTTTTAAATCGGCACCCTTTTGTTACGAAAAATTAGTCACGAGGCGATCATTTCAACTCCTTCACCTTGATATTGCGGAACGCTACCTCATCCCCATGATCCTGCAAAAGGATGTGTCCTTTCGGAGCCTCGCCGAAAGCACCACCCGCATTATAAGATGGATCAGCGTATTTACTGCCCTTCACCAAATCACGGAACTCCTTGCTGCCACGCTCGTACTCCAATACCTTCACACCATTCAGCCAGTGCTCTACGTGGTTGTTCGGGAATACCTTCACCACGGCCGTATTCCACTCTCCTACGCCGTTGAAATGGATGTTCTCGCTTTTCTTCAGATCATACAAGCTTCCAAGGGTACGACTACCGGGGAAAGTCGTGTAAAGCTTGGCATCCGGGTGCTTAGCGTCATCCAATAGCTGGAACTCCAAGCCGTAAGCGGAGCCTTTTTGCTTCTCTTGCTCGGTCACGAAGTATTTAATACCGCTGTTGGCCCCTTCGGTGATCTTAAAATCCACGCTGAACTCAAAGGCGGAATATTCACCCTCCGTAACGATATCGCCTCCGTTCGTAGATTCGCTACCGTCGGATTTCTGCACGATCAATTCGCCATCTTTCACCATCCATCCGTGATCCGGGAAAGCGTCTTTGTGCGCTCCACGCCAGCCTTTCGTTGTCTTACCATCAAAAAGGAGCGCCCAACCCTCGGCTTTCTCTTGGTCGGTCAATTGATTGATCGCCGGTGTAATTACGGCCATCGGTACTACCTTAGCTGTCTCTTCCGTGCTTTGCGTGTTTTTTCCACCGCAGGCGCAAAGGATCATAGCGCTCATGGCGGTACAAATTACTAGTGTCTTCATGTCTTATTTATTTTTAATATATATATAATCAAGCTATGTGTGCGTCCACAAAGATAATTGATTTCATAAAAAATAGACGTATCTTCGCGATATAAATATTAAATGATTATTTATATGAAACAACTAAAGACCGCCTTGTTCGATTTTGACGGCGTAGTAGTAGATACGGAACCTATTTACGATTTATTCTGGAACGATGCCGCTAAACGTTATGGCTTAGGTATCGATAATTTCGCTGATATTATAAAGGGTACGACCCTACCGTATATTCTGGAGAAGTATTTTTCCGGATATACGGAGGAGTTCCGCCAAATGGTGACCAAAGAATCTACAGAGTATGAGAAGACGATGCCCTTGCCTCCCATGCCCGGCTCCATCGAGTTCATCCGTATGCTGAAGGAGCACGGCGTACAGATAGGCTTGGTTACCAGCTCGGATAACGCGAAGGTGAAACGGGCTTTCGGGCTTCTACATCTGGACAATCTATTCGATACCCTAGTGACCGCCGACCGCATCACGCAAGGTAAGCCCGATCCGATGTGTTATCTATTGGCGGCGAAAGACTTGAACGTATCTCCCGAGGATTGTATCGTATTCGAGGATTCTTTCAACGGCATACAGTCCGGGAAAGACGCAGGGATGCGTGTCATCGGGTTAAGTACGACGAATCCGGCGGAATCTTTAAGAGATAAAGTATATGAGGTAATCCCCAATTTCGAGAAAGTCACGTTCGAGGATTATTTGAGATGGTAAGCAATCGAGAAAAAGGAAATGATTATTTCCTTCATTCCTTCACCGGCTCCTACACACACACGCACGTATACGCATATGCGTGTTATTAATGTACGCATACATGTGTGTGTGTGTAGGAGCCGGTGAAGGAATGAAGGAATAAAGGAAACGCCTGTACCGTCAATGGGCTACACCAGTATCGGCGAGAGCCGGAAGCAGTACTGGTGTAACCCCACGGCAGTACTGCCGTGGGGCTGTGACTATATTGGGATCAGAAACTATATCCTACGCGAACACCCAGCATGGCCTGATCGAAATCCTTGATGATATTATACTTCACCTCCAATCCTATCGAAAGATTGTCGGTAGCATAAACCTCACCGCCTAAACCGATATTGGCTCCCAGACGAGTCTCGTTATGAGAAAGGCCATGGCCCGCATCCCAATTCCAAAAGGACAGACTAAGCCCCGCTAATGGATAAAAACCGAACATCTCACTTAACTTCACTACATAATGAGCATTCAAGTCGATCGCCCAAGTGCTGTGATTATCATTCTTTACGAAATAAGTAAGAGAGGGGCTCAAACGTACCGCATCCGTGATACAATAGCGGTAATCAACTCCTAACGTGGCATTCTTCGAATCGAATCCATAACCGATGTTAAATCCCACGGCAGATTGTCCTTGCTGCGTCTGCGCATAAGCTCCCAGACTAAAGACTGCTAACATCAGCATCATTACAAACTTTTTCATACGCTTTCTTTCGTTTAGTTCAACATTAGATTATTATTGGTATTTATTTTACTTTCAGTCGATCGCCGGCACTCTTCACGATGCTACGGTAATAGTCCTCGTCATATCCGGGAAAATCGGGAGATGCGGGCTGGCCGTACGGATTACGCTTGAACTGTCCGTTCACCTCTTTCTTCACGTTTCCATCGATGTATTTTACCAGCAAATACTCACCCAATTGCTTCCAGCGGGCGGTAGCGGAGTCTGAATTAGTCGTGCTATACCACGTCAAGAACTTGACAGCCTCCGCCGGGTCCTTGGCATACAACTCCTGAGCCGCCTTATCGATAGCCGGTACGGTCTCTTGATAACCATTCTCCAACTCTTGCTGTACCTTACGGATATCCTGAATCATGAAGCTATATTTGTGGTAAGCCATATTAGCCACCCAGTTATGAATCCAGAAAGCGGAAGTCCAAGAGAAGTTCAGCAAATCGCCGTTTCCCACCCGATAGCACTCCGGAACATCCGTTACCGACGCATATACAGGAGTGAAGACCGCCATATCAGCGTCGTCCACGGCAAACCACAAGATACCACCGATAGCGTCCGGCAACCAGTTACGCATTTGTGGAACAATCACGAAGCCCGTTTGTTGCGTCGCTATGGCACGTTCATTCGTATATTCCTGCCCGTCTACCTCGAACGTCATCGGCCGCCAGCGGTAAGGAACCTTATACGAGCCGGCACCGGCATCTTTCGTCATATCCAGATCCGTTCCCTCGTAATGGTCGCGCATGCCATTCTGTACGTCTTGAACGGAAAGCTTACGATTCGGCTTCACATACAGAGGCATCGGCTCCTTGGAAGGATCACCCTTGATAAAATCCGTATACTGATCCATCGTGGTATCATATTTACGGAAGAAAGACCATACACGAGCCTCGCATCCACGCAAGGCACTGAAATCATACGGGCAATAAGCCTTGGCGAAACTGAAATCAGCGTCCTTTCCCTTGAAATATCCTTTCTCACGGGCGAAAGAAACCACATCCGGCGAGTATATGCAATTCTCCTTATCGTCAAACGGTATCTGCTGGATACGGGACTGGTTGGCATGCGCCGAGATACAATCGTCCGGGATGCGGATCGCTACCCAAACGGCACCTTTGTTACCCGGTCCCTTACCGATCATCTCCATCACCCAAGCCTCGTTCTTATCGGCGATAGAGAACGTCTCGCCACTGCTGTAATAGCCATATTCCTTTACTAAGTCCGTCATGACCTTGATCGCCTCACGGGCCGACTTGGAACGTTGCAAAGCGATGTAGATCAAGCTACCGTAATCCATGATACCCGTCGTATCCACCAATTCATGGCGTCCGCCGAACGTACTCTCCGTGATAGCCACCTGATGCTCGTTCATGTTACCCACTACGGAATAGGTCTTCTCCACTTGGGCGATCTTGCCCAGCGGTTTCCCTGTATCCCATTCCTTCACTTCCAACATGGCGCCCTTCGGCCATGTAGCGGCGGGCCAACGATACATCTCCCCATACAGGGAATGCGAGTCCGCCGCATAACTAATCATTACCGAACCGTCTGTCGAAGCCTTCTTGCCCACCAGCAAACCGGTACAGGCGATAGCCTCCACCCCGGATAACAGGGCGGCGCAAGCGGTTAATAAAATCCAACTCTTCTTCATATAAATAAAGTTTTAAGCAAATAAAAGCATATATACACCGGCGCCGCAACAATAGCCGATCAACGCCAAGATAGAGAACCGTTTCGTATAATACATAAAATCGATCTTCTCCAATCCCATTACCGTAACGCCCGTAGCCGATCCGATGATCAAGATGCTACCACCCGTCACGGCGCAATAAGCCAAGAAGGTCCAGAAACCACCGTCCGATACGAAGAACTGGGCATAAGGCGATAAGTCGGCCACCTGCTCCACGATCGGGTACATACCCATCGTAGCAGCTACCAAGGCTACGTTATCCACGCAGGAGGACAAGGCACCGATCACGAAGCTGATCAGATACGGCTCATGCACATGCTTATCCAAGAAAGCGGACATGATCCCTAGCTGCCCGGAAGTCTCCAATGCTCCCACGGCCATCAAGATCCCCAAGAAAAAGAAGATCGTAGCCAAATCGATATTCGGCAACAATTGGGAAATACGGAGTTTCTGGGACTCATGCATATGCAGCTTGCTATACATCAAATCCGTATAGAACCAAAGGATCACCAATCCCAGCAAGACGCCCAAGAACGGCGGCAAGTTCGTCACCATCTGGAAGACAGGCACCAACGCCAAGGAAAGCACGCCGATCACAAAGATCATCCGACGTGAGCGGTTCGGTATCTCTGGTATGTACTCGTCACCTTGCTCCTCCTCGCTCAACACACGCAAGGTAGATCCTTTCTTGAACAACCAGAAATGGGCGATCGTCAACGGCACCAACATATTAACCAAAGCAGGGATAAATACGTGAGAGATCTGATGCATCGCCGAGATATTCTTTCCGACCCAAAGCAAGATGGTCGTCACATCACCAATCGGCGACCATGAGCCACCGGCGTTCGCCGCTATAATCACCATACAGGCATATTTCAAACGATCCGTACGATCCGGTACCAGCTTACGCAACACCGCCATGATCACGATAGCGGCTGCCAAGTTATCCAACAAGGCGGAGAAGAAAAAAGTAGCGAAACTTATATACCACAACAGCTTACGTTTATTCGGCGTACGGATATACCCGGTCACGGCCCTAAAACCACCATGCTTATCCACGATATCCACGATCAACATGGAACACATCACGAAGAAAAGCGTCTCGGAGACGTTTCCTAAATGATAAACAATCGCACGGTTCGATATAAAATTAATAAATTGCTCATGCGGGGGCAAGCTGGCCATCTCCGGGTTCTGGGTCAAGAACTCTTGAAAGATCGTACTGGAGCGTTCGACGAAAATATTGTAGGCATCGAACATCAATATCATCCACATAGAGATAGCCATGAACAACGCTATGGCCGCTTTATTTATTTTGATCTTATCCTCCAAGGCAATAGCGAGGATTCCTAAGACAAAAATGACAGGCATTAAAATGAACATATAATCAAGATTTTAATTGTTTATATAGAAGCTGTATCTCCTCCGGCCAAAGCGCCTCGTCCGGGGTCTCTAGGATTAAGGGCATATTGTCGAAACGGGGGTCCGCCATGATCATGCGGAAGGTATCAAGGCCCATCAAGCCTTTACCGATACTCTCGTGCCGGTCCACACGTGATCCCAGCTCCTTTTTAGAATCGTTCAAGTGCATACCCCTTAAATAAGAAAAGCCGACCACCTCGTCGAAATGACGGAATGTCTCGGCAAATCCCTCCGGTGTCTTTATATCGTAACCGGCGGCAAGCGTGTGCGCCGTATCGAGGCATACTCCCACCCGACTCTTATCCTCTACCTCGTTTATAATATAGGCGATCTGCTCGAAAGTATATCCCAAGTTCGAGCCTTGCCCCGCCGTATTCTCTATCACGGCACATACGCCACTCGTCTGAGCCAACGTGATATTGATCGACTCGGCGATGCGAGACAGGCAGGTATCCACCTCCATCTTCCCCAAATGGCTTCCGGGATGGAAATTCAACATTTTCAGTCCCAGTTGCTCGCAGCGTGTCATCTCGTCCAGAAAAGCGTCACGGGATTTCTGCAATCCCTCGGCGTCCGGGTTCCCCAGATTGATCAAATAGCTATCGTGCGGCAAGATACATCCCGGATCGTAACCGTACGCTTCACACCGCTCCTTAAATAAATGGATACTGTCCGCCTTCAACGGCTGCGACTTCCATTGCCTCTGATTCCGGGTGAAAAGGGCAAAAGCCTTCGCACCGATCTCATGGGCATTAACGGGGGCATTCTCAACCCCACCGACCGCACTCACGTGAGCCCCAACATACTTCATAATAACCTAACTTTTCTTTTTATTTATACTAATGTTCATCCTCAGTCTTACACCCGCAAAAACCAAACTCCTCCATCGCACGTTCTTGCGGGGTGATGAAATAAACCATCTCGGCACGGGTACACAACTCATTCGCCGAGTTATAGATCTCGGTCTCTATGAAGATGGCGTTCCGTTTCCGGTCTGTCATCCGTCCCCGTATCGTCAGCTGGGGCTCGTCCGTAGAGATACTCTTCATAAACTTGGCGTCGAGGCGTGAAGTCACCCCGGAGGTCTGCAACTTCCGCAAGACCACCCAGCCGGCCAACTCATCCATCAGCGTAGTCTGTATACCTCCGTGCAACGTACGCAGCCATCCTTGGTAAGTACCTTGAGGCTTCCAGAACGCCACGATATCGTCACCATCCTCAAAAAACTCCATATGCAGCCCCAGCGGATTGTTCGGAGCGCAACCGAAACACATATAACCGTCCAGCCCTTCCCACGGATTAATTATCTTTTTCATATCACGAAAACAATATTTATATGTTTTTTGTTGCTCAAAGTTAACAAAAAAGCCGGCTCTTGAAAGGAACCGGCTCTATAAATATCACAAAAAATACTCAACACGACTTATTCCTCGATCTCCGGTTGAAGGAAATCCACAAAGCAAAGGGCGGCCAACGCCGTTCCATAGCGTTTCTCGATCGTGATTCCCTCGGTGATAAAGTTAAGCTCTCCAAGATAATACTTCCCATACGTCTTCTGATGAAGATCGTTGATAACACGGATCAGACGAGACTCAAGCTCCTCGATACGGTAACGTCCGCTGACCTCACACACAAGGCCACCAACCTTCTCATCAAAGTTCTCATCCTTATACATCCATGCGTAAACCACACCAGCAGACACGAACTCATCCTGATATCCATGGGATACAGCCATGATCGTTTTCATTTCCGAACCAAATGGAGGAAGGTCTAGTTCATCCATGGTTGCCAGATGTGCCGTAGCGGGTATCACTGACGAATACGTCATGATATTGAAATCAGAGATACCGGCGTCATAAAGAGCCATGTGGTAAGAACCAGCGTGTTTCTCCAAGTCTGATTCGCCACTTCCTTTTGTAATAAAAAAGGTGTTTGGAATTAAATTCCCAACTTTCTTTACCATCTACAAATATGTTTTACTAATTAATAAAAGCTTAAGAGTGCACAAAAATAGAAACTTTCGCGATATATAACGCATAGTTTTCCCTATAAAACTTTAGCCGCAAACATATTTTCACTAAAAAATCATCACCGAACCCAGAACTTTCATCCCCTCGGCTCTGTTTATATAGTAAATCAACATAAAAAACTAGAAGACAATGCTTACATTATGTTTAAGTTTATTATTAATGATCACAAATAGTCAAATAACAGATAAAAAAGAAGAAGTTATGAAATTCGAGTTAATCCAGTTACCGTACGCAAACGACGGTTTAGAACCAGTTATCAGCAAACAAACAATTGATTTCCATTACGGAAAACATTTATTGAACTATGTAAATACCCTTAATAAGCTGATTGAGGGCACGAAATTCGAGAACGCTCCGCTGGAGCAGATCGTTCGTGAGTCTGACGGAGCCATTTTCAACAATGCCGGCCAAGTATTGAATCACAATCTATATTTTACCCAATTCTCCCCGAACGGAGGTGGCGAGCCTACGGGTAAGCTAGCCGAGGCTATCAAGTCTACGTGGGGATCGTTCGAGAACTTCCAGAAAGAGTTCGTGGCTGCCGGTACAGGCTTGTTCGGCTCAGGATGGGTATGGTTGGCTAAAGATAAAGACGGCAAACTTTCAATTACCAAAGAACCCAACGGTAGTAACCCGGTCGTTAAGGGATTGACTCCGATCATGGGATTCGATGTATGGGAGCATTCTTACTATCTGGATTACCAGAACCGCCGTGCGGATCATTTGAACGCATTGTGGGGGATTATCGACTGGGAAACCGTTGGTAAGAGATATTGATTTAATTTGATGTAAGTTACGTGTAGAGAAGAGCCGCCCGGGAGTTTTCCCGGACGGCTTTTTTCGTTCCCTTTTGAAAAAAAATACCTCCAGCTATTGCATCGTAAGATATTATTACTACCTTTGCACCCGCAAACGAATAACAGATGCCTCTTTAGCTCAGTTGGCCAGAGCACGTGATTTGTAATCTCGGGGTCGTTGGTTCGAATCCGACAAGAGGCTCAAGAAAATATATTGGAATGGGCAGTTACCAGAGTGGCCAAATGGGGCTGACTGTAACTCAGCTGGCTTTCGCCTTCGGTGGTTCGAATCCATCACTGCCCACGAATAAAAAGGACTCTTCTTAGAGTCCTTTTTTGTTTCTATCCATAAAAAAAGTCCTTCCCTATCACTAGGAAAGAACTTTCAAAAAGCAAGAGAGATTCACTCCCTGCCAAATCCCCATCTATTTAAACGATCAAACCGACCTATTTCAAATTTAAGGCGCTTCTCTCGGCAGCTATGGATGCTTTTGCCGGAGTAGACTTGCGTGAACAATAATTGAATTCCACAGACTTATCGCCATCGAATGACTTCCATTTTAATTTCAACTTAACCGTCTTACCATTCGTATCCGGAAGGCTATCCAATTTAAAAGCGACCAGTCCATCCGCATATGCACCATATACATCGCCATAAGCATTATGGCGGAACTCTACCTCATAAGGATTCTCCGGGTCCTTGCCTGTCAGTAGGTTTACAAAATGAGCCTTATTGCGGTCTCCCCAGATCGTCCTGAAACGGAGTGTCAGATATCCGTCCTCGGCGATGGTAACCCAATCGTTCACGATCTCCACAGGGTCGGAGCCATAGATCGAATCGTTGCTAGTCACCCCCAAATCCGGAGCGATTGGTTTTGTAAGGATACTGTCGATCCAATTAATATTTACGGCCTTGCTGTAAATTCCGCTAGACTCGTTCGTCTCGTCAAAATTCACCAACGCTCTCACCTCCTTCTGCCCGAAGGGAGAAGAGGTCATATTGACAGGCAACAAGGTCGTGCTATCATCCAATTGAAGAAAATATGAACCATCATCAACCGGCTTAACCGTCACCAACGCATTCGGCAACACTTTACTGTAAGGATAATCATCATCATCGTCCAAGCAAGATTGAAACCCCATAAAACAAGTAGCCGCCATTACACCTACAACTAATTTCCTAAAATTAAAGAATCCGTTCATAATACTTCCTTTCTAAGTTTATCAATTAAACTAATCAACCTTTTAATTCTATAAAATTAGAAATGCGTTTTAGGGCGGAAATGCTGCATATGCGTATGTTAATTAAACCAAACAAGGCATGGTTCCTTATTTCACGGCGAAATTATACTCGAAAGTATACTTATAAGAGCTTGCGGTTCCTCCGTCATTCTCATCGATAGTCATACCCGTTATATAATCTCCCACGGTGGTATAGGTGTATTTGTACTCAGCTTTCACCTCGCTCTGGTTAGGGATCGTATAGGTGTAGGCACGGATCGGAAGATTCCGGTTCTGGATACCATATAACAAGTTCAGAGGAGTTACAGACTCAAAGCCAACCGGCGAGAAAGAACCGATCACTCGCAGAGGGAAGTTCTTAGGAGCCTCCGCCACGCTATACTCGTACCTCATCTCCCGGCTATCCAATGACTGGGCATATAGAACCACGTTGCCGTTCTCCCATGTATATTTCTCGTACTCCGGATAACTTCTCTCCTCGTATCCCGTCCCAAACTCTTTCGGCCAACGGGCATTCCAAGAAGTCAACACCCAATTCGAGCCTGAATAACGATAGGAATATTCATCGCTTACATAGATCTCGTTGCTGGCGTATGGATTCTCTTGAGAGATCTTCTTACTTGTAATTACATTTCCGCTTAACGTATATTCCTCTATAACCTCACCGGAATGAATGCCTGTGACAGAGAATTTACCATCCGAATAAATGAACAATAACTTATCCACTCCCAAATTTATATTTGAGATCTTGCCATCGCTTGTATAATTGATATCAGCGGTAAAAAGCGGGCTTGAAGATCCGTCTTTATAACAAGAAACTTTCGTTAGCTTATTCAATTCCGGAACAACGGGATCGTCATCGTCTCCGCAGGCCGTCAGGCTAGCGGCCCCTATTAGTAACAAAAATAGATACTTCTTCATCATTCTTTCGTGTTTTAATCTGTTACGGCAAAAGTAGGGCTTTTAAATGAATAACCACGAAAGTAACCTATTTTAAGTATTCCTGTTTGAAAAAATGCTTCTAAAATCGTAGTTTTGCATCATCAATATCAAAGATAACGATCTATCTTAAAATAGTTTACAATAAGTAATAATGTAAGATAAACAATATCTAAAATTTAATAACATGAAAATGAAACAACTGACAGTAGCGATGATCACCCTCCTACTCACCGCCTCTTGTAGTGAAAAACAACAAGATTACCCTTTCCGGAATCCGGATCTTCCCTTGGAGGAACGTATCGACGACTTACTATCCCGACTGACACCGGAGGAGAAAATCGGCCAAATGATGAACGTAACCCCCGCCATCGAGCGTTTGGGAATCCCGACTTACGACTGGTGGAACGAGGCTCTTCACGGCGTGGCTCGTGCCGGACGTGCGACCGTATTCCCGCAAGCGATCGCCATGGCGGCTACCTTCGACGATAACGCCGTTCACGAGACCTTCACGATGGTCAGCGACGAGGCCCGTGCCAAATACCACCAATACCAGAAAGACAAGGAGTACGACCGTTACAAAGGTCTTACTTTCTGGACCCCGAATATCAATATCTTCCGTGACCCTCGCTGGGGACGGGGTATGGAAACCTATGGCGAGGACCCTTACTTGACCGAGAAGATGGGCGTAGCCGTAACCCGCGGATTGCAAGGCGATGATCCTAATTATTATAAGACACACGCTTGCGCCAAGCATTACGCCGTACACAGCGGCCCGGAATGGAACCGCCACGAATTCAACGCAGAAGCTACCCCTCGTGACTTGTACGAGACGTATCTTCCAGCTTTCGAGGCATTAGTTAAGGAAGGCGATGTACAAGAGGTAATGTGCGCCTACAATCGTTTCGAGGGTAAACCTTGCTGTAGTAGCGACAAATTATTGATCGATATCTTGCGTAACAGTTGGGGATACGACAATATCATCCTGTCCGATTGCGGTGCTATCGATGATTTCTGGAGGAAAGACAAGAATACGCCTCGTCATGAGACGCACCCGGACGCTGAGAGCGCATCCGCCGACGCCGTATTGAACGGTACCGACCTAGAATGTGGCGGTAGCTACCGTGCGCTAAACAAAGCCTTGGCCGACGGTAAGATCTCGGAGAAAGATCTGGACGTATCCTTACGCCGCCTACTGAAAGGCCGCTTCGAGCTAGGTATGTTCGATCCGGACGAGCGGGTTCCTTATTCTAAGATACCTTACAGCGTAGTCGAGAGCCCGGAGCATATCGCCAAGGCACTGGATATGGCACGTAAAAGTATCGTTTTGTTGAAGAACAAGAATAATATGCTTCCACTGGACAAGAATATCAAGAAGATCGCCGTAGTCGGACCGAACGCGGCGGACTCTACCATGCTATGGGCCAACTACAACGGCTTCCCGACCAAGACCGTTACGATCGTGGAAGGTATCCGCAATAAAGTCCCGAACGCAGAGGTTATCTACGAGTTGGGTTGCAACCATACCGCCGATTTTGTCGTGACAGACCTAGGTAGCCACGTATCTTCCACGGCGGGACAGGGTTTCGCCTCCGAATTCTTCAACAATACCGAGTTCGAGGGTACCCCCGCCTACAAGGGATTAGCGAAAGAGCTTCATTATACCACCGGAGGTAACACCCAATTCGCCCCGAACGTGAACTTGACGAATTTCACGGCTCGCTTTACGGGTGAATTCGAGTCTCCGATAGATGGTCCTGTCGAGTTCAAACTATCCGGAAACGACGCATTCCGCCTGTATATCGATACGGCTAAAGTCGCCGAGGTATGGGAAAACGAATATGGAGCGGAAAAACTCTATACGCTAAACGCTAAGAAAGGTGAGAAATATCCCATAAAGATCGAATATATGCAACGCACGGGTAGCGCTGACCTGAACTTTACGGTAGGCGTACGCACACCCGTAGATTTCCAAGCTACGGCCAGCAAGGTTAAAGACGCTGATGTCATCGTATTCGTAGGTGGTATCTCTCCACGTCTGGAAGGTGAGGAAATGCCGGTAGACGCTGAAGGTTTCCGGAAAGGCGACCGCACGAATATCGAGATCCCGGCCGTACAGAAGGAAATGGTCAAAGCCTTGGTAGCCACCGGAAAGCCTGTGGTATACGTGGTATGTACGGGTAGCGCATTGGCATTGAACTGGGAGAACGATCATGTAAACGCTATCTTGAACGCTTGGTATGGCGGACAAGAAGGTGGAACAGCCGTGGCCGACGTTTTATTCGGAGACTATAACCCGGCCGGACGCTTGCCGATCACGTTCTATAAATCCGTAGACCAGCTTCCGGACTTCCAAGATTACAGCATGAAAGGCCGTACCTATCGTTACATGACGCAGACTCCGCTTTATCCGTTCGGTTATGGCTTGAGCTATACAACATTCGATTATAAGAACGCTAAGTTGTCAAAGGATAAGATCGCTTCCAACGAATCGGTTACCCTCTCCTTCGATATCGCCAATACAGGCAAGATGGATGGTGACGAGGTCGCTCAGATCTACATCAAGAACCCGAACGATCCTTCCGGACCGCTAAAAGCGATGAAAGCATTCAAACGTGTGAACGTGAAGGCTGGCAGCGAACAACCGGTTAGCATCCAATTGGAACCGAAAGCTTTCCAATCCTTCAATGACAATACGCAGACCATGGAGGTTCGCCCGGGTAAATACCAAATCCTATATGGAGGTTCCTCGGACGATAAGACACTGAAAAAGATTGATTTAGTAATTGAATAAAAACACTATTGTATTCACGGCTGAACACAATAGTATTCATAGAAAAACACAGTAGTATTCACAATCGAATACTACTGTGTTTATGTATGAAGGTAATGATCAGAATTTTTTAATCAAGAAAGACGGATTGATACGCATGTAAACCCCTGCCGTAAAACTCGTGGCGCTTCCCATCGGTTGTTTTACTCCATCCGCATCATTCATATCTCCGGAGAGATGATGAAAAACGTCCACATCTACTCCTATCGAGAAACCCTTCGCTAGTTGCCGGGAATATTCCACCCCCAGATAGATCATTTGCGGACGGTCGAACGTAACCCCCTCATCAATCATCGAGGCCGCCCCGAAAAACGGGCTACCAAACATAGAGATGAAATCCTTGCAGGTCCAATACGACGTTTTCACCCGGAAATCATAGATATCGGCGGAAGCACGGGCATACAAGCCATATCCGCTGTCAAAAGGCCATATCTCTCCCGCTTGCTGATAATAACCGGTAGCATCCAGTTCCACGTTCAAGTTCTTGAAAATACGATGTCCGGTATTCCATACACCTCCGACACCGATCGCGCCATTCATCAAGGTTTGCACGGAATTGTTGAAGATCGTGTCGATCTCGCCTCCCCTATGCTGCACCAATCCTTGCACCGGCGTATAGAAATGGAAACGGGAAGCCGGGTCGTTGTACTTTAGCCGTGAAGAGATCCCGACGGTAAACGCCTCTTGATGCACATCCTCCCGGAAAATAAAGCTCTGCCAGTTCACCCACACATCCAAGTCGAAAGCCTTCGAGTCATACAACAACTGCAAGCCCGCCTCGGGATCGCAGGTCAAATTCAACTCCGGATTATAAAGAGGCTCTATCAAATTATGGTTGGAAGCGCCGTAAATATTTCCCAGCACGATGTTCACATGATCCGAGAGGGCCATCTGCGCCCGGAAATAGGGCAACACATGTACCCCTTTTTGGTATTGGTCTCCCTTCCAATAAGCGATATCCTGATAAGCCATGCTCGGATATTTATTCGCCCCATGATAGATCAACATATGGACACCCGCCTCCAACTTGATATTCCGCAAGGGATAATAAACCGCTTTGCCTTGTACCCAAAGCCCCGGCAACGAATACCCCTTGGTAAATTTACCCGTATACTCGTTATCCTTGAAGAAGCTAATATTATCCAACTCCACGGACAACTCCCGGGCCTTCTCCGGGTCGATATGATAATCCGTCTTATAGACACGATCCGCGATCTGCGCCTTCAGCGAGGGAGACCAACTCCCCAATCCCATCAAGCAAAGACCCACAATGAGACTCCTAGCACCTATATTCTTCATCACTCTTAAAATTTCTCGCGAACATAAACAAAATACACTGAAAAAAGAAAGCGGGGAAACGGAAGTTTTCACCTCGTTTCCCCGCTTTTTCGTCTTATTTTAAAAATTTCTTTCTTCTAAAATTTAACGTCTAGGGATAGCTTCTTTAACAACCATCTGACGACCTTCGTACTCAGCTTGGTTCAACTCCTCGATAGCTTTTTGAGCCTCTGCAGCGTTAGGCATCTCAGCGAAAGCGAAGCCCTTAGAACGTTTTGTGTCACGGTCAACAATGATTTTAACTGAGTCTACAACACCATACTCTTCCAGAATCTGTTGTAAGTCTGATTCTCTTACCCGATAATTCAGGTTTCCAATGTAAATATTCATACGAAAATGATATAAAAAAATAAAAATTAATAATAAAACAAGGATGGTTGGTGAAGTCAATCTCTAAAAGAAAGTATTATCATCGCTGATGAATAAATGCTAAAAGATAAAAGAGCTATACAAACTATCTTTTGTTCATGGCACAAAGGAAAGCATTCTATTTGAATTAGCAACTATAAAACGATAATTATTTTCAAAAAAACATTCAAGCTCTTTATAACGTCTTTGTTGTTCTAGTCAAATAGTCCCAATTTATAGAAATTTTGACCAATTATATCAACGATATAGCCTAAAACTATCTCAGAAATCTCGTAACTTTGCGAAATTATTATTTGAACTAATAAAAGTTATGGATTACGCGATCATTGCCGCCGGCGAAGGCTCCCGCTTGGCGCAAGAAGGTGTTAAGTGGCCAAAGCCTCTGGTTAGACTCAACGGTGTCGCTCTGATAGACCGGTTGATAGACGTTTTTTTGAAAAATAACGCTACCTCTATCAGTATCATCGTAAACGAGGAGATGACCGAGGTACAGGATTACCTGAAGGCCCTGCGACTACCTATACCCTTTTACCTGTTGGTAAAATCCACCCCCAGCTCTATGCACAGCTTCTACGAGCTGAGTCATTATCTGGATGGTGATAAGATTTGTTTAACTACTGTAGACACGATCTTCAAGGAAGAAGAGTTCAGCGGCTATATCCAACAGTTCATCCAAGAGGATAAACTGGACGGATTGATGGCCGTCACTGATTTTATTGATGACGAGAAACCCTTATATGTAGAAACAGACAACGAACTTTACATCCGGAATTTCCTAGATCAGGCAGACGGTGATTGCCGTTACATATCGGGAGGTATCTATTGCTTGAGGCGTCCGGCTCTGGGTGTATTGAACAACGCCATCTCGCAGGGAATGTCGAGAATGCGCAATTATCAACGGCAGCTCATCGCCGAGGGGTTGAGGCTAAAGGCCTATCCTTTCAGCAAGATCATCGACGTGGATCACGCCGATGACATTTTGAAAGCCGAATCATTTTTAAAGTCATAAAGAATACTGTCTAACAATGAGTAAATTAACTTTAGCAGGTATCCGCAGAGGAAATCAATTCTCCCCCAATCATATCGGCAACGACGCGGCGATCTTCGCCTTGACAGCCCAGCATTTACGAAAATTGGGATGCGATGTAAACGAATATATCGAATCGGATCTGCTGCTACAAGACCCGAAGGAAAAGGGTATCTTTAATATGGTAAGAGACTGGAAGTCCATCCATAAGCTGCAAGAACTAGAGGATAAAAATTATTTCGTGGTGAACTCGGGTTACGGGATCGAGAATTGTACCCGTGAGAAAATGACCCGCCTCCTATTATCCAATCATATCTCCCATCCGGAAAGTTTAATCTTACGGACAGATGAGGATCCGACAGAAGCCCTTGAGAAAGCCGGTTTCTTTAATTGCTGGATCAAACGGGGAGATTTCCACGCCATCCACCGGGAAGACGTCACCTACGTAAGAAACCCGGAAGAGGCGAAAAGCATATTGAAGGAATACGCTATCCGTGGTATCCCGTCGGCGGTAATCAATGAGCATCTGGTAGGCGATTTGGTGAAATTTTACGGGGTAGCTGGAACCGATTTCTTTTATTGGTTCTATCCATCGAACATGCATCATAGTAAATTTGGTTTAGAAGTTATCAATGGTACAGCGAAGGGGATCCCCTTCGACGAAGCGCAGCTTCGTCTGCTTTGCCACAAGGCTGCGGAGGTATTGAACATACATATTTACGGGGGAGATTGCATTGTCTCCGAGGATGGTGTCATGCGGATTATCGATTTCAACGATTGGCCTAGTTTCGCCCCTTGCCGGGAAGAAGCGGCTCCAAACATCGCACGTCGTATCTGGGATCTTATGCGAGAACACATCTAAATCGTTTTAACAAAATCAATCATGAGTGAGACTAAGTCTACTCCCAGTCTGGAGTCAACCTTAAAATCTTTGGACACCGAGGAGTTTATCGATATTCATTTCTATCGTCCTATTGGCTACCAATGGGCTTTGTTCTTTAATAAATTGGGGGTATCGCCCAATAGTATCACGATCGCCAGCATCTTTATCGGCATAGCGGCAGGTATCTGTTTCTATTTCCAGAGCCTCGCTATCAACGTGATCGGCATGTTACTGTTAATCTGGGCAAACTCGTATGATAGCGCAGACGGACAATTAGCCCGTATGACCGGACAGAAAAGTGCCTTGGGACGTATCTTGGACGGTGCCGCCGGCGATTTCTGGTTTATCGCTATCTACGCGGCAATCTGCTTACGCCTCACGCCGGAATGGGGAATATGGATCTGGCTATTGGCGGCTACGACGGGATTCTTCCATAGCAAGCAAGCGGCCATGGCGGATTATTATCGCAATATTCACTTGTTGTTCTTGAAAGGTAAATCGGGTAGCGAGCTCTCCCACTCTCCCCTATTGAAGGAGAATTATAAGAAGATGAGTTGGAAACATGACTTTATCTATAAATTGTTCGAGACCTTCTACATTAATTATACGGTAGGTCAAGAAGCATGGACACCTAAATTCCAACACATGATGAACATCATCCGTGAGAAATACAACGGACAAGCGCCGGAATGGTTCCGTAAGGCTTTTCGAACAAAGAGCCTGCCATTAATGAAATATACGAATATGCTATCATTCAATACCCGGGTGATCGCTTTGTTTGTCAGCCTTTTCATCGACATGCCTTGGCTGTATTTCGCATTCGAACTGACCGTATTAAACTCGATGTTGCTCTATATGATCAAAAAGCATGAGCATATTTGTGAAGATTTCAGCAAACAGTTATAACGTTTTTTTACCCCATTCGATTATGTTCAATTTAGACAAAGTAAAAGGAATCCTCTTTGATTACGGCGGAACGATAGACAGTAACGGCATGCACTGGGCAGAGGTGATCTGGATGGCGTATGAGGCCTTGAAGGTTCCCGTATCCAAAGCGGTTTTCCGTGATGCCTATGTACATGGAGAAAGAACGCTTGGAAAGAATCCGATCGTGAAGCCTCATCATACGTTTCTGGATATGTTGCGCTTGAAAAGCGATTTACAAATCCAATGGCTGAAAGAGAACGGGCATTTATCCGCCGAGGCGATTACCCCGGAGTTACCGGAACAATTAGTGGATTGGTGTTACGAATACGCCCGGAAGGCAATCGATAGCGCCCGCCCCATTCTGGAGCAATTAGCGGAACGTTACCCATTGGTATTGGTATCGAACTTCTATGGGAATATAGAATCCGTGTTGAAAGATTTCGGTTTGGATCATTTATTCGGCGCTATCGTGGAATCGGCGGTCGTAGGTATCCGTAAGCCGGACCCGGCGATCTTCCGATTAGGAGTGGATAAACTGGGATTTCCCGCCGACGAGATTGTCGTCGTAGGTGATTCCTATGATAAGGATATCGTCCCCGCCACCCGGATCGGATGCCAGACAATCTGGCTAAAAAGTATTGGTTGGAGCGCTTATAAAGGGAATGAGACTGCCGATATCGTATTATCCGACTTCACGGAAATAAAGCAAGTATTCGCTTTATAGAATATACATTTTAGACCAGTATAAGCTCAGAAATGACCTTTTTTGGTACTGATAGCATCCTAACTTTGCATATAAAAAAGTTAGGATGCTATGTTTTTAAAGAAATACATATGGCTTTCTGCCGCTACGCTCCTCACGGCTTGCGACTTAATCGACTATCATCCGTATGACGGCCGTCTGGATTCCGATACTTCCCGGGAGATCAACCCGACCAATATCGAGCGTATCGAGAAAGTCTGCGAAGGGAAGGACACGATCCGTTTTATTTTTATGGGCGATACCCAGCGGAGTTATAACGAGACGGAAGATTTCGTCAAGTACGTTAATCAATTAGATAGCATCGATTTCATTATCCATGGAGGAGATTATACGGAGTTCGGCTTAAAGAAGGAATTCGAGTGGAACGATGATATCTTGTCCAAACTAAAAGTGCCTTACGTAGGGTTGATCGGTAATCACGACGTGATCGGTAATGGCGACCAAGTATTTCGTAAAATCTTTGGGAATGAGAACTTCTCGTTTGTCGTGAGCGACGTGAAATTCGTATGCCTCAATACGAACGCTATCGAGTATGATTATTCCCATCCGGTACCCGATTTTAATTTCCTAAAGAATGAGATAGCGGATAGTACCCGTAATAAACGCACGATCGTAGTCATGCACGCCCCTCCCGGGAACGAACAGTTCGACAATAACGTGAAAGACGTGTTCCAACTTTATATCAAGACATTACCATCTTTAATGTTCTGCTTGCATGCGCATAACCATTGCGTATCGGCAGCCGATTTGTTTGAGGATGGTATTATCTACTACGGTTGCGCCAATATCGCCAAACGAAGTTATCTTCTTTTTACCTTAACCCCTGACGATTATATGTATGAAGTGGTCAATTTTTAAGCTTCTCCTCTTAACTTGTGTCTTTCCCCTTACACTCCATGCGCAAGAGGATAAATACACGAAACGAGTGCAACGGTACGAGAACGCATGGCAACGGGTCATCCCCCGCTATACGAAAGTACAATTCGCAGGTTCCATGGCGATGCTCTCCGTGGGTACCGGTTGGAATTATTACCGGAATCATTGGGAAACGGATATGTTGCTGGGTATCGTCCCCCGCAACGCGAATGATCACGCGAACGTGACTTTCACCTTGAAACAAAACTATTTTCCTTGGAATATCGATCTGGGAGAAAAAGTATCTTTCGAGCCTCTTTGTTGCGGTATCTACGTAAATTTCCTATTTGACCGGGATTTCTGGGCCAAGCAACCGAATAAGTATCCCCCGGGATATTATTGGTTCTCCACCCGCATTCGTAACCATATTTTTATCGGGGAGCGGATCACGCTCAAACTGAATCCAAATAGTAGCTGGCATAAATCCATCAGCTTCTTCTATGAGTTGAGCACCTGCGATTTGTATATAATAAACGCTATCGGCAACAGCTACTTGAAGCCAAAAGATTATTTAAGCCTTTCATTCGGGGTGAAACTACAGATCCTATAAAAGCAAGAAACGGAAGACATTCACCGCCCTCCGTTTCCCTAAACTACATAAAACACTTAAAAGAACAAACGTTGTCTATCAGAACGCTAGACCTAAGCGGATACCCCAGTTATTCAAACCATCGATATGATAGCTGAGGACATCCCCCTTGTTGGTAGCGTAGTTATAATAAGCGGCCATATGTACGCCGATCTGTTTCTGAGGTGTGAAGTACACGGTCATACCGATCTCGGGAGCTACATAGAATCCCCAGTTACGATCGTAAACCTTCAACACGTTCATGTAGGTAGACATCTCACTATAGCTAGCACCTAACTGAGCGCCAACATACGGCTGGAATTGTCCTTCCGGAGCGAAGTTATAACGGAAAGCCGCGCCAAAAGGTAACTGGAAGATAGAATGCTGTTGATCGGAAGTGATTACGGATGTTGAGTTTACCGGAATCGTCTGGCGGTCCACATACTCATTATTTGTATGATAAGAGATGAACGCACCTATAGCGAAATTAGGAATCACATAGTAACCACCCTCAGCGTGAGCACCCCAACCGCTAGTCTTCTTTGAGAAGTCTTGACCGAACGGAGAGTTGATCTGCCAGTCTACATTAAAATACGCGTTTTTCAAAACCTGGGCGCCAGCCAGAGCAGGCATCGCCATACAAACGATGAGTAAAGCGATTAATTTATTTATCTTTTTCATAGAACCTCAAACTTTTAATCATTCGAATTATTATTTCTTTACGTACGGAGATTGTACAAATGCTTGCTCGATAGCACGAACAGCTAGCTGAGTGTCGAATTTATCGGAACCAGACAACAAGCCACTCATGTAAGCGGTCCAAAGAACCGGAAGTTTAGCATCTGCCTTAGAAGCGGCAGGAGCATCCAAATCCACTAACTCAGTCAACAAGGAACCTACACTATAGCTATACACTACAGGATACGGGTAATACCAATTACCCCAACCCGGTCCCCAGTAACCCGGACTCCAATATCCCGGATAGTTCCACCACCAGTACGGGTAGTTGTAGCCATCGTTGTAGTCAGCGAAATATTGAGTACTTTGTACGTAAGAAACTTGCAGACCTAAGTCGGCGTTATCTTTGTCTAGCGTGCGTTTGAAACCGCGGCTTTCCATATTATTCACCAACGTAGTGATAATATCGTCTGCTTCATTGGCTGTCCAGAACTGAGGTTTCTCGCTTGTGCCGATAACCAATACACTATCCGGAATGTAGAACGTAGTGAACGATTCGAATTTCGCGTCCTTATCATGATTCGTGAACACCAGAAAATCATTGTCCAATTTCGACATGTCCGGGTCCTTTTGGCAAGAAGCCAGCAGAAGAACTAACAGAAAAAAAGGAAAAATCTTTTTCATCTCATTTTAACGTTTAAAACAGTTTATACTATTATTTGTGCTTATATATAAGTCACTATTAAAACAGCATGAGTTGAAAAAGGTTCTAAAACTATCCTTTTGGGTGTGTTAATTAACATATCCTAACCATACGACGGGCTTATGGTCACTGTAGTCTAAATTAGGAGAATCATAAGTTACACCCTTAAAATCAGGAGAATAAATTATGTAATCAATTCGAAATATACGCTTTAATTGACGAAAGGTGTACCCGAAACCAGAGCCACAGTCACGGAACCCATCCGTTAAATCACCTTTCACGGTACGGTACGTATAAGAGGCCGGTGTATCATTAAAATCACCGCAAAGAATCACGGGCCCCTCCCCGGCATCCAACATCTGACGGATATAATCCGCCTGAGTAGCCCGTTTCACGAAATTCTTCTTCATCTGAAAAGCCATATGGAAGGCGGCCTCGGTTTCCTCCAATTGTTTACCCTCGGCATGGGCTTGGTAAAGACGAGGCTTTACGGCATTCACGCTAGTCGTTTGGAAATGGTTATTAAATACACGAACACTATCCCCTTGGATATCCATGACGGCAAACAAGGATTTATTGCTAGACTCCGGGTATAGGATAGACTCAAAACGAAGGATCGGATATTTACTGAAAATAGCGTTGCCCGCCGCTTTCGTAGCCGAACGGGTAGAGCAATAATACGGTAGGAACGATAAGGTCTTGGCGACAGAATCCATCCGCAGGGCCGATTCAACAGGGCATTCTTGGAGGCAAACGATATCCGGGTCCTCCTTTCTCAGCCAATCCGCTATATTAGGAAGCTGTTTCTTTCCGTCCGTATTGAAATTATTCACGTTATAGGTAATCACCTTAACCGCTTCTTTCCCTATCGGAATCTCTTTAGGGAAGACCCGTATCTGGAACATCGATATCAAAAACTCCCAGTTCAACAATAACGCCGCCAAAGGTACCCAGCACCAATGGCTCCTAAAGACACACCACATCAAGAAAAGACATAGATTGACCGCCAATACCGGTAATAACACCAATCCGGGAAACGAGATCCACTCCTTCCCTTCCGGATTCATACGTCCGGTAGCGAATCCGGCTATGGCTGCCACGGCAAAAGCGATCGTAATCAACACAAATAAAATATATATCAACTTCTTCATCCTTCCTATCCTGCGATTTAAACAAAAAAGGGACTATCCGGAAAAGACAGTCCCCCAATTCATACACTATAACCTGTCCGCTTCCGGCAGGGATAGCTTAAAAAACTTATCGAAGCGTTCCTTGTTGAGCCTCTTGGATCATCTTCTGATTAGCCAAGATCACGATCTCAACACGACGGTTCAACGAACGACCCTCGGGAGTGTCATTGCTAGCCACAGGATCATGTATACCTTTGCCTTCATAAACCATACGATCCGTACTTACCCCCTGCATCATCAGGTAATCGTAAACGCTCTTCGCACGTTTCTCGGACAAGGTCTGATTATAATCCACCTTACCGGTGTTATCCGTAAAGCCGATGATTCGGATATCCGTATCCGGATTGGCCTTCAAACTGGTAGCGAAGTTACGCAAGGCACTCTTGGAAGCGTCGCTCAACGTACTCGAGTTCGTGGCAAACAAGATACCGGAGTCAAAAGTAACCTTCAAGGCCTCACCATTGTTCACGCTCTCGATCTTCGTGTCCTCAGGCAGGGTAGCTTCCAGCTCCTTCTTCTGCTTATCCATTTTCTTACCGATTAACGCACCGGCTGTACCACCTACGGCCGCACCGATCACGGCACCCAATGCGGTATTTCCGGCCAAGGCACCAACACCAGCTCCGACAGCGGCACCACCGCCTACACCGATCGCCGTACCCTTCGCCGTGTTATTCCACGTTCCGCAACTCGTAAACACCACTGCCATACATAGCAGTAAAACAGATAATAATTTAATGTTCCTCATCATCTTCTACAATTTCACTTAAACAACTTTATATATATAACAAATATCAATCAAACATGTTGATCGAATCGCAATATTCAAGTTCTCCTTGTACTATAAAAGTGATTTCCTCCGGTTCGAATTTGCCTACGCCGTCTTTCTGGGCGTTCTTAATTACATAATTTACAACCTCTTCCTCATCGATCTCGATCTCATCGTCGCCATCATCATCTAGCATGCCATTAGATTCATAGAAGTCGTAGATCAAGTCTACGATATAGTTGATATCGTCATTACTGAACTTTCCTTTCAGTTCTTGGGGAAGATAATTCTGGATAAATTTTACGGAATCATCCTCGTCATAAAGTAGCTCGTCATTGTTCGTGCTCATAATTAATCTTGTTTAATTGGTTTGAATAGCGGCAAATGTACGGAAATATTTTGATTTTATATCCCAAAAACAATTAAGCTTATTTACGGACGTGACTTAACAAAAGCAAATGCCCTTACTTGAACATAGTTCTAAAAGAGCTTAGGTTTTATAGGAAGCAAAGGTAATAAAAATACTTGATTATCATATAGACCTATTATTTTTTATAGCTTCCGGGCAATTTACTGTTCCGCATGATATTTTCTTTGAAAGAATATATTTCCAACCGAGTACCCCAAAGAGACTTCCAATATCTTTATGGATCACAAAAAACACTAAAGCCAGTCTTATTTGTGTTAAAATCAAAATACACCCCATCATTTATTTACATATAGTCATTTGATACTCAAGTTCTTTTAGAACTCAGTAAATGTATTAAATTATGATTACAATGGAACCTAAAATACAAAGTACCACAAGTACCCGAGCTCTCCGGAGCAAAATCGGGCCTATCAAGGCTTACTTATTCAAGACCTCATATGTAATCAGTCCAATCACGCCAAGCGATCTTAAACATTCCATGAAAGGTGCCTACAAATCATTCCTGTCTAAAACCGATCAAGCATACGGCCATTCCACGTCAACAATCAACCCCAAACTTTACCCTATTTCTACCTTTAAGCAAATGAGCCTCGTAGTAGTCCCGAGTTTCATGATAGAATCCCCATTCGAGATAGTGGCGATAGCCCTTATCGCCTTTCTACTTATCCTCCTTTCGATGAGGGAACATCGGCATAAGAAAGACATTCTTGACACCGAACGAAATATGGCCGAAGAAGTGATCCGCTTACGTGAGAAGGCGGAAGAATCAAACCGGTTGACAAGTGCTTTCCTCGCCAATATGAGCCATGAGATACGGACCCCATTGAATGCGATCGTAGGTTTCTCGACCCTTATCAGCGAAAGTGAGGATAAAGAGGAGATCAAAGAATTCGCTAAAATCATTCACGCAAACAATGAGCTACTCCTTAATTTAATCAATGACATACTCGATATGTCAAAAATAGAAGCCGGTATATTGGATTTCCTTTATACGGAAGTAGAGATTAACGAGCTTATACAAACCCTATGGCGGAGTTACCGATTCAAGATCAAGGAAGGAGTAGAATTCCGCACGGAACTGCCTGCGGAAAGCTACATTATCCATACTGAGAGAAACCGTTTATCCCAAGTACTGGCTAATTTCATCAATAATGCTTGCAAATACACTTTCGAGGGAATGATAACGATCGGATATGAAATAAGGAAAGACGATATTTATTTCTTTGTTACCGATACGGGAAAAGGGATAGCGGAAGAAAATATCTCCCGTGTTTTCGATCGATTCGCTAAATTAGATTCCTTCACCCAAGGTACGGGGCTCGGGCTGTCTATCTGTGAATTAATCATTAAACATTTAGGTGGAGAGATCGGCGTGGAGTCAAGCGTTGGAAAAGGATCTACATTTTGGTGCACGGTTCCCACCCGGAAATAATCGCACCAAGCCGTATCTACCTATTAGTGAAAAATAAAAAGGCGGAATGATTCACATAGGATCATTCCACCTTCATTATTTTATAGAAACACCACGCTTAACGTCAAGCGTTCAAGTCTACTTTAGTTCTTAAATTCCAGACCATCGTCTTTCCTATCGATCACGATCGGGCGGTTACGGTCTACCGTTCCACCCAGCAAAGCCTTTGACAACTCGTTCAAGACATACTTCTGAATGACACGTTTTACCGGACGGGCACCGAATTGAGGATCGAAGCCCTTGTCGGCGATAAAGTCCAAGGCCTCGTTCGTGAAGTCCAAGGCGACACCGTTCGTAGCCAACATCTTCTTCACGCTGTTCAACTGCAAGGATACGATCTTGCGAATCTCCTCCTCGTTCAGCGGAGTAAACATGATGATATCGTCAATACGGTTCAAGAACTCCGGACGGATCGTCTTCTTCAACAGTTCCAGTACTTGGATCCTCGTCTCGTCTACCACCTTGTCATGCGTGGCGGGTGTCATCTTCTCGAAGTTCTCACGAATCAAGGAAGAACCTAGGTTACTTGTCATGATAATGATCGTGTTCTTGAAGTTGACAACGCGGCCTTTGTTATCCGTCAGCCTTCCATCATCCAAGACTTGCAACAAGATGTTGAATACATCCGGATGCGCCTTTTCGATCTCATCGAACAAGACAACCGAGTAAGGTTTCCGGCGAATCGCCTCCGTCAACTGTCCACCCTCATCGTAACCCACATATCCCGGAGGCGCACCGATCAAACGAGTCGCGCTGAATTTCTCTTGATACTCACTCATATCGATACGGGTCATCATATTCTCGTCATCGAACAAATACTCGGCCAACGCCTTGGCCAACTCCGTCTTACCCACACCGGTAGTACCGAGGAAGATGAAAGAACCGATCGGTCGTTTCGGATCCTGTAAGCCGGCACGACTACGACGAACCGCATCGGCGATAGCGTTGATCGCCTCTTCCTGACCAATCACACGGGTATGAAGCTCGGACTCCAGACGTAATAACTTATCTTTCTCGCTCTGCATCATCTTGCTGACCGGAATTCCAGTCCAACGGGATACCACATCGGCGATATCGTCGCTATCCACTTCCTCCTTGATCATAGCTGCGGCACCTTGCATCGTCTTCAACTTAGCCTGTACCTCCTTGATCTCCTCTTCCTTTTGCTTGATCTTACCGTAACGGATCTCAGCGACCTTGCCGTAATCACCCTCACGCTCCGCCTTGTCAGCCTCAAACTTTAGGTTCTCGATATCGATCTTATTTTGCTGGATCTTATTGATCTGCTCCTTCTCGCTCTGCCACTGAGCCTTTTGCTTAGTCTCCTCCTCCTTCAAGTCGGCGATCTCCTTATTCAGTAGCTCTAATTTCGACTTGTCGTTCTCACGCTTGATCGCCTCACGCTCGATCTCTAACTGTTTGATACGCCGGGAAACCTCATCCAACGACTCCGGTACGGAATCGATCTGCAAACGCAGACGGGCGGCGGCTTCATCCATCAAATCGATCGCCTTATCCGGCAAGAAACGATCCGTGATATAACGGGTAGACAACTGCACGGAAGAGATAATCGCATCATCCTTGATACGTACCTTATGGTGATTCTCGTATTTCTCCTTCAAACCACGAAGGATGGAGATCGTATCCAACTCACTCGGCTCATCTACGATAACGGTCTGGAACCGACGCTCAAGCGCCTTATCCTTCTCAAAATACTTCTGATACTCATCCAACGTCGTGGCACCGATCGAACGTAGCTCACCACGAGCCAAGGCCGGTTTCAAGATGTTAGCTGCATCCATGGCGCCTTCGCCTTTACCGGCTCCTACCAAGGTATGGATCTCATCGATAAAGAGGATGATCTCACCCTCGGATTTCGTAACCTCGTTCACCACCGCTTTCAAACGTTCCTCGAACTCGCCTTTATATTTAGCTCCGGCGATCAATGCGCCCATATCCAACGAGAAGATCTGTTTAGACTTCAAGTTCTCGGGAACGTCACCCCGAACGATACGATGGGCCAACCCCTCAGCGATAGCAGTCTTACCTACACCCGGCTCACCGATCAAGATCGGATTGTTCTTCGTACGGCGGCTCAAGATCTGCAAGACACGGCGGATCTCCTCGTCACGTCCGATCACGGGGTCCAGTTTACCGCTACGGGCACGCTCGTTCAAATTGATGGCGTATTTTCCTAAGGCATCGTACGTATCCTCGGCGGATTGGCTTGTCACCTTATTTCCTTTACGCAATTCCTCGATTGCTTGACGTAACTCTTTCTCTGTCACGCCGGCGTCTTTCAATATCTGTGAAGCGGTGCTCTTTTCCGTGAACAACGCCAAGATGATCGGCTCCAACGATACATATTGATCCCCCATTTTAGAGGAATAATCGATCGCCTTCTGTAAGACAGCGTTCGACTCGCTAGAGAGATAGGGTTCGCCTCCCGAAACCTTAGGATAAGATTCGATTTGGCGATCCAGTACCATATTCAGGTTTTGAGCGTTTACCCCTAATTTCTGAAAGATAAAATTAGTAACACTCTCACCCGTCATAATGACAGCTTTCAACAAGTGAACAGGTTCGATAACCTGTTGGTTATTTTTGGTAACCAACTGTACGGCTTGTTGAACAGCTTCCTGCGCCTTGATTGTAAAATTGTTTAAATTCATATATTTAAGCTCCTTTCTTATATTCTTTTCTAATTTATTTTACACTTATATCCTTACAAAAGAAATACCAAAACGAAAATATGACATTTTGTCTTAATATTATAAAACAGAATAGAGAACTCCCCGTCAAACCGTCCATTTCGGATGTCATTAGGACGTATCTTTTCAGAAAGAACAAAAGAGAGAGAAAAAGGTTTTGATAGTAAACGCACAGTATCTAGGTAAAAACAGTCAATGTTCTCAAAAAAAAACACGTACGAGTTTTTCCGGAAACACGTACATGTTTTTTGAAATTCACGTACGTGTTTTTTTCGAGTGGTTATATCCTATAAATCCAACAATTTACGGATAGTCATTATAATACTTCCACGTATTCTCCCGTTTCCTGTTTCTCTTCTTGTCACGGGCACTTTTCCAGAAAATAGTCTCTAGTAAATCCTCTGCGTCGAAATAGACTCTTATGGTAGCAAGTACCCCTCCCCTTCGCTGGCCATCCTTCACGACATCCGAGTATATATTAGTCAGTTTTACGTTGGCAGCCATAGGAACCTTACCTACCTTAAACTCTTTCCAATCCTGATTCTTAGGGAGCCTAATCGTGTGCGCTTGCTTCTGTATGGCCAATGAACGGGAAGGTGACTTAAAATTCAGCAGCATGAATAGGACTGGGGTAATCGAATCATAATTGGTCAACCTACGTAAAGTATCTAACTGTACATATTCCGAGAAGTCTTTCGTAATCGGCAACTCACTTGGTGAGGATAACATATGGGTTCCCGGTTGATCGGGTCGTAGAAAAGTCCCGCTTTCTATCGCCTTCTGAAACTCAGGATTCAAACGTATCTCCTCCTTGCCGGATAAAAATTCTTGCAGGCGCAAAGAATCCTGTTCCGTCCACTGCGCATGGGCCATCGTAGGTAGGATGAATACTATCAAAAGGAATATAGGTCGCATCTTCACGTCTCTCATCTTCATAATCCTCATTACATTTCTATCACCAAGACTCATTCCTCCATTAAATCCCCCATTCGAGTCGAGATACTTTAAGATTTATTGGGATGCTTATACCCTATTTGAATCTTAATATGGATTACCTTTATGCGATCAATCCAAATCCAATATAGATATGTTGATATTATTATCTCCGGCTAAGACAATGACCGGGACATCCAAGATAAAAGCGCCGCAAGGCACGACTCCACGTTTCCAGCAAGAGGCGAACGAGATCGCCCTGCATATGACCCAATTTCCCATTGACGAATTAAGTCGTATCCTCAAGCTCAGCCCGAAACTGGCGGCGGAATGTTACCACAGATACCAAGATTTTCATGCGGAAGACAACCAGCCCTTACAAGCGATACTCGCCTATACCGGTGTCGTATTCAAGAATATCAGCCCGAAAGACTTCACGGAGGAGGATTTTCTTTTCTCGCAAGAACATATGCGTTTCGTATCGGGATGCTACGGGTTACTTCGCCCATTAGACCTTATCAAGCCTTACCGGATGGAGTTCGACGTAAAAATCCCGGAACTAGGCGACGGGAATATGTACGCCTTCTGGAAGGACAGGCAAACAAATATATTAATCCATGACGTCCGACAGGGAGACGGAATCCTACTGAATCTAGCCAGCTTGGATATCCAACCCTCTTTCCAGTGGAAGGAGGTGGAGCGATCCGTCCGGATCATCACGCCCGAGTTCAAGATCTGGAAGAACGGCAAAGCGGAGACGATCGTGATCTACGCCAAGATGTGCCGGGGACAAATGAGCCGCTATCTCATAAAGAACCGGATTTCTGACCCGGAGACATTAAAAGCATTCACATGGGAAGGCTTTTCCTATAAAGAATCCATGTCCGAGGGGGATAATTGGGTATTTCTACAAGAATAATTCTAGGCTTATCCAATAAAATCAGATGATCTACGTTTTATAAAAACAATTCGTAAAAATCATAAAAAGGTTTATCCTTCTTTAATTTAGCGATGATATGAAAAGAACCTTTACATATTTATTACTACTTGTTCTATTGGTTTGCGGAAAGCAAGCCTATAACCTGTTAATCTCGAATGAATCGATCCGGAGCAACCCTACCGGAGCCTTGTCTGACATCGCGGATGAGGTAATCGCCATTCCATTACAGGACTCAGGGACGCATTCGATCAGGGAGGCCAAGTATATCCGTCAAGAGGGAGATAACCTATTCCTTATCAGCAATGAGACGCTTTACCGTTTCAATCGCAAGGGAGAATTTATCTGTCGCATCACCCATCCGGATGACATACGGGTAGCGGGGTATGTAGTGAACCCGGCCAACCAGCAGCTGATCGTACTTGGAAACACGGACGATATTTTCTATTACTCATTCAATGGTGATCTCCTTACCCGCAAGAAACTGAAATGCGACCTTCCGGAGAATAGGCATATGCTATCCATATCCATGCACAATAACCGGATATTTACCACCGAGGAATGTGTTCATGGGGATACGGCAGGGAAAACCGCCACGATTGAGAAACAAATCGTTGAATACGATTCCTCTTTCCATAAATTACAATCTCATACGATCCGTCCGGTCGATCTGGAGCGTTCCGCATGCCCGATCGGTTGTCTCGCCCCGGAAGTAGCCGTGGAGCCCGGAAGCGGAACGGTTTATGCCTACGCCCCCTCCTATCAACCCGGGAACTTATTACGGGACACTTTATATATTAAGCAAAAGCGGCAAAGCCAAGCCTTGGAGAACCTTGCCGGAAAGAATACACTTCCTTTGCTACCGATCCGCATGGGTAGCCGTTTCTGGGTATCTACTTACTATAACGCAGAGGATGAGTCCAGAAATTACACCTTCTGTTATGATACGGAGAAGGAAGAATGCTGGCAGGTAAAAGAAGGATTAAAAGATAATTTTTATCAAACCGGTAATGTGCGACGAATGGACCCTATCGATCCCTATTGCCATTCCTATTGTTTCAGCAAATCCGGAGAGGATCTGCGAAATACTTTCCCCGCACAGGCCCAAGGGGAAAGCCTCGTGTTATTTATCGTGAAATTGAAAGGGTAAATCCAGTTAATATTTCAATAGAGAGCAGACTGATGGGTACAAAATAATATGTATCTTCGTACCATTCTAAAAAAGCATTAAGTACATGAAAAAACTTTTAACCTGCATTGCCTTGGGCTTTGCGACTACCAGCTACGCTGTAACCCCTTTGTGGATGCGTGATGTACAAATTTCTCCTGATGGAACAGAGATCGCATTTTGTTACAAAGGAGATATCTATAAAGTACCGGCCAAAGGAGGAACAGCGACACAACTTACCACCCAAGCATCGTATGAATGCACGCCAATCTGGTCTCCGGACGGAAAACAAATCGCTTTCGCCAGCGATCGTAACGGCAATTTCGATTTATTCGTAATGCCCTCCAACGGTGGAACGGCACAGTGCCTCACCACTCATTCCGCCTCCGAGATTCCATCGGCCTTTACTCCCGACGGCAAATACGTACTCTTCTCCGCATCCATACAAGATCCCGCCCAGAGTGCCTTATTCCCGACCTCGGCCATGACGGAACTTTATAAAGTGCCGATCGGTGGCGGACGTACGGAGCAAGTATTGGGAACACCCGCCGAGATGGTTTGCTTCGATAAATCCGGAAAGACATTCTTATACCAAGACCGTAAGGGCTTCGAGGATGAATGGCGTAAACATCATACCTCGTCCGTCACCCGGGATATATGGATGTACGATACGCAAACTGGAAAACATACCAATTTGACCGACCATGCGGGAGAAGACCGCAACGCCGTATTTACCCCGGATGGACAGACGGTTTACTTTCTGAGCGAACGCAACGGAGGGTCTTTCAATGTATATTCATTCCCTCTCAACACCCCACAATCTATAACGGCGGTTACTAAGTTCAAGACACATCCCGTACGTTTCCTCTCTACAGGTAGCGACAATACATTATGCTACACATACGATGGCGAGATCTATACACAACGTCCGGGAGTCAATCCGCAGAAAGTGCGGATTGATTTGATCCGTGACGATCAAGAGCAAATCAGCGATCTGAATTCCAGCAAAGGAGCTACCTCTGCCACCGTATCCCCCGATGGCAAGCAGATCGCCTTAACCCTAAGAGGCGAGGTATTCGTCACCTCGGCCGATTACAACACGACCAAACAAATCACCAATACCCCGGCCGCCGAAACAGGCGTATGCTTCTCGCCGGATAACCGTACCTTGGCTTATGCCAGCGAGCGTGGTGGTAATTGGCAACTTTACTTGGCTAAGATCGCCCGTAAGGAAGAAGCTAATTTCCCGAACGCGACGATTATCGAAGAGGAAGTTCTCCTGCCTTCTAAGACCGTAGAGCGTAATTATCCTCAATTCTCACCGGATGGTAAGGAACTCGCTTTCATAGAAGATCGTATGCGGCTGATGGTAGTCAACCTTGAGACGAAGAAAGTACGCCAAGTCACGGATGGCTCCACATGGTATAGTACAGCCGGCGGTTTCGATTACTCATGGTCGCCGGACGGTAAATGGTTCACGCTCCGGTTTATCGGAAACAAGCACGATCCTTATTCGGATATCGGCTTGGTTAGTGCGCAAGGCGGGGAGATCACCAACCTGACCAATAGCGGTTACACCAGCACCTCCCCACAATGGGTACTGGATGGAAACGCCATCTTATTCACCACCGAGCGTTATGGAATGCGTGCGCATGCTTCATGGGGCTCCTTGAATGATGCCATGCTGGTATTCATGAATCAAGACGCTTATGATAAATTCCGCTTGAGCAAAGAGGATTATGAGTTGCAAAAGGAACTGGAAAAGGAGCAGAAAGAGGTAACCGGGGACAAAACCGACGACAAGAAAAAAGAAGATAAAGCCGATGAAAAGAAAGACGAAAAGCCCAAGGATATCGTAGTGGAACTGAAAGGCATCCAAGATCGTATCCTACGTCTTACTCCTAATTCCTCCGAAATGGGTAGTGCCGTCATCTCAAAGAATGGCGAGACCTTATATTATTTCTCGGCTTTCGAAGACAAATACGACCTGTGGAAAATGGACTTGCGCAAGAAAGAGACCAAGCTACTCCACAAGATGAATACCGGATGGGCGAACATGGAAATGGATAAGGAAGGTAAGAACCTGTTCTTGTTGGGTAGCAATTCCATGCAAAAAATGGATATGGGATCGGAGAAACTAACACCGATTCATTACCAAGCGAACTTAAAAATGGACTTGGCCGCCGAACGTGAGTATATGTTCGACCATGTCTATAAACAAGAGCAAAAACGGTTCTACAACGTGAATATGCATGGCGTAAATTGGGAAGCTATGACCGCCGCCTACCGTAAGTTCTTGCCACATATTAATAACAACTATGACTTCGCAGAGTTGCTAAGCGAATATCTGGGAGAACTCAACGTATCTCATACCGGAGGACGCTTCCGTCCGCAAACAAGCGGCAATGTTACCGCCAACCTAGGCCTACTTTTCGATTGGAACCATAGCGGCAAAGGTTTATTAATCGCTGAGGTAGTGGAAAAAGGCCCGTTCGATCACGCACGTTCCAAGGTAAAAGCCGGTACCGTCATGGAGAAAATAGACGGGCAAGAAATAACCCCGGATATGGATTACTCCAAGCTATTAAACAATAAGACCAAAAAGAAGACCTTGGTTTCCCTCTACGATCCACAAACCAAGGAACGCTGGGAAGAGGTAGTCTTGCCTATCAGTAACGGTGAGTTAAATAACTTGCTTTATACCCGCTGGGTGAAGCAACGTGCCGCCGACGTGGATAAATGGTCGAACGGACGATTGGGATACGTCCATATCCAATCCATGGGAGACCCTAGTTTCCGCTCTGTCTACTCCGATATCCTAGGTAAATATAACGACCGGGAGGGCATCGTCATTGATACCCGCTTTAATGGTGGTGGACGTTTGCATGAGGATATCGAGATCTTGTTCAGCGGAGAGAAATACCTCACCCAAGTGACACGTGGCCGGGAGGCTTGCGATATGCCTAGCCGCCGCTGGAATAAACCTTCCATCATGCTCCAATGCGAGGCTAATTATAGTAACGCACATGGAACCCCGTGGGTTTATAAGCATCAACACATCGGACGTTTAGTTGGTATGCCCGTACCGGGAACAATGACTACCGTCTCTTGGGAAACCCTGCAAGATCCGACGCTGGTATTCGGCACACCTATTACCGGTTATCGCCTGTCGGACGGTAGTTACTTAGAGAACACACAGCTGGAACCGGATGTTAAAGTCGCTAATTCTCCGGAAACTGTTGTCAAAGGGGAAGATACGCAATTGAGAACAGCGGTAAATGAATTGCTGAAAGAGATCGATAAAAAGTAGTTTAAAACGAGACTACTCTCATCGCCTGTCGGGAGTAGTCTCGTTTTATTATGTAACCTTCTATTAAAAAACAGGCGATATTCACTCTGCCTAAGTCGTGATATGCTTATAGGGAGAATGACTAAAATCCAAGAAACACATCTCATAGCAAATGGTCAGCCACACTACAATGCAAGGCCAAGCTTTTATCACATACGGACGGATCAGTCCATTCCGGACAATCGATGGAACCAGCTCTGTAGTGGATAAGCCAACAATCACCAAGGTAGTTATCCAAAGCCAATAAGTATATTTCTTATGGGGCGATACACTGCATATATACCAGATAGCGACTCCTATCATCGCTATGATATACCCACTCGCCTCGCTTCCCGTACTGAATAATACGACAAACAATAAAACATTAGCTAATAGCATAAAGCGAAAAGCCGGATATTTATATTGCGAGATCCTTAAATATGGAATGCAAAATAAAATCAAGCCCGGTATGATAAGCCACATATCGCTATACTCCGCATTCCCGGATATCTTTCGAACCACTCCTAATAATGATATATTTTGCGGATCAGCGAACATATTCAACATATTTTTCACTTTCAATCGCTCAAACCAATCTATATACTGAGAGATCACATACTCAAACCCCGGTGTATAAAGCACCGGGATCACAAAGCAAACCAATCCCCAGAAAAGACAAGAGACTAATAATCTCACTTTCTGCCTTGAGAAGAAAAAGAACGCCAATCCCACGATTGGATAAATCTTGATAAATGTTCCGAGCATAATAATGCCTGCCGCCCAGAAATCCTTTTTCTCCAGTATCAAGACAAATGATAATAAGATAAAGGCCGCTACTGATATATTGAATTGCTGTACTCCTTGAGCCGTCATCAACTCACAATACGAATACCAATAAATAATGATTTTGGGGGTACTCGACAATGGCAATCGGCTAATCGCATAAAATAATAGGGCGGTATTCCCCGCTATCCATAAGATCATACCCAGCCATTCCGGTAACAGGGCGAAAGGAGCTATGATAAGACTGAATAAGACTCCATAATGGTTTGAATCATAATATTCCGGATAATGATCCCCATATAAGGTTAAGCCTTCGATAGCATGCCAGTAGACTCCTTCAAATATCTTATAATTATTATATTTCCCGATCAACAACTTGACAATAGCAAAAATAACACCTGTTAGCATCCATACCCCGAATACAGTCCGGGGCTCTCTCCATACCGGATGGGTGGCTAAAGTCTTTAATCTCATATCCAATTTCTTCCTTTCAATCAGTCCACAAAGATAAAAAACCTAATAAAACGAGCCTAATAAAAAAGAAAAGACTGTCTGGGTATATAACCCGGACAGCCTTTTCCTTTATGATACAGACTCTATTCTGAGTATTCCCTATTAATTAGCGAATGATTTCAAAGGAACACTTACTCCCATGTAAAGATTCATGGCGTTACCGCTGACCGGTAAGCATTGTGGAGTTACCTTTGTCAACATATAATCCGATCCAATAAAGAAATTGATCCAAGACGGTGAGAAATTCAAGGCGATACCATACGTCTTGAACTTACTATGGATAAATGAGTAGCTCAGCGTAGCCTCAAACCATTTCACCGGACGGTAATTACCGGACAATGTCAGTTCCGTATAGGCTTTCGGGGAATAAAGACGAGTGCTCGACAATAAACCGATACCTAACTTGTTTTCCAGCAAACGGTACTCGCCACCGATATTGATTGTCGAACGAAGACGGGTAGTGCTTCCGGACTCACCCTCTTTCTTGAAATGAAGCAAGTTCTCGAAATCTTCCTTGATAGCGTCAAACTGATCGCCCATGCTCGGTATATCACCGTTATTCTCGCCAATAGCCAGATCAAAGCCGTTAAAGTCGAAAGTTCCATCCAACTTACCTAGCGTGCTACCTCCCTTGCTCCAGCTGATAAAACCTAAATCAAGGACAGCGGCGGATAACATGATATTCTCGGTCAATTGGTACGTAGCACCCAAGTCCACTCCCATACCGAAACCGCTAAGACCCGGAGAATCGAAATCAAAGCTATTATAATAATCACGGCCTTGCTCGTCTACTTCCATTTCCGGAACCAAGCCTTTCATATTCGTCTGCAATGTACCGGTAGAGGTAACTTTCCAGCTAGTCTCTCCCATCTCAGCATGCATCTGATCGATCGTAGCGTCCATAGAACCTACGCCCCATAACAATTTAACCTTACCTCCGACTGTCAACTTATCCGTGATAGGACGAGAATATCCTACACCTGTCTCCAAATAAGCCTCGGCATACGCCCTGATATTACGGATATCATACGTACTCTGAGATCCATTACCCTTTTTCATGAACTCGAACAATGTCTTCGGAGCACGAATATTCGCCAATCCCTTGATAGAAACATCAACCGTCCAGAATCCCTTGCCGGCGTACCAGCCACCGGATAGAACCTGCGTACCAAAATCCATGTTTACCTGATTCTCGTCCTTCAAGCCATTCAGGAAAGACTCGGTATTCACGGAGTTATCCATGAACGTAACAGTCTCACCATTCTTCGGATAAATAAAATTATCCACAGCTATTCCGTTCGTACCATACGAAGCGCCAACCGCGCCTAATACCGGAATGGAGACATAGCCTCTCTCGGGACGATACGCCGGATTCATTGTCGTGCGTGCCGTAGAGGATTGCATGAAGTAAGAAGTTCGTATTTGCTGGGCGGATACCGACATCCCCACAGTGGTCAATAAACATAAAGCGCACAGACCTCTCTTATACATATTATATATAGTATTCATCTTTCTTTTTCGTAATTTAAATGGTTAGTACTGGGATCAAATAGAAATTCCGCCTTCTTTCTTGAGTTTCAAGTTGAAGGTCGTTTTCTGGCCTTTCTTCAAAGCCTCGCTTTGATCTCTACCCGTTAAATGTAAATTCAGGTCTATATGACGTGCGTCCTTCATTTTCGGCATATCCTCCTTCGTGATCTCGAAGACAACCTCTCCGGATTGTCCTTTTACCTCCTGCGCCGGGAATTGGATATCTACCGGTACATTGTTCTCATCCATGATCACCATCTCGATAGACATATCGAACGGCATCTCGTTCGTAACCTCTCCATAGATCTTCGCGCTTCCGTCCGAGAAAATATAGTCTACGAAATCCTCATCAAAAGCGTCCTCGATCCGCTCGACGGATACGGCGCTAAACTCCGGCGCCGGAGTCAACGGAAGCTCTACCGCATAGCGTAACTCGCTCAAGGCATCCATAGGAGCGTTCGCCCATTGTTTGCTATCGGCGGACAAAGACAAATGTATTTTTTGAGGAACAATCTGTACGATTCCCGGTAACTTCTCGTTCTTGACAAACTTAAAAGCATCCGTCTTCGGATCAAGAGGGCCGATCCAAATATTAGGAGACACCGTTGACAAGGTAAAATCAGAGGAAGTAGCCTCCTTTTTACTTGCGTTCTCAGCCTCGATAGCCAAGCTACAATCCAAAGAGGCATTCTTTACATTCGACTTTAACGTAATATGGGGATTCGTTAACGCCAAAACGAAATCGCCATCAAACAAACCATCGATATCCCCAGTCGTTATATCTTCCGAGGCGATCTCCACTTTATCAGAGGCGGCCCGTAAGCTTTTCCCCTTAATCTTCATCTCTCCATCATAGATCATGACGTAAGCCCCGTCAACTTCCCGAATGGAAGGGACTTTCTCTACATTCACAACGTCATCCGACGTTACATAACCCGTACCGAGGGGAGCTACCCAAGACTCACCCATTACCGCATCGTCCGTATTGACATCGCTTAAATCATACTTACTATCCACACATGCCGCTAAACAGCAAGATGATAGCAATAGCATCACTAAATGTTTGTTTTTCATATAAAGTTATTTTTATCAAAATTATGACCCTAACAGCGCGCAAAAATAAACAAAATAAATGAAAGTTTAGCCATAAAAAAAGAGTGGCATCGTATTATTAACGCCACTCTTAGCTTATACTATCTTTGACAATCAAAATATTCTTCCGCAAATACGAATCTTCATGACCGGATAAACCGTTAGCTTGTCCATGATCTTCGTAAAGGTATCATCCTCGTCTATCTCATTCAACAAGTCCTTTACATCCCCTGAATCCGTATACACCTCCGGTTTGCCATGGAATTGCACACCCAGCTCAAACATCACGCCAACCCGTTTCTTAGGAACCGCACGACCGAATCCAAGACCTAGATAAGGACGAAAACCGGACACTTTCAATCCACCGGATACATTACCGTTATTATCCACCGGAATCGTATAATCACCGATAACTATGCCCGCACTTTCTCCTTGGGCGATCAGGTCTTTCAGCTTATCACTATGCCCTTCTATCTTCACCAAAGAAGAACCACCGAAATAGGCGCCGGCCGCAACGAAGAACGAAGAAGCGTGAGGAAACGGGTAAACATTCACCAACAACTGTCCGGAAGTACGTTTCAAGCTACCTTTGACATCCATGGAGTATGTATCATTATACACACCCGCTCGCGGATCGTTAACATCTACATCCACGTCCGTATTAATGCTGAAACCCGGCATAAAGGTAAGACCACCTCTCAACGCCAGATAAGGCGTAATAGGAGTAGCGACCTCCACATCTACACCCGTCAAACCAACACCCACTCCTGCCGAAACAGAATTGAAAATCCCTAACTCCTTTTGAGCTGAGATAAAATTACACGTCGCAAACATGCTCACGAACGCACAAAGAAGAAATAGTCTTTTCATTTTCACCATATAAGTTAAATTGTTATTCACCCTAGACTCACAAAAATAAATAAAAAACATGAAACATTCGTTGTAAAAAAGAAAAAGCGACATCGAATTTGCCTCGATGTCGCTTTTTTACGGATAAAGTATACTATTTTACGTATAAGCGTACGTTATTCCTCCTCAGAATCGTCTTCCTTCATATTATGGAATACGTTTTGAACGTCTTCGTCTTCCTCTAATTTCTCGATAATCTTCTCGATAGACTCACGCTGTTCCGGAGTAACCTCCTTCAAATCGTTCGGAATACGTACGAACTCACTACTCAAGATCTCGAAACCATTCTCCTCCAAATATTTCTGGATCGCCGAATTCTGCGCGAACTCACCATAAAGAACAACCTCGTCCTCGTCTTCCTCAACCTCATCTACACCGAAGTCGATCAACTCCAACTCTAGGTCTTCTAAAGAAAGATCCTCTTTTTTAGCGATATGGAATACGCATTTATGATCGAACAAGAACTCCAAGCTACCGGATGTTCCCAGAGAACCACCGTTCTTATTGAAATAACTACGAACGTTGGCTACCGTACGAGTCGTATTATCCGTAGCGGTCTCAACGAAGATAGCGATACCGAAAGGACCATATCCCTCATAGTTCATCTCCTTATAATCCGTGAAATCCTTGGATACGGCACGTTTAATGGCACGCTCCACGTTCTCCTTCGGCATATTCTCCTTTTTGGCGTTCTGCATCAACACACGTAAACGAGGATTATTCTCGGGCTCCGGCCCACCTTGTTTTGCCGCGATCGTGATTTCCTTACCTAACTTCGTGAATACACGGGCCATATTGCCCCAACGCTTAAACTTTCTCGCTTTACGAAACTCAAACGCTCTTCCCATATGTTTATCAGTTTATCTTTATTTTATGTAATTAAATTCTTATCTCAATTGAGCACCTAGCTTTTGTTCCAGATTCGTCTGGATCTTCTTCATGATAGCGTCGATCTGCTTATCGTTCAAAGTCTTGCTCTCATCTTGCATGAAGAAGCTTACGGCATACGACTTCTTGCCCGCCGGAAGGTTCTTGCCCTCGTAAACGTCGAACAGAGATACCTCCTTCAATAGCTTGCGATCGCTATCCTTAGCGATTTTCTCGACCTCGCTAAACTGTACGCTCTTATCAAGCAACAACGCCAAGTCACGTTTAACGGCCGGGAACTTGGAAATCTCGGAGAAGGTTACTTTCGCCTTCTTGATCTCCTTCATCAATTGGGTCCACGACAACTCAGCGTAATAAACCTCCATATCGATATCCAGCATCTTACGAAGTTTCTTGCTTACGATACCCATCGTACCCAATTGACGTCCGGAACCGGTCGTGATGCTTAGGCCCGAAGAATAGATATCATTCGTCAAGTTACCGAAAATAACCCGTTTCATATCCACGCCCAAGCGGGCTAAGATATTCTCTACGTAAGCCTTCAACTCATAAACGGAAGATTTCTCGTCAGGATGCGCCCAGTTGTTCTCCACCCGGTTGCCGGCTACCCAGATGCCTAGACGGTAATCCTCGCTGAACTGCGCCAAGGTCTCATCTTCCTTCTTGTTATCGATATTATAATCATAGCAATTACCGAACTCATAGAAACGGACATTGCCATTCTTACGCTTCATGTTATGCTCGATGCTCTCCAAACCTCCGAACAACAAGGTCTGACGCATGCAGTTCAAATCAGCGCTTAACGGGTTCATCAACATGACACAATGCGCTTCCGGATAAACAGACAGATCCGTATAATAAGCGGAGCGTGTCAAGGAATTGTTCATGATCTCGTTGAAACCACAACCGCAAAGTTGCTCCGAGATCAAGTTCTGCAATTTCCAGCTACGATCCGTAGGAGTCTGGTAACTTAAATTGGACTTCACGTTATCGCTGAACTCCACGTTATTATATCCGTAGATACGAAGAATGTCCTCGATCACGTCTACATCACGCTGCACATCGATACGATATACGGGAACATGCAAAGTCAAGCCCTCGGCAGTCTCGGATACGATCTCCATCTCAAGGCTTGCCAAGATACTTTTCACGGTTTCTACCGGAATATCCTTACCGATCAACGTATTGATCTTCTCGTAAGTCACCTCAACCGTATACGGTTCCGCCACGGTAGGATAAACATCCTGTACGGCACCCGTGATCTTACCTCCCGCCAACTCTTGTATCAACAAGGCGGCACGTTTCAATACATACATCGTATTGTTCGGATCCAAACCACGCTCGAAGCGGAAAGAAGCGTCCGTATTCAAGCCAAAACGACGAGCGGTCTTGCGAATCCACGTCGGATGAAAACAAGCGGATTCCAAGAATACGTCGGTGGTCTCCTCCGTCACGCCGGAATCCAAACCGCCGAACACGCCACCGATACACATCGGTTCCTCGACGTTACAAATCATCAAGTCACGATCGGTCAACGTACGCTCCACGCCATCCAACGTGACGAATTTCGTACCAGCCTCGGCCGCCTTGACAATCACTTTATTTCCTTTGATCTTACCCGCGTCAAAAGAGTGTAAAGGCTGCCCTAACTCATGCAGGATAAAGTTCGTTATATCCACTACGTTATTGATGGGACGAAGGCCGATCACACGCAAACGGTTTTGTAACCACTCCGGGCTCTCCTTCACCGTAACGCCCTTGATCGTAACACCGGAATAACGGGGACAAGCCTCCGTATTCTCTACCACGACCTCTACGCCCGGTGTCTCGTCATCGATCTTGAAAGCGTCTACCGAAGGACGTCTCAATTCGGCGGGCTTGCCGTTTTGCTTCAAATAAGCGGCCAAGTCACGGGCGACACCGAAATGGGAAGTAGCGTCTACACGGTTCGGGGTGATATCCACCTCCAGCACGTAGTCGCTCTTTACATTATAATAATCTTTAGCTAACGTACCTACAACAGCATCGGCGGGAAGTACGATAATACCGTTATGGTCGGTACCGATACCGATCTCGTCCTCGGCGCAAATCATACCGTTGGACTCAACGCCACGGATCTTGGATCTCTTGATGGTAAAGCATTCGTCACCGTCGTACAGTTTCGTACCGTTCACGGCTACGACCACTTTCTGTCCGGCAGCCACGTTCGGGGCACCGCATACGATTTGTAAAGGAGCCTCGCCACCTACATTTACGGTCGTAATATGTAAATGGTCAGAATTCGGGTGTTCCTCACAAGTTAACACTTCACCGATAACCAGTCCCTCAAGTCCGCCCTTAATGGTTTGAACTTCCTCTACTCCACCGGTTTCCAAACCGATAGAGGTAAGCGCCGCAGCAACTTCTTCTGGCTCCAGATCGAAATCAAGATACTCTTTCAGCCAATTGTAAGATATATTCATCGCTATAAAATTTATTCTCTAAAGAGACGGCCTCTATTGATAGCCGCCGAATTGACGGACAAAAGTACGAATAATAATTCAAACGATACAAAAATATCCTCATGAACTTCTACGAACTCTTAACTGCGCCAACGCATGCGTTTCATTCATTCTTAATTTTCTATCGCGAATCATAGATAATAGAGACTCACTTTACGATGAGTCAGAATAAAGATGTACCTTTGCGGGAGGTTTTAACGTTACAACTATTTTTTATGCGTATAGATATACTTACCGTACTTCCCGAGATGATCGAGGGGATGATTAATTGCTCTATCGTCAAGAGGGCGCAAGATAAAGGATTAGCAGAGATTCATTTACATAACCTACGGGATTACACCACTAATAAATGGAGGCGGGTGGATGATTATCCGTTCGGAGGAGAGGCCGGAATGGTGATGCAGATCGAACCGATAGACCGGGCGATCTCAGCGTTGAAAAGCGAACGGGAATATGACGAGGTAATCTATACCTCCCCGGATGGCGAGACACTCAACCAGCCCATGGCCAACAGCATGTCTTTACTAAATAATATGATTATCCTCTGCGGGCACTATAAAGGGATCGACTATCGTATCCGTGAGCATTTGATAACGAAAGAGATATCCGTAGGAGACTATGTCCTTACCGGAGGAGAGCTGGCCGCCGCTATCATAACCGACGCCGTGGTACGCTTGATACCGGGAGCGATCGGCGACGAGCAAAGCGCCCTCTCCGACTCCTTCCAAGATGACTTACTGGCCCCGCCTGTTTATACACGTCCCGCCGATTACAAAGGTTGGAAAGTACCCGAGGTACTATTATCCGGGCACCAGCGCAAGATCGAAGAATGGCGCTTGCAACAAGCACAAGAGCGTACGGCACGCCTCCGGCCGGATTTATTGAAATAGCAGCGTTAAAAAACAAGGCCGGGGATCATCCCCCCGATGATACCCCGGCCCCTCTATCCACAAACAATCATGGCTACAACATCACTCTTATTTATTGAAACGTTCTTTCAATTTAGCTAACATGTCTTTTGTCATGGCATCCAAATCATACTCCGGCTTCCAGCCCCACTCTTGGCGGGCGCAAGTGTCATCCAAGGAGTTCGGCCACGACTCGGCGATAGCCTGACGCAAAGGATCTACCTCATACTCCATCTGGAATTCAGGCATATATTTCTTGATATTATTAAAGATGATCTCCGGATCGAAACTCATCGACGCAATGTTGAAAGAGTTGCGATGAACGAACTTCGTAGAATCCGCCTCCATAATCTCGATAGCGGCACGCAAGCCGTCCGGCATGTACATCATATCCATGAAAGTACCGGCTGCGATCGGGCAAACGAATTTCTCGCCCTTAGCGGCCGAATAGTAAATATCGACAGCGTAATCCGTCGTACCACCACCCGGAGGTGTTACGTAAGAGATCAATCCGGGGAAACGAACCGAACGTGTGTCCACGCCGAAACGGATATTATAATAATCGCTTAACAACTCGCCGGATACCTTCGTCACGCCGTACATCGTACGAGGATTACGGATCGTATCTTGAGGAGTCTTGTCTTTCGGGGTATTGTTACCGAAAACGCCAATAGAGCTCGGCGTAAATACGGCGCAGTGCATCTCACGGGCCACCTCAAGCACATTGAACAAGCCTCCCATACCGATCTTCCATGCCAACTGAGGTTTAGCCTCGGCTACAGCCGACAAAAGAGCCGCCAAGTTGTAGATCGTATCAATATTATATTTTGATACCGTCTCAGCGATCTGCTGCTCGTTCGTGATATCCACGATAGCGGAAGGTCCCGACTCTAATAACTCGCCTTTAGGTTCCGCACCCGGGATATAACCCGCTACTATGTTCCCACCGTAGATACTTCTTAATTTCATGGTTAACTCTGATCCGATCTGACCGGTAGAACCAATTACTAATACATTCTTCATCGCGTTTAATGAGATTTAAGTTTTTTTCCGTCGGCAAAGGTATAGAGAATAAAACAGTTTAGACATGAATTTCTTCTCTTTTTTAGTATTAAAATTCAAAAAAAAAACAGACCTTTGTCTGTCGCTTTGACAACGAAGCTACTACTCACATCTAAATACTAATAAAAAACGAAGTTTTTATGTACGGAAAACTTAAAGAATTCTTGACAAATGAACTTGAAGGCATCAAAGCCGCTGGTTTATACAAGAACGAGCGTATCATTACTACGCCACAGAGAGCCGACATCAAAGTAAATGCCGGAAGTGATGTTTTGAACTTCTGCGCCAACAACTATCTTGGCCTGTCCGATAACCAACGACTGATCAAGGCCGCGAAAGAAGCCATGGATACACACGGTTATGGTATGTCGTCCGTTCGTTTCATCTGTGGAACGCAGGATTTGCACAAGCAATTGGAAGCAGCCATCTCCGACTATTTCAAGACTGAGGACACGATCCTTTACGCCGCATGTTTCGACGCTAACGGTGGTTTGTTCGAGCCATTGTTCGGCGAGGAAGACGCTATCATCTCGGATGCCTTGAACCACGCCTCTATCATCGACGGTGTTCGTTTATGCAAGGCTAAACGTTATCGCTACGCTAACGCCGATATGGCGGACTTGGAGCGTTGCCTACAAGAGGCGCAGGCCCAACGTCACCGTATCATCGCCACGGACGGCGTGTTCTCCATGGACGGCAATGTCGCTCCGATGGACAAGATTTGCGAGCTTGCCGAGAAATATGACGCATTGGTTATGGTGGACGAGTCTCACTCTGCCGGTGTCGTAGGCCCGACGGGTCATGGCGTAGCCGAGCAGTTTGATGTTTACGGACGTGTAGATATCTTCACGGGTACGCTGGGTAAGGCGTTTGGTGGTGCCATGGGTGGCTTCACGACCGGAAAGAAGGAGATTATCGATATGTTACGTCAGCGTTCTCGCCCCTACTTGTTCTCTAACTCCGTGGCTCCGGCCATCGTAGGCGCAAGCTTGGAGATGTTCAAGATGTTGAAGGAAAGCGACGCTTTACATACGAAATTAATGAACAACGTAAGTTACTTCCGCGACAAGATGCTGGCAGCCGGTTTCGATATCAAGCCGACTCAATCCGCTATCTGCGCTGTTATGTTGTACGACGCTAAGTTGTCTCAAGATTTCGCCGCCAAGATGCAGGAAGAGGGTATTTACGTAACCGGTTTTTATTACCCGGTAGTACCGAAGGGACAAGCTCGTATCCGTGTACAATTGTCCGCCGGCCACGAGACTGAGCATCTGGACAAGGCTATCGCAGCGTTTATCAAGGTAGGAAAAGAGCTAGGCGTTATCAAATAACACCTCTCTCATTCATCATACAAGGCCACATCCGGGCAAGATGATCTGGATGTGGCTTTTTAATCACTAAGAACAATCATGCAACTCAGTAACTACCATAGTCATTGTACTTTTTGTGATGGAAGAAGTATTCCGGAGGATTTCGTGAGATTCGCCATAACACACGGGTTCCGTGCGTACGGTTTTTCCTCCCACTCGCCGCTTCCGTTCGAGACTTTCTGGAATATGTCTAAAGACGATATGCCGGAGTATCTGCAAGAGATAAAACGACTGAAACAGAAATACAGCGATCAACTGGAAATATATGCCGGTCTGGAGATTGATTATCTGGACGAGACCTATAACGCCTCGATCCCCTATTTCCAAGAGTTGCCCTTGGACTACCGGATCGGTTCCATCCATTTCCTGCCCGTATCAGAGCGTCTGGCCGAAGAGAACATGGTCTGTATAGACGGCTCATTCAGGGAATACGCCCACTCCGTGGAGCGGCATTTCGAGGGAGATGTCCGGTTGCTTGTCAAGCGTTTCTTCGATACCACGATGAAAATGATAGAGGCCGGAGGCATCGATATCGTCGGACATATCGACAAGATCTATATGAACGGACAGAAATACGAGATCTTCAATTTTGAGGAGGATTGGTATCGGAAGCCTTTTGAGGCTTGTCTGGATCTGGTTCAGGAGAAAGAATTGATGGTAGAGGTCAACACCAAGAACTGGACCAAGAAAAAAGAGCTTTACCCCCGTGTGGAATATCTCTCACGGATGCGGGAAATGAATATCCCTGTCATGGTGAACTCCGATTGCCATTATCCGGATTTGGTGAACGACGGTCGCAAGGAGGTTTTTGAGTTGCTAAAGCAAGCCGGCTTCAAGTCTACCCGTGAGCTCGTGAAAGGCAAATGGCAAGATATCGCCCTCTAGGATTTATTTTTCCGCTTATACAGGAAGGATTGCCAACGCTCCTCGGCGTTCCCTTGACGAAACATGTCATAACGTGCCATCGTAAAGAACAGATCCGATAAACGATTCACGAACGCCATGATTCCGGCAGGAACCGGGTCTTTCCGATTCAATGTCCACAAGCGGCGTTCGGCCCTGCGGGTGATCGTACGGGCCAATTGGAGGTGCGCCGAAACAGGTGTGCCTCCCGGAAGGATAAAATACCCGTTATCCTCCATCTGGGCGGATAGATCATCGATATGGGACTCACAAAAGACGGTCAAATCATCGGGAAGCGGATTCGGATTCTGATCACGGATCGCCGATGGTGTCGCCACATGAGACATCACGGCCATCATCTCACGCTGTATCCTACCCAGCAACACCTGCCATTCATGATCGGGAGGCAGCAACGTACGGACAATGCCGATCTCGGCGTTCAACTCATCCAACGTCCCATTCGCCTCGATACGGATGTCATCCTTATCGACACGCTCACCGCCATGTATGCCGGTTTTTCCTTTATCTCCTCCACGGGTATATATTCTCATAGGATACTCATTTTAGGACTTATGAAAAAAGACTACCGTATTCCGGTGATAAACACTATAGTATTCATCTTCAAACACTACTGTGTTTATCCACGAATACTATAGTGTTCTCACACGAACACAGTAGTCTTTTCTATTCGTTAATCAAAGAAGTGCTTAAACTTACTGAAGATTTTCTCTTTCATCGTCTTATTAGGCTGGAAGTTCGGTGAATTCTCCAATCCGTTCAGCGTCTCTTTCTCCGTAGACGACAAAGTCTCGGGGATATATACACTCACGTTCACCAACAGATCGCCCGTACCATAACTATTGATGGAAGGAAGTCCTTTATTACGCAAACGAAGCACCTTACCCGGCTGCGTACCCGGCTCGATCTTCAATTTCGCCTTTCCGTCGATGGTCGGGACCTCTACCGTGGCTCCCAAGGCTGCTTGCGGAACACTCAATAGCAGGTTGTATAACAGATCGTTCTCATCACGAATCAACTCCGGATGCGGTTCCTCCTCGATAAGGATCAATAAGTCGCCATTGATTCCACCATGTCGTGCGGCGTTGCCTTTACCATTCATGGAGAGCTGCATGCCCTCGGCTACACCGGCAGGGATATTGATCGTGATAATCTCATCGTCGCGAACGACGCCCTCACCGTTACACTCCGTACATTTCTTGACAACGATCTTGCCCTCGCCACCACAAGTAGGACAAGTCGTCTGCGTCTGCATCTGCCCTAGGATCGTGTTGGCGATACGGGTAACGACACCGCTACCTTTACACGTATCACACGTCTTCACACCCTCCGAGCCTTCCGCCCCGCTACCGTGACAATGCGAACAAGGCACATACTTCTTCACCTTGATCTTCTTTTCCACGCCGTTAGCGATCTCTTTCAGGTTCAGCTTCACCTTCACACGCAAGTCCGATCCACGGTTCACACGGCGTCCTCCACGAGAACCGCCGAAACCACCGAAGCCTCCGAAACCGCCAAAATGTCCACCAAAGATGTCGCCGAACTGGGAGAAGATATCTTCCATGGACATTCCGCCACCGAAGCCGCCACCTTGTGAAGCCCCACCGACACCCGCATGACCGAATTGATCATAACGCTGACGCTTTTGCGGATCGCTCAACACGTCGTATGCCTCAGCCGCCTCCTTAAAGTTCTCCTCCGCTTGCTTATCGCCCGGGTTCTTATCCGGGTGGAATTGTATCGCCTTCTTACGGTACGCTTTCTTTATCTCATCCGCCGAAGCATTCTTCTCAACGCCCAGCACTTCATAGTAATCCCTTTTAGCCATCCTTGTATTTGTTATTTGCCGATTTTCCGATTATTCTCCCACTACTACTTTAGCGTGACGTATTACCTTGTCAAATAAGGTATATCCAGTTTGTACGCAATCCAATACCTTGCCCTTCATGTCCGGTTCCGGAGCGGGAATCGTAGCGATAGCCTCAAACTCCTCCGTGTTGAACGGCTTGCCTATGGCCTCGATCGGCTTTACGCCCTGCTGAGACAGATAGCCCATGAACTTACCGAAAATCAAGTCCACGCCTTCTTTAACGGCCTCTACATCCTCAGCCGTGCGGACGTTCTGCAAAGCACGCTCGAAATCGTCGATAATAGGAAGAAGGTTCTTTAACGCACCCTCGCCGCCAGTCTTGATCAAATCGGCCTTCTCACGCATCGTACGTTTACGGTAATTGTCAAACTCCGCCATCAAGCGCAGGTGGGAATCGTTCAATTCGTTATATTTCTTTTGCAAGGCTTCCTCCTCGCCCGACACATTGTCAGAGCCGGCAGTTTCATCTGCCGCATTTGACTGTTCTTCCTGCAAATTTGTCGCTTCCTCATTATTCACGTTTTCGTTTTTTGAAGCGTTTTCTTTTTTCTCGTTTGGATTCATCTTGCTCATAATCTATCTGATTTTTTTCATTACTAACTAATTGTAAGCGAAATACGGTACCACATAAATACCCTTAAAAAGTATATACACAGCATCCATATCAAGTTCATACACTATTATAGCAGCAAATATATTGCCAACTATTCCACCACATCAAAAATATCTTTACCTTTGCCTATGTTTTAAACGAAATAGGTATTTTTAGAGTAAATAAAATTCCAGAATATGATGAGAAGTGTGATTTTATCAACGTTACTATTAGTATTGGCGGTCTGTACGGTTTCCGCCCAAAACAGGAATACATCCATCTGCCGACTAGGCTTCACATACGATATCAGCCAGAGCAAGAACTGGGGAAATAACAAGCCGGTCATTAAAAGCGTCATCCCTTATTCATCCGCCGAGCAAGCAGGTATTAAGAAATACGACGTGATCGAGGAGATCAACGGTGTACCTGTGACGGAAATATCTGTCGATGAGATCCCACAACTGCTGAATCCCGCCGGAAGAAACGATGTCCTATTGACTATCAGCAACCTTTCCTCTCCTTCTAAACAAGTATTGGTAAAGAAGGACTGCAAGAAAAGTAACGCCATCACGGAAGACCAGCTGGCGTCCGCCTATGCGATGTATAGCTTGGAGACAACCAATGAGCAAGAATTCATATGCCCGTTCAAGACTACCGTCACATCCGACGGCGTAGATTTCGGTAACTTCAAGACATTCGCCTTCTCGACCATCGACGAGAATAACCGTAAACTGGAAACGGTCATCAACGAATGCATCGAGAACGAGTTGACCAAAAAAGGACTTACGGTTGATATCGCGAAGCCGGATTTATTGATACAGACTTTCTATTTTTTCGATAAGAACCCGAACTATCTGGGAGCGAATAAAGTATTGGTAGAAAAAGAACCGACTTACCGGTACAACTTCTCGCACAGTAAGATGGAGAAATTCCCGTTCTTGAATTACGCCGCCGCCGAAGCGGAAGCCGAATATCTGTTGCAATTCGGTATCCGTATCATCGATCAAAAAGATATCCCCGGACGTGTACTCTGGGAATGTGAGGCGAACGAGTTGCTGGAAGACTCTTATCGTTTAGACGAATACGCCCGGGTGCATGTCCCGTTGATGTGTATGCAATACCCATACACGAAATACGGACGTAACGTACCGTTCAAGGTGAGCAAGAAGACCTATAATTATACGGGGATCAGCTACGATATCGATAAATTGGATCAAGTGGTTGACGTAGATCGTAACTCTCCCGCTTATGCGGCAGGCATCCGTCCTCGTGACATTATAGAAAAGATCGGCCGCCATAAGATGGATCATTCGGCAGAGGAGTTCTCATCCGCCTACAAACGCTTTATCACGAACACGATGCAATATCGTGATCCGAAGACGATGTTTACGGACGCGAACGGTTTCAAATATTGCATGTTTTGGGACGTATTCAAATATCCCCAAATAGCGGATGCGTCGCAAAGCTCCGATTACTTGCCGGCGTTCTCTTATTTATACTATTTCGCCCCTTATATTAATCCGTCCGGCAACAACGCCTGTACATTTAATATAAAGCGTGGCAAGACAAAATTAGAAGTAATTATCCGTCCTACCATTCGCTCTGAAGTGACGGTAGAGATCAAATAAAGATTTTACAAACACGTGATATATCCACAAAATTTTGAACAAAAGACGGGCTTTGATAAGATCCGTCACTTAATCACAGAAAAATGTTTAAGCCCGCTCGGGGAAGAGCGGGTAGCGGAGATGGGATTCTCCGCCGATTTCGAGGTCGTATCCAAGCGATTGGAACAAACCGATGAGTTTATCCGTATCCTACACGGAGACACGGAATTCCCCGCCAGTTATTTCTTCGACGTGCGCTATTCCTTGAAACGGATTCGGCCGGAAGGTACTTGGCTGGATGAACGGGAGTTGTTCGACCTCAAACGTTCCTTGCAAACGATCAATGACATCGTACGCTTCTTCAAGCCCATGGACGATGAGGAAATCAAGTATCCGGCCTTGACTGAATTGGCGGGAGATATCTTTGTCTTCCCCCAATTGATTGGAAAGATCGATAGCATCCTCGATAAATTCGGCAAGGTCAAGGACAGTGCTTCCTCCACCCTATCGCAAATCCGCAGGGAGATGACGATCACGATGAGCGGTATATCCCGCAGCCTGCAATCCATCCTCCGTGCGGCGCAATCGGACGGGGTTGTCGATAAGGACGTGACACCGACCATGCGCGACGGTCGTTTGATGATCCCGGTAGCCCCGGCCTTCAAACGAAAGATAAAAGGTATCGTACATGATGAGTCCGCCAGTGGCAAGACGGTCTTTATAGAGCCGGAGGTGGTCGTGGAAGCGAATAACCGCATCCGGGAACTGGAAGGGGAAGAACGCCGGGAAATCATTAAGATACTGACGGAATTCACGAACGTGATCCGTCCTTTAGCTCCGGATATCCTACAATCTTACGAGTTTCTTGCCGACATTGACTTCATTCGTGCGAAAGCGTTATTTGCGGAGCAAGTCAAGGCGATCAAGCCGATCGTGGAGGATAAGCGACAAATGGATTGGGCACGTGCCGTGCATCCGCTCTTATTCCTGTCTTTACAGAAACAGGGCAAGCAGGTAGTTCCCCTCGATATCGAGCTGACCGAGGGAAAACGGATCTTGATCATATCCGGTCCGAACGCCGGTGGTAAATCCGTTTGCCTGAAAACGGTCGGATTACTTCAATACATGTTGCAATGTGGTTTATTGATTCCTTTGCATGAGCGATCAAGAACCGGGATCTTCGAGCATATATTCATCGATATAGGCGATGAGCAAAGCATCGAGAACGATTTGAGTACCTACAGTTCCCACCTTACCAACATGAAGTATTTCGTGAAGAATTGTAACGAGCGGACCATTATCCTAATCGATGAGTTCGGTAGCGGTACGGAACCCCAGATTGGCGGCGCTATCGCCGAGGCTTTATTGGATCGCTTCAACCGGAATCATAGCTTTGGGGTAATCACGACCCACTACCAGAATTTGAAGCATTTCGCCGAGGATACGGAGGGTATCGTAAACGGTGCCATGTTGTACGACCGCCATTTGATGCAGCCCTTGTTCAAGCTTTCTATCGGAAACCCGGGTAGCTCGTTCGCCGTAGAGATCGCACGCAAGATCGGTCTGCCCGAGGACGTGATAGCCGACGCTTCCGCGAACGTCGGAGCGGATTATATCAATATGGACAAATACTTGCAAGATATCGTACGCGATAAACGGTACTGGGAAAGCAAACGGCAGAATATCCGTCAGCAGGAGAAAAAACTGGAAGATGTCACTTCTCGTTATGAACAAGACTTGGAAGCCGTAAACAAGCAACGGAAAGAGATCATCCGGGAGGCAAAGGCCGAGGCCCAACGTATTCTAGCGGAGGCTAACGCCAAGATCGAGAATACCGTCCGTGAGATCAAGGAGGCCCAAGCGGAAAAAGAACAGACCAAACTGGCCCGCAAAGCCTTGGAAGAGTTCAAGAACTCCGTAATGGCGACCGAAGAAGAAGACGATAAGATCGCACGCAAGATGGCGAAGCTCAAGGAACGGAACGAACGGAAGAAACAGAAACAAAAAGTGACGGCCCAGCCAATATTTAATAAAGAGGTGATAGAGGTCGGTGACAATGTACGCCTTAAAGGGCAGGTTTCCGCCGGAACCGTTATGGAACTACAAGGAAAGCAGGCCGTAGTAGCATTCGGGATGATCAAAAGCACGGTTAAGCTGGAGCAGTTGGAAAAGGTAAGCAAAGGCCAGATCAAACGGGAAATCCAGAAAAGCACGTTCGTCAGCTCCCAGACCACTGACAATATGCATGAGAAGAAGATAAACTTTAAGCAAGAAATCGATGTGAGAGGAATGAGGGGCGATGAGGCATTGCAAAGCGTGACCTATTTTATCGACGACGCCATTCAAGTCGGGGCAGGCAAGGTTCGCATCTTGCATGGAACCGGTACGGGTATCTTACGTCAGCTAATCCGGGATTATCTGCGCACGGTTCCCGGTGTCCGTCGTTTTCAAGACGAGCATGTGCAGTTCGGAGGCGCCGGCATCACCGTTGTTGAATTCGATTAAAAAGAGATCCTTATTATGAGACGGAATGAATATACACACAGGAGAAGACATATATCCAACCGGCATTTATCGGACAAGTATTATTACGCCGGCGAACATGAGACAGCAACCGGCATCCGTCTCACGCAATACAACGAACAATCTTTGCATACGAAAGAGGTGCGGATAACCGACACCTCTTTCAGCAAACTATCCGACTCGGATCAGATCAATTGGTTCGAGGTTAGCGGATTGACCAATGCGGATGCCATTACCCGTATCGTAAAAGATTTCGGACTGCATAATCTGGACGCTAAGGATATCTTGACTCCCCAACACGTGGTCAAGGTAGAGGAATACAAAGGACGAATGCTTATCGTATTAAACTCCTGCTATTACGATGTCAATAACGAGATGCGGTCTGAGCACATCAGTATACTGGTAGCGAACAATACGGTTATCACTTTTACGGAAAGCAACAACCCCGTATTCGAGGCCGCTCATAAAGCGCTACTATCCAACATGCTGAACATCCGGAAAAAAGGCAGTGGATTGCTGCTCGCTTTCCTTCTAAACACGATCATAGCGAATTTAGTAGAATCCGCCTCAAAGGTAGAAGAGATACTAGAGGATATAGAAGAGACTTTGCTCGATCCTAAGAACGATCAGGGTAATATGGGTTCCCTAATCCAACAACACCGCCATGAGTACATGATTATCCGTAAGAATAGCCAACCGCTGAAAGATCAATTCTCAAAACTATTACGAACAGAGAACGGGATTATCACCCCGGATATCCTGCCGATCTATAATGACCTGCAAGACCAACTCCAATTCGTTATCCAAACAACGGAAAGCTGCCGGGAAATCACCTCTTCCCTTGTCGATCTTTATATATCCAATAACGATCTTAGGATGAACGCCATCATGAAACGGCTGACGATTGTCTCCACCCTTTTCATCCCTTTGACATTCTTGGTGGGCGTATGGGGTATGAACTTCAAGATAATGCCGGAATTGGATTGGCGTTACGGTTATTTCATAGCTTGGGCCGTCATGATAGCTACCGGAGTATTGACTTGGCTATATATGAAACGAAAGGATTGGTATTAAAACCAATCCTTACGATCTGAAGAATTTCTTCCTATACTTATAAAAAGTATTCTTAGAGACGTTGAAATGCTCGCAAATCGATCCTACCGATTCTCCCCGCTCCAACATGTTCATGATCTCCCCCTTATGGGCATCCAAGAAGAACAACTTGGATTCCGAGCCTTTAGGACGTCCCAACCGCTTTCCCGTACTTTTCACCTGTTCCAAGGCGTCTTTTGTACGTATGGAAACCAGACTGTGATCAATCTCGTCTACTTGCTTGAAGACATTAATCATCAATTGGCGATCCATCCGGTCATCGAATATATAACGGTCGTTTATACAATAGACCGTCACGTCCTTCTCCATGCAAACGGTAAGTATCCCCATCAACTCATATAAGGTAAGACACAAACGGGTAATATCCGATACGATCAAGGCATCCCCTTTCTTCAAGCGTTCGAGAACAAGTTTTAACTTTGGTCCCGGCTGTTTCGCTTTCTCTCCGGATACTTCCATGACCCATTTATCCACATGGATATCTTTGGCCGCGGCAAAAGAAGAGATCTCTTCCCTTTGAATATCCAAGTGTTGCCGGTCTGTAGCCACATTTAAATACGCTATCGTCATAAATTTCACTAATTGTTTCTAGCGTGAAGGTACAAAAAGAATGAGTATATCTTCAAGATTATGGGATGTTTAACGCTTTATTTCGTACATTTGCGTTTATATTCATATATTATGATAACACATATACGAGTAGCTAGCCAACAATTGGAACAATCCCGATTCGAGTCCCCGAAAGAATTGGTCTCTTGGATGGGCGCTATCCAGGCGCAGGAGTATGAGATGGCCAAATGGGCGATCGGTATTCGCTTGAGATCCTCTTCCCTTGAAACGGTAAATGAGGCTTTGTACAAAGGTGATATTCTACGTACCCATGTGATGCGTCCTACTTGGCATTTCGTGGCCGCCGAGGATATCCGTTGGATGCTTATGCTATCTTCCGAGCGTATCAAGGCTGCCGTTATGTCGTACGCCAAGGGACATTTCGGGAAGATAGAAAAAACGCTGTTCACAAGATGCCTAGATCAGATCGGAAAGATACTGGAAGGATACAAAAGCCTGACCAAACAAGAAGTAACGGCGGAATTGCAAAAATCCGGGATTTTGCCTACCATAGATCACGTAAACCTTTTCCTTACATGGGGTGAGGTGGAAGGCATCGTCTGTAGCGGGATCGATAAAGGAAAGAAAACGACTTACGCCTTATTGGACGAACGTGTCCCTCCTACTCGTGAACTTTGCAGGGAAGAGGCTCTGGCGAGATTGGCATCCAGATATTTTCAAAGCCACTCCCCTGCCCAGTTACAGGATTTTGTTTGGTGGTCCGGGCTAACCGCTACCGAGTGTAGGCTCGCTATCAATCTGATCAAGGCGGAGTTAATGACCGAGACGTTCGATTCCCGTGAATATTTCATCCACCAATCATGGAAAGGAAAAAATGAGAGCGAACCTGTACTGCGTCTCCTCCCCGCCTTCGATGAATACTTGATCAGTTATAAAAACCGCACGGACGTATTGCCGCTAGAACATCATCCAAAAGCGTTCAACCGATTCGGCACCTTCTACCCGGTTATCTTATATAACGGAAAGATAATAGGTAATTGGAGCCGCTCCATTAAGAAAAACACCATTCAAATAGAAATGGACTTTTTCGAGAAGAAGCCCCGCATTCCAGTGAAACTAATCCAGCAGGCCGAAGCGCAGATAGACGCTTTTTATAGAGGCTTATTGTACCGCCCAGCGCTTCAATGTCGGGAAAAATAATTTCATATTCGCTACGGCCTCCTCTTTCGTATAATGAAGGTCCGCATCTTTATTGAACTCATCGACAAACTGGACACAATGATCGATCATCTGATCCATCGTACAGTCCATCGTGAAGGCCCCGTCCTTATAACAATAGCAACAATATTCCTCATTCTTGCTTCCGTCATGGTTCGTTCCTAACTCCTCATTCTTTTGCAGCGGCATACCGCAGCTTTGGCAAAATTTTGTTTCCATACTAATTTATTTTATAGGTATATAAATCTTTGTCACTTGCGTATCGTCATCCTCTTCCGAATAACTCACATATTCCTCAAACGCCATTCCATGCCGTTTGGTATAATTGAAATCTATATTTATAGTATTATATAGTTCTTGTAATCCCGCATAACTACCTTTTAAGGTATAAACCGCATATTTTCCTTTCTGCAAACGAATCGTACCGAACATCCCTGATGGAATAATCTCCTTCCCGACCGAAGCATTACTCCACTTCTCGGTCTCTTCTCTCAGACGTGCTCGCAACTTATCCATATAAGCTTTCGGAGATACGCTGAATTGTTTCTTGAACGCTTTCGAGAAAGATTGGGGGTTATCATAGCCTACCCGACTCGCTAGATCTGCCAGACTCATATCTTCCGTATGCATATATAGAACCGCTCGCTCTACACGTTGCCTTGCCACATAAGCATATAATGACTCATTCAAGGCTCCTTTCATAATACGTAGTAGCTGCCGCTCGGACACGTTTACCTGCCCGGCTATTATATCCAGTCGTAAAGGGAGATGCAAATTCGCATTGATATAATCAATTACTTGATTGATTTTCCGTTGATATATGTTTTCCGTATCAGGCTTCATCCTATAGATTCTTATGATGACAAAAATACATAATCCCAACAGACTGACAATTGTCCAATCTCGCCAATTTAAGATTTCCCCTATATTTGTTTAAAAGCCATCAACTTCAAGATTCTATAGATTGTAAAATCAGTAATTCTGTTACACTTATCAGTAATTGGTATACAAAAGCAATGGAATATCTTAAATAATTTTGTAATATGAATAAAATCAAGAAAACAAATATGAATATAAAGAAAATAACCATTGCCATGTTGATCACATTAATCTCCATTGGCAATATAAACGCACAAGAAATGAAAACTGAAATTCCAAAAATTAGTGAATTCCCTACAGGAAATGAAAACACCGGGTTTGAACAATATTTCTCGGGGAAGTCTTGGCTGGTGCCATTAACAAGCAATAAGGATTTAAACGTACCAATGTTTAACGTAACGTTTGAACCTAACTGCCGAAACAACTGGCACACGCATACAGGAGGACAGATACTCATCGCCGTAGGTGGTGTGGGTTATTATCAAGAACGAGGTAAAAGCGCCCGTCGTTTACTACCCGGGGATGTTGTCGAAATCGCACCAAACATAGAGCATTGGCACGGCGCCTCACCGGACAGTTGGTTTTCGCATATCGCCGTAGAATGCAATCCCCAAACCAACAAAAATACTTGGCTTGAGCCGGTAAGTGATGAGGAATATGGGAAGACCGTAAATGATAAGTAGTAGATTTTCCTTATTGTTTACACAAACCGAGCCTAAAAGACACTCCGGTTTCCCCTAGAAGAAACTGCAGTTTCTATCCTAGCGGGAAACTGTAGTTTCCTAAGAAAGAAATACAAAGAAACTGTAATATGCTAGTAAACAGAATATTGAATAACATATTCTCATCCTATGCCCTGTATATAAGACATTCTTCTCGCAAAATTCAATCCGTGCAATTAATATCATTAACAGATTCATTCTCATACGCAGACTTTTGTGATTTTATAAATATATCACGGTACTCATCAAGTAAGTTAATGTCCTGCAAATCATTAACGCCTAAAATCTCACGGATTAAATCCGCCTTGCCTGCTTCTATCTCCACTTTCGGTATCATATATCTTAATTTAGATTAATAAATAAAATCATCTGTTTGGTGTTTTAAACAGACATCGTCACCCTTTTGTTTATACAAAATTTAAATTTAACACAACAAATTTTACAGTATCCGAAATTTATCCCCTTAACTTAATCAACCAATAAGGATAGTCAAATCCCTTTCTAAATTGTTATTCACTAACAAGGATATTTCAAAATCAAAAAATCAATCTTATGGAGAAAAATATTTTCTGGTTAGAAAATGACCAACTCAAAGAGATAGCCTGTTCATTTCGGGAAAAGGTTGAAGAGGGATTAAAACATGAAAATGCGGAGATACAATGCATACCGACTTTTATCTCTCCCAAAACCTCTGATATTAATGGAAAAGCATTGGTTCTCGATTTAGGAGGAACCAACTATAGAGTAGCGACCGTCGATCTTGGACAAGGATCACCAACCATCCATCCCAACAATGGGTGGAAAAAAGACATGTCGATCATGAAATCACCGGGATATACTCGTGAGGAGCTATTTAAAGAATTAGCCGATATGATTGTCGGGATAAAACGGGATGAGGAAATGCCAATCGGCTATTGTTTTTCTTATCCAGCAGAATCCGTACTCAGTGGAGACGCCAAATTGTTACGTTGGACAAAAGGAGTCGACATTAAAGAAATGGTAGGGCAATTAGTTGGCAAACCACTTCTCGACTACCTAAACGAACATTGTAAAATCAAATTTACAGGTATTAAAGTATTAAACGATACTATCGCCAGCTTGTTTGCCGGCCTAACCGACAATAGCTATGACGCCTATATCGGTCTGATCGTAGGAACAGGCACCAACATGGCCACTTTCATTCCGGCAGATAAAATAAAGAAATTAGATCCGAGCTATAATATACAAGGCTTAGTCCCTGTCAACCTAGAGTCGGGCAACTTCCATCCTCCATTCCTCACGACAGTCGATGATACGGTTGACGCCATTTCAGGCAGCCTTGGAAAACAGCGGTTTGAGAAAGCGGTTTCGGGTATGTATCTAGGCGATATATTGAAAGCGGCTTTCCCTTTGGATGAGTTTGAGAATAAATTCGATGCCCAAAAATTGACCGCAATCATGAACTATCCGGATATCCACAAGGACGTATATGTAGATGTAGCTCATTGGATCTACAACAGATCAGCACAATTAGTCGCCGCATCGCTACTGGGCCTTATTCAGTTACTGAGATCATATAATAAAGATATACAAAAAATCTGTCTAGTAGCCGAAGGCAGTCTATTTTGGAGCGAGAATAGAAAAGATAAAAACTATAACATTCTTGTTCTGGAGAAATTACAAGAACTCCTTAATGAATCCGCATTAGCGGATGTCGAAATCCATATCAACAATATGAATAACGCAAACTTGATAGGAACAAGTATAGCGGCGCTCTCTTGAAATCAATATGAATGAAGTGAATCTTGAACTATAAAATTACGTTTTTCAAAATAAATAGAAAGTGCGGGTATTCTTTACATACGACACCCGCACTACTTTTTCCGCAGAAAAATGATTGTATAATTCACTCATAGCGCATCGCACAAATGGATTCAGCCCCAGAGGATGAAATATAACCGCAATCATATCAATATTAGCTAGTGGTTTGGATTGGATATCGTAATCAATAGAGAATACCGAAATTTTCCGCCTTATTGATAGCTTCGATCGCATTATCTACATTTAGCTTTGCCAATATATTCTTTCGGTGATTATTTACCGTATAAATACTAAGATTTAGCTTATAAGCGATCTCTTTGCTCAGAAAACCTTGCCGAATTAATATTAGTATTTCTTTCTCACGCTTGGTTAATTGAGGTTCGGCTAGAATAACTGTCGACGCAAGTATCAGTCCTGTCTTTCTATTGATAACTGTCCGTTTAATTCTTTCGGTAGGCGATACAATCGGGATAATACTTGGTTCCGAAAATCTGTACCCGCTGATATTGTGCAAATTGTATCTGTTCTCATTTATCTATTATGCTTTACTTTGCATTATTTTAGTTTTCAAATATATTTAATGATTATGAAGTTGAAATTTGCCAAGAGAATGTCTTATATAAAGGCTTCGGAAATAAGAGAAATACTCAAAGTTACAGAACGGGAAGATGTTATTTCATTTGCTGGTGGACTACCTGCCCCTGAGCTATTCCCCATAGATGAAATTAACAAAATGAATCAGGTCGTTTTGCAAGAAGCAGGAGCAAAAGCTCTTCAATATACGACTACTGAAGGGTATTATCCTTTACGTGAATGGATTGCCAAACGAATGAATGAACGCTTAGGGACATCGTTTGATAAGGATAATATTCTTATAACTCACGGTTCGCAACAAGGATTAGATTTATCCGGAAAAGTATTTCTGGACGATGGTGATATCGTATTGTGTGAAAGCCCCACCTATTTAGCAGCAATTAGCGCATTCAAATCATATGGGAGTGGCTTCATTGAAATTCCAACAGATGAAGAAGGCATGGATATGGCTACTTTGGAAGAGGTACTGAATAATACTCAAAATATAAAACTAATATATGTAATACCAACCTTTCAAAATCCCACTGGAAAAACATGGAGTTTGGAAAGACGAAAAAAACTGGCTGAACTATCTGCTTTATATGATATTCCTGTTATTGAAGATAACCCTTATGGAGAATTAAGGTTTGAAGGAGAGTCTTTACCCTCTATAAAGTCTTTTGATAAGGTAGGTAATATCTTATGCACTGGTAGTTTTTCTAAAATCTTTTGTCCGGGCTTTCGGATTGGGTGGATTGCAGGTGATAAAGATATTATCCGCAAGTATGTGTTAGTTAAGCAGGGCACTGATTTGCAGTGTAACACAATAGCTCAAATGACTATTGCCGAATATCTAAAACGATATGATATTGATGAGCATATTAGCAAAATAGTAGAAGTCTACAGAAAACGCAGAGATATAGCTTTAGAATGTATTGAACGCTATTTTCCTAATGACATAAAATATACTCATCCTCAAGGCGGGTTATTTACTTGGATAGAATTACCCGAAAATATTTCAGCGCATGACATCCTGCAAAAATGCATTGAACAGAAAATAGCCTTTGTACCCGGCGGTTCATTTTATCCTGTTGAGCACAAAGAAAATACATTTAGAATAAATTACTCTAATATGCCAGAAGATAGAATCATGAAAGGACTTCAAGTAATAGGGGAAGTACTAAAGGAATACATACATCAGTTAAAGTGATTTTTAATTATATCCCCCAATTGTTTTAAACGTTCTTCAAGAAGTGGAGTCCATCGTTGTCCATAGCTTAAACGCATACAATTGGTATATTGCTCTTGTAATGTAAACATACGTCCGGGGGCTATGCTTATTTTTCGCTGCATAGCCCGATAATAAAGTTCTGTTGTATCAATCTGTTTGTCTAATTCCACCCAAAGCATAAATCCTCCTTGTGGAGTAACAATTTTTGTATTCTCGGGGAAGTAATCCATGATGGAATGGGCAAAATGAATACTGTTTGCGTATAATTCTTGTCGCAGTTTACGTAAATGGTTTTCGTATCTGTCATTCTCCATGAAATTGGCAACCGCTTCTTGATTAAGCGCAGGCGTAGAAATAAGGTGAATATTCTTTTGGCAAATAATAGCATGTTTAAATTTGCCGGGAGCAATCCATCCTACCCGATACCCCGGCGCTAATGTTTTAGATACCGCACCACACCATAAAACAAGCCCCTTCTTGTCAAAAGCCTTGCAGGGCTTAGGACGTGAATTTCCAAAAAATAAATCACCATATAAATCATCCTCGATCAAAGGTATATCATATCCGGCCAGCATATCAACAACTACCCTTTTATGTTCATCAGGCATACAACTTCCCAATGGGTTATTAAAGTTGCTTATAAGCAGGCAAGCTTTAATTTGTGGTAAAACTTTTTTCAGCGCATCTGGATCAATCCCTGTTACTGGATTGGTAGGTAATTCCAATATACGCAACCCCATACTATTGGCTAATTGTAACATTCCAAAATAGACCGGACTTTCAACCGCAATAGTATCTCCTACCTTAGTAATTACAGATAAAGCTAAAGCAACCGCATTAGTAACTCCAGCAGTTGTCACTATATCATCTTCTGTCAAGTTTCCCTTCCAACTATACGTAAAACGAGCTATAGATTTACGTAATCGCATGTTTCCCTGTGTTTCATCATACCGGGTTCCATTACCCGGAAGTGCCTGCATAGCTCTTATAAGTTCTTTATTAAGTTTTGCAATTGGTAATAAAATATCTTCGGGCATTCCTAATGAAAATCGAGTGATCGATTTATCTCCTATTTCTAACGAGCTGTATACGTCAGCAATCAAATCTATCACCTCTTTGCTCTCAGGCTTTACAGACGGTTGTGTTGTCGCTGGAACAGATAGGCGTATGGGTTTGTAATTGACAATATACCCTGATTTTGGGCGTGATATTATAAATCCGTCTTTTTCCAATTCATAATATGCCTGAATTGCAGTATTAAGACTTACACCATTTTCATTGCTAATAGTGCGTAAAGAAGGTAGTTTCTCACCAGCTTTCCACACGCCTTTCTTAATTTGACAGGCAATAGTTCTCGCTATTTCTTGATATAGGATTTCTTTTTTCATACTTGTCAGGTGTTATCTGTATCCTGCAAATATACAAAAATCGTGTCTGTATCTGTTTTGGACTTTGAATTACTTTTACAGAATGACTTTTGTATTGCTTTGCTATTCTTAAATAAAAGAAAGGTATTCGAGTAAACAACTGAATTTAAACACCATTAATAAAAAAATCACAGTAAAACAGGTTTCAGATGATAATATCTAAAATCAATACAGAGATTGAAACCTTCTGCATGGATAGTGATTTCCGACAATCGTACCCCCTAATCGTTTTTTGGGGAAGGGGGTACGATTTGGATACTCAACCGTGTCTTTTCGTGCCCCTTTTTTGTCTTTCAGGCAAGACTAAAACATAAAAAAAAGTCCTACAATACGTTGATATTGTAGGACTTGTCTCTTTTTTGTCGCCGTTTGGCTTTGTTCTTATGTGATCCGCCTGGGGCTCGAACCCAGGACCCCAACATTAAAAGTGTTGTGCTCTACCAGCTGAGCTAGCGAATCATCCTGTGCGTTACTTTTGTAATGCGAGTGCAAAGATAGGGGGTTTTATTTTATTATACAAATTTCAAGAGGGATAAATTTTAGTTTTTTCATGGGGAGCAAATGCAAGAAACAAGATATAAGCACTTTACATCACGTATTACAATCATGCATAAACCGGTTACATATCTTCACGAGACGAAGACGAACCACAATCCTAAATCGTTAGGATCACACAACCTAAAGCCACATGATCGCACAGTCCTAACCACAACGCCGCACAACCTCTCCTACCCTTCATTTATGATAACGCTAAAACTCAACTTCCGAGGAATAGCATATCTACCGGCTTCTTTCACAAGAGAATTGAACCGAGTAATCTCCACACGCCAAACTTGGCAATCGGTAGATATCTGATACCTATGATCTTTGTTCATTTGTAAAATAAAAGATATTTACGTAGATTTGTACACCATTATTTTAAGTTAAGGAACCAATTAACACACAAAAAATTATATGGCAGACGATAAGAAGATTATTTTCTCGATGGTAGGCGTGAATAAGATCTTTCCGCCTCAAAAACAGGTTTTAAAGAATATATATCTGTCCTTTTTCTATGGGGCGAAAATCGGAATCATCGGATTGAATGGTTCCGGTAAATCTACGTTGCTGAAGATTATCGCCGGTATCGATAAGGATTATCAAGGAGAGGTGGTCTTCTCCCCCGGGTATTCCGTAGGGTATCTGGAGCAGGACCCTAAGTTGGAGCCGGGCAAGACCGTGAAGGAGATCGTGCAGGAAGGCGTGCAGGAGATCGTGGACACCTTGAAGGAATATGAGGAGGTGAACGAGCGATTCGGCGATCCGGAGGTGCTGGAAGATCCGGATAAGATGGATGCCTTGATCAACCGTCAGGCGGAGTTGCAGGACAAGATCGACGCTACGGACGCATGGAACCTCGACAGCCGTCTGGAACGTGCCATGGACGCTTTGCGTTGTCCGCCGGAGGATCAGGTGGTGGATACGTTGTCCGGAGGCGAGCGTCGTCGGGTGGCCCTTTGCCGATTGCTGCTCCAGCAGCCGGACGTATTGCTGTTGGATGAGCCGACCAACCACTTGGACGCCGAGTCGATCGACTGGTTGGAGCAACATCTGCAACAATATGCCGGTACCGTTATCTGCATCACGCACGACCGTTACTTCCTAGACCACGTGGCCGGATGGATCCTTGAGCTGGATCGTGGCGAGGGTATCCCTTGGAAGGGTAATTACTCCTCTTGGCTAGACCAGAAGACGAAGCGTATGGCTCAAGAAGAGAAGCAAGTCAGCAAGCGCCGTAAGACCTTGGAGCGTGAGCTGGAATGGATCAATATGGCGCCGAAGGCCCGTCACGCCAAGGGTAAGGCACGTCTGAACTCGTACGAGGCCCTCTTGAACGAGGACCAGAAGGAGCGTGAGGCTAAGCTGGAGATCTTCATCCCGAACGGCCCTCGCTTGGGCAATAAGGTGATCGAGGCACAGCATGTGGCGAAGGCGTTCGGCGATAAGCTGCTGTTCGATGATTTGAACTTCATGCTTCCCCCGAACGGTATCGTGGGAGTCATCGGGCCAAACGGTGCCGGTAAGACTACCTTATTTAAGATGATCATGGGCATGGAAAGCATCGACAAGGGGACCTTCGAGGTGGGCGAGACCGTACAAGTAGGTTACGCCGACCAGACCCATAAGGATATAGACCCGAAAAAGACCGTTTACCAAGTCGTATCCGGCGGACAAGAATTCATCCGTATGGGCGGCAAGGAGGTGAACGCACGCGCTTACCTGTCTAAATTCAATTTCGCGGGAGCGGATCAAGAGAAGCTATGCGGCGTACTCTCCGGAGGAGAGCGTAACCGCCTGCATCTGGCGCTGACGCTGAAAGCGGACGCTAACGTATTGCTGCTCGACGAGCCGACCAACGATATCGACGTGAACACGCTACGTGCCTTGGAGGAGGGGCTGGAGAACTTCGCCGGTTGCGCCGTCGTCGTCTCTCACGACCGTTGGTTCTTGGACCGTATCTGTACCCATATCCTGTCGTTCGAGGGCGATTCCAACGTGGTCTTCTACGAAGGGACCTATTCCGAGTACGAGGAATACAAACGTAAGACCTTGGGCGACGCCGAGCCGAAACGGGTACGCTATCGTAAACTAATCGTTGATTAATCATACTATAAATAGAATTTAATGCCATGAAAAAAAGAATGCTATCTTTGGCTGTATTAGCCGCCTCCCTCTTCTGTTTCTCCGATGGGGCGAACGCGCAGAAGACCGAGAAACTGTTCAACGGGAAAGACCTGTCTAACTGGAATTTCGTAGTCGACAAAAACTCCGTCCCCGCCGATCAGGTCTATTCCGTACGCGACGGTAAGATCTTCATCACCGGCCAGCCTTTCGGCTATATGTACACCAAGGAGAAATACAGCGACTATAAATTGCACGTGGAATGGCGTTGGCCGAATGGGGATTCCAACGCGAACAGCGGCATCTTCCTGCATATCGCAGACCTGAAGAACCCCTTCCCGAACGGGATCGAGTGTAATCTGCAAGCCGGGAGGGCCGGATTGTTCGTACTGCTGGGAGGCTCCGACCTTGTCGAGTACCAGCAACGCCCGGGAGAGGAACGTCCCTTCTTCCCTGTCGTAAAGAACGTGAACCCGTCTAGCGAGAAGCCCGCCGGAGAGTGGAACGAGGCGAACATCTTCGTGAAAGACGGCGTCATCACCGTTTACATCAACGGCGTATACCAGAACACCGGAACCAACAAGGTGAAGGAAGGCCATATCGGGCTACAGAGCGAGGGTAAGGAGGTTGAGTTCAGAAACGTAACCCTCACCAAGTGGTAAGCGGAGCCGTTTCCGGCGCATCTGTAATAATTAAACGGAATCTTTTAAATAGTATTAAAATAATATAGTACATTCGCGAGGATTCCTTTTCAATGAGGAACATATCATTGCAATAACCAATTTAAGAGGTAATGAAAAGAGACAACATCATTTTTGACATTATCGAGAAGGAGCACCAACGCCAATTGAAAGGCATTGAGTTGATCGCTTCCGAGAACTTTGTCAGCGACCAGGTCATGCAGGCCATGGGAAGCTGTCTGACCAACAAATACGCCGAGGGATATCCCGGCAAGCGTTATTATGGGGGTTGCGAGGTAGTAGACCAAAGTGAAACGATCGCTATCGAACGGTTGAAAAAGCTATTCAACGCCGAATGGGCCAACGTGCAGCCTCACTCCGGGGCGCAGGCCAACGCAGCCGTATTCTTCGCCGTATTGAATCCGGGCGACACGTTCCTCGGGTTGAACCTGTCGCATGGCGGACACCTGTCCCACGGTTCACCAGTAAATAGCTCCGGCGTTCTCTATCACGCTACCGAATATAATGTAAAGGAAGATACCGGACGGGTGGACTACGACCAGATGGAGGAAGTAGCCCTTCGTGAGAAACCGAAATTGATCGTTGGCGGCGGTTCCGCTTATTCCCGTGACTGGGATTACAAACGTATGCGTGAGATAGCCGACAAGGTAGGCGCCTTATTGATGATCGATATGGCTCACCCGGCAGGCCTGATCGCCGCCGGTTTGCTGAACAACCCGCTGGAGTACGCTCACATCGTAACGTCTACGACGCATAAGACCCTGCGGGGTCCTCGTGGCGGTATCATCCTGCTGGGTAAGGATTTCGAGAATCCTTGGGGCAAGAAGACACCGAAAGGCGAGATCAAGAAGATGTCTCAGTTGTTGGACTCCGCCGTATTCCCGGGTATCCAAGGCGGTCCGCTGGAGCATGTGATCGCGGCCAAGGCCGTAGCCTTCGGAGAGGCTTTGGAGCCGGAATACAAGACGTACCAAGCACAGGTGAAAGCGAACGCCGCCGCTATGGCCAAGGCCTTCACGGACAAAGGGTACAAGATCATCTCCGGCGGTACGGACAACCACAGCATGCTGATCGACCTGCGCACGAAGTTCCCCGACCTGACCGGTAAGGTGGCCGAGAAAGCCTTGGTAGCCGCCGACATCACGGTGAACAAGAACATGGTTCCGTTCGACAGCCGCTCGGCCTTCCAGACCTCCGGTATCCGTGTGGGTACGCCCGCTATCACGACCCGTGGCGCTAAAGAGCCGCTTATGGGCGAGATCGTGGAACTGATCGACACCGTATTGGCAGCTCCCGAATGCGATAAGACTATCGGCGCCGTTCGTGAGAAGGTGAACGGTATCATGAAGGAATATCCTATCTTCGCATGGTAAATAGGAAATTGAGAATTGAGAATTGAAAAGGATGCCAAACGGCATCTTATCTTCAACTCTCAATTCTCTTTTTAAACTCTCAAAAACATCTAAACAATATTCAATTTTCAACTTTCAATTTTTAATTCTATGAAAAAGCTCCTTGCTACAATCTGCGCCGGCGCTGTCTTGGGCCTGATGGCCTCGTGTGATGATGCTCCCGGTAAAGCGAAAGCTTACAACCAAGGTATCAACATCATCCCGACACCGGTCAGCCTTACGCAGAACGAGGGAAACTTCAAGCTAAACAAAAACACGAAGATCTACGCTTCCACCCCGGAGGCGAAAACCGTAGCCGAGTTCTTCGCGGCTAAAATGAACACGGCGACAGGCTACCAGATAGCTACCGCCGACAAAGAGACCTCCGACGGTATCTCGTTGGTTATCGACGGCGCTCTGGACGTAAACGACGAGGGATACACGCTCGACGTAGCCGACAGCGGCGTCCGTATCAAGGCCAAGACCCCTCAAGGTCTTTTCTACGGTATGCAATCGTTCTTGCAATTGCTGCCCGCCGAGATCGAGAGTCCTTCCGCCGTGAAAGATATCGCATGGACCGCTCCGGCCGTATCTATCAAGGACGAGCCTCGATTCGGTTACCGCGGTATCATGCTAGACCCCTGCCGCCATTTCATCCCGGTAGAGAATATCAAGAAGCAGCTGGATGTATTGGCCTTGTTCAAGATCAACCGCATGCATTGGCACCTGACCGACGACCAAGGATGGCGTATCGAGATCAAGAAGTACCCGAAACTGACCGAGATCGGCTCTAAGCGCATCGATGGAGAGGGTACCGAGTACGGAGGCTTCTATACCCAAGAGGAGGTGAAGGATATCGTTAAATACGCGGCGGATCGTTTCATCACGATCGTTCCCGAGATAGAGCTTCCGGGACACGAGATGGCCGCTATCGCCGCCTATCCGGAGCTGTCTTGCGAGGGTAAGCAGGGTACTCCCCGTATCATCTGGGGCGTGGAAGACATCGTATTATGCGCCGGGAAGGAAGAGCCCTTCCAGTTCTTCGAGGACGTGATCGCCGAGGTAGCCCCCCTATTCCCGGGCGAGTATTTCCATATCGGAGGCGATGAGTGCCCGAAGACGAGCTGGGAGAAATGCCCGCTTTGTCAGGCCCGTATCCGTAAGGAAGGCTTGAAAGGCGACAAGGAGCATACGGCCGAGGAGAAATTGCAGAGCTATTTCGTACAACGCATGGAGAAGGTCGTAAACAAGCACGGCAAGAAGATGATCGGATGGGACGAGATCCTTGAGGGAGGTCTGGCTCCATCGGCCACGGTAATGTCTTGGCGAGGTGAGGAAGGCGGTATCGCCGCCGCTAGCATGAACCACGACGTGATCATGACCCCGGGAAGCGAGGGTATGTATATCGACCAGTTCCAAGGCGACTACAAGATCAACCCGGTATCTATCGGAGGATTCACCACGGCGGAGCGGGTCTATAAATACAACCCCGTCCCCGACACGCTGGCAGCGGCCGGTAAAGGGCATTTCATCAAGGGCGTGCAATGCAACGTATGGAGTGAGTACCTTTATAACACGGACATCATGGAGTACCGTATCTATCCTCGTATCCTAGCCCTCTCCGAGATCGCTTGGAGCCCGCTGGACCGGAAGGATTACAAGGACTTCGAACGCCGTCTGGACAACGCTCAGGTTCGCCTAGACGGACACGATATCAACTACTACATCCCGCAGCCCGAGCAACCGAACGGTTCTTGCAACTTCGTGGCTTTCACGGACAAGGCTACCATGACATTCACCACGAACCGTCCGATGAAGATGGTCTACACGCTGGATGGCACCGAGCCTACCCCGGAATCTACCGTATATACGGCTCCTTTCGACATCACCGAGACTACGACCGTGAAGATCGCTTCCGTGTTGCCTTCCGGCAAGATGGGTAAGCCTCGCACGATCCTCGTGGAGAAACAAACGCTGGCTCCCGCCAAGGAGGTAGCCAAGACGACCCCGGGCCTCGACATGGAGGTATTCGATGGCATGTACCTAAGCGTAAATAATCTGGAGGCCGCTCAGAAGACCGGTAAGAAACAGGTTATCAAGACAACCCGTGAACTGACCAACCAAGTGCCCGCCCCCGAATCCATGCGAGGCGTGAAGCAATACGCCGCTATCGCTACCGGCTACGTGAATATCCCGGAGGATGGCGTTTATTACATCTCTTCGGATTTAGAGGAGGTATGGATCGACGGCAAGTTGATGGTCAATAACGGTGGCGAGGTAAAACGCTTCTCCCGTCATGACACCTCCGCGGCCTTGGCAAAAGGCTTGCACGAGATCAAGCTGGTATTCCTCGGACACATCATCGGAGGTTGGCCTTCCAACTGGAACGACGGCAGCGTACAACTCCGTAAATCGGATGCCGAGAAATTCACGCCGATCACGGCTGAGATGCTAAGTCATTAAGATCATTTCCGAAGGGGGGAAGCGAGCGATCCTCCCCCCGATATAAACCGCAGGGGCGGGATTCGTCCGCCCTCCCACGCATACACGGCACGGGAGGCGGACAGATCCCGCCCCTACTGCATTCTTCCGGCGAATATAATTGTGTTTAATAGCGAACACTACTGTGTTCAACCATGAATACTATTGTGTTCAACCGCAAACACTACTGTTTTTTTACCCTCAACTCATACAAGTCGTGGCGACGGTCCCGAAGGTTACGCACGCTACCATACGTATGCAACTCGTTGAGCAAATCAAGGTCCACGTCCGATACAAGGATCATCTCCGTATTCGGGGTTGCCTCCGCACGCTTGCCATCGGTAGGGAAAGCGAAATCGCAAGGCGTGAACACACCCGACTGGGCGTACTGTATATCCATATTATGCACACGAGGCAGGTTGCCCACGCTGCCCGCTATCACCACGAAGCACTCGTTCTCGATCGCCCGGGCTTGGGCACACACACGAACCCGAGAGTAACCGTTCTGCGTATCCGTAAGGAAAGGCACGAAGAGGATCTGCATCCCTTGGTCGGCCATGATACGGGAAAGCTCCGGGAATTCCACGTCATAACAGATCAGCACGCCGATCCGGGCGCAATCCGTATCAAACGTCTTCACCATCTTCCCGCCCGAGAGTCCCCAGCTCTTCTGCTCGTCCGGGGTGACATGTACCTTCTCGTACATCTCGTAGGAGCCGTCACGACGGATCAGGTATCCCACGTTATATAGCGCCCCGTCCTCCTTCAGCAAAGGCATGCTACCGGTGATGATATTGATATTGTAACTGATGGCGAGGTTCACGAATCGCTCACGGATCTCCTCGGTGTACTGTGCCAGCCCACGGATGCTCTGCGCCTCCCCCAGATGGTTGAACTTGGCCATCAGCGGAGCGTTGAAATACTCGGGGAAAAGGACGAAGTCGCTCTTGTAATCGGACACGGCGTCGACGAAGAACTCCACCTGCTCGAACACGTCGTCCAGTGTCTTATAAGGCCGCATCTGCCATTGTACCAGACCGACACGCACGGTTGTCTTCTTATCCACGTAATCCGTCGTAGGCGGCTGGTAATAGATATTATCCCATTGCAGCAGGGTAGCACAATGCTTCGACTCCTCGTCGTTCGGCAAGTAGTTCATCATCACTTTCCGCACGTGGAAATCGTTGGAGAGCTGGAAGGTGAGCACCGGGTCGTAGATCTGGCGTGAGCGCACCTTCTCGATGTATTCCTTCGGACGCATATGATCGGCGTATTTATAATAGTTCGGGATACGTCCGCCGAACATGATCGCCTTCAGGTTCAACTTCTCGCACAGCTCCTTCCGGTACTCGTACATACGGCGGGCCAGCCGGAGGCCCCGGTAGTCCGGATGGATGAACACCTCTATACCATATAATATATTCCCGTTCGGGTTATGCGTGCTGAACGTCTCGTTGCCCGTTACCTTGGCGTAGGTATGATCCCCTTTCACCATGTCATAATCCACGATGATGGAGAGGGCGCATCCTACGATCCGGTCATCCACCAGCGTCACGACCTGTCCCTCGGGAAATATCCGTATCAACGTCTCGATCTGCTTGCGGGTCCAGAAAACATCCTTGTCGGCGTATACCCTCTTGAAAGATTGCGACAACTGCGTATAGTCCTCAAGCTGCAAGCTCCGGAGCTCTACCTTGTTTATCTTATGCATTGGTTCCATAACACATTTTTTTTGTTAAAGTCGCCGCGAAGTTAGGATAAATACAGATAAAGTGTACCGGCCCTCCTGCCCTATCTGACCTACTCCATGTATAATTTCAAGATCGTCACTGAATTAGGCGGGAAATTATAGATTAGCGGGCCGCTCATCGGGAATACGATAGGCTCGGTGACAGGCGTTACGGCCCCCGGGTTCTCAAACGTATTACGAGCCTCCGGCTCCCCTCTCAATTGGATCAGCTCCGCCTGGTTACGGATATTCACTCCCTCGATACGCAAAGAGGTCTTCTCCTCGTGGCGGGTCGTATTCACGACCTTCAAGTAAATCACCCGGTTCTCCTTGTCGAGGGTAGCGACGGATACCAACGACGGGATCGGGCGCATATCCACCTCATGCAGCAATACGCCGTCCACATAACAACGGACGCGCTCGTACTCGCACGTCATGCGAACCGTATACCACCGGTTACTCTCAAAAGGGAAGCGCACGGGAGAGACCAAGCTATCCTTCACGCCACCTACCTGATGGTACAGCTCGCTCGTTCCCGCCCCGATCGTCAGGGCGATATAATCCGCCTGCTCGCCCGTCCTCCCGTTGTCGCGGAGGCGAAGCTGTATCTGCCCGCTACCTTTCGTACGCCGGACGGTAGCCGTATATTCATAGGCGTAGCTCGTAGAGTCGCCGAACAATACCTGGTTCCACCGGTTGGCCTCCGGCACCAACATACCAGCCTCCGGGACCCTCCATCCCCCGCTCATCACGGATATATCCGATACGGGCACGCCGTCGATCCGCACGTCCTTGAACTCATAGCTATTATCAAACATCTCTACGCCCGCCCGGCCCGTACGTGCCTGTGGCTTCTCGTAGGTATCCACGATCGTCTTCAGCACCTCATCCCCCCGATGGCGGGTAAACATCTTTAATAAATGGTAGGAAGGAGAGACCACCGCCTGATGGGTGTTGAAAGAGATCAACGGATGGCGCTGGTTCTCGAACCCGGCGTTGCCCAATACCGGGGCATACGCCAAGCGGCGTACCATATCCGGGTTCTCCTCCGCCCCGACCAAGAAACAGGCCTCGGCCACCGCCGCCCGGAGCGTACCGGCCAAGGGTCGCTCCGTCGTCCCGAACTCCCCGATAAACACCGCCGGCGAACGTCGGGAATACCGGTCGCTATTAAACCGGCCGGAGTTCGATAGGAAGAAATTCTCCCCGGCGTAATAATGGGAATCCACCCACTCGCTACGGCCTCGCTTCGTGAGGGGCGAACTGCTGATAACGGTAATCTCCGGATAGGCCTCCTTGATCGCCTTGCGGAAAAGCTCAAAGCGCCTGAAATACTCCCCGCCATAGTTCTCGCTGCCGATCTCGACATACTTCAAGTTGAAAGGTTCCGGATGCCCGTTCCTCGCACGCAGGGCGCCCGGCAGGGAATCCGCCGGGGCGTTCGCGTAGGCGATAGCGTCCAAGGCATCTCCCGTGAGCTTATCCATCGCCGTGATATCCTCGTAGCGGGGCCGGCGGCTTTGGCTCGTGATCCCGCTATTAATAACGTAGATAGGCTCCGCCCCCATATCCTCGCACATTTGCAAGTACTCGTGGTAGCCCATGCCGTTCGTCGTACCATAGGCCCATACGTTCCAGAAATGCTTACGCTCCGAGATATCGCCCAGCGTCTCCCTCCAGATAGGGTACGTACCCGCCGTATACCCCTCCACGAAACTGCCTCCGGGGAAACGGATAAAACGAGGGGCCAAGGAATCGACCAGCGCCGCCAAGTCCGGTCTCAGCCCGTTCTTCCGTCCCTTCCACGTATCCTCCGGGAAGAGGGATACCACATCCAGCCAAAACACGGCGGAGGTATCGGCCGTGATCGTCAAGACCGCGTTCGGCGCGTCCTCCGTAGCCGTAAACGTATGCCTGTATCGTTTCCACTCGTATAGCGGCGCTACCTGAAACACATCGCTCAAGACCGTATTAGCCATCGAGTCCTCCAAGGCCACCCGGATGGTACGGGGCACCATATTCGCCCCCTTGGCGAAAAACGATAGATCGTATCGTTCCCCTTTCCGGATCGGTATCCCCCGGTATCCCTCGGCTATCACGCCTCCGCGCCCCGACTCCCCGGAAGTCGATACGGCCACGAGCAACGACCGCCGGTTCTTATCATTCACCAGCTCCTTCATATCCGGGTATATCTGTGTATTAGGGACGATCCGCCTCCATCCCGGTACGGAATCTCCCCGCATGAAAGGGATCGTCCATCCATTCGGGGTAATCAAGACGTTCCGGGCGGCGTCGTAAGGGCAGTTCAAGGGTGGCACGCCATCCTCGAAGCTCCGGTTCTGGATCAGCTCGGCGTACAGCCCCCCATCGATCCCGTGGTTGATCTCCTCAATGGTCAAACCATACAGATCCGGGTTCACGGGAACCGTCAGACCATCCGCCTCCACGGTTATCGTAGAGATCACCGGCATCTCCGGCTGGCAAGAGGACAAGCCCATCCCGACAATAGCGCCAACCAATAAATGAATAACATCAAAATCTATATATTTCCTCCAACGCATCTTCGAATACTCATCTCATTTATGTGCGTACAAACTTAATCAAAAAATCGCAGTTTCCCCTATTTTCAAAGTCCGAACTGTTTTTTCAAAAAAACAATTGAAAAACATAGATTTTTTCAATTTAATATCCTAAATTTGCATAATAGATAAAACAAAAGACGACAATATTATACGACTCTATGGAGAAATCTGTTCTTTTAGTGGATGACAAGCAAGAAATCGCAAAGATAATCATGCTTTATTTATCAAGTACTTACAAGGTATCCTATAAAGAAAATCCTTTGAAAGCGATCGCTTGGCTTCAAGAAGGCAATTTACCGGATTTGATCATCTCTGACTTGAATATGCCAGAAATGTCCGGAGAGGAATTCTTGGTTTATTTAAAAGCGAACGATATGTTCAGCCATATACCGGTCTTGATCCTATCGAGCGTAGAGAGCAGCTCAAATAGAATACGTTTGTTTGAGGAAGGGGCGGAAGACTTTATCTTGAAGCCTTTCAATCCAGAGGAATTAAGGGTAAGGGTAAAACGAATATTAAGATAATGAATTATGTCTTTTTCGGTAATAACGTGCCGTTGGCCGAACGTTTACGTAAGGCATTAGGCACCGGGGTCATAGAATGTATAACGCTTCTGCAGATGAAAAACACGCTTCTTCCTGCCGAGGAAATGGATTATTGTGTATTCATCGAGAAAACAGATCCTACGTTAAACATTCCTGCGATCATGCATTTGCATAAGACGTTTCAAAATATATATATCGTATTAATCGCCCCGGAAATGACCCGGGAGGAGAAAATATCCTATTTGCAAGCCGGAACGGACTGTGTCATCTCCGAGTCTACCTCTAAGGAAGATTTAGTGAAGCTACTGGGTATCGCCGAGAAATGCAAGAGAATGGAAAAAGCGCGTAAGCCTCAAATAAAAGAGCCTGATCTCGCCATTTTCAAGCTGCCTTTATGGAAAAGGGTCTTCGACATCATTTTCTCATCCATGGCGCTCCTCTGCCTCTCCCCTATCTTTATCATCACGGTGATTTGGATCAAGCTGGAGGACAAAGGCCCCGCTTTCTACAAGTCGAAACGAGTAGGCAGCAACTATAAGGTTTTCGATTTTTATAAGTTCCGCTCTATGTATATGGATGCGGACAAACGCTTGGCTGAATATAAGAAACTTAATCAGTATACGGAATCTATTGCTGAAGAGGCTGTAGCCTCTTCAGCAACTTCTGTGAATTCACAGAAGCAAGCTTCTTTTTTTAAAGACGATGAGCAAAATATCATTTTATATTCCGACAATGACGCTACTCCTGAAAACGACTATTTAAAAGTAAAACGTCACGAACGCTCCAACGCTTTCATCAAATTAGAAAATGATCCCCGTATAACGGGAATCGGCCATATTATCCGGAAATACAGCATTGACGAACTTCCCCAGCTATTCAATATATTAAAAGGAGACATGTCAATAGTTGGTAACCGCCCTCTTCCCGTATACGAGGCGGAATTATTGACCAGCGATGAATACATACAACGCTTCATGGCTCCTGCCGGCCTTACAGGCCTCTGGCAAGTAGAGAAACGTGGCAATTCTGGTAGTATGTCCGCGGAGGAACGTAAACAATTAGACATCAAATATGCTCATACCTTTTCTTTCTGGCTAGACATAAAGATTATATTCAAGACGTTTACGGCGTTCGTGCAGAAAGAGGATGTATAAACTATACATAGCTGATAACAAACATAATTCACATGAAGATACTATTTATTCTATTATTCATATTAAATGCTTTTTCAATTGTCGCACAAAAAAAGAAGACATACTTCGATAAAGCGACAACAATAGAAGTAACTTCCGGCACGGATTCTATAAATGCCATGCTAGATGACTATGAACGTATTCAATTACCACCTCTATCGGTTTTTCTGGAATCCGTATATGACCATCCTTCTGTCAGAATTTATGAAGCTAAAAGAGATGAGGCTAACGCCGATATGAAGATTACAAAAAGAGAATGGTTGGACTATTTCAGGGTATACGGCCAATATCAATATGGGCGATTAGTTCAACTTTCTACAAGAGAAACCATAGAAGATCCTTCATTTCTCACCAGTATAGGCAGTAATCAGCATACTTACAGTGTAGGTATTTCCGTGTCTATCCCATTCGGAGACTTATTCAGCCGAGGCCAAAAAGTACGGATGAAGAAAGCTCGTTTCCGTCAATTGGATTATGAGTATGAAATGTCCATAGAAGAACGGAAATTAAGAATACTGGAAGCTTATAATAGTGTCTTACAAGCATTGGCTACATTAAAAGCTAAATCAGATGCTGCCGCACTTTACAACGCCCAGATGAAAATCTCCGAACAAGATTTTATTAATGGAAAAATTGATATTATCTCATTATCAATGGAACGTGGACGTCGTTCTGGTGCCGTGATTTCTTACCAAGAAGGTCGTGCGACCTTGCACAATGCCGTAACTTTATTAGAAATGCTCACAAATATTAAGATTATAAATCGATAACCCATGGATATAACACTTTATATATCGCGTTTTATATATAGAATCCGGCATCAATTAGTATTCGGAACGCTAATAATAACAGCGTTGGTTGCTTATTTCAGTCAATTCTTAGAAAAAAAATATACAGTTACCACCTCAATTTACACTGGCATTACGTCTAATACAGGATTAAATGATGAGACTCGGCCTGATTGGCAAGCTGTGAATAACACCTATGATAACTTGGTAAATCTAACCAAATCAAGAGGAACCTTAGAAAATGTCTCATTGAAATTACTAGCTCTAAACTTAATGCATGGAGATCCGGAAATAGATAATCTATACATAACAGCAAATAACTATAAAAAGTTGATAGCTTCCGTGCCAGAAGAGATCTTACATTTAGTTGACACAGCTTCTCTTGACAAAACCGTTAACTTATTCAAGGAGTATAAATACAGCGACAGTCGTAATTATTTACATGAGTTGTTTAATGGATCTAGTGCATTTTACAGTTACAATGCCTTATCCAGTATTATCATCAGAAGGCAAGGAAACAGCGACTTAATAGAGATAGCTTATACTTCTACCGATCCCGGTATTACATGGAATACGGTCAAATTGGTGAGTGAAGAATTAAAATATTCGTATAACAACTTACGATATCAAACCGCAAATGATATTGTTAAATATTATGAGGAAGAACTTAAGAAACTTCGTGTACAACTGAATAAGCAAGAAAACGAGCTTACTGATTATAATGTAAAGAATAGTGTTATTAACTATATTGAGCAAACTAAAGCTATCGCCCACTCTTTCGCAGACTTTGAGAATCGATATGAGGAGACACGGCGAAATTACGAGAGCTCATCCAGCATTATCAAAAATCTGGAGCAGTACATGGATATTCGTACTAAATTAGTTAAGTCCAATGAGGAATTCATTAATACCTTAGCCGAGGTATCCCGTATTAGTGGTAAAATAACAGAAATAGAGACTTTCACCTCCGATGAAATGCTAAGTAAAGACCAAGAGTTAGTAAAATACAGGGAAGAACTACGAGATGCCGAAAAGAAAATAGGTCTAATTACTAATAATATTAATAGTTATAAAGAAAGTAAAGAAGGTTTAGCCATTGAAGGTTTAGTTCAAGAATGGTTAAATCAAACACTTATACAAGCGAAAGCTCAAGCTGATTTGAAGGTTCTAAACGAGCGCAAGAATGATTTTGCAGATCAATACAAGAATTATTCTCCTATTGGTACACGAATAAATCAACAAGAACGTGAGATTCATGTAACCGAGCAATCTTATCTTGAAGTACTTCATGCTTTAAATATGGCAAAGATGAAGCAGAAGAATCTTCAATTAACCTCTTCAAACTTAAATACGATCTCGGATGCCTCCTATCCTTTATTCAGTGATAAAGGAAAGCGGTTTCTATTAGTTATTGCCGCATTTATTGGTAGCATTATCTTTATTATCGGATTAAACCTAGTTATCGAGTTGCTAGATCGTACGCTCCGGGATGCCGAACGGGCCAGACGTCTTACTGGCATGAATATATTAGGGGCTTTCACAGGACGTAATTCCCAATTAAAATATCGTGGATTCGTAAAAACTTGTAACCGTATCTCTGCGGCTTATGCTTGTAACCGGTTAACACCTTACATCAAAAAGGGCGATACACTTTGTATCAATATACTAAGTCTAGAGGAAAAAGAAGGAAAAACGTTTATCTCACGATATTTCCAGGAATCTTGGGAAGAGCTTGGCTTCAACGTAAAATACCTAAGAGTCGGTCAAGATATCCCAATCGATGCCTCCTTATTCATGGCTGAACATATAGACAAACATATCCAGCTTGAAAGCAGGCCGGATATATTAATCGTTGAGTATCCTTCTATCCAACAGTATGGTGTTCCATCCCATTTGCTAGGGTCAAGCCAAGTCAATTTGTTAGTAGCTAACGCTTGCCGGGTTTGGAAAAATAGCGATACGGAGTTAGTTAAATATCTGCGTGACATTACAGAAGGCACGGCATTGTACTTATATCTAAACAATGCCACGAGAGAGGCCGTGGAAGATTTCACGGGGCAATTACCCCCTCAAACATCTATGCGATCTTTCGCAAACCGGATGATGTATATGGGATTAACGGCGACTAATACCGCTGTAAAATAACGAAAACACATGGAAACATCAAGATACATACAAGAGGACAATACTTCGTTCAAAATATCTCAGCTCTTTCTTGTCTTAGGGTTGGGAGGTATTGGCATATCCTTGCTGTATAACTCAATTCCAGTATTCATACTAATAACTTTGATTCCATTATTCTGTGTAGGAGGTATCCTTTTATTAAGATATCCATGGCTTATATTATTCGTTATATTCACGACCAATTACTTCATATTAGGCATCACCCGATACATTCCCATAGAAGGGATCAGTGTTATTATGGAAATCCTATATATGATAGCTTTGGTACTGATCTTTATTCAAGCTGCCCTTTTCCAAAACATAGAATGGCGTAGAGCATTTAATATCCTAAGTATCGCATTATGTATCTGGATGGGTTATTGCATTTTAGAAATAATCAATCCAACCAGCTCATTAGAAGGTTGGATATTATCAAGAGGATTAATATTCAATGGATTGATTATAGTCATTATTACATCTCTATTATGTACACGCTATTCCATACTCAAAGCTATCATATTTTGTTTATCCATATTCACGTTATTTGCGATAATTAAGACATTAATGCAAAAGTTTATTGGATTTGATAGTTTTGAGACAAAATGGCTTAATGCCGGAGGAGCCACAACGCATATTATTTGGTCTGGAATCCGCTATTTCTCATTCTTTACGGATGCCAGTAATATGGGTGCCAATATGGGTGCCGCCATCATGTTTTTCGGTATAGCCTCGCTCTACATGCGATCTGCATTATGCAAGATATATTATTCATGTATAGCGATTCTAGCACTTTATGCTTTGTTCCTTTCCGGGACAAGAGGAGCTATAATCGTACCATTAGCAGGGCTAGCACTTTACACACTGATCAGCAAACAAACTAAAATGGTCATTGGGGGAGCAAGTATGTTATTGTTTATCTATATCTTTTTCGCTTTTACGACTATAGGACAAAGCAACTCATCTATCAGAAGAATTAGAACCGCTTTTAACCCAACCAAAGATGCCTCATATATCGTACGCAAAGAAAATCAAAAAAAATTAGCCACATATCTCAAATATAAGCCCTTTGGAGAAGGGCTTGGACTATCTGGAGATGGATTAGGAGTAAAAATATCCACTCGTTTTACCACTTCTATTCCAACTGATTCTTGGTACGTGAAAATTTGGGTAGAAACAGGCATAGTTGGATTGATTCTTTATCTTAGTATGATTTTTTTTACTATAGGATGGGGAGGGTGGATCATTGCCACACAGATCAAGGATCTTGAACTAAAAGGATTATTGTCCGGATTACTTTGTGGTATATTCGGTATGTTCATTAACGCATACGCAAACTCGTTTTGGGGTCAATTTCCAACAATGATAATCGCATTTATGGGGCTAACATTTGTGTTAAACGGTCCTTACTTTGACAAAGAGATACGAATAAAAAAATTAACTGTTTCAAATAAATAACGCTATGATTGAACAATTCTTTCAAATAGGAGAAAACTGGATTGATAAGGAACAATATGCCTTTCAATTAGGAGATGCCATCTTATTCCTTTGTTTTCTGATATTTGTACTATATTTATTCGTGTTTGCCATCTATTCAAAACGGAAACCACAGTATAATTATCCTACTGCCAAGAAGAAGTATCGTTTCGCTGTCTTGTTCCCCGCTTATCAAGAAGACGAAGTTATCATAGACTCCGTAAAAAATTTTCTCGTTCAAGAATATCCAAGAGAACGATACGACATTATCGTTATATCTAATCAAATGCGACAAGATACGATAGATAACTTAAAAGCATTATCGGCGAAAGTCGTTAAAATGGATAGTCCCCAAAGCACAAAAATCGAGGCTCTCAAAGAAGCCATACATTATATTGAGAAAGGAGATATAAAGTATGATAATGTCGTTATCCTCGATGCGGATAATATCGTAAAACCAAGTTATCTCGAGAAAATAAACGATGCCCTTTATGCGGGCTGTTCCGCATTGCAAACACACAGGGTCGCTAAAAACCGTGATAGCAATATCGCTGTGCTCGATTCTGTCAGCGAAGAAATTAACAACTCTATCTTTCGTAAAGGCCATACCCGTCTTGGATTCTCTTCCGCCCTTAGCGGCTCCGGCATGGCTTTCGAATACGAGCTTTTCAAGGATATCATACAAGAATGTCACGATATAGGAGAAGATAAATACATGGAAAGAAAGCTTTTGTTGCAAAATGTTTATATCGAGTATTTGGAAGAAGTATATACCTATGACGAGAAAGTTCGAGGTAAGAGGGATTTCTATAACCAGCGCCGTCGTTGGTTGACAACTCAAATCAGCAACTTATTCTCGGGTCTTTTCCAAATGCCGGCAGCCATATTTAATGGAAATTGGGACTATTGCGACAAATTATTTCAATGGATGATGCCTCCTCGCATATTACTGCTAGGTTTTATTATATTAATAGCCTCATTTTTGACTGTTCTCGATTTTATAACATCCATCAAGTGGTGGCTCTTATTGGTCTTGTTAGGTATTACATTCAGTATAGCGGTACCAGACTATCTTGTCGACAGGAAATTCAAGAAAGCGATAGCGAGCGTTCCTGTCTTATTCATACTTATGTTCCTCAATATTTTCCGTATAGGAGGACACAAATTTAATCCAACTAAACATTCTTTAAAACCATGAGAATAGCAATTGAGGCACAACGTATATTCCGGACCAACAAACATGGGATGGACTTTGTCGCTCTTGAGAGTATTCGAGAGTTACAAAAAATCGACAAGGAAAATGAATATTTTATATTTGTCAGTCCAGGTGAAGATCATTGCCTAGAAGAGACAGACAATGTACATATTATTGAGGTAAAATGCCCTACCTACCCTCTTTGGGAACAAGTTGCGCTTCCACGAAATGTAAGCAAGATAAAGCCAGACCTCTTGCATTGTACCAGTAATACCGCCCCACTAAATTGCCCTGTCCCGTTAGTGTTGACATTACATGATATTATTTTCCTAGAACCCCGTCAGGGAGGAAATAAATCTTGGTATCAAAACATGGGTTGGTATTATCGCCGCATGGTGGTTCCTCGCATACTCCCCCAATGTAGGAAGATCATCACAGTCTCTCGTTTTGAGTGCGATCGCATACGTGAGGTATTGCGATTACCCAAGGATAAAATCACAGCTATCTATAATGGATATAGCGAGCACTTTCATCCCCTGCCAGAGATATCATCTATTATCCATAAGTATATTAATAATGACGATTATATTTTTTTCCTAGGCAATACAGATCCTAAAAAAAACGTCGCCCGCACGTTAAAGGCATATAGCCTTTATTTGAAGCACTCAGAAAAGAAACGACCTCTACTTATCGCAGACTTAAGCGAGGATAAACTAGACGCTATCCTACGAGAGCAACGGATAGAAGAGATCAAGCCCTTTCTCTCATACCCGGGATACATCCCTAATACAGACCTAGCTTATCTATATAACGGCGCTTTCGCTTTTTTATATACTTCCCTAAGGGAAAGTTTCGGTATTCCCTTGCTAGAAGCCATGGCTTGCGGCACACCTGTAATTACGGGGAACACATCCGCAATGCCAGAGATAGCTGGAGAAGGCGGAATACTAGTTGACCCGTTGAGTGAAAAAGAAATCGCAGACAAGATACTATATTTAGAGCGAGATCAAATATTCTATCAAAATCAAATAGAATATGGTTTAAACAGAGTCAAAAGATTCTCTTGGTCACAAACAGCGGAAAATCTTTTGACCCTATATAAAACGATTTAAACCTGATAAGTCATGGATATAGGCCCAATCAAACAGAAAATCAAGCAAAATGAGTTTTTGAAGAAAATAGTATTCTATTCAATAACCTCTCCTAAAAATCCTAAACCTCGTTGTTGGGTAAAATGGTTTGTCAATCCTTGGATCCATAAGAAAGGAAAAGGAGCTATCATTCGAAGGAGAAGATCCCGTATTGATGTATTCCCTTGGAATCAGTTCACGGTAGGTAAAAATTCCCTCATTGAGGATTTCACGACCATCAACAATGGGGCAGGCGATGTTATCATAGGCGACAACGCCCGTATTGGAATCGGTTCGGTGGTGATTGGTCCCGTACGATTCGGAAATAAAGTCGGATTAGGTCAGCACGTTTTCATCTCCGGTTTTAATCATGGATATGAGGATGGAAATGTGGATTCCAATGAACAACCTTTAGTAAAGAAAACTGTAGTAATAGATGAAGACTCCCATATTGGAGCAAACTGTGTAGTCGTAGCAGGTGTCCATATTGGTAAGAGATGCCAGATCGGAGCTGGAAGCGTAGTAACTAAGGACATTCCAGATTACTCCGTTGCTATAGGTAATCCCGCTAGAGTTATCAAACGTTATGATATTAACAAACAAAAATGGATAAGAATCTAGTTAGCGTAATCATACCCCTATATAATACCGAGGAGTTCGTAGAAGAGGCGGTAAGATCTATCATGTGCCAGACTTTACGAGAAATAGAGATCATTGTTATAAATGACGGCTCAACAGATAACAGTCTATCTATCATAAAACGCCTAGCTGATGAAGATAAACGTATCCGAATTTATACACAGTATAACCAAGGGCCATCAGTCACCCGAAACAAAGGCTACGAATATACCCAAGGTAAATACGTTTATTTTATGGATAGTGATGATTATCTGGAGCCAGAAGCCTTAGAAACATGCTATATTAAATGTGAACGACAGGCTTTAGATTTCGTTTTTTTTGATGCGGACATATTAAACAAGGAAAAACATAAAAACATATCTTTAAACTATCAACGAAAAGATTGTACAAATCCGGAGTTAGTATATCAAGGCCCATATATCTTAAAACTCCTAATAGATCATAAGGCATATTCTCCATCCCCATGTCTTAATTTCATAAGAAGAGAATACCTAACAGAGATCCAACTCGATTTTCTTCCCGGAATCATCCATGAAGATCAATTATTCACATGCTTGTTATATTTACAGGCCCAAAGAGTATCCTCCATACACAAGGATTTCTTCAAACGTAGGCTACGGGAAGACTCAATCATGACCAGTAAGTTCTCAATGCGAAACATGGAAAGTTACTTTACGATAACTGCCCATTTAAGCAAATTCGCGGACTCACACCCAATGTTCCGTGAAATAATCGACTTATATTTATCAAGAATGCTCAACGCCGCAGTATGGCTATCCTATAAAATACCCTTTAAAGATCGCTTGAAAATAGCCAGACGATGTCTAAAAGAATATAGGCAATACGTGACAACAAAAAATCTAATAGTTTTATTATTCAAATCATTCCTATAAAAACAAAAGAAACTATGGCATCCATAAAAAAAGAATTAATATCAGGAGTATTATATACGGCCATATCCAAATATTCCGGAATAATTATTTCTCTGGTTGTCACCGGAATATTAGCACGCTTAATTGCCCCCGAAGAATTTGGTATAGTAGCAATAGCAACTGTAATTATTTCTTTTTTTGGTATTTTCAGTGACCTAGGTATTGCGCCCGCTATTATTCAAAATAAGGATTTAACAGGCAAAGATCTTAACAGAATATTCTCTTTTACCTTATGGTTGGGAATCATGATATCTATTCTTTTTTTCCTATGCTCTTGGCCCATTTCTTTTTTTTATAAACAAAAGACATTACTGACAATATGCCAACTACTATCCATCAATTTATTTTTTGCTTCGGCAAACATCGTTCCTAACGCACTCCTATTCAAGAATAAGGAGTTTAAGTTTATCGCATATCGTAGCTTAACTATCCAATTTATTGGAGGAAGCATAGCCATCAGTGCCGCCATCGCAGGTGCCGGACTATATGCATTAGTCATTAATCCTATTTTCTCCAGCATTCTCTTGTTTATCATATCATATCGGAAAAACCCTCAAAAGTTACAATATACATTCGGTCTGGATTCGGTCCAAAAGATATTCAGTTTCTCAGCCTATCAATTTTTATTTAATGTAATTAATTATTTCAGCAGAAACCTTGATAAATTATTAATCGGAAAATACATGAATATGAATGCCCTAGGGTATTACGAAAAATCATATCGGCTAATGATGCTTCCTTTGCAAAATATAACCCATGTGATCTCTCCTGTCATGCATCCAATCTTTTCCGGTTTTCAAGATGACTTGCATAAGCTAGCGGATTCATACGAGAAGGTTATTCATATTCTAGCCTTTATTGGTTTACCCCTGTCTGCGTTATTATGGTTTTCCGCAAGGGAAATCACTCTCATTTTGTTTGGGGATCAATGGATGCCCTCCGTTCCGGTATTCCAGATATTATCTATATCTGTTGGTATACAAATAATATTATCAACATCCGGCTCTATTTTCCAAGCGGCCAACGACACTAAAAGTTTATTCATTTGCGGCGTATTCTCCACTTTATTAAACGTATCTGGCATTGTAATAGGGATATTTGTATTTAAAACGCTCGAAGCGATCGCATGGTGCATTACTATCACATTTACGATCAATTTCATCCAATGCTATATATGGATGTATAAAGTGACATTAAAGCGTAATGTGAAAATCTTTATCCGACAATTTTTATCACCTATTGTATTAACAAGTATTTTGATACTCTTACTATGGCCTATATATGAGATATCATACAAGATGACTGAGCTAGGAAGCTTATCCGTTAAGATTCTGTTAGCTATATCTTTTTCTTCCATATATATACAATTAAGTGGAACTTATGATATTATTAACCTACTTAAATCCAAGATACAGAAATGAAAGCTTTATTCCTGATATTTCACGGTCTTAATCCTGCTAATGGGATCAGCAAGAAGATCTACTACCAAGTCAATGCCTTAAGAGCATGTGGCATTGATACGAGACTCTGTTACCTAAATGAGTCTAACGGCAGGAAATTGAGAATGATAGACTCCGAGGTACTACAAGATTATGGAGCAGGGTTCAAGGGTAAAATACTGAAAAGGATAGAATATTCTTCAATCGTTGAATATGCGAAGAAAGAAAATATTAGTTTTATTTATATGCGATCTGATCATAACGCTAATCCATTCACGATTCATATGGTTCATCAAATGCGTAAAGCGGGGATAAAGGTTGTAATGGAAATACCAACTTATCCTTATGACCAAGAATATATAGGTTTCTCTCGTCGGAAATTACTATTTATAGATCAATGTTTCCGTCATTCCTTGGCCAAACAATTATGCGGGATCGTGACTTTCTCCGACTATAAGACCATATTCGGCATTCCCACTATACAAATATCGAACGGCATTGACTTCTCGCAAATTAAATTGAAACAACAGGTCAACGATACAAACAAGGAACTTCACCTAATAGGAGTAGCGGAGATTCATTACTGGCATGGATTTGACCGTCTGGTTAAAGGTCTGGCTGATTATTATGATTCACATCCCAATTACAAAGTCTTTTTCCATATTGTAGGAGATTTCTTCGGGCAACGAGAAAAAGATGATATCCTTCCAATCATCAAACAGCATAAATTAGAGAACTACGTAACCCTTCACGGCGCTAAGCACGGCGAAGAGCTTGACCGGCTTTTTGAGAAAGCAGACATGGCCATCGGTAGTCTTGCACGGCATCGTAGCGGTATCACCCATATTAAAACATTAAAGAACAGGGAATATGCCGCCCGGGGCCTTTCTTTTATTTACTCTGAGACAGATAGCGACTTTGAGAATAAACCGTATATACTTAAAGTGCCCGCAGATGAAACCGCCATCGATATAAACTCATTAATACATTTTTATGAAAAGCAATCTCTTTCTCCCCTTGAGATCAGGGAATCAATTCGATCTCTCTCATGGGAAACTCAAATGAACAAAATAATTAACTCTATAAAAATCTCATAAGAAAAAAACATGGTTATTCCTTCGCAAAAAGGTAAGACGCCTTCTTTTTCCTATGATATTTGTAGGGAGCACTTACTATACATAAATAATATTCACATGACTAGAATTCACGAGTTATAGGCCATTATCTACAAATATATTTTAGTGTCTAGAATCAGCCTCAAGGCTGCACAATCACTCATAGTTTATTAAAATATTCAATCCCTAAAAAAATATCTATTTTCCAATTAACATCACATAATAATCCTCCATAAATTTAGCTATTACTATCTAAATAAAGCGTACTATAACACATGTTTGTAAACATTTAATATCTTCGTATATATTTTGTTTTATCGCAATTTTATTCCGATCTTTGCAGAGATTTAAACAACAATTATAAATCCTCACGATCTTCATAAAAAAAGAGTGGAATATTTATTCATTCATGATTTACGGCCATTGTGAAAAAACGATCTAAATGAAATGGTTCTTCAAAAAAGACGGAAACGACACGTTTCCTATTTAAATCTTTTAATAACTCCCTTGTATATTTATATATAGCGGTGCGAAATCGTGGCGAAAAAAAGCAACGATTCCAAGCTTATCCGCTAAGGATTAAGAAGTTCAGAGTTTGATCTAGAATGCGATTCAGAGTACGATATTTATTAACACGCCCTAAAGGGGTATAATTCAAAACATTATGTATAAACTATTCAACACGGATGAGCTACGGAAGAACGGCTACATCCGCTATCCCAGAGTTTTCTTGGATATGCTCATAAGAAATTGTTGCAAGGGAAAGCGGATCCCGACGCAAATAGGGATCATGCTGTACCTGTACAGCAAAGTCGCCTATAGCCCTTACCAATGTCCATGGAAAAATGACACATACACCATCCAGAAAGGGCAATGTATCGTGAAAATACCCGAGCTGGCCACTTATCTTGGCTGCACGGTCTATGCCATACGGAAAGGATTGGAAGAGCTAGAACAAAGCAGCGTGATAACCAAGAAAAAACTAGATCACGGTATGGCGGTGGAAATTATCAATTATCAGTCGTTCATACTAAACAAAACATCTTATGGCAAATAAGAAAACGCTAACCCCTACCTCCCTCCCCGCCAGCCTCACGCTACCCGAAGAGCGGAAAGCGGAGAAAGCCCTGCTCTTCGGGCTGCTGGCCTCACGCAAGAGCCTTCCCGAGATCGCCTTCAGGATAAGGCCCGAGATGTTCACCCACCCGGATATCGCCTTGGCGATAGAGGCCTACCTCAGCCTTCACGGGAAGGGGGAAGGAACGGATATACTCTCGGTGGAGAAAGAGATACGGAGGCTCTCGCCGGAGAGGGCCGGGCAACTGCCCGACCTCTTCGAGCTGGCCCGGCAAGACGGCTACATGGAGGTAGGCGGAGAGTTCGTACGGCAGCATTGCCAGTACATAAGGGAGGCCTTCGTGGCAAGGCGGCTTATCCTGAGGTGCCACGAGCTGGCGCATAAGGCGGCGGCCGACGACCGGGATACGCAAAAGCTGATATCGGAACTGGGAACGGTGGCCGATGAACTGGGCGAGCAGCTCTCCCTCACCCACGAGATACCGGACATGCCTACCGCCACCGCCGAGGCCATGGCACGGGTACGGGAGATACGCGAGCGGGTAGCCCGGGGCGGTACGGCGGGCATACATACCGGGCTGGGGGGACTGGACAGGCTTATGGGAGGGTTGCGGACAGGCTCGCTCCACGTGTTCGCCGCCCGCCCGGGCATGGGAAAGACGGCCTTCGCCCTTTTCATGGCGGTGAACGCCGCCAAGCAAGGGGTACCGGTTTGCGTCTACAGCCTGGAGATGTCGAGGGAACAGCTGATCTTCAGGATGCTGGGACAGATAGCCGACGTGGAGCCTTCGAAGATCACCAAGGGAACCGCCACCGAGGAGGAGATGAGAGCCTTGGAGGAGGCGAGCCGGCAGCTGAAAGAATTGCCGATATGTATCAACCAACGCTCGGACATCCAAATAGACGAGATACGCTGCGACATCTCCCTCAGGAGGCGGCAAGGGAAGTGTTCCCTCGCCATCATCGATTACTTGCAGCTAGTAAACCGGGACGACAAGGGGCAGACCCCAAACGAGGCCATCTCGAACATCACCCGCAAGGCCAAGATTACGGCGATGGACGAGGAGATACCGATCGTGCTGCTCTGCCAGCTGAACCGCAATTGCGAGACGAGGGGGACCTACTCCTTCAGGCACCAGCTATCCGACCTCCGGGACTCCGGCTCTATCGAGCAGGACGCCGATACGGTGGCCTTCATCAGCCGCCTCTCCGTGGTGAACATACACGAGGACCCGGATACGCACCTGCCTACCCGGGGGAGGGGCACGATCCTGCTGGCCAAGAACCGCCAAGGCGAGCTGGGACACGTGCGCTTCATGCACAACGAGGGCGTGACCTCCTTCTGGGACGACACCCAGCCGGCATGCGTCCGCAAGGCCCGGGCGGCGGAGCCTAAACCGAAGGGAAAGGGCCTCTTCGAATGCTGACAGACGATACGCTGCGCAAGGTGCGGGAGACGGCCCGCATCGACGAGGTAGCCTCCGGTTACCTCACGCTACATCGCTCGGGGAAGGACTTCGTGGCGCTGTGCCCGTTCCACGACGAGCGGCATCCCTCCTTCCGCGTCTCCCCGGCGAGGAACATCGGGAAGTGCTTCAGTTGCGGCGAGGCGGCGGACCCGATACGGCTCGTGTGCCACATGGAGGGATGCGGCTTCGAGGAGGCAGTACGCCTACTGGCACGCAAATACAATATCGAGGTGGAAGAGACCGCTGCCGCTGGTCGTGAGCGGCGGCGGGACGAGCGGGAAGCGTTGTTGCTGGCGAACGCCTCGTTCGCTAGCGGCCTGCTACCGGGCCACCCCGTAGGTACGGCACGTACGATAGAGGATCGCCATGGGCTGGAAGAGACCTACCGCGGCTTCGGCGTGGGACTTTGCCCGCCCGACGTCCCCCAAGTGTTCCGCCCCTTCCTAGGCCGGCTCATCTTCCCGATACACACCACCGGGGGACAGGTGGCCGGGTTCGCCGGACGGAGCCTTACCCCGTCGGAGAAGGGGCGGAAATACGTCAACTCCCCCGACAGTCCTGCCTACCACAAGGGGCATATCCTCTACGGCCTGCACAAGGCGGTGAAGGCCGTTCGCTCCGAGGGGCGAATCCTGCTTTGCGAGGGATACAAGGACGTGCTCGCCTTCCACGCCTGCGGCATACGGTACGCCGTGGGGCTATGCGGCACGGCGCTCACCGAGGAGCATATCCGGGCGATACGGAGGCTGGCCGGGCAGGTGACGCTCTCTCTCGATCCCGATCCGGCGGGACGGCAGAACACGGTCCGGTGCGCCCATATGCTCCTGTCCGAGGGATGCGCCGTCAGCCTGCTTCCCCTGCCCGACGGCATGGACCCGGACGAGGTGTACCGCCGGAAAGGGAGCGACGAGCTGGCACGCCTAGCACGGGAGGGTACCCTCGATTACCTCTCCTACCGCATCCGCCAAGCGGCTTCCCGCCCTCACACGGACACCGCCGCCATCAACGAGACGTTGGGCGAGATCGGCCTCCTCTCCTCCCCGCTGGCCGTGTACCGAAGGATCGGGGAGCTATCCGGAGCGACGGGAATACCGATAGAGGTACTACGGCAGGAAATCTCCGTCGCCACAGGCCCGAAAAACGTACCGGTACCGGTGCCGAAGAAGGAAGCCGCAGGCCTCACGCCCGCCCTGCCACGAGAAAGGACGTTACTGCGTTTTTGCCTCACGCACCATGACCGGATGTTCTACGACCCCGACGGAAACGGGATTTCCCTGCCCGCATGGGTCTCCGGCGAACTGGCGGACAACGAGCTTCCCCTAGAAGACCCGGAGCACGCCCGCTTGCTCCACCTCCTCGCCGAGGGCAAGCACCCGGACGGGATAGCGGACGAGCGGCTCTCCGCCCTTGTCCTCTCCCTCCGGGCCTCCGCACCGCAAGATACCGGGCCGGTACCGGACGAACGGCTTCCCGGCGAGACCCGCTTCCAAGTGCTCCTCTACGGCGAGTCCTTCGCACGCCGGAAGCTAGCCCGGGCCTTGGAGTCCGTCCGCACGGCGGCGACACCCGAAGAGCGCCTGCGCCTACAAGCCACGCTCGAGAATCACTTCGCCCTAAGCGACCGTATCGCCCGGGAATTGCAAAGCCAAAGTATCCTGCCGGAGGGGATATAGGGGGGAGACAAAAAAAACTACCGTGTTTGGCGCCGAACACTATTGCGTTGGGAAGCCAACACAGTAGTATCCGGAGCCAAACACAGTAGTGTCCGGACCGGAAATACGATAGTCCTTTTATTTCATGCTATCCAACCAACGCTTGCCGGATGGCGTGTACATCCAAACGATAAACACCACAAGTATCAATAGCATTACCCCGAAAAGAAATGTCAATGGATTCATAGCTCTTTATTATTTCAAGATTTTATTACCACAGAAAGCTAACCCGACAGAGAACAAGATCCCTACCATGAACATTCCAATCATACTTATCTCTATCTTTTCCGATTGGAATAACATAGCTATTCCACCCAGCACCAATGCCGTGAACGTCAGTTTTGACAAATCGTAAAAATATTTGCCCAACGTCTCACGCTGGCACTTCGCCCGTTCACGGGACTCACCTCTCACGTCTCGCCGCTTGTCTTTCTCTTTCATACCGTAAATTTTTCATGTCAATCGAATTTTGATAAGGCAAACATACGCTTATTTTTCTTGACAAACAAGCATTCTCCCCCCTAAAATCACCTCTTTACCCCCATTCACCCGACCTCGCCCCCCTTCGTCCCCGTTGACCGGAATCCCACCGGCGGCATGTCGTACCTTTACGACGTAATCAATAAAACACCAGACATTATGCCGATCAAGTACCGATTAGTCTTACGAAAAGACATGACCAAGGGAGCCGCCGCCGGCTCCAAGTTGTATTACGCCGTGAACAAGTCCACCGGCACCTGCGATTTCGAGGAGCTGTGCGACCAGATCGCCGACCGCAGCACCGCCTCCCGGGGCGACGTGCAGGTCGTGGTAGACGGCCTCCTCTACATCCTCAAGCAACGCCTCCAGAAAGGGGAGACCGTCCAGCTAGGCGATCTCGGCCACTTCCAAGCCGTGATCGGCAGCAAGGGCACCAAGCTGGAGTCCGACTTCAACGCCTCCCTTATCAAACGTCCCCGGATCGTCTTCCGTCCGAGCGTGACGCTAAAGAGCGTCACCGGCCTCGCCAAGTTCGAGAAGATCGTGCCCGACGCACCCGCCCCGGGAGGAGGCGACAGCGAATCCCCCGACGAGATCTGACTCAGGGCTCCCCTAGATGAGAAACGATGCACTCCCGCTGACGGGGCGATAAGATCCGTTGGCGGGGATGCCATCCGCACTCCTCCAGCCGCTCCATCAACTTTCCGCTGACACGTATCCACCGGGACAGCTTATCCGAGGCTTTCTTCTTCGACAATAAGGGAAAATAACTCATCGCTATATCACAAAAATAATAGGCGCCGACACCGGTCTCCCGCTTTTCCATACTGATGCTGTTTATTTATTAACTTATTCAAAGATAGTAATTTAAGATTAATTTTCCAAGAAAAATCAAATCATAATTCATCGTATATATCATGAAACAAGCCTATATCTCCACCCACCTTGCCGACGCCCAGTCCGCCGGCGACCGCTTCCACCTAAACCCCATCATCCTCCTTGCCCAAGCCGCCCTAGAAAGCGGCTGGGGCACCTCCCGCCTAGCCCGGGAGGCCAACAACCATTTCGGCATCACTGGCTACGGGGCGAGCAACGCCTTCTGGCACGGGGGCCGCGTCACCGCCCGATACAAGCGGGGCGAGTTGCTGTTCCGCCGCTACGACTCGGCACGCAACTCCTACCTCGACTTCGCCCGCCTCCTCGTCTGCTCCTACCCGCAGGCCGCCGCCATGAGCCGTTTCCCCGCCGACTACGCCAAGGCCATCGCCTACAGCCCCTACATCAGCGAGCTGAACGGCGACAACCGGGAGCGCTACCGGGAGACGCTGGTACAGCTCTGCCGCGAGATCGAACCGATTTACTCATCCCTAAAAAACAACAATTGATATGAATAAGATACGACAAATACTAGCCTTCGTCCGCAGCCTGCTGGATTTCTTGCTAAACCTAGGATCTCACACGCCCCAAAAACAACCGCCCCATGACACGACCGACACTCCCACGGAGCCCACGCCCCCCTTTCCCCCACTTCCGCCTGCTCGCCTTGGCCAGCCTCTTCCTGCTGGCGGCACTCTCCCTCCTGCTAGACATGCGGGAGGCGGCGCTGGCGGCTATCGGGGCGATACTCTCGCTCTCGTCCACCCCTCGCCCGGCCCCTTGAACCTGCTGGGCTGGGGGCTGATACTCTCGGCGGCGCTGAGCTCGCTGGGAAAGATATGGCCCCCTTAGGTGAGAAAAAAACGGCAGAATCAAACTCTTATTGAAAATTATAAGTACTTTTGTAAAAAAAAGCGAATGCACTTGTTGATCTACATAGATATCGCCCTATTCATTTTCATCGCCTTTTTCATAGGCTATGACCTATTTTTTACGTTGGCGTCCTTTTTTCGGAGGAGGCACCGGAAGCACCGGAGCATACGGCTCCAGAAGTTCGCCGTCATCTTCGCCGCCTATAAGGAAGACCAAGTCATACAGGAATCCGTGGAGCGCATCCTCCTGCAAGACTATCCGGCGGACAAATACCGGGTGATCGTGGTATCGGACCATATGCGGGAGGAAACGAACCAAGCGCTCGCCAAGCTCCCGATCGAGCTCCTCACGCCGGATTTCAAGCATAGCATGAAACATAAATCCATCACCTACGCCTTGGAATACCTGAAAGAGGGAATCGATAAAGTCGTCATCCTCGATGCCGACAACCTCACGGATACGGATTTCCTGACCCGGGTCAACGATATCACGCAAGACAACATCGCCCTGCAAGCGCACCGTACCCTCAAGAACGACAATACGCCGATAGCGGTATGGGACGGTATCTCCGAGGAGATCAACAACACCATCTTCCGCAAGGGGCGGGTCAATGTCGGGATCTCCTCCTCCTTGATAGGCTCCGGCATGGTATTCGACTTCGGATGGCTGAAATCCCACATGCCCCAATGCGGCACTTTCGCCGAGGACAAGGAGCTGGAGATCTATCTCGCCACGGAAAATATCTTTGTCGATTACGCCGAGGACATCCTCGTGTACGACGAGAAGACCTCACGCCAAGAGGTCATGGCACGGCAAAGATCCCGCTGGTTCCACGCCCAACTGCTGGCATTCTCTTTGATCATACGGCATCTCGACCTCCGTACCCTCAACTGGAATTATATGGACAAGGCGGTCCAATGGTTCCCGCTCCCGAGAATATTAAAACTGATCATCCCGTCTCTCCTCGCCTTGGCATGGAGCCTCACAACTTTCCCGCTTGCCCTGAAATGGTATGGACTGATATTAATCAGCATCTTGACATATACGCTGGCCATTCCCCGCAAGATGCATACACGGAAACTTTACAGGAATCTGTCGAAGCTTCCCTTCCTTTTTTTCATCTTGACAAAAGGATATATAGCCTCATTCATCCGGATAAAAAACAAGGATACGAGCTTTCAGAGCACTCCACATGACATAACGATAAAAAAAGAAGAAAGCCATGATTAAAAAAGTCTCCATTATCACTATCAATTATAACGGGTTGAAAGATACCGTCGAGATGATAGAATCCTTGGCTATCCATGAGACTTATCCTCATGAGATCATTGTCGTAGACAACGCTTCTACCGACCCTCTGGAACATAAGCTTCTCCAATCCAAGTTCCCAGACATACAGGTTATACGGAGTGAGAAAAACCTTGGATTCGCCGGTGGTAATAACTTGGGAATATCATATGCCACAGGCTATTATTTATTACTTCTTAACAATGATACAATCATTACCCAACCATTCCTAAAAGCATTAGTAAATAGACTGGACAGCAATCCTCGAATAGGATGCGTCTCTCCTAAAATAGCTTGTTGGCCCGAAAAAGAACGTTTACAATACGCAGGTTCCACACCAATGAGCCACATAACGCTCCGGAACACCTCCATTGGCTATGATCAGTTAGACCAAGGACAGTTCGAAGAAGCGCATGAAACCTCATTCGCTCATGGAGCTGCCATGGCAGTCAAGGCGATTGACATACAAAAATTCGGGAAAATGCCAGAATTCTACTTCCTTTATTATGAAGAGTTAGATTGGTGTACTCAAATTCAAAAGACTGGATTCTCTATTTGGTTTGAGCCCAAAGCTATAATCTATCATAAGGAAAGCGCTAGTGTGGGTATTGAGAGTCCTTTGCGTATATATTATCACACCCGAAATCGTCTCATATTTGCCCAGCGCATTTTATCAAAAAAAAGAATTCGTATATGTTCATATATATATCAAACGACATTTGCTCTTTGCAAAAAGATTCTAATATTTACGATTCAAGCAAAATTCCATCTTATTCCATTTTTGTTTAAAGGAATAAAAGATGGTATTTATTTCATAAACAATAACTCAAAATAACAAAGTTATGTATAAAGTTTCTTTAGCAATACCTATTTATAACGTGTCTCTATTCGTAGAAAGAGCGTTACTATCCGTATTAAACCAAACATATGATAATATAGAATATTTAATAGTAGACGATAAAGGGCAAGATGATTCCATGGACATTGTCCATAGAATTATTAAAGATCATCCAAGAGGAAAGGATGTCCGTATCATCGAGCATCCGTATAATATTGGCCTTGGGGCTACAAGAAATACTGCCATCGATAATGCGCAAGGCGAGTATCTGTTTTTTATGGATAGTGACGATGAGATCATCCCTACATGCATAGAAATTCTCGTACATAAAATGCAAGAACATCCTGTTGATTTCATCGCAGCATCACACATGAAGAAAGATCTCTCAGGAAAGACCTACCCTACTTATACGTATAGCCCGATTTTAATCCAAGGAGATGATTTACCAGTCGCACAATATCGATATGCACAAAACAATGATATATATGTAATGAGCTGGAACAAACTTTATAATTTAAACTTTTTAAAATCCCATAATATACAGTGTATACCTCATCAACTGGTAGAGGATTGCTGGTTCACATATCAAGTTATTATATCCGCAAAGTCTTGCCAATTAATATCCGATCAAACCTTGTATTATACTATAAATCCAGAATCCACAACCTCAAAGATCAAGACACAAGGGTATTCGATGAAATTAAGTATCAGCTACGCAGAAATAGAAAAAACAAAAAGAGCCTATATAGCCCACTTAAGAGCACACTCAATTTATCCCTGTTTGCTCTTCGATACCATGTTCATGGGCCTATATCATGCCTACAGAATATTATGCGTAGATAACAAAATGGAAAAACAAGAAAGGAAAAAACTCGCATGCTCTTTATTAACTCGAAATTTCCAACTACCTAACCGAATTATCTGTAGTACCTCTTACCTTCGTTTTCTTGCTATATACATTTTTTACAGTTTACCTATAACTATAAAAATCAATTTGGTGAATTTAGCCATCAAATTTAAAATCAAGGATATACTTCAAAAATGGTTTCACTTCAATTAAATAGATTTTATGGAAAAGAGCTGTCAAGTCATTGAGATCCTCTTCTGGATCGGGATCGGGATCGTTTTCTATACCTATCTGGGGTATGGGATCGTATTATACCTTATGGTAAAGATCAAGGAGCTGTTCGTTAAACCCCGGCTCCCCCGCCTTCCCGAGACACTACCGGAGGCCACGTTGCTGATAGCCGCCTACAACGAGGAGGCGATCGTGGCGAGCAAGATGGTGAATTGCAGACAACTGGATTATCCGGCGGATAAGCTGAGACTGGTCTGGATCACCGATGGAAGCAATGACAACACGAATGAGAGACTGAAAGAGTACCCGGAGGTCACCGTACTGTACCAACCGCGGCGACAAGGAAAGACCGCCGCCTTGAACCGAGCCCTCCCCTACGTCAATACCCCCTACGTCATCTTCACCGACGCCAACACGATGCTGAACAAGGGAGCCATCAAGGAGATCATACGCCAGTTCAGCGACCCGCGGGTAGGCTGCGTGGCCGGAGAGAAACGGGTAGAGATACAAGCCGAGCAAGGAGCCACCGCCGGAGAAGGCATATACTGGAAATACGAGTCCGCCCTCAAGCGACTGGACTACCGCCTATACTCCGCCGTCGGAGCGGCAGGCGAGCTCTTCGCCATCCGTACCTCCCTCTTCGAGCAGATGCCCCCGGATACCCTGCTGGACGATTTCATCCTCTCCCTGCGCATAGCGATGAGAGGCTACAAGATCGCCTACAGCAAAGAGGCGTACGCCCTCGAGAGCGCCTCCCTGAACATGCGGGAGGAGGAGAAACGTAAAGTACGCATATCGGCCGGAGGATTGCAATCGGTATGGCGGCTACGGGGATTATTGAATATGTTCCGGTATGGGATACTGAGCTTCCAATACATCAGCCACCGGGTACTGCGCTGGACGCTGACGCCGGTCGTGCTCTTCGCCCTCCTGCCCCTCAACCTGCTCCTTGCCTGTACCGGGCATACCCTTTACACGGTCATCCTTGCCCTGCAATTAGCGTTTTACCTGCTGGGATACTTGGGGTATAAAATGGAAAAACGGAACATCCGGAACAAGCTATTATTCATTCCTTATTACTTTTTATTCATGAATATCAATGTCATACGAGGGTATAGCTATCTCGCTAAGCATAAAGGCACAGGCGCTTGGGAAAAAGCCAAACGAGGCGCGGGATAAAAAAATAAAAAAATAGATGGATAAATAGTCGTTATATGTCGACTTTAATTAATACTTTTGCGCTATTGATACTATTTGAATATCAAGAAAACTAGAACACAATTTAGATACAATGGATAAATTGGCCTCAGAGTATAAAGTTCTTATCGTAGATGATGTCCCTACAAACGTCATGCTAGTACAAGCCATACTGAAGAAAGAGGGATATACGCTTTTGACTTGCGACAGCGGGACAAAAGCGCTACGCATAGCTAACGAGAAACACCCAAATCTGATATTACTCGATATCATGATGCCTGAGATGGACGGATATGAGGTCCTCCAGCATCTGAAAAGCAATCCCGAGACTACGGATATACCCGTGATTATCATGTCCGCCCTAAGCGATATGCAAAGCATCGTGAAAGGTTACCAATTGGGCGCCACCGAATACGTCACAAAGCCTTTCCAACGTGAGGAGCTGGTGAAGAGGGTGGCCCACCGCTACGAGCTTTACAGCATCAAGCGCATCAAGGCCGAGCTGGAGAACACGATCGAGTCTAGGGATACGCTATACTCCGTTATCGCCCATGACCTGCGTTCCCCGCTAGGCTCGTTGAAAATGATGAATAACGCCATCTTGATGATGGTGGACAAGGAGCGGGTAGGCGACGAGGTGTACGAGATGATCCAGATGATGAACAAGACCTCCGAGGAGATCTTCCTCTTGCTGGACAACCTGCTGAAATGGGCCAAGAACCGCTTGAACAAGCAGCACGTATATAAGCAACAGACCGACATAAACAGTATCATCGACAGTACCGCCGAGATGTATGTCCCGATGGCGGCGCAAAAAGGCGTGAAGATTATCCTAGAAAATCTGGATAAAGAGCTGGTAGGCTTGGTCGATATCGATATGCTCAAGACGATTATCCGTAACCTGATCTCTAACGCCATGAAGTTTAGTTTCGAGGGGGGCACGATCACCTTATCCTCACGCTCCGAGGGGGATTTCGTAACCGTTAGCGTGAAAGATACCGGCAAGGGCATCAAGAAAGAGGATCAAGACAAGCTCTTGAAACAAGACTCGCATTTCACGACCTACGGGACGAAGAACGAGAAAGGCTCCGGTCTGGGATTGATGCTTTGCAAGGACTTCGTGGAGCTTCATGGAGGAAAGCTTTGGTTCGAGTCCGAGGGCGAGGGCAAAGGAACGACCTTCCTGTTCTCGATGAAGGCGCTGAACCAAGAGGCATAGCCGATCGACGTACCGCCTGTCTCTACCGATCGTAGACAAGTGTCGTACAAACAAACTAAATATTTCGTATATTTGCATCCCGGATTAATATCCGGGATTTTTTTGTGTGCCGAGGTGACATTAGGTACATTATTATTTATCGTATAAACATTATTATCGTATGTATACCGTAATTAAACGTATGGAGATCTCCGCTTCCCATAGCTTGAGATTGTCCTACCCCAGCAAATGTGAGAATCTGCATGGTCACAATTGGATGATCACGGTTTATTGCCGCTCCAAGGAATTAAACGCCGATGGCATGGTAGTCGATTTCAGCCATATCAAGAGATCGGTGAAATCCCTGTTGGACCACCAGAACTTGAACGATATCCTGCCTTTCAACCCGACGGCGGAGAACATAGCCTTTTGGGTATACGAGCAGATCCCGTCTTGTTTCAAGGTAGAGGTAAAAGAGTCTGAGGGTAACACGGCGATCTATGAGGAAGATTAACGAGATATTCTACAGCTTGCAAGGCGAAGGGTTCCATACGGGGACTCCCGCCGTATTCGTCCGCTTCTCCGGTTGTAACCTGAGATGTAGCTTCTGCGACACCCGCCACGAGGAGGGCGTAATGATGACGGATGAGGAGATCGTGAAGAAGGTATCTTCCTTTCCCGCACGGATGGTGATCCTGACGGGAGGAGAACCTAGTCTGTGGATCGACAAGGCGCTTATATCCCGCTTACGTGAGGCGGGGAAACAGATCTGTATCGAGACCAACGGCACACGCCCCTTGCCCGACGGCATCGACTGGGTGACTTGCTCGCCCAAGGAGAACGCCCCGGTGGTATTGGAAAGAGTCGACGAGATAAAGGTGGTTTATACCGGGCAAGACCTGTCCGCATACGCCGAAATCCCCGCACGGTACCATTTCCTGCAACCCTGCTCCTGCCAAAATACGAAAGAGGTAGTGGATTACATCCTCCGGCATCCCCGGTGGAGACTAAGTCTGCAAACCCATAAACTGATCGATATCCAATAGATAGGATGAGACGGGGGCATGCCCCGTCTCTACTGCTATAGATAACGGACTTCCTTACCCCTCACGGCGTCATTCACCTCTCCATCGCCATAGGCCAACTCGCCATTCACGAAAGTCTTCCATACGCCATGGTGGAACGTATAGCCCTCGAAAGGAGACCAGCCGCATTTGTACAAGATATTCTCCTTCGATACCGTCCAAGTCTGCTCCGGATCGATCAATACGATATCGGCGTAGTATCCGGGACGGATGTATCCCCTCCTATCGATACGAAACAGCTCCGCCGGCATATGCGCCATCTTCTCGACCACCTTCTCGTACGTGAAACGGCCTTCCATCGCCAGTTCCAACATCGTGATCAAGGAGTGCTGGATAAGCGGTCCTCCGGAAGCCGCCTTCAAGCAAGAGCCTTGCTTCTCCTCCGGTAGATGCGGGGCATGGTCGGTAGCCACGATATCGATCGTATTGTTATTGACCGCCTCACGCAGCGCCGTGCGATCCTCGATCGTCTTGATAGAAGGATTCCACTTGATACGATTACCGAATTGGGCGTAGTCGCCGTCATGAAACCACAGATGGTGCACGCAGACCTCGCCGGTTATCTTTTTCTCGCTCAAGGGAAGACGGTTGCCGAGCAACGATAATTCCTTCTCCGTGGAGAGATGCAGGATATGCAAACGGGAATCCAAGCGGGTAGCCAGTTCAACCGCCTCGGCCGAGCATTGGTAGCAGGCCTCCTCGCTACGGATCTTGCTATGGAAAGAGATATCCAGATCCTCGCCATGCAGGTTCGTGTAATACTGGATATTACGCCGGATCACCTCCTCTTTCTCCGCGTGGATGGCGATCAGCATACCGGCCTCGCCGAAGATACGCTCCAACGAGTCTTTCTTGTCCACCAGCATATTTCCCGTAGACGAGCCGAGGAAGAGTTTCAGTCCCGGCACACGGCTACGATCCAGCCTGCGGATCTCGTCCATATTATCGTTTGTCCCACCGAAGAAGAAGGAGTAATTCGCACGGGAGACCTCGGCGGCACGGTTGAATTTCCATTCCAGATCGGCGATCGTCGTGGTCTGTGGCTTCGTGTTCGGCATGTCCATGAAGGTCGTCACGCCACCGGCCACGGCCGCACGGCTCTCGGTCCCGATATCCCCCTTATGGGTAAGCCCGGGGTCCCGGAAATGCACCTGATCGTCGATAACGCCCGGTATCAACCATTTCCCCGTAGCGTCGATCACTTGGTTCGCCTCGGCACGCACGTTCCCGGGAACCTCCCCCTCGAACACCGCCGCGATCTTATCTCCCTCCACCAACACCGAGCCGATAAAAGAACGGCCCTCGTTGATGATTCTCGGATTTTGGATTAATATTTTATTCATCTTTCTTATCCTATTATAAATTGTCAAACTCTGTTTTCATTAGGCATGGCTCGCATGTTTCCTCGGATACTTCCTGAAGAAACTCCACCATTTCAATTGAAGGACGCCGAATAAAGCCTCCCCGAATATCGAAGAGTTCATCTTGGAGACACCCAAGGCACGGTTGATAAAGATGATCGGCACCTCCACGAGCTTGAAGCCGCACTTATAAGCCGTAAACTTCATCTCCACCTGAAAGGCGTATCCCTTGAAATGGACACGGTCCAGATCGATCGTCTCCAGCACCTCACGGCGGTAACATTTAAAACCCGCCGTCGTATCCTGTATCTTCATACCCGTGACGATACGGACATACACCGAGGCGAAATAAGACATCAACACACGGCCCAACGGCCAGTTCACCACATTCACCCCGTTGCAATACCTCGACCCGATGGCTACGTCGGCACCCTGCCCGGTACAAGCGGCGTATAGCTTCGGCAGGTCATTGGGATTATGACTGAAATCGGCGTCCATCTCGAAAATAAAATCATATTTATGCTCGATAGCCCATTTAAAACCCCGGATATAAGCGGTACCCAATCCCAGCTTCCCCTTACGCTCCACGATAAAAAGACGCTCCGGGAACTCCTTCTGCAAGCCCTTCACGATAGCCGCCGTCCCATCCGGAGAGCCATCATCGATCACCAAGATATGAAACACTTTCTCCAGCCCGAACACGGCACGAATGATATTCTCAATATTCTCCTTCTCGTTGTATGTAGGAATAATGACGATACTGTCTGACATATACTTTAATCAATTAATTTTTAGCTCATTATATATACGACTGTAAACCATTTGTAAATTACTCTCCAAAGTTACATATTTTTTCTGTGTAAATCTATCATCCAGTTAGCCCATTCGTCTGTTCCATGATAAGCAAATGTATTTTGGCTTTTCACCCAACTTCCCCGATTTCCCCCTAAATGCCTAATACTCAAATTAAGTTGCTTTATTCTTCCACTTTTATTCGATTATTCCAGCGTTTTTCCGTAAGTTTGTCTTCATTAATTTCTAACGCTTGTAAAATTAAGTACTATGAATATACAGCAACTCGAATATATCCTAGCGGTGGATACTTATCGTCATTTCGCAAAGGCAGCAGAGCATTGTAGGGTGACACAACCGACATTGAGTATGATGATCCAAAAGCTGGAAGACGAACTAGGTATTAAATTGTTCGATCGAAACCTGCAGCCCGTTCGCCCCACACCTGCCGGACGTAAGGTTATTGAGCAAGCGAGAAATGTCCTCTATCAGGCTTCCCTTATCAAAGATATCGTGAACGAGGAGGAACAGTCATTGAAAGGTACGTTCCGCTTAGCGGTGCTACCGACTATCGCCCCTTATTTGCTACCTCGCTTTTTCCAGCAATTATCGGAAAAGCATACGGATCTTGACATCCGTATGCTGGAAATGAAAACCGCTCCCACTATGGCCGCCCTGCAAAACGGGGAAATCGATGCCGCTATCATAGCGAACCAACCCACAGAATCCTATTTACAAGGAGACATATTATATTATGAGCAATTCTTCGGATACGTGGCTCATAATGAATCTATCTTCAAAAAGGATTTGATCCGTACCGCCGATATCAACGACGAGCGGTTGTGGCTGCTGGACGAGGGACATTGCTTCCGTGACCAGCTGATGCGTTTCTGCCAGATGGAAAAGGTAAAGGTTCGCCAAGCCGCTTACCGTTTAGGTAGCCTAGAGACATTTATGCGTATGGTGGAAAGCGGTAACGGTATTACGTTCATCCCGGAATTGGCTACCCTGCAATTAAGTAAAGAGCAGAAAGAATTGGTACGTCCGTTCGCCATTCCCAAGCCGACACGGGAGATCGTCTTTGTCACCCGTAAAGATTTTATCCGGCATACCGTAGCGGGTATTTTAATAGAGAGCATCAAGAAAGCGGTACCTAAAGAAATGTTGACTTTGCAGCCCGGACAAAAGGTTGTGTGATTTTTTCGATAAATCCCATAGGGTATTTCTTTTCTGAGCGATCCTATAAGTACAAAGTGATTATTTACCATTAAAACAATACAAATATGAAAGCGCTCTGTAAACAAACTATGGGATTTATCCTGATGATACTGTTGGCTTGCGGTGTAACCTCTATAAAGGCACAGGATAGCGCAGACGATGAGTTTATCACTGTCAGCGGTGTAGTAAAAGACAAGCAAACACGAAAAAAACTGGAATACGTAAATATCTCTATTCCGGGAACCAACGTGGGAACGATCACCAATAATGACGGTGAGTTCTCTATCAAAGTGAAAAACGGCCTCCATGCCAGACAAGTAGAAGTATCGCATATCGGATATTTGAATGGCTTGATCCCCGTGAACGATAAGGACATATTAGAATGTACGGTATTACTCGAACCGAACATGAATACGCTTAGCGAAGTCATTATCCGGGCCGGAGATCCTCGATATATCGTAGAGGAAGCGATTGAGAAAGTAAATAAGAATTACATCGCCACAGGTAGCATGCTTACCGGGTTCTACCGGGAGACCGCACAAAAAGGCCGTCGTTACATCAATATCTCGGAAGCGGTTATCGATGTTTACAAAACTCCCTATAAGGACAGGAACGTGGAACGGGATCGGGTACAGATCTATAAAGGACGTAAATTATTGAGCGAGAAGGCTAGCGACACATTAGCCGTGAAATTATTGGGAGGCCCTAACCTATCCGTTTACGTGGATGTAGTGAAGAATCCGGATTTATTGCTCGACCCGAATATCTTACCTTATTACGCCTTCCGTATGGAAGAAAGCGTGATGTTAAACGACCGACCGCATTACGTAATCAGTTTCCAACCTCAAGCGATCTTGCCTTACGCTTTATATTACGGCAAATTATATATCGATAAGGAACGGCTTTCCTTCAGCCGTGCGGAATTCGCCCTCAGCATGGATGACCGGAATAAGGCTACCGAGGCCATCCTCCGCAAAAAGCCTTTTGGCTTGCGATTTAAACCCGTGGAGGTAGCTTTCCTCGTAACTTACAAAGAACGTGACGGCATGAGCTATCTGAGTTATATCCGCAATGAGGTTCGCTTTAAATGCGATTGGAAACGAAAACTCTTCTCTACCAACTACACGATCGTATCCGAGATGGTCGTTACCGATGGTAAAGAACAAAATAACTCCATCCCCTACCGGATGTCTTTTAAAGCGGATCAGTCTCTATCCGACAAGGTATCGGACTTCGCCGACGAGAACTTCTGGGGAGCTTACAACATTATCGAGCCTACCGAGTCTTTGGAGAATGCGGTATATAAATTAAAGAAGCAACATAAAAATTGACCGTGTAAATATACTATCGACAATGATATGGACAAATCATTATCTTTGTCCATTATCAATTATCTGTTGAAACCAAATTATTATGGATTTGTTCGTACTCAAAAAGATCAAGGAAGGGGATATTAAAGCATTCGAAAGTATTTTCAGGCTTTATTATACCCCTCTTTGCCTGTACGCGACCAGTATAACAGGAGAGCAGGAAGTCGCAGAGGAGATCGTTCAGGACTTGTTTTATGTATTCTGGAAAGAAAGAGAATCTCTTCCAATCTTACGTTCCATCAAGAACTACCTTTATGGAGCTACCCGGAACCGGTCCTTACAATATCTGGAGCATCGGGAAGTACGATACCGATACCGGAATACGGTTTTAGCCGGAGAGAATCCGGAATCCGAATCGTATACCCCGCAAGATCAACTTGAGTACAAAGAATTGCAATCCTTGGTCAACCGGGCATTAGGTAAATTGCCCGAACGCCGCCTCCGGATCTTTCGGATGCACCGTTTCGAAGGAATGAAATACGCGGAGATAGCCTCCAGCCTCTCATTGTCCATAAAGACAGTAGAAGCGGAAATGACCAAGGCACTACAAACACTAAGAAAAGAAATCGAGAATTATACCTAACAGTTATGAATCAAATAGAAAAAAATAAATTGAAGACAGACCAAGCATGGGCACAATTATACACTCGCTTGGAGCAAGACGGGCTGCTGGATAAGCCAATTTCCGGTACACAAATCCCATACCGGATCGGACTTATGAAATGGGCCGCCGCTATCGTTATACTCTGTGTATCGGTAGCTACGGCTATTTTCCTTGGACGAGAACGGACACCGGAAACCACTCTGCTCACCCTGCATAATAACGAGGCTTCCACCACCTTGGTCACGACTTTGGAAGACGGGTCTATCGTTTATCTGGCCGATAACAGTCAGTTAAGCTATCCGGAACATTTCCAAAGAGAAAAAAGAGAGGTGTCTCTACTAGGAAACGCCCTTTTTGATGTAAGCGGGAATAAGGAACGTCCTTTCCTAATCGAGACAGAGCAGGCCCGGATCGAGGTATTGGGAACCTCATTCAATATCAAAAGCTCGGATAAAAGCGCCTTTGAATTGGCCGTTCGCCGGGGATTAGTGAAAGTGACACTCAAGAAGAACGGAGAACAAACGCTGGTAAAGGCCGGCCAAACCGTATCCTTATTCTCCAACCGTTTACAAGTAGCTCCGACTCAAGATAACGAACAATTTTCCGATTACACCCGCCGTATCCAGTTTAAGGATGAGCGCTTAGGAGATATCTTGCATGTAATTAATCTGGAGTATCCGATGATGCCATTGAAGACAACGGCTGATTTAGAGAATAGACGGCTGACCGTTAGTTTCTATAATAACTCACCCGCAACGATGGCTGAACTGATCTGCGCGGCGTTAAAACTAAAATGTACGCAACAAAATAATATATGGATGATTTCCGAACCTTGAGACAGCTGATCGTAGGATGGTTGCTGTTACTCGTAGCTCTCATCCCTATGAATGCCCAGAATGGTAACGTACTGGGACAGGTCATACGATTGCCTAAATCAAAAGGAAATATCTACCAATTGCTGGGACTCGTCACGGAACGTTCCGGCTATCTTTTTATATACGACAGTAAGATTATCGATAATGAACAAACAACATCGATAAAAGGTGGAGATTATACGATACAAGAAGCTATATACGCTATTACCGGTAATAAAAATCTGGCGATCCGTACGATAGAGAACCATCTCTTGCTTTATCTGCCAGAGAGTCCCTCCGCTCCTAAAAGCGCATCCGTAACTCCCGATTCCATACAAACCTATTTCTCGATAGAAGGTTCTTTACAGGATCAATATACCCATGAGCCAATCGCGTTCGGATCGGTAGGAATCGGCGAGGCCGCTATCGGCACCATCACCAACCAGAATGGAGAGTTCCGATTGAAATTACCGGACTCACTCCGATTATCCAAGGTACGTTTCTCTCATATCGGCTATCTTCCCCAAGAGATAGATGGTCGGGAGTTAATAGATAAACATACCGTCTTATCCCTAGAGCCTAAAGTAATCTCCATCCAAGAAGTTATCGTGCGTCTAACCAATCCGAAACGCTTATTACAGGAGATGCTGGACGAGAGAAGAAGCAATTATTCCCAGCACCCGATTTACCTTACCACATTTTACAGAGAAGGCGTTGAACGTAAAAAAGGACTCGTAGGACTGACCGAGGCTGTTTTTAAGGTATATAAGGCATCTTACCACAGCAATGCCTTGGCCGATCAAGTGAAACTACTAAAGATGCGCCGCATCAGTAACGAGCAGGAAAAGGACACATTGATCACAAAAATGAAGTCGGGTATCTACTCCTGCCTTGTCTTGGACTTGATGAAACAGTTACCGGAGTTTCTGGATCCTAGCCCGGATTCACCCTATACATACGCCCATACCGACATCACGGTAGTGGGTGATCGACTTGCTAACGTCATCTCTTTCGAGCAACGAAAGAGTATCAATGAACCGCTTTATCGGGGACAGATATATATCGACATGGAAAATAATGCCTTATTAAGAGTGGACTTTGAGGTCAATCCCCAATATATCGAGCAAGCGGCCGGCATGTTCGTCGAGAGAAAAAGCCGGAATTTACGGATCACGCCCCAGAAAGTAGCCTATACGGTATCTTACAAGCAATGGAATGGCACCTACTACATTAACCATATCCGGGGAGATCTGCATTTTAAAATTAAAAAAAGAAGACAACTTTTTAACACAAATATTTTACATACTTGGTTCGAAATGGTTACCTGTAAGATAGATACAGCCAATGTGAACCGCTTCTCACGCATTGAATCCCTTCCCACCCGCACGGTTTTCTCGGATACTCACTTCAACTACGACGAGGGTTTCTGGGGAGATTTTAACGTAATATTACCCGAAGACAAACTGAATGAGGCTATTAGCAGAATCACCTCAAAGATAGAGGAAACGAACTACTAATCCCTTGAAAATCATAAAGAGAGCCTTTTCGCAAAGGCTCTCTTTATAGGTTTTTAATAGGTATTAGTCTTTAAGGCAAAAAGATTGTTTAGGTTATCTGCATGCAAAGATGGGCTAATTAATATAATTGAGCAAATAAAAAAAGATATTGTACAACACATTTTTTTAAGTTTATCGAAATTTCTTTGCAGCTTGTGTTACTTTTTAACAATTACAGACTCCAATAGATCATCTGATGGATGCTACCTCGATAGACTCCTTTCACGTCCGCCAACACGGCATGTTCGTTCGTGATCGACATGAAGTAGGACTCATCCAGCTTCAAATAAGTCGTATGAGCGACAGCTACCACTACCGCGTCATATTTCTTCCCGGGCCTCTCTACTAACCGGATACCGTACTCTTGCAATACTTCCAAAGGGGAAGCGAACGGATCCATCACATCGACCTCGGCTCCGAAGTCCTTAAACTCATTGATAATATCGGCTACTTTCGAGTTACGTATATCCGATACGTTTTCCTTAAAAGTCATACCCATCACCAACACATGCGCTCCTAGGATATTTTTCCCCTGCGAGATAATCTTTTTCACGACCTTCTTTCCGATATACCGTCCCATAGAATCGTTCACGTAGCGACCGGAGTTGATCATCTTCGTGTGATATTGCAATTCTTTGGCTTTATGCACCAGATAGTAAGGATCTACCCCTATACAATGCCCACCTACCAATCCGGGAGAGAAAGGCAGGAAATTCCATTTCGTTCCGGCGGCTTTCAAGACATCAAACGTATTTACCCCCATTCGATCGAAAATAATGGAAAGCTCGTTCATAAGGGCTATATTCACGTCACGCTGGGTATTCTCGATAATCTTGGCGGCTTCGGCTACCTTGATACTAGGCGCACGGTGCAACCCCGCTTGAACGACCAGCTTATAGACTTCCGATATCGTTTCCAAAGCTTCGGCATCGCAGCCAGAAACGATCTTCACGGTATTTACCAAGGTATGTACCTTATCACCCGGATTGATTCGTTCCGGTGAATATCCAACCTTAAAGTCCTCTCCTACTCTCAACCCTGAAACCTCCTCCAAGATCGGGATGCAATCCTCTTCCGTACATCCCGGATATACGGTAGATTCGTATACTACATAATCGCCTCGTTTAAGGACTTTGCCTACCGTGCGGGTCGCACCCAACAAAGGGGATAGATCCGGCTCGTTATGGCTGTCTATCGGGGTAGGAACAGCTATCACGTAAAAAGAAGCCTCCCTTAGCTTCTCTATAGAAGAAGTAAATGTGATGTCCTTATGTTCAAATACCTCAGAGGAAAGCTCACCACACGGATCTATACCGTTCCGAAGCTTGTCCAAGCGATCCTCGTTGATATCAAATCCGATAACGGAAACATGTTTAGCGAATTCCATCGCGATAGGAAGCCCGACATATCCTAGTCCGATTAGGGCAAGTTTCGTTTGTTTATCTAGTAACTTTGTATACATCTTATTATTTCATCATTCTACTTAAAAGTCCGGGTTCCAAGGAGTGTCCCAAACAGACGAGATTGTATGCAAATGTAGCAATCTTCAGTTTACCTAACGGAATAAAGGACGTTTTATTTCATAAAGAAGGTCCCTTATCTCGTTTCCAAAATAAGGGACCTTGTCTTCTAAGTATAAATATGTTTCTTTTACTGCAAACGGCGAATACCTATAGCCTTGTTATATTGGGCTAAAGAAGCCTTTTGCTGATACCAAGTCTGGATCAAGCTACTGTAAGACTGAATCCATGACAATTGGGCGGAGAGCACATCCAAGATCGGTAGTTTACCCTCGTTGTAGCTGAAGGTATTCAAATCAAGGTTCTCCTCGGCAATCTTACAAGCCTCTTCCGCGACGGTAATTTGTTTCGTATACTCGGTTAGGCTTGTCCATGCGTTCGCTACCTCTTGAGCGATCTTATCACGCGTATTGTCCAAGGCGTATTCCTTACTACGAAGGATGGCCTTCTGGGAATTTACCTCCTTGAAACGGGCTCCCCAACGGAACAAAGGTATCTTCAAGGAAGCGAAGACGGCCGGAGTCCACAACTGGTCCGAACCTTTCACGTTCAACATCGGCGTACCCCAAGTACCTTGAAAACCGATCGCCAAAGACGGGTTATATTTCGCCTTCGACAAATTGATCTGTCTCTTTTGATACTCTATGTTCAACTCGGAAATAGCGTAGTCCGGACGATTCCGAAGAGCTACATCCTCTCCTACTTGCAACGGCAAGGCCAGATAGGTCGTAATGGAATCTTCCACCTCGATCGGGTCTAACGGAGACACACCCATCAATGAGTTCAAGTTCTGTAACGCGATCTGATATTCCTTATAAGCCGAGCTTTTATTCAATTCCGCTTCTTTCAAGCGGGACTCCACTTGCAATAAATCGGTCTTGCTGATCTGGCCGTCATTGAAACGGATCGTCAACACGTTCGCCAACTCCCCGACAATGTCTACATACTGGCACATCACATCGTACATACCTTTACGTGCGGCGGCCGTCCAATAGTTCAAATCGGCGGAATAAACGATATTATCCGTTGTCAATTCTTCCGCTTGCTCGGTGATCTTGCCTTGTACCTGAGCTGCCTTATAGTTATTATAGATCTGTCCGCCGGCATAGATGGGCTGGCTCACCGTAGCGCCTAGGCTATACGTATTATGGTCCATCTCTACGGACATGCCCGGTCCGAAATCCAAATCATATTTATTGATACGGTACTGATAACTGCCGGAGAAGTCCACCGAAGGGAAGAAACCGGTCTTAGCGGCCTTGATCGCATGCTGCATAGCGATACGCTCCTCAGAGCTTTGCTTGATCTGACGGCTGTATTCAAGGACCCGTTCCTTATATTCCACAGCCGATAGCCGGGCGTCTTGCGCTTTAGCGGACAAGACACCCAACAATAAACAACCTATGATTATTTTATTTCTCATACCTTTTACTCTGATTTAATCTTAAAGAAAACACAATAAGTAACCGGAAGCACGAAGATCGTCAAGATCGTAGATACGAACAGACCACCCATGATGGTAGCCGCCATACCGGCGAACATAGCGTCACCCAACAACGGCAACATACCTAAGATCGTCGTACCGGAAGCCATCGTCACCGGAACGATACGGGTTTTCGTTGCCTCTATCACGGCATTCACCGGAGACAAGCCCGCGTTCAATTGTAAACCGATCTCGTCCACCAGCACGATCGCATTCTTGATATTCATACCGATCAAGCCCAACAGACCCAGCATAGCAAAGAAGTCGAGAGACTTACCGAACACCAACAATCCCAATACCACACCAATGAAGATCAACGGCAGCATCGCCATGATCAATACCGGTTTCCGGTAATATTTCGGGAATAAGAATAACAAGGTGACATAAATCAAACCGAACATCAACGGGATATTAGCGGCGATCGCCTTATTACCTTTATCTTGCTCGGATTGCTCACCGAAATACGTCATCTTATATCCTTCCGGCACCTGAATCTTCTCCTGTACCTCTTTCCACAAATGACTGAAAGCAGCCATCGTATTGGCGCCACGCTTCGGCTCACACTGCATAAGCATACACGGCTCACGGTTGAATCGTCTCACTACGTTAAACTCATAATCCAGCGAGAAATCATCGATCACCTGCTCCACTTTTACCGAACGGCCTTTAGCGCTATAAACCGGCAAAGTCTTTATATCATTCAGACTGATAGAATCCTTATCCGCATCTTTCAGTAAGATCGGCATAAACACGTCGCCCTCACGATACTCACCCAAAGGTACGCCATTCGTAGCCGAACGCAAGGAATAAGCCACCTGCTGACGGGTAATACCCAGACGCAAACCTTTCTCTTGGGAATATAGCGGCTTCCATACCGGAACCTTGTTACCCCAACTATTGCGAACCTCCATCACCTGATCATAATTCCGGGCGATCTCCTGCGCCCTTTGCGTCAAGGCAACCAACGTATCTACGTTATCGCCGATAAAACCGATCTCGATCGCCGCATCCGGAACCGGAGACAAGGCGAACAAAGCCGAACGGGTCAATATATTCGGATAGTTAGCGACCATATAATCGTAGAACTTACCCTCTTCCGCTTGCGCATCCTCCGGATCTTGTGTCTCGATCAACACATTGGCGAAGTTTGGCTTCGGACCGATAGAAGAACTGGCCAAGTAATAACGTACCGGCGAACCTCCCAAGGTAAACGAGTATGATTTGATATTCTCATTCTTGCTGAGATATTCCTCCTCTATCTTCTTCACGTTCGTCTCCACGTCGTAGATGCTATATCCTTCCGGGAAGATCAAGTCCGCACGGAAATAAGGCTTGCTCATGATCGGGAAGAAACTCTGCGGCATGATGCTCATCACGAACAAGGAAAGGAATAACGTAGCTACCACGGTAGAGATCGTTACATATCTACGCTTGATCAAACGGCCCAATACCGACTCAAATTTATGATACAGCTTCGTATCGTACGGGTCTTTGCTCTCACCCGGTTTCGCCTCTTTCAAGATAAAATTACCGAAGGTAGTCGTTTGCGTCAAGGCCAAGACCCAGCTTAATCCCAAGGATACCGCCAATACGATAAACAACGGTTTCACGATCTCGGCCACGGATGCCGGTGCCAAGTACATCGGCAAGAAAGAACATACGGCGATAAAGGTAGCGCCCAACAACGCCCACTGCGGTTTCGTCGCGCCATCGATCAACGCCTGATAACGGGAAAGTCCCCGCTTGATACCGACTTGGGCATTATCCGTCACCACGATAGCGTTATCCACCAACATACCCATAGCGATAATAAAGGCCGCCAACGAGGTTCGGTTCAAGCCGACACCCCAGATCAACATGATCAATAAGGTACCACCTACCGAGAACAACAACGAACTACCGACCAACATACCGGCACGAGACCCCATCACGATAAAGATAATCACGATAACGATCAACAACGACTCGATCAAGTTCAAGATAAAACCGTTGTTCGCCTCATCCGCGATCTTGTTCTCCGGATAGATCGTTTTCAGGTCCATACCCACCGGGAACAGCTGCTCCATCTCCGCTAAATGATCCGCCACGGCGTTACCCACGGCAACCACATCGTCTTTCGAACCGGTAGCGACACCGATACCGATGGCACGCTTACCGTCCACACGCATCAGGTTCGAGGGAGGGTCCATATAACCACGCTCTACCGTAGCGATATCTCCCAAACGAACCTCACCGCCACTTTTCGTCACGATCAATTGGTCCCGGATATCTTGTATATCCTTATACGTACCTTCCGCACGCAAACGCAATTGATAATTACCGGTATTGATATCTCCCGTATTCACCAACAAGTTCTGCGTTTGCATCACCTGCTGGATAGCGTTCGGGTCGATACCTAGGTTAGCCAGTTTCGGGATAGAGATCTTTACGTTGACAACTTGTGTCTGTTCACCGAATAGGTAGACCTTCTGTACACCCGGTACAGGAGATAGCTCCGTCTTGATCTTTTGCGCCCAATTACGCAGGTCGTCGTAAGTATATCCCTCATCGGCCGTCAAGGCATAATAAATTCCGAATACGTCACCGAAGTCATCACTAACGGATATCGAGGAGGCGCCAGACGGAAGGCGGGGCTGTATATTCGCCACCTTACGACGCAACTCGTCCCACTTGACCGGCATATAATCCGGAGACAAGGTAGGCTGCAACTCAATAGAAATCTTGGACATACCGAAATAAGACTCAGATTTGATCTGGAACACATCCGACATAGCCTGAATCTCCCGTTCGATCGGCTCAGTCACCAGCTTCTCCACCTCCTGAGGTGTCGCTCCCGGATATTGGGTAACCAAAACCGCTTGCTTGATTACGAAGGGAGAATCTTCCTTCTTCGGCAATTTAAAGAAAGAATATATACCTCCTATCAGCATGACCGCTAGGAAAAAGTATATAATCTTCTGATTCTCTAAGGAATATTTTGGAATATTCATTGTTTATCTCTTAATCTGTTAATACTTTTACCTGTTGTCCATCCACCAAACGAGTGGCTCCGGCTGAGACAACCTGTTCGCCGGGTCGCAAGCCATCCGTTACGATCACGCCATCCTTGCCGATCAGCATAGACTCGGTAATCTTGCGACGCTCAACCTTTTGAGACTGCCCATTATAAACAAACACATACTTATCGCTATTGGCATCGTCAGCCACGACAGCGGCTAGCGGAACCAATACGGCGCCTTGCGTGAAACTCTCGCTATCCACGTTCAAGATCACACGGCAAGAGAAACCTACGGCTACCTTATATTTCTCTAAATTAAAGTTCGGATCATCGATATACAGATATACGGGAACGCCGGAGCCATCGGGAGAGGCTTCCACGTATTCTTTCACCTTCGCCTTGAAGCGAACGCCCTTGTAATTATCGAATTCCACATAAACAGAATAAGGAGAAGAGAAGTAATTGATATTACTCTCCGGCATCGTAAACACGACCTGTAACTTATTCGGGTTGATCAAGCAAACGATTCCTTGTCCGGCCTGTACCTTCTGGTAATTCTCCACATATTTCTTCTGGATAAATCCATCGAACGGCGCACGAAGCTTTGTCTGGTTCAATGTATTTTGCGCATACTCGAAAGCCGCCTTGGCATTTGAGTAAGAGGCTTCCGTAGACTCATACTCTTGCTTGGAGATAGCTTGTTTGGACAATAACTTCTTCGCACGTTGCAATTGCGCCTCAGCGGTCTGGAAAGACGCTTTCTTCGCCTCATATTCCCATTTAAAGTCCAGCGGATCGATCTCGGCCACGATCTGTCCCGTACGGACCTTCTGGCCTTCGTCCACGTTTAATGAGATCAGCGGGCCGGACATCTTAAACGCCAAATCACTGAATTGATCGGGCGATACCACTCCACTGAATGATTTCTCAACCATGTTCAGAGAAGTAACGTCCGCCAATTTAACTGGACGAGGACCTTGCTCCTTAACGGGTGGTTGACTACAGGAAACCAATGCTGCCAAAACAAACACAGGGATTAATTTTCCTTTCATGATAACTTGCATTTTGTTATTTAATTATGATTTCTTTTTCTTCACAGTAAATATAAAACATTCTCGCCTAGAGATTGTTGAGCATAACGTGCCTTAAAAAGACCAACTACCATCATTCACGTATGCTTCCATCGGATTTTCTATCGAATCAGGCAAAGAAGGGAAAAAGTCAATTCCGGTAACCTTCTCAACGCTATCGATAGGGATCATCATCGATTTCAACGGAGTCTTTCCATAGTCTTTATTATCAAACAGAAAACCTACCCCTTCTGGTTTACCGTTCGTTATCGTACAGATTACCTTATAAAAGGTCTTCGGGATTCCCACCCGATTCTTGCCTAACCGTTTCAGGTCGTCCGTGATCACCGGGCCGGTCACGATCAACAAAGAGCCATTCTCTTTCGCCCACAAACGAGCCTGCTCTTCCAGATCTTTCCAGATACCCCGGTTCAAGCCGGGCTTTTGCGGACAGATATTACTTAGGTAGAACGATTCCCGCATGGCCTTGGCGGACCATTTCATATCGCCGGCAGGCGCCATATGCCCTCGGTCATAGCCGGAACGGGTATAGTCCTCGTTCATGGCGGTAGCCCCTTTCACCATGGGGTCCGAGACGAACTTATTAGACCGCTCGTTCTTCTTACTTGTCGCCTCTTTCGAGGTCAGTTCATAGGCTACCCAATTGGCGATCTTATAATCGGAATTATAAGAAACCGTATAGCCCTCATGCTTTATAACCTGCTCTTTTTGTTTATTCTTTAGTCTCGGTATCTCAGCTCCCTCTTGAAAAGTATAAGCGGAGGTTCCTTTCTTTGGGTTCGTCGTTTGCTTGTTTTTCGTCGCTTGCGCAGCTTTCTTACCCGATGTTCCGGAACCGCCCTTGTCCGAGATCTTCGGACGGACTATTGTCTCCGCCCGATCCTGTTTCTTCTCTACAGGCCGTGTCTTGGATACCGGATAAAACCAGTTATATATGAATAATACACCGATAAAACAAACAACTACCGCAAAAGCGCCAAGAAGCATCTTCTTTACAGAAGACATGAATGATGATGCCCGCTTCTTCTTGCTTTTCCGGGGTTGAGGCTTACCTTTCTTTTTTGCCATACCTAAAACTTCCTATTCTTAACCTTTCGTATTGGGCGCAAAAATAGATAAATCCGGCATGTTATACAACACTATTCTAGGATAGTATTGGTCTCGATTACTATAAAAGACGGCTTAATTTAATGCAGACAGCATCCGGTGCAAATTCTTAGGGAAAATCATCGGTTGAATAATAAATATCTGTAACTTTGCTTACGGTAACAGAGTGGTATTTAATTTGTCAACAAATATTTCTTATGGAAGAACTCTTTCGACTCGTACGGGATGAAAACGACATTGACAAAGCCTTGTCTATGATTCGTTCGGGCTACATGCTGGAACCGTCTTACAAGGACCAATACAATTGCAGTCTCTTGTTCCATGCCGTTTATCGGAAAAGCCTGGAGCTGGTCAAAACACTGGTGGAAAAAGGCTTTGACGTGAATGACAGGTTGCCCGATGGTGCGACACCCTTGATGTCTGCGGCCAAAAACAATGTCATCGACATTGCAGAATACCTGCTGGAGAATGGGGCGGAGCTGGACGCGTGTGACGAGGAAGGTTGGACTGCCTTGATGACTTCCGCTTCTTTCAAACATTTCGACATGATGCGTTTTTTGGTTGAAAAAGGCGCAAATATTCATGCAAGAGCCAACTGGGGATACACAGTCCTGTTCTATGCCGTGATAAAAGGAAGCCTTGCCGATGTCCGATACTTGGTAGATAAAGGTGCGGACGCCAACGATAAGAACGATGGCGACCGAACCGTACTGATGGACGCGGTAACAAGAAACGACCCGGAAATGGTACGTTTTCTCATAGAACGAGGTGCCGATGTGAAGATACGGACAACTGAAAACAACTGTTGCGTGTTGGGAGAAGCCGCCCGTTGGGCTAACGCGGAGATTGTGCAACTGTTAATTGAGCATGGCGCAGATGTCAATAATGTCGATACGATGGGAATGACCCCATTGTTGTATGCTGCCACACACGATAATGTCGAAGCTGCCCAAATGTTGATAGAAAACGGAGCTAACCTAGAAGCTCGCGAACGATATAAAGGTTTCACCCCTTTGCTGTATGCCTGCCATTTGCTCAAGCCGAAAATCATACCTTTGCTGGTAGAGAAAGGGGCAGATTTAAACGCAAAAGACAAGAAAGGCAAGACCCCATTGGGGAATGCCTGCAAAAAAGGAGGGCTTGAAATAGTGAAGTACTTAGTGGAACATGGAGCTGGTTTACAGGTCGGCAAAAAGAATGTAGCGGATGTGGTAAAAGACAAAGCGATCAAGCAGTATCTTTCCGAATTGCCATGAATCTCATATTGAATCAGACAATCCTTAATAAATTACTGTAGTTATGTCAATGCATGCAATAGAAAGTTTGGTGGAATATTCCGTAATAGCCGTAGCGACCGCTTCGCCTGTTCCGCCTACGGCACAAAGACTGCGGGTACACGGTCTTGCGAGTTCGTGACGAACTGGAAAAATCGGTTATCTCTCCCTGCTCTCACCGGAGCAATTGCCCGAACCCGAGCGTTCTGAACACTGAGCCACATTCTTTTGTACGCATTCCCTACTTGTATTGGCATAACAATAGACACAGAAATGGGAGCAAGTGTTATACATACCGATATCTTTGCTTATCATGCAACCACAGGCTTTCCGTTGGCCTTTGTCTTTTAGCTCTTTGCGTTTGTCGGGTAAAGCGGGAAACGTACCAAAAAGATCCGGTTCGGGTAATTGGCCTGTTCGAAGATAATAAACCAATTCATAATCCTCCCCAAACACACGCTCCATTAAATCACCGTCGATACACCGGTTATGCTCAATGCCATAAACCGTAAGGTCAATATCCTCGGCACAAGTAGCGAGTGTCACATTCCAACCAGTAGAAGCCCAAATTTCCCTCAACTTCACCAATCCCTCTACAGTTTCTTGACGTTGCATCGCATTCATCTCAGCGGTTTCCACATCCTCTTTCGTAAAGCAATTCGTCTCTTTTATAAGATTGTTCTGTACCTTACGATACGCCTTTACATCTACGAAACTGAACACGAGCTTATCAGTATATCCTTTCAACTGATTGCCGATCTTCCAAATACGGCTAAGCAAGACACGAGGCGTGATAGATGGAGTCATAATCAACGGATCAAATCGCCAGATCACCCGTTCCTTCCCTATCATTTCCGACAACTCCCGAAATGTCTCCACCCGTTGCGTAACGCTCGGCACATTCGGCTCAAAGCCTTCGCTCATATAGTCATTCAACGTGAACTGGAAATAATAATGGATACCCCTCCTATCCAACTCATGCAAATAAGGCAATATCGGCTTCGGGTTCTTTGTCCAAAACACGATTGCCTTACACCGCTCAAACGACACATACATCTTCCGCCGATTAAACGGATTATACCAAACACAATACCCCTTGGCCAAACGATTAAAGAACCACTTGACATAAAAGGCCGGGATATCCGTTGACCGGCTGGCCGAAATGATGACGGGAGCAAGTATCATTCTATTTTATATTTTTCACCTATTATAATTTCAATGCTATTCATTAATACTCCTTAAAGCATATTCAACGTTCATGCCTTACAGCAAATAAAAGAATATAGACAAATCATTTACAATATTTATACTAAAAATCATCATCTAGTCCAGAATATCTCCTAAAACACTTATCAAGTTTTATTTTTTCATATATATTGTTTACACTCTTTTCTCCAAAATGGACATTTCTCTTATAATTAATTAAATTATTTTTAATTATTTCAAGAAACTCAACTTTCTCCCATTCGCTATTAATAGTCATACTTGGACATTCCAAAAAATGAACAATTTTGCAATCTTTACATTCATCATCATATAAGACACGATTTTTTATATAAAGCACTGACAATCGGCTAAAATATTTCAAAACTAAGTCTTTATTCCATGGAACAGCATTATTTAAAGATAACAATTTCCAATTCCAATTATCTATATATTTTTCTATTAGATTTTCACACCAAGGAATCGATTTATTTCGACTAAGATTTGAATAATTCCAATTATCTCTAAATTCATCTATAAAATCATCTGACCAAACTAAACTTTCATCAAGACTTAAAGTATTCCAATCCAAACATTTTTTATTAGCTCTTATATATTCAATCGAAAATAAAGGAGATACACTATTTTCCTTCACCTCAGCAACTGACTGATATTCTTCTAAACCACTTCTGATTGAACAATCAACAATAGGTGTAGTATTTTTAAAAAAACAGTTGTCACTATTAATCTCGTTTCCCATCTTAACAGATTTGAGAGATGATATTTTACCCTCATCCCAATATTTAGAAAGCAATTCTATATTTTCAAGAAACAAAATATTATGTACAAATTCGTAATCATTACCACATTTTTCATTCATCTCCTTTAGTAACTGAGGGGCTAGTGGCAAATATGGATTTGAACGCAATGTATGCACTTCTATTTTCTCCTTAAAACGCAGTATCCATGACAATTTCCATGGTATTTCATTATTTTCTTCAAAAAAACACCACCTATGATGAAAAGATAAATAATCTATTTGAGAAAAATAATCCACTAAAATTGAAAGCAATGTATAACCCCATCTGATATTCTTATAAAGTTCACTCAGATCTTCCCAAAATCTATATTCATTCCTATTTGTTAATATCAAAGAAAGATTTTCATGAAATTTTTTAATATTATTCTCATAAGAAATAGACAGTTCTAAATTGGGACACTGTATTATATTGTATTTAATTGGATAGCATAGATCTTGTTCATCCCATTTTTCTTTAAAAATTTGATATAACTCATCTGTCCACAAATATGCTGAACGATTATTACACAAAATATGCCAATTCCATTTATCTTTAAATCTATTTATTAAAGCTTTATTCCACAAGAGATTTCCAATCTGTTCTTTATCACTCAAAATATCCCAATCTAATTGAGCTTCATAATTTTCCAAGAAATCTATAGACCAAATGTCTTGTGGTATATTATCATTATCACAAAGGATAGACCAATCCCAATAATCCGAAAATACATTTATTATATCTTCCGTCTTGATAAACATTCTATTCGCCGATAAATTTTTCCAACAAAAACCATCTAAAGCTTCTTGTTCCATCCAAAAACGGACTAATTCATAATTAACATGCACTTGTTCATCTAGACATAGATAACTAACAATTAATTTATTTACACTTTCACTTTCTATAGTTTTATAGCCTTCACCATCTGCTCCCCCACCATCGCCATAGTATTTAACGACACCTTTAACTTTAATAAATTTCCATTTTTGATCATAATATTTCATTGAATTATCACACATATCGTCAAAAGGACTAGGTATGTCATCTAAAGGTTTAAATAAATCATCTGAAAAATTATTTAAAGGTAAGCAAGATGGCTTTATTTTAGATAAAGTAAAACTATCATTTGGTGCAGGAATAATAGGGATTAGATCATCAATTGAAAAAGCCACTATAAATTCAACTGGCAGATAGAATTTTTCTTTATTTATACGCTTTAAATACCACTCTCTATAATTCATAGATGCATTAATCCAATATTTACAGAGTATTGGTTTTATTGCATTAATAGAATAACAATAGTCACCTTCTTCATCAAACCGTTCTGTTATAAAGTTCCAAAACCAACAAAACATCTCTCGCTTTAAATAAGGAGCATCTATACTTTCTTTACCATGTTCAAAATACCAAAGATCAAGAGCCTTAAAATATCTATCAACCCACAAACATCCTAATTTCAAAAAGCTCTTCCTTTTTTCAGAAAGAAAACAAAGATCTTGCTCTTGTACAAATATTGGCCAATCAATACAGTCTTTTAGAGCATTTATCGTCTTATCATTCCACTCTATATGTTTATTTTTACTAATCTCACTCCAATCGAGTATTTTTTTATAAATTGAAAGTTCTTGAAAAGAGAATTTCTGAGTAAGACATATATTTTTCAAAAAATCAGACTCTCTGTCTAACGCTTTATAATTGTCTATAAGTTGTATCTTCTCTAAATTTACACCTAATGCTGCTGATACAAACAATACAGAATTTACATCCTGTTCATATATAATCTTATAATATAAAGTCATTAAAACTTTCACATCAATATTCCCATACAACAATAATAGCTCATCGCTTATACCAATTTTTTCACAATAGATTCCGTTCAAAACTTGTTCTTCAAACAGAGAAATATCCTTATTTAATAATTTACATTTTAAATAGACAACTGCCTTAATAATAAATAGCAAATCAAAATAAATTTCATATTTATCACTTTCTTCCGCTGTTAAAAAAAACTTACATATCCCAGCAACACTAAAATATCTCTGTTGCTCACCTTTAAATGGCATATGCAAATTATCATAATCAACCAATCTTATATCATTATCCTCTTGAACTATAATATTATCGAAAGATAAATTACCATGAATAAAATCTTTTGTAAATAAATCAGACACAACTTGTATAAACCTCAAATAGATAATATTCAACTTTTCTAAATGATTCGGAATCCATACATTTAGCGTTTTCAGACAATCACCAAGCGTTACTCCCTCAATCCAATCCATTAATACAGCCGGGACATTCCCTTTATATATAATTGAATCAATTGTAATTGTCACATATCTAAAATCCACAAGATATGAAGGTTGCTCATTGTACTCAAAATAACTCACATAAGAGTTATAATTTTCTTTTCTTATCATTAATAGTTTTTCATCAATCTCATCTCCCTTGTTTATTGCCCTATTAATAGTATCAGAAATATAGCATTTCAATGCGTAATATTTACCATTACAGCTATCCTGCATCTTAAAAACTACAGATCTTTCCCCATTCTGGCTTATATTACATGGTAACAAATGTAGATTAGGGCATTCATCTATTACAAATTTACCCTCTTGGATAATGCCCTGCCATTGTTCTTTAGATGGATATAACATCTTCATAATACACCACTTCTATCACATTTTAAATAAATACAAAATTCAAAATAATCGTATTCGGACAAATAACCCATTTCATTACCTTATTACAAGTACGAAGCTTATGCAATGGTGATTATTCCCTTCATAAAGATAAACATTATGTTACGCACCATCCCACCACACCTAAAAACAAACGGCTTCGACATGATGGAAACATCACAAATATAGCGAATTTCCATCATCTCCCCCCCTACAAATACCCACAAATACGCCTTATCAAACAAAATATCTATTACCTTTGCCCCAAACCTTAACTTAGGTTTCATACTAGAACATTAATAACTTTATAAAAATTTACGCTATGAATATTTTTGATTTACTATTCGGTTGGGGCGGGCAGGCCATGCAGTTAACATTCCAATATGGATTTATCCTTAAAGAAGAAGATTTCCTTGAGCTTACCGATGAGCAATACGTGCAGTTTCATATCAAGATGGGGGAATGTAACGAAAAGATCTTTATGATCGCACCGGCAGATCCGAGAAACGCAATAGAGGCAGACTCGACAGATCTACCGATCGTGACCGAATCCCAAAAGGACGCTTTTCTTGAGGCTGCCAAAGACATAGAGAAATATTGCGAAGGAAAGGATTTCCATACGGATGAGGAGAAGTTACGGTTTGCGGCGAGACATATGCCAGATATATTCTCCAAAGGCTCCAAATATGAGAAATACTCTAAATTCTCAGTCACCAAGCGACAGAAAGGCAAGTAGATAATGCTTTCCCGTATCGTCATCGCCTTGGGTGTAGGCGATGATGATAACCGGGATCAGCCCTTTGCTACTTCATACCGCATAAAGAGGAATATTCGTCAGGTTGCCTTGCTCCTTGTAAGGCAGCATGGAATATCGCTCCGCATGCAGGCTTGGTACCTTGTCCAATAAGTTCATCAAGGAATTAGCCCGGACATTTCCTTCGGCCTTCACTTCTATCGGGATCATTTCCGCTCCCCGCTGGATGATGAAATCAAGCTCTAGGCGCGAATTGTCCGCCGTATGATAATAAATGGGAGACACGCCTTTGCTTTTCATCTGTTGCAAAACGTATTGCTCAGTTAGTCCACCCTTATAATCCTTGAATATATCATTCTTTATTAAGACTTGCGCAGGATCGGTCTGGACCATCGCTCCCATCAAGCCAAGGTCTACCATATAAAGCTTGAAAGCCGATAAGTCCTCGTACACGGCGAGCGGCAACTCGGGTTTCGCGCATCGAGGTACCTTATACAACAAACCCGCATTGACAAGCCATTGTATGGAAAGCTCAAAGTCGTTGGCCCTCGCGCCTTTACGTAAAGCGCCATAGATAAACTTCTTATTCTCCTTGAATAATTGAGAAGGCACACTGTTCCAAACCATCCGGATACGCGGAACTTGCTCTTTGGGCGCATGTTTCGAAAAATCAAGATCGTAACCTTGGAGAATCTCCTGCTGGATACGCCTTACCTCCCGTAAAGCTCCGGTCTCCACGTATGTGGAAACAGCCTCCGGCATGCCTCCCACATAATAATACTGGCGGAGAAGATCCACATACTTTTCATGCAGCAAACTCATCATCACATAGTCACGGCTCATAAGTAATTTACATGCCTCTTTCTCTCCTTTCGCCATAAGAAATTCCTCGAAACTCATAGGATACAGGTTGATGACATTAACCTTGCCTACCGGATATGATATATTCTCATGCAAAGAAATTCCCAAAAGCGAACCCGCCACCGCGATATGGTAGTCCGGAGCTTCCTCCTTAAAATACTTCAACGCCTCCAATACCTCCGGAATATCTTGTACCTCATCCAAAATGACGAGCGTATCACCCGGAGTAATATCCACCGAAGTCATGGCACGGAGACCGCGCAAAATTCTTTCCACATCAAAGTCCTGCGTAAAAAGCTGCCGGGCAAGATTGTTCTTACGACATACGACATAAGCCTCTTTCTTATATTCAAGCCTGGCAAACTCATGGAGTAACCAAGTCTTGCCCACTTGTCTGGCACCATTAAGAATAAGAGGTTTTCTGTCCGCTCTTTCTTTCCATTCAATAAGTTCCTTCAAAACAGTTCTTTCCATATGAATACAACATTTTTACGCAGATAAATATAGCTAATCATCACATTTTTCAGCACCAATTCGCCATACAAATATACATAAATACGCGGATATAAGGTATACGGACGTACATTTTTACGCGGCATACGTTCTTTTACCTTCCTGTCTACCCTCTACTCCCCTAAGCAAAAAACGCTCTACTCCTATATGAATTCTTGCTCGATAGCTTATGGATTCTTGTTCGCATACTGTATAATTCTACAAACCACGACGTGGTCTGTACAGATCAAGACGTGGAATATACAAATCACGACGCGGTCTATACATTCCATGGTGATAATTTGGAAATAGATCAAGTAATAAGTATATTTGTATATAGTAAGAAGAATGTTTTTAACTTGAAGATACGAACAATTATACCTAGTAGCAGTTATGGCAGAATATATCAAGCAAGAGATGTGCGACCTGAACGGGACGGGGGAAAAGCCGGTGTATTATCGGATGAAGATACAACGGAACATGGATATGGAGGATTTCGTGGAACGGATCACCTACCCCGGATCGGGCTTGAGCAGGGGTAGCGTAATACAGGTGATGACGACAGTAGCGGAACATCTGGCCTATTGCATGGCGGAAGGGCAGTCGGTCACGTTGGATGGCATCGGTACGTTCACGCCCCGCCTAGGCGTAGCGAAGGACAAGGAGATCGACTCGCTGGATGGTGACGAACCGAAGCGTAACGCACGGAGCATCGAGGTGAATGGTATCAACTACCGGGCCGACAAGGAATTGATACGGGAGACTAACCTGCGTTGCGATTTAAGACGGGGAGGTATCAGCCGTGTCCGGAAATCGCCCTTCACCGAAGAGGAACGCCGGACACGGGCATTGGATTATCTGGATGAACACCCATTCTTGCGCATACAAGACTACATGGCTGTCACCGGACTAAAACGTAGTAGCGCAAACCGTGAGCTACTACGCCTCAGTAGCGACTCGGCGAGTGGAATCACCCTATCGGGTTATGGAAGCCACCGGGTGTATGTCCGCAGGAAAACAGAGGGCGATCACTAATCCACCCAATGATGCCCCGGGCCGGAGAAAATACATACATTTTACTCCGGCTTTTGACTAAGCATTTGTATTGTTTCAGTAAACTCCGCGACTATAGACTTCAAATTGGGATTATCGAGCCGAATAATAATCGCCGCATAATTCTGTATCCCATCCGCATCTCGGATGTCCGCAGACATGAAAGCGAAATCAGATTTACGCGGCGAGGAATGAAACCAAAACTCAAAAAGGCGATTGCGCATACTCTGCTTGCTATCTCCTGTCTCACAAATATACAACAGAGTTGTATTAGAACATTCGAAAAACTCATAGACTATCGCCATTATCGCCCGCCTCAACTTAGAATCACGAGGAGACTTTCTATTATTCGTATTAGCAATAATAAATTGATAGGATTCATCACTAAGCATCAATTCGTCCTCGAGAAAACTGACATAATAAATCACACCAAAGTCCGTAACAAACCGGAAACACATAGAATCCCTAAGAGCTGTTACCGCATAAGGAGAATTAGAATTTATACGTTCAAGGTTAAGGCTTACCATACTTCAAAATAAGTAGCTTCTTGCCCTGTACGTTTCTTAAACTCTTCTTTCATCTCTTTTTCCAGTTTAGCTACATACTCTCGCTTCAGCTTCCGTGCGGTCTCCAACCGACGCAAAGCCTCTTCTCTGGTAATCTTGCTATTTTTCTCTTTTTCCATATCCTTCGATATAATACTTATATATTACAAATGTAGGATAAATTCCGTTCTTTACCAAAATATTTATTCTTTGCTTCTGTTTTTGAGAAACATAACAAACACACAGATTACTAATCCACCCAATGGTGCCCCGGGTCGAGATGCTTGCGAGTGCCGTTCGGTCTTATCAGTTCGGCGGAGGTGCCTTCCGGGATTTGGAGATCGAACTTCAATCGCTTGCCTTTCTTCTTGATACTTACTTGTATGGTTCCATAATGGGTCTCTAAGCTGGCAGAGGCTTCCGATAAGGGACCCAATTGAGGCGAGATCTTAAAGGTACGGAAGCCGGGAGAGGTTGGCTCGATACCGCAGACCTTCTGGCTCAATAAGGTAAGCGGGCCACCGCTCCAAGCGTGATTGATCGTGCCGCCACCGAAGCCCTCGGCTCCGATGCCCCATCCCTCGAACAAGGTCGTGTATTCGGCATAATCCAGCATACGGGTGTAACGTTGCTTCATCCGTTCCAAGGCAAACGCCGGCTCGCCCATCTGGAAAAGGGCCTCTAGGACATACTTCTCCATATAAGGGCTGGCGTGATACTCCTTTTTAAGTACCTTCGTCAGCGCCGGATACTTATCTTTCGAGGCCAGCCCGGAAACAACCGCCATGGCTTGGGAGCGATCGTCCGTCTCCCCTTTATAGCCGGGGGAGCGATAGGCGGAACCTGTCCAGAACTTCGTGTCGAAACAACGTTCTATGCTACGCATCATCCGGGAGATCTCATCGGCATCCTTATCCTTGCCGAGTTGCAGGGCGAAGGCTCGCTCCGCTTTCAAGGCCAGATAATACCAGCAGTTGGTCAATACACCCATATCGACATGCTCGCCCCAGTCGCCCCAGCTCCAAGCGCCTTGACGCTCGATCACCAAGCCACTCTTATCGACTTGCCAAACCTCGTGCAGGTAACGGCGCATCCGGTCGTATATCACCGGGACGAAACTACTGTCGGCACTATAATAATATTGCGTATAAAAACCGTACCAACCGATAGACGCCAACATCTGTAAAGGAAGCTCCTTATCCCAATTACCCGCCGGAACCGGAGCGTAGAGCGTTCCGTCCTCCCGCTGCCAATTCATTAATTCATGGATGCCTTTTACGGCTAGTTTCTGCCCGGACGGAGAAAGGGCGTAGAAAGCCTCGCCTAGCTCATTCACCTCGTCACCCCACCATTGGGCACGTTCACGGTCCGGACAGTCCATATAATTATCACGCATCGTTATGTATAAAGTGCGGGCAGAACGTTGCCAAAGCTCGTCGTAGAACGGGTCATCACAATGGAAAGAGCCAGCGAGGTCCGTGTTGTAACCGGTCTCACGGTATTTCACATCCAGCACCTTCACGCCCTCGGGGATGATGTAATAGACCTCATGGCCGTTCATCCAGCCATAGCTTTCGTATTCCTGCTCACCCTCACGGGTGATATATTCGGCACGTACGTTGCGCTCGCTTCCTCCCTCGTAATTATCCATCCGGATGTGGATAGTCTTCCCGGCCTCCGCCTCTACTTTCAGATACGGAGTGATCTGGGCATTATAGGGCAAACGACAGAACAGGGTATCGCCTTTCAAGGATTCCCGGACGGATACATAGGATAACAGGCCGCTGTTTTTCCACTGGGGTATCGGACGTTCCACCAGATCCCCGAAAGGAGCTTTCCCCGCCTTACCGACGCAGACCGCCCCCGGAACGAAACCTTCGAAACTCGTACGGTTCCAGTTTGTTATCGCTTGACGGGCATCGAAGCGAATATTACTCTCCGGCATACGGTAATTCGGGAAAGGGGCCTCGGTATTTTGATAGGCCTCATACAAGGCGCACTGCCAGCTCGCGTCGGAGACGATCTCCAACCCCGGGGCGATCGCCTCGAATAACAAAGCCGCTTTCCCGCTGTTGATATGACTGAAACCGTCTTTCCCGAAATGCCAGAGCAAGATAGCGATGGTGTTCGAACCTTTTGTCAGGTAAGGGGCGATATCTACCGGATCGTAATAAGTCCCGGAAGGAGAAGGTCCTCTTTTCAAGCCACCCTCGAAGATAACCAGTTGGTCGTTGATCCAAAGCCAATACTTGGAATCGGCGGCGATACGGGCGATGAGTTGATTCGGGACATCCGTCACAGCGAATGATTTACGGTAGATCAACCAAGTATTCGTAGCGCTTTGGCAACGCTCGGTATTGATCCATTGGGCTTTCCAAGGGAAGGAAGCGGGACAACTGTCCGAGGCAGTCACTTTTATCCAGCTGAAAGATAGGAGAAACAATAGAAGAGCAAGAAGTAGCTTGTTCATACGTTTAATCTTTAAGGTTCTCAATTATTTGCTTTCGAAATCCCCAGTTGTAGAGACGGGGCGTGCCCCGTCTCATCCCAGCTAAATGGCAACTTAAATACTATCAGTCTATGGTGAGACGGGGCACGCCCCGTCTCTACAACTAGGTAAAATAAGCCAATATAGGCGATGTCATTACCGGCTTACTAAAGTCATACGGTTCTTATCACACCGGATATGAAAACGTATGCGTACCGGCGGATACGGTCTCGGTCTGATCGCCTACCACGATATCGGCGGAGCAATCAGCCGGAATCGTCACGGTAAGCATAACCTTATCCCCTTCCCGTTTCCATTCGCTGGCGATACGGCCGCGTACGGAATGGTACTCACCTTTCGCCCAATCCAGTTCTTTCACGAAATGAGGCGTGATACGGATATGACGGAAGCCCGGAGCCGAGTCGTCATGATTGATACCGGCCAGCTGGTTCATCATCCAAGCGGAGACATCTCCCATAAAGACATGGTTCAAGGAAGCGTCGGCAAATTTCGGACTAAGTGTCCACGTCTCCGGCAATGTGGAGTAACCCATCGTCTCTACCCAATATCCCCAAGAAGGTGCCTCGGTCTTCGTGATCATCTTCATGGCATCCTCGATATAGCCATATTTCGTAAGCATGGCCGGAACGGTCTTACTGCCTAAAAGACCGAAGTCCAAGAAATAGTTATTTCCCGCTACCACCTCACGCAGCTTATCCGCCACGAGTTGTTCCTTTCCTTCCGGTACAAGTCCCAGATACAAGGCCAAGGCTTGCGCCGTTTGGGTCCCTTCGGCATACACACCGGTCTCGGGGTTGAAGAACTTCTGGTTGATCAAGGATTTGAGCGTATTCGCTTTCTCTTGATAAGGAGCGGCATCCTTGCCCAGTAAAGAGGCGAAGCGAGCCATCAACTTATAATCCAGATAATAGTAGGCGGTAGAGGTATATTCATTATTCGTCGTAGCTTTCCAATACACCCAGTCACCCAAGCCAAACGGCAAGTAACCGTCTTTCTCTTTCGTCTTCAAATAATCCAGATATCGCAGCATCGTAGGATATAAGCGTTCTATACTGCGAGACTCTCCATAATAATCATACAAGGCGTTCGGGATGATAAACATGACAGCGTCCCAAACCGGACCCGGCCACTCGCCATATCCCCAACCGCTGGAAGGAATGATACCGGAAATCTCACCCGCCTCACGCTGGTTATCGATAATATCATTCATCCATTTCTCATAAAGCGTGATACCATCGAAGCCCAGCAAACCGAGGTCGATCGCGATATGCGCGTCGGCTGTCCAGCCATTCTTCTCCCGTTGCGGGCAATCGGTCGGGATACTGTGCAGGTTACTGCGGTAAGCCTGCATCGTAGCCTCCCATATCTTATTCAATAGAGGATTCGAACAAGCGAAGGAACCGGACGGACGGACATCGGTATGCATAAACAAGCCGGTCAAGTTCTCTTCCGTTAAAGTAACGGGACGGCTGCTCTCCACCTCCACGTATTGGAAACCGTGATAAGAGAAGGAAGGCATGAAAATCTCCTCCTCTCCCGTACCTTTCAAGGTAAAGACATCCATCTGGAATACCTCGTCCGGCTTGACCGGATGATAATATACATTGATATTGCCTTGCTCCAAGCGACCGTCTGTCTTCAACAACTCACCATGTTTTAACGTGATACGGGTTCCCGCCTCGCCTTTCACCTTCAAGCGGCAAAGGCCGGACATGTTCTTCGGGAAAGAATATACATATAACTGATCGGAGAAACGTTTCATCGACACGGGCCTCACCTCTTCCGTGATACGGATTCCCGGCATTTGCTGGGCTACCAACAGAGGTGCCGGAGCCTGCGCCGGAAGTGCCGCTTCCCATTTACTATCGTCGAAATGAGCGGTTTTCCATCCGGCCTCTTCCAGCCGGGCATCGAATTTATCGCCGCTATATATATTATTATAGGTATAGGCTCCAGTGGAAGTCTTCCAAGTCTCGTCCGAACCAATCACCTCCGTCGTACCATCCGTATAGGTAATACGCAACTCACATAGCAGGCGGGGACGATTCCGCCAGCGTGCCTCATGAAAATTCCAGACCGCCACGGACTGCTCATTGTACCAGCCGTTTCCCAGAACAGCGGCCACGGCGTTGTCGCCTTGCTTCAGCAAAGAGGTAACATCATGCGTCACGTACAAAATACGTTTATCGAAATGCGTATACCCCGGGTCCAGATAATTCGTTCCGACCCGCTCGCCATTGATGAATAGCTCATGATACCCAGCAGATGCTACGTACACACGGGCATCCTTCACTTCCTTGCCTACCGGGAAAGACTTGCGGAACAGAGGGGCAGGCTCGAACTCCTTATCCTTATGATCGGTAATCCAAGAGGCGGACCAATCCGAGGGATCGAACTTAGCGGTCTCGAAAGAAGCCGTCTCCGAGGTAGCGCACGGACGCCCTTCACCATCCCATACCGTAACATTCCAGTAATAACGGGTATGAGGTTTCAGGGCCATTCCTTCCGCATAGGGCCGCAAGTCGTCCGGACTCGTACCGATCCGTACCTCATAGCGGGAAGCCTTAAAGCCCTCCTCATTTCCGGAGTATTCCCATGTAAAGCGAGGAGACGAAGTATCCAAGCCGATAGGCTCCGTAAGGTATTCCGTACGGAGATTCGTAGGTATCGTTAATTCATTATTGCTTTTACAACCGCCTAATAAGAGGGCGGCGAAAGCGTAGATGCAAATAGTTTGTTTCATATATTCTATAATTATATACATTCTACAACTAAGTATAAGAGCTATGGGGTAACTCGTATCTCTTCAGGAGCGTTGATATGGCTTATCACCTTACCGTCCGCACCTTTCTCATGCCGGATCTCGATCACCCCGTAAGGCGTGGGGAACGTACCTTCCACCCATTCGAGATCTCCCAGATGTGGGATGATACGTACCGTACGGCAACCCGGTTCCACCACTTGTACGCCCAATACGTACTCGCTTAACCACGATGTGGGGCCCGAAGCCCATCCATGGCACAAGCTATGGCGGAAACCTTGATAGCAATACGCCCCATAATCCCCATGAATGTCTTTCTTTCCAGCGGGGACCAGCTCATCAATACGCCCTGCGTCAGGAAGCCATTCCATATTGAAATCCTCCCAAAACGTCGTAGCACCTACATCCAGCATAGCTCCCCAATACGTACGGATCACATCTAACGCACCTTGGTAATTACCAGCCAACGCCATCGCCCGTAGCATATAATACCCGTAAAACGTAGAGAAGCCTTTCGCCCCGTCCACCGCCAAGCAACGCTCGTTCGCCTCCTTAGCATCCATGATACCCGCCAGAGCCATCAAAGCGGCGGCCTGTTTGTCCCCGGGCGTAATCCGATCTTTCTCCGAAGGGAACCGGGATTTCTTCCGAAGGGAAAACTCAATAGCCTTGGAAGCTACCATACGGCATTCCGAGGCCAACGCATCCTCGCCTAAAACGGTACATAACTCCTCTCCCGCACGCATGGCTTGTATCATCAGCGATTGAAGGCCGGCATCGATAGCGGGTGTATTCTCACTGGAAGGCCAATCCAAGAAACGGTTCCCATCCAGTCTCTCTTGTCCGCTTGGGTCAACCTTCGAGATCAAGTGACGCAACAAAGCAGTCATATAAGAGCGTTGCTCTTGCAGATACGCAAGATTCCCTTGGTAATAATACCAATCCCGCTGAATCAACAACCACCAGATCGAGTACGAACTGATACCGTTCATCCAACTAGGCAGCGGCGTAATATCCCGAATCAAATCCAAGCTCTTAGGAACCACCTCATTATAACCGAAGACGGTACTGACCGTCATTACCTCCGGATGTAAATCCCCCACCCAGACCAGACGATCCCGTTTTACGCCGTCCCATAGATATTCCTGCATATTCAAGTGGACCGTGTACGCACCTGTCTTCCAGATCCGGTTCAACCGCTCGTCATTACAACGGAAAGAGCCCAGATAAGGAATATCCCGAAACGTAGAGATCGCACGAACCTCTTTTAATTGCAACTCCGTAGAATCACCCAATACATCAATACGCACGAAACGGAAACCGGAATTACCGATCTCCTGCACGCCCAGCCAAGGGAGCGATACCACGAAATCCCGCATCGCATGATCGTTGCTCGCCCCGTTCGCACCATCTATCTCGCACATAGCCTCACTAACGGACTCGCCGAAACGAACCCGCACGGAAACCGGATCGTGAGACGGCGGCATACCGGTCACCAGCTGAAGGCCGCCTTGCAACTCCTTCCCGAAATCAAGCAGCAAAGCGGGATGTTCGGTTGGCGTACTTTTCAACACACACAACCGATTATTCGCCAAATCCGACTGTCCGTTGCCCTGAACAAGCAAATGGTTCGCTCCCGTAATTCGCGAACTATCTTGCTGCCAGACAATACGGACCGGGGCGATATACTCCCGTGTCCGATGGTCTCGCTGCTGGGCGAACAACGTGAACGAACCGATCCCTATGAATAGAATGATTAATTTCTTTCGCATACGCTAGAGTCCAAAAGCCGGAACCAAGTCATCCAATTGCTGCTCCGTCATACCTTCCGGCTCGTAACCGGTCATGCGGGCACTGAAATAGATCTGGGCGGATTTACTCAACGTATCGATCGCATCGAAGCACTCGATCAGGTCCTCACCGACGGCAAGGATACCGTGCTTCTCCCAGAACACCACGTCGTGCTCCTCCAACTGACGGATCGTAGCGTGCGCCAACGCCAAAGTGCCCGGTATCTCGTAAGGAACGATACCGACCCCTTTCGGCACGATAATCCGACATTCCGGGATCATACTCCATAACGTGCGGGTAATCTTCTCCGAATCCAAGAACGGCTTACAATGCGTCATGCCGATAATATCCGTCGGATGCGTATGCAATACCACCCGGTTATCCCGTCCCTTCGCACGCAAGAAATTGTGCATCAACAAATGGGAAGGCAACTCGGAAGTCGGTGGGATCGGTTGCTCCGCTAGGATATCATACGATTTCCCATCGGCGGCGATACGGATCAAAGAGCCGTTGGCGAAAGGATCTTTCGCCACGTAACGCATCCGTTTTCCGGTACCCGTCACATAAAAGACGTGCCCGCATAAGGCCGTCATCGCCTCTTGCAAGGGAATCGAGGAAACCAAAGCCGGCAACGCCTTCTCCTCCTCGCTCAATAAAGTAGTCAGGTTCACCGATATATTCCCGCCGTTTCGCTCAGCCCAACCCTTGGTCCACAAATAGCCGGCGACCTCGGCGATACGATCTATTTCCGCCATCAGGCGTTCATTGTTTCTTAGTGTTATCATGTCTATTTTAATTAAACTATATTCGGATATAATAAGGAAAGGATCAAGATACACATGCCGGTAATCAATACCACGATCGTCCGGCGATCCACGCCCTTCCATTCTTTTAATAAGATGCCCCAGACATTACTGAAAATAACATTCAACGACATCAGGATACTCCACGAGAAAGCCAGCATAACCGGGGAATCCGAGAAATAGCTCTTTCCCATCCCCAGTCCGAAGAACTGCGAGTACCAAAGCACGCCTGCCAAAGCGCAAAATAAGGCATTATTCAGCAATGTACCTCCCGATACCGAGAAATAATCCTTGCCCGTCCCGTTTTTCACGTTCTGGAAAATACAATACACAGCGTTCGTACAAAAGCCGCCCAAAGTAACCAACAGTATCACGGGATTCAAGGCGAACAGATCGCTAGCTCCCGCCTCTTTCGCTTTCGCCAGCACCTCGTTTCCCGATTCCAAACCCAAATTGAAGCAGGCGCTCATCACACCGGCAAGCAAGGCTACCGCCAAGCCCTTAGTCAAGGCAAAATCCTTCACCGCCGCTTTCTTCTCCTCCTCACTCATATTCCGGGCCCGCAGGCTTCCGGCGTAACCGATCACGGCGATACCTGCCAAGGTAATGCAAACACCGGTCAACAGGATCAATCCGGTTCCCTCAAACAGATTCGTTCCACCGAACAAAGCCGGGAAGAGCGTACCGAAACCGGCGCATGTACCCAAGGCGATGCTCTGTCCCAAAGCTACGCCCAGATAACGCATACTCAACCCGAAAGTCAACCCGCCGACACCCCAGAGCATGCCATAGATAACCGCTCCCAAGCTACCCGGCGAACGCCATAGTTCCAGCAAGGTACTCCCTTCCGGTACCGCCAACATCGCTCCGAGATAAGGGAAAACCAACCAAGCGAAGATACCTTGCACCAACCAAAAGCTTTCCCAACTCCAATCCCGGATCTTATTGATCGGCACGTACGAGCTACTCTGCCCGAAACTGCCGATCGCAATGATCAACAACCCGATCCCGATCTCTATCATTTCCGTTTTGAGGTAACGTCGGACTCATATTTCTCGATCTCAGCGATATAAGACTCTCCTACGGGGACCCCACTTTGTAGACAATACATATCCCAAACCGCCCCCCAAGGCAGACTCTTCGCTTCCTCCTGCAAGGCAAGACGCTGGAAATACTTACCCTCATCCTCGTACTGGCGAAGCAAGGCGATCGGCTCCAGCAAAGCGAGCATAAAGGCTTTTTGCGTAGCACGGCTACCAATGACATAAGCACCGATACGATTGATGGTAGCGTCGAAATAATCCAAACCGATATGTACCCGGTCCAAGGCGTCGCAACGCACGATCTCACGGGCTAAATCCTGCACATCGTCATTCAAGATCACGACATGATCGCTATCCCAACGGATCGGACGACTTACGTGCAACATGATCTCGGGCGTAAACAGCAATAACGAGGAAACCTTGTCGGCAATACTTTCCGTCAAATGGAAATGGCCGGTGTCCAAGGTAACGATCTTGTTCTTTTTCGCCCCGTAACCCAAATAGAAATCATAGGAACCTACCGTATAACTTTCCAGACCGATACCGAAGAGTTTCGCCTCGATACAATCTTTCATCCATTTATATTCGGTAGCGAATATCTCATCCAGCGATTCCTCCAAGATACGGCGATAACGTAAGCGGCTGGCCGGTACTTCCTTGCTCCCGTCATGTATCCAAAGGTTCATCATGCAAGGATCGTTCTGGGCTTTACCCATCTCATCGCTGATCCAGCGACAACGCTTCGTATGCTCGATCCAGAAGTTACGGATATCATCGCTGGGGTTCGCCAAGGTCAAATCTCCGCTTTTAGGGTGCGAGAAAGAGGTACTGTTGAAGTCCAACTTAAAATCATTCTCTTTCGCCCATTGTATCCAACTCTCGAAATGATGGGGTTCTACCTCGTCACGGTCTACTTTCTCCCCTTGGAAATCCCCGTAGATCTCATGCAGACTAAGCCGATGATTACCGGGAATATAGGATTTCGCCTTCAATACATCCCGACGCAACTCGTCGATAGTACGGGCACGTCCCGGATAATTGCCGGTCACTTGTATACCACCGGTCAAGGAGCCGCCTTGGTTCTCGAAACCGCTTACGTCATCGGCCTGCCAGCAATGCAGGGATAGGGATATTTTCTTCATATCCTCTAATGCTTTACGAACGTCTACACCTACGGCCGCATAACGTTCTGCCGCTACTTCAAATGCCTGTTGAATTAAACTGTCTTTTGTCATGGTATGATGTTTTTAAATTTATATGTAATGAATCTAGTTGTAGAGACGGGGCGTGCCCCGTCTCCCACCGTCTGATAGTATCTTTAAGTTACCGTTTAGAGAGGATGAGACGGGGCACGCCCCGTCTCTACAACTGGATGAAATTCCTTGGGAGGGAATGCGGTGGCTATCAGTCTTCGCATCTCCCAACAATCCGTCAGTAATCCTGCCGACTTAGCCTGTATCAAGCAATTTCCAATGGCTGTCGCCTCAGACGGGCCTGCCAATACGGGAATACCGATAGCGTTGGCTGTCAACTGATTCAGCAGATCGTTCCGAGAGCCACCACCTATCACATGCAATCGTTCGATCGGATGTGGCGACATCGATTTGAGTATTTCCAGCACCTCTTTATAACGATTCGCCAAGCTATAAAATATACAATGTACATAATCGGCGTCCGAAGCGGGAACAGCCTGTCCGGTTTCCTCACAATAGCCCGTGATCTCACGTAGCATATTCTCTGGATTGGCGAAACGGGGATCATCCGGATTGATCAAAGAAGTAAATTCGCTCAACTCCGCCATCCGAACCATATCATCGTACGAATAATCCAATCCGGACCGCTTCCATTGCTCCCGGCAACGTTCCAAGATCCACATACCTGTAATATTCTTCAAAAAGCGGGTCGTACCCTCGATGCCCCCCTCATTCGTGAAATTATTCTTGAAAGAGACCTCGTTGATGATCGGCTTCTCCACCTCGATCCCCATCAAGCTCCAAGTACCGCTACTCAAGTAAGCGAAATTAGGAGAAGAAGCAGGGACAGCCGCTACCGCCGACGCCGTATCGTGACCAGCCACGGCGATTACCGGGATTTCCCCGATTCCTGTCTTACGGGCGATCGACTCGCTCAACCGCCCGATCAACGTCCCCGGCATCACCACCGGACACATCAAAGTAGGAGATACACCCACGGCCTCCAAGAGCTTGTAATCGAATTTATGGGTTTCCGGATTCAATAATTGAGACGTGGAAGCGATCGTATATTCACATACCATACGCTCCGTCAACATATAAGCCAAAAGGTCCGGTATGAATAATATCTTTTCCGCCACTTCCTGCGGTATAAACGAGTCTTGCCCCGCCCTGAAAAGCTGGAACAAGCTATTAAACGGCATCACTTGAATACCTGTCCGCTTATAGACCTCTTCCTTGGGAATCCGTTTGAAAAAGTCCTCGGGAGCGCCGTCCGTATAAGGATCTCGGTAAGCACGAGGTAAGCCCAACAAAGAGCCATCCAAAGCCACATACCCAAAATCCACCCCCCATGTATCTATTCCGATCGAGTGCAACCGGATTCTTTGCCGGGCGCATACCGTCAAGCTTTCTATAAGAGAAGTATAAAGATGATAGATATCCCAATAAAACCGTCCGTGTAATTCCACCATCGGATTCGGGAACCGATGGATCTCTTTCATTTCAAATTTGGCATCCTTTAAGGTTCCGAGCACAGCCCGTCCGCTGGTAGCCCCTATATCAAAGGCTAGAAAATTATATTCCTTCATGGCTTAACAAAGTTATTTGTTTGACGAAAGCAAAAGTAGAAGCATTATTGCTATATTTGCTTACGAAAATGATTTTAAACCTTTCAAATTTGACATGAACGAACTGCGGAATGATTTACTACGTTACTTGACGATCAGCGCTACGGATGAGGAATGGGGAATCGTCGTCACGACGGTCGGATATCAATTCATCCCGCCGGGTTGCGCCTATCCGCTTTCCCGGCATCCGGAGAAGTATAATTTCAAGCCTCAGACCGGACGCATCCTGAATGAGTATCAATTGGTATATATAACGAAAGGTAGCGGGTACTTTTCCTCCCAGTCTTGTAAATCGCAAAAGATAAACGCAGGGACGATGATCCTCCTTTTCCCCGGGGAATGGCATAGTTATTATCCGGACCGGGAAACGGGATGGGATGAGTATTGGGTAGGTTTCCGGGGCATTCATATCGATAAACGTGTGGAGAAGAAATTCTTTACCAAGGAAGAGCCGCTACACCGGATCGGGCTGAGCGCTACGATCGTCGGACTTTATGAGGATATACTGAAGTTCGCCTCGGAGGAGAAATCCGGTTACCAACAGATGATCTCCAGTATCGTGCTTCATATATTAGGCTCCGTATATTATAAGGAAAAGAACAACTCCTTCACGAACACCTATGTCGTAGATAAAATCAACGAGGCACGTATATTAATGAAGGAGAACATCGAGGACCCATTAAGTCCGGAAGAGATCGCTGCCCGTCTTGGTTTAGGTTATTCATGGTTTCGCCGGATGTTTAAGGAATACACCGGCGTCTCCCCCGCCCAATATCAATTACAACAGAAGCTCCTTCGTGCGAAAGAGCTTCTGACTAGTACCCCTTTGACGATCTCCGAGATCGCCTATAGCCTGCATTTCGAGAATGCCGGCCAATTCTCCACATTCTTCAAGAAGAAAGAAGGGGTCACGCCCTCGGAGTTCAGGGATCGGACGCATTGAGCTGGAGTGAACCGCTCAATAAGGTTTATAAGGCGTACGCATGACATTCCATGTTTTTGGTAGCCACACTCTATAACGTTCTGCCTGATCCCACGTATTACCAGCTGATGCGAAATCGCACAGATGAATCGGGCGAGCCTTGCCGTTTCCTTCCAAATCCGTTCCTAAAACCATAGGAACGGTAAAAGCCATCCAAGCGAAATCGGGGGCTTGTACCGGAGTTAATTCCACATAACCATCCTTGCTGACGATCACGGAAGCCTCATCCACATCTCCATCCTTAAAGCGGCTATCTCTAGCCAGCACCAAAGGGCCTCTTACGATCGCTTGAGCCTCGTTCAGCTCCACCAAGCGAGCCCGCATATCCAACTCCACCGTAATTTCATCCCCTTTCTCCCAAGTCCTATGAATCGGTAGGTATGCTCCAGCCAACAGATCCGTTAAAGGCTCACCATTGACAGACACCACAGTTCGCTCACTCCACGCCGGGATACGCAAGGCGATCGTAAAATCACTCGTCTTCTCCGGTTCCACCACAATCCGGACTTGCCCATCTATCGGGTAGTCCGTCTCCTGCGTCATCGACACCCTCGTCTTTTTATCCAACTCTACCTCCACGCTCGAAGCCGCATATAGGTTGACATCGATACGTCTGCCGTTTACCTGATAAGCGAACCGCGGAATCATCGCGAAAGCACGAGGTCCATTCGCATTGCAACAATTGATATGCATACCGCATTGCTCCTCTCCTTCATGCCGCCAGCCCTCCAACGGACTGTATTTCGCTATTTGAGAGGCATCCGCTTTCAGCGAGGCTAGTAAAGCGTTATACATAGCCTTCTCGATCTGGTCCGCATATAAGGAATTTCCGGTTAGTCCGAGCATCCTGTCACAAATCTGCATCCACGTGAACGTCACACAAGTCTCCATCGTATGATAAGTAGGATAAGTTTGTAACGCCTTGCCCCCATACCAGCACTCGAACGCACTACCGGAACCGGCCACATTGATTTCCTCATTGATAATATGATTCATCGTTTTCTCCACCACAGATAAATATAATGGATTCTTAGTGACCTTGTAAAGTTCCAACAAGCCCTCATAACAAGACATCATCTCATATGCTTTTTGTCCATTCTCCGGAGAGAACCAAACCTTTGGATGTGGAAAACGTCCGGCGACAGGAATATCCGCAATCGCCTTACTAATCAATCGAGGGCCTTCCGGAGTCTCCCATTGCTTTACGATGTACTTGGCAAAATCCAGATATTTATCTTGCCGGGTACGATTATACAGATACATCACCGGCTCAAGTACCGAAGAGCTTGGCATTCCTATATAATTACCGGTCGTCACGATATTCACTTTTCCGGGTCCCACCTGCGTCATCAAATGGTCGATCACCCGGCAGGCGGCATCCAAAGCTTTTCGATCCCCAGATAAGTCATAATAAGCGATCAAACCTAAAGCCGTGTATTTTCGCCCCCATATATCCCACTGGTTCAACTGTGCTTCCTCGGAATAGTTACCGATATATCCATTTGGCAATTGGGTTTCCATCAACAATTCCGCTCCATTCTTAATAATCTTGTACAACTCAGGATCTTTATCATAACGGTATGAGGCGATCGCCCCTTGTATCCATTTTCCCCAAAATTCCGATTGCCAGCGCGAGGTCTCTTCCTTATGCCGGAAAGGTTCCACCAAATGATCCACATCTTGAGCTTTCACTCGATACTCGATACAAGCGTCGATCCGTTGCCCCAAATAACCGGATATCCTCAAGTGACGTACAGGATCAGTGTTTCTTACTTGCGCATTCATACAACAAACACAAAAACAAAAGAATAGACACGACATGCCTTTTGTTAATACGGATATACTCATAAACACAATTCTTAAGGTTAATAAATGTGATAAAGATAGCACATTCCACTTGTTCGGAACTTTCAGAATTGACAAAATAAATATGAATATTGACACACAAATCGTATCTTAAAATAAAATATCTATTATTTTTCCCCTGATATATTTTGTATGAATCCCAGTAAATACATATTTTTACTTCAAAAAAATTTAAGTTATGAGGGTCATTTATCTTTTACTATCTTTTATGCTTTGTTTCTACCCTGTCACACAGGCGCAAAACACGACGAATCAATTTATGACACAGGCACAAAGCAGCCTGGAAAAAAAAGACTACACCAAGGCTCGTTATCTTTTTCTCCAAGCTTACAAGAACTTAGCCGAAAAAGGTGATTACAAACAGGCGATCGATGCCGGTACGCAGGCGGCTTATCTATATTATCGCGAGAATTATTACCAAGAGGCATTCGATCTTTGCCGCCAGATGAACCAATTCATCTTAACCGAGGAACAGAAGTTGCAGAAATCGCTCTATGAGCAACGCTTCCAAGTAACGAAAGAGCGGTTGGAAATGTATATTAAACTAAAGAACGCCGCCCAAGCGCAAGTTCAACTCAATACATTAGATAATCTAGCCAGCCAAGCGGGTGATGAGAAGTTATCGAACAATTTATTATATACCCAAGCAGGTTATTATTATACGTTCGGGCAAAACGAGCAGGGGGACGCTGCTTTCCAGAAACTGATCAACCAGTATAAGGAGAAAAAAGAATACGAGAAGGTGAACGATTGCTACCGGAACTTGATCTCTATCGCTCGTAAGGCAAACAACGCCCCACTGATGGAACGTACCTACGACAAATACATCGTATGGACGGATTCCGTAAAGGCTCTTACGGCAGAGGATAAACTAGGGGCATTACAGCAAAAATATGATCAGAGCCTACAGACAATACAGGAGAAAGACGATAAATTGTCTGTTAAGCAATATATGATTGTCGGACTTATCACATTCGTGGTAATCCTGATAGCCGCCTTGCTTTTCTTGGGATTCCTTTTGCTGCGCTTCATCGTGCTGAACAAGAAATTAAAGAAAATCATCCAGACGACAAACGAGCATAGCGAACAACAAGCCCAATTCATCCAAAACATATCGGTTCAGATGGAGCCTACCTTGAACAAGCTTAGCGCATCCGCCAAAGAATTACAGGCGGTAGCTCCGAAGCAGGCCGAGGATGTATGGACACGGGTAGAGGCTTTGAAACAGTTTACGGTTCATATCCAAGAGCTTTCCTCCTTGGAGAATACGTTGATGGAACCGTATGAGGTTAGTTCTTTTAATGTAGGAAACTTCAGTAAGAAAATCGTGGAGAAGGTTAAAGGGGATATTCAACCGGAGGTCAATCTCGTAACAGACGTGCCCCAATTGGAGATTAAAACGAATGCCGAGCATCTGGAACAAGTCTTATTGCATTTGTTAAAGAATGCCGCATTATATACTTCCAGCGGTAACATCCGTCTGGAATTTAAACGGAAAGGCGCTCATGTTTGCCAATTTATCATTACCGATAATGGTACAGGCATACCGGATGATCTAAAAGAGAACTTATTCAAGCCATTCAATGAGGCGAAGGATCTAGCGCAAGGCGATGGTTTGGGATTACCCATCTGCGCACTGATGGCTAGTAAATTAAACGGAACCCTATCTATCGATAAGGAATATAAGAAGGGATGCCGGTTCGTCTTGGTATTGCAGATATAAAATAGACTCACCTTGTTTGTCTTTTTACCGCGATGCGGATGCAGTGACGCTGCAATCCGGGTTGCAGTAACACTGCATCCGCATCGCGGTATCACTGCAACCCGGGTTGCAGTAGCTTATTCCGGCAAATGCTTCCGTAAGAACTCAATCCAGTTACCAGAGGCGATACGGTTGATAGCATCGTCCGTAAAGCCACGGTATTGAAGGATCGGGAATATCTTTTGGAGATCGGCGATCGTTACTAGGTCATACGGGCATTGCTCCGTACCGAAAGCACCATCCAGATCACTGCCGATAGCCACATGGTTCGCGTTTCCGGCCAATTGGCAGACATGATCGATATTGTTCGCCATAATCTCCATACCACAGTTCATGCCTCTTGGAGTAGACTCGCCTCGCACCCAGTTCGGTACCATCATCCAAGCGTCTAGGGCGATACCGATCACGGCGCCACGCTCTATCAACGCCTTGATCATCTCGTCGCTAAACTGGCGGTTGTGATCTACGAAGGCCCGACAGTTGTTATGGCTCGCCCAAATCGGTCCCTTATACAAATCCAACGCATCCCAGAAAGCCTCATCACATAAATGGGTCACGTCAAGAATCATACCCAAGCGATCCATGGTACGCAACAACTCTTTCCCCATGGCATTCAGATGACCGGTAGAATCCGTACCGTTGGCATATCTTCCGGGGCCGTAATGTGCCGGGCCAACCGCCCTCAAGCCATAAGCATACGCCCTTTCCACATGATTCACCGTGATGAACGAGTCGGCTCCCTCGATACTTAATACATAACCGATCGGCTTCTTGTCGGCGGGTTCACCGTCTTTCCAAAGAGCCAGATGCGCTTCCAAGGCCTTCTTATCCCGGATCATGACCATCTGGCCCTCCTCTTCCATCGCCTTATACCAAGCAAGTTGGCCTTGGGTCTGCGCCCAAGCTTGTTCCGGGGAATGCCAACCGGGAAGTGGATTATCCGGCCCTACATAGCGACCGATCTGGGTGGCGACTACCAACCCGACGTTTCCTTTACGCAGTTCCTCAAACGATATAGTGGCGTTTCCGCGGTCGGGCTTATCGGTCATACCGATTTCTCTCCGGTTTATTTCCTTTAGGGGTTGACGCAAATCCCGGTTCCACTCCAAAGCGTTCATGCTAAGGTCGAGATGAGCGTCGATAATAAATGGCTTATTCATTTTATTAATTGAGAGTTGATAATTGATAATTGAAAATTTGATTACCGTTAATAGGTGATGCGACGTGAACGGGCAATGATAGGCCATTCGCCGATCGCCTCACGATCCCGGATCACATAAGCCTTGTCGTATAAAGCGACCGTAGGACAAATATGAACGGGAATGCCATAGAATACGGAACCTAATGGATAGAGCCGACTGTCCGGGACTTCCAAGACCAGATGCTCCTCGCTCTGGGAGATAGGTTTCGCCTCCGGATGGTTCAAGAAAAACACACGGGGCAAAGGACTTTCCGAGGCTACCGCCTTGTAACCAAGATCTACGCAAACATGATGCTCATCCAGCACGGAAATGACCCGAGTTATCAATAAGGCAGCTACCTTGAACGGCATATCCGGATAAGCGTTTCCATACCCCCAATCCCAGAACACAAACGTGCCGGGACTGCATTCGCAATCCTTCCGCTTCGCGTACATCGGGAATGTAGGAGTACCTCCCATCACCTTTACCAATGGATAGGCAAACTTGCGGGATATCTCCCGGAACACACGTTCGGTCAAGGCGTACGCTGCATCCGCGCCTTGGCAACGTACCGATAGCTCCGCGTCATGTATATGTCCGTCGTAGCCATGCAACCCGATAATCTGCAGAGACTTCAGCGGCAGGATGGCATCCACCAGCGCCTCCGCTCTCTCCGGGAGGACTCCGGTACGATTCATTCCCACGTTCAGATCGATAAAGACATCCAAGGTGATATTCCCGGCCTCGCAAAGAGCCGAGATCGCACGGGCATTCTCCGCTTGGTCTACCAAGCAGGAGTAATGGGTGGCGGGATATGCCTTTATCAAATCTAATAAGCGGGAAATCTTCGGGCCTACCGGCTGATAGGCTAATAATACATCGGGGGCATTCATATGCCCCAGCATCTCGGCCTCGGCAATCGTAGCGCACTTGAACTTCCGGATTCCGGCATCCAGCAACATGCGGGATACCTCAGCCGCCTTATTCGTCTTCACGTGCGGACGAAGCCGGTTCGTGTCGCCTATGATCCTCTTGGCCAACTCGATATTGCCGGAAATACGATCCGGATAGAACGCCAAGGCTGGCGAGTCTATCCGGTCTACATTACTTATGACGTACCAATCGTCCATGGCTTATTCGTATAATTCGAACAAAGCCTCTATCTCTACAGGAATATTATCGGGAAGAGAACCGAATCCTACGGCGCTACGGGTACCTACACCGTTATCCGGCCCCCATACGGCGGCGAACAACTCGCTACAGCCATTGATCACATAAGGATGCTTTCCGAAATCGGGCGTACAATTTACCATACCCAATACCTTGATCACTCTCTTTATCTTGTTGAAGCTACCAAGGTTCGCCTGGATGGTCGCCAACATGGTAAGTCCTACTTGCTGGGCGGCGAGTTTGCCTTCATCCATCGTCAAGTCCTTACCGATACGTCCGATGATCAAGGATTTATCATTCCGCACAGGCCCGTGACCGGAAAGATACAGGTATTTGCCATCTATCACACAAGGCTTGTAAACCCCGGCCGGAGCCGGTGCGGGAGGTAAGGTCAACCCTAATTTCTCAAAATTCTCATCTGCGTTAATCATGCTCATAATTTCTTTCATTTATATGTTAGTAAAAAAATATATTGATCTATTTCCTGACTCTTTCCGTTACCGGTTGATTCGTGGCGACAGAGATTCCTTGTAGCTCTACATACTCGACGCTTAAAGGATTCTTGGAGCTAGCTTTAACGTAGAGGGATTGGAGAATCGCCTGTTGGTTGTTGATCGTTATGTAGCATACATAGCGGGAATCACGTTTGGTAATCGTCAACTGGCGGGAGGGATAAGCGGTCAATGAGCATACACAAGCATTATCACTCGCCGAGATCAGTTTATACCCATAAGCCATTTTCCGTTGGATATAGCTCAAGCCATTGGTTTCCCCCGGATGCTTTTCCCGATTGACCCAATAAACGTTCAAGGGATCATGTGTATCCAGCTTACCATCCCTCAGATTCACATCGTAACAAACCAAGTTCTTATTCACGCTTCGTGCTATATGAAAAAGCCTCCCGACCGTTGGATAAGTACCTTCCTCCGGGTCCGCCGCAAACGAGGTGACGAAAGGGAAAAGCATAATAACGATACTAAGCAGCCATCTCTTTCTCATTGCTCAATCATTCTTTTATTATACAATCATATTTAAGATCATTACCCCGATCAATCCTACGACCGACACGATCGTCTCCATGATAGACCATGAGCAGATCGTATCCTTTATGCTTAGGTTAAAATATTCCTTGAACATCCAGAAGCCGGAATCGTTGACATGCGAGAACATCAAGCTACCCGCTCCTAAAGATAAAACCATCAAGTTCGGGTTCGCACCCGTTTGCGTAACTAAAGGCATCACCACGCCCGCCGCCGTCAACGCCGCCACCGTAGCCGATCCCACGCACAAACGGATCACGGCAGAGATCAACCAACCCAAGATCAACGGATGAACGGGCAATTGCTCCAGACTTGTCGCCAGCTCATTGCTTACCCCGCTATCCTCCATGATCTGCTTGAAGATACCGGAACCCGCGATGATCAAAAGAATCATAGAGATATCTTTCACGGCCTCCCCATAGACTGCCATAACCGACTTGATACTACGTCCCTGCCGGATGCCCAGCGTATATGTAGCGAACAACAAGGCGATCAGCATTACAATGGAAGGAGCACCAATAAAAGAGACTATCCCGCTCGCCATCTCGCCCATATCCTTAAAGCAATAAGGAATAACCGTCACGATAATCAGTAAAAAGACAGGCAACGTAGCGCTGATAAAACTATTCGCCTTGCCCGGCATGCTATATCTCCCGCTATCCTCTTTCTGCTCGAACAACGTGACCGGACCGGATTTTATATGTTTCAACCGACTGCCGAACACCGGCCCGGCGATAATGATAGCCGGAATCGCCAAACATAAACCGTAGATCAGCGTAAGGCCGATATTCGCGTTGAATTGTACCACCAAGGCTACCGGAGACGGATGCGGGGGCAGGAATCCATGCGTCACGGACAACGCCGCCAACATCGGCAACCCGATATAGACCGCCGGAAGCTTGTATTTATACACGATCGAGAAGATCAATGGCACCAACAACACAAATCCGATCCCATAAAATAACGGAATACCCACGACAAAGCCTGTCACCATCAGCCCCCATTGTATATGCTTAGTACCAAAAAGCGACACCATCACGGAAGCGATCTTCTGTGCCGCTCCGCTCTCGGCCACCAACTTGCCTAGCATAGCGCCTAATACGATAATCAACGTCAACCCACCCAAGATACTCCCGATACCGTTATTCACCGAGTCCGGCAGCTTCTCCAACGGAATGCCCAAAGCGATGCCCGCCAAGATAGAGGAGATCAGAAACGCGATGAAAGCATCCACCTTAAAGTAGGATATCAAGACAATCAATAAGGCCAAACAAAGTACGACAATGATAAATGACATGTTTTTTCGCTGTATTAGTTTATAATCCGTAAACGGGATACAAAGAAAACATTTATTTCCGAACTACCCCTTTTTACGATAACTAATTACCGCTAACAGATTAAAAAAAACAGCAAATAGACAGACAATCACAAAATGTCCCCGTAAATCGGCAAAGCCGCTCCCCTTTAAATAGACCATACGCATCACCTCCACGAAATAACGCACCGGATTCGCCAGCGTGATCTTCTGCGCCCATTCCGGCATACTGCTGATCGGCGTGAACAATCCGCTTAGCAAGGCGAAAATGATCAAGAAGAAAAACGCCGTAAGCATCGCTTGTTGCTGTGTGGACGAGAAGGAGGAGATCGCCAAGCCAAATCCCGTAAAAGCGATCAAATATACGGCGGCAAACAAATAGATCACCCCGAAACTCCCCTCCGGCACCAAGCCGTAGATCATCCAAGCGATGAGGATCGCCACCGTCAGCAGGACAAAGCCTATCACCCAGAAAGGGATCAGCTTCGACAGCAGGAACAGGGACTTGGGTACGGGCGAGACGTTTATCTGCTCGATCGTCCCTTTCTCCTTCTCGCTCACGATATTCAAGGCGGAGATCGATCCCCCGATAATCGTCAGCAAGAATACCATGATGCCGGGAACCATATAGATCTTGTAGCTCAAGTGGGGATTAAACAGGTTAATCGAAGCCACTCCCCTGCCCGATCCCATAGAGGCGAAACCTTTCTCCCTATTGAAATCCTGTATAATCGAGGAGAGGTAGGAGCTACCCAAGCCGCCCTTGGTTCCGTTCACGGCGTTAGCGGCGATCATCACGTCCGCCCTGCCCTCCTTCCCCAAGTCCCGCTCGAAATCAGAGGGGATTTCCAGAATGATATCAGACTCATTGCTCTCCACCGAGGTCAGCGCCTCGTCGTAACGATCCGACCGGTCTGTCAGGCGGAAATATCCGGAGGATAGTACCTTATCTACCAATTGCATGGAGGTGACGGAATGATCGTTGTCCACGATGCTAAGGTTAATATTTCGCATCTCGAAATTAGCGGCGAAAGGCAAGATGATCAACTGCATGATCGGGATAATGAAGATAATCTTCGGCATGAACCGGTCCCGACGGATCTGCTTGAACTCTTTCTCTAACAAATATCGTAACATAGCTTATAATCGTATTTTAAAACGTTTCACACTCAAGAATACCAGCACGACCGCCATGAACGACAGTATCCCGATCTCCTTCAAGATCGACACGGCGGGAAGCCCCTTGATCATCACGTCCTTCACGGCGATGATATACCATTTGGCCGGAACGATATGGGAGAACCATTGCAGGATATCCGGCATATTCTCTATCGGGAACATCATGCCGCTCAACAACATGATCGGAAGCATCAAGGCGATACCGCTGATCAACATAGCCGCCTGCTGGGTATCGGCTACCGTGGAGATCAGCAGGCCCAGGCAGAGGGATACAATCGCGTACAGGATGGACACGGAAACCAGCAACAGCAGGCTGCCTTTTATCGGAACGTCCAGCAGGAAATAGGATAGCAGCAAGATCGTAGCGATATTCACCATACTCAGCAATAGGTATGGGATCGCCTTGGCCAGAATGATGTAGATGGGTTTCAACGGGGAGACCAGCAGGACTTCCATCGTTCCCATCTCCTTCTCTTTCACGATGCCGATCGAGGTCATCATGGCGCATATAAGGATAAGGATCAAGCCCATCACGCCGGGAACGAAGTTGTAGGCTCCCTTCATTTGAGGGTTGTAGAGCAAAGTGGTAACCGGGGTCACGGCTTTACTCTCAACCACCGACTCTCCTTTCAACTGTTCCGCGATGATCGCCGAGCAATAGGCGATTAGCTGCGTGGCCTCGTTCGGATCGGTAGCGTCCGCCAAGACTTGTACTTGGGCATCGGCCGTGGAAGCGTACCCGGGGGGGAAGACAACTATGACGTGTACCTTTCCTTGCCGAAACAAGGCCCCGGCATCCTCATAGCTATCGACGGTCGTATACAGCTCGAAGTACTCGCTGGCATTCAAGCGGTCTGTCATCTTCAGTGTCAGCTCATCCCGGCTTTGGTCGAAAATAGCGATCGGCACACGCTTGATCTCGGTCGTGATGGCATATCCGAACAAGATGATCAGGATGACGGGCATGAGCAAGAGGATCATTGTCGTGCGTGCGTCCCTGAAAATGTGATAGAACTCCTTTCTAACAAAGGATATGAATTGTTTCATCGTTTATTCTCCTCTCGTTGCTTTTCGAGCCAAGGCGTGAAAGACTTGGTTCATATTCGTTGTCTTAAAATCCCGCTTCAAGGCGGAGGGACTGTCTAACGCTTCGATCTTTCCGTCTACCATGATGGAGACACGGTTACAATACTCCGCCTCATCCATATAATGGGTGGTGACGAAGATCGTGATCCCCCGGGCAGCCGCTTCATAGATCAACTCCCAGAACTGGCGGCGGGTGACGGGATCGACGCCTCCGGTAGGCTCATCCAAGAAAACGATCTTGGGATCATGGATGATCGCCACGGAGAAGGATAGCTTCTGTTTCCAGCCCAAGGGCAGGGAATCGACCAAGGTGTTCCGCTCCTTTTCCAGCCCGAGGATATCCAGCAACTCATCCGTTTTCTGGGACAGCTGCCGTTTAGACAAGCCGTAGATACCGCCGAAGAGACGGATATTCTCCCATACCTTTAGATCGCCGTATAGGGAGAATTTCTGGCTCATGTATCCGATATTCCGTTTGATGGACTCACTCTCCCGGTAGACATCGAAACCGGCTACCCGGGCCTCGCCGGATGTCGGGGCCGACAGGCCGCAGAGCATACGCATGGCGGTGGTCTTCCCTGCCCCGTTTGCCCCGAGGAAGCCGAATATCTCGCCCGGCTCCACCTCGAAACTGATATGATCGACGGCGGTGAAGGTGCCGAAACGTTTGGTCAGTTGTTTTACTTCTATCGCTTTCATTTTTTATCCTTATTTCATAATTACAATGCCGCATTTCTCCAAGATTCGACCTCGCGCCCAATGCGAGGCCCCGCATTTCCCCTCTCTTACAAGGCCATGAAACAATCCTCAACGCTTGGCTCAAGGCGTTCGATGCTTACATCTGCGTAACCTTTGCCTTTCAGATATTCCTGTAATCGCCTCATGACATCCTCCCCATCCCTCCTCAACGTAAGATGATGAGCATCTCCAAAAGCGAAACACGAGTTTGTATCCGGGAACTCCCGCAAGTCTCCCAACAACTTATACATCGACGCGCATCGCACCGCGTATAGCCGCCTATCGAATGAGGTACGGATACCTACCGGCGTATCGATAGACAGGCATTCCCCAGAACGCACCAAAGCGATACGGTCGCAACGGGAGGCCTCATCCATATAAGGCGTAGAGACAAGTATCGTAATGCCTTGCCGTTTCAGACGATCCAGCATATCCCAGAACTCAGAGCGGGAGACAGGATCGACCCCCGTCGTAGGCTCATCCAAGAACAAGACATCCGGACGATGGATCAAGGCGCAACTCAAAGCCAGCTTCTGCTTCATACCACCGGACAGCTTCCCCGCCCGCCGATGCTTGAACGGCTCTATCTGCCTATAGATATCCCGTACCAGATCGTAGTTCTCCTCGATCGTCGTATTGAAGACCGTAGCGAAGAAGTTCAAGTTCTCCTCTACTGTCAGGTCTTGGTAGAGCGAGAAGCGGCCGGGCATATACCCTACCCGCCGGCGGATCTCCTTCAAGTCTTTCACCACGTCCAAGCCGCAGACAGAGGCGGTACCGCTATCGGCCAGCAACAACGTGGTCAGGATACGAAACAGGGTGGTCTTTCCCGCCCCATCCGGACCGATTAACCCGAACAACTCACCGGAGCCGATCTCCAGCGACAGATCCCGCAGAGCCACGACATCGCCGTAACACTTGCTAATATGATCAATATAAATCTCATTATTCATTATTAATTATTCATTATTCATTAAAAGAAGTTTCCCCATATTGCCCGATCTTCAGATAACCATCGTTGCGGACGGCGATCTTGATGGCATATACCAAATTAGCCCGTTCGTCCTTCGTCTGGATACCTTTCGGGGTAAACTCGGATTTATCGGAGATCCACGTGATCGTACCGGGGTATTCCCGGCGATCATTCCCATAGTCGGCGAAGACCTTGAGAGATTGCCCTAGTTTCAGGTGGGATAACTGATCCGCCGTCACATAGGCACGGAGATAAAGCAAGTCCGTATCGGCGATCTTGTAAAGCGGTTTGCCTGCCGCCGTCACCTCTCCCGGCTCGGCGTATTTCACCAATACCGTACCGGTCTGGGGATTGAGGATACGGCTTTTCATCAGTTGATCATCCAATTGCATGATCTGGTATTGCAGGCCCTCCGCCTCGGCGTCGGCACCTCCCGTCGTCTTGCTTAAGGAGGAGTATTGGGCATCCAGTTGTTTCTGGAGATATTTGATGTTATTCACGATATCGTCCAGTTGCTTTTGGTTACCCGCTTTCGCACGCACCAAGTTTTCCTGTCGCTGTTGCTCGGTTTTAGCCGTGGCAATTTGTTGTTCCAAGACAGCGATCTGCTTACGGATATCCGGCTTGCGAATATCTACCGAGCGAAGGCTGGCAGAGAGTTGCATCTTCCGCAGAAAAAGCTGGGTGCTATCCACGTAACCCACGATGGCGCCGGCATCCAAGCGATCGCCCTCCTCTATATTCAGTTCCATGATCTTTCCGTTGGCTTCCGAAGATACCAAGATCTCGGTTGCCTCAAAGGTACCGGAAGCGTCAAAATCATTGTCTGTATTACCGCAAGCCGTCCATAGAAGGCTGCATAAGCTGATAAAAATCAAATGTCTCATAAATCAATTGTATTTGTCATACTCTATTTAATTCGTTGTATACATATAATTATAAATGGTCATCAAGCGCTGTACACGGTGCGCCGCGGCGGTTTGCCGGGCCATATCCTCGGCGTTGATCTCCCGGATTAGGTCCGTGACGGAAATCACGCCATTCTCCAGCTTCACCTCCGCCGCCTGCTTGATGCTTGTTCTCAGACGGATGATATCGTCATCGGCACGCATCAGGTCCGTCATTTTCTTTATCTCCGTGTTTTGCTGCAAAAGTTGCAGGCGGGTATTGAATAAGAAGGTCTCCCGTTGCACATCAATCAGGCGACGGCTTACCTCGATCTTCCTCCGGTCGTTCTTCAGCGTGTACAACTTCCCCAGATTCCAAGAAAGACGGACACCGGCCACATAATAAGGCTCGAAACTATCCTCCAGCATATTCAAGCCCGGCCGGCCGTAACCACCTTGTACGAAAGCTCCGATACGAGGCATCAAGCCCGCCGTTACCTGCTTGTTTTGCGTCTCGATCCATTCGCTCTTAGCATCCAAGGCCCGTAATTCCGGACGGTTGATTTGCGTGGACAATGAACGCTCGGGTGACTCCGGAGTCTTCAAGACGACTTGATCCGTCAACGGTTTATTGATAAAGGTCGCCAACATCTGCCGATATACCGTGCGAGACGCTCTTAGCTCAATCTCATTTTGGCGGGTATTCAGCAATTCCACTTCCATACTTTCCAGATCCGATTGATTCGCCACGCCATTGTCTATCATCGCCTTGATACGCTCGATATTGACCTGCAACTCCTTTTGAAGCAAAGCGTTCTGACGTATCAACTCGTCTTGCAGCAGGCAACCGAAGTAGATTTGATTCACCCGGTCGTTCAGCGCATACAACTCACTTTCCAATTGCTCCCGGTTGGCGATCGCCTCGGCACGAGTCAAGGCACGGGCTGAATGGGTGCTACCGCCGTCCCAAATCGTCTGGTCCACCTGCGCCACGACTTGATACTGATCCTTGCTCAAGCTAGGGATCTCAAAGCCGGGAAGAAGCGAGGAGATCTTATCGCCATCCAAAGGCAACTTCGTCACGTCGCTCTGATAGCTTGCCTTACCGCTTACCGAAAGCTGGGGAAGCCAAGCCTTGCCCACATTACTCAAGCTATAACGCTCCGTCTGATCGATCAAACCCATTTGATGAATCTGCGGATAATTCGCCCTCGCCCACTCGTAACATTGGGTGATCGTGACCGATTCCTGTCCGCTAACCCTTCCGGCATAACCCAACAGGCTAATTAACAATAATACATATACACCTCTCATATACTCTATGATATGTTTATTAAATTGAACAAATCCATCATCCGGCATCCGGGACCATCAGCTGGGTTATTACCTCGACGATCAAATCCCTGCGCCTATCCATATATTCCTCAAACCGCCCCATATCGTTATCCAAAAAAGCCGCCGCTAGTGGCTTGCGGATCAACAACGGGAAGACCACTAGGCTCACCAAGGTCGAAACCAAATCTATGACCGGCATCTTCCGTAGAAGCCCCTTGTCCATCTCCTCCTCTATCTGACGACGAAGACGCAAGATGGGCTGTATTTTTTTCGGATCTTTCAGCACGGTCTGGAATAAACGTTCCGGATCTCTATTTAACTCGCCCACCACAAAATTCGGGAACATCGGGTTCGCACGAACAATTCCCATATACAGATCAACGATCACCGGCATTTTCTCCAGCATCGTACTCTTCTCATCCAAAACCCGATCGATGTTCGGCAACAATGAAGAAAGCAATTGCCCGAAAATAGCGTCGAACAGAATCTCTTTCGTCCTATAATAATAATGTAAGGCCGTCCTGCCAATACCCACTTCTGCCGCCACGTCACTCATGGTAGCCGCCTCGTACCCCTTTCGGACAAACACTCGCTTCGCCGCTTCTATGATGCGAGACTCCATCTCATTCATATCTTTCGCTTCCATAATAAAATGTTATTTTTTGTTTTGTCACCATTGTTTGTCATTATTGTTTGACATATGCGTCAAAAGTAGTATAAAAAAATTACATAGCAAGTAAAACCTAAGTTTTCTTGCTATGTAATCCTTCTTTTTTTCATTCGAGAGGAAATACGATTCCTTTCGAGAGGAAGGCGGATTCCCTTCGAACCCGCCTTTCATTTCTATCGGAAGTAATTATTGGATCGTGCGAGCCTCAACTCCTTCGGTTGTAATCTCCACGGGATTGATCAATCCCTCCTCGTTGAACGTCATCTTCTCGATACAAGTCTCCCGGTGGTCACGTGTCTTGACCCCGGCCGGCCGGCGATGGTACACGATGTAGTAATCTTCCGAATTCGGCACATGCATGACCGAGTGGTGACCCGCTCCGTTGGCGATATCGAAATTTTGCCGCAAGACCTCCCCGATACGATTGAACGGGCCAAAAGGAGAATCGGAGATGGCGTAAGCGACCTTGTAATCCGGTCCGGTCCAGCCACCCTCACTCCACATGAAGTAATATTTACCATTCTTCTTAAACATAAACGGGCCTTCCACGTAATCCTTGGGAGTTACCTCTTTATAAATCGTTCCGTCCTCGAACGGTATAAGTCCGGTAAAGTCTTTATTCAAGCGTACCATGTTGCAGTGTTTCCAACCACCGTAATACATATAATACTCATCATTGTCAGTGTCGTGGAAAACAAACTGGTCGATCGGCTGCGCCCCATTCACGATCTCGTTGATCAGCGGCTTACCCAGCAAATCCTTATAAGGCCCTTCCGGACGATCGCTCACGGCAACACCGATGCCTCCGATCTCTCCCTCGTGCACGTCATTCGCCCCAAAGAAAAGATAATACTTACCGTCCTTGTTGATTACCGAAGGAGCCCACATAGCGATCTTCGCCCATTTCACCTCTGCCGTATCAAGAATGGCGGTATGCTTGGTCCAATTCACCAAATCCTTGGAAGAGAAGCAATCGAAGAAGGTTTGCTTCTCATATAAATCACTCGTAGTCGGGTAAATCCAATAGGTATCCCCGTAAATAATTCCCTCCGGATCGGCGTACCAACCCTCGAATACAGGATTACCACTCTTCGCTACATCTTCATTTGGAGCCTGTTTAGGGCCACCACAGGACATCAAGGCACCGGCCATCAATACTGTGTAAAACAGGCTTTTCTTTCCGTTTATCATCAATAGTAGATTATTTATTAGTAAATCAAATAGTATCTTTTAATTATTCGAGTTCTCCATGTTCTTCGCCAAACCACCTTCCGAGGTCTCCTTATAAAGACTGGGCAAATCATTACCTGTCTGGCGCATCACCTCAACCACCTGATCAAAACTTACCCGGTGTTTTCCGTCGGAGAAGTTCGAGAACGTATTCGCGTCAAGTGCACGGGCGGCGGCAAAAGCGTTTCGCTCGATACAAGGGATTTGTACCAAGCCACAAACAGGATCGCAAGTCAATCCCAAGTGATGCTCCAATCCCATCTCGGCGGCATACTCGATCTGTGCGGGCGTACCACCAAACAACTGACTGGCGGCAGCGGCAGCCATAGCGCAAGCCACGCCAACCTCACCTTGGCAACCTACCTCTGCCCCCGATACGGAGGCATTCGTACGCACCACATTTCCAAACAAGCCTGCCGTAGCCAACGCACGCAATATACGGGAATCACGGAACTCACGCGTCTCCTTCAAGTGATAAAGGACCGCAGGCATTACACCGCAAGAACCACAAGTCGGAGCGGTCACGATCTTCCCACCGCACGCATTCTCCTCAGACACCGCCAAGGCATAGGCATACACCATTCCCCGGCTCTTGATACTGCTGCCATAACCTTTCGCACGGATCATATAATCGGAAGCCTTACGACGAATGCCCAAACCTCCCGGCAAGATGCCTTCCGCTTCCAGACCACGACGAACCGCATCCTGCATCACTTCCCATACCTCAGCCAGATAATCCCAGATAGAAGGGCCTTCGTGCTGCTCGACATATTCCCAATAGGAATGGCCAGTCTTCTCACACCAAGCCTGTATCTCCTTGATCGTATGCATATCGTATACTTGCTCCGTCCTCAACTCATTGAAAGACTCGTTCGCCAAGGTTCCCCCGCCGATACTATATACGGTCCACGTATCCAGCTCCTCGCCACTCTCATTATACGACTCGAACAACATCCCGTTCGGGTGGAACGGCAAGAAAGTCTTGGGTTCCCAAGTAATATTTGTCTTCGCGACCGGCTGTAGTACCTCAAGAATAGCTGCGTCCGTCATATGGCCTTTTCCCGTAGCCGCCAGACTACCATATAAGGTTACGTTAAAACGAACAGCGCCCCGGTTACGTTCCAAGAACATTTGTGCCGCACGCATCGGCCCCATAGTATGACTACTTGAAGGGCCATGACCCATCCGGTATATTTGTTTGATTGATTCCATCTTTCTTCGATCTAAGTTTTCTTGTTTCTATACTTTAAGGAAAATATTATGTTTATAAAACGCATACAAAAGTACATAAATTACCGATACATTGCACATGGCAATGAGCACCGGATAATAATTTCCTAAATATTGCTGGGTTCCGAAAAACAAGGATTCGCCGATACACCTAAAACTTACCACGTTAGTGAGCATATAAGCCAGTATTGAATTCATGCCATACACTTTCAGCCAAGTCGTATACTTTCGATGCCCTTTATAGTCGATCCAATAATAGAACAACCCCATAAGCAAGAAACAGTACCCACTGCTCACCAATACCATCGAACTAGTCCACAGTTTCTTAATAACGGGAAGCTCGATACCCCAAAGCCATCCGGCGATAACCATACCCAGACCAATACCGAATAACATCCGTAATTTGAGCCGCTCGGAATATAATTTGTTCTTTAGGATATATCCGGCGAACAACCCAGTCAACACGGTTACCCCGAAATTCAAGCTGCTCAGTATCCATGTATAACGATACCAAGTAGCGAATATCACCTCCCCGTTCTCCACCGTCGCCCCATCCCGGAGACGTCCCAGTACGGTGCGGTCGATCCATTCGGCCAAATTACTATCCGGTGTGTACGAACCTCCCCCATAGTTACCGACTGTAATAAACTCCATCGCTCCCCAAAAGATTAATAAAAGAGCTACCGCTATACCGATCTGTACCCGTATCCTTACATGCAAGAATAACAAGGAAGCAATCAAATACCCCATAGCGATCGACTGCAAAGTATTTGAATACAAATAAACCCGGTCCGGGTCCAAAGCCAATAAATTACCTTGGCACATCATACCGAAGACCCAAAGCAGTAGCACCCGTTTCCCGATCCGCCGATATACCGCCATCTTATCGGGCATATCCTTATAACGAGACAAAGAGAAAGGCATAGAAACTCCCGCCATGAATAAGAATAAGGGCATCACGAGATCCCACGTAGAGAATCCCTCCCATTCCACATGCGAGAATCCCCACATAAAAGAATTAAACCAAGGCATATCGATCGCATGGGCCAGCGGATGCAACACCATCTCCAACACCACTAAGCAAAAAAGGTCGAAGCCACGGAGTACGTCCAATGACTCCAACCGATTTAATTTCTTCTTCTCCATCCGTTTATTATACTTTCAAGAAAATACGTTGGCGATATAAGAAATACAAGAATCCCCAACAAACAGCGATATATGCGATAGCGCTAACCAAAGGCTGGGCAGTCTCGGGCATCAACTTCGCCAGCCCTCCGAATATAGCCTCGGAAGTATAGGAGAAACGGATGAAACGCTGCGCCAAATAGATCGTAATAGAGTTCATGCCGATCACGGTAAAAAACAAGGTCCATTTACGCCACCCCAATACGTCTATGATATAGAAGAACAAAGCAAACATCCAAACGGAATAAGCACCTACCACACAAACAAAGGAACTTGTCCATAGCTTCTTGTTGATTGGGAAGACCAAGCTCCATAACAAGCCGACGATCAACAATACAGCTCCCGCTCCTACTAAACAAAGCACTTTCTTTCGGTCGGTCAGCCCCTCTTTCCGTAACTTAATCCATTCACCGGTGAACATACCCAACATTGCCGTGGCAATTGCGGGAACGGTGGAGAATAAACCCTCCGGATCAAAAACAGTCTCGTGCAAACGTCCGGGAAGAAACAGGCGGTCAATATACCCCACCAAGTTCCCCTCGAGCGTGAACGGCCCCGCTCCACCGGCGTCCGGCACAGGCACAAAAGCCATCGCCAGCCAATAGCCAACCAAGATAAGAACCGTTATCCCCGCACGCACTTTCCAACCGAAACGGACAAACAACAAGGCCGCGAACATCCATCCCAACCCGATACGCGCCAGCACGCTTGCGCAACGCAGGTGGTCAAATTCAAACGACAATAGCCCGTTATATACCAATCCCAAGAAAACCAAGGTAATCCCCCGACGGACGATCTTCTTATAAATCGCCCCTTCCGTCATACCTTTTCCTCGTTGCTTCTCTAGTGAGAACGGAAACGAGATACCCGCAATAAAGAGGAACAATGGGAAGATCGTGTCGTGATGCGCCAATCCGTTCCATTCCACATGTTCCATCTGCCCGGCTATCGCCTGAAAAAAAGGATTCGGAAACAATGTCGCCAAAGCGACAAATAAAGAAGCACCGCCCATAATAAAGAGCATGTCAAAACCCCTAAGGGCATCCAATGATTGCAACCGCTGGGGTTGTTGTTTTTGTTTTTCCATATAATCTATTTACATTTAAAGTCAACACAAATATAGGAAAACTCGCTCATATACGGATAGGATTTGACATAAAAGACGCTCCTAATCTTTCTCCTCGCATTTAGCCTCCAATTTTTCGGCGTATACCTCTTTCCTCATCGGATATAGATGAATAAAAAGGAGTTATAAAGTTCAGAAAACCATAGCGCTTCTAACGTAGATATCAATAAACTTTTCCCAAAACGGCGAGGACGACTCAGAAAGTAAGGCTTACCTTTCGTCACCAATTGGTAAATCAAGGCAGTCTTATCCACATATAAATAGTTCTCATTCCGAATATTTTCGAAACTCTGTATTCCTATCGGTAATTTACGCATAGTCGTCATAACCTTTTTTCTTACCACACCTGTTGTTGAACAAAGATAGAACTTTTTTCCGGAACAAGTCTCCGATTATAGTTTTCATTCTATGAAATACTCAATTTTTTCTACACTAATAGAGGGCGATATTTTACTTTCCATAAGCTGGAAGTAGAATATCGCCCTCTATTTTACAAGACAGTTTGTCTATGAGTAAGCACTAGATCTAAGGCATACAAATATTTCACTGAGTAAGATCACCTCATAGCCTTAGCAAAAGCTCTAATCGCATAATGAATAAAATAATAAACAGCCTTATACACCGGCAAATCCATCTCATTTCTCAAAATGTTCCACTGCCAACGCATGGCTTTTAATTTATTCGAAGAGACCGAATGGTCACTAACTCGGTAAAGAGCCGTCACCGTATTTGTGTTCTGCGCTTTATACCCTTGCTTTAAGATAGAAAGCCAACATACATAATCCTCATGCCCAATTTCCTTGAAAAATATCTTTCCCGTCAAGGCTGAATCATACATGGCTGTCAAGCATCCTATACAATTCCCTTTCAATAACAAAGGATAATCAACCTCACAAGGAGCTATTACCTCACGCCCGCATCGCTCTCCGCCTAGACTTACTTTCTCATAGTTAGAGAAAACAATAGCGACCTCAGATTTCTCAAAGACTTTTAACTGATCGCTTAGCTTATTCGGTAACCATATATCATCGCTATCCAAGAAAGCAATATACCGTCCTTTCGCTTCCTTTATTCCCATATTACGGGGTAACGTAGGCGAACCGGATGGTTTATCCGTCCGTAAATATCGAATACGGGAATCTATTCTCGCATACTTTTGAATGATTGAGAGTGAATCATCACTAGAACAATCATCCACAATAATCATCTCCCAATCCCCAAACGATTGAGCCAATACGGACTCAATCGCTTGGGATATAAAAGGAGCCGCATTATAACACGGGGTTATAATGGATACAAGAGGCAACACGTTAAATACAAATGATTATTTAAATAAATAACGTTTCAACTTAGCGAATGCCTTAAGCGAACGTTTCAAGTCTGAAGGATTACGCAAACCGACTCTCAGCCTGTGTAAAATGTAACTGGCACGTAAATAATATTTCTTCCGTGCCCTATTACAGAAATCAACCATTTCCCCTGCGGAAAGATCCGGTAAAGACAATACGGTGTTATGTGTACCATCCGGCAAACAATACTTCTCATAATCCGTCTCTATATAGTTATTTTCCCTCGCCCACTGATAAGCCTCCGTACCGGGATAAGGTATCAACGGGAAAAACTGGGCGGTATCCGTATTCAACCTTAACGCTAACCGAAGAGTCTCTTCCATGGTTTCCCGGGTTTCGCCTTGGTTACCGACCATATAACAAGCATGTATTAACAAGCCCGCCTTTTTAGCGTTGGCAACATACTGATAGAAATATTCCACCTTCGTTCCTTTCTTGATGTTATCCAATATCTGTTGGCTACCACTCTCTATACCCGGAATAATCAAACGACATCCGGCCTTTTTCATAGCCAACATCGTTTCCAAATCAAGGTCCACACGAGCATTACATAACCATTTCAGCCGTTTATTCAATTTCTTTTCCACTAACAAACGACAAATGTCCAATACTCGCTTCTTATTGGCTGTAAATGTATCATCTTCGATTACTACCTCTTTCACATCTGGGAAATTAGCGGCAATGTATTCGAACTCGGCCACCACATTCTCTGCGGATCGTGCCCGAAAAGCATGCCCATGCATCGTTTGCGGGTAGACACAGAAATTACAACGGAAGGGACATCCACGCCCGGTAAATATCTGGATAGAGGGATATGTGGCAGCAGCGAAAAAGTAATCCCTCTCATTTAAATGTTCCTTGATAAATTGAGAAGCGAAAGGAAGATCATCCAAATTCTTCATCGGTGGCATAGGCGCGGTTCGTACAAACTCCTTCCCGTCCCAAAAACAAAGCCCTCGAACCTCCCGCAGATCCTTTCCTGCGTCCAGAACATTCGCTAGCTCATTCACGATACAATCATATTCCCCAATAGCGACCGCATCCACCGCATTCGAATAACCCAACGTCTCTTCTGCGCAAGCCGAAGGATGAGTCCCCACAAGCACGACAAACGAGTGAGGATACAATGCCTTCAGCTTCCCGGCAAAAGCAACGTCACTTTTAATGGAAGGCGTACTTGTATCTAAAACAAACAATGAATGCTCATTATCCGTCTTCCGAATAATGTTTAAAGACTGTTCCTCATTTAACTGTTTAGCTGGAGCATCCAAAAAAGAGACATTATGTCCCTGTTTGCTTGAATACAAAGCCGCATAAATCAGCCATAGAGGATAATATAAAGCCCCACTTTTCGTAATTGCCGGACTACGGGACTCACGAGAGAATTTTCCATACTCAGCTTTGAAAGGGGGATTAATGAAATAGATGTTCATGATTTATCAAGTTTACTTATTAAGTATATAATCTTATCCTTTGGAATCCATGGATAATGAAATCAGCAAGTCATATATTTTCTTGCCCTGCTTCGTATTATCGTATCGCTCCCGAAAAGTGCTCGCTATTTCCGATAATCTGTCAAGAGATATCGGGTTCGTCAACAAGCGTTCTATCTCATTCGCCATCGCCTTGTCGTCCGTAGCCGGCTCATAATAATTCAAGAGCCCCATCGTCGTCTCGAACAAAGCCGTTTCCTTATTCGTCAATACCGGTGTACCATAGATAGCCGCCTCGATAGGGGTATATCCGAATCCCTCCATCAAGGACGGATGGATAAACAAATCCGCTTGATTGTAATACTGAGCCAAAGTCTCGTCAGAAACAGGTTTCGTTACATGGTAAATCCGGGATGAAAGGTTTTCTTCTTGGATAAAAGGTAACGCTTTTTCGGTCCAGACGGGCCTTGTCTTTCCGATGATCACCAAGGTGTGAGGAATTTTATCTTTTAGGCGATTAAACGCTCTCAGTAAGGTCATCACATTCTTGTGTTCCATCAAGGAACTGACGTACAGTAAATATTTCCCTTTAACAGGAAGCGTATCCCGTTTTTGGGGAAGTTGATCGACTACAACCCCGTTATAGATGGTATTTAGCTTTCGGGGAGAAATGAACGGATAAGTCTTGCGCACGTCCTCTCTCACGAAGTCGGAAATGACAATCGAAGCCTTGCATCTCCATAAGGCCAAGGGATAAAAGAAACGGCAAGCCCATAAGCGAAGCCCTTTATAGATTCGTAACCCCTGTAAATCATGGAGAACAAGAACCGTCTTATCCCGTCTGTGAAAACAGAAGTTCGGGGGAAATACATGAGGAACAAAAAGAACATCATGTTCTATGTTCTTTACAGTGTTCTTCCAATGTCGGAAATTCCGCAAAAGAGTCATAGGATTCCTCCCCGTATCAAAAGCGATTTCCAAACAAGGATATTCCGGAAACGTGACGTGCACATGATCGTATATCCGGGCATCACAGAGAATCGAGATATCTTTATAGCCGTTTTCTTTAAATCCGGCCAATATACGTAAACCGTATACGGTAATCGCGTTGTACGGTTGATTGCAACCGGACAGGTCAAACAATATATTCATATGATTGGATTAACTAGAAATGGAACGGTATCAGTTTTCCGTCTGGAATTGATAACACTGAATATACCTGTATCAAGACATATCCAAACAAGAGATATGCTATGATCAAACGGTTCTCTTTACGTGAGGGCAAACTGGGTAAACCTGCCAAGGTCATACATTCTACAAACCGATAGTTCAAGGAGAGGCGAGTAGCCACGATTTCTATCTGCCCAAACAATAGATAAATAGCCATATTAAATAATGCGCTCCAAAGAAAGATATTCTTTAGTCGATCATCGATCTTCATCCGAGGTACAGCGTAAACGATTAACCCCGTGATCATGACTCGATGAACCGTACTAAAAGAATAAAGAATATTTCCATTGTAAAAGTCATCCATACTATAATCCATGACCTTTTTCACCGCATACAGATCTCCTCCAATCTTGCTTATTAAAGGATCTAAGACATCGACAAACAGCAAGACAACATAAATGAACAGGAATATGAGCTGTATACCTTGCGTACAAGGTCTGCCCACAAAAAACGCAAAAGGAAGGAATACCAAAGCCGAATTATGAACCGATATGGCTAACCCTATAAATATCCAATAAAAGAACATCTTCCCCTTCCATGCGTGATAAACGGCTACACCAATAAATCCCAACGCAAGTCCCTGACGGATACCATTCATCTCATAAGACAAGAACCAGAAACCCAAGTAAATCATCAAAGACAAATATGGATTGGGGGACATCTTACGAAACACATAGTATTTCGTAAAGAAGGACAAGGAAAACACCAATACGATCAGATGAAAATAGTCTCCTCCGAACCACTTAATGATCCGGATAAGTTCAGAGAATCCCGCCTCCATGGTTTCGTCCCCATGCAGGAAAATACGTAAATAGGCATAGTAATCGGCTCCGACACCCTCGCCCCGTAATGCGCCAACGACAAAACAAAGCAATAGCAGAATGACGACAAGAGGGGTACACCGCCTTTTGTTAAGACGAATAAACGCTATGACGAAAGATAATATGGGAAGCGTATAATAAATCATCACATGGATACAGGAAATGTAACAAAGCCCATTATACGGCCTCGCAACGTATAATAATAATACTTCGTATGCCGACTCAGCAAGCAACCGCCGACCGAACGAAGTACATAATAAATAAACCTAAACAGGAAAGCGTAATGTTTACGTCCTACCACCTCTTTCTTGAACAAGGCTCCGAATCCCAACCCATAAGCATAGGCCTTAGGGATGTTAACGAATACATCCGCTATATATGGATGATTAATATAAGTGTCCCGCAGAAATATCCCGACATCTTTTTCATCAAGGATCTCCCACAGGTAGTCGCTTTCCTCACCAGATCCCCAATAGGCACCTACACCCAAACGGACATCGAAACGAGCCTCCGTCTTTCGGACAAAAATATTATTTGAAAAACAATATCTTAATGTCTTGTTACGTGAAATTAGCTCTCTCTCCGAAACCTTCCAAACCCTTCCATCAAAAGCGTCCTTGACAGCCGTGGCGACAAGAACAATATCCTTTTGCCGCTGGAAAACATCGATGACCTTCTCCAAGACATCCTCCTCGTAAAAGCAATCATCATCAGGGAAAGCGACGATCTCTCCCCGGCTATAATCCAGACCGATATTTCGGTTCAGGGAAAGCCCTTTTGCCTCGCTTCGGATATATTGGATCGTTAAGCGGGAAGCGTACTCCGCGACCATCTCCCGCAATATGAAATGCGGATTCTGGTCGACCAATATAAACTCAAAGTCTTTGTAGCTCTGCCTCGCGAGAGAACCCAATAACGTTCGTACTTCTTCCGTGCGCCCATAGGTCGCGGTAATTAAAGATATCATTACGTCGTAAAATTAAGTGTATGATTCATTCCGTTCCCTTACCCGTTTAAGTGACTCAGTAATCTTTTAAGAGCCTCCACTCCGAACAAGAATACTCTATTTATATATCTATAACCCATCGTTGTCCTGAGAGTAAAATAGACGGATCCTCTACGCCAATTAACTGTATGTCGCTTCAATTCCATAGGCGACAATCTTTTTACGATATAGGCGTAGTGGCCCTTTTTGCTATTTACCCTTATCGCACGTAGGGCTTTCAAATAAGAATATACAGGTCGTTGGCTGAAATAAGCGAGCGATTGGGTCGCAAGCGCAAGTGTTGCGGGTAAATGCAGGTATAAATAATTCCTCATGAATAAACGGGTAAACAAAGCGACGGTCTCCTCGTGACAGGTCATGAGATCCCGTGTATCGCCCTCCTTTTCTCCATTTTCAAATACGGGCCGTACTCGCCCGTCATCTTCAAGATAAGCGATCGTCCGCTTATGTGGAGAAACGGAAAAATACTGTTCGAGAATACTACCCAACTCATCACTGATGTATCGTAAAGACGAACTGAGGCGCATACGCTCCGCGTAATATAAGGCATGGTAGTCTCCTGCCTCCTGGATCGGTTTCCGTTCATCCACCACCTCCAGATAATACCCTTCCGCTGGCCTGAATCCCCCTTGTCTCAAAATAGCGTTTATCGCTTGTTGGCAAGAACGTGTACCCCGGATATCTACCACGACCGTCTTGTGAATCGGATCCGCCAATCCCTCTTGTATGAAGTATCTCAAAATAAGGTCTCTTTGCGTGTCATGATAACGAGACAATATCGCCAACACCTCCGGATTGGCGAACAGCTCTTCTCCTTTTCCGCTTCCACTTCCACTTCGCATGACGCATTCCACCTCATGCCATGTCTCTGAGGTGATGAAGTTCCCTAATATGTCAAGCTCAGTTTCATCCGTAAAACCGAACATTGTCTTTCTCAAAGACAACAGGCTATCCGGAGTGATCGCCGGCAACCCGGGTAAATACAAGGATGAGCGGGATACATAAAGATACTTCATACGCAAGCCGGGAAATTCACCTTCCAACTCTTTCGCTATCCGATAAAGGATATAGCCATCACGTGCGAGGAAAAAGAGGCTTCTGATCCCCCTGCTGACGGCATCTCGCAAGACATGATAAACGAAGGCCACATATAGCGGGGCTATCAAGTCCGCAGCGAAAGCGTAACGCGGCTCGTCAGGAAACGCAAGCCGTACGGCCCTCGATAAACCAGCCAGGTGCTGGTTGACGAAAAAGCCGGGGAAATAATCCTGCCGTACCAAGAAACGCTCATATACGGAATACACATGATGAATAAGCGAGGCCTTGATCCCCATACGACGCGGTATGCGATAATCGCTATGCCGGTTATCTCCCCAATGATACCAATCCTTGAAGCGTAGTCCGTTTTCTGCCGCTATATGCTTATACAGGTTTCCCGTATGCTTGGTTTTCCCACAAGCCGAGGAGACATATAGCTTATCCCCTTCCCGCCAAAAGCCATGCTCGATCAGCAATTCCGACAAGAACGTTCGCGGCAGATACATATCTGAGATATAATAAACGCTATGTCCTTCCCGATGCAGCGTTTTTATCTTCTCCCGGATGGCATACACGGGAACCAATTGCTCCCGCTCTACCTGCATCTCCAAACGTGCGATCTCAGTCTTTGATTGGGCGGTCAACGCCATGAAGTCACAACAAACGTAAATAGCCTCCAGCGTTATTTCCTCTACCTGAGACAAGGCACGGGCTTTCCGCTCCCCTTTAACCCGTTCCAACGCAAAATCAGCCCGTGCGCTCTCGTCGCTATTCGCTCCAAGAACACGATAAGCCAGAAGATCAAATACGTTACGAGGGGCACCGCAAGCCCGGATAAAGCAGGTGTCGAATAGATCGAATGAATAAATCACACGTGTATTCCTTTTCATAAATCAATGCGTGATGGTATAAATCATATATCAAAGAGATTGTTATTTTCTCTTTTTGATCATGTCAATCAAGTAGTGTATTTCCTCGGACCGAGTTAATAAGGAGATACCCGTATAGAGGACACATCCAAGTGGTACGCCCAAGGCGATCCGCAAAATATCCGAATCAACTGCGTAGTTCAATAGATAGACGACACCACCCATCGACAGAGCCCGCAACAAGATAGGTACCAAGACACGCATCTCGTTTTTGAACGTAATAGCCGGAAGGAGTCTTCGGGTGTATAGCGTAATGACATACAAATCAATGATACAATAAATCACCCAACCTACGCAGAGCACTACCAGCCCCATGAAGAGGGTGGAGAACAAGATGGTAAACGCAATGATCTTCTTGAAGATCTCCGACTTCATGTAATAATCACTCCTATGCTTCACGTTCAATATCTGCCAGTTCAAACCGGAAAGAGGTTGCCAGATCCATCCAAAACAGAGTATTTGGATCAAAGGGACCACATCCAGCCATTTCTCCATCAACAGCAATCTCACTAACGGTTCGGCTAACGCGGCGAGTCCCGTCATCAGCGGAAAAACAATGAAGGCATTGAGACGGACAAACCGATAAAAGGTATGCCGTAACGCCTCGTTGTCGTTCTGCAACTCACACTCAATAGGATAGGCCACGCGAGAAAGCGTCTCATCGATCGAATTAGGTAGTAAGCTCGTCATCTGGACCGCCTGACTATATAATCCCGTCAAGGCCGGTGAGTAAAACTTACCGACCAACAAATAACTCCCATTCATATACAACGTATGCAAGACTCGTGTTATCAGGATTTTCGAGCCAAACTTAAAGAAATACCGGAACGAGCGGCGGGAGAACACGAGCGAGGGCATCCAGCCCGCCGATACCCAAAGTAACGCCACGTTGAGCAGGTTTTGCAGCAAGGCCTGCCAGACCAACGTCCACACCCCGAATCCCCGATAGGCCATCCAGACACCCGTCCCGCCGCTCACCGAGATGGCTACTAACGAGATCCACGCCTGCCGATGGAAATCCATTGCGATGTTCAGTTTCGCCTGTTGCACCGTCCGGAACGAGTTGATCACGAAGATCAAGCCCATCCATACTGTCAGCTCCTCCAGTAACGGCTCCCCATAGAACCCAGCGATCAGCGGAGACAGTAAGAACAACACGCCATAGATCGCCGCCGCCACTCCGATGTTGAACCAGAAGGTGGTCGAGAAATCCACCTCCGTCCGATCCCGTTTCTGGATCAGAGCTTCCACGAAGCCGGAGTCCACGAAGATCTGCGCCACCACGAGAAAGATCGTCAGCATCGCCACCAGCCCATAGTCGGCCGGCGACAACTGCCTAGCGATCAATATGGAGAAAAAGACCATGAGGCCCTGGCGGGCGAACTTCTCAACCGCACTCCATGCAACACCTCGTATCGCCTTATTTTTTATGGATTCCGACATATATTATGTTTTGACAATTAATAGAATTCTAAAAGCAAGCATCCAACCCCTATGGCCATACCTCTTAGCCCCAGTGTTCACTGGGGGTTGAGAAGTACCATAAGATTGGATTAATTTGTAAATTATTTGATTTTAACACAAAATTTCTTGTGTCATGAGTTCATAATCCCTTCGACCTTCCGCAATCAAACTGTCAATTCATTTAAAACAGATATTTCTCTTTTAAACGCTATTAACCATAGCTTTAGATCCTCGCATGAAGTTGTATTGGGCTTGCAACACGCAAAAGCAAGACACCGGCACGTCATCCAAAGTTAAACTTCCAGCCGAAGCCAGTAACAAGATCTTGTCTGTCTTGTTGTCGGTGGTCACCGAATTGTCGATGAGCCAGCCTTTCAATACTTTCTTCATGGTATTTTGACTTAAAGGGGGGCGAAATCACCATTCCCTGCTTTCTTTGTCTAGAATTTCTTCCCGAACGCAATGTTCAAGAACGTCTTCACCAATATCTTGAAATCGAACCACCACGAGCGGTGCTCCAGATAGAACAAGTCATAGCGTAATCGACGAAGCATCTTCTCCAGCGTATCCGTATAGCCGTTGTAGAGCGTGGCATACGAGGTCACCCCCGGACGGATCTGGTACAAGAAACGATAGCGGGGATCGCGTTCCATGATCTGGTCAATGTAGAACTTGCGCTCCGGACGGGGGCCGATGAAGGCCATGTCGCCGATGAAGACGTTCCACAATTGAGGCAGCTCGTCCAGATGATGCTCGCGCAGGAACTTGCCCACACGGGTCATGCGGGGATCCGTACCTCCCTTGTAAAGGGCAGGACCAAACTTCTCAGCGTCCAAACGCATGCTACGGAACTTATAAATGTTGAACGGGCGACCGAAACGACCGATACGCTCCTGCTTGAAAATGGCAGGACCGCCATCCTCGCGCCTTACGGCGATGTAACAGATCAAGAACAAAGGGGAGAATACGACCAAGGCGATAAAGGCCAAAAGGCAGTCCCCTATACGCTTCACGTTACGCTCGAAGGCGTTCATCCCATCTGAGATAAAATCAGTAGATTTTCCAAAACTCTCTTCTAAAATCATGGCTAGTTAATTAGTCGATGAAGGCAGGCACGAGGTTAAAACTTAATCTCATTTGCATAGCCCATCCTTAAATTATTTCTTTCCTCCGTTCATTTCCTCCTCTTTCTTATAATCGATATACCGCTCCAAGGCCTCACGTGCCAGACGGCGGAAAAGTTCCTCGTCCGACAGATGGTCCCAAAGGAGATCTACCAAACGATAGTAAACGCTAAAGTGCATGTCCTTGCCTTTTTAAAAGAATTGTAAGTGTCACTGCCAATGCCTCCGCTTACGCGGATAATGGACTTGGTCAGTCTGGTGACTTGTAAAACCGTGGCGATGTAATCGCCCAAACGGGGAAATGATTGTCTGTGATACATGTCTGGTTTGTTATTATTTTTATACATCTATGTCCTTATGGATAGGCCCTAGTAATGCAAGTAATGCAAGTAATGCAGCACCTGTTTCCCACACACGTGCGTACATTATATAAAACAAGATATAGAACAAGAATTTTACACTAAACGATCGCAAACAAGGCATGGAACAATCCGGATGAGAAACGCTGGATAGCCGTATGAAAGTTTGATTCGACATATATAATGTACACGTGCGTGTGTGGGAAAAAGGTGCTGCATTACTTGCATTACTTGCACCTGTTTTCCCCGGCATCGGTTCCATCCCGCACGTATATCGGCATCGACTCACGCCTACGTTCGTATAGGCCTACACCGATATACGTGTGGGGCGACGTCGATATACGTGTAAAACGATGCCCTTATACGTATGCCACACTCATACGGTCTCGCTTAGCAATGGCAATCCCTCCACCTCTCTCTTATGCCAGCCTTGGTAATCAGACAGGGAAAAACCGGGGACGGTCAATTGCTTGTAATCCTTATCGTCTCTTCGCAAGATGTGCTTGCGGGCATACGAGCGGAGCGAACGATCCGTCACAGATACCATTACCACAGGAAACGGGTAGCCGAACAAGCGCATCGGCGTAACCTCGCTGTCCGGGAACGCACGGCGTAACTGATAGGCTGAGTACTCGAACGCCACCCAGTAAGGACCCGTGCAATACAAATGGATGGAAGCAGTGTTCGTTCGCTCGCGGCTCATGATATCACCCAAATGCTCGTTCAGCAACGCCACCAAACGAACGCCAGAAGGAAGGGAAGACATTTCTTTTTGATTTATGATTTTTGATTTAAACTGTCAACTGTCAACTGATTTCGTGTTTCAGCCAGCGATCGCAATCGTCCAGCCGGCGGATCAAGGATAACTTGCTTTTCTTGGGCGAGGACTCACCCCGCCACGGATCCACCACCTCATGCGCCATCTGCCGGTAAAGGGCGCTGTCCGTGCAACCGTAGAGCGTCACCAGCAACAAGGCACGGGATTGCGGAGCTTTCACCACCGGGAGCATACCACGCATCGTGTCATGTAAACGTATGAACTCCTCCTCATCGCCCAACAACTTGTAGGCAGAAAGAAGCAATGAGTAGATCTTGCAACGCATCACGTCCGTCTCCGCACGGAGCGAACCGTAGGATCTCAACACCTCACGGGCCAAACGAGTATCTTCCTCAGATACGCTGCCGGAGGCATGGTAACGTCCCAAGGCATCGTGCAAACCCTCCCGCAGACGGTCGTTATCCAGATGGGTATAGACGTGCTTGCCCTTGGTGTTCAGCTCGATCAGCTCATACTCGCCCGGCTTCACCTCCAACAAGGGGACCCACATGCAATCGAGGATACGAGCCATCACATCTTTATGACCGCCACCCGGCTGGATCACCACCTCCGCCTCCATTCCGGTAAAATAACCGGACGTGATACGCACGCGATCACCTTTTAGCAGGCGATTGCTGTCCGGCACGTACACAGGAAGCTCGTTGGAATAAGATTCCGCCACCCAACGTAAATTACCCATCTCGTCATCCGAGAGATAAGGGAAATAAGCCATGCCTCCGGAAGAGACCCGGGGAAGGAAATTGTATAGGGGAAGCGTGCGCTTCATCTGGAAGATCTCCTCCACGGAGGACCGGATAAACACGTAGTTGAACAGCAGGGGCCGCTTCGTGTTGACCATCTTTCCGTCCACCTTCCTTACCTCCACATACGAGGGGGCGAAATACTCGAACAACGTCTCCCCACGACGCTTGCGCCGGGAAAGCTCGGCATCCAAGCTTTTCGCAGGGCTGATCTTGTCACGTCGTGCCACACCCGTAGTAGGAAGCGTGAGCACGTACCAGCGTACAGTCTTCAGGTCATGACGCTTGCCAACCCGCGCCGTACCCCTCTCCGAGCAACCGTCTCTCAAAACATTTATCATTATGATTATCTTTTCCTAAGATTATATCAAGATCTCCACTCAAGCCTCACGACAATTCAAAGCCCTACCAAGAGCGCCCTATTTACTCCTGATAAACAACACTTTATGTCTTTAAAAATGGCTTTTCTGAAAATCACCATCGCTTGAAATATTAAGCTACTCGGGAAGTAGCGTAAAAGGTAGGAGAATGGTTATTACCCAGTTGTAGAGACGGGGCGTGCCCCGTCTCCCACAGACTGGTAGTATCTTTAAATTACCCTCTTGAGGGGATGAGACGGGGCACGCCCCGTCTCTACAAGAATGTATGTTCGATTTTTGGAAGGGACGTGATGATGTAGGAAATACGAGATCATTTCGTCTCTATTACCATGTCTATGCACTAGGAATAAGAACGAAGATTTAAGGAGAATCAAGGTCGGAGCACAAACTAATGAACAAACTAAACCTAATGATTGCTTGTTATTTGTTATTTTTTATTACTTTTGCGCCGTGAAAGAATACGCTACTTCCCGAGTAGCAAGCCTCTTACCCCACTTTGGGTATCGGTTTACACACGCTCTCAAAACAATTCCGGTTCACTGTCGACAAACGTTCCAACGAGAAGCTCTTCAAATAGATCTGTGTTGTCTTAATAGACTTATGCCCCAACAACTCACTGATAACCTCGATCGATACATCTTGCTCCTTCAAGAACGAGGCGAATGAATGACGGATCGTATATGAGGTGACCGGAAGCGTAACGCCTGTCGATCTCGCCAACAACTTCATCTCACGGTTAAAGCGGGACAAGGTCCTGTTATATTCTTTGTAGGCCGCCTCACCGGTTCTCCTTCCACTCAAAAAAGGAAATAAATAAAAGGATTCCTTTGCCGTACAAGCGGACAACTCCTCCAGCAGCCGCAACGCCCCGGAGGGAATCTCCAACTGTATGAGAGATCCGCTCTTTTGTCGGTGATACTGCAATATCCCATCCCGGATATTCTCCCATTTCAAATGCGCAAGATCCACAAACGCTATCCCGCTGAACGCAAACATCAACCGAACGGTCAACTGTACACGCCGCAAGGATTGATCCTCCAATTCAGCGTTAAACATACGCTCCAGCATCTCTCGCGGCAACGCCTTCTTCCGCTTGCTCTCAACGCCCGTGAAAACATCCTTGAACAGGTTGGGTACAAAGGGAGCCTCGTTCGCCTCCACGGCTAAGTTATAAATGTGACGAATCCGACGCATATAGGTAGACACCGTATTCAACGAACGGCCCTTGTCCAACAACCATGACTGATAGCACAAAAGCCTGTTCCTATTAATATAGGCATAAGGAATCGCCTCCATACCGCAAAAGCACTTGAACGAATTCAAGGCATCTTGATAACTCTTCGCCGTGGAATACCGTTTTTTCTCACGCAGACAAGCCATGTAGATGGACAGGCCCATAACAAAATCTTCTTCTTTTTTCATATCTTCTCCTTAATAAAAAGGCCAAAAATACTACCTTTGTACACTGTGTAAATAAAATCTATACAGATGAAGCAACACCTACGACCGATTATGTTTGTCGGAACCTGCTCTGATGCGGGTAAAAGCGTTATCAATGCGGCGTTTTGCCGTATTTTCAAGCAAGATGGTTATCAACCGGCACCGTTCAAGGCACAAAATATGTCCCTCAATTCCTACTCTACCCCGGAAGGTGGCGAGATGGGCCGGGCGCAAGTCGTACAAGCGGAGGCCTGCGGTATTTCCCCGCATACGGATATGAACCCGATATTACTAAAGCCGACAAATGATAAAAGCTCACAAGTCGTATTAAACGGAAAGCCAGTCGGCAATATGTCCGCCAAGGATTATTTCGGGATACAAAACCAGAAGGAGGAGCTATTTAAGGAAGCCATCGAAGCCTTCAACCGTCTGGAAGCTCGCTATAACCCGATCGTATTGGAAGGAGCCGGAAGCATCTCCGAACTAAACCTGCGAGACCGGGATATCACCAATATGCGTATGGCGATGAAAGCCGGCGCCTCCACCTATCTGATCGCAGATATAGACCGGGGGGGCGTATTCGGCTCTGTATATGGAACGATCGCTTTATTACGACCGGAGGAACGAGCGTTAATGAAAGGGGTTATCATCAATAAATTCCGTGGAGACGCTTCTTTATTCGAGGAAGGACGGAGCCTGTTAAAGGAATTGACCGGGATTCCCGTGGTAGGCGTAATTCCATGGTTTCGGGATATCAAGATAGAGGAAGAGGATTCCGTAGCGTTGGATATGAAAAATAACACTTATAAAGACGGGAAAATCAATGTAGCTATCATCCTGCTGAAACGAATGTCTAATTTCACGGATTTTGATGTATTGGAGATGGACCCCCGTTTCAATCCTTATTATACCAACAATATCGATGAGATAGAGAAAGCCGACATCATCCTGCTCCCCGGCTCAAAGAATACGTTATCGGACTTACAAAGCCTGCGGGCCAATGGGATAGCGATGGCGATTATCCGGGCGCATAAAGCGGGTAAAAAGGTGATCGGTATTTGCGGTGGCTATCAAATGATGGGAGTCCGCTTGGAAGATCCGGAAAGTATCGAGGGAAATATCCCGGCGATTCCCGGTCTAGGTCTTCTGCCTCAATGCACGGTCATCGAGCAGGAGAAGATCACGAGACAAAGCGACTTTGCTTTCCTCCCCTCCTCGGAGAATAAGGATTGTAAAGGATACGAAATACATATGGGACGAACCACCCTATTGGGTGACGCCCCCGAACAGCCCGTAGCCCGACTGGAAGACGGACGAACGGACGGATATTACCTCAACAACCGATGCTGGGGAAGTTATATGCATGGTATCCTTGATAATCCGGCCGTATTGGACAACTTAGCTGAAGGCTTTGACACGGAAACGACTACAGGTACTTTCGATTATGCCGCTTTTAAGGAAGAGCAGTATGACAAACTCGCCGCCCTCGTAAGGGAGCACGTGGATATGGAATATATTTATAACAGTATTAAAAACTAATATCATGAACAGACGTACTTTTATGCAAAAAACCGGACTTATCATGTCCGGACTTACTTTATCGCCGCTTATCGGTAAATCGTATTCCTCCATATACGGACAAACCGCCCCTAGCAACAAAGTAAAAGTAGCCCTCATCGGATGCCGTAGCATGGGATACGGGGATTTGAATACTTTTCTTGATTATCCGGAGACGGAATGCGTGGCTCTTTGCGATGTCGATGACGAATGGTTAAACAAACGGGCTGCCGACGTTGAGAAGAAAACAGGGAAAAAAGTACCTCACTTATATAAAGACTGGCGACGAGTAATCGATAATAAAGACGTAGATGTAGTCATTATCGGTACGCCGGACCATTGGCATTGCCTTCCGACGGTCTGGGCTTGCCAAGCGGGAAAAGACGTATATGTAGAGAAGCCGCTCTCCAATACGATCGAGGAATGCAACCTGATGGAAAAAGCCGCCCGTAAATATAACCGGATCGTACAGGTAGGCCAATGGCAACGTAGCGACCCGCATTGGGACGAGGCGGCTAATTTCTTGAAAGCCGGAAATATCGGACGGATCCGTACGGTCAAGGTCTGGGCTTACCAAGACGGCAAGCCGACACTTCCGGTTAAACCGGATTGTGACGCTCCCGCCGGTGTGGATTACGATATGTGGCTAGGCCCGGCTCCTAAACGTCCGTTCAATCCTTATCGCTTTCATTATAATTTCCGTTTCTTCTGGGACTATGCCGGAGGCTTGATGTCGGACTGGGGCGTACATTTACTGGATTATGCCCTTGAGGGAATGAACGCGGGTCTTCCCACCCGTGTATTCTCAGGCGGCGGCAAGTTCGCCTATCCGGACGACGCTATGGAGACACCCGATACTTTAATGGCGACTTATGCCTACGATGATTTTAATATCATCTGGGATCACGCTTGCGGAATCAATCACGGACTCTATAACCGTAAGGAAGGATTAGCGTTCTATGGGGAGAATGGTACGATGGTACTCGACAGGGCCGGTTGGGAGGTCATACCAGTCGTATCCAATAACGTAGCCCGCATGGAAGCCGTTCCTTTCAAGAAAGGAGAAGGCAAAGGACTTTATAATCATGTGGGAAACATGTTGAGTTGCATTAAAAGCCGTGAGCTTCCGAACGCCGATGTCGCTATCGGTGCCCGTGTAGCGAAGATGGCTCATCTGGCGAATATCTCCTGCCGGGTTCAACGGGAAGTCCATTGGGATGATAAAAACAATTTGTTTGTCGGCGATAACGAGGCTACCGCCTTGTCGAAAGCCTATTACCGGGCACCTTGGGAATTACCTAAATTGTAACAATCGCAGCATAACGTTAAAATTTTGACAAACAATAAACAATGCCCTAGTAAGCTTGTTAGAACTATAAAAAACGAACAATACGTTTAATTCTAAATTAATACAGCTATGGCAAAAGAAAGCGTCAAAATTTTAAGAGGGAAATTGGATGTCGACAATTTATTATCTCAACTAAACGCCGCGTTAGCGGAAGAATGGCTAGCATACTATCAATATTGGGTAGGAGCCTTGGTCGTTGAAGGAGCCATGCGTTCCGACGTACAAGGTGAATTCGAGGAACATGCCGAGGAAGAAAGGCATCACGCCCAATTATTGGCAGACCGGATCATCGAATTGGAAGGAGTTCCGGTACTTGATCCGAAACAATGGTTTGAATTAGCCCGATGCAAATATGATTCACCGACAGACTTTGACGTAGTAAGCCTTCTGAACCAGAATGTCACCTCCGAGCGTTGTGCCATCTTGCGTTATCAAGAAATCGCTAAATTCACGGACGGCATCGACTTCACGACTTGTGATATCGCTAAGCATATCTTAGCTGAGGAAGAAGAACACGAGCAAGATCTGCAAGACTATTTGACAGATATCGCACGTATGAAAAAATCTTTCCAGAAATAATTTAGGAAAGGGAAAACTCTTTACAACAAAAATCCCTTGAGAGAATGTCTTAGAGACATTCTCTCAAGGGATTTTAATTTCAAGCACATTAATGCTTTGTCCCATGCAACAAAGCGTCATATAATAAGGCATCCGCCACTTCCAAAGCGATTTCCTCGTCTTTCAGATTCCTCAAGATCGTCAAGCCGAACTCAAACATAAAACCCGGCCCCTTGCTTGTGATGATATTTCCATCCTGCTCTACTCCATTATCCGTAGGGGTAGCGCCTACCATTGTTGGTTCGAAGAAAGGAAAACAGGTAGCCCTTTTCCCTTTTAGCAATCCAAGACCACCTAAAACCATCGGTCCGGCACAGATAGCACCGATTAATACGCCTTCCTCCGTTTTCTCCTTGACTAATTCTTTCAAATGGGCATGCGCATTTAAATGGTTGCTTCCGGGTATTCCACCCGGCAAAATCAAGGCATCGACACAACTGAAATCCGCCTCCTCGAACAGGTAATCAGCCATTACCGGAATATCATGAGCTCCTATCACCAATCGGTCACCCGTAATAGATACCATCATAACCCGTACACCACCACGCCTCAAGACATCAATCGTACCCAAGGCCTCTATTTCCTCAAAGCCTGTCGCTAAAAAGACAACCGCATTTTTCATTTCTTTTTTATTTAATATAGTTGACATTCACTTAAAACAGAAGGATCATCCTTCTCCACAACAGCCTTATCCGTAACAACCAATGGTAAGGTGAACCAGAAAGTGGAACCTTTGCCAAGCTCAGATCGCACACCGATCTCACCACCCAACTGCTCTACAATCATCTTGCAGATAGGTAGTCCCAAACCAGCCCCTTGATAAAAATCATCCAATTTCACGAAACGCTCGAAAACAGACTCCAGCTTTTCCTCTGATATCCCGATTCCGGTATCCATGACAGAGACACGTACGAACATATCTTCCACCTCATAAAAAAGCGAGATAAAACCTTTGGAAGTAAACTTAATGGCATTAGACAAGAGATTTAACAAGACCTGTTCTACCCGGTGCGGATCGATCCACAGACGAACAGAAGGCATGGCGACCGAGTTATATAATAATGCCACATCGGAAGTCATCTTCAAGGATTGTACCACATAGGCCTCTTGGCAAATATCCCTCAACTCAACTTCCGACACGTTATAGTTTAACCGACCGGACTCGATCTTCGACAAATCCAGGATATCGTTAATCAGTTTCAACAATAAATCGCAATTCTTATTTATAATCGAAAAGTATTCCCTTTGCTCACTGGCATTAGTCGTTTCCGTCACGAGATGGGCAAAACCAACGATAGCATTCAGCGGGGTCCGGATCTCATGGCTCATATTAGCGATAAAAGCGTTTTTCATCTTATCCGCCTCTTGTACTTTCATCAGCGCCAACTGGTCTTGACGTTGCTCCGTGATATCATTCAGCATGACCAATAACAGAGGCGAGGCTCCCGGGTCCGGATTCGTGATCAGTAAACGTACGATATTTACGATTCTCACCTCTCCATTCGGTTTCTCATACTCGACCATTTCCTTTACCATACGTCCCGTCTTGATCGTATGGTAATCTTCCGTTCGGATCTCATGCGCCCGCCGGGAATCAGGGAAAAGCTCGAAATCCGTCTTCCCTAAGATATCTTCCGCCTTGACCCCCGTAAATTCCTCCGCCGCCTTATTAAAATAGATATACCGGAAACCGTTGAAAATATCTTTCACCGTGATCTCCACAAATACGTTCGACAAGATCGTATCCATCAAGATATTTAAGAAGTTGATCGTATGCTGGCTTTGGCGCATCTCAAGTTCGTTATCGCTCGCGGATGGTGTCAAAGTGGCTTTTTCCACATCGGCTTCCAGTCTCTCAATCCTTTGAATCAACTCTTCTTTGGAAAGGTGGTCATATTTTCCCATGGCCCATACATAAAGTTAAATTGCGTAATGGACAAAAATAACTATTATTTTTTTATTTACAACGGCTTACCGCCTAATAATTCTTATTTTCAAAAGGTCATTACTAATATTTTGACACAAAAGCATGGCATTATCCAAAATAAAAGATACATTTGCAATCTAATTTCATGAATTAAACACACTCTAATTGAAAAAACGATGATGTATTGGCAGAAAGAAATAGAAACCATGGATCGTAAAGATCTGGTAAAATTCCAACTGGAACGACTGAAACAAACCATAGAACTAGCGGGCAACTCCCCTTTTTACCATAAGATATTCAAAGAGAAAGGAATTACCCCGGACAGTTTTCAGTCCTTGGAGGATTTACAAAAACTTCCGTTTACAACGAAAGATGATCTTAGAAATAACTATCCGTTCGGATTGGCAGCCATCCCGTTACAGAAATGCGTACGTATCCACTCTTCCAGTGGAACGACAGGTAATCCTACCGTTGTCTTACATTCCGCCAAGGATTTGGACCAATGGGCTAACCAAGTAGCCCGCTGCATGTATATGGTAGGGCTAAGGGATACGGACGTATTTCAGAATACATCCGGCTACGGCATGTTTACCGGTGGCCTCGGTTTCCAGTATGGAGCAGAAAAACTAGGTGCGTTGACAGTGCCTGCGGCGGCCGGTAATACCAAACGACAGATTAAGTTCATCACCGATTTCGGCACCACCTGTTTACATATCATACCGAGCTATGCCACTCGTTTGGCCGAGGTTATGTATGAGGAGGGAATAGACCCCAGAAAGGATACCAAACTACACACCGTATGTATCGGTGCCGAGCCTCACTCGGAAGAACAACGTAAACGCATCGAACAGCTTCTGGGTGTCAAGGCTTACAACTGTTTCGGTATGTCGGAGATGAACGGGCCGGGTGTAGCCTTCGAATGTACGGAGCAGAACGGCTTGCATATCTGGGAAGACAACGTGATCGTAGAGATCGTAGACCCGGTTACCCTGCAACCGGTGCCCGAGGGAGAAGTCGGAGAATTGGTATTAACGACCATCAACCGGGAGGCGATGCCTTTACTCCGTTATCGTACCCGTGACCTTACTTGCATCTTACCGGGCGATTGCCCTTGCGGACGTACCCATAAACGCCTTGCCCGTTTCAAAGGACGTAGCGACGATATGATAATTTTGAAGGGTGTGAACCTGTTCCCCATCCAAATCGAAAAGATATTGATGCAATTCAAGGAATTGGGCAGCAATTACTTGATCACCCTCGAAACGATCGGCAACAGCGACGAGATGTTGATCGAGGTAGAGTTGAGCGACCTATTCACCGATGATTATTCAGCCTTACAGCGTTTGACGAAAGGTATCACCCGTCAGTTGAAGGACGAATTATTACTTACACCACGTATCAAGCTGGTAGCCAAGGGATCTTTGCCAACCACAGATGGCAAGGCGGTACGAGTGAAAGATCATCGCAAGCTTTGTTAAATAAACAATTAAAATAACACCTTATGACAGTCAATCAAATTTCTATTTTCCTAGAAAACAAGTACGGGAAATTAAGCGAGATATTAGCGTTATTGGCGGAAGAGCGCATCCGCATCATCGCAGCCACCGTAGCCGACACCTCCGAGTATGGAATCCTTCGTATCATCGTAAGCGATCCCCAGAAGGCATACAAGATATTAAAAGAAAACAACGTCAGCGCAAACCTGACCGACGTATTAGCGATCGTAACCAGCTCATGCGCCGGAAGTTTTGCCAATACATTATCTTATTTCACGAAAGCGGGCATCAGCATAGAATATATGTATTGTTTCTCCATCCGGGAAAAAGCGATCTTGATCTTGCGTACGAACAACCGGGAAAGCGCCCGTGAGGTAATCCGCCGTCAGAATCTCGAGTATATCTGTGAAAGTGATCTAATAAAACTTTAATAGGCACGGATATATGTTCGGAATCAGCGACCCCGGTATTTGGCTGGCTTACCTTCTAGCGTTCGCCTGCCTCCTATTTTCTATTTGGTTCGGGATAACCACTTGGAATAAAGAAGACGACGAAAAAACAAACCCTACTAAAGGATCACGAAAATGAGTACGCTAACATTAGGCATTATTGTCATCATTTACATGTTTGTAATCGCTTGGTTAGGGTATCTCGGATACAGGCAGACGAAAAACGCCAGTGATTATTTATTAGGCGGACGAAAAGTAAACCCCATTATCATGGCTCTGTCTTACGGGGCGACCTTTATCTCGGCATCGGCGATCGTTGGTTTCGGTGGCGTAGCCGCTACGTTCGGCATGGGTATTCAATGGCTTTGCTTATTGAACATGTTCATGGGCGTAGTGGTAGCCTTTATCTTTTTCGGACGAAGGACCCGGAAGTTAGGCGAGGCACATAACGCACGGACTTTCCCGCAATTATTGGGATTACACTATAAGTCCCGGTCTATACAGATCTTCATCGCCTCGATCATTTTCATCGGCATGCCCCTCTACGCCGCCGTGGTGATGAAGGGAGGAGCCGTCTTCATTGAGCAGATGTTTCATATCGACCTTCATCTGGCCTTGTTGATCTTCACCTTGATCGTAGCGGCCTACGTGATTACGGGCGGAATCAAGGGAGTACTTTATACGGATGCGTTGCAAGCGGTTATCATGTTCGCTTGTATGCTATTCCTGCTATTTTGGTTTTACCATATCATGGACATGGGCTTTATCGAGGCAAACCAGAAGTTGACGGATATCGCCCCCATGGTGCCCGAACGCTTCAAGGCCTTGGGACATCAAGGATGGACAGCTATGCCCATCTCAGGCTCTCCACAATGGTATACATTGGTTACCTCATTGATCCTTGGCGTAGGAATCGGTTGCTTAGCGCAGCCACAACTAGTCGTACGCTTCATGATGGTGGAAAGTACCAAGCAACTCAACAGGGGCGTATTGATCGGCTGCGTATTCTTGATTGTCACGGTAGGGGCGATTTATCACGTGGGAGCCTTGTCTAATTTGTTTTTCCTCAAGACGGAAGGTGTAGTCGCCTCCGAGGCGGTAAAAGATATGGACAAGATCATCCCCCTATTTATCAATAAAGCGATGCCGGAGTGGTTCGGGGCGGTTTTCATGCTTTGTATTCTCTCTGCCAGTATGTCTACCCTTAGCGCACAATTTCATACCATGGGAGCGGCTTTCGGGGCAGACGCATTCCCCAAACTAGGACGTAGCAAAAATCCGAACTCTACATTAGGTGTACGTATCGGCGTGCTATGCTCTATCTTGGTCAGCTACGTTATCTGCTATACGCTAAGTGCGAGTATTATCGCACGAGGCACCGCCTTGTTCATGGGTATTTGCGCGGCTACATTCCTACCTACCTATTTCTGCTCGCTATATTGGAAAGGGGCTACCCGGCAAGGGGCCTTGGCCAGCTTATGGGTAGGAGGCTTGGCCAGTTTATTCGCCATGTTGTTCCTTCATAAGGCGGAAGCGGCTCCGGTAGGACTTTGCAAGGCTTTATTCGGACAAGACGTCTTGATCGATGTATATCCGTGGCATGCGATAGATCCGATCTTATTTGCTTTGCCATTATCGGCGATAACGATTGTTTTGGTTAGCCTAGCGACTCAAAAGAAGGCTTTTTAGCTTTTCTTATGAACCTCAAAACACTAATTAGCATTTATTCTATTGACAGATATATAGAAAACAGTACATTTGCACTGTGGTTTTTTCATAATAGTATTAGATTTAAGGTTAACAAAGTTGGTTAGGGGTTGCCGGGAGGCAATCCTTAATTGTTTTATAGAGGTCTAGATATGATTAAATACATTTTTCTACTATTCATACTTTGTTGCTCCGGTTGCCGGCACGCACAAACGGAAGATACCGTAATCAAGGTTTCGGTACTTCGTGGTCCATCCGTTATCGCATTCGCCGATTGGCTTGAGAATCCTCCAATTATAGACAACAAAAAAGTACAAGTAAAAGTGGTAGACTCGCCTGATCTGGCGCAAGCCTTACTGATCAAGCAGGAGACCGACATAGCCGTACTCCCCATGATCAATGCGGCGAACTTGTACAATAAAGGGATCAAGATTAAACTAGCGGGATGCCCGATCTGGGGAACCCTTTACCTCGTCGAGAAAACACCCTTAAAAGAACCGGCATTGTATGTATTCGGCAACGGTACGACTCCCGATATCCTTACCCGGTACTATCTCGGCCGCCAGCGATCAGACTATCCGTTGAATTACGCCTTCAATACCGCCGGGGAAATCACCCAAGGCATCTTAGCCGGAAAAGTAAATCGTGCCGTGCTCGGGGAACCGTTTCTAAGCATCGCTTTACGGAAAGACAGCAGCTTACGAATAACTGCGGACTTGAATCACTTAACAGACAGCGATACCCTCGGATTCGCCCAAACAGCGGTCGTATACACCCCGACGATGGAGAAATATCGTATCGCTTTTGAGGATGCCTTACGAGCCTCCTGCCAAAAAGCCGTACGATATCCGAAAGAGACCATCCATTCTTTGGAAGAACATGGAATCTTCGCCCAAGGGGCCTTAACTCCTGAGAGTATCGAGCGGTGTAAAATCCATTATTTATCAGCTATCGAGGCGAAAGACGCCGTCATGGGTTTCCTACGTCTCATCGAACAGTATGAACCCAAGGCCGTCGGCGGGAAGCTTCCCGATGCCGGATTTATCCCCGAAAAACAATGAGATTGCGAAAAACAATCACTACGATAGTCGCTACCGCTATCCTCTTGGCGGGATGGCAACTATTCGCCGTTATAGCCAACCAACCGGAGCTGATACCTTCACTTCCTCGACTCGTACGGACACTTTGCGAATGGCTCGTCTCCGGTAGTTTCTATCAGTCGGTCGGAGCTACTATACTCCGGGGAGTCTTAGGCATGTCGATCTCATTCGTTTGTGCGATAGGGATGGCCGGGTTATTCGCCCGTTTTGAGTGGGTGTATGAATTATTCAGACCTCTGCTTGCCATCATGCGCTCGATCCCGGTCATATCCTTCATACTTTTAGCGCTTATATTCCTAAATCCGGAAAGCATCCCTTTGATGATCGCCTTTCTCACCATGTTCCCGCTACTAACAGAGAATCTGACACGGGGAATCCTCGACCTGCGTCCGGGTTTATCCATTATGGCACGTCAATTCCATATCAGACGTTCCAATGTCTTATTCCAGATCATCTATCCGCAGCTAAAGCCATTCTTATATAGCGGGCTTGCCTCCGCCACCGGATTCGGCTGGCGTGCGATCATTATGGGAGAAGTCTTGTCGCAATGCGCATTCGGAATCGGAAGCGAGATGAAAAGGGCGCAAAACTTTATCGCTGTCCCTGAGCTGCTCGCTTGGACGATCGTGGCGGTATTCATCAGTTTCTTTTTTGATAAAGGAATTAGCAAAGTCACTGATATCACCCCTAAAATATCTTTCGCGAATGAGGATCAGACCATCCCCACCCCTACATTATCAGTTTTAGACACGAAAGATATAAGTTACCAATACGGCATACAGCACTTTTCCCATTCCTTTCAAAAAGGGATTATTTATGGAATTAGCGCACCTTCAGGCAAAGGAAAAACAACGTTATTAAACCTAATCGGAGGTATCTTATTGCCTACGGAAGGAGAGATACATCCCACAAGACACTTTGGAATCGCCACCATATTCCAACAACCGCAACTCCTGCCCTATCTAACCGCAGAAGAAAATATCATCCTCCCCCTCTCCTCTTTTCTCACGGAGGAGAAAGCCCGGCGAATCGCCCAAAAACACTTACAGGAAATGGAAATGGAGCCCTTCGGGAACCGATATCCTAAAGAGCTTAGTTACGGACAGCAACAACGTATCGCTATAGCTAGGGCATTGGCATACCCTTCTCCTCTCCTTTTGATGGACGAGCCGTTCAAAGGCTTGGATGAAGCCTTAAGCCATCGTATTATAGAACGAATACGAGAAAAGCAAATGAAAGAAGAACGGATCATTCTTTTCACGTCACATAATCCGGATGAGATTCGGTTGTTGGCGGATGAGGTGATTTACCTATAAATTCCAACCAAACTTGAATGTCTTATTTCACTTTCATCGGTTGGCAAGGTATCGTAAACCAGAATGTAGAGCCCTTTCCCTCCTCCGACTCAACCTCGATTTTACCTTTCAACTTCTCAATAATCGTCTTGCAGATAGAAAGCCCTAATCCTGTTCCTTGCTTAAAGCTGTTCAATTTCACGAAACGATTGAATATGCTCGCTTGAGACTCCTTACTGATTCCCATACCCGTATCCGTTACGTAGACATAGATACCATCATCGGTCAAACGATAACCAAACCGTATAGAACCCGAGCTGGTGAACTTCACGGCGTTGGAAAGGAAATTGGTCAAGACCTGAGTCAAACGGGTCTTCTCCGACACAATACAATAGTCATTACCGTCCGACTCAAAGATAACCTTTACATCCGGGGCCACTCTCAAGGCGAAAGCTTGCTGCTGGGGAGCGAATATCTCACTCAAACGCAGGGTCGTATAAATAAACTCCATCTTTCCGGACTCGATCTTCGAGATATCCAAGATATCACCGATCAACTGCAACAAAAACTCATTGCTACTCTCTATGATCCTCAGATATTCCTTTTTTTCCTCCTCATCGTCACTCTCCGCCAATAAGGTAGAAAAGCCGACGATGGCATTTAAAGGGGTACGTATCTCATGGCTCATGTTAGCGATAAAAGCGGACTTCATCCGGTCGCTCTCTTCCGCCAAACGCTTGGCCTGCACATCCGCCTCGTGCCGTTTATCGACGGTCATATCCCGAAGGATTCCGATCGAGCGGATCGGTTTGCCGTCCGGATCGGCCTCATAGACCTCACCGATCTTCTCCAGCCATACATACTCATCCGAGAAATAACGACAAGGGAAACTGAATCGCATGGAATCGATCTCGCCCCGCATGAAAGCGGTTGTAATATTCTCATAGACCTTCCGGTAATCCGGATGGATCTTCTCCGTAAAACTAGCGTGGGTGATCTGCACATGCTTGATCTGGCCGTTTTCTTCCAAGGAAAGCTCCGCCGTACCGTTTACCAGATCCCAAAGCCACGGGTAGATCTTACCCGCTTGACATGCGAGCGCCAAGCGCTTATTATAGCTATGCAACTCCTCCTCGACCTGCCTTTGCTTTGTAATATCCCATGAAATCCCTACTAAATAAGGAGGCTTATCCTCACGGGGCGCTAGCAGTTTCATCGTATCCATAGTACGCAAGATACCTTTCGGATCGATCATTTGCTCCACGAAACGCTGCATCTTACCCGTTTTCACCACCTCCTCGTCCATATCCCTGAAAGATTGGGCGACGACCGGATCTAGAAATAGGTCAAAATCTGTTTTCCCGACCACATCATTATGATATCGTCCGTAAAGTTGGTTCATCAAAGGGCTGGAGTACACGTACCTGAAATTATCACCCGTATCCTTCACGAAAAAGTAGATGGGCAACGAGTCCACGATATTAGATAACAATCCTGCTAAATCCCTATAATCCTGTTCCAAAGTTTTGTTCTCCGTAGTATTAACTTCCATGTTGATTTTTTTAATCAAAGGCTTGAATATTCCGGCCGTAAAATTCTTGAAAATTAATGAAAGATACAAATAATAAGCCCAAGAAGTGAGCATCCCGACCGAAAATATAAGCAAAACCGTATATTTGTACTCCAATTCTAAGAAAACTAGATATGACAAACGTATTTCACACGCTTATAGCCCGTTTTCTACAAATTCCGGAAGGACAAGTGGAACGGACAATCGGGCTCTTGAACGAAGGCGCTACCATACCTTTTATAAGTCGTTACCGGAAAGAGGTGACCGGAGGATTAGACGAGGTGCAAATCGGTGCCATCAAAGATCAACTGGATAAACTGACGGAACTGAGCAAACGAAAGGAAACGATCCTCGCCACGATAGAAGAGCAAGAGAAACTTACTCCCGAGCTCCGGAAACGCATCGAGGAGTCTTGGGATAGCACCGAGATCGAGGATTTATATCTCCCTTACAAACCGAAACGGGTCACCAAGGCGGAAATCGCACGCCGGAAAGGACTGGAACCCTTGGCTAAGATCGTTATGATGCAAAACGAGAATAACCTATCCGCACGCATCAAGAGTTTTATCAAGGGGGAAGTGAAAAACGCCGAAGAAGCCTTGCAAGGGGCACGGGACATTATCGCCGAATGGATCAACGAGAACGAATCGGCACGTAATACCGTACGTAACTCTTTCGCTCATACCGCCATGATCACATCCAAAGTGATCAAGGGGAAAGAAGAGGAAGGCGCTAAATACCGGGATTACTTTGATTTCAGCGAGCCTTTGAACCGGGCCAGTTCCCATCGCTTATTGGCTCTCCGACGGGGAGAGGCGGAAGGTATCCTTCGTGTAAGTATCTCTCCCGACGCGGAATCTTGTCTGGATCGCTTGAACCGGCGTTTCGTAAAAGGTCGTGGAGAGGTTTCCGAGCAAGTGGCTACAGCTGTCGACGATTCTTTCAAACGCCTGCTGAAACCCTCTATCGAGACGGAGTTCTCCAACCAGAGCAAGGCGAAAGCCGATGAGGAGGCGATCCGGGTATTTGCCGAGAACCTCCGACAATTACTGCTCGCCCCCCCTTTGGGACAAAAACGGGTATTAGGCGTAGACCCCGGCTACCGTACCGGATGTAAGTTGGTCTGTCTGGACGCACAGGGGAATTTACTGCATAACGAGGCGATCTTCCCGCATCCGCCCCAGAACGAGAAGGGCAAAGCCGCCGCTAAGGTCGCCCAGTTAGTAGCCACTTACGCCATAGATGCCATTGCCATCGGTAATGGTACCGCCAGTCGTGAGACTGAGCAGTTCATCACGAATATACGATACGACCGCAAGGTACAAGTGTTCGTAGTCAGCGAGAACGGAGCCTCTATCTACTCTGCGTCCAAGATCGCTAGGGAGGAGTTTCCCGAATACGACGTCACGGTACGCGGAGCTGTCAGCATCGGTCGCCGGCTGATGGACCCTTTGGCCGAGTTGGTCAAGATCGACCCGAAGAGTATCGGTGTCGGCCAATACCAGCATGACGTAGAGCAAAACGCCTTGAAAAAGAGTCTGGATCAAACCGTGGAGAGTTGCGTGAATTTAGTAGGTGTAAACGTGAATACGGCGAGCAAGCATTTGTTGACTTACATCTCGGGATTAGGCCCTACGCTAGCGCAAAACATCGTGAATTACCGGGCGGAGCACGGACCCTTCACTTCCCGGAAAGAACTGATGAAAGTCCCCCGTATGGGAGAGAAGGCTTTCGAGCAAAGCGCCGGATTCCTACGGATACCCGACGGAAAGAACCCGTTGGACAACTCGGCCGTACACCCCGAGAGCTACCCGATCGTCGAACGGATGGCCAAGGACCTAAAATGCTCGGTATCTGACCTGATCACCGACAAAGCGCTTAAAAAGAAACTAAAACTAACGGACTACCTTACGGATAAGGTCGGGATGCCTACCTTGCTTGATATCATGGAGGAACTGGATAAACCGGGCCGTGATCCCCGCCAAACGATCCAAGTATTCGCGTTCGATCCTACGGTGAAAACGATCGAGGATTTGAAAGAAGGGCAAGTATTGCCCGGTATCGTGACCAACATCACCAACTTCGGTTGTTTCGTCGATGTAGGAATCAAGGAAAACGGGCTTGTCCATATCTCCGAGCTGGCGGATCGTTTCGTAAGCGATCCTACCCAAGTGGTCTCCATCCATCAGCATGTCAAGGTGAAGGTTCTAAGCGTAGACCTATCCAGAAAACGTGTTCAATTATCCATGAAAGGGATCTAAACGATGAAAGAGAAGATTAATAAGACAAACGTGGCGCGCCTGCTGGACAAGGCTAAGATCGCCTACCAGCTCATGCCTTATGAAGTAGACGAGAATGATCTGAGCGCTACGCATGTAGCGGAGCAGCTAGGGGAAGATATCGCCCAAGTATTCAAGACCTTGATCTTACATGGCGATAAGAGCGGTTATTTCGTATGCGTGATCCCCGGAGCGGACGAGGTGGACTTGAAAAAGGCGGCCAAGGTATCCGGGAACAAGAAATGTGAGATGATCCCCGTGAAAGAGTTGTTGCCGCTCACCGGTTATATCCGGGGAGGATGCTCGCCTATCGGCATGAAAAAGCATTTCCCTACATATATCCATCCTACGGCATCCGGCTTCGATAAGATCTATGTAAGCGCCGGACAACGAGGCTTGCAGATACAGATAGCCCCCGCCGATTTAATCAAGGTGGCACAAGCTATAGAAGCGGATTTGATCGCATGATCTAACACCGCGGAGAGTACTTCGTAAGAAGTACTCCAGTACTTCGCAAAGAGTATCGCAGTACTTCTTAGGGAGTACTGGAGTACTCCTTATGAGGGACTGAGATCAAACAGCACATGATATCTTAGAATTTCTTAAACGTATACGTTCTTCCTTCGCAGCTCATTACCAGATTCGTCACAGATGACTGCTTGATCGTGAAAGTTTGTTTAGGTGAGGTCCAATCCGTATAACGCATGAATTGTTCCAAAGGCGTACCTCCATAGTTGACCAACTCCAGATCCAGTTTCGTATCTCCCTCCAACGTCTTATAACCGAAATTCGTACGATATACGTCCTTTGCCGGGTCATATAATTGGTACTCGAACAAAGAGGTCTGGAAGTTATACCAAACCGTATCCACCGTCTGGACCACCCCATTCGCCTCTACGGTTTTCAATTGCCATTTCCCTTCCAGCTTATGTTCCACCTTATTACAAGACACCAACGCCACGACAAAACAAGTTATCGCTATCAAATTTTTCATCATAATCCTCGTACTTATATACCTATATTGATTTGAAACGTCAAAGAAAAGAATTAATTTCCAAAGGACAAAGTTTTTAAGGATATCCTAGCCACAAATACCCAGAACTTTTTCTTCCTTCCCTTTGTTAATTGGGTAATTACAATACAAATATTATCCAATATGAAAACATTTATTGATAAAATGGATTATGCGGTCAAGAATTGGTGGTTATCACTATTGGTCGGACTGCTTTACATCATCGTCGCTATTTATTTAATGTTCGCGCCATTGGCGAGCTACGTAGCGCTTAGTATCTTATTCAGCGTCTCTATGTTCGTAAGCGGCTTGTTCGAGATCGCTTTCGCCTTGGCGAACAAAAAGGGTATCAGCAGTTGGGGATGGTATTTGGCCGGAGGTATTATCGATTTGATCTTAGGTATATTCTTGATGGCAAGCCCGGGGCTTAGCATGGAGGTGCTTCCGTTTGTCTTGGCATTCTGGCTTATGTTCAGAGGCTTCTCGGCAACCGGTTACTCAATGGACCTGAAACGATACGGTACACGGAACTGGGGTTGGTACATGGTCTTCGGTATCTTGGCTATCCTTTGCTCCATCGGTGTTATCTGGCAACCCGCCCTAGGGGCCTTCACGTTGGTTTACATGATCGCTTATGCCTTATTAATAATAGGTATATTCCGTGTCATGCTATCCTTCGAACTGAAAAGCTTGCATAAACGGAATAAGGAAGCACAAGCGGAATAAGTCTGATTCAAGGATTAATTGGTCTATTTTTAAATTAACAAGTGGATCAACAGCACTTTTACTACTTTTGTGTTCGATCATTAATAAAATAACGGATGAACGCAAACTTACCACAATTAGATTTGCCCCGGGATTATGTCGTAGGAAACGACATTACCGAGGCAATCTTAAACTTTTACAAGCAGACTTGCCGGTTAAAAGCAGGTATTTTCGCTTTATGCGTTGAAGGAAATTTAAGGGCATCCATCAACTTGACAGAGTACACTTTGAAACCGAATGATTTCATCACCTTGATGCCGGGAAGCATTATTCAGTTCTGTGAGCAGAAAGAGAGTTTCCGCCTTTCCTTTATAGGATTCTCATCCGAGTTCATGGACTGCGTGAACATGATAAAGTCTACGATGAGCGCCTTACCTACTATCTACGAGAATCCGATCATATCACTGAGTGAGGACCGGGCGGACTTCATTAACGATTATTTCCATTTGCTAGAGCGGGTACAAGCGAAAGAGAAATCCATAAACAGGGAGATGGTGAAACATATCCTGCTTACCATGATCCATGGGATCAGCGATTTGTATCAAGGGAAATCATGGCCTAACAAGATAACGACCCGTAGCGACGAGATCCACAAGAAATTCATCCAACTGGTGATGAAGAATTATACCTCAAAGCGGCAAACAGCTTTTTATGCCAGCCAACTAAGTATTTCTCCCCAGCACCTCTGCATGATCATCAAGCAAAAGACCGGACGTTCCGTATCCGATATCATAGCCGATATGATAATCATGGACGCAAAATCGCAATTGATGGCTACGGACTTGACTATCCAAGAGATATCTTACTCCTTGAACTTCCCGAATGTATCCTTTTTCGGTAAGTACTTTAAACGGTACGTAGGCGTATCTCCACAGAAGTTCAGAAACAGTTAAGATAAAAATTAAATGTAACAGAAAAAAAATATCACTTTTTGCTTGTAGTTTCCAAAAAAGCGTTACTTTTGCTGCGTATTTAAAAACAAACAGACAATGAATCGATTTAGCTTTACATATTACTTTTATTACTTTTACTTTAGCAGAGTAAAGGCAGGAGTTTGTATGTAAAGCGTTGATGATTGAATATAAATATCAATAAAATATAAAGTCCTGCCGGTTTCGGTGGGACTTTTTTTGTTTGTAACAGTTTAGAGTAAAAATAGAGAAACAAGATGAAAAAGAAAGTAGCAATACAGGGAATAGCCGGTTCGTATCACGACATCGCCGCCCGTAATTATCATGAAGGTGAAGAAATAGAAATCATCCCTTGCAATACGTTTCGGGATGTTATCACGACGATCAAGAAAGACCCGTCCGTACTAGGCATGATGGCCATCGAGAATACGATAGCGGGAAGCCTCCTTCAAAACCATGAGTTGATCCGTGAAAGCGGGCTGAGCGTCACCGGCGAGTATAAGCTACGTATCTCCCATTCCTTAGTAGCGCTTCCGGGAACCTCGATACACGAGGTAACAGAGGTCAACTCCCATCCGATAGCGTTGATGCAATGTACCGATTTCCTCGATACTCTGCCAAACGCCAAGGTAGTAGAGAAAGAGGATACCGCCATGAGTGCCCGGTGGATCTCGGAGAACCAACTGAAAGGACACGCGGCGATATGCGGGAAACTGGCTGCCCAGATCTACAAGATGGAAGTCCTTGCCGAGGGGATCGAGACTAACAAACGGAATTTCACCCGCTTCCTCGCTATAGCGGACCGCTGGACGGCGGATGAGATGCTTCGAGAAACCGATAAAAACAAATCCTCTCTCGTATTCGCTCTTCCCCACACTTCCGGCAGCCTTTCCAAAGTCCTCTCCGTTCTCTCTTTTTACGACATGAATCTCTCTAAAATACAGTCCTTGCCTATTATCGGGCGTGAATGGGAATACTTGTTCTACATCGACCTTACTTTCACGGATTTTACCCGTTACAAACAAGCATTGGACGCTATCAGACCGTTAACAAAAGACTTAAAAATATTAGGCGAATATGCAGAAGGAAGACAAAGTGTGTAACATTACACCCGCTAACCGTGTAGGTAGCGTACAGGAATACTACTTCTCCAAGAAACTGAAGGAAGTAGCCGAGATGAACGCCGCAGGCAAGAACGTCATTAACCTTGGCGTAGGCAGCCCCGACCTTCCACCTTCGGAACAGACCATCGAGACGTTGTGTGAACATGCCCGCAGAGCGAACGAGCACGGTTATCAGCCGTACGTAGGCATACCGGAACTGCGTAAGGGATTCGCCGACTGGTACAAGACGTGGTACGACGTAGACTTGGACCCGAAAACAGAGATCCAACCGCTCATCGGCTCCAAAGAAGGTATCTTGCATATCTCGCTGGCATTCTTGAATCCGGGGGATGGCGTACTGGTTCCGAACCCGGGATATCCGACATATAGTTCCGTCAGCAAGCTGGTAGAGGCTCGTTTGATCCCTTACGAGTTGAAAGAGGAACTGGGATGGCAACCGGATTTCGAGGAACTGGAGAAAATGGATCTCTCCAACGTAAAGCTGATGTGGACCAATTACCCGAATATGCCCACAGGGGCGAACGCTAGCGTAGAGCTATACGAGAAGCTAGTGGCCTTCGGCCGGAAGCACGGTATTATTATATGTAATGATAACCCCTATAGCTTCATCTTGAATGAGCATCCGCTAAGTATCTTAAGCATACCGGGAGCCAAAGAGATCTGTATCGAGATGAACTCCATGAGTAAGGCTCATAATATGCCGGGTTGGCGTATGGCGATGCTGGCTTCCAACGCCCAATTCGTCCAATGGATACTGAAGGTAAAAAGCAATATCGACTCCGGGCAGTTCAAGCCGATGCAATATGCGGCGGTAGAGGCCCTAAGCGCAAAGAAAGAGTGGTACGACAACATGAACCGTGTCTATCGTAGCCGCCGGGACCTTGCCGGACAAATCATGCGTACCTTGGGATGCGAGTACGACGAGAACCAAGTAGGTATGTTCCTTTGGGGACGTATCCCCGACTCCGCCGAGAGCGGCGAGGCAATCGCCAACAAGGTGCTATACGAGGCAAACGTATTCCTTACGCCGGGATTTATCTTCGGTAGCCGTGGCGAGCGTTATATCCGTATCTCCCTTTGCTGCAAGAACGAGACTTTAGAAGAAGCCTTGAAGAGAATTGAGAATTTATAACTGAAAATTGAAAATTAAAATATAGATCACAAAGATGGAAATGAAGATTGAACCGTTAGCATTACCGGGAGTTGACACACAACGTCCTATCGTAATCGCAGGCCCTTGTAGCGCCGAGACAGAAGAGCAAGTGTTAGAAACAGCCCAAGGATTAGCCTCCAGAGGCGTTAAGATATTCCGTGCGGGTATTTGGAAGCCTCGTACGAAACCGGGTGGATTCGAGGGCATCGGAGCCGAGGGATTGGCTTGGTTGAAGAAAGTGAAAAAAGAGACCGGCATGCTGGTATCTACCGAGGTAGCGACTAAAGATCATGTATTCGAGGCATTGAAAGCCGGTATCGATATCCTTTGGATCGGAGCACGTACGACGGTAAATCCATTCGCTGTCCAAGAGATCGCCGACGCGTTAAAAGGGGTTGATGTACCTGTATTGATCAAGAACCCGGTTAACCCGGACTTGGAGTTATGGATCGGAGCGTTCGAGCGTTTGTACGGAGCGGGCATTCATCGTTTGGGTGCTATCCATAGAGGTTTCAGCTCATACGACAAGAAGATCTACCGTAACCTTCCGTTGTGGCATATTCCTATCGAGCTTCGCCGCCGTATGCCGGACCTGCCTATTTTCTGTGATCCTAGTCACATTGGTGGTAAGCGTGAGTTGGTAGCCCCACTTTGCCAGCAAGCGATGGACTTGAGTTTCGACGGCTTGATCGTAGAGTCTCATTGTAACCCGGATTGCGCATGGAGCGACGCTTCCCAGCAAATCACCCCGGATGTATTGGATTACGTATTGAACCTATTGGTGATCCGTGACGTAAACCAGACTACCGAGAACCTGACCGCTCTTCGCCGCCAGATCGATGGTATCGACGAGCAATTATTGGAACTTTTGGCTAAACGTATGCGTATCTCCAAGGAGATCGGCGTTTATAAGAAAGAGCACAATATGCCGATCTTACAGTCTCCCCGCTACAGCGAGATCTTAGAGAAACGCTCCAGCATGGGTGAACAAATGGACCTGAGCCCGGACTTTGTAAAGGAGATCTTGAAGGAGATCCATGAGGAATCCGTGCGCCAGCAAATGATTATCATGAACGAACAATAATTTATAAGATGAAAATATTGATTTTAGGCGCAGGAAAGATGGGTTCTTTCTTCACCGACCTGCTTAGTTTTGATCATGAGGTAGCCGTATTGGAGAAAGATCCGAAACGTATGCGTTTTATCTATAATGCCCTTCGCCTACAAAACCCGGAAGAGGTTAAGGATTTCAATCCCGAGTTGGTCATCAACTGCGTGACGTTAAGTTACACGATAGAGGCTTTCAAGGCCGTGATGCCTTACTTGCAGCCATATTGCATTATTTCCGATATCGCTTCCGTGAAGACTTATTTGAAGGAGTTTTATGAGACATGCGGTTTCCCGTATGTCTCCACTCACCCGATGTTCGGACCTACATTCGCTAATCTGGGACAACTGGAGAAAGAGAATACGATTATTATCTCCGAGGGCGATCATCTGGGCAAGATCTTCTTCAAGGATATTTATTCCAGCCTCCGCCTGCATATCTGCGAATACACATTCGAGGAGCACGATAAAGTGGTAGCCTACTCACTAGGTATCCCTTTCGCCTCCACTATGGTATTTGCCGCTACGATGAAGCATCAGGATGCTCCGGGTACGACGTTCAAACGCCATATGAAAATCGCCCGCGGCCTTCTGTCCGAGGACGATTATCTATTGACCGAAATCCTTTTCAACCCCCGTACCCCTCGCCAAATCGAGCGGATACAAGAGGAATTGCATATCTTGCAAGAAATCATCAAGGATAAGGATTCCGAGAAGATGAAAGAGTATCTGACGAAGATACGGAAGAATATCGAATAAGAAATTAAGAGGGTTGTGCTGATTAATTTTTCAGCACGGCCTCTTTTAAAAGTTCTCTCCTTACCAACATAAAGGAGATAAATAACGTACACAACTCCGCCACCGGTACATTATACCAAATACTTTGGATGCCGAATAAAGAAGGATAAACGATAATACCAAAGGTTACGAATACCAAGCTACGCAGCATAGAGATAACAACCGACAGCTTAGCGTTGCCGATAGCCGTGAAATAACTGGAGGCCAATATATTCAGCCCACTCATCAAGAAAGTGAAGCAATAAATCGTTATGCCGTAATTAGCGATCGCCAAAGCGTCCAGAGCCTCTCCTCCCTTAAAGAAAAAGGACGTGATCTGTTGCCCGAAAAAGAATAAGATGGCGAATAACGTTATACCTATCATAAAATTAACACGCCCTGCTAATCTCAGCACTTTCTCGATCCGGTCCAATCTTCCCGCCCCGAAATTATAACTGATAATCGGTATAATTCCATCGGATATCCCTAAAAATACCGTGGTGGCGATAAACAGGATATAGTTAATCGCCGTAAAGGCGGCGACTCCATCCTCTCCTAAATATCGCATCATCGTTATATTGAACAAAAAAATCGTGATTCCAGCTGATAGCTCGGATATTCCTTCCGAAGAGCCATTGTATAACGCATTCCAGACCAAAGGCCAACGGAAACGTCCTCTTTGTACCGCTACGACTTGCCCTCGCTGGAACATCCGGGGAATATTGAACAGCGCTCCCAAGGTAAAGGCCAAGCCTGTAGCCAATCCCGCCCCCTTAATCCCTAAACCCATTACCGGGATAAACAAAAGATCCAGACCGATATTAATCAACACCGTACTTCCCATTACGATCATGGCATAAAGCGGATGCCCCATCGCCTTAATCATATAATCTCCTAAGAACATCAATGATAATAAAGGGAAAAACGGGACAAGGGAACGAATATAGTCCACGGCTCCCGTAACCAATACGTCATTCGCACCTAACATACGGGCGATATCTCCGGCGAATATATAAATCAACCCGCTAATCAAAACGGATATTCCTCCAAGAAACAAGAACGAGGTAGTTATAGCGTTATTCGCCTCTTGCCGATCCGAACGTCCGAGGTTTATACCGATCAAGGTCTGACACCCTACTCCTATCACGATAGACAAAGCCGTCATCAAACTATAGCAAGGTAAGATCAGATTCACGCTGGCCAAAGCGTTCGCCCCGACAAACCGCCCTAATATCACACCATCGATCACCGACTGAATCCCGAGGAATAATAGGCCGGCTACTCCCGGTATCGTATATTTCAGAAATAGTCTTGAAATCTTTTGGGTTAGTAAACCACGCTCCAACTCTTGGCGATGGATCGCCTTTTCTCCACTCATTTTCATATTATCCACTTCACGTTTTTAACGACGCGAAGGTATGGCTATTGAAAACAAGAAAAATTACCCTATGATAAATAATGACTTTTCCCTATTTTTTTACGGAAGCACGGATACGGCTCAATGACTGTGGGGTTATCTGTAAATAGGAGGCGATATGTTTCAAGGGTAGTTTCAAGATCAAGTCCGGGCGGGTTTTCAGCAATGACTCATATTGTTCACGAGCTTCCATCCAGCTATCGTTTATAAAATAGTTCTCATATTCCCGAAGATAGTAATCTTGTATTTTCAATCCCCAATTGGCCAACTCAAGGGAGCTCCGGCATAGGTAATCCAATTTCGTTTTCGGTATTCTCAATAATGTCGTATTCTCCACCATTTGAACATTATAGGCGGAGATATCCCGATAAACAAAATTGATCACCTCGCTATCTGAGGCGAACCATAACGAGATATCTTTTCCCTCACGCTCCACGAAAGCCCGGACCAATCCAGTTTTCACGAACCAAACAAACGGATCTCTTTCTCCCTCCCGGATCGATAATTCTCCCTTAGCAAAAGAAACCTCTTTCATTTCTTCCAACAGCTGCCCCACGATCTCATCTGATAAAGGAGACACCTGCCTTAATTGTTCTACGAACTGATCCATAATCATTCATTTATCTTATAACCGTAAAGATATAAAAAAAGTACGATCCCAAAAACAAAGGTAATTTTGAAGGTTTGCGGATTCCAGTGATTTTATGTAATTTTGCGCCGCTAAATCTAAGAAGAGGTATGAGCTGTAAATTCGAATATTATTTTTTTACGACTAAAAGCATCTTGTTCGTCCATTGGACTACGAGAGGTTCTACTGTATCCGCACCCTATTCCTTCTAATTTATCTTTACATTTTCATTTAGAACAACTCTATCGTATATCCGGCATATATGATCAAGGATTTTTACACCATCATTAATAACAGAACAATACATATGTACAATAGAATAGCGGGTTACAAACAATATTATAAATCCTTAGTAATGCTAGGGGTACCTATCATCATTGGACAATTGGGGGCTATCATCACCGGATTGGCAGACACCATCATGGTGGGACAACACAGTACGGAGGAACTAGCGGCGGCATCGTTCGTCAATAATGTAATAAACGCATTTATCATAATGGGAACCGGATTCTCCTATAATCTTACCCCGCTGATCGGACAGAATTTAGCGATGAATAAAAAGATCGTGATCGGAGGCTGGCTCAAAAACAGTCTGGTTGCCAATATGACTACTACCTTATTATTGATAGCCGTCTTACTGGGGATTTACCTAAACCTAGACTCTTTAGGCCAACCCGAAGAACTCTTGCCATTGATAAGACCTTATTTCGCGGTCTCATTAGTCTCGATCATATTCGTAATGCTTTATAATTCATTCCGTCAATTCGTGGAAGGCATAGCCAACCCATCCATATCCATGTGGGTCCTATTGACAGGGAATCTGCTGAATATCATCGGCAACTATATCCTCATTTACGGAAAATACGGAATGCCGGAACTCGGACTGCTTGGGGCAGGTATAAGCACCTTTATCTCGCGTATCATCATGCTATTGCTTTTCATCGCCGTATTCATGCTGCGAACCGACTATAAGCCTTACCGGAAAGGTTTCACCCATATTCGTATCAATAAGCAGAGTTGGAGAAGGCTGAATTCCATAGGCTGGCCGATCAGTCTACAACAAGGCTTGGAAGCGGGAACATTCTGCGTCACCGCCATCATGGTGGGTTGGCTGGGTAGCCTTGAGCTTGCCGCCCATCAAATAGCCATTACCATATCAACGATCAGTTTTACCATCTATTTAGGTCTTGGAGCCGCCGTAGCGATTCGTACCAGTTATTATAAAGGGGCGAACGACTGGTATATGGTGCGTAAGATCACCATTGCCGGGCTTCATCTGGGGCTTATTGTCGTTTGTATTGTCTGCACCACCTTATTCATGACCCAATCCGGGCTTGGATTGATATTTACGGATAATCTTCATGTCAACGCAATCGTGAAGACACTACTCCCCATATTGATGCTCTATCAAATAGGAGACAGCGCACAAATCATTTTAGCGAACTCCTTACGAGGGCTAGCCGACGTGAAAGCGATTATGTGGATCTCGTTTCTCGCTTATTTCATCATAGCCATACCTGCCGGATATCTATTGGGATTCACGTTCCATTGGGGTATCGCCGGGATTTGGATGGCTTACCCATTAGGCTTCTTATGCTCCGTATGCCTGCTGGGATACCGGGCGAAAATGCAGGTAAAATCGCATCTCGCCTAATCCGATCAAGCCTTACGATTGATCCGGGAGAAACTAATAACCGCCCCGATCAAGGCCAACACACTTCCCAGCCATAACGCCGCGGGCATGCTATGGCCGGGAAATAACTTAAACATCAAGGCTACCAGCGAAGCCCCGCAAGTTTGTCCCAGCAAACGGGCCGTACCCAACATGCCACTAGCCCCTCCACTCCTACTTTCCGGAGCGGCCCCGATCATGAGGCTATTGTTAGGAGTCTGGAACAACCCGAAGCCACAACCACAAAGCGCCATGCGCCAGATAATATCCAGATCGGAAGGATGCGCCGGTAATTCCGCCAACGAGAACAACCCTCCCGAGAAGATAATCAACCCGATACCACTCAAGACCCCGGCATTCATTTTCTCCGACAAGATCCCGGCCAAAGGGGCGCACACCATTGTCGCCAAAGGCCAAGGAGTCAATAATAAGCCGGTCGCCACCTCATCGCGTCCCAGTACCCGCTGCAAGAAAAACGGGAAAGAGACCATAGCCAGCATCTGAGCGATGAAAGAAAACACAGACGTAATGATAGAAAGGGTAAAAAGAGGAATACGCAGCAAGTCTATCGGCAATAATGGATAGGCCTGCCGTTCCTCTCTCCGGACATAGAAATACCCACAGAACAATACGATAACAATCGCCGCTATTATCAATGAGATATGTACATCATGCGTGAACGCCTCGATAATCGCTATCACCAAACCGAATGTCAGCGCATTCATGAGTGCCGCCGTAACATCAAACTTACGTCCGACAGCCTTCACCGGATTTTGCGGCAAGAACTTAAAGCTCAATATCAAAGCGGTAATACCTATCGGGATATTTATAGCGAACAACCAAGGCCAGTTCCCCACGGACAATATACCGGCGGCTATCGTAGGACCAGCGGCGGCCGATACGGATACCACCAAGGCATTAATCCCCATACCTCGCCCCAGAAAACGTTTGGGATAAATAATACGGATCAAGGCCGTATTCACGCTCGCTATGGCAGCGGCGCCAAAACCTTGTAGCGTACGGGCGATAATCAGCGTAAACAAAGAATCGGATAAAGCGCAGGCCAAAGAGGTACAGCTAAATAACAGCAACCCGATCGTATACACCTTCCGATACCCCCAGATCTCTCCCATCGACGATAACGACAGCAAAGAAATCGTGATCGCCAACTGATAAGCGTTCACCACCCATATAGAAGCAGACGGACTCGTATGGAGATCGCCGGCAATCGTAGGTAAAGCCACGTTTGCGATCGCCCCATCCAACACCGACACGGTAACACCAAGCCCAATCGCTAGGATCGCCCAATAACGGCTAGGGATTGGCAAGCCATCCGGGATATTCCCTCCCGTCTGACCATTTATATTCGTTATTTCTTTATCCATACGGTATATGAAACAGAAATAGGGTGTATCTGGTTTAGGAAGTATCGACCAGATCGAGTATCTTTGCCCGTATAAATGGACATGACATGGCAAAACAAGGCACTATACTAGTTGTGGATGATAATAAAGGTATCCTGACCGCCGTACAAATGCTGTTAGGAACTTGCTTCGAGAAGGTTATCACCATCTCTACCCCGAACAAGATAAAAAACACGCTGCACGACGAGAGCGTGGATGTCGTATTGCTCGACATGAATTTCAGCGCCGGTATAAACAGCGGCAACGAGGGGCTGTTCTGGCTCTCCGAGATCAAGAAGGCATATCCCTCGATACAAGTCGTTCTCTTTACCGCCTACGCCGACATCGATCTGGCGGTACGAGGAATCAAGGAAGGAGCCACCGATTTCGTGGTAAAGCCTTGGGACAACGCTAAATTATTGGAAACCTTGCAAGCCGCTTACCAAATCCGCTCGGCCAATCATAAAGGCGGTGTCGGCAACAAGCAGTTGGTATCCAAGGAAAGCGGTATGTTCTGGGGAGACAGCAACGCCATGCAGCAACTACGGATGCTGATAGAGAAAGTAGCCAAGACAGACGCCAATCTATTAATCACGGGAGAGAACGGAACCGGTAAGGAAATGCTGGCCCGGGAAATACACCTGCTATCCCCCCGCAAGGATGAAGCCATGGTACCGGTGGATATGGGCGCTATCACGGAGACGCTGTTCGAGAGCGAGTTATTCGGCCACGTAAAAGGGGCCTTCACCGACGCCCGGACGGATCGCCCCGGTAAGTTCGAGGTAGCGAACAACGGAAGCTTGTTCCTCGACGAGATCGGGAACCTATCTTATCATTTGCAAGCCAAATTATTGACCGCCTTGCAACGCCGGAGCATCGTACGGGTAGGTAGCAATACCCCGATCCCCATCAATATCCGCCTGATCTGCGCCACGAACCGGGACTTGCAGGAGATGGTACAGAAAGAGCAATTCCGCGAGGACTTGCTGTATCGTATCAATACGATACACGTAGAGATCCCGCCCTTGAGGGAGCGGCCGGAGGATATCGTACCGCTTACCGAGATATTCATCACGAAATATACCAATATTTACGGTAAAAAGCCCATGGCCCTCACCGACGACGCCAAGGAAAAGCTGAAAGCCCAACCTTGGCTGGGTAATATCCGCGAACTGGAACATACCGTGGAGAAAGCGATTATCATCGCCGATGGTGATACTTTAGATGGCAGCAATTTCGATTTCCCCCGTAAGCGGGAGGTGCCCGTCAAGAATGACATCACTACGCTCGAGGAAATGGAGTATACAATGATCAAGGCCGCCATGGATAAATTCGGCGGTAATCTCTCGCTCGTAGCGAACCAGTTGGGTATCTCACGGCAAACGCTTTACAATAAGATCAAGCGGTATGAACTTTAAAGGCATTTATTACAGCCTCACCTTCCGCCTCGCCCTCGCTATCGGGCTGACGTCGGCACTCACCTACCAGGCCTTGGAGAAAGAATGGGGATGGTTCCTGTTCTTAGGCATCGGATGGCTGGCTGCCTTGCGGGGCATCAGCCTTTTGTTCAAGCGGAACGCGCAAAAGGTAGCCTTCATGTTCGACGCGATCGACAATAGCGATTACGCTTTCAAGTACGCTACCCGTGGGCGCTCCTCCAACGACAAGCTGGTTAGCGACTCCTTAAACCGCATCACCCAGATACTTTTTCAAGCGAAAGCCGAAGCGATCCAGAAAGAGAAATATTACGAGTTGATCATGAACCAAGTGAATACGGGTATCATCGTAGAAGATGATAAGGGCAATATTTTCCAGACAAACAACGAGGCCTTGCGACTGCTGGGATTGACGGTCTTTACCCATGCCCGCCAGCTCGGACGTATCGACGAGAATCTAGAGCGCCTCATCAGCGACGTTCGTCCCGGCGAGAAACATCAGATCTCCTTTATCAACGAGCGGGGCACGGTACATCTCTCGGTCCGTGTCTCCGAGATGACGCTCCAAGAGAAACACGTCCGCATCATCGCGATCAATGATATCAACAGCGAGCTGGACGATAAGGAGATCGAGTCATGGATACGGCTGACACGGGTCTTGACCCATGAGATCATGAACTCCGTCACCCCTATCACCTCCTTGAGCGACACCTTGCTTTCCCTCCACCAGAATGTCGACGAGGAGATACGGGGCGGCTTGGAGGTAATCAGCTCTACCGGGAAAAGCCTGATCGCGTTCGTCGAATCCTACCGTAAGTTTACGCATATACCGACGCCTCAGCCCTCTTTATTCTACGTCAATAAGTTCGCCGAACGGCTCACGCAGTTGGCCCGCCACCACAATAACTACCCGAACATAACCATTCGTATCGACGTGGAACCGGAGGACTTGATCGTCTACGCCGACGAGAACCTGATCACGCAAGTAGTCTTGAACCTCTTGAAGAACGCCATGCAAGCGATCGGGCACGAGCAAGAAAACGGGCTTATCTTGTTCAAGGCGTATTGCGACCCCAACGAGGCCGTTATCCTAGAAGTGACGAACAACGGCCCCATCATCCCCCCCGAGGAAGCCGAGCATATATTCGTGCCGTTCTTCACCACGAAAGAAGGTGGAAGCGGTATCGGGCTGTCCATCTCACGACAGATCATGCGCCTGTCCGGCGGCAGCATCGCGTTGAGAAGCAATCCGGCCCAACGGCAGACTACCTTCGTGTTGACATTCCCGTAGCTCGTTTACCGTATCCGCATAAACGCGGACACGCGGCCGGGCAGCTACACGAGGACAGCCGTACGGATACCCGCCATCGGCCGTACGAACGTATTTCCGGCCACCGTTGGGTAACAACGAAACTATTCGTATCTTTACGCTGTTTTTTAATTTAAAAGTATCCATACAAACATGAACTTACTAGACAAACTGAAGATCAACCACCGCCCCCGCTCCGGGGCATTGGATTTGCTAAAATATATCGGCCCCGGATTACTTGTCACCGTAGGCTTTATCGATCCCGGGAACTGGGCGACGAATCTCGCCGCGGGCTCCGAGTTCGGCTACGCCCTCCTGTGGGTCGTCACCTTCTCGTCCGTCATGCTGATCATTATCCAGCACAACGTGGCCCACCTCGGCATCGTGACCGGCCTCTGCCTCTCGGAGGCGACCAACAAATACATGCCCCGCGTGCTAAGCCGCCCGATCCTAGGATCGGCCATGCTCGCCAGCATATCCACCTCCCTCGCCGAGATACTCGGTGGAGCCATCGCCCTCCGGATGTTGTTCGGTATGCCGATCAAGGCGGGAGCGGTGATCGTCACCATCGTATGCCTCGCCATGCTATTCAGTAATACATACAGCAAGACCGAACGCTGGATCATCACGTTCGTGTCCATTATCGGGCTCTCGTTCCTATACGAGCTGGCGTTGGTCGACGTAGACTGGGGGCAGGCCGTGGTAGGCTGGGTGAAACCCACCTTCCCCGAGAACTCCATGCTGATCATCATGAGCGTACTGGGAGCCGTCGTGATGCCTCACAACCTGTTCCTGCACTCGGAGGTGATACAGAGCCGGGAATGGAACCTAGAGGACGAGTCGGTCATCAAGAAACAACTGAAGTACGAGTTCTACGACACGCTCCTGTCCATGGTGATCGGCTGGGCGATCAACTCGGCGATGATCATCTTGGCCGCCTCTACCTTCTTCAAGCAAAACATCGCCGTAGACGAGCTGGACCAAGCGCAACAGTTATTGGTACCCCTCGTAGGAAACAACGCCGGGGTGATTTTCGCCGCCGCCCTATTACTGGCGGGTATCTCCTCGACCATCACATCCGGTATCGCCGGGGCTTCCATCTTCGCCGGATTCTATGGCGAGGCGTACAATCATACCGACCTGCACTCAAAGCTGGGAGTCCTGCTATCGTTCGTCCCCGCCTTGGCCATCATATTCCTGATCGGCGATCCGTTCAAGGGATTGATCCTGTCGCAGATGTTGTTGAGCGTGCAATTGCCGATCACGGTCTTCACGCAAGTGTACCTCACTTCCAGCAAGAAGGTCATGGGTGCCTACGCGAACAGCCGCTCTACGACCATCCTCCTCTTGCTGCTGGGAACGATGGTAACCGTCCTAAATATAGCCCTGCTCATCAGCCTATTTTAAAAAGAAATCGCTACCTTTGCCCCATTCGAAGAAAAACTATCAATTTTTAAGTATGAGCGATATCAATACAAACGAAGAAGAAGGCAAGAAGAACCTGAATTTCATTGAGGCAGCCGTAGAGAAAGATTTAGCGGAAGGCAAGAACGGAGGACGTGTACAAACCCGTTTCCCGCCCGAGCCCAACGGATACCTTCACATCGGCCACGCAAAGGCCATTTGCCTAGATTTCGGCATCGCTGAACGCCATGGCGGTATCTGCAACCTCCGTTTCGACGACACGAACCCGACGAAGGAGGATGAGGAATACGTGGAGGCGATCAAGGAGGATATCCAATGGCTGGGATATCAGTGGGGAAATATTTATTACGCGTCCGACTACTTCCAGCAATTGTGGGATTTCGCGATCCGCCTCATCGAGGAAGGTAAAGCATATATTGACGAGCAGACATCCGAACAAATAGCCCAGCAAAAGGGCACGCCTACCCAACCGGGCATCGAGAGCCCGTATCGCGACCGTCCGATCGAGGAAAGCCTAGCTCTCTTCAAGAAGATGAACACGGGTGAGATAGCGGAAGGTGCCATGGTACTTCGCGCGAAGATCGACATGGCAAACCCGAACATGCACTTCCGCGATCCGATCATCTATCGGGTGGTTAACCATCCGCACCATCGTACGGGCACGACGTGGAAAGCGTATCCGATGTACGACTTCGCCCACGGACAGAGCGATTTCTTCGAGGGCGTGACGCATTCCTTGTGTACCTTGGAGTTTGTCGTACACCGTCCTCTGTATGATTTGTTTATCGATTGGCTAAAGGAAGGCGAGGACTTGAACGACAACCGCCCCCGACAGACTGAGTTCAACAAATTGAACCTAAGCTACACACTGATGAGCAAGCGTAACCTGCTTACATTGGTAAAAGAGAACTTGGTAAACAGCTGGGATGATCCCCGTATGCCGACCATCTGCGGTTTCCGCCGCCGGGGTTACTCTCCGGAGTCTATCCGTAAGTTCATCGACAAGATCGGTTATACGACTTACGACGCCCTGAACGAGTTCGCCTTGCTGGAAAGCGCCGTACGCGAGGATCTGAATGCCCGCGCCATCCGTGTATCCGCCGTGATCAATCCGGTGAAACTGATTATCACCAACTATCCGGAAGGACAGGTCGAGGAGCTGGAAGCGATCAACAACCCGGAAGATCCGGAAGCCGGCAGCCATACGATCGAGTTCAGCCGTGAGTTGTGGATGGAACGTGAGGATTTCATGGAAGACGCTCCCAAGAAATATTTCCGGATGACACCGGGACAGGAAGTTCGTCTGAAGAACGCCTATATCGTAAAATGTACGGGCTGTAAGAAAGACGAGAACGGTGAGATTACCGAGGTATATTGCGAATACGATCCGAATACCCGCAGCGGTATGCCGGACGCTAACCGTAAAGTAAAAGGTACCTTGCACTGGGTAAGCTGCGCCCATTGCCAAAAAGCGGAAGTACGCTTATACGACCGCCTTTGGAAGGTGGAGAACCCCAGAGACGAATTGGCCGCTATCCGTGAGGAGAAGAATTGCTCCCCGCTAGAGGCGATGAAGGAAATCATCAACCCGAACTCCTTGGAGATCCGGAAAAACTGTTACGTAGAGAAGTTCGTGGCTACCTTGCCCAAGCTTTCCTACCTTCAATTCCAGCGTATCGGCTATTTCAACATAGATAGCGAATCCACCCCCGACAACTTGGTATTCAACCGTACCGTAGGGCTAAAGGACACGTGGAGCAAGATTAATAAATAAAGAATAGTAAATGAAAAAAGACGATATCTCACGCTTGTTACAACATTATCTTTCAGCGAAGGAAGAGGGTAAGGAGCCTTATTTCGACGCTGATCAAATCGATGAAATGTTGGACAGCTTTGAAGATTCGAACGATTATACTTACTTTGATGAAGTCTTAGCCCTCGGGCTAAAGCTTCATCCCGGTAATTCCGCCTTGCAAATCAAGAAAGGCAGGCAATTCGCGTATAACGAGGATTATGAGAGCGCTCTCGCTCTGCTCGAGAATATAGCGGAGACTGATAACCAAGATCTGGATATGTTAAAAATGGAATGCTATTGCTCGCTCAACCAATATCCCAAGGTTCTGGAGATCACGGAAGAGTTGATCACTAGGGATTGTGACTATTTGGAGGAAGTCTTCGAGTACATCTCCCCCATCCTGAATGATTTAGACATGAACAAAGAGGCCCGCGATTTCGTGGACCGTGGCTTGGCTTTATTTCCGGATAACTTGATCCTTAAGAATGAACTTTGCTACATCCTCGAGACGGAAGGAGACGTTCCCCGGGCGATCGAGTTATGTAATGAGCTAATCGATAAGAATCCTTTCTCATACGAGTATTGGTTTACGCTGGGAAGGCTACATTCCATGGTTGGCGATTACGAGAAAGCGATCGAGGCTTTCGACTTCGCCTTGACGTGTGATGATTCCGATACGGAACTGAAAATATTGAAAGCGTACTGCCTGTATATGAACGAGAGCTATGAGAAGGCGATCGAGGAATATCAAGAAATCGAGGGTGATGAGGAGGTGATGCGCCGTATCTCTCCACTCATGGCGGAATGTTATATGAAGCTGGAGCAATATGAGAAGGCTTACCAACTGCTTTCCACGATCATAAACGATCCGGATATGGAGGATGGGCCGACCAATTATATCAATTATATCCGTTGTTGTACCGAGACTGAGCGCGACAACGAGGCTTCCATCATGTTATTCAAGGCGGCGCAATTGTATCCGAACAATGTCCGTCTCCTTTCTCTTTTAGCGCTTTGCTTGCTTGATAGCGGGAAAAAGGAGGAGGCTATCGCTATTACGAATAAGATATTCAAGATCATCGATAAGAAAAGCATCAATCCGGAAACTCAAGAAGAATGCAACAGCCTGCTTCATGCCGGACAATATTTGCTTTCTAAGGGAGATGTAGATAAGGCGATCTCTTATTACAAGAAAGTCCTTCAAATCAACCCGAAGACTCCAATGATTCATATCCATTTGGCTATGGCTTATCTGGATAACCGTGATATGGAAAATTTCATGGAGCATATCGGCCAAATATCCGGAGATGATCTTCTTTATTTGCTTCGTAAAGTGGGACCAGAAGTATTCGCAGACTTTACCATCGATTCCGATAAAGAGAAGAAACATATCCAACCCGAGGATCTGGTAAAAGAGTTTTTAAAGAATAAAGATAACAGTAATTAGACAATTAATAATGTAATATGCCTAACAAACGAAATCTCAAGGACTACGGTTTTTTAGTATTAAAAGGTATGGGTATGGGAGCGGCGGATGTCGTTCCCGGCGTGTCGGGAGGAACGATCGCCTTTATCGTAGGTATCTACGAGGAACTGATCGACTCTATCAAAAGTATTAACGGGACGACATTGAAACAATTATTCACGGGGAAAATAGCGGCCTTCTGGAAAGGGATCAACGCTAATTTCTTGCTTTCTATCGTGGGTGGTATTGGTATTAGTATATTCTCGCTGGCGAAGATCATTACGTATCTCTTGGTGTATCATCCGATCTTGGTATGGTCTTTTTTCTTTGGTTTGGTGCTGGCCTCTACTTGGTTCGTCTCTAAGGATATCAGGCAATGGAACTGGAAGACGATCTTGAGTTTTGTTGTCGGGGCGGTGATCGCTTTTTATATCACCGTGGCGACTCCCGCCGAGACTCCGAGTAATTTACTCTTTATTTTCCTCTGTGGGGCGATCGCTATTTGCGCCATGATCTTGCCGGGTATCTCGGGTAGCTTTATCTTGGTGTTGCTCGGAAAATACTTCTATATCATGGAGGCGGTCAAGACGTTTAACGTTCCCGTTATGTTGGTGTTTATAGCGGGTGCGGCTATTGGTATCACGACGTTCTCCCGCGTGTTGTCATTCGCCCTTCGTAAATTCCATGATATAACGATCGCCGTATTGGCCGGATTCATGTTGGGTTCGCTTAACAAGGTATGGCCTTGGAAAGAAACGATCGAGACCTATGTGGATAGCCATGGCATGACCAAGCCGTTGGTTGAGGCGAATATCGCTCCGAATCAGTTTGTTTGGGAGGCCGTCGGATTGATGATCTTAGGTTTCGGGATCGTATATTTCCTAGAAAAGCTCTCACAAAAAAGCGCTAAGGCGTAACCCAATATTACAATGGGCATTATAAGGTGATTAGAATGCCCATTGTAACCTTCTTTGAATGGGCATTGTAAAGAGCTTACGATGCCCATTGTTATTTTCCACCCCTTTCTTATCGTACATCGTACTTTTCCAATAAACGGAATCCGCCCCATACCAGTAAGGCGATAAAGAAAAACGTGGTCAGCGCATACAGGCCGATAAGCGCAAGACGTTCTTCTAAGGGAACGCTTCTTTCTTGATATTGAGGCGCTTCCTTTATATCAAACGATTTGCGGCTGGTAGAGACATCCTCATAAGGATTATACCAATGTGGGCTTTCCGGGTCCTCGGCGTCTTTTTGCTTAAACCATGCGAGGAACGTAAGTTGGAAGGCCTGTAAATCACGCCAATTTTTCTGGAATCGTAGATGGCCTCCTCCTAATAGAGCTTCCATCGCCCGTTCGTATTGGACGGTTGGGGATAAAAGGGTTAGTCGGCGGACTCCCTCGAACTGACGGATCAGGCATTCGTAGTAATCCCGATAGGATTTCTCCCTTACTTCCTTCTTTTTCATAAATAAAGTAGCACGACGCTCATGATAGGGATAAAACGGGTCGTCTCTCTCTTGTGCCATACTTCCGGGAGGGGCCTCTTTTGTCAACCGGCTTTCCTCTTCCTCTACTTTTTGAGCGATGTCTCGTAATAAAGGGCTCGGATAGAGGACATCGCCCCAGAATGTGGCGCTATTCGGGATAATTATGGTTCCAAACAACCAAAAGGATACGCACATGAGTAGACTTACACTCGAATGCCTCGTCATGACGGAGGCGAACAATCCAAAACAGGTACATAATGAGATCAGCAAAAAGCTGATTCCGATAAATCCGAGTATCTCATAAATTAAAGAGGGCGTATAGATGGACGGTAGCATATTGCCTAAGGCTAATAACCCCACGAATATACCTCCTAACAATAATAACATGACAACGGATATATGCGAGAGAATCTTACAGATCCAATAGTTCCTCCGGGAAATGGGATAGGATAACAAATAACCTAATACCTTATCCCGTTTCTCTCCACATATCGAATCATAAGAGAATAACAGGGCGATAAAGCTAATGAATATCGAGACGATAAATGTCCAGTCCACCGAGCTTTTCGCATCCAGTAAAGGGTTTAGCATCCCTTGCTCTATCTCCAAGCCTCCCGCGTTCCATACATTATATTGAATGGTGTTTACCATTTCCTCCTCTTTACAGCTATACAAGAAGCCGTCGGTGCGGGGAGAGTAACGGAATATCCGTAGGCTATTCGCATAGTTTGTCAAGTTTTCGCTCAACTCCCGGTCTTTCCGTTCCTCGTCTTCCACCAATTGCCGGTAAGTAGCCTGCTGTTCCGTATAGAATGAGACAAACAAGCGACTCCCTCCGGCGAACAGCAGCCCGATAAGTACGAACGATACCCGGAAACGCAAACTACGTGACAGGCGGCTCACCTCATGGCGGTATAATAGAAAGCTATCGTAAATCATATCTTCTAAAAATGTAAATAGCACTCGCTAAAAGCGCGATAAACAGGATGAACAAAAGGATTAAAGACCGCGCACCTCTCTGCGCCCGCTGCCAACCGGATAATTCCCGCAGGCTGAACTGAGGGATATCCCGAACGTCTACGGGCGAATAGTTTGCGTCGGCATACTGTTGCTCGGCATCTTTCATGATCCTCTCAAAAGCGGGAGGATCGTTCTTCTGAAGTTTCTCGGCCTGTCGTTCGAAAGCCTCCCATTCCTCTTGCGGCAGAAACTCATCCTCCCGGCAAGGAGTCACGTAGGAAGGCGAATAGAATAGGTCTCGATCCGTCAAGTAACGGATGAACTGTTCGCGATAGTTTCGTGCATCGCTCATATAAGACAGGAGCGCATCGGCATCGGTATTGCCCAGCCGGGCCATCAAACGGATATAAGTAGCCGATGGAGAGAGTAGATTCAAGATATCTTGCCACTTTCGCTGAGCAGACAATGTACACAAGTATTCCTCATCCAGCTTCCAGAGTCGCTCCGCATGATCTATCCGTATATTAGCGTCTACAACCGCCATCCGGCGGGTATGCTCCAGCACCAACCGGGAGCCTCCCCGAATATCTTTCGTACCTTCTCCATCCTCTGCATCAAATAAATACCGCAGGGATTGAAGCCCCAAGGAATCCCGTAACTCCCTCCATCGCTTATCATACTCACTTCTCATCGACCAGAAAAGTTCCACTTTCTTGTTCTCCACCTGTTTATAAGAGGGCAAGGCCACCATGCTACGGGAAGCATACGAGGACAAGGCCGGGATCACGAACAGGAATGTCAGCCAACTGAGCATACAGAGTACGATCGAGGTGACCGAACGGGCCGTCAACGACGATACCCATATACCGAACGAGCCAAAGAAAGCCAAATAGACAAACGAAGCCAACAACATCCATCCGATCCCCACCCACTCGCTACCGGAGAATCGTACTCCACCTTCCAGCACCACGAAGCCCAGCCCCATCAAGAAGCAAGCCAGCAGGATCGGCAAAACAGTTAATACCACCCCCAGCCACTTCCCCACCAAGAAGCTATACCGGCTCACCGACGAGGAGAAAATGAAACGCAACGTCCCCTCCTCCCTTTCCCTCGTCACCGTGTCATAAGAAAAGACCAAAGCGAGGAGCGAGATCATAATACTCAATACCGCAGAGAAATCCAACGGGGGAAACACTTTCATGAACGGGCTGTTTTGCGCCCAGTTAAATTGAAACGGCAGGAACGGGATCTCCCACAGAGTGATAAGAACAGTATACCCTATGTTATTCGTGATCCCCCGGCTGAGCAAACTCAAAGGCTCCGGCTCCCGGACGAGCTTAGGATGCACCTTCGACCATACCAAGCAGGAACTTATCTCCTCCTCGGCTTGCCTCGCCTCTGCCTCGCATACCTCTTTTTGTATCTGGTAATCGCCTATACCGACCATCATCGTGAAGGGTACGATAACCAAGCAAAGCAACAGGCCTATGGCGAAACGTGCCGACCGGATGTTCAGCCGAAACTCTTTCCATGCGAATATCCAGATATTTCTCATAAGACCGCCTCCTGCATATAGTCCAGATAGATACGTTCCAGATCATCGCGCAGGAACTCATCCCGGGAGCGGACCATGACCAGACGCCCATCCTTCATGATCCCTACTCGATCCGCCAAGGAACGGGCACGGAACAGGTCGTGGGTACAAATCAGTATCGATTTTCCTTCCAAGCGGAGGTGGTGCAAGAGTTGCATCAACTCGGCGGTGCTCCGGGGATCAAGGCCGGAGGTAGGCTCATCCATCACCATATTGTCGGCGTCTTTCAACAAGAGGGCGGCGATCTCTACTTTTTGCCGCATTCCCTTGGAGAAGGTCTTCAACTTACGCTCGAAGCTTTCTTCCGGCAGGCCGACACGACGCATCGCTTGATAATAGTCTCTCCGATCCAAGCGTTTCCCGGTAAGGCGTGTGAAGAAGTCCAAGTTCTCCCGGGCGGTAAAGTCACCGTACAGCATGACGTTCTCGGAGACATAGGCGATATGACGGCGTGTCTCCGCCGGATTGGAACGGACCTCTACCCCGTTCACCAAGGCCCGCCCGGAAGTGGGACGGATGAAATCGAGGAAGAGGTTCAAGGTCGTACTCTTCCCCGCCCCGTTGGCCCCCAAAAGAAAGAAGATCTCTCCCGGCTCGATCCGGAGGTTCAAGGCATCCAGAGCCAGATGCCCATCCTCATATCGTTTCGTTAAATCAATCGCTTCTAACATGAAACAAAGATAATCATAATCTGTTGATAACCTCATTGGCCGCACCGGAACCTTTGTACTTACTACGGGTGGCGTTGAAACGATACGTAACGGTCAGGCGCACTTGGCGACTATCCGGATTACTCCATTTCGTCATACTGCGGTCCGCCGCATACATCACGAAAGAATAACGTTGCGTAGCGAAAATATCGAAGCCTTGCAAGTTCAATGTCAACGCCTCGTCTTTCAAGAACGACTTACGTAACCCCACATAAACCCCTCCCGTTCGCTTACTTAAACTTTGCATACTATCGCCATCTGTCGAAACACGACCATCCAACGAGAATATCCATCCTTTAGGCAAACGAAACGAGTTGTTTAAACTAAAGCCATAAGTAGGTTTATTAAAGGATCGCATCTCCCCCATCGTAAAAGCCTCAAAGAAAGGTTTGCTCACGCTTAGGTAAAGGGAAGGTTCCCAGAAATTAAACTTAGGGGAAAAAGAGACGGAAGCGTTCAAATATTGCGCCTTCGGATAGTTTTCTTGGGAGAAGACCGTAATGACCGGATCCGGCTCGTACGCCTTCATCATAAACGACGAAACATCCTTTATATATTGGTAATTCAATGAGGCTTGGATAAATTTATAGCCAAATTGATAAGTCAAGTCGTGATTGAAAGAGGGTTTCAATAGCGGATTACCGCCCTCGTAAGTGAAACGATCGTCGTACTGCAAGTCACTCCGCAATTGATAAAACGAGGGGCGACTTGTCTTTGCCGTATAACTTAACGACATCTGGGTCTTTCCTATCGGCATGGAAAGAGCGACATTCGGGAAGACATTATCATACAGACGGCTTTGTTCCGGAAGGAAAATACCTTTATCATAATAATCAAAGTCAACATGCTCATAACGCAAACCGATCTCAGCGCTTAATTTCTGCCAAGTCAAGGCATAACTGATAAAAGCGGCGGCATTCTGCTCCCGTATCTTGCTATCGGTAGCGGGCAGGATGCTTTGTGGATTGTCGAAACGGTCCGTACGATGTACATAACTGTATTCCCCTCCCCATTTCAATTCTCCCACGGCGATCGGGTAAGTCATCACTAATTTAACGGCATACAAACGGTTGCGAGTCCGGTTACTGGTTGTTACCAAGCGATCATCATCCATCTCGCTATTCTCATTGGCAAACATACGGTTCTCCGAAGATCCGGTTAACCAGTCCGCATTAAAACTAATGGTTAGTTTATCATTAAACCTCCCTTCATAATAAGCGTTCACCTTGTGTTGATTTACGTCCGTTTCCATGCGGGTTTGGTAATGCAATACATCATATACCGTTTTATTTGCGTACATCGTGTTATCCGATATAAAATCAGCGCCCGAGTTAAAGCCCTTATTTCCTTCATACGTAGCGCCGAAGGAATGATGCTCATTCACCTCGTAATTCGCACCCAACTGACCATATACCGAACGGGAAGACTGGTCCACTGTCGTTTCCGCTTTCTGTTCCCACAGCGTGTCCACTTGAATATAGCTACTTGTCCGTTGCCTCGTTTGGGCTTGCCACAAGGAATAGTTAACCATCCCAAACAAATCCAATCCGTTCTTACGATAGTTCAAGTTCAATTGATCCGTGTTTCTCGTCTTATGGCTTTGGGAAACATTACTCCGGACATTGACACCCAAGCCCTCGCCCGCATGCCGAACCGTACGAATTTTCAATACCGCCTTCACCGTAGCGTCATATTCCGCACCCGGGTTCTGGATCAGTTCCACCTTGGAGATATCCTTCGAGCTTAGGCGTTCCAATTCCGAATTATCACGAACCAAACGGTTATTAATGTAGATCAAAGGCTCTCCCTTGCCGAACACGGTATATTTCCCGTCCGAGCTTTCCAAGCCGGGGATATGCGAGAGCACGTCATTCGCCGTACCGACCGTACTCAGCAAAGTCTCCCGAATGTTCGTCACCAAGCTACTTCCCTTTAGTTGGTAAGTAGGCAGTTTACCGGTCACGACCGCCTCGCCCAAGGCGATGGCAGCCGGTTCCAGACGGATCGTTCCCACATCCCCCGCCTTCGGGCACTCCAGACAAATATCCTTATATCCGATATAAGATACCCGCAAGATATAACACTGCTCTTTCAAGCCTTCCAACACGAACTCACCCGACTCCTCGCTAACCGTCCCTTTTACGAACGCGGAATCTTCCGGATTCAATAACACCACATTGGCGAAACCAACAGGCGCCTCTTTATCATCTACTAACTTACCTAGGAAAGACTGTGCATTGACGCTTCCCCCAAAGATCGCTATAAGTATAGCGAGTAAAATAACAGCTCTCTTTCTCATATTCTTATTCTTTTTATCGTATCTAATCAAGTCTGCGATCACTATCCACTAAGCATTGATAACCAACGAACTACAGTTTCTTAAAATTCCTTACTAGGAAAACTTTTGTTTCTTCCTGTGAAAACTTTTGTTTCTCTATAGGAAAACTTTTGTTTCATTAAAGGAAAAACTTAGTTTCTAGTAAGGAAAAACATAGTCCCTCCTATGGAAACTAAATGGGTATCGGTAAACTTTTACCCAAATATACCAGAGATCATCCCTCTTTACCCTATAGAATACAAACGCCGTGCCAAAGCATATAACTCACTAATAAACAATATTATACACAAACAGCGAATATTCCATCTTTGGGTAACGGGTAATATCCTTACTCAAAACGGGTAAATTCTTACTCAAAAAGAGTACATTTGCCCATCCTAATATCCGAGAAGCATGTTATCCTTATTCAAACGACACACAAATACACCGCAGCCCGAACTCAGCAAGATGCTTTCCGAGTTCAACCGTTCCTTGATGCTTATCGCAGATAAGTCCCTACTGATCAATAATTTTATCTCCAAGATCAGACAGATATGCCCTGTAGAGATCATTCATCTTTTTCTATTAGATGAGAATACGGGAAAGTATAAACCGCAAGACGGCCCGTTATCCTCTTCCCTCTCTTTCAATGGAAAAGATAAACTGATCAGTTGGCTATTCGTGAACGAACGCTCGCTTCTGCTCTCCCAAAATCCCGATATAGCGGATTACTTCACGGCCGAGGAGCGGGAGAAGCTGGAGCAACTCCAAGCGGAGCTCATTTACCCGCTCAAAGTGATGAATAAGGTGAGCGGCGTGATTATGCTGGGAAAGAAGACAGATCGCACCGGTTTTACCGAGAATGAGCTGGGGCTTCTCTCCCTCTTGTTCAACCAAGCGGCATTCGCCATCGAACATGCCTCCCTTTATGAGATCCAATCCGAACGAATCAAGAAGATGTACCGGACCGACCGGCTCGCCACTTTAGGGGAACTGGCCGCCGGAGCCGCCCACGAGATCCGTAACCCGCTGACCGCCATTCGTAGCACGATCCAATACTTAAGCAAGGATTTCTCGGCCGATCCCGTGAAATCGGAGATGGCCACGGAACTCATCTCCGAGGTGGAGCGTATCAACAAGATCGTGCAAGGCCTGCTCTCTTTCGCCCGTCCATCCGCCTTGAATTCATCGGAAGTCAATCTGGAGCAATTGATCAACCAGACATTGCTACTCGTCCATAATACGCTGAAGAAGCAACAGGTCGAGGTGGAATTTGAATATTTCCATGAGAATACCGCCTTGCAAGCGGATGCCGAGCAACTCAAACAAGTATTTCTCAACATCATCCTCAACGCAGTGGAGGCGATGAGCCAGAATCCCCCGGAACGCTCACGTACATTAATAATTAGTATAGAGAAGGGAGCATCCATTGACGATCATTCCCATTACCTGCTCCTCTCCTTCGAGGACAGCGGAAAAGGCATCGGCGAGAAAGATCTGGATCACATCTTCAATCCCTTCTTCACCACCAAAGACGAGGGGACTGGTTTAGGACTCGCCATCTGTTACGGTATCATCAACCGCCACGAGGGCGAGATCGAGGTACACAGTACTCCCGGCAAAGGCACATGTTTCACCATCAAGTTACCGCAATATATAGTATGAAAGCAAAAATAGTAGTAGCCGACGACGAGCCGCGCATCCGTGCGATGATCGCCCTGCTCTTGAAAGAAGACGGATACGAGGTACAAACCGCCGCGAACGGACAAGAGGCCGTAGACGCCCTCCTCTCCTTCCGTCCTGACGTGATCTTGCTAGACCAGCAAATGCCGGTGCTTACCGGCGTGGAGGCATTGGAGAAGATCAAACGGCTATGCCCGAACCAAGTCGTCGTGTTCATAACCGCCTTCGGTTCCGTCTCCTTGGCGGTAGATGCCGTAAAGAAAGGCGCTTACGATTTTATTGAGAAGCCTTTTGACAACGATAAGTTGCTCCTTACCGTAAGCCGTGCCGTAGAGCATTGCCGGATGAAAGGCGAGATCAAGCACTTGAAAAACAAGTTAGGAGATATGAACACCGGTATCATCGGTGAGAAAAGCGGACTGAGGCAGGTCATGCTCCAAGTGGGACGGGTGGTGGAAACCGACGCTACCGTCTTGATCCACGGAGAGAGTGGAACCGGAAAGGAACTGATCGCCTGGGCGATACACGACCGGAGTAAACGCGTGAGCCAGCCTTTCGTGGCGATCAACTGTGGGGCGATCCCGCTCACCTTGATGGAGAGCGAGCTTTTTGGGCATGAGAAAGGCGCCTTTACCGATGCCAAGGAAACACAAGCCGGCACGTTCGAGCGGGCAAATGGCGGTACCCTGTTCCTAGACGAGATCGGCGAGCTCCCGCTAGACGCCCAAGTAAAATTACTGCGTGTATTAGAAGAACGTAAGATTACCCGCATCGGAGGCAAGAAAGCGATCCCCGTCAATGTCCGGATCGTGGCGGCTACGAACCGGAACTTGGAAGAAGAAGTAAGACTGGGTAAATTCCGTCTGGACCTGCTCTATCGGCTGAATGTCTTCACCATACAGCTTCCACCCCTTAGGGAACGGAAAGAGGACATCCCGTTGCTGGCCGCATTTTTCCTTCGCAAACATAATTCCTTGCTCAATCTCTCGATCGAGAGCATCACGCCCGAGGCTATGGATCAGTTATGCGCCTACGACTGGCCCGGTAACGTACGGGATTTAGAGAACGCCGTACAAAGCGCCATGATACTCTGCGTAGACCGGCAAATCCATCCCGGACATCTGCCCGCCCGTATCAAAAGCTACCAGATGGAGCGACTGACAGCTCCTCAGGAAGCGGAAGAAGACACCTCGCTCCGTGATACGAACTCCTTGGCGGAGAAGGCCCGCATCCTGTCCGCGCTGCAAAAGCATAACTATAACCGTACCCTGACCGCCGAGGCTTTAAATATCAGTAGAAAGACGCTATTCAACAAAATGAAACGTTATAATCTTGGCAACGAGTAATTTTTTACTAACTTTGATGCCTCAATAGAAATGTGTTACATTTAGATTTTAAATAAACAAGTATTATGGCGAAAATAAAAGGAGCTGTTGTTGTAAACACAGAGCGCTGCAAGGGATGTAACCTTTGCGTAGTAGCCTGCCCGTCGGATGTACTGGAGTTGCACCCACGAGAAGTAAACAACAAGGGGTATCACTATGTGTACATGAAGAACCCGGACGCATGCATCGGTTGCGCTAGTTGCGGGTTAGTTTGTCCGGACGGTTGTCTAACGATCTACAAAGTAAAAATATAAAGTTATATCAAGATATGGCAGAAGATATAAAATTAATGAAGGGTAACGAGGCCATCGCCCATGCGGCTATCCGCTATGGCGTGGACGGTTACTTCGGCTATCCGATCACTCCACAGTCGGAGATATTGGAAACCCTTATGGCAGAGATGCCGTGGGAAAAGACCGGCATGGTAGTCTTACAAGCGGAGAGCGAGGTAGCCGCTATTAATATGGTATACGGCGGAGCTGGCACTGGAAAGAAAGTGATGACCTCTTCTTCCAGTCCGGGCGTGAGCTTGAAACAAGAAGGTATTTCTTATATCGCGGGAGCGGAGCTTCCTTGTCTGATCGTGAACGTTATGCGTGGCGGTCCCGGATTAGGAACGATCCAGCCGAGTCAGGCTGATTATTTCCAGACCGTGAAAGGCGGTGGCCATGGCGATTACCGTTTGATTACCTTGGCACCCTCTTCCGTACAAGAGATGGCCGATTTCGTAGGCCTTGGTTTTGATCTGGCTTTCAAATACAATAACCCCGCTATTATCTTGGCGGACGGTATCATCGGACAGATGATGGAGAAAGTGGTTATGCCTCCCTATCATACCCGTCGTACCGAGGAAGAGATTATCGCTCAATGTCCTTGGGCCGTACAAGGAAAGAAGGGCGGACGCAAAGGTAACGTCATCACTTCCTTGGAGCTAGACCCGGCGAAGATGGAAGAGAACAATATCCGTTTCCAAGCGAAATATCGCAAGATCGAGGAAAACGAGGTTCGTTACGAGGAGTTCCAATGTGAGGACGCTGATTATCTATTGATTGCGTTCGGTTCTTCCGCCCGTATTTGCCAGAAGGTAGTTGAGATCGCCCGTGCGGAAGGTATCAAGCTTGGCTTGTTACGCCCGATCACGTTATGGCCGTTCCCGACAAAAGTGATCGCCGCTTATGCGGATAAGGTAAAAGGTATGTTATCGGTTGAGTTGAACGCCGGACAGATGGTAGAGGACGTTCGCCTAGCCGTAAATGGTAAGGTGAAGGTAGAGCACTTTGGCCGATTGGGTGGAATCGTATTCACCCCGGATGAGGTATTGAACGCGCTGAAGGAAAAATTATTCTGATCCGTATGACACGAGGAAGTAAAGCTGACGAGATATTGACGCTGGTTTTTATGCTACTGGCCATAGCTGCCGTGGTATGTTACTTCGCTGTTAGCGATAAGACCGTATTCTTGTATTGCGGTGGAGCGGCGATCGTATTGCGGCTGGTGCAATATGTCCTAAGATATATACATTAATAATTAAAGATTATGGAACTCAACGATATAATTAAACCGGAAAATCTGGTGTATGAAAAGCCCAGATTGATGAATGAAAATCCCATGCACTACTGCCCCGGTTGCAGCCACGGTGTGATACATAAGCTAATCGCCGAGGTTATAGCCGATATGGGTCTGGAAGATAAGACAATCGGTATCTCCCCCGTGGGATGTGCCGTATTCGCATATAACTACTTGGATATCGATTGGATCGAGGCAGCCCACGGACGTGCGCCAGCCATCGCTTCTGCCGTTAAACGCTTGAATCCGGAGAAGATGGTATTCACGTATCAAGGAGATGGTGACTTGGCGGCTATCGGTACGGCCGAGACGATTCATGCAGCCAACCGTGGCGAGAATATCGTGATCGTATTCGTAAATAACGCGATCTATGGTATGACCGGCGGACAGATGGCTCCGACTACACTGGAAGGCATGCCCACAGCTACCTGTCCTTACGGACGCAACATCGCCTTGAACGGTTACCCGCTGAAGATCGGTGATTTATTAGCCCAATTGGAAGGAACTTGCTTGGTAACACGCCAAAGCGTACAGACAGCCGCAGCCGTACGGAAAGCGAAGAAGATGCTTCGTAAGGCTTTCGAGAACGCTATGGCCGGTAAGGGTACTTCTGTGGTAGAGTTCGTCTCCACTTGCTCATCCGGCTGGAAGATGACTCCGGAAAAAGCCAATAAATGGATGGAAGCGAACATGTTCCCCTTCTACCCGCTGGGCGACTTAAAGAATGTTGAATAAGTAATACGGTAAACGACAATGAAACAAGAAATAATTATAGCAGGCTTCGGTGGACAAGGTGTATTGTCTATGGGTAAGATCTTGGCCTATTCCGGTTTGATGGAAGGCAAGGAGGTTAGCTGGATGCCTTCATACGGACCTGAGCAACGTGGCGGTACGGCCAACGTAACCGTTATCTTGAGCGACGAGCGTATTAGCTCACCCGTATTGAATGAATATGATATCGCTATTATCTTGAACCAACCTTCCATGGATAAGTTCGAGAGCAAGGTGAAACCGGGCGGTATCTTGATTTACGATGGTTATGGCATCCATACGCCGGCGAAACGTACGGATATTAACGTATATCGGGTAGATGCCATGGACGCCGCTACCGAGATGAAGAACGAGAAGGCATTCAATATGTTGATCTTAGGCGGGTTGCTTAATATCGTCCCGATGGTTCAATTGGAGAACGTCATGCTAGGATTGAAGAAATCCTTGCCCGAGCGTCACCATCATTTGTTGCCGATGAACGAGGCTGCCATTAAGAAAGGAATGGAGATTATACAGAAAATATAAGAAGCTCATTCATTGATGTGCCGATATGCCAATTAAGTTTTCTGATTGGCATATTGGCATATTTTATAATTGGCACATTATTTTTTGTTATATCTTTGCAACCCATGAAGTATTATCTATACATATTACTTTTTCTGATAGGAACGGCGGCTTCCGCGCATGCGCAAGGACGTTCCGGGAGCCGGGGAGGACGAGGTGGATTCTCGTTATCTAATTTATCATCCTCAAACAAGGAAATACCGGATAGCTTGCTGCAAACAGATAGCGCGGCGCTGAAATCAAAACGAATCATCGGTTATCGGCTCACGCCTCTTTTGGGAGAACGTTATATCGCTCCTATGGATACCAATCGATTAAATTTCGGGAATAGTACGTTGGTGGAAGCGAACTCATTGGCCGTAGGTTATCTGGCGAATGTGGGATCGCCGGCGCAAACCCGTATTTTTAACGAACGTAAGGAGGAACGTGATTTCATCTTCGCCGATGCCTATGATTATTATATCACGACCCCGACAAACGCTTATTTCTATGATACCAAAGTACCCTATACCCAAGTGACTTATACGACAGGAGGAGCCAGCCAGAATAAGATGGACCGACTGAAAGGGGTACTGACCATGAACTTTGGCAAGAAGATCAATGTCGGTGGCGAGATGGATTATATCTATAGCCGCGGATATTATAACTCCAACGGTAATAAATTATTAAGTTACCGCTTTTTCGGAAGTTATATCACCGACCGTTACGAGTTAAACGCTTATTTAAGTAATTTCAATTTCGTGAACTACGAGAACGGTGGACTTACAAATGACCAATATATCACGAATCCCGATGACTTGACCGAGAATCAAAGAAATATCGATAGTAAATCATACCCTGTCCGTTACACGGACACATGGAACCGTGTCCGTGGAAAACAATATTTCCTGACACAGAGATACAATCTCGGTTTTACCAAAGAATTGGAAGAAACCGATGAGGAAGGGAACGTAAAAGAGGTATTCATTCCGGTTTCCAGTATCATCCATACCATCGATTACGAAGATAACCGCAGACGCTTTATCTCTAATGATGCCGGGATCGATACCTGCTACACTCATCTTTATGGTATGGACGCATCTTTGAATGACCAGACTTCCTCCTGGAATTTAAAGAATACTTTTGCGTTGGCCTTGCGGGAAGGTTTCCAAGATTGGGCTAAGTTTGGGCTGACCGCCTTCGTTACTTTCGAGAAACGCCGGTTTAGATTGGCATCCCAAGTTCCCGGACTGGATTACGGTCCGGATGGTCGTGGAAGCTCTGAGCCGAGTACATTAAATTTCCCTACTTCCGAGGTATATGATGAGTTTACGACCTACATCGGAGGCGAATTATCCAAACGCCGTGGTAGCCTTCTTACCTACAATGTCCGTGGAGAATTAGGACTTGCGGGAAGTGACGCCGGAGAGGTTCGAGTGAGCGGAGACTTACAGACCAAATTCAAGCTTTTCAAGAAAGACGCTACCATCAAGGCGGAAGGATATATCAAGAATATCACCCCGGCGTTTTACCAACGTCACCATCATGGGCGTTACTATTGGTGGGATCTATCATTGAAAAATGTGCAAAGGATTTACGCCGGAGCGAAAATCAACTTGGAATCCACCCGTACCCAGTTATCCGGAGGAGTGGAAAGTATCCAGAATTATGTATTCTTCAACGGCAAAGGTTTGCCGGAGCAAAGCAGTAAGAACATCCAAGTTGTCTCAGCCCGTATCAAGCAAGATATCATGTACCGTGCGTTCGGATGGGAAAATGAGGTAGCCTACCAGCTTTCTAGCGAGAAGTCTCAACTTCCGTTGCCGGATATCAGCGTATACTCGAATATATATCTAGCGTTTAAGTTGGCGAAAGTATTAACCGTACAGATTGGTGCGAACGTATACTACAACACCGCTTATTACGCTCCTTATTACGAGCCGGCTACCCAGCAATTCCAAGTACAGGAAGGCGATACGAAGGTGAAGGTTGGCAATTATCCGTTAATCAACGCTTATGCGAATTTCCATTTGAAGCAAGCTCGCTTCTTCATCATGGCATACAATCTAGGCTCTAAGTTCGTTGACCCGAATTACTTCTCTCTTGCGCATTATCCGTTGGACCCGATGGTCTTGAAAATGGGTATCTCCGTGACTTTCAATAATTAATCGATTGCCATGAGATCTAAGAAGTTGCTTATCCTATACACTTTTCTACTGATTGTCGCTGTAGTGACAATGGTACAGCTTTGGAGACTTAACCAACGTCCCCAAGAGATCGGACCTCGTGATTATCCGGAAATCAAGGAAGAAGGAATTCTCCGGATGATAACCGAGTACAATCAATCCGGGTATTTCGTATCAGGCGATACGGTGCAAGGTTTTCAATACGAGCTTAGCCAAGCGATCGCTAAATTATCCGGATTGGAGGTTCAGACGCATTTGGAAATGAGTTTAGCGAAAAGTTTCGAGGAATTATCGGACAACAAATGCGACGTAATCGCAAGAAACATACCCATCACCTCCGAGATGCGGGAAAACTACCTGTTCACCGAACCGATCGTTCTCAACAAGCAAGTCTTGGTACAACGTACGGCAGAGGCGAACAACGGACAAGCCCCTATCCGTAACCAATTGGATTTAGCCCAAAAGACTTTATACATACCGAAAGATTCCCCGGCCTTATTGCGTCTGCAAAATCTGGGACACGAGATAGGCGATACGATCTACGTGGTGGAAGATGAGTTATATTCTACCGAGCAGCTTATGATCATGGTAGCCAAAGGCGATATCGATTATGCCGTATGCGACCAACAAATCGCTCGCATGACCCAGAAAAACCTGCCGGAAGTCGATATCCTAACGGATGTCAGTTTTACCCAATTGCAATCGTGGGCGGTCCGTAAAGACTCCCCTGTCCTACTGGATAGCCTAAATAGTTGGCTCCAGCAAATCAAGAACAGTGGATTATACGACCAAATTTATAAACGCTATTACAAATAGCGCTATTCGTGAGACGGCAAAATAAAGGAGAACTCTGAACCTACCCCTAATTCAGAAGTAACATGTATCGAACCTCCCATCTTAACAACTAATCCTTTGCAGATAGCCAGTCCTAATCCGATACCTTCCATATAGTCGTTTATTTTCACGAAACGACCGAAGACATCTTTCAATTTGTCCTTATCGATACCGATTCCCGTATCCCTTACGTAAAAACGTAATTGATTATCCGGTTGAATGGTATATCCCATCGTGATGCTACCTTCTTTCGTGTTCTTGATAGCGTTGTTCACCAAATTATTAATCAACTGCAACAGACGCATGCTATCCGTACCGAACATATGGTGGTCAGCCCCTTTCTCCAAAACTAACTTGACTCCTCCCGGAACCCGTAACTTGGCGGAAGCATAAATCGTATCCATCAATTCACTGACATCTAATTGCTCATATGTGATCTTTATCGCATCCGCCTCGATCTTCGAGATATCCAAGATGTCATTGATCAATTGCATCAACAATTGGTTATTCATCTTGATCACATCGTAGTACGACATACGTTCCTCATCCGTATCAGCAAAAGCCATCAATTCAGAGAAGCCGGTAATCGCATTCAAAGGAGTCCGGATCTCATGGCTCATATCCGCCAGATATTTCGATTTCATCTTATCAGCGGCCTCGGCCTTCACCTTCGCCTCCTCAAGGCTTAATTCTTGATTCTTCCGTTCCTGAATATTCGTTGAACATCCAAGGATAACCGAAGGTCTTCCTTTCTCGTCCCGTTCATACACGGTAGCAAATACCTCTCTCCAAACATATTCCTTCTTGCCGGGAAATAGCATACGTGCCTCGATCCTTGCCTCAGAGATTTCCCCTCGGCAAAGACGGGTAAACATATTATGATAATGTTCTTGATCATCTGGATGCGCCCGGCTGATAAACTGCCCCCATGACACCTCTATCATATCTTCCGACATGGTATTCCAATCGTTCAAGGTCACAACGGAATCCTTGAAATTATGGGTACTGTCCGGATCGATGAAAATCGAGCATGTACGTATATCACTTATCCGCAATGCCATTTTCGTCAAGATCCGGGTTCTTCTCAAAGTATTCTCCGTAGCCAACTCGGAAGTTATATCTCTCCATAAAGCCAAGACAAGCGGCTTGCCATTATTTAGGGAAATAGGATATTTAGCGACCTCTATATCCCGGTAATCGCCGGAGGCCGATTTTACCTTGCCCTTGAATCTAGCGGTCAGTCCTGTCTTGATCACGTTCATATCGGTTTCCAGACGCTCCTCGGCGGTCATCAAGGCATTATAATTCACCTCGAAATCATCATGTCCCTCGATCTCCCGGGTTTCAATACCCGTTATTTCCTCCATAAAATGATTCCAATACAGGTAATTAAAATGGTTATCCCCATCTTTCACGAAAACCCCCAACGGTAACCGATCTAATATCGTATTGATCAGTTCTTGTAGATTTTTTTCTGTTTTCAGAGAAGATACATCGCGTGTATAAACGATTACAAGCTCCTCATTAAAAAGGCTTGCTTGCGATAGATAATAATAGTTCTTTCCTTCAAAAGAGACCTCAAAAGAGAAATCCACTTTCACTTGCTCCTCGAAAACACGTTTAACCGCAGCTCTATAGATCTCATATTGATCGTAGTTCTTCCCGTCCGGGAACAACGCTTGAGGTTGCTTTCCGATACAGTTATTCGCTAAATAATGATAATAATCGTCTTTTGCAGAAATAACCTTGACAAGAGTAAGATTTCGATCTACTAATACGATCGTATCGGGACTCTTCTCCATGATCATCTCTAATCCAGACTGAACGTTACTTCCGCTTTCTAGACTATTCATATTAATTCTTTCGTTTTTGGGGTATAACTCGGGGATAAAGGTATTTATTTTTCTATTTATCACCAAAGAGAAACCTACCTATTGCATAATATTTCTAAATAATCTTTATCTTTACCGGGAATTTGAATGTAAAAAGATGAGATTTGATGAATTAGATTTGGAAGATGCCGTATTAGACGGGCTTTATGACATGAATTTTGACGAAACGACTCCAGTCCAAGAGTTAACGATTCCTGTCATTTTAGAAGGTAAAGACATCATCGCTTGCGCACAGACCGGAACCGGTAAAACGGCGGCATATGTTTTACCAGTTATTAATGAACTAAGCAAAGGTTGTCATCCGACAGACGCGGTGAATGCGGTCATTATGGCACCGACCCGGGAATTGGCTCAACAAATAGACCAACAAATTCAAGGATTCACTTATTTTATACCTTCCGTATCCGCAGTAGCCGTGTATGGAGGTACCGACGGAATCGCTTGGGAACAACAAAAGAGAGGTTTAGAGATGGGTGCGGATATCGTGATCGCTACCCCGGGACGTTTATTGTCCCATATTAAGTTAGGTACTGTAGATTTGTCTAAAGTGTCGTTCTTCGTCTTAGACGAGGCGGACCGCATGCTGGATATGGGTTTTTATGACGACATCATGCAGGTTCATAAACAGCTGCCCCCCTACTGCCAGACGATCATGTTCTCGGCTACCATGCCGCCTAAGATCCGGACGTTGGCTAAAACCATCCTAAAAGATCCGGAAGAAGTCAAGATCGCTATCTCACGCCCACCCGAATCTATCATGCAAACCGCATATATCTGCTACGATCCACAAAAGCTCAAGATTCTACAAGATCTCTTCACTCAAAGCCGCCCTCAACGGGTAATTATCTTCTCCTCTTCTAAAATGAAGGTGAAAGAATTAGCGTCTACCTTAAAAAGATTAAAGTTCAATGTAGCCGCCATGCACTCGGATCTAGAGCAATCCCAAAGGGAGGAGGTCATGAAAGAATTCAAGAGCGGACATATCGATATCCTTGTGGCTACGGATGTCGTAGCACGTGGAATTGATATCAATGACATCAAGTTGGTCGTGAACTTCGATATCCCGCATGATCCGGAGGATTACGTACACCGAATCGGACGTACGGCACGGGGTACGAACGGCGAAGGATTGGCGATTACTTTCGTATCGATCGACGAACAAGCACAATTCAAGCGCATAGAGGATTTCTTGGAAAAAGAGGTTTATAAGATACCGGTCAGCCCGGAATTCGGCGAAGTGCCCTTGTATGAGCCGGAAAAATACGGTATGAATAAAAGAGGCAGAGGACGGCCTCGTAAAAGTGAAGATAAAAGATCATCCTCGAGCCCACAAAAACGAAATATGGGACATCGTGGAAGACCTAAAAAGGTGCAATAAAAGCACTATACTTTTTAATAGAAAAACACTATACTTTTGGAGCTAAAACAATATTGCTTTGAACTCAAAAGTATAGTGTTTTTTTATGGGATATTATCAACCGTTCATGGATGCCAAGAATTCCATATTATCAACGGTTTGTTCCATCCGTTGCTTAACAAATTCCATAGCCTCCATAGAGTTCATGTCTGATAGATATTTGCGTAAGACCCACATACGGTTCAACGTGCTCTCATCCTGCAATAAATCATCACGGCGAGTGCTGGAAGCCGTGATATCCACAGCTGGATAGATACGTTTATTGGATAATTTACGATCCAATTGTAACTCCATATTACCCGTACCCTTGAATTCCTCGAAGATCACGTCGTCCATCTTAGAGCCAGTCTCCGTAAGGGCGGTGGCTAGAATCGTAAGGCTACCGCCATTCTCAATATTACGGGCGGCACCGAAGAAACGCTTCGGCTTCTGCAACGCATTTGCGTCCACACCACCGGAAAGCACCTTACCGGAAGCCGGTTGTACCGTATTATAAGCACGAGCCAAACGAGTGATCGAGTCCAGAAGAATCACGACATCATGACCACATTCTACCATTCGTTTCGCCTTGTTCAATACGATCTCAGCGATTTTCACGTGACGTTCAGCCGGTTCGTCGAATGTAGAAGCGATCACTTCCGCATCCACGCTACGAGCCATATCCGTAACCTCCTCCGGACGTTCGTCGATCAATAATATAATCATATAAACCTCGGGATGGTTGTAAGCGATAGCGTTCGCGATATCTTTCAACAACATCGTCTTACCGGTTTTCGGTTGAGCGACGATCAAACCACGTTGCCCTTTTCCGATCGGGGAGAATAAATCAACCACACGTACGGCGATATTATCGTATACTTTCGGTGATTTACGTGCCGTAAGCATGAATTTCTCATCCGGGAATAACGGGGTCAAATGATCAAAAGGAACCCGGTCGCGAACCTCTTCCGGCGTACGTCCATTGATCTTGTCCACTTTCACCAACGGGAAATACTTCTCACCTTCCTTCGGCGGACGGATCGAACCTTCTACCACGTCACCCGTTTTCAAGCCAAATAACTTGATCTGGGATTGAGAGACATAAATATCGTCCGGTGAAGTCAAATAGTTATAATCTGAAGAACGAAGGAAACCGTAACCATCTTGCATCATCTCCAACACGCCGGTTCCTGTAAGGATGCCATCAAACTCATACATTTTCTCTTGAGCCTGCTGGTTGTTATTAGCGTTATTGTTATTACGGTTGTTATTATGATTATTCTGTCGATTGTTCTGTCGAGGATTATTCTGCTGGGGAGCGGCCTCGGGTTGAGGTTTGTTAGCCTCGGGTTTCGGAGCGGAGAACGGGAAAATTTGATCCAATACGGATTTAGCGTCCGGATGGCGGAATACGATGCGCTTAGGCTCTTCTTCTGTCGCTTGTGGAGAAGTGGTTTCTTCCGCTACCTCTACAGGAGTCGTATTTTCCGGCAAAGCGGCTTCTTCTTCCGTTTCAAGTTCCGCCACAACAGGAGGCAACAACGGTTTCTCCACCGGGCTCTCTGCTACCGCCGGAGTTTCCACGGCCGAGATTTCCGTTACCGTAGAGATCGTTTGCGGCTCTTTCGAAACCACCACTTCCTTGTTATCCTCGGAAGGAGCGATAGCGCCCGCTACCTTTTCCTTTTTCTCGATACGGACTCTTTTCTTACGTTCAGGCTGCTCTTTTTGCTCTTTCTTGTCAGCCGGAGCAGTCACTAGCTTTTCCGGAGCCTGTTGGGTACTCTCTGCAGTTTCGGCAGTCTCAGCCTTCGCCACTTTAGGAGATTTGGCCGGACGGCCTCTCTTACGGCCCTCTGCAGGCTTCTTAGCCTCTTTCTCTTTCATCTTTTCAGCCTGGATGCCGGCATAGGAGATCGCTTGCTCATCAAGAATCCGATAAACCAACTCTTCTTTCTTTAAGCTGCTAACTTTTTTTATTCCCAACTCTTCCGCGATACTTTGAAGTTCGGGAAGAAGTTTTTCATTTAGTTCTAGAATGTTATATTTCTGCATATTGCAAAGTAATAATATAAATGGTACATACACACGGATCACATATACAAACACGATGTACGCCCAATGGTATCATTGTATCTTTATTTAATTATAATTTTCATGTAATAACCGGATTGTTCAGCTAATTTGAACCATTAGTAACATATCTGCGGAGTAAATCTTCGCAAATGTAAGAATATTTTTACAATAAACGAGGATTTAGCCCAAAAAATTCACAATTAGCACACGCTTTGTTGATTCGTCTATACGAAAACGATTATCAGTCCTTTCTCCTACCACCCAAACGATAGCGTCGCCACTACAAAGAAGCCATGTGCGCTCCTTCTCAATCCGGCTAAATTTATGATCGGAGAAATAGTCACTCAACTTCTTACGTCCTTTCATTCCGAAGGGAATAAACCAATCGCCTTCTTTCCAAGTCCGCAATGTTAAAGGGAAATCGAGTTTATCATAATCCAAATAAGCGATCCGCTTATTCTTCTCGATAGGGAAACCTATAGTTATAACAAGTTTTTGGAAAGATAGTTCAATAGGTTCATGATTAATACCCTTTTCCGGATCTAAAACGAAGGTTCGCTCTTCCTTCTTCTCTAAAGGAGTGATCCATAAATAATCCCGATCCTTCAGCAAACGATGGGTGGAAGAGTAAAACAGCTTACCGGGCTCCTTGGTCAAGGCTGCGAAAATATCGTCCGAGACCAGACGGGTAAAACCATATTCTTTTAATAACTCATACAAAATCGTCTCCGGAGCCGGAAACCGCATCAACGCCCCGATAGAAAAACGATCATCCGATACGACAACCTCTTTCCGGGCTTGTTCCAATACATATATATATATAGTCTCTGCGGCAGAAAGATGCTCGGCGGAACGTGCGATGGTATTCCGGGCCGATGGATTTATCTCCTCCAAAAGCGGCAACACATTCAAACGGATGAAATTACGGGTATAAGCATCCGATAAATTCGTGCTATCCACCATATAGGCGTAGCCTTGATCCGCCAACCAAGCCAAGATATCCTCACGGCTTACGCACAGCAAAGGACGGACGATGAAACCATTCCTCGGACGGATCCCGCTCATCCCCCGGATTCCCGTGCCCCGTATCAAATTCATCAAGACCGTCTCCACATTATCGTCCCGGTGATGGGCGACGGCGATCGCCTGCCCTCCCTGCCGCTCCCGCATCTCCTCAAACCAAGCATAGCGCAATTCACGGGCAGCCATCTCTATCGAGAGATGCTTCTCTCCGGCATAAGAGATCGTATCGAAATCTATCTTATGAAAGGGTACTTCCAAAGATTCCGCGAACTCACAGGCAAATGCCTCATCCCGATCCGACTCCTCCCCACGCAAATGAAAGTTACAATGAAGCGCTATACACGGATATCCCAAACGCACCAATACGCCCAACAAAGCCACAGAATCGGCACCACCGCTCAATCCGACCAAAACCGGACGATCCTCGGATAACAGCCGGTACTTCTCTATATATAAACGTATCGTATGTATCATAACATCTTTGTATTAAAAACAATAATGGCCCTAGCCGGTTTTAGCTAGAGCCATTACTTATAGATCTTTTGAATTAATCTTCTACACCTGCTAATTCCGGGTCGATCATAATACGACCACAGTATTCGCAAACAATAATTTTCTTACGCAACTTGATATCCAATTGCTTCTGAGGCGGGATCTTGTTAAAGCAACCACCGCAAGCGCCACGTTGCACATAAACAACAGCCAAACCGTTACGAGCACCTTTACGGATACGCTTGAAAGCGGTCAACAAACGAGGTTCGATAGCAGCTTCCAGCTTCTTCGCTTTCTCACGAAGTTTCTCCTCATCCTGCTTTGTCTCGGAAATGATCTGCTCCAACTCACTCTTTTTCTGAACCAAGTCAGCCTTACGGCCTTCCAGCTTCTCAGTCAGTTCAGCGATATCTTTTTTCTTAGCGTCTACCGCCTCTCCGAATTCACGAATTTTTTTCTCTGAGAACTCAATTTCCAAACCTTGGAACTCGATCTCCTTAGACAGGTTATCAAACTCCCGATTATTACGCACATTATCTAATTGTGCCTTATAGCGATCTATCAATGTGGTAGATTCCGTGATCTTATGCTTTTGCTCAACAACAGAAGTCTCAAACTCCTTGATCTCCGCTTGATAGTTCTGGAGACGTGTTTCCAGTCCTGCGATCTCGTCCTCCAAGTCTTGAACCTCCAGAGGAAGCTCACCACGAAGGGTCTTGATCTTATCAATTTCAGTCATCATCGTCTGAAGTTGATACAGCGTAGAAAGCTTTTCTTCAACCGTATATTCCTTTTCAGCTGATTGTTTATCTGTAGCCATTCTATAAATATTTTACTGGGTTTGAATTAACATTCGAAAAATGTACCGCAAAGGTAGGGAATTTTTTCGATATTATGTTATAAAATATGTCTTTTGTACAGATTTCCGATTCATAATGACCGATAACCGCCAGTAGAATCTGGTCCTCCACATCGTAAAAATCGTTGTACTTCGCCTCCCCCGTTATAAAGACATCGGCACCATACGCGATAGCGTCCTTGATCAAGAAAGCGCCGCTGCCTCCGCAGATAGCGACCTCTCGGATAGACTTACCCGTAAATGGGGAATGCTTCACGCAACCGACGTTAAACAGGGCCTTGATCCGTAACAAGAAACTTAACTCATCTTCCTCGGCAGGCAACTCTCCCACTACACCGGAACCTGCCTGTTCCCATGTGTTTGATAACGAATAAAAATCAAAAGCCGGCTCCTCATACGGGTGAACGGATAACAGAGCACGGGTCACCGCTGTCTTCTTGAATGCCGGAAGGATCATCTCCATACGCACCTCTTTCTCTACATGCACCTCGCCGATCTCACCACAAAACGGATTGCATCCCGCATTGGCACGGAATGTTCCCTCGCCATGTAAATTATAACTGCAAGCATCATAGTTCCCGATACTTCCCGCACCGGCATTGAACAAGGTATTCCGCATGATCTCGGCATAAGCCTCGGGGACAAACGTCACCAACTTCAACAAAGCGCCTTTTTGGGGGCTCAAGATCCGTACATTTTGCAAGCCGATCAACTCTGCCAAACGGTAATTCACGCCTCCTACGGCATTATCAAGATTGGTATGGGCGGCATAAACCACCAAATCATACTTACACGCCTTCATCATGCAACGCTCGATATAATTGGAGCTTGTCAACGACTTAAACGACTTAAAGGCCAAAGGATGATGAGAGATGATCAGGTTGCATCCCATCTCGATCGCTTCATCGAGCACCTCCTCGGTAACATCTAGGCATAGCAACACACCCGTCGCATGCTGGTTCACGTCGCCAACTTGCACACCCGCATTGTCAAAACCTTCTTGAAGCGGCAGCGGGGCGTAATGCTCTATTTCTCTCAATATATCTTTAACCTTTACCATGCTAAATATCCTTTGATTTATGTTCGGGAGAAAAAGTAATTCCTTTCGGAAGAAAAGAAAATTCCATTCGGATGGAATAAGATTCCCATTCGAATGGAATTTCAGATTGGATTATTTCTTGATATCAACGATCAAATTCAGTTCATCCAACTGGGCTGGATCCAAAACACCCGGAGCATCGAGCATAACATCTCGTCCGGAATTGTTCTTCGGGAAAGCGATACAGTCGCGGATAGAATCCAAACCGGCGAACAAAGACACGAAACGATCCAAGCCATAAGCCAAACCTCCATGAGGAGGCGCTCCGTACTTGAACGCATTCATCAAGAAACCGAATTGCTCTTGCGCTCTTTCTTCGGTGAATCCTAACAGCTTGAACATCTTATCCTGTAATTGGCTGTCGTGGATACGGATAGAACCACCACCCACTTCAACGCCATTGATAACCATATCATACGCATTCGCACGAACAGCGCCCGGATCCGTGTCCAACAACGGTATATCATCCGGATTCGGAGAGGTAAACGGATGGTGCATAGCGTAGAAACGTTGATCGTCCTCGTTCCATTCGAACAGCGGGAAGTCGATTACCCACAAGCAAACGAACTTATCCTTGTCACGAAGACCTAATTGATTACCCATCTCTAAACGCAACTCGCAAAGTTGCTTACGAGTCTTCATCACATCGTCGCCGGAAAGGATCAAAATCAAATCACCCGGCTTAGCGCCGAACGCATTCTTCATTTCTTGAAGAACCTCTTGGCTATAGAATTTATCTACGCTTGATTTTACGTTACCATCCGCTTCCACACGAGCGTAAACCAAACCTTTAGCACCTACCTGCGGACGTTTCACGAATTCAGTCAGCGCATCCAGTTGTTTACGGGTATAGCTTGCGGCACCTTCCGCACAGATACCCCCTATGTAAGCGGCGTTATCGAATACAGAGAAGCCATGGCCTTTCATGATGTCCATCAACTCGACGAACTTCATGCCGAAACGCAAATCCGGTTTATCGCTACCATATTGTTTCATAGCGTCTTGCCAAGTCATACGCATAAACGACTCCTTGAACTCGACACCACGGATTACCTTAAACAAATGTTTCGCCATGCCCTCGAACATATTCAAGACATCCTCTTGCTCCACGAAGCTCATCTCACAGTCGATCTGCGTGAACTCCGGCTGGCGATCCGCACGCAAATCCTCATCACGGAAACATTTTACGATCTGGAAATAACGGTCGAAACCGGAAACCATCAACAATTGCTTCAAGGTCTGCGGAGACTGAGGCAAAGCGTAGAACTGTCCTGGGTTCATACGGGAAGGAACCACGAAGTCACGAGCACCCTCCGGGGTAGAATTTACAAGAACCGGAGTCTCTACCTCCAAGAAACCTTGCTCATCCAAATAGCGGCGAACCTCGAACGCCATTCTATGACGAAGTTCCAGATTCTTACGAACGCAAGCACGACGCAAGTCCAGATAACGATATTTCATACGCAAGTCATCACCGCCATCTGTCTCCTCCTCGATCGTGAACGGAGGGGTAAGCGCAGAGTTCAGAACATTTAATTCAGAAACGATCAACTCAATATCACCTGTCGGGATATGCGCATTCTTGCTGGAACGTTCACGAACCGTACCCGTAACCTGAATCACGAATTCACGGCCCAGTTTATTCGCCTTTTCGCAAAGAGCTGCATCAACCTCTTGATTAAATACCAACTGAGTAATACCATAACGGTCGCGGATATCGACAAATGTCATTCCTCCCATTTTGCGGGTTTTCTGCACCCAACCGGCCAGTGTAACCACCAGACCTTCATCCGCAAGGCGCAAGTCGCCACAAGTTCTTGTTCTATACATCTTTATTATTTAATTTGCTAGATTTACCAATCTTTATACCTCGGTTTATTACAAACCGCAACCGCAAAGATAATACTATAAATCTTAATAATTATTCTTTTGAGCAAATTAAAATACGTTTTACCCTCTGCTGCCCAAGCTGTCCGTATCGGGATTAATCTCTTTCACAGCCTCCTTTACATCCTTGGCCGTTATTTTCTTCTCATTTTTAACAGCGATTTGCTCTACGGGATACTTTTCCTCCATCTCCTCCAATTTAGAGTCTACGGATGTTTTTGAATCATTTGTTTTCATATTCTTCATTTTATTAACGTAATAATAGATATTAAACAGGCAAGCATTACCAATGGTTCATGCCTTATAATAAAAAGAGATAAAAGAGTGTATACTTAAAATTATAAAAATCCGCACAAATCGTATCAATATAGAGCCTTTTAATACAGGATTTATCACTTAGTAATCTTTTCAAAAAATAAAAAAATAACGGGATATATCAAAAACTTTAAATCATACTATCCTGTTGATTATATCAAACGTATAAACTTTATCAAGTCAAATATGAATACTAGAAATTACATATATTTATTCACATCTTTATGGCTATGTATATCTTGCATAAAAGAAGATATAAAACCTTGTCCTCCTTTACATATAAATATAGAGGTAAAAGACAAGAACTATTTTAACATAAATAACATAGAGCTTGAAGAACACAAAGGTAAGAATCTGCCGTTTAAAGAATATATACCGACACTTCATTATACATTATACGACTTTAATACGGGAAATATAGTTGAACAAAAGAATGTATTTAACGTAAGTGGTGATGAAAAGACATTTCAAATCACGTTTCCTGAAAATATGCCGTTAGGTAAATATGTATTTACGGTATGGGGAGGTTTAGCCGATGAGACTGCTTTAAAAGATGATCCAGAGAAAGCGACATTACATGTAGGGAACAAGGAGGGTGACGATCTTTACCTATCGAATGATACACTTATATATAACGTTGATAATTATCATTATACAATAAATATGGAACGTACAAAAGGTAAGCTAATCGTACAGTTAGTAAACTTGCCGCGTGCGATCGTTCATTCAGAGAACTCAATAGACAGTCTTTTCAAACGAGTAGACCGTCACTTTAATTATTCAGAATCTACATCCGTCTATAAACAATCTGACTGGAAAACGGCGTCCGAAACTGTCATTAAAACAATGCTGGCACCATCCGGAAAAGATCAATATTCGCTGTTAAGGCTAAACTTCTACGCTACCGCTCAACACGATCTTCCAGCCCTCACACCCAAAGGTATAAATATCGCTATGAGAAGGAATGAACTGACAGTACTAAAATACGTGTATGATGATAGCGGAGATTTCAGGATTTACATGTTGGTAAACGACAGCTGGGAACAACAACACGGTCTCGTGATCAACTAAACAAATCTGTAATTAACAATTAATGTTTCACTTTAATTTTCAAAACGATGAAGAAGTTTTTATGTTTAGCAGCGACAGGCATGTTCTTGTTCTCTGCATGTAGTAATGATGGTGATCCAAAGGATGATCCGAGCCAAGGTTCTCCGGTAGGGCAAGAACTAGTACTCCGCGTAGCTAATACCGGTGATGGGCTGACGACAAAGGCTGGACGTCCGCTATATAGCTCGGAGGCCGCACAAACAATCGACAAAGTAAAGGTGGCTATATTCTCTCTAGGGGCAAGTGATGCTATCACAGGTTGTGTCTATGATAAGGAATATGCTCAGTGGAGCGATGCCTCCTCTCCTTCCGGAATCATATATAACGGCTCAACCTATGATGGTTCGGCGGATCATGGCCGCTATGCGACATTAAACCTCAAAACCGAGATCACAAGCGGAGCTAATACCGGTTTAGACCCCGGGAGTTATTTAGTATATGCGGTGGGTTATACCTCCTCCGGATCAAACTATACACACGCCCCGGCTCTTACTGACATTGCCAAAGGTTGGTCTGGCGCAAGCACATTCAATCATGTTACGAGTACAACCGCAGGAGAGGGTGAAGAGATCTTTGCCGGATCTATCCAAAAGATTACCGTTGATAACAATCGAAATTTTGCGTTAACAGCGAATGTCGCTAACAACGTGCTTTATCTACATCGCCAAGTTGCCGGCGTATTTGGATATTTCAAGAATATTCCCGCCAAGGTAGACAATAAAGACGCCGTTAAACTACGTTTGGTTTCCTCTGGTAAAAACACTCAATTGGATATGACAAATTTCAACAGTAGCTTCAGAAAAACAGGAGGCGCTAATGTAAAATATGTCGTAAACGGTAAAACTCCAGCAACAGCAACAGCTAAATTCCATAATTCCACGGGTGCCAATGACGCCGCTGTCCTCTATGAAATTAATTTAAGCGACTGGTTTAAAGGAACACCGATGGATGTTAATGACGATGGCTTGTTAAATGATCAAGACGCAGGAACAGAGATATCTCCGACTTGGGTAATACCGGCAGCCATGAGTGCAGATTTCAATGCCAAAAAGGGAACCGTCTTCGCTAGCAATTTCGTTATACCATTTGCGAATCAAAACAAGAATACATTAGAATTACAATTATTAGATAATAGCAATACGATCATAAAATATTGGACCGTAAACTTAGCGGCCACTCAATCTAATGTGGTACAAATAGACAATAGTACCATCCCGAATGAGTCAACCTCCAGTTATAGTTTAGTACGTAATCATCTATATTCTATCGGAGAAAAAACGATAGCCAAACCAAGCAATCCTGAAACTCCCGGTAGTGGAGAGGTAGAGGAACCTGAAGATCTTTTCAAAGGTCAAATCATTACTCTTCGTGTAAATGATAACTGGGAGTTAATCCACAAACTAGTTGTTGAATAGAAAGAGTACAAACTTAATAAAATAGACGAAGCGGCATAAAAGCCGCTTCGCACTATTCCTTTTGCAATACAAGACATATATCCGGCATTACCAGAGTTTAAATAGATCATGAGAAAATATATACCTATAATAATCCTGCTCGTTTTATCAGCGTTCAACGTACGAATGGCCGAAGGATTAGCCCGTAAAGCATTAGTGGCTCCCGATTGTATGATAAACAATTTAATAAACGTAGCGAAAGTAGCTTCCGGCGTGACAAATATGGATTATTTGCTGGATGAGAACTTAAACAATTACGCAACATTTAGTGGTGTAACCGGAGTCGATGTAGCCGTAGGACCCGTCGTACGAATCAAGGACCTTAAAAACGTATACCCCGCCGGTACTACAGCCGGTTTCTGTATCCAAGCAGGAGGAAATAGTAGTATCCTATCTTTAGATGTATTGAAAGGTATAGGTATTATGCTCTATAAAGGAGGGGTCTTACAAGAAACAATTCTAGTTAAAGAAGGACAAAACACCAGCGCTCTCAGCCTTCACTTGATACAACTACCGGGGCAACAGGAGGCCGTATCCTATCTTACCGTTACGTCCACCAAAGATTTTGACGAAGTCGGACTTATCAATACCGGAGTAGGTGTAGCCGCTCTCGGCGAGTTAAAGATCAGATACGCTTTCGTGGGGGATGCCGTAGAAAAGACTTTAACTACCAATAACTCGATACCAGGATTGAGCGCAAGTGGATCTGCGCTAAGCACCACCAACACTGCCAATCTAATCAACCCGATCTTAACAGATGCCGCTACAGTTAGCGCACTCATCGGAACAGCTTATGTTGAATTAGCATGGACCAACGACAACCCTGCAGGAACGGAAGTTGGTTTCAAATACAAAGATGCGGGTATATTAAATATAAGTTTATTAGCTACTACAAAGTTAACACTCACGGATAGCAAAGGAAATACATCCACGACAACCCTTGATCCTTCGGTTCTGGGATTAGGAGTTCTTTCTCAAGGATTAGTTCAAGTATCCATCGTTGCAGGTCAAGCTTTCAACAGAGTCAGGTTATCTTTTACCAGTGTGGTAAACACAAGCGTTAAATCCGTCTACTATGGTTACACCTATGATCCTTTAACAGCTCCCCATCATCATGATTTAGGTCTAACCGTTAATACGACGATATGCTCCGACCAAACCACTTACCAACTTACAGGAAATAGCGATATCACGAAGTGGGAAGTCGTAAGCCAACCCACGGGAGAGAACGTAGCAGTCTCATCCACCGGAAAAGTTACAAATATGACTGCCGGAGTAACCGGAGACTACGTATTCCGGGCGACCGCCTCAGATGGTGATAGCGGATTAGTGACAATTACAAAAGGCATACAGACAACCGTCTCAAGCGGATGTAACCAACCCGTGACCGATGTATCTCTATCTACAAAAATTAACGAATCAAGCGGAAGTTTGATCTCTCTAAGCAATATAAGCCATAAAGAGAATATTATTGATGCCAGCATGAGTACCTACGCCGAATATACCGGAGGCCTAAATCTTGTGGATAACTTGCAGATTATAGGTGTAAAGAAAAATAGCGGGACATTCAGTGATGGCACGTCGAAAAGAGTCGGATTCGTTGTAGAGACCAGTTCCACTTTATTGAGCGCCAACCTTCTCCAATTTTTCCAGATAAGAGTATATAATAACCAGACTAAAACCTACGAGAAAGTAATAGATAATTCAAATGTGATATCGGCAGGCGTAATCGGAAGCGATGGATCGCTAAAAGTCCGTTATAGCATTACAGTGCCTGCGGATAAGAGTTTCAACGAAATAACTTTATGGAAAAGCGGTGTGCTTTCTACCAACCTTTCTACCTTGCGCATTTATGGCGTATTCGTAGAACCGGCCAACTTAAATTGCTACGATAATCCGATAGGTTGTAGCACGACTATGATATCAACCGATAAGACTGGGGCAAGTATCAACTACGCCTACACAGGGATCAATGCTCTTGCGAGTGTTGGCGGTACGATACTGAACCTTGCGAACCTAATTGATAACGATCCTACCACCTATACCTCCATCGGTGGAATCGGAGTTGCGTCATCCGTTAACATAGCCGTGAAAGTCGGAGGCGTACTCAACGCCACTCATAATATTGGATTGATCATCGACAAGGCCACATATTTAGCTGGAGTATCTGTAGGAAGTTGGATGACTCTATCTACCTATTATAAAGGTACCGCTACCGGTGAAGTACTTACAAACTGGAGCGTACTGGGATTAGATGCTATCGGCTATGGAGATAAGGAGTATCTAACCATGCGCCCGCATGCTCAATTCGACGAGGTACGGATCACAGTTAACGGAGCCGTAGATCTCTTGAACAATATGAAACTATACGGCCTGTTCTTCCGTAATGATATCGATGGAGACGGTATACCTGATTGTATCGATGAGATATCATGCCCCAACGATCAGACAGATCTTGTGAACGTGAATATCAGTCCGATCTGCCAAAGCAGTAGCATTACAGTCACTGGCAAAGGTATTATGGGCAATAGCTATACACTATCTTGTACACCCTTAGGCATAAACGGGGCCAGCTATTCAATCACCGCTAGCGACGGTACTTTTAGCTGGGTGGTCGGTCCGATATCCGTGGCTGGGCAATTCAACCTTATTGTTCAAGACAAGAAAGGCAAGATCGTCTCCAATCCATTTTTCGAGGTACATCCTTTAAATACCACTTGGAAAGTCAGTCCGGAAAACTCCAATTGGAATAACTGGAACAACTGGACGAATGGCTCTCCATGGACTTGTACCAATGTTACGATCCCCGCTAACTGTAACATCTACCCGACCCTTACCAGTGTAGAGCAAAACGGATGCAATAACATTTACTTCGAATCAGGGGGTGAAGTTACAAACACCCATTTATTGATCTATCAAAAGGCATGGGTAGACCTTACTTTAACGCCGGAACGTTATTATATGCTATCTGCTCCCTTAAAAAGTATGGTCACCGGAGATATGTTTATCCCCGTAGTGGGAAATCCATCTCCATTCACCTCGCTCAACGCAAGTAATACCTCGCAAAACCGATTCAATCCTCGTATCTACCAACGTCTATGGGCGAGCGACGCAAAGGGACAAACACTGAACAACGGACAAGTAACGGTCACACCCACAGAAACCCAATGGACACAGCCATTCAATGCGCTGGCGCAAGTCTATGAAATGGGAAAAGGCTTCTCTTTGAAAGCCGAGCAAGGATCGGCAAGCCTCCCGCTCACCTTCCGTTTTCCCAAAGAGCATACTGAATATGAATACGTAAATACCAGCAATCAAGGAACGGGAATCAAAGAGACTATTACCCGCTCAAGTATAGGACGTTTCATTTACGAGAATAGTACCCAAGGCGTCTCTTTCCCGATCTCAGTTACGTTGACCAATAAGCAGGCTGGTACTTATTTCTTGGCTGGCAATATGTTCATGTCTCATCTGGATATCTCGGAATTCATGAATCAAAACCCTGCCGTAAAGTCCGTACAAGTATATGATGGAAATAGTAATAACTCCAATATTAATGCCAACGGACAATTATTGAATAACGGAGCAGGTTACACCCGGATAGCGCCTATGCAATCTTTCTTTATCTCCGTAGCATCGGCGGCTACTAGCCAGACCATCAAATATACAGAGTCTATGTTAGTATCCGCACCCGGACCGGACAATAAATTGAAAAGCGCAGACTCCTCTATCCAAGAGGATCCATCCGCTCTTTATCTGACTGCCACCACAAGCCAAGCGGTAAGCAATGCATTGCTACGGTTCAATCCGGCCTCTGATAATAAATATGTCGCGGGAGAAGATGCAGAGCTCCTTATTGATAACGAAATACGCCCAGCGATTGCCATTTTTAGCGTGGCAAACGGAAAAGCGTTGGATATCCAACAGCTTCAGAACGCCACGGAGATACAGCTCGGTTTCTACTTACGCATTCCCGCTGAAGTAAGTTTATCCGTACGCAAAGCTTTAGGAGGAGAGTGGACCGGTTGGAGTTTGTTCGATGTGGAGAAGAACAAACGGTACTCACTGGATAATCCGGATATAAAAATAGATCTAGGTACTCTCTCCACCAACATTGGACGTTTCTATCTGACAAATGGTACGGTCACAGCCAACGAAAGCGATATATCCACCGAGAACAAGGTCTATTGCTATCGGGAAGGAACCAACCAAGTAATCATACGTTCCACAGCCGTCGTAATGACTCGCTGCGAGATTTACACCGTCAAGGGTCAACTAATAGACTCGGTTTCTTATCCGGCAGACGAATATCAGCTTCGTCTATCCCCGGGAATCAACCTAATCAAGGTATATATCCAAGACGAAACACCCCAAATTCTAAAACTTTCAAACTATTAAAGAAATGAAGAAAGCTATCGATATAAGCACATCGCCATACACAAAGTTATGCCGACTAATCAGTTCCCTATTACTACTCTCTTGGGTAGGATGCAGTAACGAGGATCTACCGGACCCGTCAGTTCCGGGGAGCAACAAAGAGCCGGTCGTACTTATCTTCAATGCCTTTCCGGCATTGATGACCCGCACCGTATTGACCAGTCCCGACAATTTGCAACATGTCCGGCAAGTTCAGCTTTATATTTTCGATGGGGCTACAGACAACGCTCGCTGCGTAGCCTCCGAGAATATAAACTGGCAATATGCGACTGGAGCGGATAATGGCCTCTCCACCAAAGAGCAGACCTATAAAGTTGTATACGAGGGCTTCCAAGCATCGAAAGTATATACATTCTTGGCAATCGGCTTAGACGACACCTCCGGGGCGACTTACGGCTTGCCCAATGCGATTCAAGCCAATCCTACCTCAGGTACCTTATTAAAGGATGCCAACGCTTTACTAGCGGCGGGAAAAGGTCGTACGGATATCGCCGGTTCTGAGCTTTTCGCCGGTTTCTCCCGGTTAACCACAAATATCTTGAACGGAGGTACTGGACACGTAGATCTATACCGTCGTGTAGCTGGTGTTATCGGTTATTTCAAGAACATCCCCACTCAAATAGGGGGCGTAGACGTAAGCGCCTTACATATCGAATTATATACGATACAGAACAAAAGCGTCCCTTTGATCAAACGAGATTCAAATGATTATATCATGGGGCCGATGAGTTCCGATCCGAACGATAAGATTATCGTAAATATACCCAAGAGTGCGTTTGTAACTGGTGGAACCACGATTAAAGGTTCTTATATTCTCCCTATACCCGCCCCCGTTCCCACGGATAAAGATTACACATTGCAAGTCGTACTAGTAGACGCGAGCGGGACACCTTTATATACTCATAAAGTAAGGTTATCCCCCGACGGCGAAGTATCCGAGACCAATGGCGGTACAGGAATCATCGTTCCAACAAATGACCCTTACCGCTTTCCAATCCTAACAAATCACTTTTATAGTATTGGAACGCAAGCTAGTCCGATAGATCTCAATTCTATACATTAATTTCTCCATAAATTCACGAACATAGAACAAATAACCCACGAAAATACTACCTTTGTCCACTGTTAATTGAGTAAACCCTATTTAGAGTAAAAAACATTACCATGAAGAGATTTTGGAGTATTCCACTTATGCTCATGCTATTCGCATGCCAAACTCCCAAAGAGAGTAGAGAGGAATTATCGCTTGCCGGTTGCTGGGAATTACGATTGGATTCAACAGATGTCACCGAGCAAGTTCAATTACCGGGTACCACGGACACCAACCAAAAAGGATACCCTAACAATGACAAGGAGGAGACAACTCATTTGTCTAGGCCCTTCCGCTATCAAGGTAAGGCTTGGTATCAGAAAGAGATCACGATTCCAGAGAATTGGGAAGGCAAGAGCATTTGGTTAATCTTGGAGCGAACAAAACCGACCCAAATATGGGTAGATAGCATATATGTCGGTTCATCCGACCATATTTCCACCCCTCAAGAATACGATCTGTCCGCATATCTCCGGGCTGGGAAGCATCACTTGACCATTCTAGTCGATAACGGTTTGAGCGTACCGCCCCAATTATTGGACAATTCACACGCTTATACGGAATCCACGCAGACAAACTGGAACGGTATTATCGGAGACCTGAAATTGGAAGCCCGTCCACAATTCCATATCCGCCGGATACAAGTATATCCACATGCGGATCAAAAAACGGTGGACGTAAAAATAAAGCTTTCAAATCCATTCGAGCAAATGATAGCAGCCGCCGTTCAAATAGAGATGGAGGCTTTCAACACAGGCTTAGAGCACCATATCCAATTCAATAAGAATATCGTAGTTCAACAAGACGAGATCGTATTCCAAATACCGATGGGTGATGACGCCTTGGAATGGAGCGAGTTCTCCCCTACCTTGTATCGCTTGACCGCGAACATCCAAGGAGAGAATATCCAAGATAGCCAAAGTACTACTTTCGGGTTAAGAGATTTCAAAGCAGAAGGAACACAATTCAACATCAACGGATTGACCACCTTCCTTCGTGGAAAACACGATGCTTGCGTATTCCCGCTTACAGGCCATGTACCGATGGATACCGCAGCATGGAGACGCTATTTCCGCATCGCCAAGGAATACGGTATCAATCACTGCCGTTTCCATTCATGGTGTCCTCCTAAAGCTTGTTTCGAGGCGGCCGATATCGAAGGTTTTTACCTCCAACCGGAACTACCTTTCTGGGGAAAGATGGAAAAGGGCGATACCACTTTGATCCATTTCCTCACCAAAGAAGGATTACAAATACAGGAGGCTTACGGGAATCACGCCTCTTTCGTCATGATGGCGATCGGCAACGAGCTTTCCGGGGATCAAGACGCGATGGTGGACATGATCGCCCGTTTCCGTAGTGAGGACGGACGGCATTTATACGCATCTGGATCGAATGACTATCTAGGCTTCAACGGCCCTGCGGCGGGTGACGATTACTTCACGACCTGTCGAGTCCCCGGCGCTAACGTATTCAGCAACCATACCCGGGGTTCCTTCTCTTTCGCAGATGCGGAGGATGGCGGTTATATCAACCATACCTATCCAAACTCGGTCATGAATTTCGAATCCGCTATCGAACAATGTTCATTGCCTATCATCGGACACGAGACCGGCCAATTCCAATGTTATCCGAATTATGAGGAAATCAAGAAATATACCGGGGCACTAAAACCTTGGAATCTGGAGATATTCCGCAAACGGCTGGGCGAGTCCGGTATGGCCGGACAAGCGGATGATTTCTTCAAGGCTTCCGGTAAATGGATGGCGCAACTTTACCGGGCCGAGATGGAAATGGCGTTCCGTACTCCGGGAATGGCCGGCTTCCAATTACTGGATTTACAGGATTATCCGGGACAGGGCACGGCGTTAGTCGGTATCTTGGACGCTTTTATGGATAATAAGGGCTTGATAACCGCCGAGGAATGGAAAGAGTCTTGCGATGATGTCGTATTATTGGCTCTCCTGCCTAAATTCTGTTACTCCGGGAATGAGGCGCTCAAAGGCTCCATCAAGGTAGCGAACTATACACCTACCGCTTTAAAAGGGAAACATCTAACTTGGACCTTGACGAATGGTCAAGATCAAGTAATCGCCCAAAACAACATACCGCTGCAAATCAATCAAGGGACGTTGGCCGAGGTAGGCCCATTAAATATCGCTTTACCTGCCATTCAAGAGGCTGAGACCTATACTTTACGGCTGGCGATCGAGGGCACGGAGTATCACAATCATTATCCGTTATGGATTTATCCGAAACATAATAACGTGCAAATCCCTACGGATATCAATGTTATTAAGAAATGGGATAAACAGGCCGAGAACTTATTGGCGAACGGGGCGAAAGTATTGTGGTTCCCGGATGCCAAGACTTACAAGAACGTGACGGTAGACGGATTATTCCAGACCGATTACTGGAATTACCGGATGTTTAAGTCCATCTGCGAATGGGTAAAGAAACCGATCTCTCCGGGTACCCTCGGATTATTAATGAATCCCTCTCATCCAGCTTTCACTCATTTCCCGACGGATTTCCATACAAACTGGCAATGGTTCACGATGATAAAGAATAGCCATCCGTTGATACTGGACCAGCTTCCGGATAATTACAGGCCAATCGTACAAGTGATCGATAACGTGGAGCGTAATCATAAATTAGGGATGATCCAAGAATTCAATGTCGGCTCGGGTAAGTTATTAATCTGTATGACAGACTTGGAAACCCAACAAGAATACCCGGAAGCCCGCCAATTATACCATAGCTTATTAAGTTATATAGATTCCTCCGAGTTCTCGCCTCAGATGACATTAACGCCCGCTCAATTGATCGAGTTATTCACGCATCAAGTCGGAGATTCGAAGATTAAGGAATTAGGGAATATCTCGTATGACGAGTAAGCGAGAATAGATATCCGTATAAGTCCCCACCGTAGAACGGGCGTTGGGAGCGGGCTTCCGCTGGTCTATCACGATAGCGACCGGCAGATTCCCGATCCGGTCTACACGCGGACGGCCATATTTGGGCAGGTATTGCTGCACGAAACTGGGGAACGTCTCATTCAACTCCCGGCGTGAACTGGCGGCGATGGTATCCAATACCAACGAAGACTTTCCGGAACCCGAGACCCCGGTGAATATAGTGATTTGCTTCTTCGGAATATCCAGAGAGATATGTTTCAAGTTATTCTCATAAGCTCCCTCGATCTTGATATATTCTTGATTTGACATAACCAATGACTTTAATGAACGAATGACAAATATACGATCTAATCCTGTCTTTTTAATAGATATAAGGCGTATCTTGTAACACAACCTTTTGAGAGAGATTGCCAAGTAGAGGAAAGAGGATAGCTATATATGGCGCTTTTTACTCAAAAAGGCCGCTTTTTATACACGATAGGTCATGAAAGCCTACGCAACTAGTCGTGTTAGGCAACGCCAATAGTCACGTTGGGCATCGAAAGCAGTCATGAATAGGGTTATGAACTGTCATGAATAGGCATCATAACCCTATCATTTCCCCATCGTAACCCTATGAGATAGCCCAAACAACCCATAAGATATGAATTACGATGAACTAATTTCGCTAGAATGAAAGGCTGTTTTTGACATCTATCTATTTAACAGACGATTACTGATTTTTTCTTGCGTATTTAGGAGCGAGCCGTACTTTGTCCCGGGAAAATCGATTCTCCGGGACTTAACTTTACAATTTGTCAATTTGATTATTCTGTCGAAAGACACCATCTTATTAAGGCATTTAATTCGTCGCATGGAAAGGAGCCTTGAATTCCGGACGGAGCGTACAGGTATCTTCCAATGGGAAATCCCGAGGGGCCTCTTGCGTCACTTCCCCGGTAGCTGCCCATTCAGCCCCTCTTAGTAAGGTTACCTGAAAACCCGTACACTCCATCGAGTAAATCATATTCGGGTCATTGCCGCAATGCCCCAACAGATCGACAAAGACACGCCCCTTCCCCCATTTCACCGTCCACATCAACGGTTCATGGCGTCCACGCTCATAAGCGGTAGCCAATATCTCCACATTCCGTACCGGACCACGCAAGCGGGTATAAATCTCGTCCTTAAAATGTTTCCATCTTATAGGCAGACCTTTCAAAATAGGGTGCTCCGGCGCACGATGCTCTAGGATCGTCTCATGCTGCAAGCCATGATAACCCGCATAACCGGGTGTATAATCGTATACATATTTGCCCTCTTTCCAATACAGGTAAGGACCGTCTTTCTCGTTTCGCCCCTCCCAAGCTCCCATTCCGATTATCTCGTTGTACGCTTTCCAACCGGCCATAGGTACTACGGAGGAATGGATAATCACGACCCCACCACCATCCGCTACATAGCTCTCGAAAGCTTTTTGGACAGGCTTGGGCCAGACTTCACCTCCGTAATTAACAACGACCAAGTTATATTTAGCGAAATCGGGCTTAAAGATATTTATATCTCCTCCGAAATCCGGGGTAAAGACGAAATCCACCTTAAACATTCCACTGTTCTCTAAGATCTGCTTCATGGCCTCGCAAGCACCTCGCCAATAATGACTGCCATCTTGCCCGGCGATCATCATCGTTTTTATCACCTTTTTCTGGGCGTAAGAGGTTGAGGCTGATAAGGCGCAACAGATAAGCGCTATAAAATAGATATACTTTCTCATGGTTGTTGGGGGTTAAATTTTTCACTCTCGGGGCTCCATTCGATACGGTCGTAGCAACGGGTGGTTCGCAAATTATATCCTCGCTCATCAACCGTAAACTTCCCATCCTTGAAATAATCGATATATAACTCGGAGATCCCGTCATTATTGCGATCCTCCACCGTAAGCGTATATTTATCTGTCACATAGATCTCATCCGATATATATTGGATCTCTCTCGTATAATTATCCACGATCACGTAATAAAACTTAAACAGGTCGAAAGTAGGGTAATGCCCATTATCCCGCCCGAAAAGCATGACCTCTTCCATAGCGGCATCATCATCCATATTCGCTAAAACGGATTGTTGAAACCAAAAGCCGTCTTTTTGCGCTTGCGGAGGAATCCGGTCCCAACCCTCTTGATGGGCTGTCACCCGGAATTGGGCATGGGCACCCATACAAACAAAAAGCAGGAGAACCCAATAAATCAATTGTCTTATCATGTCTATCATTTTTAATTATTATTCATATTTATAAGGCACAAATGTAATGATATGTCTCTTATTGATTATATTTGTCTTGTATTAAATTCACCTTTAGTCTAAATATATTATGAGCGATCAACCAATAGATTTTACGCAACGTAACATAGCCATCGACATCCTCCGGGCCGTCACGATATGCGTGATGATCTTCGAAAGCGTACATCAAATTAAAAATTTAAACATTAAAACATATCACTATATGAAAAAGATTATCGGACTATTCTTGCTTATATGGGCTATAGGTTCGGCCCAAGTTTCCGCCCAATCAGAGACAAACCGTTTAGATAGTATCATGCCCGTACGAGGCTTGGCCATCGCCGCTCCATCCGCGCAGAAGTTGGATCTATTCTTGAAGTTCGTCCTAGAGGAACTGGCTCCCAGTCATTTCAACTTGTTGATTCTACGGGTAGACTGGAATTATGCCTATGAGTCCCATCCAGAACTGAGGGATCCGACCCCACTCACACGAGAGGATGTGAAAAAGATCGTAAAGGTTTGCCGGGATAACGGAATACGTATCGCTCCCCAGATCAATCTCTTGGGGCATCAATCATGGGCTGAGACTACCTACGCTTTATTACGTGAGTATCCGGAGTTCGACGAGACGCCACACGTGGATACCAAGAACTATACGGGTTGGCCCAACTCAGACGGGCTTTATTGTAAAAGTTACTGCCCACTTCATCCGGAAGTACATAAAATCGTATTCGCTTTAGTAGACGAGTTGACGGATGTTTTCGAGACTCAATTATTCCATGCAGGGATGGACGAGGTCTTTTATATCGGACATGATAGTTGCGCCCGTTGTGGCGGACATGACAAGGCTGAGTTATATGCCGGTGAGGTCACTAAAATACAAAACCACTTAGCCTCACAAGGCAAACGATTGATGATATGGGGAGACCGCCTGATCGATGGCAAGACTACCGGGATCGGCGCTTGGGAAGCTAGCATGAACAATACCTACCGTGCGATCGACTTGATCCCGAAAGATGTTTTTATCTGCGACTGGCATTATGAGCGTGCCGAGCAAACCGCTGTTTACTTTGCCATGAAAGGCTTCGACGTTGCTACATGCCCTTGGCGTAAACCTCAGATAGCGCTTCAACAGGTAGATGATATGATCCATTTCCGCCAGCATTCAAATCCGGAAATGTCTCGCCATTTCCAAGGAATTATCGAGACAGTCTGGTCCGGTGCAGACAGTTTCCTCGAGGCCTATTATAACCCGACAACCTATAAGCAAGAGGTCTCGGACGCTGTCACGGTCAAGAAACTAATCGAGAAATATAAGGCCTTGGAGAATCGGTGAATGTAATTTAGGTCATAATTCCTGTAATCCATCTACAAAAGTTTCTCTGGATTTCATCGATCTTTGCCGTTGCAATCGAAAAGGGATAAACAAACCAAGAAGTAGAACTTATTAAAATAGCAATTATGACACTAAACGAATTCTTGAAGTACGTAGAAACAGGAAAGCCTCTTAAAGGAGACGAGGTCCATCAGTTTATGAACGAGATGAGCGATGAGGCCAGACGCATGACATTCGAGTTAAACGGCTCATATCACGATCCCGAGGAAATCCGTGAGCTGTTATCCCGCTTGTTTAATAAGCCGGTCGATCCGTCTTTTCGTGTATTCCCCCCGTTCTATACGGATTTTGGGAAGAATATCACGGTAGGCAAGAACGTTTTCATCAACGCTTGCTGTCATTTTCAAGATCATGGCGGGGTGACACTGGACGACGGTTGCCAGATCGGGCATAACGTGGTCTTTGCCACCCTCAACCACGGCTTCGCCCCCGAAGACCGGAGCACTACCTACCCTGCCCCGATCGTTTTGAAAAAGAATGTCTGGGTAGGCTCGAACGCAACGATCCTGTCCGGCGTAACCATTGGCGAGAACGCTATAGTCGGAGCCGGCTCGGTAGTTACTAAAGATGTACCGGACAATGCCATCGTGGGAGGTGTTCCCGCCAAGGTCATAAAATACATCCAATAACCCGTAACACCGATTACGACATCTGGGATTTCCGATATTCATTCGGGGTACACCCCACGGTCTTCTTGAATATGCGGCTGAAGTGCTGGGAGTATTGGAATCCTAGGTCGTAAGCGATTTGGCTGACGGTCTTGTTTGTCCCTAATATCCATTCTTTCGCTAAGGAAATAATCCGGTCTTGTATATTTTCTTGGGCAGTTTTCCCTGTCTCTTTCTTGATCAGATCACCGAAATAGTTCGGGGACAAACAAATCTTCTCGGCGAAATACCGTACAGTAGGTAGCCCCTCCTGTCTTAACAGATCGCTTTGCAGGTATTCATCCAGTAATCGTTCGAACCTCACCAACACATCCTTATTCGTCTCCGCACGGGTCGTAAACTGACGGTCATAAAAACGCAGGCAATAATCGAGCAGCAACTCGATATTCATCGCGATCAGCCGTTTGCTATGCTTGTCGATGGAGTGCTCCAACTCGATCTGGATTTTCCTCAGGCAATCCACGAAGATCCCCTTCTCTTCCTCAGAGAGATGTAACGCCTCGTTTGATTCATAGGAGAAGAAAGAATAACGCTTGATGTCCCGTCCCAAAGCCGTACCACGGATCAAGTCCGGATGGAAAAGCAACCCATGCGCCAAAGGCCGGGTCCCATCCTTAAGCTCAATACCCGTCACCTGCCCGGGAGCGAATCCTACTACGGTTCCTTCTTGATAATCATAATATTGCCTCCCATACCGAATATCCCCGCATTTCGTATCTTTCAGGAAAAGTCCGTATATACCATAATTAACCCGGAAATTAGTAGGCCATGTCTCGGACTTGGATAAATCTACCACGCTCACCAAGGGGTGCAACGTCTCCAAGCCAAACATCTTGTTGTATTGATCAACGGTATCGATCTTTATTAGATTCTCCATAAGGCTATCTGTTTTATTGGTCTCAAAGATAAACATTCCAAATATAACAACCTCATGCCATCAGGCAAAATCCATAGAACCGGATGATATCGTATTAAAATATGTATTAAAGGAAAATTTAAAAAGAGGAAGGAGAAATAAAAAGCGGTCTGGACGGGACTCGAACCCGCGACCCCATGCGTGACAGGCATGTATTCTAACCAGCTGAACTACCAGACCAAAATGTTATTCTTTATCGCTATTCCGTTGAATTGCGGTGCAAAGATAGGTGGATTTTTTGAATTAGCAATAGTTTAGGATGAAAAAATTAGAACAAATCGATAAATTTCATACTTTTGTCCCCCATATATAATTAACACTAGCATGAAAAATACTCCTGTAGACTATCAGACAGCCAGACGGATTATCGATGGCTTTGGACTTCCCGATTTTGGGAAAGCGACTATCCGGGAGGTAGTTGCCATATCCACGCAATTGGAACAAGAAACGGGAACCGAGTTCATCCATATGGAAATGGGCGTACCGGGCTTGAAAGCCGCCCAAGTAGGTGTAGACGCTGAGATCGAAGCCCTTCGTAGCGGTATAGCGTCCATCTACCCGAACATCAACGGAACTCCCGAAGTGAAAAAGCAAGCTTCCCGCTTTATCAAGGCGTTTATAAATATAGATATAGACCCGGAGTGTTGCGTACCCGTAACCGGTTCCATGCAGGGCACATACGCCTCTTTCCTTACGGCCGGACAATGTACGCCGGGAAAAGACACCATCTTGTTTATCGACCCCGGATTCCCCGTGCAGAAACAGCAAATAGCCGTTATGGGCTATAAATATGAGTCGTTCGACGTATACGAATACCGTGGCGAGCGATTGCGTGAGGCCTTGGAAGCGCATCTTTCCAAAGGCAACATTGCCGCGATGATCTATTCCAACCCGAACAATCCGGCTTGGTTCTGCCTCACCGATGAGGAGTTGAAGATCATCGGCGATATGGCCAACAAATACGACGTGATTGTCATAGAAGATCTCGCCTATTTTGCCATGGATTTCCGCAAGGACCTCGGATGTCCTTTCGAGCCTCCTTACCAAGCGAGCGTAGCCCGTTATACCGATAATTATATCATGCAGATATCCGGTTCCAAAGCGTTCAGCTATGCCGGACAGCGTATCGGCGTGACAGCGATCTCCAATAAACTTTACCATCGCTCCTATCCGGGATTGACTCAGCGTTATGGAGGCGGTACGTTCGGTACGGTATATATCCACCGTGTCTTATACGCCCTATCTTCCGGAACCAGCCACTCGGCCCAATTCGCCTTAGCCGCCATGTTCAAGGCCGCCGCGGACGGTACGTTTGACTTTGTCTCGCAAGTGAAAGAATACGGACGTCGTGCGGAGAAACTAAAGAAGATTTTTACGGATCATGGTTTCACAATCGTTTATGATCACGATCTGGACCAACCGATAGCCGACGGTTTCTATTTCACGATCGGTTACCCGGGAATGACCGGCGGACAATTGATGGAAGAGCTGGTTTATTACGGAGTAAGCGCCATATCATTAAGTACCACAGGCAGTAACCAACAAGGACTACGGGCTTGTACCTCTTTCATAAAAGATCACCAATATGATTTGCTGGACGAAAGACTGAGATTATTCGAGGAAAATCATCAAGCATAAATTAACAATAAGCCCGGTCGGTTCACGTTTATTAACTTGAATCCCGGGCTTTTCATTTGCTTCTTATTAAAAAACGCCTTATATTGTCGGTGAATTAGTAACAACCTAACATTCACGATCATGGCATCTTATAAAAATATATTTAAAATAACACATAACGATGTCCTTCCTATTCAAGGAAGTATTCTGATTGCCGAGCCTTTTTTACAAGATGCCTATTTCCAACGTTCCGTCGTATTATTAATAGAGCATACGGAACACGGATCGATGGGATTTGTCTTGAATAAAAAAACGGATCTTATCGTAAACTCTTTTTTCAAGGAGTTTGCCGAATTTCCGGAGATACCGATTTATCTGGGGGGGCCGGTCAGCCCCAACCGTTTGTTCTTTATTCATTCCTTAGGGGATAATATCATTCCGGACGCATTAAAGATCAATGATTATTTATATTTCGACGGGGATTTCAACGCATTGAAACGATACATCCTCAACGGGCACCCAATCGATGGGAAAGTGAAGTTTTTCTTGGGATACTCCGGATGGACCGAAGGACAATTAAACCATGAAATCAAACGGAACTCGTGGGCCGTAAGCCATATCACCACCGATAATATCCTGTCTGCCGATGGGGAGGGCTATTGGAAAGATTCCGTAGAATTATTAGGCAATGATTATAAAACTTGGACAAAATATCCGAAGGACCCGTATTTAAATTAACTGCATTATGCAGACATCGGAATAACCATCCGGTGTCCTGATCCAGTCCTTAAGCGTCCCCGCCTTGACAAATCCCAGACGGGTAAATAATTTCTTGCTAGGCTCGTTCGCCACGGGAATATGCACATAAAGTTGATGAAGCTTCAAAAACGTATAAGCGTATTCCACCAATAGTCTTAACGCTTCCGTAGCGAAGCCACGTCCTTGATACCTACGGTCCAGCATAATACCGCAAGCCGCCCGGTTCGGATGCGGCTCAAAATCGAATAAATCCACGATCCCCACGGAAGTCCCCGTATCGCATTCCTCGATCATGAAGCGAAGTTGGCGAGACTCATAGATACTCCGGTCGCTACCCGCTATATATTCCTTCAATAGATAACGGGAATAGGGAGCCAAGGTATTCCCTACTTCCCATAACTCCGGATCATTCTCCCAACGATACAACAACTCCAGATCCTCTGGTTCCAATGCCCTCAAGCGGACTCTATCATTCGATAACAACATATTTACCCAAGGATTACTTAAACAAGCCGACCACTCTTCTTCGTATATATATGGAAAACCGCTTTCTTGTTCACGAGCTTGTCCATAAACAAGAGCATCTGCTCGTAACGGGCATCGGGGAAGCAGAAAGCGTAGTCCGTAAAGCCTTTCATCTGGTTCTTGCGACAGATAGCATCCATCACACGCTCCACGTCCAAATCCCAGAGATTCACGAATTCCAGATCCGGCATAGCTTTCAGGCAAACGGCCTTTACCTCCTCAAAATGATCCTCCCTACACAAGATCAAAAGGCGGCGATGCTTAACCGCTTTAGCCTTCTTGCGTAGAGGGGCTGAAATCGTCGCCCAGCAAGCTTTCAGCAGGACAGCCAACCGGATCAGTATCCGCATCAACCAACCGGACCCCGGATAATATTTCTTATAGAAAATCAACATGGCGCCGTAAAAAGCCCTTATGTACCTCAAGTCACCATGCTTCGTACTCTCCCCCTTATAATGCAGGATCCGTTCCGGCACGTACAAGTTCTTATAGCCTCCCAACACGATCCGATAAGACAAATCGATATCCTCCCCATACATGAAGAACGACTCATCCAACAAGCCAACCTTATCCAACGCCTCATGGCGAAGCAACATGAACGCACCCGCCAGCACCTCCACCTTATGCGTCTGCTCTTTATCCAGATACGGCAGGCTATAACGTGCGAATGCCGGAGAGTTAGGAAACAGCTTTGAAAGGCCGAATATCTTGCAGAACGACACCCAAGGCGAAGGGAAAGCCCGTTTGCTCTCCGGCAAGAATACCCCGTGCCCATTCAGCATCTTCACGCCGATAGCCCCGATCTCCGGATCCTCATCCATCTGGAAGCACAGGCTGCGGAGGCTCTCCTCTCCCACCACGGTATCGGGATTCAGCAATAACACGTATTCCCCGGTGCACTGGCGAATCGCCTGATTATTAGCCTTGGCGAAACCGGGATTATCTTTATTCTCAATGAAAACCACCTCCGGGAACTTAGGCCGGAGATATTCGACAGATCCATCCGTCGAGTTATTATCCACCACGAACACCTCGGCGTCCATCCCCGTTACGGCGGCACGGACAGAATAGAGGCATTGCTCCAGAAAATACTTCACATTATAGTTAACGATGATAACGGACAACTTGGTTTCTTCGTAGGTCATTCCGGATATTAATTATGAGTTATGATTTATGAATTAGAAGAGGTGAGATTGAACTCGGTACGATTGATAATGGATCGTCCTAAGGTGATCTCGTCGGCATACTCGATCTCATCACCGATAGATACGCCACGTGCGATGACACTGATCCTCACATCGTAACCGGATAGCTTCCGGTAAATAAAAAAGTTAGTCGTATCGCCTTCCATGGTAGTGCTCAATGCTAAGATGATCTCTTTCACCTCACCTTCGGCCACACGTCGCACCAGACTGTCGATACGCAAGTCGCCCGGTCCGATACCATCCATCGGCGAGATGATCCCGCCCAACACATGGTATACGCCACGGAATTGCCCGGTATTCTCTATCGCCATCACCTCCTTGATATTCTCTACCACGCAAACCAAGGAATGGTCACGGCTGGGGTTGGCGCAAATAGAGCAAACCTCATCATCACATATATTATGGCAGACCTTGCAGTACTTCACGTCTCGACGGAGGGCGACCAAGGCCGCGGCGAAGTTTTCCGTATAGCCGACGTCCCGGCGCAACATATAAAGCGCTAGCCGGAGCGCTGTCTTCCTCCCCACCCCCGGCAAGGAAGCCAATTCATTCACGGCATTTTCCAACAAGGCTGAAGGATATCTTTGATTCATCTACTTTCTGTATTTGACTACAAAAATAGAAAGAATTTACGAATTAACGATAAACCTCAAATTATTTACTCGGCTTCTCCCCCATCCCATTCAAGTCGCACATCTCTTGCTTGATATGTACAACTATAACTGCTCTAGGTATAATTGTTCATGTCCTCAAGTAATAAACATTCTTTTTGCCATATACAAACATACTTACTACTTGATCTATTTCCAAATGATCGCCGTGGGATGTACAGACCACGACGTGATTTGTATATTCCACGACTTGGTCTATACAGATCACGCCGTGGTTTGTAGAATTATACAGCATGCGAACAAGAATTCATACGCTACTGGGCAAGAATTCATATAGATAATTTGGGTACGGTTGCCCTAACTATTCTAAAGAATCCTTGCATGTCTCAGCCAGAAAACATAAATTTGTCACCCAACACCCGTTTGGTGGAGCTATTACGAACTTATAATCTAACATTTTAATATCGTGAAACCAGAAAATGAAGAAAAGGTAACCGGGCTGCCAGAAAACGCCTACCGAGAATTAAAAGAAGGGGAAAGCTACAAGCCTCTTATGTCTCCCAACAAACACTATCCGGAGGTTACGCCTTGGTCCGTCCTTTGGGGATTGGTCATGGCGGTGATATTCAGCGCGGCGGCCGCTTATCTGGGCCTGAAGGTCGGTCAAGTATTCGAGGCCGCCATCCCGATCGCTATCATCGCCGTAGGGTTGTCCAGCGGATTCAAGCGGAAGAACGCCTTGGGAGAGAACGTCATCATCCAGTCTATCGGGGCCAGTAGCGGCGTGATCGTAGCGGGGGCCATTTTCACCTTGCCCGCCCTTTATATCCTGCAAGACAAATATCCGGAGATCACGGTCAATTTCTTCGAGGTTTTCATGAGTTCCTTGTTAGGAGGTATCATCGGGATCTTGCTATTAATCCCGTTCCGTAAATATTTCGTATCCGATATGCACGGTAAGTATCCCTTCCCGGAGGCTACGGCAACCACGCAAGTACTCGTCTCCGGCGAGAAAGGCGGAAGCCAAGCGAAACCCTTGATATTCGCCGGATTAATCGGTGGTTTGTACGACTTCATCATCGCCACCTTCGGTTGGTGGGGCGAGACGATCAGTACCCGTATCGTCGGGGCCGGCGAGATGCTGGCGGAGAAAGCCAAGATCGTGTTGAAAGTCAATACGGGCGCAGCCGTGCTAGGTTTGGGTTACATCATCGGATTAAAATACTCCTTGATCATCTGCGCCGGTTCATTCTTGGTATGGTTGGTGATCATCCCCGCCATGTCCGCCATTTTCAGCGCCGACGTACTTACGTTCGGCAATGACGCTATCACGGCGACCGTCGGGAGCATGAGCGCCGAGCAAATCTTCACCACCTATGCCCGCCACATCGGTATCGGAGGTATCGCTACCGCCGGGGTGATCGGCATCATCAACTCTTGGGGAATCATCAAGGGAGCCGTAGGCTTGGCGGCGAACGAGTTGAAAGGAAAAGGAGACGCTGTGGAGAGTAATACTATACGTACGCAAAAGGATTTGTCGATGAAAGTGATAACGATCGGTATCATCGTATCGCTGATCGTCACCTTCCTGTTCTTCCAGTTCGGCGTACTTCATAATTGGTTCCATGCCGCCATCGGCTTATTGCTGGTCGGGGTGATCGCTTTCCTGTTTACGACCGTAGCGGCAAACGCTATCGCTATCGTAGGGACGAACCCGGTATCGGGCATGACGCTCATGACGTTGATCCTCGCCTCCATCATCTTGGTCGCCGTAGGGTTGAAAGGGCCGGCCGGCATGGTATCCGCCCTGATTATCGGAGGCGTGGTTTGTACGGCGCTTTCCATGGCGGGAGGTTTCATTACCGACTTAAAGATCGGTTATTGGCTGGGGAGCACACCCGCCAAGCAAGAGACTTGGAAATTCTTAGGCACACTAGTTTCCGCCGCTACGGTAGGAGGCGTGATCTTGATATTGAACCAGACGTACGGTTTCACGACCGGGCAATTGGCCGCTCCGCAAGCGAACGCTATGGCCGCCGTTATCGAGCCGTTGATGAGTGGTTCCGGAGCACCTTGGGCTTTATACGCGATTGGAGCCGTCCTCGCCGTCGTATTGAATTTCTGCAAGATACCGGCGTTGGCATTCGCCTTGGGTATGTTTATCCCTTTGGACCTGAATACGCCGCTTTTGATCGGTGGAGCGATCAGTTGGTACGTGGGAAGCCGTAGCAAAAACCAAAGCTTAAACTCAGCCCGCTTGGAGAAAGGTACGTTACTGGCTTCCGGCTTTATCGCCGGCGGTGCCTTGATGGGGGTGGTCAGCGCGGCCTTACGCTTCGGCGGAATCAACTTGATGAATGAGGAATGGGCATCTAGCAATGCCGCCGAGATACTAGCGGTTGTCATGTACCTTGTCATGATCGCTTACCTCACATTTAATTCCCTGAACGCGAAAAAAGAATAGAATAAAGGAATAAGGATATGGAAGCACCTGTAATCAATGTGGGAATCATGACCCACAAAGCGGTCTCATTTGTTTTTAACGAAGAGTATGTACATACGGAAACCGGCACGTTCACCATAGGCGAGCAACGTGCCCTCTGGGTAAGCGGCAAGATCGTGTACAATGGGAAGCTTTATCAGGAGCTATTCTTCGAGCCGACCAGCCCGCAATCCTCTTTCGACTTGAAGGCGGTCACGATCGGCGTGGATTTTCACTGGCAACGACAGGAGGATCAACGCTTCAAGGGAGCGTTGAACCTCGTGGCAACCGATAAAGGAATCGTCACGATCAACCAAGTGGACGTGGAGGAATACCTTACCAGCGTCATCTCCTCGGAGATGAGCGCCAACGCTTCCAAAGAGTTGCTGAAAGCCCATGCCGTGATCTCGCGAAGCTGGCTCTTGGCACAGGTCGAGAAGAATTTCAGCTTGAACGGATCGGTTACGCCCTATAAAAGTTGTTACCGCGACAACGAGACCTTGATCCGCTGGTACGACCGGGAAGACCATGAGCTGTTCGATGTCTGCGCCGACGATCATTGCCAGCGTTACCAAGGTATTACCCGGGCATCGAACCCGATAGTCGGGGAGGTGATCAAAGAGACCCGTGGAGAGGTATTGATGGATAACGATACGATCTGCGACGCCCGCTTCTCGAAATGCTGCGGAGGCGTGACCGAGAAATTCGAGAATTGCTGGGAACCGGTTCCCCACTCCTATCTTACCGCATTGAGGGACGGCGAGACTCCCGCCTATCCCGACTTGACGGACGAGCGGGAAGCGGAACAATGGATACGTACCTCACCCGAAGCCTTCTGTAATACGACGGACAAGGAGATCCTTAGCCAAGTGCTAAACAACTACGATCAAGAGACCACGGATTTCTACCGTTGGAAAGTAGAATACACGCAAGAGGAACTATCGGGGTTGATCCACCGGAAAACGGGTATGGATTTCGGGCCGATCATCGATCTTGTACCGTTGGAAAGAGGTTCGTCCGGACGTATCACGAAACTCAAGATCGTAGGGGTACGCCGTTCGTTCACCATCGGCAAAGAGCTTGAGATACGCCGGACATTATCCGAGACGCATCTATACAGCTCGGCCTTTGTTGTCGATAAGAAGGATATCCGCCTTGATATCCCCTCCCGCTTCATCTTGACAGGAGCCGGATGGGGACATGGCGTAGGGCTTTGCCAGATCGGAGCCGCCGTGATGGGAGCCAAAGGATATTCGTACCGGAAAATCCTCACGCATTATTTCCCCGGAGCCTCTATTGAGAAAAGGTATTAAACAAGGGTGTCCAGATTTTGGACACCCTTGTCCAATTATTGGACACTCATAAACAATCGTACGCCACTCACCCCTCTGTTTTTCAACCACATAAACACAATGGCACGGTATTTGATTTTATCTTACCGGAAAATAATACAATAACAATATGAAAAACATCGGGATCGCAATTCGCTCCCTTTTTAAGAGAGGGCAACACAATGTAATGAAGATTATCTCCTTGGGTATAGGACTGACCATCGGCTTGGTGCTGATCGCTAAAGTCCACTTCGAGAACACCTACGATAACTTCTATCCGAACGGAGACCGGATCTATCGAGTATATGAGAAATTTTTCATGAACGGGGAAGTGGGCGACCACGGGCAAACGCCCGCCGGAGTAATCCCCCTCTTGAAACAAGAGACACCAGAGATCGAGGCCGCCACACGCTATACGTACTTCCGGGGAAACTCCCCTTTTACGATGTCCGACAACAAGCATCGGCTCAAAGCGACCTTCATCCTAGCGGACAGTTGTCTTTTCGACGTATTGCCCCGCCCCATGCTCATCGGAGACCCTAAGCAAGTTCTCTCCCAACCCATGTACGTGCTCGTATCCGACGAGATCGCCGAACGTATCGGCGGTAACGTGATGGGAAAACGCTTCGAGATTGACGATGCGCCGGGACAAGCCCTCACGATAGGCGGCGTATTCAAGAAACTACCGGACAACACCGAACAGAGTTATGACATTATCGTATCCCTTTCCTCCATCAGCAAGTTCATGTGGGACGGAACCCATATGTTAACCGGAAATGACCGCTACCAAAGTTATGTCAAGGTATCGCCGGGTACGACAGAGGCCCAGTTGGAAGCGGGAATGAGACAGATGATCGACAAGCATTTCCCCGTAAACGACCTTAAGAAAGCCGGCGTGGAACTGACCTTCACCTTCCACAAACTACTCAACGTACATATGGAGGACGATATGGCCAAACGTATGGCCTTGATCCTCTCGTTCATCGCCTTCGTATTGATCTTCACCGCCGTAATGAACTATATATTGATCGTGATCTCCTCCATCGTGAACCGCACGAAAGAGATGGCCGTACGCAAATGTTACGGGGCGAGCGGTAAGGATATCCAAGGTATGGCGTTGTCCGAGGTAGGGACCCACGTCACCGTCGCGCTAGCGCTGGTCGTACTTCTGATCCTAGGATTTCAAGGAATTATAAAGGAGCTGATCGGCACGGGAGTCCGATCGTTATTCCTATCCACGGGTATGTGGGCGATATGCCTCACGGTCATAGTCGTACTTATCTCTACGGGCATAGCTACCGGCTGGTTCTTAGGACGCATTCCTGTAGCGGCTGTTTTCCGGAGTATTCGTGAAGCACGCCGCCTTTGGAAACTGGGACTCTTGTTCTTCCAGTTCACGGCAATCAGCTTCCTCGCCTCCTTATTGCTAGTGGTAGGCAAGCAATACGACCATATGGTAAATGATCATCCGGGATACAATCCCGAGAACCTCGCCTATGTGTATATCGGCGCCGTAGACTCCACGGGGCGTGCCAAACTGATCGAGGAAACCCAGAGATTGCCCGAGGTAGACGCCATCACGACTTGCTATAACCTTCCTTTCTGGGGAGCCTCGGGCAATAACGTCTATCTTCCGGGAGACGACCGGGAACTATTCAACATCGCCGACCTCTACGACGTAGGAAACGATTACCTGAACGTATTGGAAATCCCGATCGTAGAAGGACAATACTTCACAGAGAATACCACCTCCTCGCAAGAGATACTGGTGAGCCGCAATTTCATTGAATACATGAAACCTTTCGCCGACTGGAAGGATGGAGCCGTGGGCAAGACGGTACAAATAACCGGACACGATACCAAGTCCGAGTCGATGCCTCTCTTCACGATCCGGGGCGTGTTCGAGGATTTCCGCCTAGGCTCCATAGCGGGAGAAGATCCGCGAGCCAAGATCATGTTCTATACGAAAGGGGCGGCCCAACATATGGTCATTCGATACCATAGCCTTTCTTCCGAGGCCCTACGCAAGACGCAGGATCTAATGGGGCAACTCATCCCGGATAAAGAACTCAACGTGATCTCCTTCAAGAGCGAGATGCTGGAAGGATACACCTCCTCCCGGAAATTCCGTGACTCCGTCATGATCGGTGGTATCGTCACCTTGCTGATCGTCTTCATCGGATTGATCGGATACACGAACGACGAGGTGAACCGTCGCCGGAAAGAAATGGCGATCCGCAAGATTAACGGAGCCACGGTAAAAGACATACTCCATATTTTCTTGAAAGATATCATCACCATGGCATTGCCAGCCATCTTACTTGGTTGCGGTATCGCTTTCTATATCTCCCAGAAATGGCAAGAGCAATTCTCGGAAAAGATCCAGCTATCCTGGTATCTATTCGTGGGAGGAGGCGTATTGGTACTCACCGTCATACTGGCGGTTTCCGGATATAACGTATTCCGTACCACCCACGACAATCCCGTAAACAACCTCAAGTCCGAATAAATCAAAAGGGCCGCATCTTATCCAGACGGCGGCCCTTTGACTTAATGTTTACCTATTTCCCGGTTATGATGAACAACCGGTTCGCTTTCACTCTCACGAGCTATTACTATGACACAAAGGTAGGCCGAAGGTTTAAAACGATCAAAAAGAATTCGACGAATCGGGCGTTTTCCTCGGTGAATCCCGTTATTTTTCCTACTTTTGTCCCTATTAATACATACAACCATGGGACTGAAAAAACAATTCGTATCGGCGATTTTGCTAGGCAGTGCGCTAACCGCTCCCCTATTCGCTCAAGATATCGCCACTCCGTCTAGCTCGATAGACACTTTAGCCATTTTCTCATTCAACGATTTCCATGGGGCTTTCGCCTCCGACGGGATCACGCCGGGAGCCGCCCGGTTGGTACAAATGACACAAAACGAGAAGCAACGCTATCCGCATTCCATCGTTGTCTCAGGCGGAGATAATTTCAGCGGAAGCTATTTCTCCAAGATCACGAAAGGCGAGCCTATCAAAGAGATGTACGAGGCGATGGACGTGGAAATGTCCGCCATCGGTAACCACGAGTTCGACTGGGGGCTTCCTTACCTAGTGGACACCGCCGCTTTGAATATCCCCCATGTGGCCGCCAATATCACCGAAGAGAAGAGATATACTCACCCCGACTGGTTGAGTCCCTACCGTATCGTAGAGCGTAAGTTGAAAGATGGCTCCTCCCTGCGCATAGCCTTCATCGGACTGACCACGACGGACACCTACGTCAAGACCAAGCCGGAGAACCTGAAAGGGCTTCAGTTCACGCATCCGCTGGGAGCGGCCTGCATACAAACCGTCTACCAGTTAAAGAAAGAGGGCCAGATCGATATGATTATCCTCTTGATGCACATCGGCACGGATATGAAAATGCCTTACCGCATCACCGAGGAGAACGCCCAAGGACTGCCGTTCATCGATAAGGTAGACGCCATCATATCCGCCCACTCGCATGAGCTGGTGCTCGATAAAATCAATAACATCCCCATCATCCAAGCCGGCGTAAACGGTACCCATATCGGGAAACTGCTGTTCCATATACAAGATTTCAACGGACACCGGGATATCTCTTTCATCCAAGGGGATACCGTGCGTGTAGCCTGCGAGGAGAACCCGGAGATGCGAGAGGCCGTGGAGAAGATCATGGATAAATATCGGCTGAACGAGAAACTTGCCACGGCAAAAGAGGCCTTGATCCACGACCGTACCATCAATAAGTTCGACTATACGCCTATCGGGGCGTTGGTCACGGCCGCTTACGCCAAGCGTTTCCAAAAAGAGATGCCCGCTTACAAGGATCAGCCGGTGATCGGCGTAAACCATTACGGAGGTATCCGTGCGGCCCTCCCGAAAGGGGATATCACCCGACTGCGTGCCGGCAACATCCTGCCTTTCGGCTCCGCTATCGTTGCTTATCGTTTCGACGGCAAGCGGTTGAAGAAGCTATTGGAGGATGGACGGAAGAATCCGAACGGTTTCCTTCAATCCTCCGACCTCACGCTTACCCTAAGCGGAAATAAGATCGAGAAAATAGTCTATACGAGAGGCGGGCAAAAGACCGAGATCGAGGACAATACCCCTTGCGTGGTGACCCTAGACGCTTTCATCACCGATGGCGGAGACGGGTACGACGCCTCTTTATTCAAGGGCTACGAGATCCCGGAATTCGATAATTTAGGTATCATATCGACCGACGCTTTCATGGACTACCTAAAGGGCTTCAAGAAACCCATCACGGTAGAATCCACGCATATGCCGGTTATTTCAAAGTAAAGCCGTATCTTTGCGCAGAAGAAGACAGAAGTTAGCAATACATGAACAGCTATATCATCCTTTTTATTATCGCTGCCTATTTCGCCGTCTTGCTGCTGATAGCATGGATCACGGGACGTAATAACAGCAACGAGGCATTCTTCCTCGGGAACAGGAAATCACCTTGGTATATCGTTTCTATCGGTATGGTAGGGACATCCTTATCGGGGGTGACGTTCGTATCGGTACCCGGCATGGTGCGGGCGATCGATATGACGTATATGCAGACTGTATTAGGCTTCTTCGTGGGATATATCATTATAGCCAAGGTATTACTACCGCTATACTATAAGTTGCAACTTACCTCCATCTACTCGTATCTGGATGACCGGATCGGGAGAAGGGGGTACAAGACAGGGGCCTCATTCTTCCTGCTCTCGAAGATCGTAGGGGCGGCCGCACGCTTATATCTAGTGGTCTTGATCTTGCAAACCTACGTGTTCAACGCTTGGAACATCCCATTCGCCGTGACCGCTATCCTCAGTATCCTGCTGGTATGGCTATATACGTTCCGGAGCGGTATCAAGACGATCATCTGGACAGATACGTTGCAGGCCCTTTGTCTCGTGGCAATGTTGATCGTGATCATCTGGCAGGTGAAGGACAAGATGGGACTGGATTTCGGGGGTATGGCGCAGACCTTGGTGGAAAGCCCTCATTTCCGGATCTTCGAGTTCGGCGATTGGCATAGTACGCAGAACTTCTTCAAGCAGTTCTTCAGCGGTATCTTTATCACGATCGTCATGACCGGGCTGGATCAGGACATGATGCAAAAGAACCTCTCCTGCAAGAGCTTGAAGGATGCCCAGAAGAATATGTACACTTATGGATTCGCCTTCACGCCGGTCAACTTTTTGTTTCTCGCGCTAGGGGTACTGCTACTGACATTGGCGGCACAGCGGAACATCCAGTTGCCAACCCTCAACGACGATATCCTCCCGATGTTTTGTACCTCGGGGATCTTGGGCGGGAGTATCTTGATCTTCTTTACGATCGGTATCATAGCGGCGGCTTTCAGTAGCGCCGACTCGGCGTTGACAGCGCTCACCACCTCTTTTTGCGTGGATATCCTCGGCGTGCAGAGAGAGGAAGCGAAAAGGGCGAAACGTACCCGCCTAAAGGTACACGTGATGATATCCGTCTTGTTCGTCTTGATCATCTTGGCGTTCAAGGCCGTAAATAACCGGAGCGTTATCGACGCGATCTACATGATAGCGTCGTACACGTATGGTCCTCTATTGGGGCTGTTTGTTTTCGGGCTTTTCACGAAGCGGAAACCCCGTGACAAATACGTGCCCTATATCTGTATAGCCTCCCCGTTGGTTTGCCTCGCCACGGATTTCTTGGTGAAACAATACGCAGGCTATACGTTCGGCTACGAGATGCTTATGGTAAACGGAGGCATCACGTTCGCCGGGCTGTGGCTTTCGGCAATTGAAAATGGAAAATTGAAAATTGAGAATTAGGCCTCGCCATTATTCATTTACTCATTATTCATTAATTTATATTTTATGGAAATTAAAAGCGCAGAATTTGTTATCAGTAACACAGACGTAAGGAAATGCCCCGAGGGTAATAAGCCGGAGTATGCCTTCATCGGACGAAGTAATGTAGGCAAATCCTCCTTGATCAATATGCTTACCAACAAGAAGGGCTTGGCGATGACTTCGCAAACACCGGGTAAGACTTTACTTATCAATCATTTTCTTATCAATAACGAGTGGTATCTGGTAGATCTTCCGGGGTATGGCTTCGCCCAACGAGGCAAGGAGAACCGGGAGCAATTGAAACGTATCATCGAGAACTATATCCTCGAACGCGAGCAACTGACCAACCTATTTGTCCTTTTGGACTGCCGCCACGAGGCGCAAAAGATCGATCTGGAGTTTATGGAATGGCTGGGTGAGAGCGGGGTTCCTTTCTCCATTATCTTCACGAAGATCGACAAGATCAGCAAGGGACGCTTGAAAGAGAACCTAAAAGTCTATACGGATAAATTACTGGAGACTTGGGAAGAGCTTCCTCCGGTCTTCCTCTCTTCCTCGGAGAAGAAAGAGGGACGGGATGAGATTCTGGACTATATCGAGTCTATCAACAATAGCTTGAATAATTGAAAATTAGTTGAGTTGATATGGGATTAGCTTCGGTTCTTCTGGTTTTATCTCCGTTTACGCAGATCAATACTCCTTATCCTTCCACGGCTTACCTAAAAGGTTATTTGGAGGCAAAGGGTGTACGTGCCGGGCAGACCGATCTGGGTATCGAGACAATCTTGACTTTGTTTTCCACGCAGGGTCTCGGGGAGTTATTCGCCGAGATCGAGCGACGGAAAGGTAAATATCCGGCTAAAGTCCGGGGGATGCTAGCTAATAAGCAACGGTATATCGACACGATAACCGCCGTCGTCGCTTTCCTTCAGGGAAAGAACGATCCTCTCGCTTATCGCATCTGTAATCAAAATTACCTTCCAGAAAGCGATCGCGGGAGCCAAAACGAGGAGGAGCTGGAATGGGCGTTCGGTACTTCGGGATTACGGGATAAAGCCCGTTATCTGGCAACCTTGTATCTGGAGGATCTCTGCCACTTGATCCGGGAAACGATCGACCCGGATTTCGGTTTCAGCCGATATGCCGAGCATCTAGGCCGCTGCGCCTCCTCCTTCGACGAGATCGAGGAAGCCCTCCAAAAGCCTTTCAGCTTTATCGATCGCATGACGCAGCCGCTATTAGAAAAGCACATAGCCGAGAGCAAGCCCAAGGTAATCGCATTCAGCGTACCTTTCCCGGGGAATTTATTCAGTTCCCTCCGGCTCGCCCAGTGGCTGCGGCAGGCACATCCCGATATCCCGATCCTTATGGGAGGTGGTTTCGTGAATACGGAACTTCGCTCCATCACGGATACACGCTTCTTCAAATACATCGATTACCTTTTGCTAGATGATGGAGAGGACCCACTTTTCCAAGTGTTACGCTATCTAGACGGGGCGATCCCAAAAGAGGAACTGGTACGCACCTTCTCCTTGGACGAGAGCGGTAGCCGGGTTGTTTATCAAGATAATCCCGCTTACCCCGCTTGCCGGCAAAGCGAGACCGGATTCCCGGATTACGAGGGCCTGCCGCTGGACAAATACATCTCCGTCATGGAAATGGCCAACCCGATGCACAAGCTTTGGAGCGATGGTCGCTGGAATAAATTGACTTTGGCGCACGGTTGCTACTGGGGGAAATGTGCTTTCTGCGACGGCTCATTGGATTACATCAAACGATATGAGCCGAATACAGCCAAGACTTTGGTAGACCGTATGGAGCGTTTGATCGAGCAAACCGGTGAAATCGGCTTCCATTTCGTGGACGAGGCCGCTCCACCCGCCTTGCTACGGGAAATGGCGCAGGAGATCATCCGCCGTGGGATAACCGTCGTGTGGTGGGGAAATATTCGTTTTGAGAAAAGCTATACTGAGGAACTATGCGACCTTCTTCAACGAAGTGGCTGCATCGCCGTATCGGGAGGCCTGGAAGTAGCCTCTCCCCGGCTCCTCAAACTGATAAATAAAGGGGTGACAGTGGCTCAGGTGGCACGGGTCGCCAACAACTTTACCGGGGCTGGTATCATGGTCCATGCCTATTTGATGTATGGTTTCCCGACCCAAACCGCTCAAGAAACCATAGATTCCTTGGAAACAGTCCGGCAAATGTTTGAGCTAGGGCTGATCCAATCCGGATTTTGGCATCGTTTCGCCATGACAGCACATAGTCCTGTGGGGTTGCACCCCGCCGAGTACAGTTGCCGTGTCACGGAGTCTCCCTTTGGGGGATTCGCCCGTAATGACGTACAGTTCGAGGCGCTTTCCGGCTGCGATCCGGAGCTTTTCAGCGAGGGGCTTCGCGTTTCCCTCTATAATTACATGAATGGAACTGGTTTCGATTTGCCTTTGCATAAATGGTTTGGCGGCATGAAAGTGCCACGCACCACCCTGCCGCCAAATTATATAGAGAGAATAGTGGAGGAATAGCCCCGTGGAGGCTCGCCGAGTATTTAATAACTGATCTTACACCCCACGAAATAACTCCGGGGAATCCCCGGGCCATAGATATACCCGGCATCCCGGTGCGCTCCCTTGTCGAAATCATCTTGATAGGCATCGAAGATATTCTGGATTCCGGCATTTACCTGTAAAGTCACGGACTTGAAGATCGGGAAGTCATAAGCCAGCTTAAGATTCAAATCGAAGAAATCACGAGTCTTCTCCTCACGATCTTCCGGGATATAACCCGCCAAGTGCTGCACCAACATACTTCCCGTATATGTACCCGTCAAGGAAGCGGAGAAACGCTTGACCGGCGTGAAGGTAGAAGTGAAATAACCATATACGTCCGGAGAGCGGAACATCTTCTTCTGCGGAGTGATATTCGGATTCTCGCTCCATTGCTCCGCCTCCTTGTAACGGCTCCGTTGCAAGGTAGCGCCCGCCTGTATCTGCATCCAAGAATAGGCCATCTTACCCTCCAGATTGATACCCATCACACGGGCACCCTTTCCGTTACGGCGTTCCATCAGCAGGTTATTATCCTCGTCACGGCCGATCTCCTCCAAGATAAACACGTTCCGCAAATCCGTATAGAAACCTTCCACCAAAAAATTCACCTGAACCGGGCCGAAGCGATGATAGAAATCTACGGAAGCACTCACGCTCTGCGAATTCTCCTCCTTCAAGTCCGGGGAGATCTGGATGATCGCCACGTCGCCACCCACGGCGGTGATATGCAAATCCTCGTCGAACGCTTGAGGAGCCCGGAAACCGCTGGAGTACGACATACGCAGGTTGATATCCTTCGTCGGATTGAAACGCACGTTCGCACGAGGGCTAAAGATCACATGATCCATCATGTTATGCTTATCCAAACGGCCACCGATCAAGAAACTCCAACGATCATTCTTCCACTCGTTCTGGGCAAAAGCACTACCGATATGCACGGTCTGGGCGATCGTACGGTTATAACCAAGCATCTCGTCCTGCAAATCATCGTAGCTATACTCAGCGCCCCCCGTAAAGGTAGCGGGCATAAAAAGGCATTTGTCCCATTCGTAGGAGTATTGGGCGCCACCGATAAAGGTCATGTCCGTCGTGTTACCATAGGCGTTCGGGTCTTTTCCGGCGCCGTAATAACTCTGGCGTTTCGTATGCTGGGCAGAGGTGTACACATTCAGCCGATGATGATAGTCACGAGAGAAAAGATCGAATTTCAGGCCTCCCCCGTTGATCTGGTGGTCGGTCTGCTCGGTGATATCCGTCTCGTGAGGCGGAAGATCCAATAAATTACCGCCCCGGCGGAACTCGCTGATGTTATGGTACTCGAAAGTGAGCTTGGAGTAATTGCTGGTCTTTAGGTAGGAACGGAATCCGAGGGTCTTCGCCTCCAACTTACCAAGCTCTGAGTAGCCGTCGCCATCATGGTCGTAAGAGGCACGGTGGCGGCCCTGCCCGAAGAGGTAGATACCCGCCTTATGATCGTCCGTCACCAACGAGGCGTTCACGGTGGTATTGTTATCCGGACGGCTTCCCCCGATCATCGTCAACGAATGGGCGATCTGGGCAGAGTTGCGCATCGGCTCCTTCGTGATGATATTGATCGTACCGGCGATAGCTGACGAACCGAACAAGGCCGAGCCTCCTCCGCGCATCACCTCTACCCGCTCGATCATATTCGCCGGGATCTGCTCCAAGCCATATACGCCAGTCAGGGCGCTGAAGATCGGCCGGCTATCCACCAAGATCTGGGTATAAGGGCCTTCCAGACCATTGATACGCACTTGTTGGAAACCGCAATTCTGGCAGTTATTCTCCACACGCACGCCGGGCTGGAAATTCAAGCCGTCGGCCAAGGAAGTGGCGTGTGTGGTCTCGAACACCTTGGAGTCGAGCACGTTTACCAAGGAAGGAGCCATACGGCGGGTCGTCTCGTTACGGTTTGCTGATACGACAACTCCGTCCAAGGAGACAGCGTCTTCCTCGGCATTGAAATTAATCTCCAATGTCTTCCCTTTCTTAAGGTTCACCGTCTTCTCCTCGGTTTTATATCCGATAGACTTCATGACCAAGGTATATTTCCCCTCAGGAAGATTTTTCATATAATAATGACCGGTCGCGTCGGTAGTCGTACCGATTGTCGTACCGTGGAGGTAGACATTGATAAAAGAGAGATGTTCTCCTGTTTTCTTATCAAGGATATGACCTACGATATTAGCGTCGGAAGGATTCAAGGAAACATGATCGTCTCCCTCTGCCCACGCTGACGTAAAGATACAGCACAGGCATAGTATAAGTGTAATAAACTTATTCATTGCTTGATTAATAGTTGTTTGAATATTAATGATTACGAATTGCCGAGGAGACGGGGCATGCCCCGTCTCTACAAACGGATATTGATTTCTGGATATGTAATCAAACAACTGGGGGAGCCCGCAAGTATCGCAGTCCCTCAACGGAAGTGACATGATCCGGATAGACCGGAGACTCGGAAAGATTAGATACTTTTAAAGAATAGAATTGTAAACGTAACGGGTGAATCGCCCCGTCCATCACGTGAATAGACGAGAGCATATGAAACAACTGTATCTCCGCCAGAGAGGCATGATGATGGCAAGTACCGTCCGCCGTCTTCTTGAAAGGGTGCGCATGCACGATGGTCGTACCATGCTCCACATGGACGTGCGTAAAAAGCGAGACGCTGCTATAATATGCGATAAAAAGTACCGGCAGCAACCACTTTATATATTTAACCATCGTTTCCCTCACCCTGTATCATCGTTATTTCGTGGGCAAAGATACTACAATTTTTTTAATTGCTTTGTTTTATGTATTTTCGCGCTTCTAAAGCAAAAAAGAAACTCTTATGAATTGGTTACTTGAGACGCTTGCAGAACCCTCGATGATACAGGCCGTGGCTGTCATTTCTATCGTGGCGGCGGTTGGTGTGTATTTAGGGCGGCTAAAGATATTCGGCATTTCATTAGGCATTACTTTTGTATTCTTCGCCGGTATTATGGCTGGGCATCTGGGCATTACCGTAAATAAGGACATGCTGAACTTCGCCCAGAATTTCGGGCTTATCGTTTTCGTATATACCTTGGGATTGCAGGTAGGTCCCGGTTTCTTCTCTTCCCTAAAAAAAGGCGGGGTGGAAATGAATACGATGGGATTAGGGGTGATCGCTTTAGGACTGATTTTGACGTTGGTGTTTCATTGGATAACAGGAATCTCCGTCCCCGTTATGGTAGGGTTGCTATCCGGTGCCGTAACGAATACCCCGGCCCTAGGTGCCGCCCAGCAAGCGCTCTTACAGATGGATCCGGAAAATACGAGGAACGTAACGGATATGGCTCTGGCCTGTGCCGTAGCTTATCCATTAGGTGTCGTAGGCGTAATTCTCGCTATTATCATCTTGAGGTCCTTATTCGCTAAAAAGACACAGAACACGCATAAGGAGCAAGACACGACAACAAACGTAGCGGAATTTCAGGTATTAAACCCCTCTATTTACAATAAGAGCATCCAGCAAGTCATGAAATTGACAGAGAAACATTTCGTGATCTCCCGCCTCTGGAGGAACGGAAAGGTGACGATCCCTACCTCTGAAACCATCTTAAAGGAAAAAGACCATTTGCTTATCATATCCGTAAAGGCGGATGTCGAATCCATCAAGGTACTTTTCGGAGAACAAGAGACTACGGACTGGAATAAGGAAGATATTGACTGGAACGCTATCGACAGCCAATTGATCTCCCGCCGTATCGTCGTAACCCGCAACCGGGTAAACGGGGTAAAGCTAGGCTCGCTCCGGCTCCGCAACCTATACGGGATCAACATCACCCGGGTGAACCGTGCGGGTATCGATCTGGTGGCCTCCCGTGACCTCCGTCTACAGATCGGGGATAAACTAACGATCGTAGGCGAGGCCAATTCCGTGAATAACGTAGGTAAGATCTTGGGAGACGAGCTGAAACGGCTGGATAACCCCAACCTGCTTGCCATATTCGTAGGACTTACGCTGGGCGTATTAATCGGGGCGATCCCAATTGCCATACCGGGAATGAGTACCCCCATCAAGCTGGGTATCGCCGGAGGACCGATCATCGTTGGAATCTTGATGGGTGCGTTCGGCCCCCGTTTCCACCTAACGACTTATACCACCCAGAGCGCGAACCTGATGATGCGGCAGTTCGGTATAGTGATCTATCTGGCGGGACTGGGAATCGACTCCGGAGCTCATTTCTTCGAGACCGTCTTCCGTGCCGAAGGATTGTTATGGATCGGCCTCGGTTTCCTATTGACGATCGTACCGGTCTTGATCGTCGGGTTCATCGCCTCTCAATTCTTCAAGCTAGATTACGCCCACAACATAGGTATGCTATGCGGAAGCATGGCCAATCCGATGGCCTTGAGTTATGCCAATACGACCGTCGAGGGTGACGAGCCTTCCGTATCTTACGCTACGGTTTACCCGTTATCCATGTTCATCCGGGTGATTTCTGCCCAATTATTGATCATGTTATTCACTTGACTGCTTAAAAAGTCTAACATTCGACCTGTTTTTTGTTTCACTTACCTTATCTTTGCAAGACATTTGAAACAATACTTTGATGAATGAATGAAACTATACTCAATGGGCTACTGAACTTGTTCGCTATATTTGCTTCGTTGGCAAAAATAGAAAGTGACCAAGCGCGTCAGGCCGTCAATTCTTACTTAACCAGTCACTTTGGTATCCGCTCCCATAAAGAATATATGGAGCTATTTGATGAGATACAAAGTGTTTACGATGATCCGGACTTCGATATCGATAGAGAGAGTGTTATTATCAACGTATGTAACCAGCTCAAGCCCAAATTGATTGCGGAAGACCAGCTATTGCTCCTTCTCCGTTTCATGGAGTTCGCCCATGGCAACAATGAAGGATTGAACGAGAACTTAGCCATTTTCCATAAGATCGCTACGATATTTAATATCGACACGGATACCTTCGACAATCTATACGCCTTTGTTGTCGGTAAAAAATCTCCCTCCATACTTACAATCAACGCCGATGATAGCGATAAAGATATCAACCATATCTACAGAAGGGGATTGGAGGGCGAGATACGGGTGTTGAGACTGACCCGGTTCGACCGAATGGTCTTTATCTACCAAGGCAGCGGACGGGTATTCATGAACGATATCCCGCTTACTTCCGGTATCTTCTATGGCTGGCAACGTAGCAGCGTAATCAAAAGCCCGCTATTCTTGCCGGTTTATTATAGTGATGTCCTCGATGTATTCAATCAGAATGAGCATAAGGAACGTATTTTATTAACCGGGAGGGATATCGAGTTCAGCTTCAAAAATAGCGAGAACGGTATGCACAATTTCTCTTTCAACCTTGAATCCGGCCAGTTGGTAGCCATCATGGGAGGAAGCGGCGTTGGTAAGTCTACCTTGTTAAGCATCTTAAATGGGAATATTATCCCCGGGGAGGGAAGTGTATGCCTAAACGGACATCCGCTGAGTGATCCGGAATGCAAGCAATTGATCGGTTTCGTGCCTCAGGATGACTTGCTGATCGAGGAGCTGACCGTATTCCAAAATCTATGGTATACCGCCCGCCTTTGTTTCGCGAACCTGACCGAAAAGGAGATCGAGGATCGTGTCAATACGATACTGGAGGATTTGGATCTGAGCAAGATCCGGGATTTGGCCGTCGGGTCTCCAATCCGGAAAACGATCAGCGGAGGACAGCGTAAACGTTTAAATATAGCATTGGAACTTATCCGTGAGCCGGCGATCCTTTATTTGGACGAGCCAACCTCCGGCCTCTCGTCCACCGACTCCGAGAAGGTCATCATGCTGTTAAAGGAACAAACGCACCGGGGACGGCTCGTGGTTGTCAATATCCATCAACCTTCGTCCGAGATCTATAAGTTGTTCGATCGCCTGTGGTTATTAGATACCGGCGGTTACCCGATTTACGACGGTAACCCGATCGAGGCGATCACTTATTTCAAACGGATCGCCAATTACACCGATCAGGATATCAGCGTGTGCGGCACTTGTGGAAATATCAATCCAGAATTAATCCTAACTATTATCGACGCAAAAAAGATAGACGATAGCGGAAACCAGACAAACATCCGGAAGATAACTTCAAAAGAATGGCATGAGTTATATGTAGCTTCCCGCCCGAAGTTCCAAGAGGTTAAGCCTACCCCCCTGCCCCCGAATCATCAGCAGAAGCCCTCGATCTGGAAGCAATTCTGTATCTTCTTGGAAAGAAACATAAAAACCAAGCTGACCAATAAGCAGTATTTGTGCATCGCCTTACTGGAGACTCCTTTATTGGCGGTGATCGTGGCCCTGCTCACCCGCTTCGTACCCGATGACGGGTATTCTTTGCTGGCGAACAAAAATCTGGTATCCTACATTTTCATGGCGGTGATTGTCGCTACTTTCACGGGATTAAGCATCAGCGCCGAAGAGATCATCAAGGACCGGACGCTCCTAAAGCGAGAACGATTCTTGCGATTGAGCCGAGGCAGTTATCTCTCGTCAAAGATGTTCTACCTGCTTTGTATCTCAGCGATCCAAAGTTTGCTATTCATAGTGGTAGGAAATTTATTGATAGGCATCGGAAGCGAGATGTTCCTTACTTGGTGGATCACGCTATGGGCAACCTCATTCCTCGCCAACCTGACAGGTTTGATACTATCGCAATCTTTAAACTCGATCGTAGCGATCTATATAACGATACCGCTGCTTTTAATCCCGCAGATTTTACTTTGCGGCTTAGTTGTCAAGTTCGACGATTTGAGCAGGAGCGCATCCAGCCGGAACATAGTGCCCCTTATCGGTGAGGTAATCCCCTCACGTTGGGCATTCGAGGCGTTGGTTACGGAACAATTCCGGAACAACAGCTACAACCGCCTATTTTTCACGGTCGAGAAAGAAAAGTTCCTAGCGCAATATTACCGGAATGTCCATGCCGACGAGGTGCGCAGCCTCATAAACAGCCTCAACTTGATCCCGGAGAAACGGGAAGAGAACACTCGGACGATCCACAACGAACTGGCCGTACTATCCCGCGCCGCCCGTATCGCCCCCTATACGTCCAAAGAGAGTTACGAGAGCTATATGGATAAAGTGGAAAAAGCCCTGCATACCCGTAGCGATAATTTCACGGCGTTATTAGAGAAAAAACGGAAAGAGATCATTCAAGAACATGGCTCCGAATGGTTGAACACCTTAAAAAAAGAGCACCATAACTCGGCCATTGAGGAACTGGTACTTAACTCAACCAGTACCCAATTCTATAAGGAGGCTCACAACCGGATCTATCCTAAAATCGGGCAGATTTATCTGGAACCGGACAATAATTGGGGACGTGCGCCTTTCTATAGTCATGAGAAAAAATTCGCCGGTTATACATTTTCTACTTTTACATTTAATTTATTAATGTTAGGAATCTTTGCTTTATTGGTAATTATATCTATCTTCGCAGAGTTTCCCGGCAAGTATTTAAATAAAGGGAGCGATTAGTGACAAAATATATAATCTAAAAATAAAGAATAACATGAAAAAGAGTTTTGTTAGCCTGCTAACCATAGCAGCGATTACATTTGGAATGGTATCTTGCAACAGCAGTAAAAAACAAGACGCCGCTGAGCAAAAAGTAGAGGAAGAAGCAGCTATCGCAGGAGAAGTATCTAAAGGTCTGCTTACAGCCGAGTTGAAAGACGAGGTTACTCGTTTCTTGAAAGATATGCCGGATTCGGAGTTGCCTTACAAAGTATCTACCGGCGAGGTTACAATCTCTGTCGCTAATACTGATTTTATGTTGCCGGTCAGCAAGGTTTCCGAATTGAACACACAAGCCCAGAAAGCACGTGCTTGCGGTATCTACTTCGCAGACTTGAACGTATTGAAAGCGATGAAAAAGCCGACTACAGACATCGAGAACGTATTGGTTAAGTTGACTACGGATCTGGATATTCCTTTCGCTATCGACATCATGAAAGAGTCCGCTCCCGCTAACGCCAGCAAAGAGGAGTTAAGCAAATTCATGAAAGACCAAGAAAACAAATTGATCGACGCCATGATGGAAAATGATAAGGCTGACGTTGAGCTTGAGTTGTTGGGTGGTATGGCCGTAGAATATGCGATCGTATACGCAAACCCGGGCTTGGTTGTTAAAGGCGACGCTATTTCCGCCGGTTTGAGCGAGAATATGGAAAAACGTATCGGTATCATCCAGCAGATCACAGCCGACTTAGCTAAATATTATCCTGACTTGGAGCAATTAGGAACTACAATCGCTCCGTTAAGCGGAATGGTAGCAACCATAAATATGGCTCGTGAGTCAAAAGCTAAGATTGAGGAAATGCGTGCGAATCTATTGAAGTAATATAAACCTCATATCATAAAAAGTGTATGGTGATAACATCATACACTTTTTTTATATCCCTTCGGATATCACTGCAACAGGCTTTGCAGTAGTACTGCAACAAGCCTTACAGTAGTACTGCAACCCTTATGCAGTAATGCTGCAGCACCTATGCGGTAACACTGCAACGTCCGTGCAGTATCCTATATCTTATGAGTTTTGATAAGTACCTTATCCCCATTTTCCAGAGTAGTAGCGAAAAGATAGATAGTTCCTCCATCCGCAATTTTAGTTCGCTTACGTAACTCATCCACCGAGAGGGGGAAATTGCGGACTGTGATATTCGCTTGGGGAATCTGCCTCGACAGGGTCTTACATTGTTTATTCGTAAAGGGGATCACTTCGTCTACCACAAAAGAACGTCCCGGAAAACTAGGGACAACCTCATCCGACGTATATAAATGACTGCTGACATGCAATTTATTCAATCCAAAACGAGTGGCGACCGCTTTAAACGCACCCGCCTTCAAGATGGAAGCGTTCGGTTCGTATAAATAACGCTTGACTTCTCCACGGATGGAAGCGACAGCTTCCCGTTCTTCCACCAATGAGAACACAAACAATTCCAGCTCTTCCTCCGAAGTGAAATTCACGCAACAGATTTGAGGACTCCCGCCTTTCGATCCTCGCTCCAACACAAACAAAAGCTCCTTACATTCATTTTTCACCGAAAGCACCTGTATGGCTGTCACATCCGGAAGCAAATCCAACGTCATATGAATATCCGCCATCGGAGATAATTTAGCGATCACCTTAGAGGCATGACCAAACAAGACAGGAACCAACTTTGTCAAATCCGGCTCGCAATCTTGCAGCGCAAAAACCCGCTTATTCCCCTCTCCCCTACGAGCCGGATCGATATAAAACACATCTATTCCATCGATCTTATCTATCAACTCCGTAGAATCACCATTCAATACCGTTACGTTACCAACGTCTAGCACCTTGAAATTATGGATAGCCGCCTCGCAATAAGCGGAAAAGCGTTCGATATAGGTAACCTGCCGTACTTTCCGGGAGAAGAAATAGCTATCGATCCCCAATCCACCAGTCAAATCACATACATGTGCCTGTGGATCTACCAACCTCTGTTTGTACAAGGCAGTCTGTTCCGAGGAACATTGCTCCGCCGCTATCTTCGCCGGAAAAACCAGTCGATCGTTTTGATACCATGAAGGTAGTTTATCCTTGATCTGCCGCCGAGATTTTAATTGATCCACCACGAAAGGGATATCGATCCCCGGATAACGAGAGGCGGAAAGCAACAGACGATTCAAATCATCCGACGCATGTTCCTTGATAAATCGTGAAAGTTCCTCTATTTGTTCCATGCTTTGTCAACCTATACGTTCTTTAGGCAAAGTTAGCGTAAAACGGCTACCTTTACCATATTCTGACTTCAATTGTATCTCACCGCCGAAACGCTGCGCTATCACTTGGCAAATCGCCAGTCCGAGTCCGGTGCCTTGCGCAAACTCATCCAATTTGCAAAAACGATCAAAGACTTGCTTCTGTTTCTCCTCAGGGATGCCGATACCAGTGTCTTCTACATAGATATGAAGGCAGTCGCCTTTCGTACAGAAATAGTATCCAACTTCTATATAGCCCGAAGTCGTGAACTTGATGGCATTATTGATAAAATTAGACAATACTTGTTTCAGCCGATAAGGATCTACCGCCACAACCACCGGGATCTCGGGGACACGCATGCGTAGCTCTACCCCCTCGGGCATCATCAATTGGAAAGTACAATAGATTTCATTGATCAAGACATTCAAATCATGGCGATCGAAAACAAAACTCATCTTTCCGGATTCCATACGGGAAAGATCTAAAATATCATTGATCAGTTTCAATAGTAAGTCGGAGTTCGTATTAATCAACTTCACGAACTGCTCACGCTCTTCCGGCTCCAAGACCTCTTCCGAGTTCATTAAATTCGAGAAACCGACAATCGCATTCAGCGGCGTACGGATCTCATGGCTCATATTCGCCAAGAAAGCCGACTTCATCCGATCCGACTCCTCGGCTTTTTCCCTCGCAGAGATCAATACCTCCTCCGTATCCTTGATATTTTGGATATTCAAACATAAGCCATTGATTACATACCCATCATTCGCATCCTCTAAGCTTCCGTAACGAAATTCCCACCATTGGTAACCTTTCCCGTTAAAATCGCAACGATATTGAAGGATATGATGAGAGATTGTACCCGTACAAATGAAATCAATTAAGGATCGCAAACTCTGCCTGTCGTCCGGATGGACCATCTCGTACAGCTCATCCAAAGGAATTTCCCGAGGAGAAGTATTCACATAGCTAAAGAACTCGTTGTCAAACCGGAAAGTTCCAGACTGTAATTTCCAAGCGAATATATTACCCCCTTCCAACGCTAAAGAAAGATGCTCTTTCTCCTGCTTTAAATTAGCGAGCACCTCTTTCCTTCGTCTTGCTTCCCGCCAATAGAGATAAAACAAATAACCGATCAATGCCAACAATAAGATCACACCCAAGGAAGAGGCGATAAAAACCTCTATCTTATACCGTTCGGAAATAGGCATATTTATGACATGAACATTAGTAGGGACCTCTTCCTTTGAAATACCTAAACGTTGCATCTCTACCCAATCATACAGATACTCTTTGGGACTCTCTACGATCGGAACGGAAGAGACAGGCGTACCGGAAAGAATTTTAGCCGCCAACCTAGCCTGTTCCGCCGCTTGTATGCGGTTCGAGCAAAAATAGCCTCCCAGAACTTCCACGTTTATATTAAAGATTTCCCGCACTGCCGTAAATGAAGGAGTCACGAACATCTTAGACAAGCCTGCGGATGTATAGTCATAACGGATATTGAAAAATACGCAATAAGGATAGGTACCATTAATATTACTCAATAAAAACTCCCCATTGGCTTTACGAAAAGGCATGAAATGGATTATATTTTTCGAAGGACGTATCGCCTTCATTCTCATCTCGGTTCTAAACATCATGGAATCCACCTTAAAGTCCGGATCATTTAATTGGAAAGCCAATTGATTATAATCCAACACATACCGGCTCGTATCGACCGCTTTTATCAACTCCCGGAAAGCCAACTGCCCTAAGGAGGTCTTATCATAATTGATATAAATGCGAGACTTTCCCATTTGCCGATCGATCAAACGAAGGTTCTCCTCATAATCAATCTTATCCCAGCTACCTGTTACATTCGGATATTCTTCCAGCAAATCCCAATTAGGGAAATTGACGCCAGAGAAAACAACCGGAACTTTCTTTACAAAAGGATGGCCGCATTTCATCAACGTATAGGTAGCCTGATCATCATTCACCAATATGATGTCGGGCTTCCAAAGACGGATCGTATCGATAAAGTTATACATCCGTTCCTCTTCCTCCTCAGCCATATAACACTCGCAGTCGAGATAAAACGTACGGATGTCCGCATTCACCCGATTTTTTCCCAGCTCTTTCCGGATATCTGAGTTTAATTCCAGATAGTTCTTATCATCCCACCGAAAAGATTGGATCACAAGCACACGGCTCCGCTTCGCCTCAGGTTTACACCCCAACGCTAATAAAAGCAGAATAAAAACACCCCCGACATTATTTAAGAATCTCATGTCCAAACTTTAAACAGTAAATGTGACAAAAGTACGACTATTTTCATTATTCACATTCATTAGCTGTATCTTTCTTTTCCCTCTTCCGTTCTAAAATGAATAAATATATAGGGATTGTCAAGGAAAAGCCGTATATTTGTCCATTGGTTGAAAACCTTGTAAACTGTATATTAACAAGATTAATTCTATTAGTAAATGGGAAGAGTATTAGTTATTGGTGCAGGGGGCGTAAGTACCGTTGCTGTTAAGAAAATAGCGATGAATGCGGATGTCTTCACGGATATCATGGTAGCTAGCCGTACGAAAAGTAAATGCGACAAGATCGCCGCCGATATCAAGAACGTGAAAGTGCAAACCGCACAGGTAGACGCAGACAACGTGCAAGAGCTTGTTGCCTTGTTTAACGCCTTCAAACCGGATTTGGTGGTAAATCTGGCCTTACCTTATCAAGATTTGCATATCATGGATGCTTGTCTGGAATACGGTGTTAGCTATTTAGATACGGCCAACTACGAACCGCTTGATGAAGCCAAATATCAATACAGCTGGCAATGGGCCTATAAAGATCGTTTCGAGAAAGCCGGTCTTACCGCTATCTTGGGATGTGGTTTCGATCCGGGGGTTACCGGCGTATATACAGCCTATGCGGCAAAGCATCATTTCGACGAGATACACTATCTGGATATCGTAGACTGCAACGCAGGAGATCACCATAAGGCATTCGCTACCAATTTCAATCCGGAAATCAATATCCGTGAGATTACTCAACGTGGCAAATATTTCGAGGATGGGGAATGGAAGGAGACCGATCCGTTAAGCGTACATAAAGCCTTGAATTATCCGAATGTAGGACCGAAAGAATCGTATTTGATGTATCACGAGGAATTGGAAAGTTTGACCAAAAACTTCCCGACCCTCAAACGGGCTCGTTTCTGGATGACTTTCGGACAGGAATACTTGACTCATCTACGTGTCATCCAAAATATCGGTATGGCTCGTATCGACCCGATCCTTTACAACGGGCAGGAAATCGTTCCGATCCAATTCTTAAAAGCCGTACTGCCGAACCCGGGTGATCTGGGAGAGAATTATACTGGCGAGACTTCCATCGGTTGCCGCATCCGTGGTATCAAGGACGGTAAGGAATTAACTTATTACGTATACAACAACTGTAGCCACCATGCCGCTTATCTAGAGACAGGAGCGCAGGGTGTTAGTTATACCACCGGTGTTCCCGCCATGATCGGCGCCAAATTATTTATGCAAGGCATTTGGAAGAAACCGGGTGTATGGAATGTGGAGGAATTCAATCCGGACCCACTCATGAAAGAGCTAAATGAGCAAGGTTTGCCTTGGCATGAATTGTTTAACATTGACTTAGAATTGTAATATGGCAATACAAATAGGCGATAAGGTTCCCGAGTTTTTGGGAACCGATCAAGACGGTAAAGAGGTAAAGATGAGTGACTATCAAGGAAAGAAAGTAGCTCTATATTTCTACCCGAAAGATAACACAAGCGGTTGCACGGCGGAAGCATGCAGCTTACGTGACGGCTATCAAGCCTTACAAGCGAAAGGCTTCGAAATCATCGGAGTAAGCAAAGATAGCGCCAAATCGCATCAAGGCTTTATACAAAAGCAAAACTTACCTTTCCGTTTAATAGCGGACACAGACACGACCTTACAAGAACAGTTTGGTGTGTGGGCTGAGAAAAAAATGTACGGACGTTCATACATGGGGACTCTCCGGACCACCTTTATCATTAACGAGGAAGGTATTGTTACCAATATCATCGGGCCGAAAGAGGTGAAGACAAAAGACCATGCAAATCAAATCCTTAATTTATAAGGGACACATATGGCAAAAGAAGAAAATTTGTTCGAAGAAAAAGCGAAAGAAGAAGGTGGTAAACCAGCCGCTAACACGGATAAGCTAAAAGCTTTACGTGCGGCAATGGATAAAATCGAGAAGAACTACGGAAAAGGTTCGATCATGAAACTGGGCGATGAAAGCATCGAGGATATCGAGGTGATACCGACAGGCTCTATCGCTTTAAACGCAGCGCTGGGCGTAGGTGGATATCCGAAAGGACGTATCGTCGAGATCTATGGTCCGGAATCTTCTGGTAAGACAACGATAGCGATCCATGCGATCGCCGAGGCGCAGAAGAAAGGAGGTATCGCCGCATTTATCGATGCGGAGCATGCTTTTGACCGTTTCTATGCCGAGAAGCTAGGCGTTGATGTAGAGAACCTATGGATCTCCCAGCCGGATAACGGTGAGCAGGCCTTGGAAATAGCCGAGCAATTGATCCGTTCATCCGCCGTAGATATCATTGTTATCGACTCCGTAGCCGCATTGACTCCTAAAGCCGAGATTGAGGGCGATATGGGAGACAGCAAGATGGGTCTGCAAGCTCGTCTAATGTCGCAAGCCCTTCGTAAGTTGACGGCCGCGATCAATAAGACGAATACGACCTGTATCTTCATCAACCAATTGCGTGATAAGATCGGTGTAATGTTCGGAAACCCTGAAACGACGACAGGTGGTAACGCATTGAAATTCTATGCTTCTGTCCGTTTGGATATCCGTAGTATTGGAAAGCTGAAAGATGGTGACGAGATCAAGGGAAACCAAGTGCGTGTGAAAGTTATAAAAAACAAGGTGGCTCCTCCATTCCGCAAGGCAGAGTTCGATATCATGTTCGGTCAAGGTATTTCCCGTTCCGGAGAGATCATCGATCTTGGTTCTGAACTGAATATCATCAAGAAGAGCGGTTCATGGTACAGCTACAACGATACCAAATTGGGACAGGGTCGTGATGCGGCAAAACAATGTGTCGAGGACAATCCCGAATTGGCAGACGAATTATCCGAATTAATATTTGAGGCATTAAAAGCCAACAAGTAATTTGCGGGGGCGGGCAAACCCCGCCCCTATACGAAATTGTAATGAGTAATAAAGACAAATATCGTTTACTTTGCAATACTGAAAAAAATATACCGATCTTCTCACATGACTGGTGGTTGGATACGGTTTGCGGAGAAAAAAAATGGGATGTCTTGCTTATAGAACAAAAGGGAAGGATACAGGCAACCCTCCCCCTTTACATCCCCCATTCCGATATTGTCTCAATGCCTTCTTACACCCAAACGATGGGCCCTTGGTTCGCCGCAAGTTCCTCCGACACGAAATATACGACCGAGTTAGGACGATGTCAAGAACTATGCAAACAATTCACGGAAGAACTAAAACGCTATCCGCACTTCCTGCAAAATTTCAATTATGACATTACGGATTGGCTTCCGTTTTATTGGGCGGGATATAACCAAACGACACGTTATACCTATTTATTAAAAAATATCCGGGATCATCAAGCGGTATGGGAGAATATGAGCCCCAATATCCGGCGAAATATTGCGAAAGCGCAGAATAAATACCATATATCCGTAAAAAAAGGGATTCCTTTGAATGAGTTCCTAGCTGTACAAGCCCAAACATTTGATCGCCAGCATGTACGAATCAAGGAAGACACGAATGTACTGAAAGACTTGATCGCCACTTGCCGGCAAAGAGGACAAGGTGATTTATGGGGAGGTTATGACGAGCAAGGCCATTTACATGCGGCCGCTTTCATCGTATGGCAAGATCGATCGGCTTACTATCTCGCAGGAGGAGGAAATCCGGCCTATAGAGGTTCCGGAGCGCAAAGCTACGTCCTGTGGGAATGTCTTCATTTCGTTTCTCAATTTACGACGGTCTTTGATTTCGAAGGGTCTATGCTACCCGGAGTAGAACGTTTCTTCCGCGAGTTCGGAGCTATCCAAACCCCATTTTTCACAATATCTAGGGGGAAATTGAGTTTATTAGACAGAGCACGCATTAAACTAAGCAAATGGGTATGAAAAATCGCACTTTACATTATATAATACGCTTTCTTGTAGGAGATGATGTCCCTAGCGAACTGGTGGAAACGATCGGGTACACGGCTGATCCCAATAAATTCGACCGATATAACGTCGTTATCATTCCATCCGGCTTCTTTGATGGACAAACATACGGGACTCCCGCTTCCTTACCGGAACTCCCCTTGCAAGAGGTTCAAGGTATCCCCTTGTTATTCGGCTCGCCGAAAGAGGAATGGATAAGAGATACATGGGTGGTTCATGCCGATATCATCGCAAGTACTTATTTTCTCATTTCCAGATACGAGGAGATGGTACGGCGTGGACTTCGGGATGAACATGGAAGATTTCCCGGTAAAGAGTCCTTGCCCTACCGGGCCGGTTTCCTGCATCGTCCGATCGTGGATGAATATCGCATGCTGCTTCATCGTTGGCTGCGCCAATCCCGGTTACGTGTACCCGAGGTAAAAAAGCAAATCCGGAAGATCTACCTCACGCACGACGTAGATTCTCCGACTCTATATCGTTCGTGGAAAGGTTTGATACGGTCTATTAGAGATAGAAGAGGTTTATATAAATCCTTTCAAGGTAAATTCGGTTCCCTTGAGAAAGACCCGTTTTATACCTTCCCTTGGTTTTTCCGCCAGAATAGTATCCTTCAGGACTTGATCGGGAAGGAACAATGTCACCCTATCCTATTTATCCGGAACGGGGGGAAAGCCAAGCACGACAAACCTCATTACGATTTGAGGAATAAAGATATTCGTAAATTGATAAAAAGTGCTTTAGAGCATAATGTAACTATTGGTTTGCATAGTAGCTACCAAGCGGGTACGACTCCCAGCCTTATCCGGAAAGAGAAAACCGGTCTGGAAGATCATATCGGTAAAAATGTTCGGTTCAACCGTCATCATTTCTTGGCAATCCGGGAACCGGAAGATATGGACCAAATAGAGGCTGCTGGGGTTACGGACGATTTCACCATGGGGTACGCCGATGTCTCCGGATTCCGGTTAGGGACTTGCTACCCGGTTCGTTGGATCAATCCGATCACCCGCCGGCTATCTCCTCTCCGACTACATCCGCTTATTATAATGGATTGTACCCTAGAGGAGGAGAAATATATGGGACTGGATTTTGACAGGGCTTTAACCTATTGCCGGAATTTAGTGGAACAAGTAAATAATGTAGGAGGTGAATTGGTTTTACTATGGCATAATGACTCCGTACAAGAAGGGTCCGGAAGTTATTTACGTAAATTATACGCCCAGCTATTAAAAGAATTAGCGAAGCAGTGAAAACAATAAAATCCCTGTATTCAAATAAATCAGAAAGAATGATTACTAATTGTAAAAATATTTTAGTCCTCGCCCCTCATACGGATGATGGGGAACTTGGGTTGGGGGGAACTATCTCACGCCTGATAGAAGATGGTAAAAAAGTGACCTATGTGGCTTTCTCCACCGCACAGCAATCGGTTCCCGAGGGTTTTCCGAAAGATATCTTGAAGACAGAGGTCAAGCAAGCGACCCAGACCTTAGGTATAGAACCGGAAAACCTAATCATATACAATTACGAAGTAAGAAAACTGGGATACGCAAGACAAGAGATATTAGAGGAGTTAATACGCCTGAAAAAAGTATCCGATTTTGACCTAGTCTTCATCCCTAGCTTGCACGACATCCACCAAGATCATACGACGATCGCCCAAGAGGGTCTACGGGCGTTCAAAAACACGAATATATTAGGTTATGAGTTAATCTGGAACAACTTGACATTCAATACACAATGTTTTGTAAGGCTGGAAGAGCGCCATATCGACGCAAAGGTAGAATCATTGAAAGCCTATAAATCGCAAGGAGCGAGAGATTATCTATCCAAGGACTTTATCTATTCATTAGCGAGAGCACGGGGTGTCCAAGCGGGATGTACCTATGCGGAAGCGTTTGAAGTCGTTCGTCTATTCTTATAACACTGATTGAATCCATGAATAAACTCCTTATCATATGTGATATGTTCCCACCCGCTTTCGCCCCCAGAATGGGATATCTATGCAAATATTTGACACGCATGGGATGGGAAGTTACCGTAGTGACAGAATACATAGAAGACAATACATTCGAATTCCTTACAGGGTATGCGGACGTGTATTGCGTCCGCTACTACAAAGCATCAGGAAAGATCTCAAAGCATATCGAATGGATGTGGGTCATGTTTCTAGACATCTTGTTTGGTTATAAAGACATGAGAATAATCAACGCATGTATTCCCTTAATAAAGACCAACCAGTACAAAGGAATATTGTGTAGCACATACCGCACCTTTCCTTTAACCGCCGCCAAGACGTTAGCGATCCATACCAACCTCCCTTTCGTCGTGGATTTACGAGATATTATCGAGCAATACGCCTCCAACGAATATATATCGCATAAATTCCATACATTTTCATGGTTAGACGCATTCATCACAAAGCGATTTCGCAAACGGTTACTTAGAAAGCGAAATAACGCTTTGGAGGTAGCGGATTGTGTCACGACCGTATCGCCTTGGCATGTGGAGGTACTCAAACAATATAATCCCAACGTAAGACTGATTTATAACGGATTCGATCCTGAGTTGTTCTATCCGCAACAAATCAAGACCTCCCGGTTTATCATTACCTATACCGGACGGTTGTTAAGTTTAGCGATCCGAAATCCGGAGTTATTATTTGCGGCCATCGCCCGTCTTACGGAGGACAAGGTCATTATCCCCGAAACTTTTCGAGTTGTATGGTATACCGATCAAGAGTCCCGCTCCATCATCCGCCAAGAGGCCGAACGACATGGGGTGCAATCTTTCATGGATTACCATGAGTATGTACCGGCATCCGATATTCCCCTCATCTTGAACAAAAGCTCGGTGCTGCTTTCCTTGACGAATAAGTTTGACACGTCTGGTCCAAAAGGCTTCATGACAACTAAGTTCTTTGAATCGCTTGCGGTAGAAAAACCCATCTTATGCGTACAGAGTGACGAGGCTTACCTCGCCGAAGCCATCAAGGAGACCCATTCCGGACTGGCCGCAACCCGGGTAGACGAGGTGTACGATTTCTTGAAACATTACTATGAGGAATGGCAGGAAAAAGGATATACGACCTCGCCCGTCAATCGGGATAAGCTATCGAATTATTCCCGGAAAGAGCAAGCTAGCCAATTTGCGCGTATATTTGAGGAGATTTAAGCAGATGGATAAATACCTCAACATAGTATCGTTCAATATACCTTATCCCGCCAATTACGGAGGGGTTATTGATGTGTATTATAAACTGGAAGCCTTGCGTGCTTGCGGCGTGAAACTCATATTACATTGTTTCGAATATGAACGTCCGCATGCACCGGAATTAGAAAGCATTTGCGACAAGGTTTTCTATTATAAACGCCGTACCGGGGTAATCGCTAATTTAACATGGCTCCCTTACAATGTATATAGCCGGAAAGATCATCGCTTGATCGAGAATCTTTTACAAAATGATTACCCGATCTTATTTGAGGGCCTCCACTCCTGTTATTATATGAACGATCCCCGTTTAAGAAACCGGATGAAGATATTCCGGGAGTGCAATATCGAGCACGATTATTATCGCCACTTGGCAAAGTCGGGCAAAGGATTGGTTCGCAATGCCTTTTTCAGGATCGAGGCCATGCGTTTCCAAGCCTATCAAAAAATAGCACGGTGCGCAAATCTGATAATCGCCGTATCCACGACAGACGCAGACTATTTACGAAAACAATTTCCCAATCAAAGGATCGAGTTCGTTCCTTGTTTCCACGAGAATAACCGGATTACGGCCGAACCGGGAAAATCCGATTATATTTTATATCATGGCAAGTTATCCGTTATCGAGAATGAGCGAGCCGTGTTATTTCTCACCAAGCATGTTTTCAGCCAATTAAAACATACCTGCATAATAGCGGGCATGAACCCGACCCGTTTGATACGAGAGGCAGCCGCTCCTTACCCACATATAAAAGTAGAAGCAAATCCCAGTAAGGAACGTATGGACGCATTGATCCACAACGCACAAATTCATATGCTAATCACATTTCAAGATACCGGCCTAAAACTAAAGCTTTTGAACAGCTTATTCGCCGGAAGGCATACGATTGTCAATCATCTCATGCTAGCGGGTAGCGGATTAGATCCTTTATGCCATATCGCCGATACGCCGGATGAGATGATACGGGCTTGCGAACAATTAATAGCCCTACCTATAGATAAAGAGGCGATAGATAAACGAAAACAATTATTGTTCCCTGCTTTTTCTAATGAAGATCAGGGGATACGTTTATACAAGATGATATATGATGAAAGAGAATAGAAGTGATTTATTACATACATTAACCGAACGTTTGAAAGCGATCGACTATAATAAATTACCGATCAGCGATTATAATAAGCGATACATCGGCAACTTAAAGCCGGCGTTAAGCTATTTCATGCATATATACGCAGATTGCCTACAAAGAGGACTTCAAGCGATACAAACCCCTATCTCCGATGTCACGCTAATCGATTATGGAGGAGGAACCGGCTTCCTTAGTATTCTGGCGAAATCCATAGGAATAGGACAAGTTATTTATATTGATCTTAACCCATCTTCCGTGGAGACGATCCAGCTATTGAAACAAATAATAGGAATAGGCCCCGATATCATACTCCATGGAGATTCAGATGTTCTTGCGGACTGGTGCGCAAGGAACAAAGTCTACCCCCAACTTTTAATCGCTACGGACCTGATAGAGCATGTCTATGATTTATCTTTGTTCTTCAAGGATTTAATCCATATAAACGATTCCATGTATCTACTATTCACGACAGCCTCTACACCATTCAACCCGTATGTCCAACAACGGTTACATAAGATGATGGTCGGATGCGAAAGTGGATCTTTGGAATCCCCCAACTATTATACATTACGAGAGCAATTCATAACGAAACTTTGCCCGGATTTCTCCCCAAAAGAAGTAGAGACATGGGCCCGACAGACTAGAGGCTTGACCTATCCCGATATCCAAAAAGCGATCGAGAAAAAGAGTTTACCAAGCCCGGAAGACCCATACAATACTTGCGATCCGGCTACAGGTAATTGGGCCGAACGAATCCTTCCCATACAGACTTATGAGGACTTATTGGCACCCTACCAGTTCAAGCTTAAAGTAGAGAAAGGATTTTATAACGCAGACCGAAGCAACCCAGTTCTTTCCTTGATATGCAAAGGTATCAACGCATTGATCCGCAACAGCGGCTCCTTTGGTTTTCTATTGGCACCATTCATCATTCTCTCCTGCGGCAAGGAGCGAGCAGATGCCATCTAGAACATATTCACGGGTCAAGTCCTCAGCTTTCAAGATCTGGTCGTTCCACTGCAATAAATCAATATCTATCGGCACACGCCCACAGGATTTATCTTCCGGCTTACGTCCGATGCAGCATTCTATATCTTTCAAGACATCCTTTATTCGCGCCGGACTCTCCTCGCTATACAAAACAGCCACTCGATTCAAAAATGTAGTTGATAATGGACAATCGATCGGTTCCGTATAAACTGGCTGAGAAAACTGTATAAAAACAAAATGAGCACGCAGCATCTCCGCCGCGCGCTCCATATTTTTCTCTTTATCCCAATTAGAGCCTAAGCACAATAGAACCCGGTTTCGTTTATTCTCCATCTCCGGCTAAAAGCGTTTAGTCATTCTTATGATTATTCAAGAATGTATTGATAAAACCGATCAACTTCACGAAAGAAGCGGAAAATTGTCCGGTATCGCTATTACGGATAGAGATAAATTTCTCCTTACCTTCCGTGGTAAATGAAACCTGATACATGATATCCCCTAAATCCCGGTTCGTCTCCTCCTCAAAGCCATAAGAGTCTTTCATCTTAAAGAAATTACATTTTTGCAGAATCGGTTTTAAAGAAGCAAACTCCTCGTCAGTCAATGTCCCCTCCATAATTTTAGGATCTCGTTTCTTGGCGAAATTATCCATATAATAATTATACTCCTCGATACGGAATGTCTTGTCACTATCAAACAGAACCATTAGTTTGTAGTTATCTACACTTTCCATACTATAACTAAAAGAGAAATCCTTCAATTCTTTTTTACAGCCTGTAAAACAAGCAGACAGAAGAACCAATAAGGTGGCGAACAAAGTAATTCGTAGTTTCATTTGTCTAAAGTTGAAATTTGTGGCACAAACATACATAAAATACTCGAAAAACAACCCATGGAAATAAAAAAATACCTATTAGTTGGTATTGGTGGTACGAAGTTTTCAAGCTACCTTCGCGTAACATTTAATAGGACATGAGATTATCAGAACTTCGCACAGGCGATAAAGGTGTTATAGTAAAGGTAATGGGTCGCGGAGCTTTCCGCAAACGCATTATCGAGATGGGATTTATCAGAGGGAAAGAAGTGATCGTTATACAAAACGCTCCGCTCAAAGACCCTATTCACTATCGTGTAATGGGATATGATGTCTCATTGCGACGCTCGGACGCCGCATTGATCGAAGTCGTTAGCGCGGCGGATTTCGAGAAGGAACAAGCTACCTCGGTACAAGATACGAACAGGAGCGCAGACTCTTTTATCCTGCCTCCCGGCAATGAATTGCAAGCCATCGCATTACATAAAGGAAAAACAATTAACGTAGCCTTGGTTGGTAATCCGAACTGCGGAAAGACCTCTCTTTTCAATTTCGCATCCGGAGCACATGAGCATGTGGGTAACTATAGCGGCGTGACCGTAGATGCCAAGGAAGGAACCTTCCAACAGAATGGCTATACATTCCGCATCGTAGATTTACCGGGTACTTACTCCCTATCCGCTTACACGCCGGAAGAATTATACGTGCGTAAGCATTTGAATGAAGAGCAACCAGACGTGGTGATCAATGTTATCGACGCATCCAATCTGGAGCGAAACCTATATTTGACCGCCCAACTGATCGATATGGACGTTCGCATGGTAATCGCCTTAAACATGTATGATGAGCTGGAACGCCATGGTAATAAATTCGATCATGAGTCCTTAGCAAAAATGATCGGGGCACCGATTATCCCGACCGTAAGTAAAACAGGCTTTGGCATAGAGGATTTGTTTAACCGTGTAATCAAGGTATACGAAGAAGAAGATCCTGTCATCCGTCATATCCATATTAATTACGGAGAGTCTTTAGAGAAAGGGATCAGCAACGTTAGGAAGACCTTGAAAAATAGCGTGGATATACCCAAAAGCTTGTCAAAGCGCTATCTATCTATCAAGCTATTAGAGGGAGACCGGGAGATAGAGACATTTATAAAAACGCTGCCCGGTGCCGAAACGATCTTCCAAGAAAGAGACCGTAATACAGCCCTAATAGAAAAGTTATTGCAAGAGGATTGTGAGACCGCATTCACGAACGCACGCTATGGCTTTATTTCCGGAGCGTTGCGTGAGACTTACGAACAAAATACGATCAAAGAGGCAACGAGTACGCAGATCATCGATCTATTCGTCACGCATAAAGTCTTAGGCTTCCCTATCTTTATCCTATTCATGTGGATCATGTTCGAGGCCACTTTCCGTTTGGGAGGCTATCCGATGGAATGGATAGAGGCATTGGTCGAAGTGATCGGTAATTTCGTGCGCAGCCATATGTCGGAAGGACCTTTGAAGGATCTTCTCGTGGATGGTATCATCGGTGGCGTGGGAGGTGTTATCGTGTTCCTGCCGAATATCTTGATTCTGTATATGTTCATATCGTTCATGGAAGACTCCGGATATATGGCACGTGCGGCTTTTATCATGGATAAGATCATGCATAAGATGGGACTGCATGGAAAGTCGTTCATCCCTTTAGTGATGGGATTCGGTTGTAATGTTCCTGCTATCATGGCCTCCCGTACGATAGAGAGCCGTAATAGCCGGATGATAACGATGTTGGTAAATCCGTTGATGAGCTGTAGCGCCCGCCTGCCAGTTTATGTATTGCTGACCGGGGCGTTTTTCCCGAAGAACGCCAGCTTTGTGTTATTAGCTTTATATGTATCCGGAATCTTGCTGGCAGTTATCATGGCCCGTCTTTTCAAACGCTTCCTGTTTAACGAGGAGGATGTTCCTTTCGTAATGGAACTCCCCCCCTACCGGATGCCTACCGGCAAATCCATCATGATCCATATGTGGGAGAAAGCGAAACAATACTTGCACAAGATGGGAGGTATCATCTTGGTCGCTTCTATCGTCATCTGGTTCCTTGGGTATTTCCCCAGACATTCGGAGAGCGGAGATCAGTTTGATCGCCAGATAGCGGAGATCGAAAATACGGAGTTGGATTCTCAAGAAAAAACAGATACGATAGAGGAGTTAGAACGCTTGAAGGCAATCGACCACCAACAAAATTCGTATATCGGGCGTATCGGCCAGACGATTCAACCGATCTTGGCTCCTTTAGGATTCGATTGGAAAATGAGTGTAAGCCTACTTACCGGTATGGCGGCGAAAGAAGTTGTTGTCAGCACGTTAAGCGTATTATACACGGGGAATGCCGATGATGACAGCCAAGCCCTGTCGGAGCGTTTGAAGCAAGACCGTAACGCAGAAGGTAATTTGGTATTCACACCGCTCATAGCGATTAGCTTAATGCTTTTCGTCTTGATTTATTTTCCGTGCATAGCAACTATATCGGCTATTGTCAACGAGTCTGGCTCATGGAAATGGGGTATATTCGTTATCATTTATACTTGTGTCCTAGCATGGATCGTTTCTTTCATTGTTTATCAAACGGGGAATTTCTTTGTGGGTTTATTCAGCTAAGAACTTTCCTATGTTTTATTTAGTTATATATAGGAGGTAAATTTATAGGTATGTGGCAAGATATAGCAGTTTGCGTTATTGGTATCTCGGTTATCGGATATATCGCATATAAGGTTTATCGAATGCTTACGAAACCGAAATCCAGTGATCCTTGTTGCGGGTGTAGTGAGTGTTCGTTGAAAAAAGAGTTTAGAATGAAGGAATAACAAAATATTTTTTATATTCGCGTTATTCTAATACACCATAGGTTATGAATAACACGGCCTTACAAATATATGCCCTTTTTATCCTGCTGATCTTATCAGTGGGTTGTAAAGATGATTGGAAAAACCTCAACTTGCGTAGCGGAGAAAATGAACCTTTTTATTGGGAAAACAATAAGCTCGCAGCTCAAAGGCTTGCGAAAATCATGTACAATAAAACAGATAGTGGAAGTTATGAACGTTTTAAGATCGTCCATATTTCGGATTCTCATTTATCCTCTTGGTCTCCGAGCAATAATTACGAGTTACCTATAAATCTACGACAATCCATCCAATTCGCCAATCAACAAGAACTGCGAATCAATGCGATAACCGCTACGGGCGATTTTATTTCCTTTGATAAGAAAAAGAAAGCGAAAGAAAGTATGCGTTCATTTATTCATCATCTTTATGATGAAAACCATATTCCCACTTTTATTTGTACAGGAAATCATGACAGCAATTCCGAGGAAGAGATAGGCAGCACTTTCTTATATAAGAACGAGATCAACGAAATATTATTTGCCAACAATAACTATTCAAAGAATCGAAATAGCGCCGAGAATTATTACTATTCGGATGTAGCAAACCCTCAAGGAGGTATGATCCGCTTCATTGCCCTTGATATGCTAGACCAGCCGGCTTTCCAATATAATACTTTTTCTTATGCATATTTCTCCCAGAAACAAATAGACTGGCTTATAAACATCGCATTGAAAAATGGCATGACAGATCATCATAGCGTCATTATCTTGACGCATTACCCATTTCAACGCCGTAGCGTACACAACGACACTTATCTATGCGACGGGGATTTCGTCCATTCTTGGAACATGATTCCCGAGATCATCGAAGCTTTTCGCACTCGCACCTCATTAGAAAAAGCATATCCTAATCAGTTCAACCTAGACCCCATCAATGTCAAAGCAGATTTCAGTGATCGTAAAGGAGAATTTATTTGCTATCTAGGTGGACATATCCACTGCAATGCCTATTTTGACGTGACTGGATTAGAAAATGAAAGTACAGAACTCGTTCCACAAAAAATGATCCTTTGTACCAATCAAGCTCCAAGTGAAAAAGGCGTGGTATACAACAGGGTCATACGTGAAGAGGATAGCCTATCAAGTAACAGTTTTTGTATCTATGCCGTAGACACAAAAGAAAAGAAGATTTACATCACCTACTTCGGTGCCTATAAACCTTCTAATGATCGTAACTATCCGGAGATTCATACAATCTCGTATAATTAAAATTTACCGACCTATACAATGATAGATAAAGCCGGCTTCCTCTAACTCTGTCTTGTCATAAATATTACGTCCGTCTAAAATTAAAGGCGTGGACATCAATTTCTTGATAACAGACCAAGAGGGCATACGAAATTCTTTCCATTCCGTAACAAGCAACAGAGCGTCCGCGTCTATCACGGTCTCATAAATATCTTTGCCATATGAAATCATCCCCGCAGGCAAACGTCTTTGAGCCTCCGGGATAGCAACCGGATCATAAGCCGAAACTATACATCCGGCTTCTTTCAACTTTTTGATTAAGATTAGCGAAGGAGCCTCTCGCATATCATCTGTTTCCGGCTTAAAAGCCAACCCCCATAAAGCAATACGCTTGCCTTGAATATCTCCTTTGAAGTGCCGCACTAACTTACGGAACAAGATTGATTTCTGCTCCTCATTCACTGCTTCCACCGCTTCCAATATACGCATCTGGTAACCATTACCGGCAGCGGTCTTCACAAGCGCCTTTACGTCTTTTGGAAAACAAGACCCACCGTATCCACAACCCGCATATAAGAAACGGCTACCTATACGGGCATCCGTACCAATACCTTTACGTACCATATTCACATCCGCTCCCACTATCTCGCACAAATTGGCAATATCATTCATAAAGCTAATACGAGTCGCAAGCATAGCGTTCGCCGCATATTTCGTCATCTCCGCAGAAGGAACATCCATAAAAATTACCCGGAAATTATTTAACAAGAACGGACGGTATAATTTCGACATCAACTTTTGGGCCCGTTCGGACTCAACCCCGACAACAACCCGGTCCGGACTCATAAAATCCTTGATAGCCGCACCTTCTTTCAAAAACTCAGGATTAGAAGCGATATCAAATTCAATATCCACATTTCGCAAGGCTTGTTCCTCCTTGATCGCTTTCTTGATTTTCTGGGCAGTACCTACGGGAACCGTACTCTTCGTAACAACCAAGATATATTTGTTCATATAGCGTCCCACCGTACGGGCCACCTCAAGCACATACTTCAAGTCGGCGCTCCCATCCTCATCGGGAGGTGTACCAACCGCACAAAACAGCACCTCGACCTCATTCAAACATTCTTTTAAATCAGTCATAAAATGAAGACGACCAGCTTGGAAATTGCGTGCCACCATCTCGTCTAGCCCCGGTTCATAGATAGGAACTACACCTTTCTTTAGATTCTCAATCTTTGCCTTATCCACGTCCACACAAAAGACCTCAGTCCCCATTTCCGCAAAACAAGTACCCGTTACCAGCCCGACATAGCCTGTACCTACAATCGCTATTTTCATATATATCTATTACTTATGTTTCTAGTACATTTAAAAGAGATACAAAAGTAAGACTATTTCAAGAATTATACATAACTTTGGAAGCTTTTTTGGCAGAAACGTGAACTAAAATAAGGAAGTTAATATGAAAATTATCTCTGAAAATCAGATTAAGGATTTAGGCATCACACCATCAACTTGTGTAAACTGGGCAAAAGAAAGTTTCTCTATAAAGAAAAAAGCCCAGCTACCCGCAAAAATAAGTGTACATCCCCAAGGTAATGATTTTTTCACTTCCATGCCCTGTCTCCTACCTCAAGAATTCTCTAGGTTTGGGATTAAGGTAGTTCATCGCATCGTGGGTGGTATACCCGCTTTAGGAAGCGACATCCTACTTTATAATTCCAATACAGGAGAGTTATTAGCCCTATTGGATGGAGATTGGATTACTGCCATGCGTACAGGGGCTGTCGCTACACTTGCCATTCAAACGTTAAAAGCGACCAACGCCATGACTTACGGTTTCATCGGCCTAGGAAATACCGCACGAGCCACTATGTTATGTTTACTTGATAGCCAAAAAGATACGCATCATACAGTCCGACTATTAAAGTATAAAGATCAAGCAGACTCCTTTATTGAAAGATTTAAGGATTACTCGAATGTTACATTCTCGATCGTAGGGGACATAGAAGATCTTATCTCCAGTTCGGATGTCATCATCAGTTGCATAACTGATGCTAGCGACTTGATCTGTCCGAAGAACGAACTTTTTAAAGAAGGCTGTTTAGTTGTGCCAGTACATACGAGAGGTTTCCAGAATTGCGACCTCTTTTTCGATAAAATATACGGTGATGATACCGATCACGTGAAAGGATTCCGTTATTTTTCCCAATTCAAACAATATGCCGAGCTAGAAGACGTTTTATCAAGCAGAACGGCTGGCAGAGAAAATGACCATGAACGGATATTAAGTTATAATATAGGTCTTGGTCTACATGATATTCTATTCGCAAGTAAAATTTATGATAGTTTATCTGCGCAATCTCCAGAGATTAAGATAGAAAGAGAGGTATCAAAATTCTGGATATGATATCAGCTTTCATATGCAGCGTTTTATACAATAGAATCATCTTATAAGGACAGCCCCTCTTGGTTCAGTACTGTCAAATCTATATTTTGATAGTAAAATCGATAGGGGTATTGTTTATATAATTAATAAAAAGAAAGGTATGCAAGCGATTATATTAGCGGCAGGCATGGGCAAACGCCTTAAAGAGTTGACACAAAATAACACGAAGTGTATGATTAAGGTACATAATCAGACCCTAATCGAACGAATGCTTAAACAACTGGCAGCCCTATCGCTAAAACGTATAATTATCGTAATAGGTTACAAAGGAGATAAAGTTAGGGAACTTATCGGAAATAAGATAAATAACACACCTATCCTCTATGTTGAGAATAACGTATATGATAAAACAAATAATATATACTCGTTATATCTCGCTAAAAACTATCTGGTAGAGGATGAGACAATCTTACTTGAATCTGATTTGATTTTTGAAAACTCGATTCTCAATAAACTGATAAACCATCCCTATCCGAATTTAGCGGTAGTAGCTAAATATCAAAGTTGGATGGATGGTACTGTCGTACGACTGGATGAAGACAATAATATACTGAACTTCATCTCGAAAAAGGCCTTCCAATTTTGCCAAAAGGATTCTTATTACAAGACCGTAAACATATACAAGTTCAGTAAGGAGTTTTCCACAAACAAGTATATTCCTTTTTTAGAGGCTTATTGTAAAGCCCTCGGTAATAATGAATACTACGAACAAGTTCTAAAGGTAATATCCTTATTAGACAGACCGGATTTAAAGGCCTTGACGATTACAACCGAAAAATGGTATGAGATCGATGACCAACAGGACTTAAATAATGCGGAAGCCTTATTTTCGGAAGGCAAGCAAGCATTATCTTTATACGGCAAACGTTACGGTGGATACTGGCGTTTTCCTATGTTATTGGATTTCTGCTATCTCGTCAATCCTTATTTCCCAAATACCCGGTTAAAGGAGGAAATGAAAGCGAACTTCAATACCCTTCTTACCGAATATCCTTCCGGCATGCAAGAGAACGCCCAGCTAGCTGCCCGTTATGCGGGTGTAGCCTCCGAACAAATCATCGTAGGAAATGGAGCGGCCGAGTTAATCAGCGGTTATATGCGTATGACCTCTGGCTATACTACAGGAGTGATATTACCAACATTCGAGGAATACCCGAACCGTTTGGACCCTAAGCAACTGGTGTATTATACTCCCAGCAACCGAGACTTCTCTTATACCGCTTTAAACATTATATCTTTCTTTGATAACAAACCGATTGAACAACTTTTGATAATTAACCCTGATAACCCATCAGGAAATTTATTATCTAAAGATGAGATATTTGCGCTAGTCGAATGGTCCGAACGAAAAGGGATTCGTTTAATCATCGATGAATCTTTCCTTGATTTCGCAAATCCTAAAAAGAAACTTTCCCTGTTAGATAAAGAGTTGCTAAACAAATATCCACATTTGATTGTCATTAAGAGCATATCAAAGTCATACGGCGTTCCCGGATTACGATTAGGTTTTTTAGCGTCGGGAAACAAAGATCTCATAAAAGCGTTGAAAAAAGACATATCGATTTGGAACATCAACTCCTTTGCTGAATTTTATATGCAGATTTTCGTGAAATACAGTGATGACTACGACAAAGCTTGTCATAAATTCTTAAACGAAAGAGAACGTTTCTTCCAGAATCTACAGGCCGTCTCATATCTTAGGGTTATTCCTTCCGCCGCAAATTATTTCTTATGTGAAGTAACCGATACTTACACATCGGAGGAACTTTGTAGCTCTTTATTGTCGGGAAATAATATCTTGATAAAAAACTGTGGAACTAAAGCTGGGTTCGAAGGAAAACAATATATCCGAATCGCTATCCGGAATAAGGAAGACAATGATAAGCTAACAGAAGCGTTGACTTCATTGAATAAATAAGGAAGTCCAATCCGGTCTCTATTATATGGAAATAAAAAAGAAACTCAAGAATCCTATGGTTATAAATTTTATCTCCTTGGCATTGCTCCAAGGAGTTAATTATTTATTACCTTTATTATCATTCCCTTTTCTGTTCAGAGTACTCGGTGTAGAACGCTGGGGGCTCGTGACGTTCGGCTACGCCTTGATGCAATATTTCATTATGTTCACGGATTTTGGCTTTAACCTATCAGCCACGAAATATATCTCTGAGCATAAAACAGATTTAGGTAAAATCAATTCTTACCTAAATAGCACAATGCTTGGACGTTTCTTTTTATGTGGGGTCAGCTTCGCCATACTACTCATTCTGATCACTTGTTTTGATAAGTTTAAGTCAGAATCTTCTTTTTATCTCCTATATTTTGGCATGATCATAGGCAATGTTATGTTTCCTATGTGGTTTTTTCAAGGCATGGAGAATATGAAATACATTACGGTATTCAATATCGTAGCGAAATCATTGAGTTTCCTTCCCTTTTTCATCTTCATTCGAAAACCGGAAAATTATATATACGTACCGATATGCTATAGTTTTGGCTTTATTCTTGCCGGGATCGTTAGTATCTTTATTGTTTACTTCAGAATGGGGATGAGATGGTACTTCACATCGATCGAAGAAATTAGTAACTCCTTAAAAGATAGTTCCACTTATTTTCTCTCCCGGGCCTCTACCTCTTTGTTCACCACAAGCAACTCGTTTCTATTGGGTTTGATTTGCGGAAACACTGCGGTGGGTTACTATTCGGCAGCAGAGAAACTATATCAAGCGTACAATCAGCTATTGACACCATTCACTGGGGTTTTATTTCCGCATATAGCGAAAAGTAGAGATGTCTTGTTCTTCAAAAAAGTATTCTATAAAATAACATTCGCCAACTTCTTTTGCGTAACGACCGTACTTTTATTCTCAAGTTACGTATTAAGATTTGTCTATGGGACAGCCGATCCGGATATCTTAGAAGTATTCCGGATACTTGTAATCGCTTGTTTCGTAACCATCCCCTCTATGTTACTAGGATATCCATTTCTGGCGGCCATGGGGCACCCTCTATATACGAACTATACAGTTATGACCACCTCCATGGTACACATCACCGGATTAGCGATCCTATATGTTTGCGGAATGATCGCCCCTATCACGGTAGCTATGATGGTAGTCGTGTCTGAGACACTTCTTTTCCTTTTCCGTATTAGAGGTGTACGTAAATTCAGACTCTTTAAAGATACTTGATACCCTATACGGCCGACGACCTGCAACTGATAAAGGTCGGCATCAACAACGACAGCATCCAACTCACTATCGACGAGCAGATTATAAAAAGCGCAAGCACTTGGTAAGGATAAAAGAAATGGTATATTTAGAGCTTGTCAAGTGAATAACTAGCGGCTTGTCAAGTGAATAACTAACGGCTAGGGGTAGCCGTTAGCTTACGAGTCAAGAAGTGATCAGTTATTCACTTAGGAAGCCACCTAGGAGGTCTGTACGAAAGCATGATGTATTACAAATGTATGTACGTTCAAGGTATGCAGAGAAGATATACTTACTTTACCAGCAAAGTATATCTTCTCCGACACTTTAAGTATATCTTCTCCAGCAAAGCAAGTATACAGTCTTTGGGCCGGTAGTTTTCCTATCAATTATCGCTGAAGATACAGCTTCAAATCATGCGCAAAAATAGAGGTGTACAATCTAGCTCCTTTATCCCATAAATGCGCAACATCCTTAAAATAATCCGGATGATCCAAGAATAGTCCTTTCGTATAATAATCAAAGAAAGGAATGTCATATTCGGCGGCGGCCTCTTTCAAAACATCATATTTATCAGTTCCCACCTTGCAGTAACGAGGAGAAACCATAAATACCAGTTTCACATCTCGTTCCTCACACAACGCTATGAATTTACGCAAATAGATCAATTTCAAAACATCCACATCCTCACGTGTCTTGTCAAAGCCTGATAATTCAGGATAACGAATCGGTTTAGGAGCGGGCAAATAGCCATGATCCTCATTACCTACCCGACTCACAAGCAATCCTGCCAAATTAGATATGGCCTTTGCGTTGTAACGATAGAGGTGAGACAATTCATAGGCCCAATAAGTCCCAGCTAACCGGAAAACAGAATCCGCACGCTCATTATGGCCAAAATAAGGGGCAAAGAAACTAATCGTCTTAAAAGGAGCCGGCTGAATCACATAATCATTATCCATCAACTCCAGACAAACCATCTTAGGCGTATGATAAGACAACACATGGCTTAACACCCAATAGTGCGAAAAAATATTATCAGATCCGTTCACTCCCCCATTATAAACGCTCATCTCCAACGAATCACTTAATATGGAGGGAACATAATGATAATTGCAACGAGAAGTACCCAACAGAAGGACATCCTCTTTCACTTCGCTTACCAAATATCGAACTTTAGGAGCCGTGATATCAGAGGAGTGTTGATTTACCCAAGACATGAAGACTCCTCCTAACCGATCAGCGATAAACACACCAACCAACACTGTAACCAAACTTATAATTAACTTTCTCATCCCTTCTACCAAATTATAACATCATAGGTAATTAAAATTCTTTCCTCAAAATTGAAAATAAATAAACTGATCACCGTTCAAAACTCCCAACAAAATAATATAGACAATCATAACCACCATATAAAGATGCCTCAACCACCATTGTGGAGACTCAGAAATGCGCATCGACCAGCCAAACTCATCAATACACTCCTTCAAGAATAACAGAGCCAATGCCATACCTATCGCAAGGAAATCCGCCAATTGCAGATAAGGCATCTTCAAATCCGTAAAGATACCCTGAATGATCGTAAACGCATCGGATACATTGTTTGCCCGAAAGAAAATCCAAGCCAAACTTACCACGCAGAAGGTAAAAAAGACATGCACAAACTTCCTAAAGCCTGTCCAATTTACCTTATGAAAGCCTAAAGCTCGCTCTACACACTGCAACACGCCATGCAATGTTCCCCAAACCAAGAATGTCCAATTGGCACCATGCCATAAACCACTAACAACGAATGTAGTCAACACATTGAAATATTGGCGATAACGCCCGCATCGATTTCCTCCCAATGGAATATACACATAATCCTTGAACCAAGTAGAAAGCGAGATATGCCATCGCCTCCAAAACTCCGTCACACTGGCGGCAAAATATGGACGGCGGAAATTCTCCATCAACCGGAAGCCTAGCACTCGGGCAACCCCAATAGCCACCAAGGAATAGCCAGCGAAATCGCCATAAATTTGGAAAGGGAAGAACAAAGAGGCTAACAAGAAAGAGCCTCCATTATGCTGTTCTACATTATTAAATATGGCATCCACATAAATCGCACATCGATCCGCTAATGCCAGTTTCAAAAAATAGCCCCAAAGCATCAACCGAAATCCGGCCATCACCTCCTCATAACAAAACGAATGCTTCTCCTTAAACTGAGGCAGCAAATTGGTAGAACGCTCAATCGGACCAGCTACCAACTGGGGGAAGAAGGAGACAAACAAAGCATAGGTAAAAAAATCCTTTTCCACAGGAGTTTTCTCACGATACACGTCTATCGAATAACCCAATGCCTGAAACGTATAAAACGATATTCCGACTGGCAACAGCATAGAGAACGAAGGGAAATCAACCGCTATTCCCAAAACACGTAACAAAGAAGTTACATTCTCAGCCGCAAAATCATAATACTTGAAAAGGAACAAAATGCCCAAATTAAGTATCAAGCTAGTCAATAAACAGGCTCGTTTCTTCCGATCATCCTCAAAATGTCCAATCCCACGAGCCGCCAAATAGGTAATCACCGTACTTGTCAATAGCAGCAAGGCATATATCGGTTGCCAGTTCATATAAAAATAATAACTAGCGGCCAACAAGAATAGGTTACGGACTTTCAATGACGGCAAAGCGAAGTAGCAAACGCACACAATCGGAAAAAATAGAAGAAAAGCAATAGAGTTAAATAACATATCCCTTAACTTTAGTATATTATCGCCTTATTTTCAAATAGCGACATCAGATATAAAACTTTTTTCTAGACAAAGATCGGAATTTTAAGTAAACAGTCAAAGCAAAGTTAAACAATCACAAAGATTTTTCCGCATAAAAATATTTTGTTACTAATTTGTGACAAACTAATACTACCTGTCGAATAGAAGCTCGATAAAGAAGATGTTGATAGTCAATAAATGCAAAAAGGAGAACTAAACATAGTTTATCTCAAGAATAAACCATAACTTTGTGTCGAAAACATATAAATTTAATATGTTCTTGACATGATACAATCTTTGATTAATAAACATTTTTTCAATCTGCTTCTTTTCACCTTGACTTTTGGTATATTGTTATACGATGCCATCGGGTTTGATTACACAGATGAAATTTGCGCCTTATTCCTGTTCGTTTTATTCGGTATATATCTGTTTTCCACATCCGACTGGAACTTCAACAAGGGCTTTTTAACAACCATTGGTATTTTCCTGTTCTATTTTTGCTACTCCCTATACATTGGAAGTAATACGAAAACAGCGATAATATCAGATATGTTAATCCAGATCAAGCCTTATCTCGCTTTTTTCTGCGTATACTCAATGATGCCAAGATTTAGCGAATCCCAGAAAAACATCATGAAATCAATATGCCTTGTATTTTGGTTTCTCTTGCTTCTGATGGGACTAGGGAAAGCTGTAGAGCCTAGGATTTTATTCCATCTCATGGGACATCCGGCTTATTATGCGGCAGCCGTTGTATGCGTTTCCCTTTGTTATTTGTATTGCAGTAAGTTCACTAATCTGGATAAGATTACATTTGTTGCTTTATTGTCTATTGGACTAATATCTGGTAGATCTAAATTCTATGGATTTTTCGCTCTAGCCACATTTATCACGTTCTACTTCTCAAATATAAAGCAGTTCAAGTTAGACGCAAAGAATATTACGATCATATTACTAACTATTGTCGCAGTATTATTTGTCGCTAGAGAGAAGATCTATTTCTATTTCTATCAGACATTAACCAGCGAGGTAGACAAAGACATGATCGCCCGGTATGTATTATATGCGACTGCCCCACAGATATTAATAGATTACTTTCCTTTCGGTAGCGGGTTCGCCAGTTTTGGGACTTTCTCCTCAGGAGTGTATTATTCGAGTATCTATTCAAAATATGGAATAGATGGAGTATGGGGTATGAGTAAGGACCACTACAACTTTATAGCGGATACCTACTATCCTTCTTTAGCCCAATTTGGCATTGTAGGTATTATCTTATACATCACTTTTTGGATCTATATCCTTATGAAGGCAATTAAATTCCATAAAAGGACATATAATATGAAATGCTTATCGATGGTATTGATGATCATTGGTTTCTTTATCATTGAGGGCACTACCGACTCAACATTTACAACGCATAGAGGCTTTTTTGTCCTTATGCTATTAGGTTTAATATTATCAGATTTGAAGAACGGGGTGACAGATGAAATTCATCCAAATGCAAAAGAGTTACAAGATGAAAATACTTCAGATAAATAAATACTTTTTCAAAAAAGGAGGTGCGGAAACCGTCTTTTTCAACACGATTCAGCTCCTCGAGAGACATGGGCACACAGTTATCCCATTCAGTCTTAAGAATAAGAAGAACGAACCTTCTCCTTATGAGTCGTATTTTGTAGACTATCCAGAACTATCGGAGTCTTCTTTACCCAAGAAAATAAAAAATTTACCGGCTTTTATCTATAACAAAGAAGCTGCACGTAAATTAGAGAAGTTGATTCAAAAGGAGAAACCGGATGTAGCACATATACATCTGATGTTTAATAGTATGTCTGTATCGATCTTACCAGTCCTCAAGAAATACAATATTCCTATTATCATGAGTGTCCACGACTATCGTTTAGTCTGTCCTGCATACACATTCACGGATGGAAAAAGGAATTTTTGTGAGCGTTGTAAGACCGGGAATTACTACAATTGCATAACACACAAATGCTCAAAAGGTAGTCTCATCAACAGTTTCATGTTGAGTATGGATAGTTATTTCCGATCAAAATTCTATTCTCCGATCGATTACATCAATCGATTCATATTTGTCAGCAAATTCTCTATGAATAAGCATATTCAAGTAGAGAACCGATTCAAGGATAAATGTACCTATTTGTATAATTTTACCCCGAAGGTAGAAGATTACAGTTCAACAAAAGGAGATTATATCTTTTTCTTTGGAAGAATATCCGAGGAAAAAGGTATCCTCACCTTATTGAATGCGATCAAGCAAGTTCCTGATATAAAATTAAAATTAGCTGGAACCGGACCTTTATTGGAGCAACTAAAACCTCAATGTCCTCCAAACGCAGAGTTTCTGGGATTCAAACAAGGAGAAGAACTGCGGGAACTTATTCACAATGCCTCTTTTGTTGTAGTCTCATCCGAATGCTATGAGAATAACCCGATGACAATCATTGAATCCTATATGATAGGAACTCCTGTCATTGGTAGTGATTTGGGAGGAATACCAGAGCTGATTATTGAAAATAAAACCGGATATACATTCAAGCCAAAATCATCCGATGACCTAAAAGAAATGATTACAAAGGCTTGTTCTATATCTGAGGAAGAATATGCGAGAATGTCGGATGAGGCGAAGAAATTCGCGATGGATAACTTCTCGGAAGAAAGCCATTATCAAAGACTCATCAAAAACTATCAACTCATTATCGATCAGAATAAGCGATGAAAAATGTCTATGTATTTGGGACAAGAGGTTTTCCGAATGTACAAGGAGGCGTAGAGAAGCATTGTGAGCAACTTTATCCGGAACTGACTTCTAAATATAGCATCTCTATATTCAGAAGGATTCCATTCTTAAAGAAAAATGAGGAAAAGGTATATAAAGGCATACGATTCATAGATCTACCTTCTACACGAATAAAAGGGTTTGAGCCTTTTTTCCATTCATTCTTGTGCACTATATATTGTATTATTAAGAGACCAGATATCGTACATATCCATAACATTGGTCCCGGAATGTTCATACCACTCCTTAAACTCGCTGGGTTGAAAGTTGTCCTTACGTATCATAGCGCAAACTATGAACATAAGAAATGGAATTACATATCCCGAAAAATATTAAAATTCAGCGAATGGATAGCTGTTAATGGTTCTACAGCCGTAATCTTTGTCAATAAAAAGCAAATGTGTCTTTTCAATGATAAAATTCAGCGTAAATCCACTTATATACCGAATGGGGTATATCGTAAGCAACCAGCGACAAGGACAGATTATATAGAGAAACTTGGGTTACAACCTCAAAAATATATTTTAGCCGTAGGACGTATTACACAGGAGAAAGGATTTGATTATCTCATTGATAGCTACGTACAATCTTTACCTCATGACTTCAAGCTCGTTTTAGCTGGAGGAGTAGACCATAACTCCTCCTATTCGTCCGAAATCAGCGAAAGAGCCCAAAAACAGAATGTAATCATGCCCGGATATGTGGATGGAGAATTTCTAAGGCAATTATACTCCCATGCCAGACTCTTTATATTACCTTCTTATAATGAAGGCTTCCCATTAGTCCTTTTAGAAGCGATGAGTTATCATCTACCTATATTGGCAAGTGATATACCCGCTAATAAATTACTTGAGCTAAAGCCAGGGGACTATTTCAAAACAGGGGATGCTTTGGATCTATCTAAGCACATAAAACAAAAACTGGCTCAAGAATTTACCAGAGTTGACTATCTACTCGACGAGTATACGTGGAAGAATGTCAGCGACAAAGTAACTACAATCTTTGACAAAATATAAAAAATATCCCTCAAAATACTGTTTAGCTATTTTGAGGGATATTTTTATATAATTGGCTTTATTTCATGAGCATGTTGCGCAGCCAAACGCTGCTTCTCAGGAGGTGGAGTCATATAATTAGGACCATATAATGTCGTTAAATATACATCTGGTCTATGAGGCGCAAAAAACTTTGAATCCTCAAAGTCTATCTCTACTACAGGAAAGATATCGTCAAATCGAAGATATCTTTTCCACAAGGTATCGAAACCATGACCAAGGCGGCAGTCTGTACCTAATCCCCTATTCTTATCAATAAGCTTCTTTGCGAATTTCATATATTGAAGAACCAGTTTATGGAATACGGGATGAAAAAAAGCCAATATCTTTTTATCTATAGACTCATCCTTGAAATATATCGCATCCAAGCTCTTGCATATAAACGTATTATAGACCTTCACCATTTTTTCAAACATAAAAGGCAATTTCTGTTTATGATAACGATCCATAGGAAATATATCTATAAACAACCCCTTCTCGCACTCTTCATCCTCATATCCCGGAGATAATATAAAGCTTTTCTTGTCTCTAACCTTACAAGGTAAAGGCAAATAATGGTAATGAGGATCAGTCTCTCTGGTCTGCAACATCATATCTTCAGGGAACTCATTCACGGCAATCTCTACAAAACGCTCATAATCCTCACGAATCATACAGATATCCAAATCATCGTCCCAAGGTATGAAACCTTTATGACGAACCGCACCTAATAAGGTACCCGAGCACATCCAATAAGAAATATCATGCTTTCGACATATATAATCAATAATCTTAAGCATCCTCAACATCACTAATTGCGCTTGACGCAATACCGTTTCTCCTTCTTGACGATTGTCAGGATATAATTTCGAGAAATCAACAACACTCATAAAATATTACTTAGAATCTTTACTTTGCTTTTTATATTCTTGGATAAGAAGAGACGATTGTCTTCTTACAAATAAGTAAGATATAGGTATCACCAATGTTAAGACCAACATTCCAATAAGCGCAAATAACTTACGAGGACCGACAGGCTTGCTCTTTACATAGGCAGGATCAATCACCCTAGCCTTATCTCTTGTCTGACCTAAGATAAGAGCGGTCTCCTCTCGCTTCTGAAGTAATATCAAATAAACGCCTTGAATAATTTCCTGTCTACGCTTCAACTCTACAAACTGTCTTTCCGCAACCGGATAATTATTCATTTTACTATAAATTTCCTGCTCCTTCGCTTTTACATCCTTTATTGACCGCTGCATTCCTTTTTGAGCATTACCGATGGTTTCTATTACGCTTCCACGTAACTTATCCGCTTGCTCAGTCAAAGTTCCGACCAGCGGGTTATTGATACTCGAATTTTGAATTACGCGTGCACGTTCTAGCAAAACTTCATTATAACTAGTTAACGCACTTCCTTTCTCCCCTTCCTGAGCGGTCAATAAAACAGGTACCAAATTATATTTATTCGCAGGATCTTTCACGAATTCATCCATCATATTGATGACATTGGATTGAGCCTCCAATTCTATCAACTTTGTTTGTAGTTCTTTCATTTGCTCCACATAGAATTGAACGTCATGCTCTATATCCATCAATTGGTTCTTGCTCTTATATTCTTCAATCTGGTTTTCGACAGCGGCAAGTTCCGCTATAATATTCTCAATCCTCCCATCTAAGAAAACCAAAGATTTACGAGCCTCTCCTTTTTTATACGCCTCAGCTTCTTTGTTATAGATCGCAATTAATGTATCTAGCATATCCGTACCCCGATTCTTTTCATAATCAGTGCAACTCAACTCTATTACATTTGAAGTCTTGGAGCTTCCTTCTATTAAAAATTCTTTCTCCAAATCCTCTGCGACCCACCCCGCAGGATTATATGTAATATCAAGTTTCGCAGAGGTAACATCTTTTTTTCCCGATGCAAAGTCCAAGATGAAGTTTCCCATTGGCAACTCAATCGAAGCAGGCAATGATGGAAAACTAAAATGTTTCTTTTTCATATTAACAGACTCCGCTGAAACCTCCGCCTTACCATTTTTCACGAAAACCGAGAACTCCACAGCTTCTGCCAAGCGTGCGTTTGTAGCAGAATCGGCAACCATCCTTAAAGGAGATTCATCATATAAACGATAACCCAAAGAAAATGGTTCGCAATAATCGACATTCACGCCTAATTTCAGAACCATATCCCGAAGCATTTTATTAGAAGTCAATGTCATTAATTCATCATCTATATTAACGACACCTCCAGAAACAGATCCCAGCCCAAAAGATTTCATCAACCCGGCAGCCTCTCCCAATCCAAAGCTACCTCCTCCGAGGTCTTTATCTTCCTGAATCTGGATACGAGCCATCATCTCATAGGTACGAGGGTAATAAATCAGATATAAAACCGCAGGTATTATAGAAAACAGGAATACCCCTAAAAATAATTTCCAGTGCAATAGATATCTTACGATAATACTTTTAAGTCCGATTGTTTCGTTGTCTTTCACTTCCATCATCTAATTATTATTTAGTAATAGCCAATATAACAGTCGTTATCACAGATACAGCGCTCAAAATTGAGGAGAACACAGTTATACTATATTGTTGGGCCTGACTGTAACGGGCGTTTCTCTTCTTCGCATTATTCGGTTCCACATAAACAACATCATTTTGTTGAAGATAATAATAGGGGGAAGTAAATATATCCGGCTCGGTAATATCCAAACGAGCAAACTCCTTTTCTCCATTATTATCTCGTATAACCAAGATGTTCTTACGGTTTGCATTAATTGTCAAATCACCGACTTGACCGATAGCATCTAAAATTGAAAGACGATCATTTTTCACGGAAATCGCACCCGGCCGAGAGACCTCACCCATCATCGTGACCTTATAATTAACAATCTGTACATTAACCAATGCATCTTTCACATAAGGGGAGATCATTTCTTGCATTTTATCACTTAACTGTTGCTTGGTCAATCCCGCCACATGGATCTTTCCCAAAACAGGGAAATTTATGTCACCTTCCTGATCAACCAAATACGTTCTTAATTGACCGGAAGAAACCGTCGTAGTCTCACCTTGAGTCGCATAAGCATATACAGGGGGATTAAAGGGAGTAACGACTGTCGGATCCCATGCCGTAACGGTTATCGTAAGTAAGTCATCAGGGCAAATCTTCGAGGTATAAGCTTGATTCATCTTACTCACCTGTTCGGGGGTCAAGGCATCCACTCCTTGGAAATAAACCACATCTTTAGGAACAGAACAAGCCCCTAACAATAAGACAAACAATGCCACTACTGATACTAATTTCACTCTCATAATCTTTGTTTTCTTCAAATAAGGTGCAAATATACGTTTTTTAGTTTGAACATGAGGTCTCAAAAGGACCACAAGTATAAAGATACTTCTATAACGATGCAATTGTCTAGATATTGCTGCATGCTAAATCAAAATTATAGTTGTTTTTACCGCTTTTTCATGATTATTGCGTAAGTTTGTGACAAAACAAAAACATATGGTTGAGATAGGAAAATACAACACGCTGAAAATAGTGAAAGACCTTGACTTCGGGGTTTATCTGGATGGAGGTAACGGGGTGGAGATCTTGTTGCCGACTCGTTACGTACCTAAAAACGTGAAACCCGGGGATGAGGTCGAGGTGTTTATTTATCATGATAATGAAGGGAGGTTGATCGCTACTACCGCACGTCCTCTGGCAACAGTCGGGGAGTTCCAGTTCATGGAGGTAAAAGACGTGAATAATGCCGGCGCATTTCTGGAATGGGGTATCATGAAAGATTTGCTCGTTCCTTTCAAGGAGCAGAAAATGCCGATGAGAGAGGGAAAATGGTACTTAGTCTACGTCCGGTTGGATCATGTGACAGGACGTATCATGGCATCCGCACGTATCGAGAAGTTCTTGAACAATACCCCTATCGATTACGAGCAGAATCAAGAGGTTCAGTTATTGGTAGCCGATGAGACGGATCTTGGCTATAAGGTGATCATCAATAACCAGCATTGGGGATTGATCTATTATAATGAGGTATTCCAGCGTCTTGAGAAAGGTGAGCATCTGAAAGGCTATATAAAAGAGGTACGTGAGGATGATAAGATAGACGTAAGCCTAACACCGCAAGGCTACCAAAAGGTAGAGGGGATCGCCGGCGTCATTCTGGAAGCGATGAAAACACAAGGGGGATACATCCCGGTACACGACAAGAGCGATCCGGACGTGATCTATTCCTTATTCCGCTGTAGCAAGAAAGCTTTCAAACAAGCGATCGGGGCACTCTATAAGCAACATCTTATCACGCTGGAAGATGGCGGGATACGGCTCGTGAACGAGAAGTGACCCATTTATATAAAAAAAGTCAATGGAATCCGTTACAGAATCCATTGACTTTTTAAAAAAATCCATTGAGTTAGCGAACGGATTCCATTGACTTTCTAATCCAGCTTCAATACGGCCAAGAACGCTTTTTGCGGAACTTCTACCGTACCGATCTGCTTCATTCGTTTCTTTCCCTCTTTCTGTTTTTCCAGCAATTTACGCTTACGGGAGATATCGCCTCCATAACATTTCGCCGTCACGTCTTTACGGACAGCCTTAATTGTCTCACGAGCGATAATCTTAGCGCCTATCGCCGCTTGGATAGCGATATCGAATTGCTGGCGGGGGATCAACTCTTTCAGTTTCTCGCACATACGACGTCCGAAAGTAACGCTATTATCCACGTGCGTCAATGTAGACAAAGCGTCTACCGGCTCACCGTTCAACAGGATATCTAATTTAGCCAACTTACTGGGACGGAAATCATGTAAATGGTAATCGAAAGAAGCGTACCCTTTTGAAATACTCTTCAACTTATCATAAAAGTCGATTACGATCTCGCCCAACGGCAAGTCATAATGAATCTCGACACGATCACCTGAAATATATTCTTGCTTAAGCAGGATGCCACGCTTACCCAGGCAGAGTGTCATGATCGGGCCGATATAGGTAGTGTTCGTGATCACGGAAGCACGGATAAACGGCTCGTCGATATGATCAATCAAAGTCGGGTCCGGCAAGCCTCCCGGATTATGTACCTCGATCTCCTCCCCTTTCTTTGTATGCACGATATAAGAAACGTTCGGTACAGTAGTTATCACATCCATATTGAACTCACGATCCAAACGCTCCTGAACAATCTCCATATGCAACAAGCCCAAGAAACCGCAACGGAACCCAAAACCCAACGCGGCGGAACTCTCCGGCTGGAAAGTCAAGGAAGCGTCGTTCAACTGCAATTTCTCCAATGAAGCGCGAAGGTTCTCGAAATCCTCGCTATCGATCGGATAGACGCCAGCGAAGACCATCGGCTTCACCTCCTCAAAGCCTGCGATCGCGTCTTTAGCCGGGCGAGACACATGAGTGATCGTATCACCGACACGCACCTCCCGGGACGTCTTGATACCGGAAATGATATATCCTACGTCTCCCGTCCGGATCTCCTCACGGGGGCACATATCTAATTTCAATATACCTACCTCATCAGCGTCATACTCTTTTCCTGTAGCGATAAACTTCACATGGTCACCTTTACGGATCACGCCGTTTACCACCTTGAAGTAAGCGATAATACCACGGAACGGATTAAAGACGGAGTCAAAAATCAAACACTGCAACGGGGCCTCCGGATCACCTTTCGGGGCCGGGACCTTCTCCACGATCGTATTCAAGATCTCAGTCACTCCCTCACCTGTCTTTCCGCTCGCCCGTAAGATATCCTCACGAGGGCAGCCCAACAGTTCCACGATCTGGTCCTCTACCTCCTCCGGCATGGCGCTAGGCAGGTCGATCTTGTTCATCACCGGAATAATCTCTAAGTCATTCTCTATCGCCATATACAGGTTAGAGATGGTTTGCGCCTGAATACCTTGGGCCGCGTCCACGATCAGCAACGCACCCTCGCAGGCGGCGATAGAACGGGAAACCTCATACGAGAAGTCCACGTGTCCCGGAGTATCGATCAGGTTCAGTATATATTCTTCACCCTTATAATTATACTTCATCTGGATCGCATGGCTCTTGATCGTAATACCACGCTCACGCTCTAAATCCATGTCGTCAAGGACTTGAGCTTGCATGTCTTTACCTTCTACTGTCTTGGTATACTCAAGCAAACGGTCTGCCAAGGTACTTTTCCCATGGTCAATATGAGCAATAATACAGAAATTGCGGATATTCTTCATCTGCTAAATTTATTTTTAGGTACGCGAAGATAGGAAATTTAGCCTAAATACTATACTTTTGGCATACCATTTGTTGTTAATAGTATATGACAATACAAGAAATAAATAAAGCATACAACCGAATTATCGGTTCATTAGACGAAAAGGAGCTAAAGAATGCGTTCGATTTTCTCCAAGGTTTAATAGCGGGAATACGTGAGTACTCATTCCAAGACAGGTTGAACGAGCTACAAGATACTTATAAATATATGTTGCGATACCGGATCGAGGGGGCTAAAGATCCGATGCAAGACCAGATATACAACAACTTGATCGCATCCAGCTATGAGTTCGCGGATATAGTGAAGCACAAGGCCTTATCGGTAGATTCGCCTCTCTCCTATTATAGCCGTAGGCGAATGATGCAAAAGGAGCTTACCAACTATGACCAGCTCCACAAGGTCTTGAGAAACGCCTCTTTGGTGAAGATAGAGACTCCGACCGGAACCATTACGGAGCAGCAGCAAATCGAATCCGCCACGATCCTATTGTTCAATAAGATCTGGACCTCGAATCCTCTCAATAAGGAAGAAATAGCCTCCATCAGGAACCTATTGAATGACCAAGAGTTGCCTTTTATCATCGGTAGCCAAATCGTATCGGCATTAATGTTGGGATTGCAAGCCGCTTTCGATAAGGAGAAACTGCTATTATTATTCGATGCGGCCAATCTCCAAGAAGATGAGATTCGTTACCGCGCGTTGATCGGGATTCTCTTGACGCTCTATACCTATAGGAAACGTACGGCACTATATCCGCAGATAGCGGATCGGCTAGCGGCTTTATCCGAGGGATTTCCTAATTTCACGAAAGCGATCCGCACGATTACCCTTCGTTTTATCCTAGCCCGTGAGACAGAGAAAATCACCCGTAAGCTACAAGACGAGATCATTCCGGAGATGATCAAGCTAGGCCCTAAAATCAGTCAAAAGATAAACTTAAAGGATATTAATCCGGAACTTCTCGGAAACGAGATGAATCCGGAGTGGCAGAATATGTTATCGAACAGCTCCTTAGGGAAGAAAATGGAGGAGTTCAGCGAACTACAACAAGAAGGCGCGGACGTAATGCATTCTACTTTCGTGCACCTAAAGCATTTCCCCTTTTTCCGGGAACTGGGTAACTGGTTCATGCCATTCACGACCGAGCATTCCGCTTTTGGCAATCAGTTGAGCAAGAATCAAACGGAAAAGGATATGCTAGATTCCATGACTCTTGCGGCATTCATGTGTAATTCCGATAAATATTCCTTATATTTCAGTATGATGCAATTGCCGGATCAAGCCCGTCAAATGATGATGGGACAGTTTGGTAGTCAAGCCTCCGAGATGATTCAGCAAACGAAGGAGGAATTGATCAGTAAACGGGGAAAACTGGAAATCATATCCGGACAGTACATACAGGACTTGTATCGTTTCTTCAAACTTTATCCGGGACATCTGGATTTTGATGACATATTTACATCTGCGCTAGACTTTCATAACCTGCCAATTTTGCAGCCTTACGTCAGTGATGAGGAAAGTTTGACAACTATAGCGGAGTATTACCTCCGGAAGAATTACTTCCTTGACGCGCTCACGATCTACAATCGCTTATCCGACGCAAATCAAGAAAGTGATATCTTATTCCAGAAAATCGGTTACTGCAAACAAATGAATGGCGATATACAAGGCGCCTTGGAGGCTTATTTACATGCGGATCTTATCAATCCAGACAGTAAATGGGTTATTCGCCGGATCGCCGGTTGTTACCGTACCTTAAAGCAACCGGAAGAAGCGTTGAAATACTATCATCGTTACGAGGCTTTCAATCCGGATGATTTATCGATCCAAATATGTATCGGCCACTGCCATCTTGAACTCAAGAATTATAATGAGGCGCTGAAATATTATTTCAAGGTAGATTATCTGGACAATAAAAGTACGAAGGCTTGGCGTCCGATCGCTTGGTGTTCTTTCTTGACCGGTAAATACGATCAGGCCCGTAATTATTACAAAAAGATCATGGATAATCAACCCAACACCCAAGATTTCTTGAATGCGGGACATACGGAATGGGCATTACAGAATATCAAGGGAGCGCTTGCTTTTTATAAAAAAGCCGTGGAGAAAGAGTCCGGTGATTTCTCGAAGTTCCAAGAGCAGTTCAATCAAGATATTCCCGATCTTCTTGTAGCGGGAATCGAGGAGGCGGAAGTGCCGTTGATGATGGATCAACTCCGGTATTCCTTGAGCGATATATTCTAACTAGTCATCCAACAATTTGAGAAGACAAAAAGAAATATCGTATGAAAGAGATGATATTAGAGACAAAGCGACTCCTATTAAGGGAATTAAAACAAGATGATTTTAATAATATCTGTAAGCTTTTACAAGATCCGATTGTAATGTACGCTTACGAGGGAGCGTTCAGTAAAAAAGAGGTACAAGAATGGCTTGATAAGCAATTAAGGAGGTATCAAAACGATGGTTTTGGTTTATGGGGGATGATAGAGAAAGACAGCGGAGAGCTTATCGGTCAATGTGGTCTCACCTATCAAGAATTCAATGGTCAACAGGTTCCGGAGATCGGTTATTTGCTTAGGGCGGAATACTGGCATAAAGGTTATGCTACCGAAGCCGCCATAGCTTGTAAGGAATACGCCTTCAATATCCTTAACTTCGACAAAGTATACTCCATCATACGGGACACAAATATCCCCTCTCAAAAAGTAGCACTAAGAAACGATATGAGGGAAATCGCAAATTTCATAAAACATTATCGCAATATCGATATGCTTCATTTAGTATTCTGCGTGAATAAGTTATAGTTATCAAGCGGAAAGACAGGGTACTGAACCCAAACGCCCAACCGCCTATAAATCAGTCTTTTATTTTCCAATATTTCAAATAGGTAACGAAACAGTAACGATTTTTATTAACGCTTTTGTCCGGCTTTGTCCGCTGTTTGTCTGCCTATCTCACGGGTTCAAAGATACAACTCTTTTCCGAATTACGCAAATGCCTGAATATAAATGTTTCCATGTAGGTGCAAGGTGCAAGCTATATATATAGATATATACTTGCACCTTGCACCTAAAAATGTTTAATCTAAAAAATATCATCTGTTTTATTTTGCCAATTTAAAAATAGTTCGTAGTTTTGCGAACAACAAACAAGAAAGGAGATATAAAAGTGAAAACTAAGCAGTACACAGAGGAACAGGAACAGATGGCTCGTTTTGCTAAAGCTATGGGTCACCCGGCACGAATGGCAATTCTTAGTTTCTTAGCTAAACAAGAAAGTTGTTTCTTCGGAGATATTCACGAAGTACTACCCATTGCTAAAGCAACCGTTTCGCAGCATTTAAAAGAACTGAAAGATGCAGGGTTAATTCAGGGGGAAATAGAAACACCAAAAGTTCGGTATTGTATCAACCGAGAGAATTGGGAACTTGCCCGTAAATTATTTGCTGCATTTTTGGGTGATTGTAAATGTACGGGTACATCGTGCTGTGGATAACAGCACCTTTTTTTGAGAATAATGTTCGTAGTTCTACGAATTACGATTGGTATATTAACTTTATAATTGAATAGAAAATGGAAATCAAAGTATTAGGAACTGGGTGTTCAAGCTGTAAGGCATTGTACGAAACCACAAAACAAGCTATTTCAGAACTGGGCTGCGATGCAACTCTAATTAAGGAAGAAGATTTATTAAAAATCATGGAGTATAATATTTTAAGTCTCCCGGCTTTGGTTATTGATGGTAAAGTCATATCTGCCGGAAAAAGATTATCCTTATCAGAAGTGAAAGAATTGATAACTAAATAAATTATTTACTATGAAGAAGTTATTTTATCTACTGATTGCAACAATCGTTTTAATTTCCTGTGGTAATGGTTCAAAGAATAAAACAGAAACCAGCATAGCAAAAGAAAATCAAACTAACCGTGTTGAAGTTCTATATTTTCACGGTGCGCAACGTTGCATAACCTGCCGGGCAATAGAAGCCAATACGGTAGCTCTTTTAGATAGCCTTTATTCCAAAGAACAGGCGGACGGTAAAATCATCTTCAAGGTGATAGATATATCCAAAAAGGAAAATGAGCAAATTGCAGATAAATACGAAGTTACATGGTCGTCTTTGTTTGTGAATGGCTGGAAAGACAGTAAAGAGAATGTAAATAACATGACGGAGTTTAGTTTCTCCAATGCAAGAAATGAACCGGATAAATTTAAAGAGGGAATAAAAAACAAGATTGACGAATTACTAAAAACATTGTAAGATGGACTTTCTTCAATCACTATTAGACAATAGTTCTATTCCTGCTATTACAGCCTTTATCTTAGGGACTTTAACGGCAGTTAGCCCTTGTCCTTTGGCTACTAATATAACGGCAATAGGATTTATCAGTAAGGATATAGAGAACCATCACCGTATATTTATAAACGGATTGCTTTATACATTCGGCAGAATAGTAACTTATACAGCACTTGGTTTCATTCTTATTCCTATTCTTCGTGAGGGTGCAAGTATGTTCATGGTTCAAAAGGCAGTCAGTAAATACGGTGAAATGTTGATTGCTCCGGTTTTAATTATTATCGGAATATTCATGCTTGATATTATAAAACTGAATATACCAAAAGTCAATATTGGCGGAGAGGGTCTAAAGAAGAAAACAAAAGGCAGTTGGGGAGCTATGTTATTAGGAGTTTTATTTGCTCTCGCCTTTTGTCCTACAAGTGGGGTTTTCTATTTCGGTATGCTTATGCCCTTGGCAGCAGCAGAAACAGGCGGGTATCTTTTACCTGTAATTTATGCTATTGCTACGGGACTACCTGTAATCCTTGTTGCTTGGATATTGGCGTACAGTGTTGCCGGATTAGGCAAGTTTTATAACAGAGTACAAATCTTTGAAAAATGGTTTCGCAAAATTGTTGCCATCCTCTTTATTGCGATAGGAATTTATTATGCGGTCATTCTTTATCTATAAACAAACAATGTATTAATTAAAATAAAAGACAGTATGAAAACAATAGAAATTTTTGACCCGGCAATGTGTTGCCCTACGGGTTTGTGTGGAACTAATATTAATCCTGAATTAATGAGGATAGCCGTTGTTATCGAAACATTGAAAAGACAGGGTGTTGTTGTTACCCGTCATAATTTGCGGGACGAACCGCAAGTTTATGTAAGTAACAAGACTGTAAACCAATATCTTCAAAAGAATGGTGCAGAAGCACTGCCTATTACTTTGGTGGATGGTGAAATTGCAGTTTCTAAAGATTATCCCACAACTAAACAAATGAGTGAATGGACAGGAATTAATTTAGACTTGATGCCCGTTAAATAATCGTTGAACAAATTAATATACAGAATAATGAAAGCATTTAATTTATCCGATATAGAACTAACAAAATACTTATTCTTCACAGGAAAAGGTGGAGTAGGAAAAACCTCTATTGCTTGCGCTACGGCAGTGGGATTAGCTGATAAAGGGGAGAAAATTCTTCTTATCAGTACAGACCCGGCTTCTAACCTGCAAGATGTTTTCAATCAAACCCTAAACGGACATGGTACAGCTATTTCAGAAGTACCGGGGCTGACGGTCGTAAACCTTGACCCTGAACAGGCAGCAGCAGAGTACAGGGAAAGTGTGATTGCACCTTTTAGAGGACAATTACCTGAAAGCGTTATTCAAAATATGGAAGAACAACTTTCAGGCTCTTGTACGGTAGAAATCGCTGCCTTTAATGAGTTTTCAGACTTTATCACCGATGCTGATAAAGCGAAGGAATACGACCACATTATTTTTGATACAGCACCTACCGGACACACATTGCGAATGTTGCAGCTTCCATCGGCATGGAGTACATTTATTAGTGAAAGTACACATGGCGCATCTTGTTTAGGACAATTATCAGGCTTGGAAGAAAGGAAAGGTATCTATAAACAGGCGGTTGATACATTGTCTGATACAAGCGCAACCCGGTTAGTATTGGTAAGCCGTCCTGAAATAGCACCGTTGAAAGAAGCTGCCCGTTCTTCGCATGAATTACAACTATTGGGAATTAAAAATCAGCTATTGGTGATAAATGGTGTTTTACAGCAATTAGATGAAGCAGACAATGTTTCACAACAACTGTATAACAGGCAGCAAAAGGCGTTACAAAGTATGCCTATTGCATTATCTGAATATCCCATGTATAGCGTTCCTCTGCGTTCTTACAATTTATCCAATATTGCCAATATCCGCCGTATGCTATACAGTGATAGTATTACGAATGAAATTCGTTATCAGCCGATAACTGATAGCAAAAGTATAGATGAATTGGTAAATGACCTCTATACTTCCGGTAAACGAGTAGTGTTCACAATGGGAAAAGGTGGCGTAGGAAAAACGACCTTAGCCACAGAAATAGCCTTGAAATTAACAAAGCTCGGTGCAAAGGTTCATCTTACCACTACTGACCCGGCAAATCACCTGAACTATGATTTTGCCATCAAATCAGGTATTACGGTAAGCCATATAGACGAAGCGGAAGTGCTGGAAAAATACAAGAATGAAGTTCGTAGCAAAGCTGCCGAAACCATGACTGCCGAAGATATGGAATATATAGAGGAAGATTTACGTTCACCATGTACGCAAGAAATCGCCGTATTTAAGGCTTTTGCTGAAATTGTAGATAAAGCGGAGAATGAAATCGTAGTGATTGATACTGCACCAACAGGACATACTTTGTTGCTTTTGGATGCTACCCAAAGCTATCACAAAGAAGTAGAACGTACACAGGGAGAAGTAACCGGAGCAGTAGCCAATTTATTACCCCGTTTACGCAATCCACAGGAAACGGAAGTAGTAATAGTCACTTTACCCGAAGCAACACCTGTTTTTGAAGCAGAACGCCTACAAATGGATTTGCAGCGTGCCGGGATTAACAACAAATGGTGGGTAGTAAATGCCTGTTTGTCATTGACAAATACAGCAAATTCATTTTTGCAAGCAAAAGCGCAAAGTGAATTGACTTGGATTAAGAAAGTAGAAGAATTGTCAAAGGGCAATACTGCCCTGATTGAATGGAAAAACTTATAAGAATATGAAGATTTTAATCCTTTGCACTGGTAACAGTTGCCGTAGCCAAATGGCACACGGTTTCTTACAGTCATTCGATAAAAACATGGATGTCTTTTCAGCAGGAACAAAACCTGCTGAAAAGGTTAATCCGATGGCGGTAAAAGTTATGTCTGAAACAGGAATAGACCTTACCAACCATACCCCTAAAAACGTTAGCCTGTATTTAGGGCACGAATGGGACTATGTGATAACGGTATGTGGCGGCGCAAATGAAAGCTGCCCTATGTTTACAGGCAAGGTAAAAAACAGATTGCACATTGGATTTGACGACCCATCAGAAGCGACCGGGACACCGGAGTTTATAAATAGTGAATTTCTTCGGGTACGGGATGAAATAAGAATGCGTTTCTATGATTTTTACCTGCAAGAATTAAAACCGCAATTAAAATAAAGGGCAGTCATTATGGAAAAGAAACAAGGAATTGGATTTTTTGAAAGATACCTGACTATTTGGGTAGCCTTGTGTATCGTTATCGGGATAGCCATCGGACAATATCTTCCGGCAATACCGCAAACATTGAGCAAATTTGAATATGCCAACGTGTCTATACCTGTGGCTATCCTGATTTGGTTAATGATATATCCCATGATGCTGAAAGTAGATTTTCAGAGCATCAAGAACGTAGGCAAACGTCCGAAAGGGATTGTCATTACTTGTGTGACGAACTGGGTAATAAAGCCATTCACCATGTTTGGAATAGCTTATCTATTCTTCTACGTTATTTTCAAGTCATTAATCCCTGCCGGATTAGCCGAAGAATATTTAGCTGGGGCAGTTCTGTTAGGTGCTGCACCCTGTACGGCGATGGTGTTTGTATGGAGTCATTTAACCAAAGGGGATGCAGCTTACACATTGGTGCAAGTGGCAGTCAATGATTTAATAATATTGGTTGCTTTCGCTCCTATCGTTGCGTTTTTGTTGGGTGTCGGTGGCGTTTCTATCCCGTGGGACACGCTTATACTCTCGGTCGTACTGTTTGTTGTCATTCCACTTTCTGCCGGAATAGTAACCCGTGTAACGGTTATCCGGCGAAAAGGAATAGACTATTTCAATACCGTCTTTGTCCGCAAGTTCGATAACTATACGGTTGGCGGATTGCTATTAACGCTTATCATCCTGTTTTCGTTTCAGGGGGAAACGATACTGAACAATCCGTTACATATTGTCTTGATTGCCGTCCCGCTTGTCCTGCAAACGGTTCTGATATTCTTTGTTGCCTACGGTTGGGCAAAGTGGTGGAAGTTACCCCACAATGTCGCCGCACCTGCCGGAATGATTGGTGCGAGTAACTTCTTTGAGTTGGCGGTGGCTATTTCTCTTTTCGGCTTACAGTCCGGTGCTGCACTGGCTACCGTAGTAGGCGTATTGGTTGAAGTTCCAGTAATGCTTATGTTAGTAAAAATAGCCAATAATACAAGAAGTTGGTTTCCTAAAGTAAAATAAGAATGGGCAAGTCAGGAACAATTTGGTCGATGATAGCAAGTGTAATATCACCATTACTTGCTTTATTAGGTGTAATAAGTTGCTGTGGGCTACCTATATTAGCCGGAATATTAGCAACATTAGGAATTGGAGCGTCACAACTTAGTTTTTTTGCAGAGTATAAAGGTTGGTTTATTGGCTTTGCCATCATCTCCCTACTCTTTGGCTTTTATCAAGTTTATTTCAAAAAAGAAACTTGTGGATGTGGAACGAATGTTTCAGAAACAAATCTGAAAAGACGTTCCAAATCAAAGTCTTTCCAAAAATTCTTCTTGTGGTTAGGTGTGGCAATACTTGTATTCGTTCTGTTTATTGGAAATAAAAATCAAACAGTCCAAAGCAATGAAAGTGGCGGATGCTGCCCGGCAAACACACAATCAGTGCAACCAGAAGAAAAGAAATGTTGCGGAACACAGCCACAACCTGAACAGGAAGAAAGCTGTTGTGACACTACATTTAATTAATAAATAGTTTTTAATTCAATAGATTATGAATACTTTATTAGACACATTACAATACTTCGTATTTATTACGATTGAGTTGATAGCCTTATTTCTGTTAATCAGCGCAGCCGTAGAAATTATACTGATGTATATCCCGGAAGAAACGATTCGGAAAAAGCTATCAGGTTCGGGTATTATGGGCAATGTCATAGCTGCCGGATTTGGGGCATTAACCCCTTTCTGCGCTTGCTCTACCATTCCTATGACAGTAGGTTTTCTAAATGCAGGAGTTCCATTTGGTTCTACAATGTCCTTTCTGATAGCTTCTCCATTACTCAATCCTATCATTATAGGTATGTTGGGAGCTTTGGTAGGATTTAAGGCAATGGTTTTCTATTTTGTCATCGCTTTTATCTGTTCCGTTGCATTTGGATATGTTCTCGAAAAAATAGGCGCACAAAAGTATGTGAAAAATGTTCGGGTGAAACCCAGTTGTTGTTCAGGCAGCGAACAGCCTAAAAACAAAAGGTTGCTTCCTTTCCGCCAAAAAATAAAGATTGCTTTTATAAATGCGTGGGGGAGCCTTAGACCTATTATGATATATTTACTGATAGGTGTTGCTCTCGGTGCTGGCATTTATGGCTATATGCCGCAAGATTTTGTGTTGAAAATAGCAGGTGCAGACAATCCTCTCGCTATACCTGTGGCTGCCGTATTGGGTATTCCTCTGTATATCCGTGCAGAAACAGCTATCCCCATCGGCATAGCATTGATGGGCAAAGGTATGAGCATCGGGGCGGTTATTGCCCTCGTTATCGGTGGTGCAGGAATGGCTATTCCCGAAATGAGTATGCTTGCCAGTATATTCAAGAAAAAACTGGTAGGCATGATAGTGGCGGTTATCTTTTTAACGGCAGTTATCGCAGGTTATGTATTTAACCTGTTTTTATAATCACTTAAAAATAAATAGTTCAATTATGGAAGAAAAGGAAGATAAGAAGAAAGGCTTTTTTGCCTCTCTATTTGCTCCGAAACCTTGTAAATGTAGTTGCGGAGTGCAAATAGAGGAAGTAGAAGAAGATGGAAATCCGTCAGAGAATTTGAAAAAGGACGAAACCAAAGTATCAGAAAAGAATGATACGAGTGAAAATCAAGGTAACTCTTGCGGATGCTGTGGCTAAAATCATTCATCAATATTCTGTTTGAAAGGAAACTAACTTAATACAATTTTTTAATTGGCTATCTAATGTAGGAAGTATGCTCACATACTTTCTACATTTATTTATTGTATATTAAAATATAAAAATAAACTTCTATTTGCAATATAAATGACAGAAGAATATATGACATGAATAGCGAAATCGAATATGAGAATTTTATAAAGAACATAGACCTTGTAATCTATGATAAAATAGATATTGATAATTGGAATATTTCAATAGACTTAATATTTGAAGTAGTAGAGTTCCTACAAAAATCACTCGAAGAATTAAGAACGATTATTATTGAGCATCCGTTTGAAAGTAAAGAAGAGGAAATTTATTTTTTCAAATATATAAAACCGGAAGTCTTGGGACGATTATTATACTTCACAGATGTGTATAACGCTGAAATGAGAAAACCGAATGGTAGCATTGAGGTAGTAAAGAAGCACTACAATGACAGATTGGATGAACTGACCTCCTATTTTGAAAGTAATTTAGACTTCTATCAATATTACCGTTCCAAAGCGACACATTTAGATAATCATTATTTTGTAAGGGGGCATATTGATTTTAAACTATGCCCGAATTGTACCCCTTATGACCGTGACCCGGAATTTTCAACTTGCTACGACCACAAAGCAGCACAAATATTAGCAAATGATATGCTTAGCATTTATTTGAATAAAAGGCTACATTATGTAGATAAGCAAATAATCATTGAAGAAAGTCGAGCATTTCTTTCTGAACACCCTTTTCGATGGACTGCTCCAAAGATAGCATTAGTAGAACTTGGATATTCTATTTATGCTGCGTGTGTCTTGAATAATGGTAAAGCAGATATTAAAGAGATTATGACTTATTTAGAAGCATCTTTCAAAGTTGATTTAGGGGATTACTATCGGACTTATATAACAATAAAAGACCGGAAGAAAGACCGGACTTCATTTCTTAGTAACCTAATAAAGTGTTTGCTGAAGAAAATGGATGAAGACGACAACTTATAAAAAACAAAAGCACAAAAACAACCAAGTATCTACCAACTTGGTTGTTTTTGTTTTTACCCGTTTTCACCCATTTTTTCTTACTTTTCAGCTCAAAACAGATGGTTTTTAGGCTAAAATCCTCAAAAAAATAAATCTTCCAACTTGGAAAGAGGTTGGAAGATTTATTTTTTCAAATGCTTCAACTTTGCAGCAAATCAATTAGTTAGCAAAATGGAGATAATAACATTCGAGTCAAAAGCCTACAAGGATTTAGACAACAAAATTACCGCTATCGCCGATTACATATTCAATCACACGGAAGCGGAAAGTACCAATGAAGATGAAATTTGGGTGGATAGTTACGAGGTCTGCACATTTTTGAAAATCAGTGAAAAGACACTGCAACGTTTGCGAGTGGCTGGAACTATTGCCTACTCCAATATTCGGGGGCGTTACTTCTACAAAATAAGCGAAGTAAAACGGATGCTGGAAGAACGACTGATAAAGAGCAATAAAGAGAATATTCAAGACCTGATAACCAACCACCACCTATATGTTAAGGAAAGAAGAAATATTAGAAAGGACAAGTAACGGGCTATCTGTATTCAAGCACTATGTACCCGGTAATTGGCGGATAGGTCGAAATTTCTTGAACCCGCTTTATGAAGATAATAAAGCGTCCTGTAATATCTATTTCGACCGCCGAAGTGGTATATATAAGATGAAAGATTTTGGCAATGACAATTATAGCGGTGATTGTTTCTTTTTCGTGGGGCAACTTAAAGGGTTGGACTGCAATAATTCGATGGATTTTGTGGAGATACTGGAAACCATCGACCGGGATTTGGGATTAGGACTGGCAACAGGTAACCCGATACCTGTTACCCGTAATTCTTGCCGTGTGGTGGATAATATATTGGAAGAAACACCTGAGAAGGAAAGCAAACCTTACCAGTTCAGGGAACAGAAATTTCCGCTTGCTGAATTGATGTACTGGCAACAGTATGGTATCACACCGGAAATATTGGAACTGTACAAGGTCTGTTCCCTACGGGATTTTCAGAGTGTAACAGCGGATGGAACACAATTCACTTATACTTCATCCGTAACAGAACCAATGTACGGATATAAAAGTAAACGATATATAAAACTGTATCGTCCATTCTCAAAAACTCGTTTCCTCTATGGGGGTAATTTCGGAGATAATTATTGTTTCGGATTGGAACAACTACCCGCAAAAGGTGATACACTGTTTATTACGGGCGGAGAAAAAGATGTCATGTCATTGGCTGCACATGGTTTCCATGCTATCTGCTTCAACAGTGAAACGGTGACTGTTCCCCCTACCCTGATTTATAAACTGACTTTCCGGTTTAAACACATCATCTTATTGTATGATACCGATAAAACGGGAAAGGAAAGCGCACGCAAACAGGAAAAACAGTTGGAAGAATTTTCAGTAAAACGGCTGCTTTTACCGCTTTCCGGCACGAAAGAAGAAAAGGATATTTCCGACTATTTTAAAGCGGGGAATACCCGTGAAGATTTCCTGAAATTGTTTATCGAATTTTTAGATAACCTATATAGTGATACATTGATTATGCTTAAATCGTGCGAAATAGACTTCAATAATCCCCCGGCAAAAGCACAGGTGATAATTTCTGCCGGGGACGTTCCACTGGGGACACAAGGAAACCTGTTCGGCATTACGGGTGGCGAGGGAACAGGTAAAAGTAATTATATCGCTGCTATGTTGGCAGGCTGCATCTGCCAGCCGGATAAGGAAGTTGATACTCTCGGCATACAGATTACTGCCAACAGTAAGCGCAAAGCGGTATTACTTTACGATACGGAACAATCCGAAGTACAACTGTTCAAGAATGTAAGTAACCTGTTAGCACGTGCGAAGCAACCGGACAAACCGGAAGAACTGAAAGCATTTTGTTTGACGGGGATGTCCCGCAAAGAACGTCTGCACGCCATTGTTCAGAGTATGGATAAGTTCTATTACCAATATGGGGGCATACAGTTAGTAGTGATAGACGGTATCGCCGACCTTGTGAAAAGTGCCAATGATGAAGCGGAAAGTGTGGCGGTGATAGATGAACTATACCGACTGGCAGGAATTTATAATACCTGTATTCTTTGCGTGCTGCATTTCGTACCCAATGGATTGAAGCTCCGGGGGCATTTAGGCTCGGAATTACAGCGCAAAGCGGCAACTATCCTTTCCATCGAAAAGGACGAAGAACCTACACAATCGGTGGTAAAAGCCCTGAAAGTCCGTGACGGTAGTCCTTTGGACGTTCCTTTGATGCTTTTTGCTTGGGACAAAGCAGCCGGGATGCACCTTTATAAAGGGGAAAAGCCACGAGAGGAAAAAGAGAAACGCAAGGAAAAGGAACTGGTATGCGTTGCCCGTGATATTTTTGGACGGCAGACACATATTACCTATATAGACCTGTGCGAACAGTTGCAGCAGGTTTTGGACGTGAAAGAACGTACTGCCAAAAGCTATGTTCGTTTCATGCGGGAACGGGATATTATCATTAAAGACCCGTCCAACCAAAGTTATTTTATGATTGGTTTAATTTAATCAGGTAGCCTTATGTATATAGATAAAGACGATTTTACCGCATGGATGGAGCGTATCATGGATAGGTTCGATATGCAGGACAAGAAAATAGACCGGGTGATAAAAGGACGTAATTGTTTGGATGGTGAAGAACTGCTGGATAATCAGGATTTATGCTTGCTTCTGAAAGTAGCCCCTCGAACACTGACCCGTTATCGAAAAAAAGGAATACTCCCTTTCCTTATGTTGGATGGTAGATGTTATTACCGTGCCACGGACGTACACAAGTTAATCCGTGAAAAAACCGACTAATTTTTTCTTTTCTAATAGCTTTTAATCCTGTTTTGTCGTGAGATAAAACAGGATTTTCTTTTTCCTGTTCGGGTATATCCGGGACTTTCTGTATATTTGCAACAGTTTCATAAGACAATAACAGCATAGGTTGAAAAGCCGATTGCTTTTATATATAACATAGCGTTCGCAGAACGTCTCAACGTAGAAAACTGGTAATTTTCAAAGAGAAGAGATTTATGCGCAATGTTCATGCTATACTTCTGTATAGCGTGGGCTTGCCTGTTTCTTCTCTTAGGCGTACCAGTGCCTCTACGTTGGAATAGTGTGAGTTCACGCTTTTTTTAGACGTACTGGCGAACAGTTTATAACTAAAAACTGTTTGATACCAACTTATGAAACATTTAAAAACTTGTATTGCTGTATCTCTCGATGGCTTCATTGCCCGAAAAGATAATGATTTGGACTGGATGCCGGAAAACGTTAAAAAGGAAATTTCGGCAGCTTATGAACAACCCGGTATATTTCTTGCCGGAGTGAATACCTATAACATGATTTTTAAACGTTGGGGCGGATGGCCGTACAAAAGTAAAAAGACTTTTGTAGTGTCCCACTACGACACCAATGTGACGAAAAAGGAGAATGTAACCTTTCTTACCGATATACCCTTACGGGCAATCAATGAACTTAAATCAAGTTCGGAAACCGATATTCAGGTCATTGGCGGCGGTAAGTTTATAACCTCGCTGATTGAAGCGTCCCTGCTGGATGAAATAACGCTGTATATCGTTCCGGTCATGCTTGGGGACGGTATCAAGTTTATAGGAAAGACTTTCGGGTCGAAGTGGGAACTGACCGGACACCGGGTGATAGACAATCAGGTCGTTTACCTGACCTACCAGTATAAAGGAGAATGATTTAAAAAAGCACCCGGTGTCCCTCCGGGTGCTTCAACCACAAAAATTTCAATTATAAATCTATCTATAATGAAACTTTCTGTGGCAAATATAACGATTTTCGTCTTATTTCTTCGGTTTGCCTTTCTTTTCAGGGAACACGAAAGTAACATTAAACTGCCCGTCAAAGGCAAGTGAAGCGTCAAAGACTTTGCCGTTCTTGCTTTTAAAGCCTTTGATTAGCCCGGTTTTCCCGGTAGTCACCAGTTCGGTAATCTGTTTGTCCGTTAGCTGCTTGTCGCTCTTGTTGCGGAAGATGGTAACGGAACAATCCACATTGGAACATTTGGCGACTTTCGGATAGAAAAGGATGCGCCCGGTCTTGCATTTCGGGCAGATACAACCACTGCCCGAAACGAAAGAAAGTTGAACATCCAAAAGTTCAGCCGTGATTTGCCGTGCATACACTTCGATGCCTTTGCGGAACGTGTCGGGGTTCATTTCCCCGCTTTCTATTTTGGCAAGCGTATTTTCCCACATTCCCGTCATTTCAACGTCTGCTATCTTCTTGTCCCGGATGATGTTGTAAACGGCAAGACCTTTCTCGGTAGGGACAAGGTTCTTTTTCTCCCGGACGATATACTGGCGGGAAAACAGCGTCTCGATGATGGCTGCCCGTGTTGCGGGCGTGCCGATACCCGTATCTTTCATGCTGGCTTTCAGGTCGGCGTTTTCCAGTTCCTTACCTGCTGTTTCCATCGAAGAAAGCAAACTGCTTTCCGTGTGTAACGGCTTGGGCTTGGTCTGTTTCTCCAGTAATTCAATGCCGGAAAGCGGTAAACTATCTCCGTCCTGCATGGCTGGCAAAGCGGCGTTATCTTCTCCGTCCTCTTTCTCGCCGAATACGGCACGCCATCCGGCGGACTTGATTACAGACCCTTTGACCGTGAAAAGCGACCCTGCACATTCCAGCGTTACACTGGTAACGTCTTTGACGCATTTTTCAGAAAAGGCTTCCAACATCCGTCCGGCTATCAGTTCGTAGATTGCCTGTTCGTCCGCTTCCATCTTGTCGGGCAGGTTTTCAGTCACTATCAGGGCGTGATGGTCTGTTACCTTGCCATCGTTCACGGAACGGGAATTTAAGGCTTTGCCTTTCATCCCGGCGGCATATCCGCCAAAACGGGTGTACTGTTCCAAATTGACAAGACGTTCCGGGATTTCCTCGAACACGTCCTGTGAGATATAACGGCTTCCGGTTCGGGGGTAGCTGATTAGTTTACCCTCGTATAACTTTTGTGCGATGGATAGGGTTTTGTCTGCGGAAAAGTTCAGTTTGGTATTCGCTTCTTTTTGGAGCGTGGTTAAATCATAGAGCAACGGCGGTTCTTGGTTCACTTCCTTACGCTCTACGGTTTTCACCTGTACTGTTTCCGCTTCCTTTATCCTTTGCAGCGTGTCGATGGCGGGCTGCTGCTTATCGTATTTGTCTGTGGACAGTGCAGCAAAGGAAACATTGTCTTTTGCCGCCTGTAATTTCAGTTGCCAATACTTTTGTGGGACAAAGTTCTTGTTCTCCAAAAAGCGGGTACATATCATTGCCAACGTGGGCGACTGTACCCGTCCCAAAGAGTATATTCCTTGTCCGGCTGCCACACTTAAAGCCTGTGTACCGTTTATGCCTATCAAATAATCCGCTTCGCTGCGTGCCTGTGCCGAAAGGAAAAGGCTATCATACAGGCTACCGGCTTTCAGGTTTTGCAGTCCCTCACGGATTGACTTGTCGGTAAGGCTGCTTATCCATAAGCGGACAAAAGGCTTGTTGCATCCGATATACTGGTAGATGTACCTAAATATAAGCTCTCCCTCTCTCCCTGCATCGGTAGCCACAATTATCTTATCCGACTGGTCGAATACGTCTTTTATTACCTTTAGTTGCTTCAATGCGCCGGGGTCTGCCTTGTACCCTTTTTCCGCTTTCACTTGCCGGGGTGTAAGTTGAAAACTATCCGGGATAATAGGCAGACTTTCCCGGCGGAAACTCTGTATGCCGTATGCTTCCGGCATTGCCAAACCTACAAGATGGCCGAACGCCCAGGTAACGAGATACCCGTTACCTGAAAGATAGCCATCCTGTTTTTCACTCGCTCCTAAAATACGGGCAATGTCCCTTGCCACGCTTGGTTTTTCTTATCACAAGTAAATTATTATCCAAAGCCTTTATTTTTGTCTGTCTGTAT